>ERZ1026856.24-NODE-24-length-122267-cov-184.732424_pt1 | contig 122267 bp, 118 predicted proteins | sample MGYA00380158_ERZ1026856 | MGnify/ENA primary metagenome ERZ1026856 (study PRJEB33269, sample SAMEA4719794) | human gut metagenome | biome: human-associated habitat; feature: organic feature; material: feces | place: Cameroon | collected 2013-10 ... | reverse complement strand
AAATGGGAGAAAATCCAAATATCACTTTACAAGAAATAAAAGATACGCTTGGTCACTCAACAAGTTCAACAAGTCAAAAGTACTATATTCAACAACGTAAAGACATACAAGAATCTATGGGAAAAATAAATATATTTGATTTATAAGTTTTAAATAGAGAGAAAATTTTCTCTCTTTTTTTATTGACTTTTAATAAGAACAATAGTATAATATAAGTAAATAAGATAAAAAAATAAAAAAATCTTTATCATTTTGTATATCCCTTCTAAAATTTGTCTATAATATAGATAAAATATAAAAGGAGTGGTATATATGAAGTGTAGAGAAATATTTTTAGCAACAATTAATAATGAAAATACATATAATATGTATGAAGGTTTATTTACAAAAATGACAGAATTAGAAAAAGTATTGAATAAAAACATAGAAGATATTGAAACTAAAGAAGAATTTACATTATTGCTTAATCATTGTATAGATAAAGGTACATATAATTCTATCAATAGCAAATGGAGTTTATTAAAAAGATATTATGACTTCATAGGAAATAAAAATATAAAATTAATTACAAAAAAAGATTTGAATAAAATCATAGAAATCAATAAAGAATATGAAGAAAAAAGGTATATCTATAAAGAAGATTTAATAAAATTAGTCAGCAAATTAGAAAACTATTCTGATAAAGCTTTATTATTTTTAGCTAGAAATGGTATAGGAATGAAATTTGAAGCAGAAGATTTAGTAAAATTAAAAGTAAAAGATATTGATTTTAAAAGAAATATGATATATAATAAGAAAATAGACGACTATACAATGTATCTAGTTAAAAGAGCAACAGAAGAAAAAGAATATGTAGCATTGGGAAGTTATGAAAAAATAATAGTATACAATATGGATAGTGAATATTTATTTAAGACTAGAAGAACTAAATGGACTAATGATGGATTATCACACTTAAAAATAAGTGGCATGAGAGGTAGACTTCAAAAAATAAAAGAAGAATTAAATGATAACACTATCATATTAAGTAACCTTACCCTTAGTTATGTAGTTGATAAAGTAATTGAACATCAACATAAAATAGAAAGAAATTTAACTCAAAGTGAATTAAGGGATTATTTAAAATATGAATTTGGTATCACAAAAAATGTTTATGATATTAGAAATATGGCTAAACAAAAAGCAAATAATTAATAAAAGGAGAAGATGTTTATGGAAACTAATATAAGTAGATTTTTAAAAGAAAAAGAAATGAGTGAAAGTACTAGAAAATCATATGTTACATTATTCAGAAACATAGAAGCACATGAAACAACAATAAATAGAACAATAGAAGATTGGAGTAAGGAAGATTGTATAAACATGTTGTCTTCTTTAGACTGTAGAAAATATAATACATTAGCAGTCAAATGGAGTTTATTGAAGAAATATTTAATCTTTATAGGAAATAAAGTATATAGAGATATAAATAAAAATGATTTATTAGATATAGAAAATGGAACATTAAGATATATCCCTTATGAAGAAGTTATAATGGGTGTTAATGTATTTGAAAACTATTTAGATAAAGCAATAGTACTATTGTTAAGAAATGGATTAAAAGGTGAAGAAATCATTAATATAAAAATGAATGATATTAATGTTGATAAAAATGAAATAAAATTAGAAGATAAAACTATAACTTTAGATGATTATACTATGGGAATAATTGATAAAGCATCCAAAGAACGTGGATATAAAATGTATGTTAAAGAAAAAAGTAATTATGATTACTACTACTATAATGAAAATAATTCATATCTATGGAAAAATAGAAAAAATAAATTTAATAATGATGGATTAGATAAAATTAAAGAAAATGCTGGTAGAGATAAAATAAATAGAATATTAAGAAGAATAGATGTTGAAGGAATATCAACTACTTCTTTATATAATTCTTATGTTGCAGATAAAATCAAAAACTTTGAACTTGAAACTGGAATTGAATTAAGTGAAAAACAAATCAAAGGTTTATTAAATAATATGAATATAAAAGCAAATGTATATTCTGTATATAATCTAAAAAGAAAAATATAAATTTTTTAGAATATATTGACTTTTGATAAGAATTTTAGTATAATTAATAATAAATAGATAAGGAGAGAGGATATGGAAAATTTAAATGAGGTTGTTGAAATATTTGACTTAATAACAAAGACTAGTGGTAAAAATGATAAAATTAAGATAGTTAAAAAAAATAAAGACAATGAATTATTTATAGAATGTTTAAAATTTTTATTAGATAGTGATATAGTAACTGGATTAAGTAAGAAAAAAATAAATAAAAATATACCATTAAAAGATGATAAACTTAAATTAGATACAATTAGAGAGGTTATGGAATACTTAAAAGCACATAATAGTGGTAGAGATATTGATATTGCTATTGTAAGAGAATTTTGTAATAAACAAACTGATACTAATAAAGAATTTTGTATAGGTTTATTTACAAAATCATTAAAGATAGGAATAGATGTAAAAGGAGTTAATAAAGCTATACCTAATTTAATACAACAACATCAAGTAATGTTAGCAAGTAAATTTGAAGGCAAACTTAAGAATGAAGTATCTATGAGTTTAAAACTTGATGGGGTTAGAAATAGTGCTATGATTGAAAATAATAGAATACTTCATAAATCAAGACAAGGAAAAGTCGTAGAAGGATTAAATCAAATAAATGAAGCATTAGAAGAATTAAAATTGGATGGTTACTTTATAGATGGTGAACTTATTAGAATTAATTATGACAATATACCTTCTGATGAAAATTTTAGATTAACAACAACTATTGTAAATAGTAAATCAGATAATAAGGAAGGCTTAGAATTTGTTGTATTTGATATGACACCAATAGAAGATTATCACAAGGGTAAATGCAATATGACATATATAGAAAGATTAAAACTTATGGAAGAAAAAATTGGAAAAGGAAATGAATTTATAAGACTTGTTCCTAAATTTGGTATCACTAAAGATATTGATGAGATATATAGTAAGTTAAATGAAGTTGTAAGCCAACAATTGGAAGGTTTAATGCTGAATGATTTAAATGGTAAATATGAATTTGGCAAAAGACCTAAAACAATAATGAAGGTTAAGAAATTTCAAGATGGAGATGTATTAGTAACTGATATAATAGAAGGAGAAGGAAGACTAGTTGGTACTTTAGGTAAAATTGAAGTTCAATTTAAATATAATGATAAGATTTATACTAATTATGTTGGCTCTGGATTTAGTGATAGTGAAAGAAAATATTATTGGGAACATAAAGATGAATTAATAGGTAAAGTAATAACTATAAGCTATTTTGAAATAAGCACAAATAAACAAGGTGAATATGGCTTTAGGTTTGCGACATGGAAAGGTGATGAATATATAAGATTTGATAAGGAAGGAATAGACGATACAAATGTTGAATAATAGATTAGGTGAAATAAATATTAATAGATTTGGTACAATTATGAAAATAATAGAATATAATAAAGCTATTGATATAATTGTAGAATTCCAAGATGAATATAAATATAGAAGGAAAACAACCTATGAAAGTTTTAAAAAAGGAGAGGTAAGTAATCCATATGATAAATCTTTTTATGGGGTAGGTTTTTTAGGTGTAGGCAAATATAATACTAAAAATTTAGCTTTTAAATATTGGAGTACAATGATACAAAGATGTTATGATGAAAAATTTATAAATAAACACCCTAATTATAAAAATCATACTGTTTGTGAAGAATGGTTAAATTTTCAAAATTTTGCAGAATGGTTTGAAGAAAATTATTATACTGTTAAAAATGAGAGAATGGAACTAGAAAATAACATACTTAATAAACATAATACTGAATATTGTGCTGAATATTCCATATTTGCACCACAGAGAATAAATACTTTATTTGTAAAAACTTATAATTCTAAAGATAGGAATAATCTTATTGGTACAACTTTTCATAAAGCTAGCAATAAATGGAGATGGCAATGTAGTTATAAAGAAGATGATAAATATAAAAGAGCAAGTGGGTCATGTGATAATGAATTAGAAGCATTTCAATGTTATAAACAATTTAAGGAAAAATATATAAAACAAATAGCAGATAAATATGAACCTTATATACCTAGAGAATTATACAAAGGGTTATATGAATATGAAATTGACATAAATGATTAAATAAATTTTTAAAATAATTATTGACTTTTAATAAGAGTAGTAGTATAATATAAGTAAATAAGATAAATAAAAGGAGAAAATGGATGATAGAAGAACAAAAAGATTTTAAAGACTTATTCAATACTAATGACTACTATGTTTTAACGAGAGATTTGGATAATGTTTTACTACAAAAAGGTTTTATTTATTCTCATTCAGAATCATCAATTAGAGCAAGAACGTTGATTGGTTATTGTGTAATAGCAGAAAAAGATTGTAAAGTAATATTTATTAGAAAAGGTAATGATGTTTCGATGGAAATAGTAGAACTAGAAAAAACTAGAATGTTTGGGCATCTGATAAAGGGAGTTTTAAACATGACAACCAATGAATTAGAAAAGAAAATATTGGAAGTGCTAGATGTTAATAATAAATAAAAATCTTAATAAGATAAATTAAAATTAATATGTAGGAAAGTTCAGTTCCGAATTTACGCCCTTGGAGTATCATACCAACTCAAGTAGCCATTAGGTAAAAGAGGATACGATGAATGGGGAAGCTTGATTAAAGTATTGAAACAGTAGAAATAATAGAATTAGAAAAAACTAGAATGTTCGGTCACTTGATAAATGGGATACTAGAAATGACAACTAATGAATTAGAAAATAAAATTTTAAAAGAATTAGGGGTTGATGGAAAATGAAAATTTTAGTTAGAGACTTGTATAAAATGAAACCTGATGAATTATTTTGTATGGGAGTAGATGAAGAATATGCAAATGAACTTTGTAAAATGCTAAATAATAGTTCTATGAAACTAGATGGTAAGTATTTTCAAGTAGTATCAGATGATTTTAAAATATATGATAAATAGGAGTTGATGTACATGAGAGAACCTAGAGCAATAACTATATATGATGGTAAATTTATACCAATAAGAAGTAAGAATGTAGTTAAAATAGGATACAATGGTAAGAATAGCTATGTAGTAACATTAGGATATGATGAAAATAATGAAAAAGTAATGAAAATACATACTTATAAAGATGATGACAATAAACTAGTAGAATTTATAGATGAAGAAATGGTTAATAGTTTTTTTTCAAAAATGTTTTTCTATTAAGATATTGACTTTTAATAAGAGTAATAGTATAATATAATTAAAATAATAAATAAATAAAAATAAAAAGGAGAGATGTATAATGGCTTTAGAATGTAATAGAGTAAAATGTGGTGGTTATTTAATAAGTAAAAATATAATGTTAGGTGTAAACAAAGAAACTAGAAAAAATTGGATGATGGGACAATTAAAATTAAGAATTGCTGAAAATCAAGAAGTTGACTTAACTATATTTGCAAATGAATTTACATCAACAGGTAGTGCAAATAAATCTTATCAAGCACTTAAAACTATAAGAGATGAATATAAATCTTTGGATAGTACAGTAACAAATAAAAGAATGAGTAGTGATGCAAAACCTGAAAAAGATGAAGCAACAACAGTAGGTAGCTTAGAAGAATGTGATTTTGTATATGCTAATAAAGGTATTAAAATTTCAATGAATCATTATATGAGAGATGGTCAATTAAATTCAAACTTTAGATTATCTGTGAACTTTGTAAATAGAGCAAAAGAAACAGATGCTAAAGAACCTTATTTAGAAGGTGAATTAATAGGTGTAGTAAGTAAAGTTCCAGTTATATTAGAAGATAGTGATGGGGAATATATAAAATTTGAATTAACTGTTCCTGAATATAGAAATGCATGGGGAGATAGAGAAGAAAGTGTAGCAGTTGATAAATTTGAAATAGTAATGAAAAAAGAAGATTTTAATAGTGATGACGAATTTGAAGGTGCTAAAGATTTCGTAGAAAGTGAATTTGAAGAAAATGTAGTTGTATCAACTTCAATAGTACCAACAGTAAAAGTAGTTGCAGTTGAAGAAGAAACACCAACTAGTAAAAGAGGATTTGGTAAAAAAGTTGAATTTACACCTTCTACAAAAGTTGTAAGAGAAATAAGAGCAATAGGTGGTTTCCCACTTGAAGAAGAAGAATATGAAGGTGATAATGCATTTAACTTAGAATTATATAGCAAAGGTGTAGAAGAATATGAAAGAAAACTAGAAGAACTTAAACAAGACCAACCAAAAGATTTTACTGCACATAAAGGATTTGGTAAAAAGACTTCAACAGATTTACCATTCTAGTATAAAAATAATATAATATAAAATAAAAATAGAGATAGCTGATTAATTTCCTATCTCTATTTTTATAAGATAATGGAGAGATTATTTATGGGGAATAATAATAACGATAAATTTATAATAGACCTTAAGACTGGTGAAATAGGAGAGATAAAAACAATAGAATACTTACAAAAAGAAAACTTTACACAAGGTATAATAGATGTTAGGGATGATAAATTTTGGAGAGATAATGATGTTGATTTTATATTGATTTGTAAAAATGGGGATTTGTTAAAGATAGAAGTAAAAACTGATACTCAAGCACATCTTTCTAAAAATATAGTATATGAATACACAAGTAATAAGCATTATGGAACGAAAGGTTGCTTTGAGAAAACAAAGTGTGATGTAATGTTTTACTACTTATCAGAAGTAGATAAATTATATTATATTAATATGTATAACTTGAGGGAATATATAAAAAATGAAAAAGATAATTTGAGAGAAGTTGAAATGGGTGACTATGCTTTAGGATACCTTTTGAGAATGAAGAAAATGTTAGAATTGGAAATCATGTTTGAAATATAATTTTTTAAAATAAATATTGACTTTTAATAAGAGTGATAGTATAATATAAGTAAAGATGATAAATAAATCATCTAATATATTAAGAAAGGAAAGATAAGATAAGATGGAAAGAAAAGGTAAAGATAATGAAATATTAGAAAAGGTAATGGAACGAATTAAAAAAGACAAGATGAATTATATAGAAGATAATAGGATAAAGGAAAATATATTAGACATAATAAAAACAAAGAAAATTTTTTATGATGTAAAAAAAATTAGAGATAATATTGAAGAAACAGAAAGAAGAATAAATGAATTAACATTAATTGAAAGCAGAATAATTAATACAATTAAGAATGAATACGATGTTATTAAAAATCCAATAGAAGAAATTGAACAAGATTTAAGTAAAAGAAAGGATGTTCTTACAAAGGAAATAAGTGTTTTAGTAGATATGAAAAAATTATTAGATAAAGATACAGATAAAGAATTGATAGATGAAATTGAAAAAATGAAGGTTGAAAGATTAAGAAATAAGCGCATTATAATTGATTTATTAGATATTTTATTAAATAAAAATGAATAAATAAAAAGGAGAGATGTATAATGGCACTAAATTTAAATGATATTAAAAAAAGAACTCAAGAGAATAAAGAGAAAAAAGTAAGTATAGACCCACGTTCATATTCTTATTTAGTTTATTCTTTACCTGATGGTGGGAAAACATCATTGGTTAGTGGTATGTTTGAAGGAAAACATTTAATGTTAGCTACTGAATATGGTGCAAAGGCTTGTCTTTGTGCAAATGAAATAGAAGTTGCATCATTTAAAGATTTAAAAGAAATGTCAAAAGTTTTATCTGACCCAAAAAGTATTGAAGAATTAGGATATTCAACATTAATTGTCGATACTGCTACTAAAGTTGGTTCATATATAGAATCATATATATTATCAAGAGCAGGTAAACAATTTATGGATGAAGTAAAAAAATGGAATGGTGCTTATGCCTTAGTAACTAGATACTTTGATGAAATATTTGACCCTATAAAATCTGCTGGTTGGAATATTGTATGGACTTGTCATGCTACAGTAGAAGAATTAACTGATAATAAAGGACATAGTTATTTAAGATATGAGCCACAATCTAATAAGAGAATTTTAGATATACTAAAAAAAGAAATGGATTATGTTTGGTTTATAGATAAAAGATATGATGATGAAGGTAAAGTTCATAGATTTTTAGTAACAGATGAATGTAAAACTTGTTTTGGTAAAAATAAAACTAATAAATATGTAAGAATGCCATTAGAAATAGAATTAGAAAAAAATGAAAAAGATAGTGCTAAGAAAGTATGGACAGAAGTAGAAAGAGCAATAAAAGGTTTTGGTGAAGATAATATAACAACAGAAAGAAAACAAGCTACAATAGGAGAGTTTACAGAAAAGTATAGAGATATAGATGAAATAAAAGAAGATGTAGTTAAATTAGGTGGAGAATGTGCTGAATTAGGATTAAGAGATAAGGCTATATTGATTATGAATAAAGCATTAGGTACTGATTCAGAAGGAGTACAAAGAACATTAGATGAAGCAATACAAGATAATGCCGAAGCATTAGAATTATGTATAGAAGAAATGAAAGATTTAATAAAAGAAAATAGATAAAGTAAATAAAATAGGAAGAATAAATTTCTTCCTATTTTTTATTAAATAATTATTGACTTTTAATAAGAATAATAGTATAATATAAGTAAATAAGATAATAAAGAAAAGGATAGGTGATTATTTAATATGATAGATTTAAATGATTTAGTTAAAGGAGGTGATTTCAATTCATACGGAGACTCTAATTGTGTTCTATTTAATGGAGATTGTTTAGAAGTAATGGATTATTTAATAGAACATGATATACAAGTAGATTGTATACTTACTGACCCTCCGTATGGTTGAAATCGGAACTACTACATGTAAATGGGATAGTGTAATTCCATTTAATGAAATGTGGGAAAGAATAAATAAGTTGATAAAACCTAATGGGGCTATATGTTTATTTGGGAATGAACCATTTACAAGTAATTTAATATGTAGTAATTTAAAGGGATTTAAATATAGATGGGATTGGAATAAGAAAATACCTAGTGGTATGGGAAATGCGAAATATAGACCTATGCAACAAACTGAAGATATATGTGTATTTACGAAAAATGGAGAAAAGACAATATATTATCCACAAATGATTAAAAGAGAAAAACCTATAAAAAGTGGTGGCAACAATATTCAAGCAGGTGCATATGCTGATTTTAAATGTATGGGTAAAGGAAAAGAATATAAAAAAACATATGAATATAAAAATCCAATAACATTAATTGAATTTAATAAGGTGAGAAGAGGTGGTGTCCATCCTACTCAAAAACCTGTTGAATTATTAGAATATTTAATTAAGACTTATACTAATGAAGATGATTTAGTATTGGACTTTACAATGGGAAGTGGTAGTACAGGAGTTGCTTGTTTAAAGACTAATAGGAATTTTATAGGTATAGAATTGGATAAGGATTATTTTAATATGTCTAAAGATAGAATAGAGAATAATAAATAAGAAGAAGGAGAGATGTTAAATGAGTATAAGAAGGATAACAAGTTTAATAGAGGAATTAAGTAAAAAAAATGATAAACAAGTTATAATAGAAGTTAATGATGATAAAGAAGTTATTGAGCAAGTATTAATATCATTAGAAGAATTGGGTTATTATTGGTCGAATGGAAGAGAATTGCCAACTCAATGGAAAAAGATTTATGAATTAAACACAAAATCTATTATAGCTAAAAAATCAAGAACAAAAATAATATTTAGAGATAATGTTATGTATTCAAAATGGCTTCCTGATATAAAATATGATACCTTAAAAGAAATAATTGATGAAGAAAAAGATAGAGATGTATTAGATGTTTTATTAGAAGAATTATATAAGGCACAAGATAATAATGAAGAGGATAATTTTATAGATGAATATAAATATTTATTAGAAGAAGGCTTACATGAAACACAAGTATTAAAATATATAAAAGATAAAGCAGAAGATGTGGGATATAAAACTTATAATTATAAACACTTTAATGTAGGAGATAAGTTAATATTTGAATTTAGAGATAAATTGATAGCTTTAGTAGAAGTAGGTGAAGATATATCAGAAGGTGCTAATTTAATAGTAAGTCATATTGATAGTCCTAGATTAGATGTTATAGTAGGTGAACCATTTGTATCTAATGATGATGGAACATTTATAAAAACACAACCATATGGAGGAATAATACCACAATTATGGTTAGATAGACCTTTTGTGATAGTTGGGAAAATAAAAGTAGATAATGAAATCAAATATATAAATACTGGAGAAAAAGGATATTTATTTTCTATAACTAGTTTATTGCCTCATTTAAGAGGTAGAAAAGAAGTGAAAGACTTGTCTTATGATAAATTATTAGTAAGAATGATTAATGGAAATAAAGAAGAATTATTTAAAATGTTAGAAAAAGAATATGGAATAACAAAAGAGAATTTTGAGTTAGCTGATTTAAGTTTTGTACCTTATTTTAGAACTTTAGAAATGGGATTAGATAAAGATTTATTATTAGGTTATGGACATGATGATAAAAGTTGCGCTTATGCTGAATTAGAAGCTATATTAACTAGTAAACCTAATAAAAGAACGAAGATAGCTTTATTTACTGCTTATGAAGAAACTGGAAGTGGACAAATGAGTGGTGCTGAAACTCAATTTATAGATGATATATTCCTTACTTTAGCAAATGGACATATGTTATTAGCTAGAGAGTTTATGAGAAATACAAAAGTAATTAGTGCAGATGTAACTGGTGGATTTGATAGTAATTATAGTAGTCATTTTGAAGATAGTGCAAAAGCAATATGTGGTAATGGAGTTGCTTTAGTGCCATTTACTGGATTAAAAAGAGGTAATGATGCAAGTATAGAAATGAGAGAATATATAAAAGATTTATGTATTAATAATGATGTGAAATATCAAGTTGATACAACTAAAGTTAGTGAATCTGGTGGAGGGACAGTTGCTATGTTCTTCGGAATAAGAGGAATGGAAACAATGGATGCTGGTGTACCAGTGGAATCTATGCATAGTCCAATGGAAATAATTAGCAAACGTGATTTAATAGAAACATACAAATTATATAAAGTTTTTTATGAAAATTAGTTGACTTTTAATAATAGGGATAGTATAATATAAGTAAATAAACAAATGATAAATAATATATAGAAAGGGTGATTAAAGGAGAGATATAAATGAAAATAAGTAAGAAGATAAGAAAATATATAGGGTTAGGATTAATAGTCTTGACCCTAGTAACTAGTATTGTAGGATATAAAAAACACGAAGAAAAAGTAAATGCTATTAATTCAGTAAAAAATATAAAATCCAATATAAATAAAGATACAACATTAGATAAAGCATATAATAAATATATACAAAAATTAAATTATACTTATTATAAAGATAGTGAAGGAAATCAATTTGTAGAAATAAATGGTAAAGTATTATTAAAAGATAAAAATAGAATAGCCGATATGAGAGTAACATATTTAGTAGATGGTGATAATACAAAATTTTATTCTATGTATCTAGATAAAATGAAAATGACAGAAGTGGATTATTTGATTTTAAAGGTAAAAGCATTTGGTAGTTATGATAGTACCAATTTATAGGTGGTGATATTATGGAAGAAAAAGAATTAACACATACTAAAAATTGTAAAGATTGTTTTTACAGTGTAAAAAATTTGTGTTATATAGATGGTCATGATGTTAATTATGATGTCTATAGGGCATATTCATGTAAATACTATAAATACTACGAAAATAATAAGCAACAAAAATAATCGGAGGTATGATTATGTTTAAGGATTCAACATATCAAAAAGAATTTAGTTTTCCTTGCAATAAATGTGGTGGCTTAGTGGTAGCTGAACATGATATAGATTATAGATGGGACGATAAAGGAATGTATCTTAATAAAATTTATTGTTTGGAATGTAAAAGAGTATTTTTAGAATATGAATTTAAGAAAGATGAAAATTCTAAAGCAGTAATAGAATTTCAATGGACTAAATGGAGGGGTTAAATAAAATATGAGATTTAAAATAAGACCTAGTTTGAGTGAATGCAATCCTGAAATATATGAAATTTTAAAATTTGAAGGAGGAAAATAATATGAAATATAAAGTAGGAGATGTTGTTAGAGTAAAAGACAATTTACAATTGGGTGAAATATATGGAGAATGTACTGTTGTCGAAGGTGTGTTGGAATATAGAGGTACACTTCATACTATAGATGGTGCATACACTGATGGATATTATATCTTAAAACCTATAAATGATATTAAAGATACAACTTATTATTTATGGAAAGAAGATATGTTAGAACTTGTTGAGACAAAAGAAGATTTAAAATAATTTAATTATGTAGAAGAACTTATAATATGAGCATAAAAAAAGTTTAATGAATCATAAAAATTCCATAGAAGAAAAGAGGTGATAATTTTATGAATAAAAAATTAATATCATTAATGAGTGCTATGATTATATGTTCGGGAATCGTTGGGTGTGATAATCAATCTATTGAGTATAAAAATAATACTAAAGATAATGTTGAAAGTAATAATACCGAAAGTAGTAATAATGAAAATGAAACAAATTATATATTGAAATTCTTTGGGTATAATAAAGTAATTAAAGAAGAAACTATTAAAGCCAAAATAAAAATAATTGATAAAAAATATAGAGCATCATATTGTATTATGGTATTTACAGGTAAAGCTTCTATACCCGTTCGTCGTCCTGCTGAATACAAAGTAACGTATAAATATAAAGGTATAGAATATATTATAAATAATAAAGACTTCTATAATAAAGTTGATATAAATGAAAAAGTAACAGTTAATTTGCATGTAAAATATTATGAAGATAATACAACTAGTTTTGAAATTGAATAAAAAACAAGAATATGTGAAGGAAAGTTTATATATTAAATTAAGGAGTGTAGAATATGAAATTTAAAATAAGACCTAGTTTAAGTGAATGTAGGTCATGTATGGAAACTGCTATAAGTTTCAATGCACAACCCTATTGTTCTGAATGTAACCCTGAAATATATGAAGCTTTGAAACTTGAAAAGGATTATATTTATTATATAAAAGATAATAAAATCAAAAGAATTCATATGAATTATGTTTTAGTGAAGGAGTGATAACTTGGATAATAACAAAAGATGTATAAATTGTGATGGAGAGTTAGTATTAGTAGATGAAAAAACATTATATGATGAAGGTATAAGAGGATATGACGGTATGGTGTATTCTTATGAATGTAAAAATTGTAATTGCTTTATTCAAGTATTTATTTGTGATGATGAAGATTAATAAGGAGATGGTAATATGTTACAAGTTTTAGGCACTATATTAGTAAGTGCTTTGTGTATTGGATGTTTATTTATGTTTGCAGTTAGTGTAGCAGAAATATTTAGATAATAAATAAAGGAGAATAAGATGTTGCAAACATTGGGTACAATAGTAGCGATTGTTTTATATGTAATATGTTTATTTATTTTTATATTTGGTGTGACTGATTTGTTTAAATGAAAGGAAATAGGAAAAATAATTTTCTTCCTATTTTTTTATTAATAATCATTGACTTTTAATAATGGTAATAGTATAATATAAGTAAATAAGATAAATGGAGATGATTGTAGATGAATAAGAAAAGATTATATATCTATCACACATTTTTATCAAGAAGAAAAGATTTAGGGCATTTTCATAGTATAAAAGATTTAACAAATCAGCTTGATTATATACAGGAAATGGGATTCACTGCTATATTGACAAATCCAATATTTGAAAGTGCTGATGATAGTCATGGATATCATTGCATTAATTTTTATGAAATAGACCATAGGTTGGGCACAATGGATGATTTTCATGATTTATTAAAAGAATTAGAAAAAAGAAATATGTCATTAATACTTGATATAACTCTTAATCATTGTAGTGACCAAAGTTTTTATTTTAAAGATTTTAAAGCTGGTAAAAATGATTTCTTTGTAGTCAAAGATTATCCTGAAAATGATAGACCTACTAACATAAGAGGTAGTATTTATGAATGGAGAGATGACTTAAAGAAATATATAGTTGCTCCATTTGGGGGAATGATACCTGCTTTAAATGTATCATCACCTAATGTTAAAAATGAAATGAAAAACGTATTAAACTTTTGGTTAAGAAAATCTCCAAATCATCTACATATCAGAGGAGATGCAATATTTCATAATAGCTGGGCAGTAGATAATTTTGATGGATTACCTTATTGTAGATTTATAAGAGATACTATAAATGAAATAAATCCTAATGTGCAAATCGTAGGAGAAATTTGGTATGACATGACTTATCATGATTTAAAATATACTCCTGTTGAATATAATAAAATATTAGGTAACACATTTGACTTTTATAATGTATTTGGTTTAGTTAATCAAATTAGAGAAGGAAAAAGATATGAAGACCTTTATATAGATAGTATATACCCTAAATCTTCAACTCTCTTCAGCTGTAACCACGACTGTAGTAGATTGTGTAGCATGTTGGACAATGATAGGGAAAAGGTTAAAATGTTTTTGCGAGCAATGATTGAAAAAACTAGAGATGAAGATTGTGTTAGTATTTACTATGGTACTGAAAATAATATGGAAGGTTTACTTTGGAACTGTTCTGATGTGGTAGTTAGACAAAAATATACGATAGAAGATATGGCACAAGTTATTAAAGATAAAGATTCGTTATTTTATTATATAAAAGATTTAATTAAAAAGGATAAAGAAAGAAGAAATATATTATAAAAATGGTGGGATTAATATGGATAAAGAAAATATTATAGGTACAATGAATTATAATAATTTTGGTAGTGAAATTATTGTAACCAATTATAGAAAACTTAATGATATAGATGTGTATTTCCCCAAATATAATTGGACAAAAGAACATGTACAATATATTAATTTCATAAATGGCAGGGTTAGATGCCCGTATGAGCCTAGAGTATTTAACATTGGTTATATAGGTGAAGGAAAATATAAAGCTAAAATAAATGGAAAATACACAAAACATTATAACGTATGGAATAGAATGTTATGTAGATGCTATGACCCTAAATACATACAAAAACATCCTACATATAAACAATCTAAAGTGTGTAATGAATGGTTAAACTTCCAAGTATTTGCTGAATGGTTTGATGAAAATTATTATAAAATTGAAAAACAAACAATGAATCTAGACAAGGATATTTTATGTAAAGGAAATAAAATATATAGTCCTGATACTTGTGTATTTGTACCTCAAAATATAAATAAATTATTTACAAAACGTGATAATGATAGAGGGAATTGTCCGGTAGGGGTTTGTTATGATAAATCAAATCAAAAATATAGAACTTATTGCAATACGGATAGAAAGCAAATTTTTTTAGGACGATATGATACTCCTGAAGAAGCGTTTCAAGTTTATAAAAATTTCAAAGAAAAATATATCAAAGAAGTTGCTGAAGAATATAAAGATAAAATACCGACAAAATTGTATAATGCAATGATAACTTATGAAGTAGAAATAGATGATTAACATTGATTAAAAATTATAATAAATAGGAGATGTTTATATGCCAAAATTTTTATTAATATTTTGTTTTATTTGTTTTGCATCATATTTAATATTTTTTTTCTTATTGCCCTGCATAAAACTATTTAAAGATGGTGAAGAAAGTGAATTATATAAAAAAGTCTCAGATGAAATTGTAGATTATTGTAAAGAAAAAGATATAAATATGAATACAGATGATGATTTTTTATATCAACAAATTTATGTTATTGCAAAAGCAATTACTTTTATAATAATAGTAATTATAATAATAATGTTTGCATTACTTTGTTTAGTAATATAACTGAGAAAATTTTCTCAGTTTTTTTTATTAAATACTTATTGACTTTTAATAATATCAATAGTATAATATAAGTAAATAAGATAAAGGAGAGAAAGTAAATGAAAAATTATAATGAAAATGAAATACCAAAATATAAAAAGAAGAAAAATAAAACAGTTAAAAAATCAAATCATAAACATGAATACAAAGAATGTTTAGTATATGTTAGTGATATAAATGGTTATTTTTTATGTAAGTATTGTGTAGAATGCAATAAAGTTGGAAATGTAACAATGATAATTGAAAAAGATGAAGAATTAGGTGAATGGTATTTACAACCAATGTCTAATAAAGAAATATTAAAAAAATATAAAAACCTACCAATGAGAAGAATGAAAAGTTTAAGTTCTAAATATTTAGATTAAAAATAAGGGGAGTGATGTATATGTTAATTAAAGAAACTAAAGTATTTGAATTAGATGATAATATAGTAGACGACATAATTGCATTAAATGAAATGGGATATTTTACAGATTTCTGTTGTGAAGGACATATTAAAGAATTCTTTGAAACAGATAATGGTGTATATCATATGGGAACATATATAAAATTTAATACCATAGGTGGATTTAGATTGAAAGTATATGCAAAAAATATTCCAAATAATTGGACTATTGATGATAGTGAATTAATGACAATAAGAAGATATTATAGTAAAGAAGAAGTTGAATTATTTACAAAAGAACAATTACTATTATTAACATGGACTGAATTACGTAATTGGATTAAGAATTTACCACAACTTACAAATGAAAAATTCATGTTGTTAGATTATGAAATGGAAAAATTTAGTTAGGGGTGATTCTGAATGAAATAAAAGATTTTATTAAAGAAAAATTTTTCTAAAATAGTTATTGACTTTTAATAATATCAATAGTATATTATAAGTAAATAAGAATTAATATGTAGGAAAGTTCAAGTCCGAATTCACGCCCTGGGAGTATCATACCAACTTGAGTACCTTGTAAAAGGGAAAGGGGATACGATGAATAGGGAAGCTTGATAAACAAGTATTGAAACCACATGGATTATTTCAATTATTAGAAGACCCCTAACATTATACTTGAGATGAAAATAAAAAGTGAAATTATAAAAGATGTCTTAGAAAAATATCACAATAAAGGTGTACATTTTATATTGGTTTCTGCTACTGAAGAAGAAAATACTTTTGAAAAGAAAATAGAATTATTAAGAAAATATGAAATAGATAAATATTTTGATAAATTTGTAAACACTGATTGTAAGCATATTGTATCAGCCGATGTATTAGTAGATGATTATATAGGGAATTTAGACAATTATAAAAAATACCATCCTTTTGCATATACAATATTGTTTTCTGCGCCACATAATAAAAATATAAAATCTAGTGTTCATACTAGAGTTGACAATTGGGAAGAATTGGATTATTGCTTAGGTGAAATTTTAAATTATTATGAAAATATATAAAAGAATTTTAGGAGGGATATTATGGATTGGAGAAAACCATTCCTTAGAGGAAAAGATATAAAGGAAACACTAAAGGAGTTAGAAGATTTAATAGACATATTACAAGAGGATAAAGAAGATTATAGAAAAGCATATTTGGAAGTTAAAGACGAAAAATTCAAAGATGAAGAATTAGAAAGATTAAAAGAGGAATTAGACTTTTATAAAAGAAATAGTTTAGCTGTATTGAGTGATAAACAAAAGAAAAGAGCAGATGAATTTATACACGAGCATTATAAAAAATGTGATACAGGATATAAAAATTTTGTATATACGGTTACGCCAACAAATGTGATAACTATTGTTGAATTAAGATGTCCTGTATGTAGTGAAATAATAGATGTAAGTAGTTATGATGAATAATAAAGGAGGTAAAGAGTATGAAAAATTATAAAATATTGGCTGAATATTATAACAAGGAAAAATTAATTTATTATATAGTGGAGACTGAAGATGGAAAAGTTGTAACTGTAAAAGAAGAAAATTTATAATTGATATAAAACGACTGATTTTTTCAGTCGTTTTTATTTACTTTTTATAAAAAGCATAGTATAATATAAATAAGAAATGTATTTTAGACTTATAAAGAGGGGGTGAGAATGAATATGGCTAAGGTAACTTGTAAGATTTGTAAAAATAAAATAGAAAAAAGTGAAGCATATGTTATAACAAAAATTAATGAAAAAACAAATAAAAAAACAAACTCATATTATTGTTCTAAAGAAGAATTTGAAAAAGATAAATATTTAAAAAGCCTATGGCAAAAACTTCTTATTAGTATAGATGATATATTAGGTTATACATGTGTATCTAAAGTAAAAGTCAATGAATTAAAAGCATTGGAAAAAGAATATACAAGAGAACAAATATATAATTGTATAGAAAATAATAAAGAAGAAATTAAGAGATATTTAGAAATAAAAAATATACAAGATGAATATGGGAAAATAAGTTATATATTTGCTTGTATTAGAAATAAAATAAAAGATAATACGGCAAATTTTGGCACAACTGAAATAAACACTAATGATGATATAATTATAAATTTAAAATATGAGGAAGATAGTGATATATTTGAAAGATTAAAAAGACAAAGAAGGAATGCAGATAAAAATTCAAATAATATATTTAAAATAATAGATAGTAAAAAGAAAGGGGATAAATAAAATATGAAAATTTCAAAAGAAAGATTAGATACTGAATGTGCCATACTATCTTGTATATATCAAGATTTAACATTAACAAGTGAATATGAATTAAGGTCAGAATATTTTTCTCTAAATGATACAAGATTTTTCTTTTCATTAGCTTATGAATTAGCTAAAAAAGTAAAAGAAATTGATGAATTATCAGTTAGTGGATTTGTTGGAAGTAATGGATTAATTGAAGTTTTTAATAATTATGGTGGATATGAAAGAATAGAAAATTTATTGAACTTAAAAGCTAATGTAGAGAATATAGAATCATATATTGATAGTTTAAAAAAAATGATATTAATAGAAAGATATATTGATTTAGGTATTAATTTGGAAAGAAAATATGAAATAAGTGGAAGAACTATAATACCAATAGAGGAAGCTCCATATTTAAATTGTACTCAATTTAGTAGCCTTATGCAGTCAATTATATTAGATGTTGGAGTAGATGTTGAATTTCAAGAATTTAAATTACAAAGTTTACATTTCACAGATGAAGAAAAAAGAAGAATAAGAGAAAAAGAAATTAGTGATACTTCTCATTTTGATATAGCAATGACATGGAAGACTGAGGAAAATGAAGATAGATATATACAATCATTTAAATATTTAGATAAAGAATTAGTAGGTTTATCAAGAGGATTAGGTATTCATGTAATAGCATCAACAACAGGGGTTGGTAAGTCTACTATGTTATGCAATGTAGCTATGGCATTAGTTGAAAGTGGAAATAAAGTTATGTATGTATCAAATGAATTTGAATCAATATATTTAAAAAGACTTATGGTTAGTTATGTATGTAGTAATGTATTCCATTGTAAAACTATTACAAGACAAAAATTAATTGAAGCAGATTTAACTGATGAAGAATATGAAATATTTGAAAAAGCTAATGATTTTATAAAAGAAAAATTTGAAGGTAAAATGACATTTGTTTGTGTTGAAGAATTTAATTTTGAAAAGATAACTAAAGTTTTTAATAAATTAGGAATGACAGAAGGATATAACTATTTAATGGTTGATACTTTTAAGAGTGATGATATGGATAGTGCAATGGTAGAAATGGTTAATAATTCTAAAATACTTGATAAATGGGGAAGAAAAAATGGATATGGAGTAGTTATGACAATGCAATTATTAAAAAGTACTGATAAAGTTTCATATCTAACTGGTTCTCAACTTGCTTTTGCTAAACAAGTATTAGATGTTGCCCATAGTGTTTTATTAGCAAGAAGAGTTAGACCTTGGGAATTAGACCCTGAAAATAAAGCTTTCATTGACCCATTTTATTATGAATATAATAAGTTTGAAAAAACATTTAAACAAAAGAAATTTAAAATAATCAATAGTCAAAATGGTGGTACAGATAAACAAAATGAATATAAGAAAGGCTATTTAGATAAAAGTAAAAATTATATAATGTTATTTTGTGATAAAAACCGTAGTGGAAGAACAGATTTTGTATTATTATATCAAATGGATAGTTTCGGAAGGCTAACAGAATATGGATATGCAGGAAAAGTGAGTACAGGAATGTTAATGCAATAAAGAGGTAAAACTTATTTTACCTCTTTACTTTTTATAAAAAGTGTAGTATAATATAAGTAAATAAGATAAAGGAGAGATTGATATGGAATATAAGATAGGTGATATAGTTAAAGTAAGAGACGATTTACAAGTAGGAGAAAAATATGGAGAACTTAATGTTATGGATTACATGTTACCATTTAAAGGAGCAATTGGCACTATAGAATATATAGACAGGGACGGTGATTACTATTTAGCTGAGGTTAATAATCCTTATGCATGGCATAAGGATATGTTAGAACCTATTGAATTAAAAGATGATTTGAAAGAGGAAATGAAGGGGAAAAATAATATAGGATATAAAGTGGGAGATGTTGTTAGAATAAAAAATGACTTGAAAAAGGGTGAGAAATATGGTGAATGTGATGTTATAGAAGATATGTTAAAATTTAGAGGAACAATTGATACTATAGAATATATAGATATGGATGGTGATTTTGGATTAACAAACGACAATAATCATTATTTATGGAATAAAGATATGGTTGTGCCAATAAAACAAATCATACCTATAAATGATTTAGAATCAGTTAAAATGGATAGGTTAGCTATATATCAATATATATTAAATAATTTAGAAGAAACATATAGAGCTAAAAATAATGACTATGGGAATAGTGTTGCTGATACTTATGATAAATTTGGTTGTGTGTCATTCTTAGTAAGAATCACTGATAAATACAATAGATTAATGACATTATGTAATCCAAATATACCTGAACAAAGAGTGAAAGATGAAAAGATTGATGATACCATATTGGATTTAGCAAACTATTGCTTATTGTGGTTAGTGGAAAAAGAATATAAAAACTAATAAGGAGGGAAAATGGATATATTTTTGATGATTGCGGTGTGCATTACACTAGGGATAATAGATTTAATGTGTGGTAAAATAGGTTTAGCGATTACAATGTTCTTAGCTGTATTTGTTTTATTATTTATCAATTAAAAAGGATAAGATAAATGATGATAAGTTCCCCTCTTGTAGGGGAATTTTACTATTTTACTTTTGATAAAAGTGTTAAAAATAAGTAAAAAAGTTTATTTTATTTATTTACTTTTAATAAAAAGTGTAGTATAATATAAGTAAATAAGATAAAGGAGAGATGTAAATGAATAAAGAAGTTAAGAATAAATTAAAAAAAGAAATTCATAGACATTTGGTGAGAAACAACCTAGAACCTTCATTTTATTTAGCAGTTGTAGAACAATATGAGAATGATGATTGTTTCACGAATTTATTTTATGATATGGAAAATTATAAGTATGATGTTAATTCAATGACCTCAGATAACCCTTTTGAGGAATTTATATTCTTTGTAGATATCTACAATAGTATTACTGATAGCTTTCTTTATCAATATAGATTAGTTTTTGGATACAGAGAAATCATGGAAGGATATTGTTGTTGCACTGAAAATGATAAAGGTTACGACTATAGATACGGATGTACAGGTGAACATTGTGATTGGGATGCACCATTTATTTGTATAGAGAAAGCATATAACTTAGGTTGTAAAAAGTTTAAGGGAAAACAAAAAGATTTATGGGAGTATAAAGATAAATTTTATAAAACAAAAGTAGACCAAGAAGAAGAAAAGAGAAAAGCAAGGATAAAAGACATAAAAAGTCAAATAAAAAGATTACAAGAGGAATTAGATAAATTATAAGGGGAGTGATAATATGATGAATTTTTTTAAAAATTGGTTTTTAAATTTTATTGCAGTAATTATAGTTGCTTTAGGTTCTATCTTAATGAGTTGGATATTTTATTGGTTGTATCAATCTTTAGTAGGAGAAATAATTTTAATTATAATTTTTATTTCATTGATTATGGCTATTGTTGATACTTATTTATAAGGAGTTGAGAGGATGGAGTTAAATTTAGATTATATTTACAATGGAGATGCTTTAGAGATTTTAAAGCAACTCCCTAGTGAAAGTATAGATATGTGTATTACATCACCTCCTTATTGGAATATGAGGGACTATGGGGTAGATGGACAGTTGGGTAATGAAAAAACGTTTGAAGAATATTTAGATAAATTACAAAAAATATTTAATGAAATCTATAGAATTATTAAGAAAAAGGGTAGTTGTTATGTAAATATTGGCGATGTTTATTGTAATCATAATTCAATTGGTGTTAAAAAACAATCATTATTGTGTTTACCTGACCGTTTTAAAATAAATATGATTAATAATGGTTGGTTATGTAGAAATGAGATTATATGGCATAAGCCAAATGCAATGCCATCTAGTGCTAAGACAAGATTTAATAATGATTATGAGAAAATGTTTTTCTTTACAAAAGATGATTTGTATTATTTTGAAACACAATATGAAAAAGCAAAAACTTCTAAAAAATCTACTAAATCTAATTCTAAGATTAAATCAAACAATAATAGTAAGTATTTATCTGATGAGCAAGAGAAGTCGGTTAGACAAGGTATGAGTAAATCTAGGGGTAATAAAACAATAGAAGTTAGAAAATATTTACCTACGCAAGAATATTTTGTAAATTTTATAAGAAAAACTAAAATTAAAGATTTAATATCATTTGCCGATGGTAGAATTAAAAAAACAACAATAGAACATTGGTATAGAAAAGATGAAAAAGGATTTTCATATCCAACAGTAACAGATTGGAATATTGTATCAGAATTTTTAAATGATAATACAGAAGAATTCAATATTATTAATTATGGGTTAACTACTATTGATTATGAAACCGATGATATAAATAAAAATTTAGACAAAGGTAGAATAAAACGTGCCGTATGGAGTATAAATACTAAACCATTAAAAGAATGTCATTTTGCACCATTTCCACAAGAATTAATTGAAACTCCTATAAAAGCTAGTTGCCCTGAAGGAGGAGTGGTATTAGACCCATTTATAGGGAGTGGAACTACAGGTGTGGTAGCTAAAAAATTAGGGAGACATTATGTGGGTATAGAATTAAATAATGATTTTATAAAATTATCAAATAAAAGAATAAATGAATAAATTTTCAGAAAATTATTTGACTTTTAATAAGTTTTATAGTATAATATATATAAAATAAAATATAAAAAGATTGGAGAGATATTTATGAAAAGGAATAAGGTTATAATAAGAAAAAATGGAGAAGAACAAAAAAGTTATTTTATGGATATAATTTTTACTTATGGTAGTGCTTTATTTTATCCTAGTGTAAGGGGTTATTATTTAGTTTGTTCACCATGTACTCTAAAAGACACATTAAAAGAGGATGTAGACTTAGATAGTTTAAGCATAAAAGATGTTGAATCAATAGAAACAAAATTTGAAGCTAGAGAATTATTATTTCAAATAGCAGAACCTAATGAAAAAGCGTTATCAGTAGCAGAAGATATTGCAGATAGCTATGTTGATATATTAATATTTCAAGTAGAACAATCAATAAAAGATGAAGAAAGAAGAATTGAAAAAGAAAGAAAAGAAATAGAAGATAGTATGAAATCAATAGAAGGATTATTTGATGAAATAAGAAATCCTAAAAAAACAGATGACGAAGACGATGAGGATGATGAGGATGATAACATAAATACAGGATTTTTTACCTTTGATACATCTAAATTTAATTCTAAAATAATAAAAAAACAAGCCGAAGATTCAGATGGTGGTGAAAAATCTAATACTACTTTAGATGATGTAGCTGGATTAGAAGAAGTTAAAGTTGAACTTATGGAGTTAATAGCTGGTTTTAATGATAAAGAAAAATTTAAGAAATTTAAAGTTACTCCTCCTAGAGGGGTATTGTTAGAAGGTGAACCAGGTAATGGTAAATCTTTATTAGCTAGAGCCATAGCAGGAGAAACAGATGCAGTATTTTATTCAATGGCTGGTTCTGAATTTAATGAAAAATATGTCGGTGTTGGTGCATTAAGAGTGAGAGATTTATTTAAAAAAGCTAGAAAAAATAGACCTGCCGTTATATTTATAGATGAAATAGATGCAGTTGGTGGAAAAAGAGAAGAAGAAAATAATAAAGAACATAATGCTACATTAAATCAATTATTAGTTGAATTAGCAAGTACTGATAATGAAGATATATTAGTAATAGGTGCAACAAATAGAAGTGACATATTAGACCCAGCTTTAAAAAGACAAGGTAGATTAAGTAGACATATATACATACCTAACCCTGATAAGAAAACAAGATTAGAAATATTAAAATTATATGCTACTGATAGACCTTTAGCTGATGATGTTGATTTAGAAGTTATAGCTAGTCAAACACATGGTATGGCTAGTGCTGATATGGAAGGTATATTAACAGAAGGTGCAATGATAGCAATAAGAGAAGATGCTGATGAAATAACTCAAGATATGTTATTAAGAGCAATAGATAGACAAATAGCTGGACTAGAAAGAAAATCTACTGTCATGATAGATAGAGAAAAGAAAATAACTGCTTATCATGAAGTTGGACACTTAATGATGTCAGAAATATTAAATAATAAGAAATTAAGTAAATGTACAATCATACCACATGCAGATGCTTTAGGTTACTGTTTATATCATGAAGAAGATGATAGATTTATAAGAACAAAAGAAGACCTAATAAATAGTATGATAGTATCTCTTGGTGGGGCAGTAAGTGAAAAGGTATTCTTTGGACATGAAAGTAGTGGATGTAGTGGAGATTTAGGAAGTGTTTCAGCAATAGCACAACGTATGGTTTGTGATTATGGTATGAGTGAATTAGGTAAAATGAAAATAGATGAAAGAAATCTATTTATGCAAGAAAAAATACATGAAGAAATGAAAAAAATAGTTGATGAAGCATATAATAAAGCATTACAAATAGTAGAAGAAAACAAAGAATTAATATCAACAATAGCTGAAGAATTAATGGAAAAAGAAACACTAGAAGGATATGAAGTAGAAGAACTTATAACAACTTATAACATGAGCATGAAAAAATAATAAAAGATATATTATTAAAAAAGAGATGTAAATGTTTACATCTCTTTTTATTTACTTTTAATAAAAATTTTAGTATAATATAAGTAAAGGATGGTGAGTTAATTGAATAGTAATGAACTTAAAGATAAACTTACATTGGATATGATAGTTGATTTAGTTTTGTATTTAGGTGGAGAATTTAATGAACAAATGGAAACAAATGAAAAAATGGTCTTAAATACATCGTTATGTCATGGTGGTGAATCATGGAAATGCGAATTATATAAAGATTCTTTAATTTTTCATTGTTATACAAATTGTGGTAGTTTTGATATAATAACATTGGTTCAAGAGGTAATGGATTTAACATTTGCAGAATCAATTGAATTTATTGAAGATTATTTTAATTTAAGTATGAATTTTCAAAAAGGATTTGGTAGACCTAAGAAAAAAGAAGTTCCTATAAGAAAACCTGTTAAAAAAGAAATAGATTTTAATGAACAATTGCCACAATACGACGAAAGCATACTTAATACTTTTGTCAATTATAAACCTATCGAATGGATTCATGAAAATATATCAGCGGAAACTATGGATAAATATGGTATCAAATTTAATATTGAAAATAATTCAATAATTATACCCACATAGAGACCAGTTGGGAAGACTGGTCGGCATAAGGGAGAGAAATTTAGACAAGAGACAAGTAGAAATGTTTGGTAGAAAATATGTACCTTATACATCTTTTATACATAAGATAACATATAAACATAAACTTTCAATGAATGCTTATGGAATTGATAAAAATAAGGAATCAATAAAAGAATACAAAAAATGTATTATATTTGAAGCAGAAAAATCAGTATTAAAAATGGATTCAATTTATGGTAATAATCCTTCTGTTGCAGTTGGTGGAAGTTCAGTATCAGAATATCAACTTAATCTTTTAAAAGTTAATGGTTGTGAAAAGGTATATTTAGCATTTGATAGAGAAGAAGGAGAAAAATGGGAAAATAAGTTAAATAAAATATGTCAAAAAATAGTAAATTTTAATCTTGAATGTTATATTATAGAAGATAAAAATGGTAAATACTTAGATTTAAAACAATCTCCAATTGATGAGGGTGAATTTGTATTCCTTGAGTTGTATAGGAGGGCTAGAAAGTATGAATAGTTTAATAGAAGTTTATATATATGTTAATAAAGTAAATAAAACAACTAAAGCTAGTTATGGTATTTATTTAAAATACATTAATGATGAATTAGAACTTATTGCAGATAAAAAGGTTAGCAGTGGAGTTATACAGTATAAGAAAATAGAAGAAGTTATTTATTCTTCTATTTTAGACAGTTGTAGACTTATAAATAACAAAGATTTGCCTTTAAGAATACATTGTTCTTTTGATGGATATTATAGTACAACTAAAGAACTAGATAAAGAAGTTAAAAAATTTCATGATGTGTTCTTCTATTTCAATGAAATTAACGAAGTGGCAGAAGAATTATCAAAAGAAAATCTTAAATAACGATTGATTTTTAATAAGAATAATAGTATAATATAAGTAAATAAGTAAATAAAGGAGCTGATTATTATTAAAAGTATTTTAATAAAAAGAATGAAAGATAGATTTGGAATTACAAAAATAGCAGGTAAAAAATTAAGTTATTATTCATTTTATGAATTGTTAGGATATAACACATTGTTAGAAAAAGGAGAAGATATAAAATAATGGAAATAAGAAAAATATATACAATAGAAAATAATGGTAAAGAAATTACTTTAATTGTTGGAGATTATATAAGAGTAAGAACAAAAGATGAAAATGTAATAGGAAAAATAGCTGACTTAACAAATAGTTATGTGGAACTTGAAGTATCTAGTTATGATAAAAGTATATATAAAACATTTTTGTATGTTAATTTATTAGAAATAGAAGAATACGAAGATTAGGTTGGTGAATATATGAAATATAATATAAAAACAGAAAACACCTTTGGTAGAACATTAAGAGATATAGTATTAAAAAATAGAGAATTGACTGAAAAAGATGTGGATTTTTTACTTAATCCTACTTCTGAATATCAAGAAATGCCATTTAAAATAAAAAATGTAGACAAAGGAATAGAATTATTCATAAGTGAACTTGATAAAGGGAGTAACATCGGTATCTTAGTTGATACCGATGTAGATGGATATACTAGTTCTGCTTTAATGTATTTGTTTTTAATTAATGAATGTCAAGTTCCTAAAGAAAAAATAACTTTATTTTTTCATGATGGAAAATTTCATGGACTTGACCCAAAAGTTTTCAAACGAATAAAAAAATCTAGTGTAGAATTTTTGATAATACCTGATGCTTCTACTAATGATTTTAAGGAAATTAAAGAGTTATTATCAATGGGAAAAAGAATTTTAGTCGCTGACCACCATAAACCACAGTCTAATGATAAAGAATTTAAAACAGTATTTAGAGATACAAGCAATGCTCTTATTGGAGTTATTGTCAACAATCAGTTGGATGAATATTCTCATAACTTAAGTGGAGTGGGAGTTGTTTATAAATTCTTAGTTGGAATGACAGAGAATGAGTTAGAGCATTATTTGGATTTAGTTGCTATTGGTTGTATAGCTGATATAATGGATATACATGATAAAGAAGTTGGATACTTAGTGCATAAAGGTTTAAAAAATATAAGAAATGAATTCTTTAAAGAAGCATTAAAAGACTTTGATTTAAACGAAATAACACCTGAAATAATATCATTTAATTTAGCTAATATTATAAATGGAACTATAAGATTTGGCAGTATGGAAGAATGTGAATTATTATTTAAAGCATTAATAGGAGAAGAAAAAGAGTTTGAATATAAACCTAGAAAATCTAAAAATAATCCTAATCCACAAGTTCAAATAGAAACACTACAACAACATATGGTTAGAATTGCTAAAAGTGTTAAGCAAAAGCAAGATAAAAAGAAAAAAGAATGTATAAAACTTTGTGAGAAATATATAGAAGAAAATAATTGTAATGATAGTAAAGTTTTAACAATAATAGATGAAGAGAGAAAATTAGTTGATAAAAGAATAACTGGATTAATAGCCACTAATTTAATTGATATATATAAAAAACCTGTTGTATTACTATCTGTTTCACCTAAAAAAGATAGATTAATAGGTAGTATGAGAACTTATGGTATAGATGATTTTAAATCAATTCTTGAATCGACAGAAATACTTACAGTAAAAGGACATAATGGCTCTGCTGGTGTAGAAACAGATTATAGTAATATAAGAAGGGTAAAGAAAAGAATTGATAAAGTTATGGAAGATGTGGAAGTAGAAGATGTAGCAATAAATATAGATTGTGTAATAGATTTAGATACCATATCATTTAAGCAAATGAATGAAATAGTTGATTTAAAACCATTGTGGTTTTCATTTTGTCCTAAACCAACCTTTATTTTATCTAATTTAAAGATTAAGCCTGCAAATATAAAAAATCCATATCCGACATTATTAACATTTGATATAGATGGTATAACATTTAAAAAAGAATTTTGTTCTAGGGTATTTAAAGAAGATTTTTTATGTGAAGAAGAAATGAAAGGTATATTTGGAAGACCTGATATAATAATAGATGAAATGGTGGTAACTATTGAGTATGATGAATATCGCAAAAAACCTTGCTTTGGAATAAAGAGTGCAAAAACTCATATCGATAAAGACAAAAAGAAAAAAGATAAAAATATACCATTTTAAATAAAATTTCACATAAAAGGGAGAATATACAAAATGAAAAAAGAATTATTTCAATATTGTGATAGTGTATTACACATTAGAAAAAGTAGAAGGGTTAGAACCTTTGAAAAATTATTAGATAATTATTGGGCATTTAGAGAAAAAAATCATGGAACATTATTATTTATAACATCGGATATAGAGGAAACTTATAGTACAATTCATAAGGCAATAGTCACATATATGGATTGCATGGATATTATGAATATAAGAAAAATACCTAATGAAATATTTATAGATTGTTTAATAGGTAATCAAGAAAAAATTCTAATAATAATAAAAAAAGATTATAATTTAGAAGAAGTTAAAGGTATGCGAGTTGACCAAGTTTTTATTGATTGCATAGGTGATAGTGATATTAATATTAATAGTGATATAATAATTCACTATCTATTACCTTTGACTGTTAATAATAATGGAAAATATTTAGATAACATTATATTGATATATTAATTTATTAAGGATAGAGAATTTATTTCTATCCTTATTTACTTTTAATAAAAGGTATAGTATAATATAAATAAAGGAAAGAAGGGAGAATATATATGAGATGTAATAATTATCATTCACATAAAATATATAGTAATATTAAAAGTTTAGATGTAGTTGCTAAACCAATAGAATATATAGTTAGAGCAATTGAATTAGATGGTAAAGATGCAATATATTTTACTACTGAACATGGTTATCAAGGTAATGTATATGAAGCACATACTCTATGTAATGAAGTATGTGTGAAACTTACTCAAGAAAATAATGAATATACTAAACATAATTGTGAAAAATGTCAATATAAAGATGTTTGTGATAAATCATACAAAGGTATTAAAATGGTAGTTGGAGCAGAAGTATATTATGTTAAAGATAGAAAAGAAAAAGATAATTCTAATTATCACTTAGTTATAATAGCAAAAAACAAAGATGGATATAGAGACTTAAATAGAATATTATCCTATAGCAATATAGATGGGGTATATTATAAAAATAGAATAGATGATGAATTATTATTTAGTGTTAATCCAAACAATGTAATTGTAACAACTGCTTGTGTTGCTGGTCGTTTAAGAAATGATGAAGGCTTAGATGATTGGATTATAAAAATGAAAGAGTATTTTGGTGATAATTTTTATTTAGAAGTTCAAAACCATAATGAAGATATACAGAAAAATCTTAATAGAAAAGTTATATGTTTAAGTGAAAAATATAATATTAATATCATTCATGGTAATGATTCACATTATATTAATCCACAAGATTATATTTATAGAGAATTATTCCTTAAAGCAAAAGGTATTATATATAAGGAAGAAACAAATTTTATATTAGATTATCCTAATGTAGAAACTATAATAGAAAGATATAATAAACAAAATGTATTAAATGAAGAACAAATAAAAGTCGCAATTAATAATACTTTAATTTTTGACGAATGTGAAAATATTATATTGGATAAAGAAATTAAAATGCCATCAATATCAAATAATCCAAATAAAGAATTAAAAGATATAATTAATAAAAGATGGATGGAAATAAGAGATACAATACCTAAAGAGAGATGGAATGAATATTTAGAAGCTATAAGATATGAATTTAATATAATTGAGAAAACACATATGGAAGATTATTTTATATTAGATTATAAAATATGTCAAAGAGCAATAAATAAATATAATGGTTTATTAACTAAGACTGGAAGAGGATGTTTTACTGAAGATGCTTTAGTGCATACAAAAAATTCTTTAAAATCTATAAAGGATGTTGAAATAGGTGATTATGTAATTACAGAAAGTGGAAATTTTAATAAGGTAATTAACACTGCAAAATATGATATAGAAGAAGAATTAGTTCAAATTAAACATATCTATGGTACTGATAAACATTATCCAACTGTATGTACTTTAGACCATAAAATACTTATAAACAGAAATAATACATTAAAATGGATACAAGCAAAAGATATAGTGAAAACAGATTATGTATGTGTACCTAAAATAAATGTTACGGATAATTTAAATAAGATAATTGATTTAAATGATTATAATATCAATGGATTTGACTTTGATGATAAATATATATATGAAAAAACTAATACTGTTTATAAATATTCGCCTAGTGATGTTGCAAGAAAAATAGGTGTGGGTAAGTCATTAGTAGAAAATTTTGCAAATATGAAAAAAAATTGTTTTAATAGAAAAAGAGATAAATATAAGGCTTTAATGGATTATATACCTTTTAATACTCAAGAAGAGTATTCTAAATATGTTAAATCTAAACAATTTTCAAAATTAGAAAGATATATTGAAATAGATGAAGAATTTAATATATTCATAGGATTAATGTATGGCGACGGATTTACTTCTAAAAAAACTAGTATTGGATTAGCCATAAACAATACTACTGAAAAAGATAAATATAATAGAGAAATATTTTATAATATAGCATCTAAATTAAATAAATCTATATATGAAAATGTAAGTAAAACTAAAAAATTAAGTCAATTATATATTAATTCCGCAGTATTTTGTAATTTTGTTAAACAAGAATTATTTGAATCTAAAAAAGGAAAAGATAAAATATTTAATGAAAAATGGTTTAATCAATCAAAAGAAAATTTATTAGGTATAGTAAAAGGATTAAGATTATCAGATGGAAGTTTTTGTGAATATAGAATCAATTTCGATAATACTTCAAAATCTTTAATAAATGCATATAAATTATTATGTTTAATGACAGATGAAGGAGTAAATAGCTTAAGTGTAAGAAAAGAACATAAAACAAAAGAAGGGTATTTATGTAAAGAATCTTATAAATTAAGATTAAATAAAAATTCTAATCATTCACAGAAAAAAAATGAAAGAACTTTTGAGGATAATAATTACTATTATCTTCCTATTAAGGAAATCATTATATTACCTAAACAAAAAACCACAGTATATGATATAGAAGTTGAAAATGAGCATAGTTATTTACTTAATAATATGATAGTTCATAATTCGGCTGTAAGTTTTCTTATAAACAAATTATTAGGCTTAACAGAAATAGATAGATTATCAGCACCAGTTCCATTGTATCCAACTAGATTTATGAGTATAGAACGTATATTAGGTACTCGTTCATTACCCGATGTTGATTTAAATACAGAAGACCGTTCAGTTTTTATACAAGCAACTAAAGATTTATTAGGCGAAGAAAATTGTGCTTGGATTTTATCATATAAACCTTTACAAGATTCATCTGCTTTTAGATTATGGTGTAAAGCAAATGATATGCATGTTAGTAAATACGATGAAATAGCTAAAAATTTAGAGCAATATGAAAACGATGAATATTGGGGAAAAATAATAAAAGATTCAAAAGTATTTAAGGGAGTAGTGGAAAGTATATCAGAATCACCTTGTTCAATGTTACTATATGATAAAAATGTTTCAGAAGAAATTGGTTTAATAAAAACTAAAGAAGGAATATGTTGTAATTTAGATGGTTATAATTGTGATGTTTATAAATATTTAAAGAATGATTAATTTAATAGTCGTCTATATAAGAAATTATGTAGATTATGATGCCTTAAATTGCTGGGAGTTCCTAAAGCCTTATAAACCACAAAGTAAATGGTAACATTAAACTTGATGGTTGCGAAAGCAGAAAAAATTATAAGGATTGCCTAAGCTGAAATAAAAGCCTTGTGAGAGTGCTAAGGGTGAATGAATGGATAATCAGCAGGGAAGTCCCTTTAAGATGGGAAACCTTCAACGACTATAATAGGCATATCTTAACGAGTAATGTCGAAGATAAAGGTATAGTCTAGTCCGACCCTTAAATGGGTGTTAAAGTATTCCGAAAGGAACGGTATTAACGTATCTTGCAGTTACCGTTTGGACTTTAATAAGAAAAACTTGTGAATTAGCTAATATTAAAATACCAACTATTAAAGAATTAGAAAAAATGTTAGATGAAAAAACATTTAAAATATATGAAGATAAAATAACTTGCACAATAAATCAATCTGATTCAGATTTTGCAACTAATTTAGCATCAAGATATAAAATTTCTAGTGTAGCTGAAATGAGTGCTTTTGTTGCATCTATTAGACCTGGATTTGCTTCTTTATTAGATAATTTTATAGAAAGGAAACCATATACAACAGGCGTAAAAGAATTAGATGATTTATTAGAAGATAGTTATCATTATTTAATGTATCAAGAATCTATTATGAAATATTTAATATGGTTAGGTATTCCTGAACCTGAAACATATGGAATTATAAAAAAAATATCAAAGAAAAAATTTAAAGAAAAAGAATTAATAGAACTAGAAGAAAAATTAAAAAAAGGTTGGATAGATAAAGTTGGTTCAATAGATGGTTTTGAAGAAACATGGCAAGTAGTTAATGATGCTTCAAAATATTCATTCAATGCTTCACATTCACTTTCTTATGCTTATGATAGTCTATATGGTGCATTTTTAAAATCACATTATCCTCTTGAGTATTATACAGTTGCCCTATCTATTTATTCCGATGATTCAACTAGAACAAATAGACTAATAAAAGAATTAAGCTATTTTGATATAAAATTATTACCTCCTAAATTTAGATATTCTAAAGCTGAATATTTTATGGATAAAGAAAGTAACTCTATATATAAAGGTATGGCTAGTATAAAATATATGAACGAACAAGTATCACAAGAATTATATATGTTAAAAGATAATAAATATGATAGTTTTATGGATTTACTTATTGATTTAAATGATAAAACATCTATAAACTCAAGACAACTCAATATACTGATATCAATAGATTTCTTCAAGGAATTTGGTAAATCTCAAAAATTATTAGATATAATAAAGTTATATGAAAATATAATAAGTAAAAAAATAAAAAGTAAAAAAGGTGAAGTATCATTTAATAAAATTAATTTACCATACCCTAAAGAAATAATAGAAAAATATGCAACTGAAAAGAGTAAAGAAGATAAATATAAACAATATAAAGTAGAAAAAGCATTAGAATTATGTAATGAATTAATGTCGAACATAGAAGATAGCGAAATGCCATCAATAGATAAAGTTAAAATTAATCTTGAAATGACTGGAGAATGTAATTATTATTTTGAAGATTATGATTCATCAACTTGTATTGTTATTGACGTTGTAACTAAATTTAAGAATAAAAAAGCATGGATTTTTAATATAAGCACTGGAAAAACTATGGAGGTAAAAGTTGGTGAAGGATTTTATGAAGCACAACCGTTTAAAGCATTTAGTGTAATTAATGTATATCATATGTTCCAAAAGGCAAAAAAAGAAAAAAAAGAAGTTGAAACAACAGATAAAGACGGAAATACAATAATTAAAACAAAGTGGGTACAAAATGGAGAGTTTGAAATATGGTGTGATGAATATCATTTACTTAATGAAGAAGAAATAGAAGAATTAAATAAAGAAGAATATGAATATAGAAAATTAAATAAATAAAAGGAGGAATTTTATGAAGACTAGTTATTATGCGAAATTTTCTAGGTTGCCAAAAGAAGAAAAGAATAGATATATGCCTGTATTAATTTCAACCAGTTTGCCTAAATGGTTCTTAGATAGAGAAGAGTATTATATGGAATATAAATTATTAGCTCCATCTAGTGACAATGTTTTTAAACTAAAGAACAACAAAATGTCACAAGAAGATTTTATAAATGCGTATACTGATAAATTAAAAGAGTTAGACTTAGAGCAAATACTTGAAGACTTATATGATTATGAAGGAATTACAGATACGGAAATTGTGCTATTATGCTATGAAAAGTCTACTGATTTTTGCCATAGACATATTTTGCGTGAATATTTAAATGAAAATTTTAATACAAATATCACAGAATTAGGAGTAGATTAATTTCTACTCCTTTACTTTTAATAAAAAGTGTAGTATAATATAAGTAAATAAATAAAGGAGTTGAAGGTTAGCTATGAAGTGTGAAAAATGTGGAAGTACTAATTTAGTTATAATAAACAAAGAACAGACATTAATAACTGATTATCATACGGACGAACAATGGGAAGTGACAATTTTTCACATTGAATGCAAGGATTGTGGTAATGAGTTTGAAGAAGAAATATAAATAAAAGTTTAAATTTGTAAGGAGACATAATATGAATATAGAAAAGCAAATAAATAAAAAGGAGTAGATTAACTTCTATTCCTTGACTTTTAATAAGAGTGATAGTATAATATAAGTAAATAAGATAATAAAAGGAGAGATAAATATGTATAGTTTAAATGAAAGAGTAAAAGTAAGATTAAAATTTATAAAATATGGTGAATATGGTGAGAAAATATATAAGGATTTTTTGGGAACTACATTTATTTGGTGTTCTAAATCAAATCTCATAGAAGATGGAAGTTGGTTTACTGTAAGCACTAAATTATATGAAGGTTTAGACGAGCATGGAAATTTATCATATTTAAGATTGTTTAATCCAAGAATTGTAAAATAAAAATATCATTTTAATTTGATACCGATACCAATGTCGGTATCAAATTTTATAGGAGGAAATATGTGCAAATATTGTGAAGGTAAATATAAAGATAAAGAACCATTAATGTATAAAAATAATAGTGATTATGCAATAAAAATTAATAGTTGTAACTATTTAGAAGAAAATAGAGTTGGAGGGCAAAAAGATAGTATATATGGGATAAAAATAAATTATTGTCCTATGTGTGGTAAAAAATTAGGTGAGTTTGCAAAGGAGTAATTGAATAAAATTTTAGTTTTATTAGGAGGAAGTATAAATGTTATTAAAAATATTATTCGCACATAGTTTAGGAGATTACTTTTTACAAACGGACTATTTGGCCATAAACAAAGGAAAAGATAATTATATATTATGTATTCATGCAATACTTTATACATTTGCGGTATCATTGATATTTGGTAGTGAAATAAGCCAATTATGGTATTGGTTGATTTTATCAACACATATATTAGTTGACTATATAAAAGCAAAAGGGATAACACCTGAAATAATGGGTGATAAAAATGCTTTAATATTAGACCAAGTTATACATTTTTTAACTTTAGCATTAGCATTAATTATTAAATAGGAGGTATTAATATGGAAAAATGTTTTTTATGCAATGATAGTTATATAACAACTAATACAGGAGCTGACATTGAGATAATAGATGGTAATAAATTAAATATAGACTATAATGGTTTTCAAGTACCTGATATAAATATAGAAATTAACTTTTGCCCTATCTGTGGTAGAAAATTAGGAGGAGGGGATAATATAAAATATAAAATAGGAGATGTTGTTAGAATAAAGGATAATTTACAAGAAGATGAAGTGTATGGAGATTGTTATGTTACAGAAAAGATGTTAAAATTTAGAGGAGCAATTGATATTATAGAAAATATAGACGATGATGGTGATTTTTATTTAGCCGATAAAAATAATCCTTTTGCATGGCATAAAAATATGATAGAACTTATTGAAACAAAAAATGATGAGAAAATAAAAGATAATTTACAAGAAGAGGAAGAGTATGAGTACGAATTTAAAAATACTAAAGAGTATATGTTAACGGTAAAATTAACAACTGGAGAATATATTAAAATAAAAGGAAATCAAGTGATAGACATGCCTGAAGTTATAGCCCAAAGGATAGAGAATAAAGAAGATATTATAGTGTTTGGGTTCACGGGTGTTAAGAGAGAATTAATTGAATGGTATACAATAACAGAGGTTTTTGAATAAATTTTATTTATAAAATGGAATTCACTCCTTGACTTTTAATAATAGTAATAGTATAATATAAGTAAATAAATAATTATAAAGAATTTGACTTATTTAATATATGTAGGTAATGAGGTGATAAGATGAAAAATAGATTTATCATTCAAAGAACATTATTATTAAAAATGTAAAAATATTTGTATCAGGGTATGGATGGAGGGAAATAAATGGATAAAGATAATAAAAAACACTGTAACCAATGTGGAAAATTATTAAGTAAAAAAAATAAAAATGGACTTTGTAAAAAACATTGGGATGAATATAGGAAATATGGTTTCTGTATATCAGATAGTCCTATAACAGAATTTGACAATAATGAAATAATAATACATAAAGATTATGCAGAAGTTGTATTATATGATACCTTATTCCAAGAAGAACTTGAAGAGAGAGTATTAATAGATTTAGATGATGTAAAAACATGTAAAAATGTAAGATGGAACAAAAAACATTCTTGTATTATTGGAGATGTGCTAGGCAAAAATACAACTTTACAAAATTATATATTAGGAAATGATAATAAAATAGAGTTTATAAATGGTGATTTTTTAGATTGTAGAAAAGAAAATCTCAATGTAATTAAGAAAAAGAAAAAGAAGAAAAAGAATCCATATATTATAAGTAAGAAAAATAAAAATAAAGTAATAGTTGAATTTGTAGGAGAAAGTCATAATGGTGTTGTTGGAACATCTATACTTTTATCATATCCAACAAAAGAAGGAGACTATGAAAAAGTTCTTATTGAATGTGGTATGGTTCAAATGAATGGTGCTTTAAGAGAAGAATATGTGGTTAATAAGGGGGTGGTTGAAAAAGTTTGTGAATGTGGTCAAATAAAAGCTTGTTTTGTATCTCATTCACATCTTTGAAATCACTAGACCATATAGGAAATCTACCAGCTATAGTAGATAATGTAGATAAATTTATTATGGGTTATGAGAATAAAGAATTATCTGAACCTTTATTGATAGATGGTGCTTATATATTACAAAGAAATTGTAGACAAATGAGTAATCAAGGATATAAGGTAGAACCTCTTTATACTGAAAGCGATGTATATAGAATGTTATCAAAAACTTCTACTTATGAAGAAGATGTTATACATGAGTTAAATGAATATGTTAGCTTTAGACTTTTGCCAAATAACCATATAGTGGGAGCAACTTCAATAGAATTATTCTTTAAAATGCCAAGTGGAGTTACAAAGAAAATATATTATAGTGGAGATACAGGCAGTTTTAATAATCAACAACCATTCCGTAAAAAAACTAAAACTATATCAAATGCTAATTTAGTAATAACAGAAGCAACTTATTCAGATTTATCAAGAGGATTCAATGCAAAAGATATTGAAAAAGAAAGAAAAAAAATGAAAGATGATATAATCAATGAATTAAAACAAGGTCATTCAATTTTAATACCAGCTTTCGCTCAAGCTAGAACTCAAGATTTATTATATTACTTATACAATACTTTTTCTAATGACTCAAACTTTAAAACTCCTATATTCTTAGATGGTAAACTTTCTTTAGAAATCAATGATGTCTATAAACAAATATTAAATAAAGAAGATAAAGACATGTTTGAAAAAATATTATCATGGGAAAAACTTCATTTTGTAAAAGATTTTGAATCATCTATGAATTTAGCACTTAATAAAGAACAACAAAAAATTGTAATATCATCTGCTGGTATGTGTAATATAGGTAGAATATTAAATCATTTAAAAGCAAATATAGAAGATAGTAATTATACTATAATGATAATTGGCTATTGTGCTCCAACGACAGTAGGAGGATTATTATTAAAAGACAATACTAAAGAAGTTAAAATTGAAAATATGTCATTTAAAAAGAAAGCTAAAGTTATAAGATATAATACATGGTCTTCTCATATACAAGGAGAAGAAATAATTAAAATGATGAAAGGTATTAATACTAATTTAATTGTTATACATCATAGTGATGATAGTAAATATGGATTTAGAGATAAGATGGAAGAAGAACTTAGAAAGTCAAATAAAACTACTAAAATAATTTGTGCTGATAAAGATAATAGTATATTTTTTATATAAAGAGTAGAGATTTTTCTCTACTCTTTTTTTATTTATATTGACTTTTAATAAGAGTAATAGTATAATATAAGTAAATAAGATAAAGGAGTTGATGATATGAAAGTAAATAATAAAATTTTAGGACTAGGTATAGGATTAACTTTAGGACTTACAACATTTGCAGGAATTATTGCATTAGGCACAGGTAATAGTGGACTAAGTGAAACAAATAAACCATTCGTTACAATGAAACAGGTGGATTCTGAGGTAGAAGGAGCTTTATGTGGCAGTTTTTATAATGCTAAAGTTATAAATAATGGAAATAATATAATAGTAACAGTAGCTGATAATCGTGATATTATTGAAGATGTAGATAGTTTAGCTAAATTAATTAAAAATTATTATAAAGATTATGGATATAAACCACAAGTAACAATTACTTTATATCATGTTGAAAGTGGTGCGCTTTTTAGTGCTGAAAGATAGGAGAGTGATATTATGGATATATATGAAAAATTTTTTACAGAAAAAAGAAAAGAATTTTATAAGCAGACTGGTATATCTCCAAACAGTTGTGTTATGCAACAATGTTTTGCTAATGAATTGTCTAAAGAAACTGGATATCGTATAAAGACCGGAGAATTTTATAAAGGAATTGAAATAATCGTAACTTATAATACACGTTGTTCAAATACATTGCAATTCTTTAGACAAATATATTAAAAGGTGGTGATTAATATGAATAAATATATATTATTATCTAATGCTAATTATTTAGAAGATAAGCAATGTTATGATAAAGTTAAAGAATATATAAAGCCTAATTCAAGAGTAGCATGTATTCCATTTGCTTGTGACTTAGAATACTTATTTAAAAATCAAACTGATTTACAATATAATGGTAAATTTTATAATAAACACTTTAAACACTTTAGAGAGTATGGGATTAAAGATTTTAATGTAATTACTCCTTTAGACAATTTAAACCTCATTAAATGGCTAATAAATACGTCAGATGTAATATATTTTACTGGTGGTTCTATGGATATGCTAATGATGATGTTAAAGAAATATAAATTATTAGATATAATAAAACAATTGGATAACAAAATTGTAATAGGGGAGTCAGCTGGGGTATTATGCTTATTAGAATATTATGTAGTAATGACAAATGCAATACCAATGAAATATGAAGGAATAGGGTTAATAGATATAGTTAACTTATTTGTCCATTATGATAAAGAAAATCATGAAGAATTATTTAGAGAATTTAATAGATTTTTAGATTGTTCTTTTAAACAAACTTTAAATTATGCAATAACAGATAATGGATGTTTAATTTTAGATAATAAAAATATAATAAAAGTAGGTGAAATATATGGTTAACATATCCTTCACTGGTCATAGGGTTCAAAAATTATATGGTGGTAGTATTTATAGTAAAAAATATGACATATTAAGAGATAAATTACAAGAAGTTTTTTCTTATGTTGAAAATAAATATGGTGAAATAAATAATGCTTATAATGGTTTAGCATTAGGATTTGATACAATAGCTTTTGAGGAATTATGGTTTAGTAGACAAAAAACTAACATAATAGGTTGTATACCTTTTGAAAAACAATATAAAAAATGGAGAAAGAATGATATTGAAGTTTATAATATTATGAAGTCGAAATGTGATGAGGTTATTTATGTTGATACTGTAGAACAATATAAAGTTAAAGATACAATAGAAGGAGAGTATCATATTGCAAAATTAATAAAAAGAAATGAATTAATGATAGATAATTCTAATGTTCTTATTTCATGTTGGAATCATGAAAAACATGGTGGGACATGGTATACTATTAGATATGCTTTACAACAAAAAAATATTGTAGAAATCATAAATATTAATCCTACAACTTTAGAAATAGAAATATTGAAATAATCTATTTACTTTTAATAAATTTCTTAGTATAATATAATTAAAATAATAAGAAAGGAAGTACCTCATAAGAGGGAAGATATAGTTGATATGGTAGATAAAAAAAATAGATTAAGAACTGAATTATTTATAACTGGAATAATTGATGATAATGTATCTAATAAGTTTATTGAAGAAACACAAGATATAATAGATGAATTTACATCATATAAAATGGAGACTTCTTATATAAAAGAAATTATGCAACAAAAATTTCCTATGATAACAGTTACTATAAACTCTCCCGGAGGAAATATATATGATGGTAACTTAATTATATCAAGAATAAAAGAGATGCAAGAATTAGGGATACCTTTAATAGCGAATGGAATAACTTGTATGTCTATGGCATTCATAATATATATAGCATTTAATAAAAGGACAGCAGATAAATTATTTGCTGGTATGAATCATAGTAGTCGTTCTCATTATATGGGATATAGAGAAGAAGTTAGAAGTGATTTAGACCATAGTGATTATATGGATGATTTATATGATAAGATGATAAGAGAACAAACAAATATACCTGAAGAACAAATTGAAGCAAGTAGATTAAAATGTATATACTATGGTTATGAGGAAGCAATAGAGTTAGGAATAATAAATTATGGATATGAAGGTTGTGAACCTGATTGGGATGAATTAGATGAAAAATTTAATCAAGCAACTGCTTTAGCAGTTCAAACTTTTGCTCAATTAATGGATATGGAAGAAGATGAATTAGCAATAACTTTATTACACACAGGTTTATCTGAAATTTTAGGATTAAATGATGAAGATGAAGATGAGGAGGGAGATGAAGAAATGGAAGATAAGAAAGAATGTAAATGTGGTGGAAATTGTGAATGTGACGGAAATTGTGAATGTCATAAAGAAGATAAAGAAGATGATGAGGATGAAGAAGATGAAGTTGAAAATAAAGTAGATGAAGTTGAAGATGAATCACCTAAAACATTAGGTGAAATATTAAGTAAATATGAAGATGATGAAGATAATGAATAAAAATAATAAAAAATAATTGACTTTTAATAATAGTTTGTGTATAATATAACTAAAGTACACAAACTATTATTTTTAAGGAGTGATGTTAAAAATGAAAGGAATTTTGATTGTTACAGTTGGGATACCTGGAAGTGGAAAAACATCTTGGGTTAAAGATTATATAGAAGAAAATAAGGATAAAAATATAGAAGTTATATCATCAGATGAAATTAGAAAAGAATTATTAAATGATATAAAAAACCAAAGTAAAAATAAAGAGGTATTTGATGTAATGAAGAAAAGAACGAAAGAAAGTTTATCTAATGGTCATATAACTATATATGAAGCTACAAATATATCTAGTAAACGTAGAAGAGCTTTATTAAAAGAAATGAAAAAATATTATTCTAAAGCAATTTGTTTGTTTAAATATAAAAATCTAATAGATTGTATTATAGATAATGATACAAGAAACAAACGAGTTCCTGATGAAGTTATAGAAAGAATGTATAAGAATATAGAAATACCACATAAATGTGAAGGATTTGATGAAATTATTATAGATTATGATATTGGAAGAAAATTATATATTAACAATAGAAGAAAAATTGGCTTAGGTATGGACAAAGAAAGATTTACTGAATGCGATAGTTATAAAGAATATATTAATTTATTGATTGAATTAGGACTAAGTAATTGTGTAGAAATGTCACAAGATAGTAAATGGCATAATTTATCCTTAAGTAAACATATGTATTTTTGTTATAAAAAAATAAAAGAGGTTGATAAACTTGATGAAAATTTATTAATAGCTTCTATGTTGCATGACATAAGTAAACCAATAGCAAGAACAGAAGATGAAGAAAACAGATACTGTCATTATTGTAATCATGAAAATATGTCAGGTTATGATGTAATAAATATATTAATAAAATACACTAAATTTTGTGATAGAGATATTATGGATATAGCTTGGTTAATAAATAATCATATGATATTTAAAAATGGATATTCATCTGAAAAATTGGTTAGAAAAATTGGGTATTTAAACTATGCTAGATTATTAACTTTACACAACGCAGATAATTCAGCAAAATAATTCTATCAAAGAGTTATCAAATTTACAATTAGTCAGTTGGTAAAAAGGCGATAGGTTGTATTCATCATGAAAGCACGTTGATAACTCTTTGATACTAATATTATTATCAAAAGATTTTAAAAATATACATGTATTCTATTGATTTTTATAAATAATATTAGTATAATATAATTAAAACAATCTTAATAAAGGAGAGATGAGTTATGAATAATATATTAGCTTCATTAGAAAGACAACAAACTTTAACATTATATCAACTTATGAAATTTTATAAATATTAATTAATTTATTTTTTATTTTATTGAGGTTAGGGGTTATAAAATACAATATATAGTGTCTTATTTTTTATATGCTACAAATAAATGTTAACTATATGTAAAATATATTAAAATTTTATAAAATATTATTGATTTTTATCACTTATCTTAGTATGATATAATAAAGGAGGTGATAAAATGAATAGAGTTGAAAAACATATTATTAAATCTAACAATAAATATTATAATTTGCTAGATGAATTTTGTTATAAATCTAAAAATCTATACAATTATGCAAATTATAATATTAGACAAGAATTCGTCAACAATGGAAAATGGATTAGATATAATGATTTAGATAAACTACTAAAGCAAGAAGGAAATAGTTTTGATTATAAAAATATGCCATTGGCAACTACAAGTCAACAATGTTTGAAATTATTAGATAAAAATTGGAAATCATTTTTTCAATCAATTAAAGATTACAATAAAAATCCTGATAAATATTTAGGTAGACCTAAACTACCTAAGTATAAACCTAAAAATGGTAGAAATATTTTAATACTAACAAATCAAAATTGTAAAATTAGTAAGAATATTATAAAATTTCCTAAAGCGTTTAAAGGATTTTATTTAAAAACAAAAATAAATAATAATTTGCAACAAGTGAGAATTGTTCCTAAAGACAAATATATTGTAATAGAAATAATCTACAGAACAGAAGACAGACAATTATTACAAGATAATAATAGATATATTGGCATTGATTTAGGTTTAGATAACTTTGTAACCATAACTAATAATTGTGGATTAATCCCATTAGTAATAAATGGTAAGGGTCTAAAATCAATAAATCAATATTATAATAAACAAATATCACATTATAAATCAATAGCAAAAAGAATTAATAAATTAGATTATAGCAATAGAATGAGAAAACTAACACTAAAAAGAAATAATAAAGTTGAAGACTATATTCATAAAGCTAGTAGGTTTGTAATCAATTATTGTAGAAATAATGAAATTAATACTATTATCATAGGTAATAATAAAAATTGGAAACAAAATAGTAAAATGAGTAAAAGAGTTAATCAAAATTTTATTAGTATACCTTATTATAGTTTCATTCAAAAAGTACAATATAAAGCTGAGGAGTTTGGAATAAAGGTTATTATTACTGAAGAAAGTTATACAAGTGGGACTTCATTTTTAGATAATGAATTACCTATTAAAGAGAATTATAATAAGGGTAGAAGAAAACATAGAGGACTATTTATTAGTAATAAGGGTATTAAAATAAATGCCGATGTAAATGGCTCATATCAAATTATTAAAAAAGTATTTCCTAAAGCATTTGTTGATGGAATAGAGGGTGTAGGGTTACATCCATTCAAAGTAGATTTATTTTAATAATAAGTTGATTGATAAATTAATTTTATTAAAATTTTTAATATTTTATTAATAAAATTAATAAAATTAATAACCTGCTACAATATATAGTGGTTATATTAAATTTGAAAAGGAGAGATAATATGATAAGTAATTTGATTTCAAAAGAAATATGGAATGATAGATATAGAAAACACGATGAAACTTTCGAAGAGCAATTAAAAAGAGTAGCTGATTATATAGGTTCAACAGATAAAGAAAAACAAGATTTTTATGATGTGATGATAGATGGATTATTTTATCCAGCTGGTAGAACAATGAGTAATAGTGGAATAGGAAAATCATTAACATTAAATAATTGTTTTTCTTTAAACTTTGTACCTGATTCAATGGAAGGAATATTTAACTTTGTAAAATATGGAGCTATAACTCAAAAAGCTGGTGGAGGAACAGGATATAATTTCTCATTATTAAGACCTAATGGTACTCCAACTTCTAATGAAGCTATAGCTAGTGGGGTAGTATCTTTTATGAATGCATTTGATGCACAAACCCACACAGTTTTACAAGGCTCAAGACGTGGTTAGTCTAATAGCCACCTTTATATAGTGATATATAATGAAAAACTTGGTGAACCTAGAAATCTAGGGTGTACATTCTACGATATAGGTGTTATAGGAAATGATAACTAGAGAATGTGCTAACAGGGAAAATCCTAACGTAAAGTCGAGGATAATCCTGTGCAAAGTATTTAAATATTTATAATTTTTTAGTATATTTATTAGAAGGTGAGAATATAAAAGATTTAGATTGCTTCAATATTAAAAAAGGATATTATAAGATTTCAGAAAATGGAAAAATATATTCAAATGTAAGTAAAAAATTCTTACACTTTCCAAAAGATAAAGACGGATATTTAAGTGCTATTCTTGTTTGTGAAGATGGAAAAAGAAGAGGTTTTAGAGTTCATAGATTAGTTGCTAAAACATATCTTCCTAATCCTAATAATTTTCCCATAGTTCTTCATTTAGATAATAATAAATCAAACAACCATTATAGTAATTTAAAATGGGGAACAATACAGGAAAATACACAACAAGCATATGACGATGGATGTTGTACTTGCAATAAAGAAGTTTATCTTTATGATAGAAAGCATAAATATTTAATAAAAAAATTTAATTCCATTTCTGAATTAGCAAGACATTTTGGATATTCACAAGGTAATATAGCTAATTTAGGTAAAATTGCAAGAGGAGAAAAAAAAACAATACACAAGAGGGAGATTAAAAAATTATATTATTACACATACAAAATTATAAATATTTAAATAAATGTCAAACGACTATCGAAACCATAATATAGGAGAAAACCCTATATGAAGAAGGGAGTAGAGTACATTAAAGGTGAAATTCCTTTGATGGAAGTGCCAAGCATCTTATATTTGGTAACAGAGTATAAGTTGAAGATATAGTCTAGTCCGTATTAAAATATCTCGAAAGAGACGGTGCAAACGGCAAATATGGGTTGTCTTTGTATATATCACCCTGATATTTATGAATTTTTAGAAAGCAAATCTTGGGATGAAGGTAAGTTAACGCATTTTAATTTATCATTTTTAGTTGATGATAAATTCATGGAAGCCGTAGAAAAAGATGAAAACATATATTTAAGATATCCTTGTATGACAGAAAATGGAGACTTTATATATGATGAAGATAAATGGGATGTAAAAAAAGAAGTTAATGCGAGAGAATTGTGGAATTTAATAATGGAAAAAGCATATAATACTGGAGAATATGGAGTATTATATTATGATAATATGAATAAAGATAACAATTTAAAATATATGGAAAAAATAGTAACAACAAATCCATGTGGTGAATATCTTAGTGGAGTTATAACTTTAGATGGTAAAGCTAGATATGATTATTTTGGAGCTTGTAACTTAGGTAGTTTATTCTTGCATAATTTTGTTGAAAATCCATTTACTGAAAAAGCTAAAATTAATATGGATAAACTTGAAAAAACTATTAGAGTAGGGGTAAGATTATTAGATGATATAATAGATATTAATAATTATCCATTAGAAAATTATGCTAATTATCAAAAAAATATAAGAACAATAGGATTAGGAATAACTGGATTAGCAGATTTATTTGTTATGTTAGGTTTAGAGTATGGTGACGAAGTATCAATTCAATTAACTGATGAACTAATGGATTTTATAGTATATACTGCTTATGATGAAAGTTGTAATCTTGCTAAAGAAAAAGGTTCATTTAATTTTTTAAATAAAGAAAAATTTGTAGAAAGTAATTTTATAAAAAAACATATTGAAAGAAATCCAAAATGGAATAATATAAAAGAAAAAATATTAAAAGATGGTATTAGAAATGCTAGACTTATATCAATCGCACCTACCGGAACTTTATCTTTATCATATGGAAATAACTGTTCAAGTGGTCTTGAACCTATATTTTCTTTAGAATATGATAGAAAAATAAAAGTTGGTGGTCAAGATGAAGAACATGAAAGAATATATAAAATGAGAGATTATGCTTATGGAGAATGGTTAGAGTTTAATAATGAAAACAATATAGTAAATAAAGATGTGTTTAAGACATCTATGGAATTGAGTGTTAAGAGTCATTTGGATATATTATCTACAATAGCTTTTCATACAGATATGAGTTGTAGTAAAACTATTAACATACCAACAGAATATCCTTTTGAAGATATGAAAGATGTTTATATGGAATGTTGGAAAAGAGGAATAAAGGGATGTACTGTATTTAGACCTAATGAAGTAAGACAAGGTATATTATTAACCAATGAAGATAAAAAAGAAGACGAAGAATCTCATGAATTAAAACGTGGCGAATGGGAAGTTAAACCTCAAGGATGTATAGAGATACCTAGAAAAATATATAGTGGATGTGGTAAAGAATTACTTCATATAACTATAGACCCTAAAGAAAAACGTATAATAGATTTCTATATTACATCTAGTTCAACTGGAGGATGTAAACTTAATATTCAAGCATTGGCAATATCTATGAGTGCAATATTGAGATTAGGTGGTTCTATTGAAAATATTAAATGTGCATTTAGAGGAATAGGCAAATGCCCATCTTATATATTGGCTAAAGAAAAAGGTAAGAAAGTATCTAAAGGAGTATCTTGTCCTACTGCTATATTAAATGTATTAATGCAAGTGGATAAAGACTTAAAAGAAGAAAAACTAGAAGAACTTCAATTATTAGGATATTATGATAATAAAAAAGAAGTTGTAGAGCCAATAAAAGAATTTGAAGAACAAGAAGAAAAAAAACAAACAAAGGAGTTAGAAAAAGGAATATTTACTGAGAAAGAACTTGAATATATAAAGGAATATGGTGAGGTTGCATTTGCTCAAGCATTTTCTAAATGTCCAAAATGTGGGGAAAAAATGGAGCATATCGGAGGATGTATAAGCTGTATGAATTGTGCATTTACTAAATGTGAATAAAATTTAAAACCTAGATAAATATTTATCTAGGTTTTTTCTTTTTATACTCTTGACTTTTAATAATATTAATAGTATTATATAGATAAAGGAGTTGATAATATGGATGAAAATAAACTCTTAGAATTAGGCAAATTATTAGTTGATTTTTCTAATTTACCATGTGATACAATTATGCAATGTGAAGAATTTTGTCCAATATATGATTATTGCTCAATGTTATTTTCTTTAAGTAAAGGCATGAGTGGTGAATTGACAGTTGATGAAGTATTAGAAAAAATAGAAGCAGATTATAAAAATACAAAATGGGAAGAAAAATAATTGACTTTTAATAAGAATGATAGTATAATATAAGTAAATGATTAAAAGGAGAGATGTTAATGAGTAGAAATGTAAAAGCTAAAAAAATATTCGCATTACTTGGATATTGTAGTTCCGGTAAAGATACTATATTAAAACAAGTATTAAAAGATTTAGATATTGTTAAACCAATAATTAGCACAACAACTAGACCTATGAGAAATGGTGAGACAGATGGTGTAGAATATTATTTTATTAATGATAAAGATTTCTTTGAAAGAGGAACAGATTTTGTAGAACAAAGAGTATATCATACTAAAGTAGAAGAAAATGGTATAGAAAAAGATGCAACTTGGAGATATGGTATAGAAAGAGCAGAATTGGAAAAAGATGATTATTTAATAGTTATAGTTGATTCAATTGGGTTTAAAGAACTTAAAGCATATGTAGGTAATAATAAAATAGTTCCAATATTTATAACTGCTCCACAAGAAGAGATAAAGGCTAGGGCATTAGCTAGAGGAGATTTGGAAGCAGAGGTTGACAGAAGATTAAAAGATGATTATGAACGTTTTATGCCTTTTAGAGTTCATACTGTATATAATGAAATAAAAAATAATAATGGTCGATTAGATGAAGCAATTAGAGAAGTAGAAGTTATAATAAATAAACATATTAAAGAATGTGAGGAAAGTAAAAATAAGAAAACAAAGAAAAAATAAAACATAATAGTCTTATTATTATAATGTAATACATTTTACATTATTTTGTATTACATTATAATAATAACATAAAATGGAGAGTGAATATCTTGAGTAATAAAAGTAGAACCATTTCATTTAGAATAAATGAAAGAGAAGAAAAAATACTTGATAAATTATGCGAAAAATATGGTAAAAAAACATCTTCTTTAATAATATTTCTATTAGAAAAAGAATATTACTATACTAAAGAAGGTGAAAATGAATAGATGAAAAAAATATTATCTTTAGACTTATCATTAAGCTCAACAGGTTTTGCGATATTAAATAATGATGAAATTATATATTGTGGAAAAATACGTACTAAACCATCTGATTTTAATAAGTCAGACGAAAAAAGAATGCATTATATAGCAAATACATTAAAAGAATTAGCAGAGAAATATGATATATCTTATGTGGCGATAGAAAATACCTATACTGGTGTAAATCCAAAGACATCTACTTTGTTATCAAGATTATGTGGGTTTGTATGTCAAGCACTAATGTCATATAAAAAAAATATTGTAATTGGTATATATATGCCATCAACAATAAGAAAAGGAGTAATTGGTGTAGGTAATGCTACAAAAGAAAGAGTGGCAAATTATATCAGAGAAAATTATATAGATATTGGAGAATATAGTGATAAACAAACAAAAGAAACAGAAAAAACAAGTGATATTTATGATGCTATTGTGACAGGTTTATATATGTATAAAAAAATGAAAAGAGATTTAAAATGAAAAGAAAAAAAGATAGAACTGGAGAAACAAACCTAAATAAACGAGGAGAAAAAATGACAATTATAGCTTATAGATGTTATGAAGATATAGATGTCCAATTTGAAGATGATATTATAAGTTATAATAAAAGTTATGGAAGTTTTAAAAATGGAAGTATAAAACATCCTTTTAGATATGAAGAAAGTTTTGCATATCATATAGAAGTTGAATTAGGATTAAATTTAGATGACATATGGAATTGGGAACTGAATAAAGTTAATCCTAAAGAAATATCAAAACAGTCAAATAAAAAAGTTTGGTTGTATTGCTTAGAAAATGATTATCATAATTATAACAAAAAAGGTGATAAAATTGGATATAAAATAACTTGTAGTCATTTTTATAATGGAAGAAGATGTGGATATTGTAATAGAAGAAAAACTCATTATAAAGATAGTTTAGCATATAAATATCCAAATGTAGCTAAAATGATTGCTATATCTGAAAATAATTTAACTTTTGAAGATTGTTATAATATATCTTGTGGAAGTGATAAAAAATACTATTTTAAATGTTTAGATTGTGGTAATATATCAAAAAATAAAAAAATATTAAGTAATGTAGTAAGAAGAAGATTTTCTTGTGAAATTTGTTCTGATGGAATTAGTATTCCAAATAAATTTATGGCCAACATATTAAAACAATTAAATGAAGATTTTATAGCAGAATTATCTTCTAAAAAATTTAGTGATAAAAATTATTTTTATTATGATTTTTATTTACCTAGAACAAATAGTATAATAGAAATAAATGGGATGCAACATTATGAAAGTAGTGCTAGAGGTAGAACTTTAGAACAAGAACAAATGAATGATTTGTTTAAATATAAATGTGCTAAGAATCATATTAACAATTATATAGTAATAGATTGTAGATATTCTACTTTAGAATGGTTAAAAGAAAACATCATAAAAGAACTTTGTGATTGTTTTGATTTGTCTAAAGTAGATTGGAAATTAGCATGGGAAGAAAGTCAAAGCAGTTTATGTGTTAAAACATGGGAGCTATGGAATAATAAATATAAAGTTATAGATATAGCCAATAAAATGAATATTAGCGATGACGTAGTTAGAAAATATCTTAAAATAGGAGAAGAATGCAATAAGTGTTTATATAAAAAAATAAATAATATAAAATAGATGATTAAAAGAAAAAATTTAAAATTTCTCTTGACAATAAAGAAAAATAATAGTATAATATAAATAAAATATAAGGAGCTGATACTTATGAAAGACCAAATAGGTGAATTATTAATCGGTGAGAATGGTACTTTATCATTAGAAATATATGAATTGGAAATAAATGGTAGAAAAATAGATATAAAAGAAAAAATGACTAAAGAAGATTCAGAAGAATTAAGTGATGCATTAACAAAAATGAATGAAATAATTATAGGTAAAATTAATGAAATCATAAGAGAAACTGAAAAAGAAGAAGAAGATAAAAAAGGAGAAAATGAATAATGGAAAATATAGATTTAAATAAATATTTTAAAGGATTAAAAGATACAAGAGGAGAAGATATTATAAAAGATACTTCTGAAGATACTAAAACTTTAAAAGTAGATATAAAATATTTGGAAGGTGCTAATAAATTATTTAAAATATCAAAAGGTGATTTTATAGACTTATATGCATATGAGGATGTATTTGTTCCCTATATGGGTCAAGCATTGATATCTTTAGGGTTTTCATTAAAATTACCTAAAGGTTATATGGCTAAATTATATCCTAGAAGTTCAACTTTTAAAACGTGGGGGATAATACAAACCAATCACGTCGCAATAATTGATAATTCATACTGTGGCAATGAGGACATCTATATGTATCCAGTTCAATGTACTATGGCAAAACAAACTGAGAAAGTTGTGATAAATGGGCATAAAGTAACAATAAGTGGTACATGGATTAAAAAAGGTGACCGTATATGTCAAATGGAAATTTGTAAGATTCCACCAACTATTGAATTTAATGAAACCGATGATTTAGGTACAGAAAACAGAGGTTCGTTTGGAAGTACTGGTTCAAGATAATATAAATAGGGAGAAATTTTCTCCCTATTTTTTATAAAAATATTGACTTTTAATAATAGATTTAGTATAATAATATTAAAGACATTGGATTGGAGATGATAGATTGAATATAGGAATTATTGGAACAGGTGTATCAGGTATCTTTACAGCAATAGAATTAATCAATAATGGATTTGATGGTACTAATGTAACAATGTTAGAAAAAGGTAAATTAATTCAAGATAGAAAGTGTTTTACTGACAAAAATACAAAATGTAAAAAATGTAAAACTTGTAATTTATTATGTGGTGTAGGAGGTGGAGGTGGAGCATTTAATGATGGTAAAATGTCTTTTATAGATAAACAGCATCCAAATTCTCCAAAAATTGGAGGAGATTTAATTAAATATCATTCAATAGAAGAACTTGAAAAATTATCTAATAAGGTATTGAATATATACAATCAATTTGGAATGAATGATATGAATATTAATTTTATGGGTGACAACTTAGATAAAGAGGGTAAAAGGGTTTTATCAATACTTAATTCTAATCCTAATTTCACAATAGCAGAAAATAAAATGTGCCATATTGGAACAGATAGAAGTAGGATAATTTATAGAAATATGCAGGATTTTTTAATATCTAAAGGAGTTAAAATTTATACAAATACATTTTTAACAGATTTAATAATGGAAAATAATATCTGCAAAGGTATAATAACTAATAAAGGAGAATTTAGATTTGACAAAATAATATTAGCAATGGGTAGATACGGTAATGCTTTATTAGGAGATTTAATGAATAAATATAATATAGAAAAGAAAAATGGTTCTATAGACCTTGGGGTAAGGGTTGAGGTTCCTTCATATATAATGAATCCTTTAAAATCATTTTATGAATTAAAAGCATATTATAAAGGAAATTATGGTGATGAAGCTAGAATATTTTGTTATAATAGGGAACGTGCATGGGTTGTTAATGAAAAATACGATATAAAAGGAGAAACTTTTACAACAGTCAATGGTCATGCTTTTAACTCAGAAGACAAAAGAACAAATATAGATAATTTTGCTATATTGGTTAAAAAAGAATTTGATGATAGTTTAGAAAATCCAATAGATGATTATGTATTGCCAATGATAAAAATGATGAATGCTTTAGGGGAGAACGGAAGTATATGTCAAACATTTTATGATTTAATACATTTTCATAGAACCACCGAAGAAAGCTTAAGAAAATGTAATATACAACCAACATTAAAGAGTTATTGTGGAGATTTATCTAATGTATTACCGTACAGAATATTAGCAACAATAATAGAAATGATTTATGCTTTAGATGAAATTACTCCAGGAATTGCTAAAAATAATAATACAATATTACATGGATTAGAAGTAAAACTCCATAGTAATGGTATAAGAGTAGAAAATGGAAATGGAAAAACTTCAATTGAAAACTTATATGCAATAGGCGATATGACTTCATTAACTAGAGGTATAGTACAAAGTGCAAGCATGGGTATATTATGTAGTAAAGATATATTGGAGGAATTAAAATGAAAAAAATAGATAGAACTGGAGAAATTTCATATACACGTTTAGGTACAAAAATGAAAATTATCAAATATAATAATGCTGATGATTTATATATTGAGTTTCAAGATAATTATAAAATAATAGTTCATGGTAAATATAATGATTTTAAAAATGGTTATGTTAAAAATCCATATGATAAAAGCATAGAGAATATTGGTTATATAGGTATGGGTAAATATTCTCGAAAAACCCACAAATCAATATATAATAAATGGGCAGATATGTTAAGTAGATGTTATAATCCTTATACATTAAATAAGAAACAATGTTACATAGACTGCTATGTATGTGAAGAGTGGCATAATTTTCAGAATTTTGCTAAATGGTATGAAGAAAATTATTATGAGTGTAATGAAAAATTACATCTTGATAAAGATATACTTATAAAAGGGAATAAAATATATTCTCCTGAAACTTGTATTTTTGTACCACATAAAATTAACGAATACTTTTCAGGTATAAATATAACAAAAGGATATAGGATTATTAATAATAAATACGTAGCATATATTAAGGTTGATAAAAAGCAAAAATATTTAGGAAGCTATGAAACTAAAGAAGAAGCGATAGAATCATATATTATTGAAAAAGAAAATGGTATAAAAATATTGGTTAATAAATATAAAAATATAATTCCACAATATATATATGATGTTATTTATAATTATAAAGTAAGAATTATTGACAATTAATAGTTATATATACCAAATAAATTATATGAAGCATTATATAAATATGAAGTAGAAATAACTGATTAATAAATTATTTTAATTCTATCCATGAGAGATAGAGAAAGGATTTGATATAATGAAAAAAACAACAAAACAAAATATAAAAGAATGGATTTTAAGTATACAACATCTATTTGCGATGTTCGGGGCTTGTGTATTAGTTCCTTTATTAGTAGGAATTAATCCTTCAATAGCAATATTAACAGCTGGGATAGGAACATTAATATTTCATTTATGCACTAAAAGAAAAGTACCTGTATTTTTAGGTTCATCATTTGCTTTTATTACTCCTATAATAACTATTAGTTCAATGTATAATGATTATGCTTATGTACAAGGTGGTATTATAGTTGTAGGTTTAATATATGCATTAATGTCTTTTATTGTATATAAGATAGGTGTTGATAAAATTAATAAAATATTGCCACCTCATATAGTTGGTGCTATGATTATAGTTATAGGATTATCTTTAGTACCTAGTGCTATAACAAATATACAAACAAATATACTTGTTGCTTATGTGACTTTAGGAATATCAGTGTTAATATCCATATTTGGAAGAGGATTTTTAAAACAATTAGGTATATTAATAGGTGTTATATGTGGTTATTTATTATCATTATATTTAGGAATAGTTGATACTTCAATAATACAAAATGCCAATTTAGTATTTATACCAACATTAACATTACCGAAATTTTCTTTAGAAGCAATAATGATTATTGCACCTTTAAGTTTATGTACTTTATGTGAACATATAGGAGATATAACTACTAATGGTACTGTTGTAGGCAAAGATTTTGTTAAGAATCCAGGTTTACATAGAACTATGTTAGGAGATGGATTGGCTACTTTAGTTGCTGGTTTACTAGGTTCAGTCCCTAATACGACTTATGGCGAAAACACTTCATTATTAGCAATAACTAAAAATTATAATCCTAAATTACTAAGAAGAACTGCTATAATTGCAATTGTATTATCTTTCATTGGTATATTCGGAGCAACTTTACAATCAGTACCATCTTCTGTAATAGGTGGTATTTCATTACAACTTTATTGTATGATTGCTTATATTGGATTTAAAAATATTAAAGATAATAAATCATATAAATCAATAAAAAATTTAATAGTTATAGCAGTAATATTAATAGTTGGTTTAAGTGGTGTTGCAATAACAATAGGTACAATTGTCATAAGTGGATTAACATTATCAATTATAGTTGGAGTTATATTAAATGTAATATTAAATTATAAAGAATTAAAATAATTAAAAAATCCTAAGAATTTTTTCTTAGGATTTTATTTACTTTTAATAATATTAATAGTATAATATAAATAAAGGAGATGAATAGATGAAATGAGAAGATTAACATGGGAAGAATATTTTATGACTGTATGTTTAGACATAGCAAAACGTTCTAGTTGTTTGTCTAGGCAAGTAGGAGCAGTAATAGTAAAGGATAAAAGAATATTAGCAACAGGATATAATGGTTCACCACAAGGTATAGAAACTTGTTATGATAAAGGTTATTGTATAAGAAAAGAAAGTAAAAGTGGAGAAAATTTAGATACTTGTTTTGCAGTCCATGCAGAAATGAATGCAATTTTACAATGTGCTAGAGTAGGGGTATCTTGTGAAGGTGCTACTCTTTATGTAACAACTTTTCCATGCATTAATTGTATGAAAGCAATTATTAACAGTGGTATAAATACAATAGTATATTTAGAAGATTATGATGCACCATTAAGTAAAAAGTTAGCATCTTTAAGAGGTATAAATTGTCTTAAATATGATGAAATATAAAGGAGGGTATTAATGGTAATGGGAGACGAATATAATAATGATAGAAATAAGTTAATGGATTTTGTGGATATTGAGATAAAATATTTTAATGAAAGAATATCAAGATATGAATCAATATATTTTGATGTATTTTATGATAAATTAAAGGAATGGAAAAAAGAAGAATTATTTCATTTTGCTAATGAACTAAAAGAAAAAATGCAAAGTTTAACTGTATATCCATTAAACATGCATACTAAAGAAGATAAAAGAACAGATGAATTAAAAGTATATGAATTTACATATTATTTAAATGGCTATGAAATATCAAGATTTGCAATGTTAATATAAAAAATACTTTACTTTTAATAAGAACAATAGTATAATATAAGTAAATGATGATTAAGGAGTTGGTAAATATGGTAAATGAATTACAAGGAATGGATAGAGCTAGATATACTTTTCAAATATTATTAAACAACGTACAAAGAAGTAGTAAGAAAAGAAATGCAAAAAGAAATAGAAGAAAAAGAAAATAGATAAAAATAATAATGATATAAAAAGGAGAGAGATATTATGAATGATTTATTAAAAGTGAAAATATTAGCACACACACCAAACCCAGAAGAAGTAATTGCCCAATCTGCAAAATTATGTTATAGTAAAGTTGGTGTAGATGAAATAATGGAGAAACTTACTCCTGAAAAAATAGAAAAATTCTTAACACATCTAGTTGAAATAGGTCACGATAGCCCATTAGAACATGTTTCGTTTACATTTGCTATTGAAGGAATTGATAGAACAATTTCACATCAAATTGTCCGTCACAGGGTAGCCTCATATAGTCAACAATCTCAAAGATATGTTAATCTTGATGAAACGTTTAAACACACTACTCCTAATGTAGTAAAAGAAATGAATATGGCAGATGAATGGCATGAAGATATAATGGAAATATTAGACAAATATATTAAATGGCAAAAAATAATAAAAGAATATGTGGAAACAAATGATTATCCAACTAATGGTATGAATGCAGAAAAAGTAGCAAATGAAAACGCAAGAGGAATGTTGCCTAATGCTTGTGAAACTAAATTAGTAATGACTATGAATGTAAGAGAATTATTACACTTCTTTAATAAAAGATGTTGTCATAGGGCACAAGAACCTATATGTGAATTAGCTAATGAGATGTTAAAGCTATGTAGAGAAGTAGCACCTACCTTATTTAAATATGCTGGTGCAGATTGTGTAAGAGGTAAATGTAATGAGGGAGATTTTTGTTGTAAAAACTCATACCCTAGAGTTGATAAAAATGAATAAAACATATTATGTGTATAAACATATTAATAAAGAAACTAAAGAAGTTTTTTATGTAGGAAAAGGTACAATTAATAATGAACGTAAAAACTATGATAGAAAATTGGAAGAAAGTAAAAGTAGAAGAAATGAAGTGTGGCTAGAATATGTAAAAAGTATAAATTATAATTATGATATTGAAGTGGTTCAAGAATTTAAAAATGAACAGGATGCTTTAAAATTTGAATATGAACTTCAAAAATATTATTGGTCAATAGGACAGTGTCAATGTAGTTTAGTATATGGAGAAGAGTGGGATAAACATAATAAAATAAATGTATGGGGAAATATTGAAAGAAATAAAAAAATATCAAATGCTAATAAAGGTAAAGCAAAAACACAGGAACAAAAAGAAAAAATATCAAATACATTAAAAGGAAGATATTGTAGAGAAAATAATCCAAATAAAATAAAAGTTGTAAAACTTTCATTAGAAAATGAATTTATATGTATATATGAAAGTTTAGCTGAAGCTTCGAGAGATGTTAATGGTTACGCTTCTCATATAAGCAGATGTTGTAATGGCAAATTAAAAAAGCACAAAGGATTTAAATGGATGTATTTAAAGGATTATAAATTAAAATAAAAATAAAGGAGAGATGATATATGGAAATTAAAAAGAAAAACTATCCTAAAGGAGATTTAGCTACTAGTGGTGATATAATTATAGATGGAGATAGATATTTATTAATCGGATGGGATTATGTTAAGCAAAAAGCTATCACTATAGATTTAACTGAAACTACTAACAATGTGAGAATATATAATAGTGGTGATGAAATTAGAGATAAATACAAAAATAATAGAATCATAAAAGCACATGATATTGTATTAAGTTTTAAATAAAAAATAAAGGCTAGAGATTATTTTCTCTAGCCTTTTTATTATTCATCTTCTTTTTTATTTCCATTTATTAAGTTTTTAAAAGTTTGGTGCAATCCAACGCTTGCTAATCCACTAAATAATCCACCTAATACTATTTCACCACTAATTTGCCAATTACTTAACCAAATATTAAGTACTAATCCTAATAATCCCATTATAAGTGGTATATATCTATTATCTAGTTTAGGACAACTATTTTTAAGTATATATCCTACACAAACACAAATTCCTACCACTATTAAAACTATATAATTTGTTAAAATATTTAAATCTATCATATCTTATCTACTCCTTAATTTGTATTATTTTTTACATATATAACTATAAAAGGGTTATAACCTTTTTTCTTCAATTGTGTTATTAAATTTTCAGCATCTTTTTTATCTTTAAAAGATTCGGCTACTACTCTAAATATTATTTTTTTATTAACTTTAGCAGTAATTAAAAATGCATCATATCCTAATTTTTTTAATTTATTTTGTTCTACTATAGCATTATCTCTATCTGAATAAGAACCTGTAACAACTCTATAAAAAGTTGTTTCGCTCTCTTGTGGTTCATTCTCTTTTGTATCCTTATCCTTTTTAACTTCAACTTTTTTTACATATTTATCATTTAAAGATATCCAACCTTTAGCACCTTGTATTAATCCCCAATCATCTTTTTCATGGGTAATAGTAACGATATCACCTTTTTTAAGTGTTGATATTTTATCATATGATGTACTAGCACCATATCTAACATTTAACGTATCAGTTATAACTTCTACTTTGTAGTTAGGAACATCTTTTTCTCCACTTCTATCTACTACTTTAGGTTCTGCTTTTTTACCATTCACATAATTCTTCACATCTTTTATAAAGTGAGCAAATCCATCAGTACTACAACCATAACCCCAGAATGCAGTACCTGGGCAAGTTTTAGCACTTCTTGAAGGATTATACTTACCTAAATAAGTTCCACCTGCTGTAAACCAACAATGAGGTCTTATGTGAGTAGTATTAACTGGAATATCAAATCTTTTACATAATTCACCATAAAGATAAATAACTGCTTCTTTTTGTTCTTTAGTCATTGTATCTTTTCCTTTATCAAAGCAACCATATATTTCTATACAGATAGCATTTGTATTCCATCCTCTAATTCCTATTGGAGTAGAATTTAAGTTTCTACCAGTTGTTATTTTTCCATCAGGGAAAACATTAAAGTGTTGTGCTATATAATGTCCATGTCCGTCACTAGCACCACTACCCCATGTAGATTTTCCATAACTGTTTAAAGATTGTGTTCTCCCAAAATGTGGTTCATCAAATAATTTCTTATCAGTTTTTTCCCATGTGCTATAACTTGGCAAATCCATATGATGTACTTGTAATTTAGTAATCTTTCTAGCTACTTTTTGTCTTGCTAACCAATCTCTTACTTCTTTAGCATTTTCTAACAATGTAAAACCATTTTGAGTTTTCACTTCTTCATTCACCTCATTCAATATTTGTGTATCATTAGAATAATTGATGTTTCCAAAACTTATAAAAATAGAATTTAAACTTATTGAAAATATCAATATTATTGTAGTTCCAATTTTCACAATACCATTTTTTATTTTATTTAAATCTTTAAACTTCATATATCATCACCCCTTGATATATAATATGCTTAAAGATTTATTATATGTTAATTATTTTTATTTTATATTATATTTTCTTCATTTCACTTATTTAATAAGACTTTTAGACTATTCTTTAGGTACAAAAGTTTTACTAACACCATTAATAGTAACAACTAATTCTCCATTTTTATTAAAAGATAATTGTGGTAAATTTTTAATATTATTCAAAGATTCAGTTAAATAAGTTTCTCTTTGTTCCAAGTAGTCTACTCTGTTTTCTACTCCACTTAGATTATCTGAAACTTCCGTTATATCAGCATTAACATCTAATAATTTATTTTCAATCATAGAGTTTGAATATGTTTTTAATTCAGATAAGTTATTGCTATCATCACTTATAATTGACTGTGCAATACTATCTGCATCAACATCATTAGTATTATCGCTATTATTATTACTATTGTTAAGATAAACACTACCTAATTCAGTAACAGATAAGTTTATATAAGTTCCATCACTACTAACAACTGTTTCAACAGGTGTTTCTAATCTTATCATTCCTTCATTGGCAAATAGAAATGTTGTTAATGTTTTACATTCTATATTTAACATAGAAATATAAGAAACATTAGTATAATAATCATCATTAACACTTAATTGAAATTCATCGTCTAATGGATTTATTTTACCTCTTAATATATAATAATATTTTATCTTATTATTTTTAATTGTATTATTACTTAAAAAGCATTTAACAATTTCATTTAAATAGTTTATAATATTTTGACTAACTCTAGCACTTGAATTAACTAATGTCAAGTTTTTAACATCTGATGCTAAAGTATCAATTACAAAATTCTTAGTAGCATAAGCACTTAAATCAACATCTTTATTTGATAAACTTGCTTCAGCTATTTTTTCAATTACATAACTATCATCAACATAACTATTATCATTAGTTAATTCAGATACCTTTGAAGGTATTTTTGGTAATCCTTTAAGGTCTTTATATTGACCACTAAAATCAGATTTATTATTCCATTTATTTATATCAATAGATGTAATATTATTTAATACATCCATATTATCATGATTATGTAATTCATTTCTAACAACATAATCACTATCATTATTTAATTGACTAGTTTTAGTTGGTATTTTCTTATTTACTTCATTTATAGCTTTAGTTATTTCTTTACTATCTGTATCCAAATTATTGTCTACTATTTTTTGATATTCATGTAAATCAACTTCAATATTATTTATATCAATACCTATTAATTTATTATATAATTCATCTGTAAAATCATGAGTAGATAATTGTTTTCCACTTTCTTTTAAAACATAATTATCTTCAACTGTTTTCTTTAAGATATATTTATCTAATGTATTATTAAAAGTTATATAAGTAATATATTTATTTAAATCTGTTCTTTTAGCATAACCACCTAAATCAAATTTCTTCACATAATCTCTTAATATTTCATTTACTTTATCTTGTGTTATATATCCATCTTTTCGAATTTTTTCTATTATTTTATCAATTGGAAAATCATTGAGTTTTAAATCTATTATTTCGTCAACTTCTTCTTTTTTAGGATATTCAGTCATATCTATTTTATAATTTGCTAATTGATTAATTAAATCAGTTAATATAGGATACTTAGGGTCGTTTTTGATAGCTTCATCATCTGATTCGATAGCATCTACAATTTCAAAAGTTTGAATAGCAGTTTTTTTATAATTTTTATCTGTATCTTTAGAATTATAAGATATCGAAAAATCTACTTCATAAATACCATTATTACTTAATATTGATAAAGGTATTTTAAATATGGCTAACCTTTTCTTATAATCTGTTTCTCCTAAAACAGAATACGAATAACCATTCAAATCTTTAAAATCAGCAGTTACTGCATTTATTGAACCATCTTCATATTTAACATCCATTATTCTAACATATAAACAATCATCTCTTAAACCGTCTTCTACATATAAAGGTTCACCTTTCCATTGATTATAAAGTCTATTGAAATAAATTTTTTTGATTCGCATTTTATCACCACCTTATATTTTATAATTTTTTATTGCGCAATAGATTCAAATTGTGTAATTCGTAATATTTTTAAATTGCGAACTAATTATTCGATTTTGTATATGTAATATTAGTATCATCACTAGATTTCTTTCCTACTAAAGCTAATACATCTATATAATTTTTTCCTTCACAGCTATATGCAACTAACCAAGTTTTAGTTGTTATAGTAGTCAAACTATTAGATACCAATCCACTTACATAAATTCCAGATGTTTTATACATATTTATAGCATTTTCACAAGAATCTATAACTATATTTGTAAGATTATTATTACTTGCAGTATTTATATTTAAACCATACCCTTTACATTCTTGGATATTAAAATTAGAATAATTATTAGATGATGTACCATTTTCCAAATATAAACCACCATAATCACATAGATAAATTTTAAAATTAGAATAATTATTATTCGCACCCTCTAAATGTGCTCCTTCTTTTAAATATTCAGAAGAATTGTATCCACATAACCCAATATAAATATTTGACCAATGGCTATCAGTTCCACGATTATATATTCCACTTAAATTACAAGCTTTTATTACTACATTATTTACTATGACCTCATAAGTACTTGGCTCAACATTTATTCCGCATTTACTAAATAAAGTTATTTCTACATTATTAATACGACAAACAGATACATGAGTAGCACCATTAGATATTAGAATTCCCGTTATCTTACTGTTTAAATTAGTAAATTTTCTTGTAGTATAATCGAAAGAACTGCCTCCATTTAAACTTATATCTTTGATTTCCGTATTTTTCGCATTAAGTATTTTTATCAATTCAGTCCCGTTAAAAGAAGGAGAACATTTTAAAACTGAAACATAACCATCACCAAATAGTATAGAATTATCAGCTAATACAATTGTTGAACTAATTAAATAAGTACCTTTAGGGAAATATACTTTTTTTCCTGTTTGTATTGCTGAAATTATAGCATCTGTGTCATCAGTTACTCCATCACCTTTTGCTCCAAAGTCTTCAACATTTAAATATGTTTTATCAACTTTTTCGTTCGCAATATCTTTATATTGCGTATCAAGTTCATTAATTGCACCTTTTAAATCTTTAGCGGTTGTAGTTAGTTCTTCATTTCCCACATCATCTTTAATATTCTTTATATCAGTTTTAATATTATCTAATCCTTCTATATTATTATTTGACTCATTATTATTAATAAATCCAAATTTATTATCTTTATCAAACATTTTATTTCTCCTTTCTGTTTATTTTATAATTTTTATAATTTAGTTAGTTTAAATGTTATATTATTATAAGAGTTAATGCCAACTCTTAACTTTTATTTACTGTTTTTATTTTATATTTTACTTCATCTTCTGATAATAATAAATAATCTTTATAATACATCCATACTAATTTTTCACCATTTAATTTACCACAAGATTTTGCTTTACCTCTACAACAATCACTTATTGAACAAATATTATATTTATCTTTAGCACTTTTAACTGTTGGAAATATTTCTAATGTGTTAAGGCATATTACTCTTTTATCTTTATTTGAATTCATTCTGTTTTTTATTTCTTCTTCTGAACTATTTAAATATTCATCATAATACATAAAATAGTAGTGTTCATTATTATATACAATGGATTTTTGAGAACATTTATTACTAACTACATTATAAATGCCTTCTGTTCCAAATTCATCTATAGCTAACTTAATACAATCATATACTTTTGATGTATTAAGGCATATTATTTTTTTAGATTTAGGATTATTTTCATAAAAATATTGTTTTCCTATAACTGCTTTTCTTATCTTTTCAATTTCTTCTTGGGATTTCTTTCTTCCACGCATTTTTTGTTTTGCTTCTTCTGTATGATGTTTGCCATAAAAAGGATTAAGTTCACCTTGATTTCTTTCTTTTGACTTCTTACCTATTTTTTGTTTTGTTTCTTCAGAATGATGTTTTCCATAAAATCCATTAGCTTCTCCACATAATCCACTACCTTCTCCACCATCAGAAATATTACACATATTATATCCTATTATATCTCTATATTCTCTTATATACCACACTTCTAAATCATATGCCATTTGTTCCTCTAGGTTATCATGTAATATATTTACAACACAAGGAATTTTATTGACTATGTGTAAAAACCAATTATTTCTACTTAATAATTCCTTCCATCTATTTCCACATCCCTTTCCCACATAAAAGGGCTCATTTGTATCTAATCTAATCCATTCATAAACATAATATTTGTTTCCATCCATCAATATCTCTCCTTCAATAATTAATTATATGAATAATATTTATTAAAAGTAAACTATTTTATAATTTTCGTGCGTTTGATTGAACAATCTATGTAACCGTTTCCTTGCATACTTCTTGGAACTCCTTTAATCTCTCTGGTATATTTTAATAACATACCATATAATTCTGATTCAACTGGGTCTCTTTTAAAGTCTATTCTAAATTTTTGTTTAAGTAATGCTAATATTCCACTTATTATAGGTGTAGCAAATGAAGTTCCACTTATTATAGCATATCTATCACCAGGATAGGCACATAATATATCTTGCCCTGGTGCTACAACATCAACAAATTCATTTGAATTACTAAAATCAGTTACTTTAAAATTTATATCTATTGCACCTACACAAATACTTTCACCATAAGCACCTGGATATCTTACTTCTCTAACACTTCCATCTGTATCGTTATGTCCATCGTTACCACTAGCACAAACTATTGATATACCATTTGAAACTGCTAAATTTACAGCATTTCTTAATACTTGTGTATCATCTACACATCCTAAAGAACAATTTATTATATCTACTCCTTGTTGTACACAATATGTTATTGCATTAGCTATATTAGTAGCATTACCTACACCTTTATCATTCATAGCTTTACCTATTACAATTTTACAATCAGGTGCTATACCATAGGCTTGATAATTCATATAATCGCCACATACTAAAGATGTTACGGCAGTTCCATGATAATGATTACTAGATAAATTATCTTCAGAATTACCATCATTAGAGAAATTTTTACCACATAATATTTTTCCATTATACATAGGATGGTCTAATTGTAAACCTGTATCAACTACTCCAACTTTTATTCCTTCTCCAGTGATTCCCTTATTCCAAAATAATTTAATTTTACTTTGTTCCATTGCATAATTTTTCTTAACTGTTGTTGATAAAGAACTGCTAAGCACATCTACTTTTTTATCATCTTCTTTTTCTTTTTTATCCATTGAACTCACCTCAGCTTAATTCTTTATTTAATTCTTCTAATTCTTTTATTACATTTTCTACTTCGTCTTTAAATTTATTTAAATCTTCTTTTCTTACTTCTTCATTTTCTATGATACTATTAACCTTTTTATACATATTATCTAATGAAACCGTTACATAAGCTTGATAATTTAAAACGCCTTCTTTAAATTCCATAATAGAATTATTTGTTTTACCTAAGACATCTATTGTTTCAACAACTGCATTATTTGCTTCAACTAAAGTTTTAGATAATTGTTCATTTGTTTGTTTTTCTTCTTCTAATTGTTGTATTAATTCTTTTTTCTCAGCTTTTAAACTATCACATATACTAAGACATTTTTTTAATTGTTCTAATAATTCTTTATTATCCATTTATTTCCCATCCTTTCCACTTAATCCATCTACAAATTTTTTAATAGAATCTAATTCGTCGTCTTCTAATTCTTCTATTTCTTCTTCGTCTTCTTCTATCTCTTCGTCATATTCCTCATCATCTATTTCATTTTCGTCGTATTCTTCATCATAATCTTCTTCGTCTTCTTCTATTTCTTCAACAATCTCTTCCCCTACGAATTTATATCCTTCTATTTCTGTAGGTTTTATATTATGTGTACCAAGTTCTAAATCAGATAATATTTTTGTTTTTATAACTTCACCAGTATCATCATCAATGAATTTAATTGTAATATTTCCTTTCACCTTCTTATAATGAAATTCAATAATTTTATCTTTATTATCTATTGTTAAATTTACTCTCATTTTATCATCTCCTTAATTTTAAATAAAAAAACTCATGTAAAGAAATAACTCTTTACATGAGTATAATAAGACTTTTATTAATAGTTACTTATTCATGAAATAATATTCTTCTTAGCCAATCATCTAATTTTATAGCTATATATGATAAGAAAAACCATGCTATTGAAAAAGGCAAACACACTTGTCCTAATAGATTCAATGGCATATTTATATAATTCCATACACCTAAACCTAACCATAAATTAAGTATACATCCACTTAAAAATTCTATTATTGTTATGATAATAGCACTTAATAAACATTGTAACCACATAGGCATTTCAGGAGTTATTTCATTAATTAATCCAACTAATAAACAACATATTCCACCTACTACAAACATAGATGGATGAGTATAACCTCTCCATAATATTTCAAGTCCACAATATAATAAACCAAATATTACAAATAATATCATGTCTTTAATTATATTATTTTTCATTATTATCACCAACTTAATATTAATTAGTGTTTATTTTATTTGAAATTTCTTCTATTTTTTTTAAAATTTCATCTATATTCTTTTTATTATTTTGAATACTTTCATTTAAATAATTTAAATAATCATTAACATTAGGATATTTTTCATTATCATATTTTACTTCAGTAGCATTTAAGTCATTTAAATTTTTTTTAATATTTTCAATACTTGCTTTATTAATATCTATGTTACCTGTGTTAGTTTTTATTGCATTATCTAAAAAAATTAAAAAATCATTAACATTAATAATATTTGAATAATCTTTATTATTAAATATTATTTTATCAGCAGTTAAATCTTTTAATGAATCAGTGGTCTTTTTCATAGAGGCTAGAGAAGTATTAATACCTTTCAATTGAGTTCTTAAACCTGTAATACTATTAGCATTTTCTGATACATTAGTATTTGTAACTGTTATACTTTTTTCATTCGTTTTAATTTTATCATTAGTTGCAGTTAATTGATTATCTAAATAATTTAAAAAATCTCCAACATTTACATATGTATATTTTTTGAATTCTACATCTGTAGCTTTATATTTTTTATTTTCTAAATTATTAAAATTAGTTTGAATTGTTTTAATAGAATTATTTATATCTATATGAGCACTTCCTAATAACCATAATTGGTTTTTTACATAGTTCAAGAAATCTTCTACTGTATCGCCACCAACATCTTCTAATCCACTATGGAAAATAATTTTATTAGATTCTACATTTTCTCCAATTAATGAATCTAAATATTCTATTTGTATCCACAAATTATCAATATTTTGGTTATATTTATTTATTTTATTAGCCTTGATAAGTTCTTTATTTACCCATTCTTCTAAATTAATCTTTCCATGTTCTTTATCCATTTTTTTCACTCCTTCCATAATAAAAAATACCTATGAAAGTATTTACTCTCATAGGTATAATAAGACTTTTGCACTCGTTAATATTTTATTTCTATTTTATCTAATTCTTCTTTAGTTTCAGTATTTCTTATATCTACTTCTATTTCTTGTTGTTTTTTTATTATTGGTTTTATATAAGCATTTATTTCATTGGATAATTTAAACAATTCTTCAAAAGTCCAATTTTCACATACACTACCTGTATCATTCCACGTTAATTGATACTCTAAACCTAAAGACATATTACCTTGATATAATAATAATTGTGAAGCAATTCTTGATTGATGGTCACTATCTACATTATAATATCTACCATCTTTATATTTAGCTTTAGAAAATAATGGATGTTCTTCTAAGTAGGTAGCTAATTTTGATTTACTTAATTTAATTAATTCAGCTTTAATGGAATCCAAAGAAGAAGTTTCCGTTACTTCTTCTTTTTCATCTTCTTCTTTATAAACATAATTTTCATCAACTATTTGTTCATATAATTCGGCTCTATCGTTGATACCTAAATATGCTTTTTTACATATCATATCTCCCTTTTTAAGAAGATAACCTTCATCGGGTTCAACACAAGTTATTCCTAAATTATTTACATAAATTTTCATTTTATCACTCTCCTACACAACTACGAAAGTCCATCCATTATCTCTTGCTGTAAGAGCTAATTGTTTTAATTCAGGGTCAACGTATTCAGTTAATTCATCATTAATAGCATCCATAATATTATAAGTTAAACCTAAAGTTTCATTAGTAACAACATCAAGATGTTTTAGTATTTCTTTAGTATGTGTTATTGTAGTTATGTTTCTAAAGTTATAGCTTGTATTTAGTTTACCAGTTAATTCAAATACCTTTAAATCCTCATATGAACCACCGTATGTGATAGAATCATTATGCCAATCATAGTGGTCTTGTCCATTAGATGTTAATGGGTGTGTAACTTTCTTTAAATATGTTAAATCCAATCCGTGTATTTCTGTAATATGTTTATCTTGATAAAACATACCACCAAAATCACTTCTAGTATTAGTCTTTGATAAACTACTCATATCTAAATTCACAATAGATAAATTTTCACAATATTGTAACATATTAAAATGAGTAACGCCAGTTTCATAGTAATCATGCATATATAAAGAATCCGGAAACTTCATATTAAATTGAGTCATATTTGTACAGTATTGAGCAAAATACATACTTTCTCTTAATAATCTACCTGTAAAATTAACTGTTAATGTTTTAATATTTTTACAATATTCAAACATCTGTCTAGCATAAACACTATCAGATTTAACTTCTACTATTGGATTAATTAATCCATCACAATAACCATACATGTATTGAGTATGTGTACATCTGTATGGTATTACTTTATAAATCGTATCATCAGTTAAAGAATCACAATTATAACAACAATATTGCATATTTATATCATATGTAAAATCTTGAGGAATTGGTGGTAATGAAGTCAATGAAATACAACCATTAAAAGTACCAGCCATAGTTTTTAATCCAATTGGTAAAGTATCTCCTTCAATTGTTATTTTTGTTAAGGACTTATCTCCATTAAATGTATTTACCAAATTATTTAAAGGACTTGTTCTATCTATATTTGGTAAATGAATTGTTTTTAAATTAGGATTAGCAGAAAACATATTATCAGCATTTTGTAAACTAGATAAATTTTCCAATTCAATTGTTGTAAATCTAGTGTTTCTAAACATATAAACACCATTAGTCATCTTTCCAGTATATGGTAATTGTTCTATACTTCCATCTACTAAGGAAGTACACTCATTAAACATATAATTACCATTTGATACAGACATATCAATTCTACCTATTTTTCTTAATTTTTTACAATTTCTAAAAAACGCATGAGCACTAGTCGTAGTTCCATTTTCTTTATTTCTTGTTGAATAAATATTTCCAACTTCTTCAAGATTTATTGCATCTTGGAAAAAACTCTCATTAGCATACCAGTTATCATTATTCCCTGTCATACTTATATCTCCAACTTTTATAATACTTTCACAACCATAAAATAAGCCATAACATCCATCTGTTGCTGTTAATTGTATAGATTTAACATATTTTAAATTAGTTCCTTCAAATGGTTTAGCCTGATAATCATAACCAAATGCATTTTTATTAGAAATCATATCAACAGCATCTTCTTCAAAGCTAGTTTGTTCTTTTAATTGTGCATATTTGTACATTGTATTTTTATCACTTCTATCAGCCATCTTACCAAAGAATTTCATTGCAAATTCCCAAGTGAAATTAGGATTCTTACAACGATAGAACATACCACTAGCTCTTTCAATATTTTTTAGAAAACTATCCCAATTAGTAGGTTGTACTATTTCACAAGTTCCTTTAGTGAAATCAATATATTGAAACCAATTTGATACTCTTCTCCATTTAAATTTAGATAAATCTATTTTACCTTGAGGTGTTAATGAAGGTCTTGTTTCATGACCATCTTCTTTAAATGTTTGGAATATAGGATTAACCCATTCATTTTTAATATTTAATCCTATTAATTCAGTTGCATAAGGTGCTACTATTCTAACATCATGCATTAAATGATTTCCTAAATCAATACCTACATAGTCATCTGTATGTTCTCCTTCAAAATAAACGCTATTTATATTAAATTTTTCTAATTTAACTTCATGTGGATAACCTTCATCATGTTTTGTTTGCCAAGCACTTGTATTTAAACAAGTTAATGATTGAGGTAAAATTATTTGATGTATATTTTGAGTAGCTAAATTACAGAAAAATGTTTTTAAATTAGGGAATTTTTCAGCAAGATTTAGAGAATTAGTACCTTCTTTAAATGTAAGATAACTTAAGTTACCATTCCATCCACCATTCCAATTGAATGGGAATAATTCTTGAAATCTAAAATCTTCTATATTAGGACAATCTCTTATAACTAATCCTGACCAATTAAATTCACCATAAGTATCATATCTATCTGATTCATAATTATTATTTTGTGTATTCCATCTATAACCAGCGCAGTTTCCACCTATCATTAAGGTCTTTAAATTAGGTAAGTTTCTTAATGTTAAGTTTTCTAATTTACTACTACCTCTAAATGACATTTCTTCAATATTAATACAACTGTTTTCTATATGAATCTCACTAGCATTAGCTAATCCATTTCCCCAATCCATCAATCTTCTCCATTTTTCAACATAAGGTAAAGAAGATATTTCACTTGAAGTTCTTTCATTTCCATGTATATCAAAGAAATTACTATTAATATTATATGATGAATTGTAAGTCAATCTATTAACTAAAGGACAATTTATTAATGAAAATGTTGCTATATTACTAGCTTTATTTCTAAGGTCATATAATCTACTATCCCCATGAACATTAGTATTAGGTATTCCTATAGTTGTTAAACTATATTGATTTCTTAATGATAATGTTTGTAAAGTTTGTGGTACATATAGTTCAACTAAGTTTCCACCTTCTTGGTTAGTTTTTATTGATGTGATAATTGTTCCATAAGCATTTAAATATCTTAAATTGTTACAACCATCAACTGTAAGTACTTGTGAAGATGTTAAATTACCTAAAGAACTACAACCTTGTAAATTTAATCTTTGTAAATAAGAACAGTTATCAATTTGAATATTTATTAGTTCTGTATTATTTGGACATTCAACTGCAGTCAATTTATGGGCATTATTTAATAATAAGTGTCGTGGTTTTATACCATCCATTCCACTTATTGTTTTTAAATGTGGAGCACCATAAACAAGTACTTCTTGGTCTTTTGCTTGAACTTCACCATTGAATCTTACTTTTTTATTTCTACCTACTTTTAATGTTTGGCGACCACTACCATCAGCTTGATTCCTTTATATTCATATGTATTCGCTACATACATATCGTTCTTTATTAAATTTTTAACATTTAATTTCAAAGAACTGCTCATGCTTTCACATGAGAGTAGACTATTTCTTCACCTTCAGCATTACCTGTTAAGGGCAACCCGCTTCCATTTAAGGGAATTTCACCCACTCCAATCACTTGAGCCGTACTCCTATTGATAGGGATTTTAACCTATCTTTCCAGGATAGTCGTTGAAGTTTATTCATATGATAAATTATCACTTAGAATCTTACCTGCATGAACAGGGATTGTGTGAATTTAATCACTTCTCACTTAGGATTTAACCATATGAGAATCTCTACGTTTTTTCTACTTTCGTACCTTCAACACATGATTTCTCTATGCTTGTGGTGTAGAGCTTTACCCATTACCTGCAATTAAAGTTGTGTCCTATGCAGATTTCTCTACATACGAGGAATATTGTTTCCTCCACTCTATAGTTATATACATAGGATAATAAGTTTCTATATCCAAATAAGCCTTACCTTCTACTCCTGAACGTACAGTTACATAACTAGCAGTTGTAGGAGTGTAATCAAATAAAGTATCACAATATATAAATCTTTCTTTTATCCAACGTTTTAAATTATAATATCTATTACCATTAGACATCATAATATATTCACCTGTATCAAGATATTTCTTTTGAGTACTAAGATTATATTGACTTTCAGGTATTTTTTCTATTTGATTTGTAAATACACTTTCATATATTTTTTCAGGTGTTAAATTTTGATTTCTCATATTATTATATTCAGCAACTATATCATTATGGAATAAATCTCTAATTCTAGTCCATAATACTGAATCAGCAGTATTGAAATGTTCAGGGTCAACTTCTATATCTACATCATATTTTAACGCTCCTGTATTATCTAGCCCAAAAGCCGTCATTCTGTTACTTTCACCTATATTTAGGCTACTGACTAGACATAATATGTCTAGCGAGAGAGGTTCTTCCAAGTTGGTCTGGTTACCAACGACCCCTCTTCTCACATTTCTTAATATTTTGAGTTATAGTGTGAGTTCAGACTATTGCATACTTGTTTTACAAGTCCTTTTCGCTTAGTCGTTGTCGGTGATTATTTTAATTGTTTCAATTAATATTTCTTTAAAATTGTCTTTTTGTGTATAAGGTATTCTTAATAAATAAATATCATTATCATAACAATATTTATTTTTTATTTCATCTCTTAATTGAGTACGTTCTAAATTATTAATTGCCCATTCTACTCCTTTTCCTGCCCAATCAACAGGTTTAAAATGAGGTTCTCCATCGTATTCTATTGCTAAATTTAATTCTTCAATATATAAATCAAATCTTATATAATCAATACTTTCATTATCTATAAATATTGTTTTTTCTAATAACACTTTATATCCAAATTCTTCTATTATATTTTTTATAAGCGCTGGATATTTTGATTGAGAACATCCACATGACGATGTATGTCCATTTTTTAATGAGCTTCCTAAAACTATTACTTTGTTTCCACATTCACATACACACTTATACTTTATTTTTCTATTTTTATCTTTTCCTTTTTCTTCTAAAACCAATAATTTACCAAACTTTTTACCTATTATACTTTCACCTTTCACTTTATTACTTAAATATTTTTTTCGTCCACAACCACAATTTTTGGAACTACCATTTTTAATATTTGCAAATATAACATCTTTAATAGTTCCACATTTACATTTACATACGGCTATTAATTTATTTTTCTTGTCTCTATAAAAGTCAAGAATTATCCAATCATTATATTGTTTTCCCTTTTCTTCTTTTATATTTATAGAATTTTTCCTTGAACATTCTTTACATGCATTAATAGTACCATTATTTAAATATTTTGTTGCAACCTCTCTTATATTTCCACAGTCACATTTACACTTCCATATTTTTCTTTTTTCTTTAGATATAGAATTACTTATTTCTATAACAGTTAATTTTCCAAATCTTTTTCCTATCATCAGTATCACCTCCATATATTATAAGTATATTATACACAAATTGTTATTAATTATCAAGTTAATTAAAATAATCTTCCGAGGCGTTGTCCTCTCCAGGAGTTTCGCCGTATATCAGAAAAGGTTTTACATGGACTACGATTAATCCATATCATAAAATTGTATTTCCCATTTAATACCATCAAATGTTACTAACTTAGCATTTTTACCAAGTGAGTCTACCATTCCCAAAACCATTACTAAAATATAGTATCTTATCATGGATTCTTTATCAAAATATGTGGCAAAATTTGTAGTAAAAACTTCATCGGTAGAATCATGTACAAATGATATTAGTGTTTTTAATGCAGAAAAATCATCATTGATTGAATTCTGTATACGTTCAGGATATATACCAACAAAGTCGTTTTTATACCATGTCCATTCATCCATACCTGTTTCTTTAGTCCAAGGAATAAATGCACCAGCAGTTTTATTAGTATTCGCTGAAACTTCATATACTCTACAAGTATCTTTATATTCATCTAATTCATATCCAAATGCTTTTGTTGAATATCTGTCTAAGTTGAAGTCATATACCCCTTGTAATTCACCATTTATATAAAGTAATATAGGAAAACCTTGCACTGTTCTACTAGCTTTACTATCTATTTTTTGTGCTGGATTTAAGGTTGTATACAGGTAATCATGAACATATTCAGCTATACCTACGTTGTGAGCATTAGTAGATTCCATTAAGTTTGCTTTTAAACAAAATAAATCTTGTGGTATACAATTTTTAAAAGGACTATACATTATTGGTTGTCTATTTTCATCTCTAAGTAATATATTATAGTTTTTAATATTATATGCTATAGAAGATGTACCTTGCCAATACATTAAGCAGTTACTAGCATTTGTTAAAGTTTGTCCATATAAATCAGCATTAGGTGATGTATATGTCATAGCAACTTCAACTCTATTTGTATCCGTCATATCATCTAAACGTTTTTGGTCAGCTGTTATATTCATAACAGGCATTATATTTTTTAATGGATTGTTAAAATCCGATTTACTTTTTTGTACTTTTAAGTCATCATAATTTGATAAAAAGTTTTGTAATATTTCATCAAAAGTAAAGTTTCTGTCATATATTCTTAAATGTGCTATTTCACAAGAACCAAAATTATCAGTTCCTTTTTGGCAGTTTAAATAAATCTTTTTAGTGTGAGCCAATGATTCTAATATAGCAGAAGTACCACTACCACTATCAGCTAATTTACAAGATTTTATTATTACTCCATTAACAACTATGTGACAATATTTGTTAATTCTATCTATATTATATAATACTTGTATATACTCATCTTCACCTATAGAACCATTTATAGATTGTGATGAAGTAGATAAGTATGCTTCTCTTGTATCTATATAAACACCTTTATATGGTGATAATGTATCAGTTATATCTAAAACCCTAGCATTACTATTACCAACATCTCTAGTTTTAAATACTAATTCAATTACACCACCATTTTTAAAGTTATCAGCAAAAGGTGTCATATCAATTTCAACATAAGCAGTACCATTCATAACGAGTTCACTAATTTCTTTGCCAGTTTGTTTTAACCATCCATTAGAACCATAGTTAAAATTATGAAGATAACCTTTATTACCTTTTATTTTATCTGTCCAAACATCTCTATCATTATCATTATTAGTTCTATCTGTTGCATCAAACCAAGCTATTAAAGAACTATCTATTACTGGTTGTATTCTAGTATATTCACCTTGAATAACTTTACATTTAAATTCTATATAATTACTCATTCCTAAAGATTCATTTTTTGCTTCTATTTTTAAAGTATAATCACCTGCATCTAATGATGATATAGTCCAATACAATGAAGCTGGTCTAGTTACTATAGTTTTATCTAAAACATCATTTATATATAAATTTACAGTAAAGTCTTCATCTCTATCTACTGATAATCTATATGGTATACTAATTGGTATACCACTTTCATATTCAGCAGTTGAATCAAATTGAGTTGATATTATTATTTGGTCTTTACTTACTACTATCAATGTGAACGTACTGTGTTTTGTTTCATATTCAGCTGATATTGCCCAATAAGTTATAACGTGTACTCCTATATCTAATCCTGTAATTTCATAAGTATTATATCCATTTGTACCTTTTGTTTTATATGTTGTACCATCTACATCAAAGAAAACTTCAATATCTTCACCAGTCATAGAAGATATTGTATATGATAAGACTATTCTACTTGTAATACCATAATCTGCACTTGTATCAGTAAGCATTGTCAATGTTATACCACCACTTGTTACTGTCCAGTTTATTTGGTTAGATATTAGTCCTGCTCTATCTTTTACATAGATTGATATAATTATATTTTTACCAGCTCCCAAAGGAGGAACTATAATTGTATTATTACCTTGTTGAACAGTTTGTGTACCTACCTCAACATTATTAACTAATACATAAGCTAAACCTTCTCCTAAGTTAGGTGAATTAAAAAATATAGGTATTTCTATTTCAGTTATACCATCTGATTTATTTATAGTAAAATCAGAAGTGATGGTAGGCATACTACCACCACCACCTCCACCATGTATAGCAGAATTGTTTATATGATTGGTTAAAACATTGTCTACATTTTGTATTTCATAAGATATTTCTGTTAAAGCCCCTTCTACGTTTTGACTTTCAAACAGATTATCATTATCTCTTATACTAACATTTATTGCTTCACCTGTATTTATAGAACTACTTCCTCCAGCAACTTCTATCCATTGTTCTTTTCCGTCTTTAATAATACATCTTTTAATAGACATTTAACCATCCCCTTTAATAATTTTTATTTTCATTATAATAAGGAGCAGATACTCCAGTTCTATAAGTTGGATTTCTATCGCTATAATTTATTGTTAAATTATCAAAGTTAACAATTGTATGTTTATTTGGGTCATATTTATCTACTGTCATTACACCAGTTTCTTTATCTATGGCTTCTACTGCTTTAACATAATTCATACTTATTTTTATTGATGTTGGCGAAATATCTAAAGTTGCAAAACAAGGTTGTACTGGTAAAGCACCAGTGTATTCATACCACCAAGGTCTATTTGTTCCACTATGGAAATGTTTAGTATATTCAGTACCACTTGTTACCGTTCCACCAGTGCTATTTAAGAATGTTATAGTACTCATATCAATTGCTTTTTCTTTACCACTTTGTTTAGCCCCACCTGCTTGGAACATAACATAATAAACACCTTGAGATATGTTAGCACTTCTAGTTATTTCACTACCATTTAATTTTGTTTCATTCACTAAAGTATAATTTTTACCACCTTTTGGTACATAAGTATTATAATTTTTTTCATTAATCATATCTGCATATGCAGATTTTTCATATCCACATTTAATTGGTATACTTCTTGAATATGTATGGTTATGCATTATATTATTCTTGTAATCGCTACTTACAAGCCTAGAATTGCTCTAGCCCTAACTTTCATTAGGATATTAGACTATTTCTTTACCCTATTTATATAGGGACAGACCTTTTCCACTCGCTTGAGTGTACTCCCATGAAGGATAGTCGTTGAAGTTTATTCATGTTTAATTAATTTATTTTCAATTCTTTTATAAGTATATTTTCTATATTATCTATTTCCCAATAAGGTATCCTAATTAGTTTTATATTGTTATCTTCACAATATTTATTCTTAACTGTATCTCTTATAATTCTTCCTATAAAATCATCTAACCCTCCGAAATGTTTTATTATTTCAAAATGTTGTATTCCATCAAATTCTATACATATGTCATAATCATGCAAATAAAAATCAAATGGAAGTTCTTTATAAAATTTACAATCTTTAAATTTGTACTCTTGTTTATAATAGATTTTATTATTATCTAAAAAATCTTTTATTTTTAATTCACCTTTAGATTTATTGCATATAGGACACCCTGAACCATGATTTATAATTCTATCGTATGTGGATTCAAATATATGATTTTTTTCACATTGTAATGTTATTTTATCATTATTTCCTGTATACTTAGATAATAATTTAAAACCTTTATTATTTAATTTATTTATTACATCTTCTGTATCATTTTTCATATTATCAATCATACATTGTTTACATCCACTGCCATTTTGAAAACTATCTAATCTAATTTCATGTTTATGACCATTAGGACATTGTAATTTTAATTTAGTTCTTTTGTTTACATAAGGTTCTAATAATATATATCCTCTAGATTCAACTAAGTTTTTCACAAATTCTTGTGAATGTGGCTTATTGTTTGGTCGCTTAGGCATTCTATTTTGATTTTTTCTAGCACATATAGGACATCTTTGTCCTCGCTTAAAATTATTAAATGTCATTTTAAAATCATGATTTTCAGGACAAGTTAAATCAAGTTTTGTATGTGTATTTATATATTTTTTAGAATTTAATGTATAACCATGTTTTCTATATAATTCTTAACTCTATTATAATCAAATTTCTTTCCCATAATATATCACCCCCTATTTATATTATACTTAAATCATTAATAAAAATAAATAATTAACTTTAGAATCTTACCTGCATGAACACCCATTGTCACTTCTCACTTAGGATTTAACCATATGAGAATCTCTACGTTTTTTCTACTTTCGTACCTTCAACACATGATTTCTCTATGCTTGTGGTGTAGAGCTTTAGGGATTACCTGCAATTAAATCTGTAATTTTTGAAGCCGATTACTCGACAACCAGGTCAACTTGACCACATAAGAATAAATCTACACCATATTTTTCAAGTATAGGTATCCAATGTTGTAATCTTTTTGCTCTTGTTACAGTAAATGGACTTAAATGTGCATATACAATTACCCATTTAGGTTTTGTAGTTCTTTTACTAACTTTCCATAAATCTCTATCTAAGAAATATGCTTGTTTTAATAAGAATTCTGTTTGATTTATACCATAATCATCATACATTTGTTCTTGATTTGAATTTAAACATATGAAATGAGCAGACCCTAAATCAAATGAATAAGTTGACACCATAGGAAAATCTGTGGTAGCCAAAACCTCTTTATGATAATCATTTAATTTTGGTATGTTTTCATAAGTAGCATAGTGTTCATATGCAAATCCATATTTTTTATCAACGAGGTCATTATTCCTTTATATTCAATTAAGTTCGCTACACTTAATCCGTTCTCTTATGAACTACTCATAGTTTCCTATGAGAGTAGACTATATCTTTATCTTAATTTTAAGATACTCACCACTTCCATTTAAGGGATTCTCACCCACTCCAATCACTTGAGCCGTACTCCTATTGATGTATTTCAACATCCAAGGGATAGTCGTTGAAGGTTTCCCATTTTAAAGGGACTTCCCTGCTGATTATCCTCGTCTTTACGTTAGGACTTTCCAGCAATTCAATGAGTTTTTCATTACATATCACTATGTAAAGGTGGCTAACATTTAACCACAAGTTGTTAAATGCGGGATGTTTCTGCAAAATTCTTCACCATAATTAGTGTAATATAACCATTCAAATAAATTAGAGGCATTTTGTGAAATATCCTAATGTTCATATATGTTCGTTAGACATACACCGTTTTCTTACCTCAAAGAAAACTGCTCATGTTTTCACATGAGAGCAGACTATATCATCATCCCATGAAGAGATGCCCTCCACTACCTAGACCACTAGGATACTTAGTCGTTGAAGTTTATTCATATGATAAATTATCACTTAGAATCTTACCTGCTAGACACCCATTGCAAAAGTACTTAGGGTTTAACCATATACCATTCAACTAATTTTTTCTGCTTTCGCCACGTTCACGCTCATCGTTTCCAATCACGTTGTAGTTTAGTTGACTTTAGGGATTACAAGCAATTCAAAGGGTTTGCTATGCAATTTACTTACATAGGGAGCTTAATTTGTTACTCCAGTATTTAAATGAAAATCGAATACAGGTAAACCATAACTATTATAAAAATCAGTTCTAGTTTGCATAGCTTTAACACAAGTTCTCCATGCTTCATATTCAGGTTGAGTGAAGCCCTGTTGGTCTGTAGTCCATAGCATTTTAATAGTGCTAGTATCTGTATATTCTCTCATTTCTATCATTTGTATATCTGACCAGTAACCTTCTTCACCACATTGATATTCATATAAACCAGGTGTTATATTAGTTATCTTAGTTCTATGTATTGTCATAAATGTGCCATGATTATTAACTATTTCACGTTCACTTTCATATTCTTTCCAATTTTCAGTTACTGCTACTCCACTTTTATCTTTTATTCTTCTAAGTTTTACACAACCATTATCTGTTAAAACAGATTGCCATGTAAAAAGTCTTGTTGTAGATTGTTCACCAAAAGTTATATCTATAAGATTAGGTATATTTTCATTTATACTTGCTTTATCACAATAGTTATCCCAAATTCCATCTCTTAAACTTCTTGGTCTATAATGTTCTATATTACAAGTTTTATAATTTATAGCTTTTGAATCATATTTGTTATTCTTATTATTGTAAAAATCTATTCTTCTTATTGCAGTATCTTTATCCATACAAGTCCAATAGAATTTTTCATATGCAACTGGGTTCTTAGTTCCATCAGCACTACCTACACCTAATAAATCTACATAATATCCATTAACATATGATAATGTTGATACACCAGTACTATCAGTAGTTATAAGATATCTATTTGGATTTTCATTTACTTCAGGAGGTACTGAGTTAGTTGATAAATACATTGACATACCATTTCTACTAAATGCTATTGGTTCATTTTTATCAGCATCTATCCATTCTTGGTCATAGTCATATATTTTACATCTTACTAAGTCACTCATTAAATCTCCGTGTTGTTTACCTCTAATTAAAAAAGCAGTATGAGCTGGTAAAAGTCCTCTTAATGCTAATGTTTTCCAAACAGTTTCATCATTACCTTTATAATGTAAATATAATCCCTTTAAATTAATATCTACAACATTACGATTATATAATTCAACAAAACTATGACTAACGCTAGGTGCTTGTAAAGTTGAACTAGGAATTAAATCTCCACCACCATAAATTTGATTTATAACAATACCTCCATTATTAGCAGTAGATAATGCAGTTTGAGAATTACCTATATAGCTAGCTAATTTTAAAGGCATTTGTAAATTATCATTTTCAGCATAAACATGACCTTCAACGCATTCTTTTGGAAATACTTGAACTTTTCCATCATCATTTATAATTAATCTGAATTCACTTTTATCTTCATATGATTTTAAATCAACATAATTGTCGCCCATATTATCCGTAGTCATCACATTGGCTAATTTTAACTTTTTATTATCTGTCCCACGTTGTACGATTATATAGTCATTTTCTTTGTCAACACTTAATACTTCTGTTAATTGACTTATTTTTTTACCTTCTGTTGCCATTTATTTATCATCTCCTATATTTATTCTAATAACAATGGAGTGTTATCTTCTAATAATATATTTGTTTTATCTTCTAATAATATTCCATTTATTACATTGCCACTACTTTCGCTTTTTTCTCCCTCTAATAATAATGGAGTTCCATCTTCAAGTAATAAAGGTGTTCCATCTTCAAGTAATAAACCAACACTTGTTAATACGCCAGGTTTATCAGGTTTATCAGGATTAACTACTCCATGTTCTTCTAAATAAGCAACCCTTTTAGTTAATTGTGATATTTTTATTTCTAAATCAGATATTTTATTAAGTAATTTTTTTACTGTTTCTATATCGGTTTCATCTTCTAATATTCCATCTGAATTAGTATCTAACCATAACATATTTTTATCTTTTGGTGGCTTATCACCTATCCATATATGCGCATATCCATCGATTATAGTACCTCCACTATCCGAGCTACCTGATTTAAATTCAATCCAACATTCATTAGTCAATCCATTTATTAATTGAAAAACCTTTTTTTCTTCTTTAACCCAACAGAACATACCTTCTTTTCTTCTATTTGAAGGTATGGAATTTCTTTCAGTTATATTATTAGTTTGATAAAATCCACCAATAATATCGTTACTATCTACTAAACCAAAAGTACCATTATTCTTTTGTTTTAAGGTATCTATAATTTCTATAGCCATAAAATCACCACCTTTACTAAGATATATCTACAGTTGTATTTCCCAATCCTGCATTTGTACTTTTATAAATATCATATTTTTCAACATAGTTATAAGAATTAGTAAAGTAGATTGTACTAACTTTATTAAATCCACCTTCAAATCCTCCAACTTTAAATACAGGTGTACCTAATCTTGTGGGAAATGCATAGTAAATATATTCATTAGATGTGGCAGTAACATTTATAATTCTTTTTATATTATTACTTAACGTACTATTTTTTAAAGTAGCAATAAAAGTATTATTAAAAGTTGTACTACTTGAAGTACCCCAATAAACCTTATTATAATGAATAAGTGTTATTGTTTTACTTGTAGTTTCTTTACCATCAGTAGCCGTTATTTTAAAAGAATAATTATCATTTCCATTTATTGTATCATTGCAAGTATACGTTAAAGATTTTTCAAGATTACTAATTACTCCACTTTTTGGAAGGGTTAGAGTTTGATTTGTTATTTCTTCCATTGTTTTATTATAACTCCAATTAATAGTTATTGGTGAATTAAAAGTTTTTCCTAATTCCCAAATAATATTATTGGAATAAGTTTCATCTAATTTTACTGAAAAATTAGATATTGCTAATTTTATATATAATAATTTATCTAAAGCTTTTGATACCGTTGGATATAAAGCATTGTCATATTTTACATTAGAAGCATTTATATCAATAGATTTACCTAATTCTTTTAATTCAGTCCATATATCATTTAAATTAGATGTTATAGCATTCATTCTTGTGGCTGAAATTATTTGTCCATATTTCCATTCCTCTAAACCACTATCTTCTCGCAAAGCCATAACACTAATTTCATTGTCATTATTACCACTAATAACATAATCATCATTAACTATTCTTGACATTCCTATTTTAGTTATATCTATTTGCCCTGGTGTAAAATCTCCAACATATTCATCAGGAAATATAGGTTTTAAAACTTCAAAAGGAATAGGTGGTATTGTAATTTTACCACCTTGATTTTCATCCCATAAAGAAATTTGAAGTTGATAATTACCTATTTCTTCTACTTCATCTATAAAAGTTTCTGTAACAGTAAATAAAACCTTTCCATCTACAACTGGTATTGGTTCATCACTAACAAATTTTCTACCATCTTCTCCAAGTGGTTTGCCATCTTCACCAATTTTTGTTGCATAGATTTCAGGTTTTAATACTCTTATTGTTGCATAACTAGCATTTGTTTTTTCAACAACATTAACTTCTTCTTGAGTACCTTTTGCAAAATCATATTTAAAATTTCTTATTAAAAAATATACATCTATATTTTTATCACGTTGATATAAATACAGTGGCTCATCTAATTGCACAGTAGTTCCATTTATAGTAACAACAATATTTTTTGTAATATAATTTTCAGCCATTATTCATCATCTGCTCTTACACAAGAAACAGTTGCCATACTTTTATCATCATGAAATATAGGTTCATATACTTCAAAATTTACAGGTGGAATAGTAACTTTACCTTGTATTTTTTTTCCTGTTGCATCATTTCTTTCATCATCATATAAATGTATCTGCATTGTGTGAGTTCCACATTCTTCACATTCATCAGCGAATTCATCTGTTATAGAAAGTATAACTGTATTATTTTGTATTGGTAATTTATCAGTCATAAATCTATCACCATTTGGTTTTAATACTTTAATTACTGCATAAGAAGCATTGGATTCAACTAATATGTTACCACTATATTCATTAAATTTATATTTTACATCTGCTATAGTGAATTCAAAATCTATCCATCTATCCTCTTGATAAAAATACATAGTTTCATTTAAACTAGCAGTGTTTCCATTAATAGTAATAGTTAAAGGTTTTTTTATTAAGTTATCACTCATTCTATCACCTTCTTTTATTTATATTTATTGAGGATTATCTTTTTCTAATTTTGCTATTTTTTCCTTTAATTCTTTATTTTCTTCTTCTACTTGTATTCTTAAACTTTTTTCAAGAATCACTCTTTGATTTAAATTTGCTATTTCTTCCATTGCTTGTTGAAAAGCAATTTCAAGTTTTATATCCATTAATATCTCTCCTTTATTTTTATTTTACATTATATTTATAAGACTTTAATCTATTTATTTATTTGTTCTTCTAATTTCTCTATTCTTTGTAATGCTTGTTTTAAAGCACAACCTAATAAATTAACATAGTTTCCACTATTGTACCCTAACATAGGAACTATTGTATCATCTTCTCCTTCTTCTATATCGTAACTACCTTTATCCAACAATAAAGAATTAGTTAAGTCAGGATAGGCTTGAATTAAATCTTGTAAAATAAATCCTATTTGATTATCTTCTTTAGCTCCTCCTGTTTCATTGTCTATAAAATTATATGTTGCAAAATCAATATCTTTTACAAAATTCCATATTTCATTTTCATTGAACAATGGTTTACTTGCAACTTTTACATTATCAGCAGTAAGATAATTTATGTTTGTTTTACATCTTCTATCTGAAGTATTTATTGAACTATTACCACAATAAAGTTTTGCCCATCTATATCCACCTGTGCCCAATAAGGCAGAATTATCTGAATGTGGTCTAAATGTTCTCATTTTATCTCCTGAACTTGTCTTACCTGCTTTTACGCAAACTGCACTAACAAAATCACCAAGCGATGAATTGTAGCCATTACCTGAAGAACTCATATAATAATCTCCTAAAAACAAACCTTTACTATTAAAGTTATTTGTTACTGCATAGGTTCTCATAAATGCTGGATACCATTCAGATGAACTTGAAGCAAAGTAAGCTACTTCATATTCTGAACCACCTTTTGTAACTTGATTATCCTTTTGATGAGTTCTTATTTGAAGGTCACAAACTGGAGCTATTATCATATCTCCATCACCAAAAAATCTCAATTGACTTGCAATTGCATTTCTTGTATCCGAATCTGTATATTTACTGTTGAAATTTATTTCCATTAAAGGAACTCCAACGTGAGTATTTGACATTGAAGTGTTGCTATCAGTGGCCATTATTCTACCAAAATATCTACCAGTTCCGGCAGTGTAACTAGTACCTCCTTGATTGTTTATACCATCTGCTCCTAAATATATACAAGGTGTTGATGTAGAAGTATTACCATTTTCAAATGTAACATCTCTAAAACCTAAAGTCATAGCAACACTTTTAGACCCATTATAAATTTTATAACTTGAACTATTCATTTCCAAATATTGACCTTTTGAGTTAGGTTCTGTTCTTGCAACAATTTGACCATTTTTATTAACTATAAAAGTACCACTACCTATATTTATTGTACCACCTGTAATATTTTTACCTGTAATTGCATTGGCACTTATTTGGTCGGCTGTTATTGTACCTGTTTGTATTTTAGCACCATTGATTGTAGTTGTTCCTCCATATTTCCAAGATGAAGTTAAATCATATGAATTATTTATTTTATTTTGAGTGTTACTATCTAAACTAGAAAAAGTAACCTTACCTGTAATATTAATATTTTTTGAAATAATATCCAGTGCTTCATCTGTTAATGTCATATTACTTGAACTAGTACCACTTTTTACTAACCAACTTATTTTATTAGCAGTTTGTTCAATTCTACTAAAATTACTACTTAAAACAGATGTATCATTAACATTAGCAACAGAAATAGTTTTACTATATGTTTTTTTATTTTCAATATTTACTGATATTTCTATCGTACCATTATTTCCTGATACAGAATTTAATAATATAGTTTTATTATCAGATTTTATACTAGCACTACAATTTGTCGTATTCGTTATAGTAACCTTATATTCTCCATCTCCTGGTGTACCATTTACAGCTTGTAACATTTTTTCATTTTTATATATATTAACTGTTGATACTGGTTCAATTGTTCCAGTAGTCGGTCTATTGACCGATACTGAAAACGAATTACTTATATAACTACTCATTATTTAATCACTCTCCTATTTTGGGAATCCGTTAGTCCAATTTTGTGGAACAGTAGTCATTGAGAATCTTCTCCACTCTTTTGTAATTTCTATTATCTTAGGCTGAGCTATACCTTTGTTATGTTGCCAACTACTATCAAATGTTAATCCTTCAGCTAACCACCAGTCACCACCACAACTTGCACAATAATGTGAACTATCTCTATCATCTGTACCACTTTCATTCCATTTTACCTTTCTTAAATCTATACAAGTATATACATATTGATATTTTGTATCAAAGTTTTTAATGTCAGAAAATGGGTGATACATACAGTTTTCACCATTAACTTTATTAGCTTCTCTTAAAATTATAGTTTTGCTACTGCTAGTTGTTTTTATACTATCACTAAAGTATGTATTACTGTCACCTGAAAAACTTTCAGCATAGAAGTTTCCATTAGGAACTGGTAAATCTTGCACTTTTTCCCATTGACCATTATACCATCCATAAACTTTTATATTTCTCATTTCCACTCCAGTATTTGCACTAAAACCTGAATTTTTAACCCTATATACATTTGCCCACGCACCTAATGCTCTAAATTGTACTGCTCCTGGACAACCTGCTTGACCACAATTGTGAGCTATTGCAGTAGGTCTTTGTTGATTTTCCCAACGTGATTGGGTTGCCCAAGTATCATTTACACCACTAGGCAACGCTTCATGATTCTGTGGCATTGGATACATCTTATCTAAAATGTAATCAGATGCTATAGATGTTTCATATTCAGTACTATCAGAACTACTTCCTCCTGAACCTACATTAACAGTTATGCTAGCTGAATTACCTTCTAATGTTGTCGCAGTTATAATACAAGTTCCGTCAACTCCTTTAGAGTCTACTCTACCACCACATACAGTAGCTATGTTTGTATTATTAGATTTCCATGTAACTACTTTATTATTCCAACTTTCGTTGAATTTAAGTATTAATCCAAGTTTAGACCATTTATTCATATGTCTAGCACTTGTGTCCTCAAACCAAATTTGATTTGAAGTACCTCCACCGCTCGGTGCTTCTTGAGGAGCGTAAACTCTAACCCAATCAACATACATAGTGTATTCAGTCATATTACTAGGAACACTACCACCGGCGGCACCTAAAGCTTGATTTAGTAGGATATAATGTGGTTGGTGGAACATGAACCATGTACTGTCATCGGATATGTCAGAATGTCCTATAAGTCTATCATCTACATAGTAATCTAGTCTATCGTGAGTCCATTCCATAGCATAGATATGGTAATCATCGAAGCTTCCTATGTTTCCTGAATCAACCCTACCTAAATCTTTCGCATCCCAGTTGTCCCATACTAAGTCTGTTCTGTACAATGCACCGGCTGTAGTCCAAGCATAACCATATTTGTGTTCCATGATGTCGATTTCACCACAGTATGGCCATGTAATTCCTCCACCTTCTTCGTAGTTACCTCCTAATGTCCAAAATGCTGGGAATGAACCTATTGTTTGTGGTATCTTAATTTTAGCTTCAAATCTACCATACATAAATTCTCGTTTGTTGTCTGTATGGATACAACCACTTGACCATTCTTTACCATTTGACCATTCCTTCTTAGCTTTTATAACAAGATTACTATTTTCTACCCATACGTTATTTGTTCCTGCCACATAATTTTGAACTTCATTCGGTCTACTATAGTTGTTTTCATAATCCCAGTTAGCAGTATTTAAAGTTGTACCAGTGAAGTCATCCTCCCATATTAGGGTTCTACCTGGTCTATAAGCATCGCTTGAACCACTATCGCCACCGCCTGGGTTACTACCACCGCCACTAGATGAGTTACATAGTTCCTTTAGTTGAGCTACTGTAAAGGCTGAATCCCATACTTTGAAAGTATGTATTGTACCTTTCCAATATTTACTCTTATTGCATTCTGTATCCTGATAAGCTCCTAGTATTAATGAATAGTCGTTCATGTCGTATGCATTCTTAGTAACTGCAACAGCTGAGCCATTTATTACTATTTGGCTAACCACACCTTTAGAGATTGCTATAGCAATTTTATTATTTTTACCACCAACTAATGTCCAACTAGATTCATAAGTACCATCGCTAGCGTTTTGTCTATTTCCTATTATATAGTAGTGATTATCTTCGTTATTATAATATACTTTTAATCCGTCACCGTCGGCATTCTCATATGCACAGTGGAATAAATATGGCTGTTGCCCTTGACTAGCTCCATAATCATCAAAGTCAATGAATATAGTGTAATCACTTGCAGTCTTGAATGGTTTTACTCCAGTGTCTATATATTTAGAAGAACCGTCAAATACTGTATCGGCTAATTCGTATACTGGTGTAGGAGTAGATGTGCTTGTAAGAGTAACAGTAAATACATTACTTGTCTTAGTATTACCATCTGAATCTGTAACTCTTATAGCCATTCTATAAGTTCCTGCATTACCTGAATTATCATGCTTAAATTTATAAGTTGTCCCATTAGCAGTTACATCCTCTGTTTTATCGTAGAACATATTTCCACCATCCCATGATACTTCATGTTTTGTTACTGCTATATTTGTACTATATTCAATGTAAAATTCTGTTTTTTCAGTTTGTGTTATGTTTGATATATTACTTATAGTTAATGCAGTTGAATTTTTAGTTAAATTACAATATGTTAAATACTTACCTGGGTCATAACAACCATATCTTATTTTGTTTGTAGGTGCAGTGAATGTGTATTTATAGTTATTATTACCAGTACTAGTGAATAACTCTTTAACAAATTTATCATTGTCGTCATAAGCATATGCCCAAGTCCATGTAGCATCCATTTGTAGTGTATAAGTTGCACCTTTTTCAACTGTTACTGCATTAACTGTTGCCCAACATTCTGCATTATCAGTTATAACATGTGTACTTTGATTTATACCTTTTCCATAAGTCATGTTACCTATAGTTTGAGAAGGAGTTGTACCACCTGAATCTTTAGCTCTTAGTGTACCATTTGATACAGTTAATGTAATTTGTTTTGATACACCTGAATGTGAAGTACCTGTAATTATTACTTCACCATTAGCTCCTGCATAAGTAGAACATAGTCCACTATGAACCCAAACTAGACTAGAATTATTAGATGACCATGTTAGTGATTTATTAATACAATTATCATTAAAAGTAGGTCTTACCATGCAGTTATGTGAACTATCATTAAAATCCATAGCACTTAAAGAGAAGTCATTAGAATTTAACACTAGGTTATCAGTACTCAATGGATAATATTTTACCCAATCAACATATTGAGTTATTTCTGTTGTATTGCTATCAGGAGTACCACCACTAGCACCAATTGCCTGATTAAGTAAAATAAAGTGTGGTATATGGAATGCTCTGTTATCAGTAGCACTTGTTCTGCTTAATTCATTTCCATCAATAGAGAAAACTAAACTACCATCTGTATTCCATTCCATAGCAAACTCATGCCAATCACCAGTAGGATAATTATTATACCATACACGACCACTTTCTTCTTTTTCATTAAAGAACGTACCACAAGTTAGTTTACCATTGTAAAATTCCATTACATCAAATTCACCACAATAAGCCCACCATTCACCTAATGTATCAGGACTACCATTTTCTTTATATCCAAATTCAAAACTGTCTCCTAAAGTCCAAAATGCACCAAAAGAACCATTCCAATTACATGGTCTAACTCTTGCTACTATTTTACCATACATAAAAGCAAAATGACCTTTAGAGATAATTGATGCTGATGTCCAAGAACCATCACTTGCTTTTTTACCTCTTAATGCTAATATACCATCGTTGATTTCAGCATTAGTGTTTGTATATCTTTGAGTTTCATTATTTCTAACATAACCCAATTCATATCCCCATTTATTTGAGTCTACACTATTACCTGAGAAATTATCTATTACATAAGCACCAGTAGAATCTAGTAATGAGCTTGAACTTGAACCATTTTCTTTTAATGTAGCTGTGATAGCAGTACTTGCATCACCAGTAGCACATATTAATATTTTAGCTATATTTGCTGGTACAGTAAACGTATATGACAAAGCTTTATTTGACCAGTCATCTGTATTGCCTTCGACATAGGATACATAAGAATTTGATGAATTGTAATAACAAACACATACATAATTAGCTTTATTAAGATTGATAGTATATGATTTACCAGCAGTTACACTTATATAATTTAATGTACTATAATATGTACCATCTGTTGTATCTGTAATTACACCCTCATTAAGTCGTTTGTATTGAGTGAAAGCTAATTGATTATTATCTACTAAAGTAACAGTAAATACATTACTTGTCTTAGTAGTACCTTTAGCTGTTGTTACCCTTATAGCCATTTGATAAGTTCCAGCATTACCTTTATTATCATGTTTAAATTTATATGATGTTCCGTTTACTACAACATCACTTGTTTTATCGTAGAATGTATTTCCTCCATCCCATGAAACTTCATGTTTTACTACTGCTATATTTGTGGAATATTCAATATAGAATTCTGTTTTTTCTGATTGTGTTATGTTTGATATATTACTTATAGTTAATGTTTCAGGAGTAGTTCCTCCTCCACTACCACCACTTTCAACCGCTTTATCAATTATTACATTGATATTAGAGTTATTTTGATAACTTTGTTTACAATCTAATTTAGTTAATCCAACAGTAGAATAATTTCCAGTATTATCCCATTTTAAGAATTTCAATATTTTAAAGAATGTATTATTGTCCAATTTTAAATGTGATTGAGAGTCAAAATTAGTAGTATAAATACTTCCATCATTGAAGAAATTATTTTTAATATTTGCTCCTTTTATATGTCCTCTTAAGTCTAATCCAAAATTTCTACAATTAATAACATTACAATTGAAACCTCTTTGGATTGTCAAAGCAGATGTTCCATTATAAACTTCATTGTTTATGAAAAATAAATTTTTACCGTTCTCATATCCATCTTCAAAATCCAAAGCTAACTTTGTTACTTTATATTCATTTTCATCAGCAACATAGTTAAATGAACAATTCTTTATTAATAAATGATTGTATATACCGGGGTGCATTGCACACGTTCTTGTATTATGAGATTTTATATTTATTAACTCACAATTTGTAGCCCCACCTGTATGGCATATTGTCATACCTGATGAAGTTGTAGTTGGAGTGAAACCAGTAATTCTCATAGATTTTGCACCACTTGGTATTTTGACCACTTGATATTGTCTTGTTTTTATTGTTGTTTTATATGCAGAATTACTATCATAAAAATGGAAAAACAATTCTGCTTTATTCAAAGCCAATCCACCATATCCTAGGTACACATTACATTGTATTTCACCTCTATCCAACAATGTTGAAATATCAATTAATTCTGTTGTACTCATAGTGGTACTACTAACTGTGTTACCTTGGTCATTTATATAATATGCATTTGGGAAAGCTAATTGACCAGGAGTTCCTACATACCCTGCTAATTTACCTCCAAATACACCCAAATTGTAACCAACTGAATATCCCATTTCCATATCTTCAAAAGATGAATATCTTGCCCCATTGATTTCAGCAACAGCTAATCCTTCACCAGGGATATTATAATTAGTATTAGTCTTCGTTGCTTCAAAATCAAATCCATCATAGTTACCAATTAACTTACCATTTTTAACATGTGAATCAAAGCAATCCTTCAAATCTACTAAATTTGATACATTAATGTCATTGCATTGTGTTGCTTTGAATGTAGCACCATTCATGTCTACTGTAAAATGGTCAGGTAAAACTACTTTATCAGAATGATAATCTAACATATAAACTTTGCTTAACATAGTAATCTTATTATGACCATTATTTTTAACTGCTTTAAACAAGTTGTTCAATCCTGTATTATTTGTTTTAGCTTGTGATATACTAGCAGTTTCACCAACAGTAATATTATATGTAGATAAATCAGCAGTTGTCATATTATAATTATTTACTTGATTATATGTATCATTAACTATTAGTATATCAAAAAATTGTTCAATACTTGCTACCCCATTATTGTCTATGGTTTGAATACTAAAATAAGTTTCTCCAGTAGTAGCAATTGAACCTATATCTATTGAATATTCTCCTGCTTTAGTGGTTTTAGAATATGACTTATCATCTATTTTAACAATAGTTGTAAAACTTTTACTATCATCTTTATTTAAATACTCAGCTTGAGTACTATCAGATACATAATATTTAATACTTATCGTTTCATTAATTTTTTGTTTAGGATTGAAATATCTAATATATAATTCAGGTATTTTTGTGGATGTGAGATTATTAGTAGAATTTATTATATTTGCCATACTTATTTCCCTCTTTCTATATAAATTTTATAAATATTAACTCGTGCAAAATAACATGTGAATGTCAATGTTATGTTTGATAAATTACCAGCAATAGTCCAATAAGTATCTACTTTACCATCACTAGATAACGCTTCATTTATTTGCACCTCATTAATCATATTAGAATTACTTATATTATTAGCTGAACCATCACCTAGAACTAAACTACGTAAAGAATAAATTGATGATGGGTCACTTGTTCCTAATCCTAAAACTACGTGTACTTTATCATTTTTGTTAAGATTTAGTGGATGATTACTTATAGCAACACTAACATCTTGACTTTGATTTGTACTTATATAACTTCCATAATTAACTGCATTATTTAATGTAAATGAAGCACCTTCCACTAAAGTACCATTGTCATAAATTACTTCAAAATTACTATTAGCACTATCTATAACATCTACTGTTATTGTTTTACTTGTTAAACCATTTGCTGATACAGTTATATTATATATGTCATCAGTTTTATTGTTATCACTAATAGAAGTTACATTTACAGATTGAGCAATATGATAATTATCAGCAGTAAAAGTTAATTGACTTGTAGAAAGTGTTAAATAAGAAGATGATGAAGAAATATTTATAGTTGTACTTGATGTAGGTTTATTTGATAATTTAAAGTATATAGTTTTATTTCCACCTTCAGCAATATCTGCATATGTACAAGAAGGTAATATTTCTAAGATATCATCTACAATTGGTGTATCAGGTATATCAGGTTTACTAGTTTCTCTTTCAGCAACTGCATTGATAACTATATTTCCATGTACATTTTCAATAGTTATTTGTTTAGCAGATTTTCCTTCCCATTCCACATCTGTTATAACACCAAGTCCATCAGTATAATCAACTCCACCCATACTTACAGTTAAAGTTTTTAATGTATATCCGTCATTAGGTACAACTATACTTTGGAATGTTGTAGTTATTGAAGTATCTAAAGTATCACTTCCTGTTGATATACAATTAGTTACATTTCTAGTTACTGTATAAACCTTAGTGCCTGAAATCGCTTCTGTATATACTGTAATATAAATTTCACCAGTAACATTAGGTATATTGATATTGTTTCCACTAACTGTTGAACTACTTACATCAGTACCACCCATTACACAATAAATTTTAGTTATTCTATAACCACTTTTTGGAGCAACAGTAGTAGAATAACTAGAACCTTTTTTAACAGTTGTAGCTGAATTAGTACTTGTTGATTCAAATAGAGTATAAGTTACAGGATAAGTATCTGTACTTCCACCAGTTGCTTCTGTATTTACTAAAATACTCACATCACCTGTAACATTGCCTATGTAGACATTATTACCATTAACGGCTGAACTACTTATATCATTGCCACCCATTACACAATATATTTGAGTTATTCTATAACCATTCTCAGGGGCAATAGTAGTAGAATAGCTAGAACCTTTTTTAATAGAGGTACTTGTATTAGAACTAGTAGCATCATGTAAAGAATATCTTATTGTATAATAAGTATCTGTACTTCCACCAATTGCTTCTGTTGTAATAGAAATAGTAATATCACCTGAAACATTAGCTATACTAATATCGCCACTCGTACCATCTCTATCAATTATATTTACACCACCCATTGTACATAAAATTCTAGTTATTTTATGACCTGCATTAGCAGTAATAATAGTATGATAACTAGAGCCTTTTTTAATAGATGTACTAGTATTGCTACTTACTGAATTATTTAAATTATAAGCTATAGTATAATAAGTATCTGTACTTCCACCAGTTGCTTCTGTAGATACGGTAATATTAATTTCTCCTGTAACATTAGGTATATTGATATTATTACCATTAACAGTTGAATTACTTATGTCATCACCATTCATTACGCAATATATTTTAGTTATTCTATAACCACTTGTAGGAGTGATAGTTGTAGAGTAACTAGAACCCTTTTTAACAGTTGTGTTTGAATTAGAACTAGTAGCATTATTTAAGTTATATTTAACAGTATAATAAGTATCTGTTGATACTCCTGAAGTTATAGTTAATGTAAATATATTACTTGTTACAGTTTCTCCACTTGAAGTTGTAACTCTTATTGCCATTCTATAAGTTCCAACACTACTCTTATCATCATGATGAAAAGAATAATTGTTGCCACTAGATGTTACATCACTTGTTTTATCATAAAATGTACTTCCTCCATCCCATGAAACTTCATGTTTTGTTACTGCTTTGTTTGTAGAATATTGAATATAAAATGAATTTCCTACTGTTTGTGTTATATTTCCTATATTATTAATAAGTAATTGTGTTTCTTCGCCATTTTTACCATATGTAACTCTCAAAGTACATGAATTATAAGTACCATTTTTCCAACTAGATACATCGAAAATTGCAGAACTATTTGAAAAAGTTGTTGCACTTATGTAATTACTTCCATTATTACTAATTTCTATATTAGTAATATCTGAAATATCCGTACTATAATTAACTATAAGGTTATTATTGGTAGTCGAAGGACTACCAATAATTGAAAGATTTGCCATCATATCACCTTCCTTAATCTATTATATTTCCATTTATATCACATTTAGTTACTATTGTATCTTTAGTTATAACTATTGTATAATCATCTACATTTTCTTTTATTTCATTAATCTTTTGATTTACTTTATCAATATCAGATTTACTAGCAACTGGACTACTACCACTTACTATTTCTAAATTACTACCATCCCAACTAATATGTGAAGCATTTTTATTACCTATTAATACTTCTCCATTAGTATTAAATTCATAAGTTTTAGTACCACTCTTATATCCAACTATACCATTAACACCACTATAACTACCACTAGTTCCGAATACATTTTTACCCATAGCAACACCAGTTGGTAATCCATTACTAACTGTACCTGCAAATATTTTAGGAGTTAATACAGTTGAACCATTAATTGTTGTCTTACCAGTATCCCATTCAGTAATCCAAGTTGGTAAATCTGCTTTACCATCTTGACCTGCATTACCTTTAAATGCTTTTGCCCAACTAAATACCTTATAATAAGTAACATCATTAATTACAATCGGAACACTAAAATTACCTGATGAAGCCAATTTGTCGCCTGTTATAGCCGTAATAGTTATAGTTGTTCCATTTTTAGTCAATGTTAATCCATCTACAGTAGGTAAAGTACCAATAGTAGGTGTTATTTCTTTAGTACCTTGGTAAACTTTTACTTGTGTTGTTGTAGTAATAGCTGTTTCTATAGTTCCATTATTTTCACAAGGGAAAGTATGATTTTCATTAGTTAATATTATAGTATATCCATCTGCTCCATCATCACCACATTTTACTTTACTATAGCTAAATGCTTTATTAAAAGTTATTCCATCAATTATTACTGGAATATTAAATGAGCCATTTGAAGCAAGTGTGCTTCCAACCAAAGCAACTATTGTTATAGTTAATCCATCTCTTGTGATTTTTAAACCATTAACAGTTGGCATTGTACCAAAACTAGGTGTCACAATCTCACTACCTTTATAAGATACAACTGTTGTAGTAACAGCTTGTTGCATTTCAATTTGTCCTTCTGCATTAGCTACAAAACTATGATTATCATTAGTTAAATTAATAGTACATCCATCTACACCATCTGTTCCATCAGAACCATCTATCCCATCTACACCATCAATTACTTTAACTAATGTTATAGTATCACTTAAGTCACCTGCTTTAATAGTAATAGATATTTTTAAATTATTAGTAAAATCATTAACTGATAAGGTTCTTGTGTTTCCTTCACCATTTAAAGTAACTTTTGGACTTGTAGACCATGTTATAGTATCATTAAAGTTTTGTTGATTAGCAGTTAGAGTTATAACTGTTGAATCTTTAGGAGAATTATTTTTATCAAATGCTATTACTTGTCTATTTGCAGATAATGATAACAATCTAGCATCTGAACCATTAGTACCATCTGTACCATCTTCACCTTTTAATGATAAAGCATAAGTAAATTTTTTTGTAAATGTTATTCCATCAATTGTAATAGGAATTGTTAAAGTACCATTTCTTGTTGACATACTATTAGTTACTGTAACTATAAAATAAGCATTTGTTGTACCATTATTTGTTATTGATACACTCATACCTTTAGGCATTCCTGTAATATTACCTATTGTTGTGGATACTTGAGAGCCACCTTTATACCCTATAATTCCACAATTTGCAGACCCAACTAAAGCAGTTGATGAGTTACCGGCAAATGTATGAGATTCATTTGTTAATATAACAGTATAAGCATCCCAACCATCATTACCTTTAGTTAAACTCCAATTGTAATCAGAAGGATTTGTACTATCTGCTTCAATCTCATCTGTATATACACCCATATAATCTCCAGTATCTTCACCATTATTATTAGTGAATGTTATACCACCATCATTAGAATATTTTATATGTATATAAGCAGAAGTACCGTTTAAACCATCTTGACCGTTTTGCCCATCATTTCCTTTTATTTGACCAACGTTTATGAACTCATTACCATTCCATACCCATAAATCTTTATCAATTATATATCCATCACCATTCTCATTTCCATCTGGGTGAGCTTGGTCTAATTCTTCTTTACTATTATAAGAATCTAATATTTTAACTGAAGTACCATCTGAACCTTTTTGTCCATCTAATACTTTTACTATTGTAATACTATCAGTTAAACCTCCACCGGTTACTGTTATTTTTATTTGGTTATTATCTGTAAAGATTGTTGGATTTAATGTTCTATTATTACCACTACTACCTAATTCTACATTTGGTGAAGTAGACCATGTTATAATATCATTAAAATTTTGTTGATTAACTGTTAATACTATTTCAGAATTATCTTTTAATGTATTATCGCTATTAAAAGCTATTGTTTGTCTACTTGCAGATAGTGATAATAATCTAGCATCCGAACCTTCTATTTTTTTCCATTTATATTTTGAAAACACTGTTGAATCTGTTTCAATATTATCTACATACATACCCATCCAAGTACCAACTTCTTCACCATCACTACCAGTAAAGGTTACTCCGTCATTAGAATATCTAATATGTACATAAGCAGAAGTACCATCTTCACCTTGGAACTGGCCAACATTTATAAATTTATCTTCTGTCCATACCCATAAGTCTTTATCAATTATATATCCGTCACCATTTTCATTTCCAGTAGGATGAGCAGAATCTAATTGTTCTTTACTATCATATCTTCCCAATACTCTTACTGAATTCCCATCTTTACCATCTTTACCAGGAGTACCTGGAATTCCTTGCATACCCTTAAAGGATATTGAATAAGTAAATGTTTTAGTAAACTTCAATAATCCAACTGTAATAGGTATACTTAATTCACCATTTTCAGTTAAATTAGTATTAACATTTATATTCATAGTAGGAGTAATTGTATTGTTATTATCAATAGTGATTGTCATTCCTTTAGGTATATTTTCTATTGTTCCAATAGTAGCTTTAACTAATTGGTCTCCTCTATATACTAAGACATTACAAGTAGTAAAACTTGCTAAAGCATTAGAAATATCACCAGGAAAAACATGTGCTTCATTTGTTAATACAACAGTATATGCATCTAAAGGATTTTTTGCTCTATTGATTGAAAATCTTTTTGTGTATGATACCCCATCATAAGTAGCTATTAAATCAACATAAGTACCTTTTGCTTCACCTGTCCAATTTGTAACTGTATAAGTTCCTGTTTTTGTATCTAAAGTACCTTCTATATCACTATTAGGTTTAGCACTATATGAAACTCCATTAATTAATTCTTGTCCAACATAAGATAAAGTTATCTTAGCAGAACAACCCTTAAAAGAATCTTCTCCAAAAGTACCATCAGGTTCAATAGGTACTATATGAGTATCATTAGTTAAATTTGCAACTATACCTTTTTCTCCATCTTCACCTTTTATCTTTTTCCATTTATAATCAGCAAAATTAGTTGAATCAGCTTCAACATAATCTGTATATTGTCCTATCCAATCTCCAGTGTCTTCTCCGTTGTTATTTGTAAATGTTTTGCCATCATTACTGTATTTTATATGTAAATAAGTAGTTCTTCCGTCAGTACCATTCTTACCTGGTATACCTTGTTCTCCTCTAAAAGGTACTCCATCTGACCAACCATTATTTTCTTCTAACCAAACATATAATAAACCGTCTATAACATAAGCATCTCCAGGTTTACCAGTTGTAGGTAATTGGTCTTTATTTTCTAGTTTACCAATTATATTAACACCTGTACCTTCTTCACCTTTTTCACCTTTTATTGATTTAGTTATAGTCATTACTTTTTGGAAAGCATTTCCATCTATTGTTATGTTTAATGTAACAGTAGCTATATTTTTAGATAATGAAGTTACGTCTAATCTTCTTGTTGCATTACTATAAACAGAAGTACAACCATCATCTATTCTTTCTAGGTTAAATGAAGTAATTTCAGATAATCCTTTATAAACTTTTACATAAGTATAAGCAGTACTTATAGCTTCAAATGTATAATTACCATTTTCATCACAAGGAACACTATGATTTTCATTAGTTAATAACACTGCATATCCATCTGAACCATCAGTGATTTTTGCTAATGTCATAATATCATAATAGGTGTCTATTTCATATCTTATCATTAATATTTTTGAATCACCAAAATAACTACTATCATGATTTACTATTAAGGTATTTGCATTTTTTGATGAAGTTATTTCAGTCCAATCATCATTTTCAGAAACTCTATAATACCATCTTGAAGTTTTATCAGCAGATATATTATTTCTAGTAGCTGTTAATGTAATTGAAGTTGGATTTGGACTTTCTGTAAAGCCACCTTTATATCTAAATAATTGATTACCATTAATTGATACTGATTTGGCATCTTGACCAACTACGCCATCATGCAATTTTACAATAGTCATTTCATCAGTATATTCACCACATACTACTTTTATAGTGATAGAATTTGAATTATTTCCCCATATTGGGTCATCATGCTTTAATATAAATGAACTTAAGTTAGAATTACTAGGTATATTTGTCCATTCATTAGTTACTTTAGCATCTCTATAATACCAGTCGAATACAGGATTTTGTATATTGGATACTTGAACATTTAAAGTTATTGATGAAACATTAGGATTTCCATCTTTATCATATTTAAATATTTGGTCGCCAACTAACATTACATATTGAGCAGAACCTGCTTCACCTTTTAAATTCTTTTTAGCTGAATCGTCTAAGCTATCCCAAGTTAATGTTCCTGTCATTAATACTTTTCCAGCATCTAATTTAATTACATTATCTCCAATAGTTAATTGAGAAGTGGTTTGATTATACTTAACATAATTCAAAATTAAATTATCAGCAGTTTGTTTAATTGCAGTAGCATTTTTTTGAACTAAAACTTTTAAACCAGTTTTACCATCAATATCTTCTTCCATTTTAGATATTGTTTGACTAAAATTATTAGAAGTTTTTCTTATGTCTAAAATACTTTCTACTAATTTACCACCTATACCTAATAGTATTGCATCTGATACTGCATTTTTATATTGAGTATTTTTTACAGATACATTAGCTATTGCATTTAACATAACAGTAATTTCACTAGGGACTATTGTGTTATCACTTATAGAATCATTAACTAATGAGTTTAAATTATTAATAGAAGTATTTAATGCATCTAAATTTTTATTTAAATTATTTATTGTCTCAGTATTATCTTCCTCTGAATTCTTTAATCTCTCAATTAAAACTTGATGATATTGTGACATAACAGTATAATCATCTAGTAATTGATTCTGTATAGCTGATATGTCTATTTTTTCATCAGATGAAATTTCCATATCTTCTGATACTTTTGTTATTAATTCTTCGTATTGAGCCAATGTTTCACCTAGATTTATCATTGAAACATTTATATTATTTCTTAATTCTTCTAATTCTTTGTTATTACTAAAGTTTTTTTCAACAGTAGATATTGTTTCTTTAGTTTCTTCAGCTGTTTTTTCTATTTTATTAACTCTTTCGACCAAAGAACCTGAACCACTTTCAGTAGAACCTAATACTTGTTTAATTCCATCTACATCTTCTTTTATTGTCATATATTTTCCATTTAATTCATCATATTTACCTAATGCTTCACCTGTTAATTTAGAAGAAGCTCCATTACCAGTATCATTATAATAAATATCATAATCGTCATGGGGAACTTGTGTTCCTATACCATTTTCATTTATGTATATCATTTTTTTAGTTGCTGTTTCTTTTATCCATTCATTGCTTTCTTTTAAAACATATGGATTGTCATTCATATCCCAATATATATACTTCATACAAGATTTACCATCATTTACTATGTATGGCGTATTATCTGATTTATCAATTATTACTAATCCAGTCCAAGATATATATGTCGTTGCAGGAATGTTAGGTAATAACATTAAACCAACTCCTTCCTATAAAATTTTTTTATTAATCTTGTCATAATTAAGTCCTACTCTATTCTTATTTACTCTATTAATAGTACTTCTACTTTTCTTAGCTATTTCATAAGCCTCTTTACCTTGTGTTAATCTTTCACCTATTGATAGTGAAAATGTATTCTCATCTTTTTTATTAGATAATTGTAACTCAATTGTTTTATCTTTAAAATTTTGTGTATAATTTATTAAATATACAACTTCAATAGTTGTTTCACCTTTTAATACTATCATATCTCCTAAGCCTAATTCTCCATTCCAATGTTGTCTAAAACCATTATCAATTAATTTTTCAATAAAATTAACAGAATCAATAGTCCAAGTTTTAGTAGGATAACAACTTTCTTTTAATTGTTTTTTACCTATTCTCATTAAGGTTAAACCATCTGTAATAGAATCATTGCTATAAGTATCTTGATATATAAAATCTTTTAATTCATTTAATAAACTTTCGGTAAATATCAATACGCCATTTTCATCAGTTGCATATTTTTTCTTACATAATTTATTTATATTATCTATTGAAGCATCTATATTTCTAATGTTCTCATCTAATTCTGTTACTTCTTTTTCTAATAATACTTTTTCATCATTTAGCTTTACTAATCTTTCTTGTTGTTGAGCTTTAAATTTTTCATCAGTAGTTTGTTCTATAGTAAACTCAATAGATTTCATTTGTGCATAAACTATTAATAATCTATTTTTCTTCTGTGTTAATGTAGCAGTTTTTTCTTCTTTTTCTGTTCTCAATTGATTCCATGTTACTGCTCTTACATTTACCATTTGATAGTATTTATTTAATGCATTTATTAATTCAGTACTCATTTCTTCATTTTCCATAAAATATGAAAAATTTTCTACATAAGTATCACCACTAGGATTAACTTCACTTATAGTTAAATCATCGTTTCCTGATAGTGTCAATACAGTTGTAATATCCTCTGTGTCATCTTCTTTTTCCATACTCTTAAGATAATTATCATAAGATAATATTAAATTAGGGTCATCACCTAATTCTTCATCATCATATAAGTCAACTGTTTTATCATAGCTATTAAATACAGGAAAACATTCAAATTGTTCTGATATATCATCATTAATAAAATCATACCAATTTGATGATACACTTTCTTGGTATCTTAATTTTTCTTCTTTTGTCAATTCTACTATTATTTCACCTGTGACATTGTCTAATATTGTTTCTTTTGATTTATATAAAACTTTAGGACTTACATATCCAACATGCCAACCAGTTGCATCATATAACAATTCATCTAAGCTAAAGCAACCTTCTATATCAGCATATGGAGTTTTTAATGTTAGTGTAATATCCTCAAATTCTGCTATATTTTTAAATAATTTTTTTTCTCTTGAATAAGCTGTTATAGTTTTTTTCTTCTCATTTTCTTCACTTATATTTTTTATTACATAACATTCATCTTCATCTAAAAATATAAATCTTTCTGTTTTAAGTTCATCATACAAAGGATTTATTTCATTATTTTCACCATAATATTTATTAACTGAAAATGTAAATTCACTAACAGTTTTAACACCTTTTTGCATACTTTCTATAATGGAACAAGGTATAATACCTAATTTTTTTCCATTCATTTTGCTTAATATTAAATTGTATGAATCTTTAGCACCTCTTATTTTCATTTAATCACCTACTATATAATTACAGGAAATTCGCAAATAAATTCTATATTTGCACTTCCAGTAAGTGTTATATTGTTATTTCCTTTATCTAATTCTAATAAATTATAATTTTTTAATGTTTCAAATCTATTAGCTCCACCACTGTTTATTACAGTTCCCATAGCACAATCTACTGTAACCATTTCTCCACTGTTTAATCCACTTAATTCTACAAAAGTACCATTTGTATTATTTAATATTTTAATACTATCACTATTTGAAGCTGTTATATTAATTTTTGGCTTATATGTTTCATATAGATTACTATAATTAAATAAAACACCTGATTGACCACTAGCTTTTAAATTAAGTCTATTTGTTGGTATAGAATAACAATAAGGAGCATAACTCATAAATTCTACTTCTAAATAACCCCTAAAATCAGGAGTTAAAAATTTTGAAAAACTTACTGCTTTCAAATAATAACATAGATTATATCCACTAGAATAATCTACTGTTTGGAATTTTTTAAAATCTTTTTGAAATAACCAATTGTATACATTGATTATATCTCCATCACTCCATATGTCACCATCTTTTTTCATTAATTGTAAGACTATATTTTCAGAAGTGCGAGTTCCTTCAATATAACTCTTTTTCCCATTAAGTGTATTTTCTTCATTTAATTCTATATTAATTGTACTCCCTATTTGTTTTAGTTTATCCGAACTATCAAAATCAATTATTACAACATTGAAAGTTTCAGAATATACATTGTTGAAATAAAATTCACCATTCCAAAAACTACTTGCCATATTCTTTTCTCCTTTCTTTTATCTTACATATATAAAATAAGAAGGAAGAGTTATATTTTAACCCTTCCTTCGTAAATTTATTTCATATTTTTAACAATTTCCTTACAAATACTTGCTTTGTAATCTTTTAACATTTCATCTACTTTTCCTAAAGTAACATCATCTGCACCACCTTGAATTGTAATATTAGTATCTCCAATTGTAATATTATTAGTTTCAACATTACTAGAAACTTGTGGAGAAGTATTAATAGTACTATCTTTTGGAAGTACTGTTTTACTATAATCTATATTAGGAGCTGTATAATTATCTGACATTTTTTGAAGTTCTTTCATAGTCTCTAATGCTACATTAAGATTGTCTAACAACTCTTTCTTTAACGAACTACCCATAACTCCAAAATAATCAGCACTTTCATTAGCAAAATCCATCAATGCTGTTTGAAGAGTTTTTATATTCCCATCAATATCTGTAAAGACCTTAACATTCATATAAAGTTCGTTAAACCTTATACCGTTCTCTTATGAACTGCTCATGGCTTTCCCATGAGAGTAGACTATATCATCATCCTATAAGGATGCTCACCACTAACTAGACTACTAGTATATATAGTCGTTGAAGTTTTGCCTTATTTATTTATATTTAATAATTGACTTAGTATATTTTCTATATTATCAAAATCCCAATATGGTATTCTTATTAAACGAATATTATTATTTTTGCAATATTGTGTTTTTATAGTGTCATGTATTTTAGTAGTTATAAACCCATTAAGTCCTCCAAAATGATTTACTATCATATAGTGTTGTCCACCATCATATTCTATAGCTATATTTAAACTATGTATATAAAAATCGAAAGGTAACTCTTTGTTACTTTTACAATCATTAAATTTATATTGTCTTTCATATTCTATATTTCTACTATCTAAATATTTAGCAACTCTTTTTTCTCCTTTAGATTCATTACATTGAGGACAACCAGTTCCATTTAATAAACTACTAGGTGCAACATACCAAATACAACCATCTTTTAGACATTTACATTTTATTTTCGTCTTAGCGTTTATATATTCACTCAGTATTTCTATGTTTTCAGTATTATAATTTTGATTATAAAATTTTTCTAAAAATTCCTCATGAGACATTTTTTTATTTTTACAACATTTAGGGCATCTTTGACCTTGTTTAAATTTGCAAAAACTCATCAAAAATATATGACCTTTTGGACATATTATTTTTAATTTTTCATCTTGATTTATATATGTTTTGGATAATAATTTATAACCTTCATTTTCAATATATTGCTTAACGAATTCATAATCATGTTTTCTTTTTTCTGAAGCTATTTTTCTTGAACATATATGACACCTTTTACCTTGTTGGATATTTCCTAAAGTCATTTGTATTTTATGTCCCTCTGAACAAATCATATCTAATTTAGCTTGATTATTTTTATACTCTGTACTTAATAATGTATAACTTATATTTTTTAAATACTCTTTTACTTCTAAAATATTCCATTTTCTAGTATTAGTGCAATATGGACAATTTTGAGTTTGTTTAAATTTACTAAATGTTCTTTTAAACATATGACCTTCTTGACATTCTATTTTTAATTTAGTATTAGCATTTTTATATTCTGTCGATAATAATTTATATCCAAAACTTTCAACATATCCTTTAATAAATTTATAATCATGTTTTTTCATCATCTCAACCCCTTTCTTTACTTATATTATACGTTTTATCTTATTAAAAGTCAATTATTTTATAAAATAAATTTAGGCACTTACCTGCTGATTATCCATTTACATTCACTTAGGATTTAACCATATGAATATCTAACTAATTTTTTCTGCTTTCGCCACATTCATATTCGCCATTTCTAGCCATATTGTAGTTTAGTTAGCTTTAGGAAGTTCCAGCAATTCAATGAGTTTTGATACTAATTACTTAGTAAAAGGAGCTAACTTACTCCAGTATTTAGGGCTTGTTTAACCATTTCAGCTATTTTGCTTTCAGACCATGTTTTTTCCAAATTTTTAACTTCCTCATCAGAATCTTCTTCTATCTTGTCTATTTGGTCATCAAACATGTTATTTATATCTGAATCTATTTTGTCCTTAACTAAATCTTCAAGATTTTCTTGTTCTTCTTTTAATTCCTTCATCAAATCTGCTAAACGTTTTTGTCCACTTAAGCTGTCATCACGTTTTGCTATTTCTATTTTCTTTTGTAAATCTTCAACAGTTTTTAATTGTTTATTATAATCATCTTTATAGTCAACTTCGTCTCTCCATCTTTGATAAGATTCTTTGGCTTTATTAAGTGCTTTAGTTTGTGCTTCTGCTTCTTCTTGTATCTTTTTAGTTCTTTTATCTATTTCATCATTATATATTTCAGTAATTTTTTCTTCAATAGTTTTAGTCTTTTCTAGTTTAGTATTTTGTATATCTTTTAAATCTTTTTGATATTTTATTAATTCTCTTTCTAATTCAGGAATTGTATCTAAAGCAGTATCAAAATAATCTTCTAATGTATCACTTACTATACCAAATTCAGTTTCAGATAATGTATTTTTAAGTTGTTCTAATTTATTAGCAGTTCCATCTATTGTACCATCATCATTAATAGTGAATCCATAATCAATTAAAGTTTTTTGCATAGTGATTTTTCTATGTTTTTGATAAGCTAAACTATCTTCAGTCGCTTTAGTTAAATTCTTATATTCTTCAATTTTTTGATTTAGTAAACTAAATTGATTTTCATCTTCTAAGTCTAATAAAGAATCTATTGTATCAATACGATTTTGAATAACTTTTAGACCATTTTCATAAGTTTTAACCCATGCATCATCTCTAAGCTTTCTCATTTCTTCTCTAATTTCCATCATTGAATCTTTTAATTCAAGTTGTTTGTTAGTTTCTTCTTCAATTGATTTACTAGCATCATCTATTGAATCTTTATAATCATTATATTCATCAGCTAAGTCTTTCAAATCTTCCATGTCTTGTAGATTATCTAATTTTTTCAATGCCTTTGATAAATTGTCTATATTGCCATCTTCATCAAATGTAATACCATATTTAACTAATTGCTTCTTACTATCGTTCAACAACTCAGTATTTTGATTAATAATTTCTTGATTCTTATTCTTCATACTAGACAATATATCGAGTTGTTGTTGCATATAGTCTATTTTATTAGCTCCATAAGCACGTTCCATTTTAAGGTCTAATATATCTAAACTATTTGAAAGTACATCGAATTGTCTAGTTAATTTATCTACCTTAGCTGAATTAACTAAGTCATTCATAGCCTTAGTGGTTTCTTTTATTTGTCTTTCATTTTCCTTTATTTCTTGTTCTAATTTCCACCATTCATTTTCAGCTTTAGGAATGTTTTCATACATATCTTCAACATATTGGTCAAATGCTTCTTTTATAGCATCATATTCTTGAGTAGATTTAGATTTTTTTATTTTTTGTAAAGTTTTTTCAGCACCTGTTACATATCCATTTTTATCAAATTTAAATCCTTGTTTCTTTAAGAATGCTTTATTATCATTTGCTCTATCTTGTGCAGTTTCTAATTTTGATTGTTGATGTTTTTGATTTTTTTCTAATAATTTATTAGCTTCTTTAATATATCCTACTGCCTTAGACCAACTACTTAAATCAGCTTTTAACATAAATGTATCTGCCCAAGTTTCATTTCTGCTAATCATAGCATCCTTCATTTCCATTTTAATTGTCTTGAAGAATGTTTTAGCTTCTAATTCACATCTAATTATTTCTGCTTTAGCTTCTGCAATAGCATTAGCATATTCTTCCCATTGTTGTTGTGCTTCAGGGATTTCGCTAAATTGTAGATTATAATATTCATTTAATTTGCTTTGAGTTTCTGATAATTCTTTTTGTGCTTTTTCTAATTTTTTGCTTATTGCATCTTTTTTCTTTTCTAATCCACTCTTCTTACTTTCTAATGCCTTAGTTGCCTTTGATTTAGTACTTGTCTTCTTGGTACTTTTCTTAGTACTCTTCTTCTTAGTTGATTTCTTTTTAGTAGTACTTTTTTTAGTACTTTTCTTCTTAGTTGATGTACTCTTTTTCTTGCTAGTTGATTTTTTCTTAGTACTCTTCTTTTTAGTAGCTTTACTTGATGTAGTCTTTTTATTACTTTTACTAGCACTCTTCTTCTTGCTAGTTGATTTTTTCTTAGTAGTACTCTTTTTCTTAGAAGTTGATTTCTTCTTACTTGAAGTTTTCTTCTTTTTGCTCGTACTCTTTTTCTTGCTTGAAGATTTCTTTTTACTAGTTGATTTCTTCTTACTTGAAGATTTCTTTTCAGATTTTGAAATTTGTTTTTCAGTTTTACTTATTTGGTCTTCTAGTGCTTTTTCGGCTTTCTCTAAACTTTCAACATTTTTTTGCATTTTTATAAGCTTACTATTGTAATTACTTATAGTTCCATCATCTTTAAACTTAAAGCCTTGTTTTTGTAAACTACCTTTAAGTTTTTTAGCCATACCTTCCATATTTTTAATATTTACTTTAGTTAAATCTTGTTGCTTAGTTAGTAAAGAGATTTGATTTCTAAGTAACTTAGCACTTGCAGTACCCCAAGTTCTTTCTTGTTTAGCTTTTAATATGTCAACTTGAGTTCCTAATTTTTTAAGCATATTAGTCATGTTAGTTAATAAGTCAATATTATATTTAACTGCACTTACTGTTAAACCTGTATCAATATTAGCCTTATATGTCTTCTTAGCCATTACACTAACTTCATTGTTATTATCAGTTTGTTGTTGTACGCTATCATTTAATACTTGAACTTGTTCACCTAATGATTGTACTTGAGGATTAGAAGCTTGAGCACTAAATGGTTGGGGTTGTAAATCAACAATTGTTGGGTCACCAACAGCCGAATCTTTACCTGTGCTCACATGATTAGTAGTAATTGTTACTGATTTACTACGAATATTACTTATTTTACTTATAATACTACTTAATTTACCACTAGCATTATCAGTACAACTTATAGTAAATGATTTATTTGGTATTTTTTTACTAATAACTTTATTTATTTTAGCAGTTGCATTATCTGTACAATCTATTTTAAATCTCTTATCAGATATTTTTAAACCATTAACTCTACTTACTACGCTACTAGCACTATCTGTACAATTTATAGTAAATTTCTTACTAGGTATTACCTTACTAGCTAATTGAGAAAGAGTATTAAGAACTGCTCCACCATTTGTACAAGTTACTACAACATTTATTGCTTTAGAAGAAGGAGCACTTGTAACTCTATTTATTGTAGAAGTTGCATTATCGTGACAATTTATTGTAATAGTTACTTGCTTATTACCCATACTAGCTATATTATTTATTTTAGATGTTGCGTTGTCTTGACAGTTTATTGTAACTGTTACAGTTTTATTTCCTATTTTAGCTATATTATTTATTTTAGAAGTTGCATTATCTTGGCAATCTACTTTTATTTGTATAGTTTTATCTTGTCTTGCCATTATTTTTTCTAATACTGGAGTTGCATTATCATTACATGTTACGTTAATTTCAACATTTTCTGTTTTCTTATTTAATCCAAATCTTGATAATATTTCACCAACAGTTTCTTTTAATGAAACATCAATATTAATACTAACATTTTTATTATCTTTAGTTAAATCATCAACTTCTTTTTTTGCATCAGAAACTTTTTCTTTTCCTGTTACATCGATATTAGTTATAGCTTGACCATTTACTTCTAATTGACCTTTTTCATTTCTAGCTAAAGTTAATTGGTCTTTACCATTAACATTAACATTAGTTATAGCTTGACCATTTACTTCTAATTGACCTTTTTCATTAATAGCAATTGGTAATTGGTCTTTACCATTAACAGAAATAGTTGTAACTGCTTTACCATCTACTTCTAATTGGCCTTTGACAACTTTAGCTTCAGCTATTTTTTCTTGACCATTTACTAATAAAGTAACTGTACCATTTTTATTGACAGCTAAATTATCTACTTCTTTCTTTACCTTTTCAGCACCAGAAGTGTCTCCGTCTACCTTTACCTTAGCAGTACCTTCTTTGCCGTCTACTTCATCTACTCCTTCTTTTACTTTTTCTGCACCAGAAGTATCGCCTTCTACTTTTGCTTTAGCTTTACCTTCTTCACCATCTACTTCTTTAACTTTTTTCTCTACTTTTTCTGCTCCAGAAGTGTCTCCTTCTACTTTTACTTTAGCAGTACCTTCTTCTTCATCGGTTTCTTTTAATTTCTTTAATATTTCATCAATTGTTTTGATTACATCATCTTTACCTTCTATTTCTACACCAGGTTGACACACGTAATCTCCAATTATTTTTAATTGTTCCTCAAATGTAGTGGCATTTTTAAGAGAATCTTGTATACCTTCTATTTGTAATATTGCTGTTGCAGTTTTTCCACCAAAGGCATCTACTATGTTTTCTAGCATTTCAACATTTTCAACACCATATGTTTGAGCATATACCATAGTTCTAATATCTTTTGGTAGTTTTTCAAGTCTACTTTGTATTCCTTCTAGTCTTTCATCGCCTTCAACACCAATATTATATTTAAGTTTTATTTCATCAGGCATAGCTTTTATTGCTGATTCAACACTATCGTTTTCCATAAAGTATTGAGAAGCATCTGCTATAAAATCAACTTTAGCTTGTTTTCCATCTATTTGGTCAATAACTGTCATTATGTTGTTAACTTGGTCTGAATTCTCAAATCCTTCTGCTTCTATTGCTACTTTTATATCTCTATCTGTAATTGAATCTATTGTGTCTTTTAATGCTTGAGCTTTTTGATTTTCTCCTTCTAATCCTGTATCACCAATATTTAAACCTTCTAAAGATATACCTAATTGGTCTGCTAATGACATTAATTCTTTTATTTCAGATGATGTAAATTCCATACCACCTATTTCAATAGTTTTATTTACATCCCATGTTCCATCCATAACTTGATTTATTGCATCTATTGTACTTTGTTGTAATTGACCTTTATCTTTTATTTCTGTTTCACAAGCTAATACTAATTTTTCTTCTACTTCTGTTACTTCATTATCTTTTGTTACTGCATCTATTATGGTTCTCAATTGCTTAGGTAAATCTTTATTATCTTTTTGTTCTATTAACCAATCTACTTTAACTTTACCTTCCATTTCATATTGACCTTCAAATTCAGTTTCAAAATTTTGAAGTTCTTTAAATTGAGTCTCTAATTTTTTAGCAAATGAATCACCTTGTTGTAATTTTGCAGTAGAAGAACCATAGGCACTCATAAAACCATTTAAACCTTCAGTTGCTGATTTAAAGGCTTCTTCTAAATCTGCTCCACCTTTTAAAGCTGGTAAGAATACATCTGAATCTATACCAGTTAAGTCCTCCATAGCATCAGCCATAATTCCTAATGAATGTGTATATTGTTCATTAGTACTTACCCCTTGTTCAAAACGAGTTTGAACTTCTGATAAGTAATTACTCCAATTTGAAAAATCAAATTTTCCTGTTTCATTAGCTATATTTCTTAAATTTTTTCCCCATTCATTTATGGCATTTGTTTTTTTGAATTCTGCATTTACTTTAGCAATTTCTGCTGAAACTTTTTTTGACATACTACCTGATAATCCTTTTGTCATCTCTTGAGTTGTAAACGCAGTTTTTTCAGATAATGTTTGTAAACCTTTAGCCATTCTATTGGCTTCTGCTTCACCATAAGTACCCCAATTTAACCCTTTCATAAAGGTAGCAAATTTATTTTGTTCTTTTTCAGCTAATTTAGTTTTCTTATTAAATTCGTTAACATAATTATCTTCAATTGTAGCATCTCTATTATTAACTTCTGTTTGTGCATTTCTAATTCTTTCTAATCTTTCGTTAATACTTTTTTCTTGGTCTTCTCTATATTTATTTCTATCTTTAATAATATTTTTTAAACTACCTGTATATCTTCTTTCTTCTCTAGTCTTTTTGTCATTTGCATTTTGAAGATGATTTAATTCAGTTTCATAAGAATTTCTATCTGGGTCTTGTGCCCCATTTTTAGTGTCATTTTTCTTCATATATTCTTGTGCTTGTTTTTTAGTTTCATAGTTATATAATTCTCGTTGTTTAGCAATTGCTTTATCTAATTCAGCTATATAACCTTGCATACTATTAGTAAGATTTAATATTGGGTTACCTGCTGAATCATATCCTTTAACAAGGTCTGGAGCTATTTGTCCTATTTGTTGTTTTAATTCATTTAATCTAGTTAAATCTTCGGCAGTTTTATCAGATTTATTATTTAAATTATCATATTCTTTAGCTATTTCTTGTAGGCTTGATTTTTTAGTACTTAATGTTTGTGCTTCGTCTCTATATCCATCTTGTCTTTCCTTTGAAGCATTTATTGCATTTTCTGTTGCATGAGTGTAATCATTCCATGCTTTTACGCAGGCACTTATTCCTGCAATAACAGCAGTAAATGCAATACCCATTAATACACCTTTAAACAATCCTAATGCTACTTTAGATAGTGTTACACCAACACCTAATTCTTTAAAACTACCTGTTAATGTACCAATTGTACCAGAAATACCAGATGCACCTTGTAATCCACCTAAAATTTTGTCAAATCCAGTAAATACACTTCCCATTGTTTTAACTTTGTCTAAATTTGATAAAGTTTTTATGAAAGATGAAATACCTACTAATGCACCAGCAGAACCAATTTTACCTAAACTTGAAGTTATTTTTCCTACTGCTTCTACTACTTTATTAGCACCATCTAATAAACCTTTAAACATATCTGTTGTAACATTACTAGTTAATAATCCTTTAAGATTTTCTTTTAAAGTATTCATTTTACCAGCAATAGAGTCCATAAAGACTTCATTTTCTCTTTGGGCTGAACCTATCATCCAACCTTCATTGTATTCTTTTTGGAATTGACGAACTCTTTCCCAACCAGTCATCAATGCTTGGAATACACCTGCTTGAGTTTTCGATTTGTTATCGTGGAGCTTTTTATCTATTAATAGTGTGTCAATTCACACATCCACTTCTTATGATTTCTCATAAGTCCAGCATATATTTTCACTCTCGTTTAACGTTAGAACTTATAGTAGCAACATCTATAAGCGATTATCCTATATATAATCGTGGAGGAAGCTCGTGGGGAGATTATTGCTAACAATATCGCTCACTCCCTATGCGTTACGGATATTCTCTGTTAAGATACCCTCGGTATTACCATATCCTATAAGGACTTAGGCTTCACCGATACATCCCTCTAATTATCTTTAATATTTCTATCAAAGACGGCAATTTTAAGATTTTTGTATTTTATAAAATTTTATATAAATTTATCAATCTTACATATTACCAGCTATAGCTTCTGACAATCCTTTTTGTTCAACATCAGTTAAAGAAGACCATTTATCTTTTACTTCATCCATTATACTGACGATATCTTTAACTTGTGTTTTAGTACTATCAGTAAATATATCTATTTTAGCAGTTTCTTGTAATGCTTTTGCTGTTTTATTTAATTCAAGAGCACCTGTCTGAGCATTTGTTTTGATACCTGAAAGGTTAATTGCTATAGATTTTCAATTTTGTTATCGTGGAGCTTTTTATCTATTAATAGTGTGTCAATTCACACATCCACTTCTAGGAGTTTCCTCCATTATGAGATGTTAATTCATCTCTAGTTCAGCATATATTTTCACCCTCGTTTTTACGTTAGGGTGGAGGACACTCTTGGTAGAGTTATATTCTCATACTAAAAAGAACTACCTTTCAGTAGCTCTAGTGAGTTTCATCTACTATGCGTTACAATACTAAATATTTTTTAGTTATTTAGTTATCTCGGTATTATCTTATTTTAATTCTTGACAAATTATATCTTTTATATTATTATAATCCCAATATGGTATTCTTATTAATTTAATATTATTATCTTTACAATATTGTGTTTTAATATTGTCTCTTCTTTTTAAGTTCATCAAATCCAACAATGTCATATTAAAACAGCCTACTTTATAATGTTGTTTACCATCATATTCTATGGTGGTATTCAATGAACATATATAAAAATCAAATGGTAACGATTTTATATTTTTACAATCTTCAAATCTATATCCTCTTTCATAATTAATATTTAATTCGTCTAATATAGATTTAACTTTCTCTTCTCCTTTTGATATAGATGTACAATCATTACAGTAATATTGTTCAGAATCCTTAAAGTTACAAAATCTTCTATAAAAAATATTTCCACATTTACATTGAATTTTCAATAACTCACTATTATTATTATAGGTTTCTGACAATAATTTACAGCCTTTATTTTCAATAAAAGATTTAACTTCTTCTAAAGTATATTTATGATGATTGCTACAAAATGTGCATCTATAATCTGTTTCCGATTGTAAATCAGCTAATCTTCTTGTAAAATGATTTCCGCATGAACATTCAAGTTCCATATTTGTTTCATTGTTTTCATAAAGTTTATATGGCGTTATTAATCTTGCTCCAAATTTATTACATCTAGCAAGCACTTCATCTTGTGACAATCTTCTATTTTCTCTTAGTTTTTTATTTGTACATTCTCTACAAGAAAAAGCATTTTGGTCTCTATATGATTTAAATGTTCTCGTTATTTTTTCTCCACATATATTACAAGTAAAATCCATATTAGTTCTTGTATTTTTATACTCTTCTTTTGTTGTTAAAACTGTCCCACCTTTATTTTCAACATATTTAACAACATCCTCATATCTCCATTTTTTAGGCATATTAGCACCTCCTTATATTTATATTATACTCATATTTTTACTATTTGTCAATATAAAACTTAGATTCTCTTACCATATATCTCACGATATATATGACCGATTTTGCCCTCTTTGCCTTAACTATTTCTAGTTAAGCGACCAAAATTTTTAGCCCATTACCTATACGAGCGGGGTCTTGTAAAGATTCATTTGCCCCAGTTATCATTGCGATAGAGTCTTTTAAATCTACTCCATAGTTAGATAATACAGAACCACCACGTTGTAATGCTTCAGTTACACCATCAGATGAAATCGCAAAGTTATTTCCTGCGTAATTTCTATTGTTATTATCCATAAGCTTTTTATCTTATGCTCTGGAGGTTTCCCTCATTTTCATCAGCTAGTCAATTCTAGCTCAGTATGGCATATATTTTCATCCTCGTCTTTACGTTAGGATGGAGGACACTCTTGGAGGGGTTATATTTATTCACCCTCTATGCTCTACAATGCTTATTAGCCTTTTCGTAATCTAATAAGTTATCTCGGTATTAACATATTTATAAAAACTTAGTCTTCACCGATTTTGCCCTCTGATAATTTATATTGTTTCTAATATAAACGGCAAATCAATTACCAAATCCATTGCTTCTGTTAAGTTGTTGTATCCTTTTACGGATTTACCTACACCGTGGTCAACTTGATTTAATGCTGAATCCATATCATAATATTGGTTTATCATTGAAGAAACAGCTTTTGAAGCACTTTTTGCATCCATATCTGTAACATTTTGGAATATTGCAGAACTTTTAGCTATTTCAGAAGCCGTTTTAATATCACTTGCACCTGCTTGTAATGCAGTACTCATTCCAGTGATAACATCTTCTACTGATTGTCCAACACTAATACCTATTTCTCTTGCTTCATTAGCAACACTTTGTAGATTAGATGTATTTAAACTAAAGTTATCAGGAGCAACCCTTTTAAATTCGGACATTGCTTCATCTAAACCTGATATAGTATCTTTTATTTGATAAACAGCTTGATTTATACCATCAGCCATTAATTCACCAATAGTAAAATTCCTAAATGAATCCTTAATAGAACCAAAGAAACCTTGTATTTTAGAACCAAAAGAACCTATTTTACCAGTAGATGATTCAAAAGAACTAAAAGTTCTTTGTGCTTCCGAAGATAAAGATTTCAGTTTAGAAATTGCATCATCTATTCCAGCAGTACCCTCTTTTATACCTGAACCAAGTGAAACAAATTCATCTCTTAATCTGTCTATTTGTGATGTATCTCCACCTATATCTCTTAGTTTACTACTAAGCTTTTCTAATTCAGATATACTTTCGGCACATTTCAATACAATAGATTTTTGTTTTAATGAATCTGCTTCTTGTTCAACTTGTTTTAATTCATCTTTTATTCTATTTATTTCACTTATATCAAAAGTACCTGAAGATAATGCACTCTTTAGTTTATCTCTCAATTGTTCAGCTTTTGCCATTATTTGGTCAAATTGCTCAGATAAACCTCTACCTACATCACTTTGGAAACTTTTGAAGTTTACAGCTTTATCTAAATTTTGCATTGATGATTTAAATCTGTTTATACTTTTTTCAACTTTATTTATTTCAGCTTCATATTTAGAAGAAAAACCACTAAATGAACTACTGTTAAAAGCATTAGCCGATTCTCTTTGTGATTCTTTGAAACTTGAAGTTAAACGTTGCATAGCATTTTTTATTCTATCAACTTGTTGTTCAAATCCTTTAGCTGTATCAGAACCACTAGATTTCAATGCTCCACTCATAGCTTGTTGTAATTCTTTAGCATATTGTTTATATTGAGATATAGTACCACTTATATTACCTAGACCTTGTTTGCTACCCATTTGTTTTAATTTATTAATAAAGTCATCAATCATTTTTATGGCACTACTTAAATTTCCGTTAGCTGAATTTTTTATACTTTCAAATTCACTTTTTAAATCATTTATTCCACTAGTTGATTTACCTAATCTTAATAAAGCTGATTCAAAACCTGCTAAATATTGTTCTGCTTCATTTGATTTAATATTAAATGAAACTTCTAATTTCATATCACTAATTGTCTTTTTAGTGTTTTCTATTAGTCTTTTTAATTTTTCTATATCTTGTGCTGTTTTATTTATTGAATCAACATTAACATTTCCTTCTCCAATAGATGCTAAATTTTTCTTTACATCATTAACAACTTCATTCATTTCCCTTAATTGACTTATGTCAACCTTATTCAATGCTTCGCTGTTTAATTTATTTACTTCATTTTCTAAATTAGAGAATGTTTTCTCTAATCCATTAGCAGTATCTTCTAATTGTTTTAAGTTATTATTATTAGCATCGCTAATTAAACTTGCACCAAGTCCACCACTAGTTTGACCTTTAAGCTTTTCTATTATATTCTCAGTTTTTTCTAATTGGTTATTAAGGTCTTTTACTTTTGACGAATCTGTTTCAACTGCTATTTTATTTTTTAATTCATTTCTATATTGTAATATAACTTTTAATGCAGATTCTATATCTTTGATACCACTAGAACCTAAACGTAAATTAATTTCTTTACCAAGTGCATTTTGTATTTCCTTAAACTCTTGACCTATTTTATCTACGCTTAAACTTGATAATTTTTTAGTTCTTTCTATTAAAGTATCTATACCACTAGTGTCCATATTTTTAAGTGACATTAAATCTTTAACGGCTTCTAGTTGTTTATTTAAATTAGGTATTTTAATGTTATCAAAAGATTCTCTAATAACATTATCCATTGCAGAATTTTTTAAATTATTAACTTCACTTGCAAATTCGTTTATTTCTTTTTTAATTTTACTTAAAGCAGAAATATCTACGTTATCAGATGCTAATATTTTATTTAATTTATCTTTTAATTCTTCACCTTTATTGGCTAAAGTATCAAATTGACTATTTAATTCTTTACCTAATTCAGATGTCATATTTTCAAAATGTACATCTTTATCTAATGTATTAAGTTTTTCTTTAAGATTGTCAACTGTTTTAATTGATTTATTAATTTCAGAAGACATTTTTTCATTAGCATTAGAGAAAGCATCAGTTTTTAATCCTTGAGCAATAGATTTTTGAGCTTGTGTAAACTCACTTTCTAATTGAGTTAATACACCTTTTATACCTTCTGCTTCTTGTTGATATTTTGTAGCTAAATTAACATCATTTGTTTTACCTGCTTGACTAGATAATCTTTTATATTCTTCCAAATATTTACTATATTGAGTTAATTCACTACTCATTTTTTCTACACAGTTGCTTAATTCATTTACTTCTGCTTCAACTTTTTTAACATCTATTAAAGATATATCATTTTTATTTAAACCTTCTATATGAGATTGTATTCGTGCAACTTGACTATCTAAAGATTGAAAAGCACCTTGGTCTATATTACTTATATTTTTAACCTTTAGTTCTCCGACAGCTTTAGCTAAGTTATTAAATTTCTTAACTGATTTTTCTAAAGAACTATTTAGTTTTTCTAAGTTATTATCTTTTCCAATAGATTTTATTCCATTGGCTAATTCTTTATAACCTGCTGTACCACCATTGAAATTGGCTTTAAGTTCTTTTAATGCGTTAATAACTCTTTCTATTTGACTAGTATCTTGTCCTAATGTTTCTAAATCTTTTTTGATTTTATTAAGTCCTGATACAGTTTCATCAGTTTTAATTTTTATACTAGTATCCTTAAGTTTAGAAAGTCCGGAAAAAGTACTTTCAAGTTCTGATTTTAACTTAGATAGTTCAGTAGTATTTATGTTACCTGATGATAACATATTGCCAAGTCTTTTTTCTAATTGATTAGTTTTATTAATCATTCCGTCAAATTCTTCTTTGACTTTTTGACCTAATTTAGAAGTAAGACCATCAAAATTTACATCATTATTAAGAGTTTGTAATTCTTTTTTATATTCTTGAGTTTTCTTAATAGATTTCTCAACTTGATTAATAAATTCTTGAGTATTCTTATTAATTGACTCTAATCTCAAAGATTTAGCCATAGATTTTTGAGTTTGATTAAATCCACTTTCTAATTGGTCTAATGCTTTTTCTATTTGTGTAACTTCTGATTTGTAAGCTTTTGCAAAACCAATATCTGTAGTACCACTAGCTTTTTTAACCAATGATTCATAATCTTTTAAATATTGTTTATATTGGTCTAATCCACCAGTTATTTTACCTAAACCTTTATTCTTGGCTTCTTTATTTACTTTTTCTATAAAGCCACTTATTTTGTCTAGTGCTACACCTGGGTTAGTCTTAGATAAGTCAAACAACCCTTCTAATTCATCTTTATATTTTTTAACCATTACGGTAGATTTATTAGATTTTATTAAAGCAGAATACATACCATTTAATTGGTCTTGAGCATTTTTCATATCTACTTTAACTGTTGCTTGTATATCTAATTTTTTAGCTGAATTACCAGTTGATTCTATTGTTTTTCTTAAATTATCTATGTCACCAGTAACTTTATTTATTTTATCAGTATTTAAATTTCCAACATTTAAACTATCAAGATTTTTCTTTATAGCTAATGATTGTTTCTCTATGTTGTTTAAATCTTCTGTTCCAAGGTATCTACTATCTTTATTTAATCTTTCTCTTTCTTTTTCTAAACTAGCATAATCATTTTTACATTTTTTTAATTTAGCACTTAATGTATCTAATTCTCTTTCATTAGCTTGTTCCATTAAATTTAATGCTGTACTTCTACCTACTAAATTTAAATCTCCTCTAAGTTGCTCAACAACTTCATCACATCTTACTATTTTATCTTTTAAAATATCTACTTGTTCTGAATTTGTTTCAACTGAAACTTTAGCAGTTAATTTGTTTTTATAATCTAAAACATTTTTAATTGCAGTTTCAGCATTCATTATGCCACTTAAACCTAATGGTATCTTTAATTCTTTACTAAATACTTGTCTTAATTCTTTGTACTGTTGTAACATTTGGTCAACGCTTAAAGAAGTAAGTTGTTTAGCTTTAGAAATTAAAGCATCAACACCACTTAAATCCATGTTTTTAGCTGACATAGCTTCCCTAACAACTTTTAAGTCTTCTAATAATCCTGATACTTCAACATTATTAAACGCTTCCTTAGTTGCATCTGTCATTAATTTCTTATAGTCACTTGCTACTTCCCCTAGTTTTTTTTCTACATTGTCAATATTACCTATATTAAGATTAGCTTTCATATCTTTTAATTTAGCTAACCCTTCATCTAAACCTTTTTGGTCTATTAATTCAACTTTCTTAGCTCGTTCAAGAGTACTAATCATTCTATCTACATTTCTTTGGGTATCTTTCATTTCTGCATTGATACCTTTAAGACTATTTCCAATACCTTTTTGAGCATCTTTAGTCAAATCTCTTTGTGCATTACTAGTTATTTTGGCAATAGATTTGGCTTGTTTGTCTATACTATTTTCTAATGATTTAGTAGCTTCACCAGTAGCCTTACCTATATTGCCACCTATGTCAATCTTTGTGCTTCCTAACGCCTTAGCTATCTTTTGCATTTCTTTCATAGCTTTGGTTGTGTTTTTTATGTTATTAGCACCTTTTGTTTGACCTATGTCTATATTTATCTTTTCTTTATTGTCATATTTTTTGACGAATTCCATCAATTGTTGTAACGCTTTACTAGTATCTAGTTGCGTACCAATTCTTATATCAAATTCACTCACAAATTACCACCACTCTTTCTTATTAATAGATTGATTAAACTATTGGTATCCCAAATGCCACTAAACAACTTCTATAATAGTCGGGTATTTCAGAAAGACATCTAGTGTAAGCAAATGGGTAAGCATTCGTTGCTTCTCTTCCCCAAGAATGACCACCTTCTAATCCTTCTAAAGCAAAGAAATGTTGCCCTTTTGTTGCACCTACTAAACTAAACCAACCACCATTATCTACAAATTCAGTATGCATTCCAGTTGAATCAGCAGAAATTACTTGAGGTGTATTCATCAAATCACCTGTTCTTACGTATAGGTTAGGTGAATAATTATTATAAATTCTATTTTCTAATTCATCTGTCATTATGTCTAACATTTTTTTTGCACTTAATTTAGCACAATCATCCATTGCCTTTAACACATATGCTTCTAGTTGTTCCATTGAATCAAAAACCAATTCAATCACATCCTATTTTCTATATTTTTTATTTCCTTTTCTTTTACAGGCAAGATGTTTTTCTCTTTTTTCTTTTTCTAAATCTATAAAAATATTTTTATCTCTTTTATCTTTAGCACGGTCTACTCTTTCTTGCGCATAATTCATTTCATCTATTGTAGACTTAGTTATTAAAGCCATAGCTAAATTTCTAGTTTGTTGTAAGTTATCCATAGCTATTTCATATTGTATTTCATATATCATATCATTAAATTCTTGCATTAACATTTTTCCAGTTAATGTACTATCATTTAATAAAAATAATATATCATCTGTATCCATTACTAAATCAGTGAATTCTAAAATAAGACTAGTATAAAACATATTAAATAATTTTTCATCATCTTCACTATGAAGTTCCATAATAGTATTTAATTCATTTAATACTTCTTGTCTTCTTTCGCCTTTTATATTCCATACAGTTATATAGCTAGGTTCACCATCCTCTTTACTTATAACTTTTAATTTACATCTTATATCGTCTGCGATTAAATCGCTTGTGAATGCTAATCTATCCACAAAAATCATCTCCTTCTTTTTATTTTACATATCTAAAATAAGACTATTAGGGCATAAAAAAAATGGTAAGAGATAATAGTTATCTCTCACCATTTATCAAGTATATATTTAATTATTTATCAGCTTTAGCTTTTATAGAAACAATTTCAGGTTCGTTAAATCCAGCAGATACACCACCAGCAGTGTTTTCTATATCTAATATTTTACCAGCATCGTCAGCCATTATATCTAATACTAATGAGAATTCAGAAACATCAGAAGCAGATAAAGTTAAGTCAGCTGAAACTTGTGCTTTTAAGTTGTAGAATTTTATTTTTTTGTATTGGTCTCCGTTTAATGAAGTAGTTCTAAAAGTACCTTCTGCTGTATAACCTTATATTCTACATAATTCGCTACATTATGTACGTTCTCTTATGAACTGCTCATGCTTTCACATGAGAGTAGACTATTTCTTCACCTTCAGCATTACCTGTTAAGGGCAACCCACTTCCACTCGCTTGAGTGTACGATATTCCTATCTAGTCGTTGAAGTTTATTCATATTTATTTTAAATTAAGTTCTTTTATAAGTATATTTTCTATATTATCATATTCCCAATAAGGTATTCTTATAAGTTTTATATTATTATCTTCACAATATTTTGTCTTTATAGTATCTCTTATTTTTGTACCAACAAATTTATCAAATCCATTATCGAATCTTGATATTTGGTAATGAAATTCTCCATCATATTCTATTAATATATTTTTTTCAATTATATAAAAGTCAAATGGCAATTTTCTTATTGACATACAATTATCAAAAGTCTTTTGTTTTTCAAATAATATATTCTTATTGGTTAATATTTCTTCGATTTTTAATTCACCTTTACTTGTTATATTGCAATGTGGACATCTGTTACCTTTTTTAAAATTATTAAAACTTACTTTATAAGGCTTATGAAAATTATCACATTGAACAAGTAAATAATCATGTATTCCTTTGTATTCATTAGATAATAATTTATAATCAAATGATTCTATATAATTTTTTACTTCGTTATATGAAATTTTTTTATTAAAGCAACAATGTGGACAACGACTGCTATTATTTTTGAAATTTGAAAATGAAACATAATAAGGTTCATGTTGTTTGTCACATTGAACTAAAATATTGCTATGATTATTGATGTACTCTTCTTTTGTAGATAATAATTTATAATTAAATGATTCAATATATTCTTTTATATAATCAAAATTAAGCTTTTCGTTTTCTATTCTACATTTATTACATCTATTTCCTTCTAAAAATTTTCTAAATGTTACATCGTAAGCTTCATGATTATGATTTTTACATTTAATCTTTAATCTTCTTCTAATTCCAACTTTATTATATTTTTTACCATTACATTCGTCTATAAAACATATAAAATCATAATTAGCATCTTGCACATATCTTATTATCGCTTCATCATTCCATTTTAATTTATTAGCCAACTTATCCACCTCCTACTTATAGTATACTTTTGTATTTATAAAATGTCAATACTTATTAATCTTAATTTTAAATAAACTTAGAATCTTACCTGCATGAACACCCATTTTAAACAATAATATAAATTATCATTTATAACACTTAGGATTTAACCATATGCTATCTCTACGTTTTTTCTACTTTCGTACCATTGCCGTTTAGATTTTCACCTTCCGTTTTGGTGTAGAGCTTTAGGGATTACCTGCAATTAAAGTTGTGTCCTATACACATTTCTGTATATACGAAGCTTTATATTATATTTATAATATGTTACTTTGATTTGGAACTGAAGATGTTACAGATATTTTACCATCTGCACCTTTAGTAGCACCAA
>ERZ1026856.18-NODE-18-length-140695-cov-6.035701_pt1 | contig 140695 bp, 109 predicted proteins | sample MGYA00380158_ERZ1026856 | MGnify/ENA primary metagenome ERZ1026856 (study PRJEB33269, sample SAMEA4719794) | human gut metagenome | biome: human-associated habitat; feature: organic feature; material: feces | place: Cameroon | collected 2013-10 ... | reverse complement strand
ATATGCATGCAGGAGGGGCTTCCAAATTTTTTATGTCCTGCTCATATCGTCTGTTTTGGGCTCTCGGGATAGGCCCCAGATCGGCGCCGTATAGGTAAGGAGACCCGACCAACCCTGTTCAAACCCGCACGTTATGAACCTTGGATCAGTGCCACATAGGCACGACGACCTGGACATAACACCACGAAAAGCCTTGATACGGCACTATGAACAGAGCGTGCTCGGTGGCATTGCAGGAAGCATCGGAATGGCAGGCCCGCGAAGCGTCTCGAGACGGCACAATGAGCAGGGGTGTGCCCGCGAAGCGGCTCGCGGCAGCACGGCGAGCAGGGGGCGGATCCGCAAAATGGCCTGAGGTGGCACAATGAGCAGGGGCGGATCCAGCAACGCCGCGGACGTTTTCGAAAACGCTACCGCAAATAACTTCAGGAGGGTGTCGTGAGGTGTCCTGCGCGCACGCACAAGACAGCGCTAAAGACCCAGAAGAAATGGAGAGCCTTTTCTCTTTGCTCTAATTCCAGGAATTGCCACCCCGCTAGCGTAAGAAGTGCCGCAGGCATCAACAAACGCCTGGAATATCATTCGTTGTGCGTGGTCTTTTTGCCATAGAAATTCAGGATGCCACTGCACGCCCCACGTAAATTTTTTCGACGAATGGTAGAACGCCTCAACCAACCCATCGGGGGAATACGCCATGGGGCAAAGCTGAAATGAAAAATCACGAATTCCCTGGTGATGATAGCTATTCACCTGAATCGTGGTTGTTTTGAGCATGGTGCTCAACGGAGTATCGGGCGTCAATGAAATCTTGTGCCAATACCGATCGTACGGGCTATCCATGCAGTGCGAAACCGCTGAAGGCATCTGCGAAGGAATGTCCTGATACGGCGAGCCACCCAACGCCGCATTGATGAATTGAGCTCCGCGGCATATTCCGAGCAACGGCACATCCTTATTCAGGGCCTCAGAGAGCAAGGCGTATTCCAGCTCATCGCGTCTCGGGCACAACTCGCCACAAGCAGGGTCGGGCTCCTCTTCATACAAGGAGGGGCTCACATCGTTGCCGCCCGTGAACAAAATGCCGTCGCATTCTTCCACCATAAGAGCAGCATCGGAAGGTGAAAATGAAAGGATAACGGGCAAAGCACCACAGGCGGAAAGCGCCTCGAGATAGCCAGGTATCATCCATACACTTTCGCGGTCGTTGTCGTACAAAGGGGTAACGCCTACCAAAGGTTTCGTCCGCATTGCTGTGCCTCCTGCTCTTCCACTTCACCTTCCTTGCCCGCATTGAAATATGCGGCCCCGCCCGTCTTCGTCGGAAAGGGCCGCATACCTTCTTAGAACTTTGCCTTGAATCGGTTGTAGTGGAGACCGCTGATGTCGATGGTGCTCGATTCGCCGGTTTCGATTAGCTCCGAAAGGGCATAACCTATCGCCGGCGAGATTCCGAAGCCATGAGCGTTAAAGCCATAGGCCGTTACCAACCCGGGAACTTCCTCGCAATCGCCAAGGACAGGAACACCGTCGGGAGTGATATCGATCCAACCTGCCCAGGTCCTGACAATGTTCATTTCGACAAGTTTCGGGAAGTACTTCATAATGCCGCGGCAGACACACGGTGCCGTAGTGGACGTGCCCTTGGTTTTAAGGTCGTAGATGTCGAATCCTTCCAGATCGTCATCACCGCCAAACACGAACGAGCCATGGTTGGTCTGACCACCGTAGAAGTCGGCTTCCGTCGTTCCCAACATGGTGTCGAACATATGGGGCTGTCCCTCGGTTACCAGGCAATGATCGATGCGGGGGCGAACAGGAGCATTGATGCCCACCGTCGACAAAATCTCTTTCGACTGCGCACCGGCGCATACCATGATGGTGTCCGCCTCATATTCGCCGTGCTCTGCGATTACTTTGCGCAGACGCCCTTTAACCTTTCGCAGCTCCAGAACCTTTTCGCCAGTAATGAACTTCACACCCATCGCCAGCGCGTTCTTGTAGAACCCGAGGCCCGTCTTAAGTGGGTTGGCGTGTCCATCGGTCGGACACCAGCTTGCACCGATGACCTCTTCAGAAAGGTAGGGGTTGATCGTGCGCGCCTCATCGCCGCTGATCATCCCTACTCCAACGCCGCAGGCAGCAGCATTGTTTGCCAAACGGGTGAGCGTCTTCAGGTGCTCTTCGGTTTTGCCCAAGCGCAAGTTGCCGCCCTGGTTGTACTCAACATCAACCCCCAACTCTTCACCAAGCGTTGGCCAGATGTTTTTCACCCCATACAAAGCCAGGGGAAGCTCGCGCGGATCGCGGCCGGATTGGCGTACACCGCCCGCATTGCGCGAAGCGCCGCCGTTAAGCATAATCTCCTGCGCTTCAAGCACAATTACGTTGGTTATTCCGCGTTTAGCCAGATAATAGGCGGTTGAGCATCCCTCGATGCCGCCACCGATGATAATTACGTCTGCTGTGGTGCTCATCGCTTGCTCCTTCTAGAATCGCTCATTGCCCAGCTCTTGCATTTGCAAGGGACGTTGCGGTGAACGCGCATGGGGATTCTGCAAGTCTTCTATCGTGCAGCCAAGCTCGCGGGAAAGAATCCCCTTCACCAGCTTCGTGCACGTACGACCCTGGCAGAGCCCCATAGCGCAACGGGTAAAACGGCGGACCTCCGGGAAGCGATAAAGGCCCTCATGAACAGCTCGACGCAGCTCGCCTTTGGTTACCTCTTCGCATCGACACACAATCAAATCATCATCAGGTTCAGGCTTGAACGGCTCTGCGGAAAGCCTGCGAATAGTGGGAGTGGTTTCCATGGTGCGTTCCTCTTCTCTTACGCGGTTAGGGCTTCGGCAGATGTCTTGAAGAAGCGTGCCTGGTGAACGAATTCCTTGGGCACGCTCATAGTAAGGAGCGCCGTATGGTCGAACGCCTTCGGGTTCATAACCTTCACCACTTCGGCTTCGCACACCGGCTTGCCACTTCGGTCGAGCGCTTTGCCTTTTGTGCCCGCTTCAGGTAAAGGCAGGAATTCGTAAGGAAGCGTTATCTGCGCTGTGCCGTCGCCCATATCCTCATTCACCAGGAAGATCGCCTGGCCAGGGCAGAAGGCTACGCATTTACCGCAGTTGCTGCACTTTGCCTCGGTGTTGATGGTAGGCAAGATGGTGATGTTCGAACCAACATTGATGCAATGGCGCGGGCACACGTCCTGGCAAGGGTTGCACGGGATGTTCTGAGTGCACTCCACTACCGCATGCCACCCTTCGGCATGCTTCACGCCGCCGAAGGAATCAACCTCTTCATCCGTCACGTAACCACGCTTCAGCAAACTTTGAGAAAGAGGGATGCCTTCTTCCGTTTCGGTGAATACCTTCCCGCGATTCTGCGGAGCGAACATGCCGATGCGCAAACGGTCAAGCGCCTTATAGTGCTCCTGCCTATCTGCTGCCGCGTTGTCGGCATCGATGAAACCTAGGAACTCTGCAGCAGATACTGCAGCAATGCGACCCTCGATCATGGCAGAGCTTGCCTCTTCAATGCCTGCCGCGTCACCTGCAACGAAAATACCCGGCTCAGAGGTGGCGCACGTTTCGTCGCTTACAGGAACGCGACCACCGTGCTCAGCCATATCGCAGCCAGCCATGTCAAGCAACTGCGACTGGGGAGAAAGGCCTACCGCCAAGCAAATGGTATCGACATCGAAGTGCTTTTCGGTGCCTTCGATAAATTGGAAGTGGTTGTCAACTTCCGCGATGGTGACGCCCGTCACATGATCTTCGCCCTCGGCCTTTTTGATGGTGTGAGAGGTGTAGAACGGCACGCCTGTACGTGCCAGCTTCGACGCATGTACGCCATAGCCACCCACGCGAGGACCCGCATCAACCAGGGCAACCACTTCGCACCCCGCCTGCAGAAGCTGGTAGCTAACCACTAAGCCAACGTTGCCCGTGCCAAGCATGAGGACCTTGCTACCGGGGCGAACTCCGTTAAGGTTCATGAACATCTGGGCAGCACCTGCGCCGATAACACCAGGCAGCGTCCATCCGTCGAATGTGACGGCATTTTCCGATGCGCCCGTTGCGACGATGATGGCATCGGCCTTGTAATGCTCGGTGCGATCCTCTCGATGCACCAGCACCTCTTTCTCGGGGAAGATGCCCATAACCACGCTGTTAAGCTCAACCTGAACACCCGCCTCAGCTGCTTCCGCCAGCAGGTTTTCTCCGATGGTGATGCCACGTAGTTTCGCGCCATGCTCCTTTGAGCCGAAGAACTTATGAATCTGCTTGAACAGCTGGCCGCCAGGACGTGCATTCTCATCGAATACCACCACTTCAAGACCGTAACGGGCAGCTTGGATCGCGGCACACAAGCCGGAAGGGCCAGCACCAACAACAATCAAGTCATATCGTTTCATGGTTTGCCTCCCTATTGCTCTTCAGCCGACTTGGCGGCCACACCGTACTGGGTTTGAACGGACATCCCCGCTTCAACGGGGGTAATGCACGTACGCACATTGGGCTGCCCGTTCACAACCATTACGCAGTCAGTGCAACGGCCGATGGCGCAGAATACGCCGCGCGGCCTATCGAGCTTGGTGGTATGACGATGGACCATCACGCCTGCCGCCTTCAGCGCTGCAGCTATTGGTTCCCCTTCATACCCCTTCAGCGGCTTGCCGTCATAGAGGAATTCGACAAGCTCGCCCTTTTCTGGTTTTCCCAAAATCGGGTGTTCAGTAATTCGTTGAGACATACCATGTCCTTACCTTTAGAATGGGCGCCGCGGCTTGAGAGCAGCCGCGGCGCCAGAAGTGAGAGTGGGCCATGCAGGGCCCTCAGAAAATGGCCGGTTTATGCAAAGGTGGGTGCATCCCACAGGTGAAGCTTGGTGCCGATTCCCATCTTCACCGCGTTGTCATAGCAGTACTTGCCCCATGCAACGTCCTCGACAGGCATGCCACCAACACTCATGGTGATAATCTGGTCGTCGCTTTCGCGGCCTGCGCTCTTCCCCAGAAGGATGTCGCCCATAGAAATGATGCGATCGCGCGTAATGAGATCGTCATGAACCATATCGGTGAACTTGCAGCCAAAAATGTCCATGCCGTAGCCGAAAGTCGGGTACGGATATTCCTGAGCCCATGCATCGTAAAGACCGATGTCGTCTACTACCAGCTTGCACTTATCGATAAGGAACTGGTCTTCCACGTCGTAGGCAGAAGTGCCAACGATGAAAGCACCGGGCTTCACCCATTCGCCCATCACCTTTGCGTAGGTATTGGGATCAGAGGTTGCCGTTGCGCCGAAATACACGCAGTCGGAATCACGCACCAAAGCTTCCAGGGAATCAACCACTTCAATGGTGGTGAACTGAGGATGCTTTTCCTTCACATAAGCGATATAGCCATCGATACCGCGCTGGCTGCGGCCCTTGATCTTCACCGTATCCATCTCGGGACACTCGGCGGCGAAGGCGTCGATAGCGGTGCGGCTCATACCGCCCGGGCCGTAAATGCCCAACACCTTTGAATCCTTGCGAGCAAGATGACGAATGCCAACACCGGGAATGCCGCCCGTTCGATAAGCGGAAAGAAGGTTTGCGGAAAGCAACGCGATAGGTGCGCCGGTATCCTTGTCGTTCAACATCACCATGAGGATGGAACGAGGAAGGCCCTTTTCCTTGTTTGCCGTGTTGGAGCCATACCACTTGCAACCCGCCATATCGAAGGGGCCGCCCAGGTACGCGGGCATCGCCATGAAACGACGATCCTCGCCCTTGTTGGTTGGCATGTTCGGGAAAGGAGAAGTTTCAGGGAAGGTAACCATGCATCCATGCGAGGTGCCATCCTTGCCACCCATCATGAAGTCGCCCACGCGCAGGCACTTCAATACCTCTTCCATAGTGTCGATACAATCGGAGATATTCATAACTCCGGCCTTGATCATGTCTTCTTCATTGAGATAAAGGAAATCAATTGCTGGGTAACTCATTTGTGTCTCCTTGCTCGTTGTTCGCTTCGCTTTGCCTGCGATGTCCTATCGCTTGACCTCATTATGTGAACTGGCATTTCATGTTTATTTCGGGGTCATAAAGGGTTGTTTGCCTAACGGTGTACACTTCTTAACTTCTGGGGTTCCATCCTGTGAACAGGATGGAACCCCCTGCATATCACCAGGCCATTGCCTATATTTCACATGCGTTGCCCGTGTTACACCGCCTCAGACCCACGCTGCGAGGTGCGAATACGCACTACCTCTTCCACGGGCATTACGAATATCTTGCCGTCGCCTACTGCTCCCGTGCGCCCCGCTGAGGCTATAACCTCAACCAAGGTTTCCACCGCATCGTCTTCGGCAACAATCTCGAATTTGATTTTTGGCAGAGTGTTTACCATCACCTCAGAACCGCGGAAATACTCTTTCCATCCATGCTGGTTTCCGCAGCCTTGAACTTCTGAAACGGTCATGCCCTTAACACCCGCCTGAAACAGGGCCTCTTTGAGCGGTTCGAGCTTTGATGTGCGCACTATTGCGTCGATTTTCTTCATAATGGAAGCTCCTTTTACTGATCAAGGCCAGTGAACGAGGGATAGCCGGACTCGCCGTGTACGGTAGTATCCAAGCCGCGCGTTTCCTCATCTTTGCCAACACGCAAGCTGCCGCCGAAGAGCGCTTTGGCCACAAATCCGATAATCGCCGTGGTAATGCCCACATACACCACTGTTGCCAACACGGAGAGGCACTGATTTATGAGCAGGGTTGGGTCGCCGGTATACAGCAAGCCGCCAAGCCCATTGAAGGAAAGTTCGGGAAGCGCGAAGATGCCCGTTAAAATGCAGCCGACGATGCCTCCTACGCCATGGCATCCAAAAGCGTCTAGGGCGTCATCCCAACCAAGCTTGCGCTTTAATACGGCAATAAAGAAGTAGCAGATGGGCGATACGATAATGCCCATGACAATCGCAATCATGGGGTCAACGAATCCGCAGGCAGGAGTAATTACCACCAAGCCGGCAAGAATGCCCGTGCATCCACCAACCAAGGTTGGCTTGCCTGTTACGATGCGCTCAACAACAAGCCAGCTTGCTGAAGCAGCGCAACCAGCAAGAAGGGTATTGCAGATGGCCAAAGCGGCGTATCCATCGGCAGCCAATGCGGAACCGCCATTGAAGCCGAACCATCCAACGAATAGAAGGCCGCAGCCCAGCATCACCGCAGGTACGTTATGCGGGCGCACCACATGAATCTCGAAACCCATGCGCTTGCCCAAGATCAACGCCAAAATAAGGCCGCCCAAGCCAGAACAGATATGTACTGCCGTACCGCCCGCAAAATCGATAGCACCAATTGCGTTTTCGTTGCCAATAAGGCCAGAACCCCAAACCATATGGGCCATTGGGGCATATACCACCATTGACCACACCACCAGGATGAAGGTGAGGGCTCCGAACTTCATGCGGCCCGCCAAAGAGCCCGTAACAATTGCAGCGGTTACCATCGCGAACGCTGCCTGGAAAGCAACGTCAACTAAGCCGGGATAGGTACCTACCGCCACGTCTGCATAGGTTGCGTTTTCCGGCACCGCTGAAAGAGCGTCGATCATTTCGGCAAGAGACCATGAAGAGAATAGCCTGTCGAAACCGCCCGCAAACAGCGCAGCGACATTGACCAGGTTGCCATCCTCATCGAAAGCATCGGGTCCGCCATATGCGATGGAATCACCGAGAACTGCCCAAAGACAGCCCACTGCACCCATCGCCATCACGCACATGAGCATGGTGTTTACTACGTTCTTTCTTCTTGAAAGGCCTCCGTAGAACAAGGCCAGCGCTGGGCCCATCATCAAGACCAGGGCGCAGCTCATAATCATGAATGTTGTTGTTCCGGGATCATACATGGCTCTTCCTTTCCGTTACGAGAAAGCTTTTCAGGGGGAGGGGAGCTCGTAACAACGGTTATTCTAGGAAGCACTTGTTTTCCCTTAGGTTTCGTTGATTCACGTAACAGCCTTTTGAATCAACGTCCATGCGAAGGAAATGACAACGCAACGTAAAGGAAACGGGACACACCTATAGTTCGTTGCCATACCTTGCTAGTCAAAACAGAGAGAGGTTCCTTTATGAGCAATTCACTTAACGGAAGGAAGGTTGCAGTTATCGGCTGCGGCTTTGTGGGATCCACCACCGCATATAGCTTGATGCAGAGCAAGCTTTTCACCGACATGGTTCTTATCGATGTAGACACCAACCGAGCCGAAGGCGAAGCGCTGGACATCAGTCACGGCATTTCTTACTACAGTCCCATGAACATCTACGCTGGCACCTATGAAGATCTCTCCGATGCCTCCATCGTTATCATCACCGCGGGCGCCAACCAAAAACCAGGCGAAACGCGTCTCGACCTGGTTCAGAAGAACGTCGCAATCTTCAAGACCATCGTTCCCCGCATTATGGAACAGGGTTTTGATGGCATTTTCTTGGTGGTTTCGAACCCGGTTGATATCCTCACGCAGGTAGTAATGGAGCTTTCGGGCCTTCCCCGCGAGCGTGTGATGGGCTCAGGCACCGTACTCGATAGCGCACGCCTCAAATACACGCTGGGGCACATGCTCGACGTTGATCCACGCCATGTCCACACTCGTATCATTGGCGAGCATGGAGACAGTGAGCTGGCGGTTTGGAGCGCGGCAAACGTTTCCGGAATCGCCATCAACGACTTCTTCCGCTTGCGCGGCATCGAAAACGCCACCGAGATTCGCGCATCCGTCGAAGAAAGCGTGCGCAACAGCGCCTATGAGATCATCGAAAAGAAGCGCGCCACATATTTCGGCATCGCCCCTTCCGTAACCCGCATCTGTGAAGCAATCGTGCGTGATCAGAAGTCAATCATGACGGTCTCGAATTACCGTGCTGACGTCCAGGGCGTTCCCGATGTTGTCATGAGCCTGCCTGCTATCGTCGGCAGCAAGGGCGTTGAGTTCCCTATCCCCCTGCAACTAAGCATCGACGAAGCCGAACTGCTTCATTCTTCTGCGCAAACCTTGAAAAACACCTTGAACCAGATCGATTTTTCTCTGTAGGTATTGAACTATAAGCAAAACGATGCCCGCACCTGCAGCCTGTACCGCCTCCCGTTTCTCTATGCTCAAGTCTTGGGATGCAGCTTACTGTGCGGGTGCGGGCATTGCTATACCTGCGCATAAGATGCTTTTGTTTGCTGGTTCAATGTTCAGGGACGCGTCACTGTCACCATGCGAGCCTTAGTGCATCTACGCACACGATGCTCAGTTGCTGCTTTTCACCATGGTGGCTACCGTGAACCAGGTACGTTCGTAAGGGCGATAGAACGTCTTCATATCCGTCACTTCAACGTCGTCCCTCGCCTCCAAATCGTGGACATCAACAGGGACCCCCTCTACCTGAGTTTGCCCTAGCACGATAAAGGTACCTTGATAGCCGTCGAGCGCGGCGTCCCACGATTTCACGCTGGTAAGCGTCGGAAAATACGACTGGTATGCATGGGCCCAATTTCCCGGCTGCCATGCTAAAAACGTTTGCTTGATGTTCTCGCATTCCACAGCCGTAACCCCTTCAACCCCGATGTCCGAAGAGAGAACCAGCGGGCGGCTGTTGGATTTTGCCGTTTCCTCCAAATAGTCAAGCGGCTCTTCGTTTTTGCTGCTGTACGCATCTTGGACGAAGAGCACCTGGTTGACGATCGACACGCCAAGAAAGGCGGCGAGCAATCCGCGAACGCATATTTTGCAATTCATATGCGAAAGCCAAATAGAGACCGCAAGCAGCAAGGGGCCTACGGTTACGCAAAGATAGCGATAGTAGACAATCAGCGAATCCATAATCATAGAAGCCATAAGGGCGGCAGCAAATACGCTTGCATATAGCCCAACGCCCCATACGGCAGGCAGAGTAGAGGGGGCAAGCACCCGTTTTGCCAAGAAAGCGGAATCTTTAGATCCTAAATCATGTTGCTTGGAACGTCGCAGCCAATTCGCCAAGCCATATAATGCCGACACGACAGCCACCACTGCGCAAACCGCGAGAATTACCACGTACCCAAGCCCATAGGTGTCGGCAAATATCACATAGCTCGTGTAAACCGGGTAGAACAACCATTCCACTATTGTGCGGGGAAACGAAACATTCGCCCAATACGATCCAGACACTACTCCAGCCTGGCTTTTGAAAACCATAAGCCAAGGAGCATAAAGAACTACTTGGATTACCGCCCCTGCTATAAATATGGGCAATGCCTTTTTAGCACGCACAATAATGAAGATCAGCAAGTATAGGTTGATGAACAACGCTGCAAGTACACCGTAATAATGCAAGTAGGCGCTCGCAAGGCTCGATAGAAATAAAACAAGCCACCACCTACATGGCACACCGCACCATTCATGACAGCTGCCCCCATCGTAGGCCGAAGTCATCCACCATTTTTGATCCTCTTTGATAGATTCATCTCCCGCCCTAGGGTTTTTGCTGCGCAGGGTGCATGCAATGCGCCACGCATACAGAGCGCATAGCATCACAGAAAAGATTGCCCAAGAGTACATGCGAATCTCGACCGATATATAAGCAAGGTAAGGCGTGAACAAGGAGAAGAAGCTAAACAGCACACCGGCCTTCCAGCCGAAGTCATGTCGTATCACAGCGAAACCCAGTATTGCCAAAGAAAAGATTCCCGCTACCGTAAACAGGCGGTATACAAGGAGATTTTCTCCAAATAGAGACTCAAGAACATGGAGAGCCCAGTAAAACAGAACAGGATGAACGTCCCCTGACCCAATGTCCCAGATCTCAGCGAAAGAATTGTTTGCTATAGAAACCGAATAACTTTCATCGAACCACACGTTTCCATGAAAAGCCCCTGTTAGCAGAAATGCAAGACCGACTACCAACAGCGCCACGTGAAACCGCTTCGATTCAAGGTATTCCGCTAAACGAGATTGCGCCACAGTTTCACCGTCGCTTCTTTTAATCGCCCAATAACAAACCAATAGCCGAATTTGGCTCAGATACACGCACCAAGCCCTCCATCATGGAACGCGCTGGCTGAGATCTCTTTTTAAACAATCGCAAAGGTACTCCCAATCAAACAACGATTTTCCGCCCTCGATTATTGTTTTTCTTATCGTTAAATTACAGCCACATTTCTGTCATGAGCTTCTAAAACCACGCTCTTGCGCGTCTGCCATAATGAGGTAGCTAGAGAAAGGCTCACGGATGAAGATTGAACAATGCACTACTTTTATTCACGCAGATGATTTCGGAATAACACCTGGTCAAGCTAAAGACATTCTGTCTCTCAGCTCTTCCTGCGGTGGAGACGGAGCACTCAACAGCGTCAGTATTTTTGCCAATTCTCCCGCTTTTCACGAAGCTGCTAGCCTCGCTCAACCGTATGCAAACCGTGGCGTTCTGCGAGTATGTCTCCATCTGAATCTCGTAGAAGGACCATCAATTACAGATCCGAAGCGTATACCTCTTCTCGTAAACGAAAGAGGCATGTTTGATAACGATTTTGTTGGATTGCTCAAGCTGGGTATCACCAACAAAGGCGAGGCATTCAACCAGCTAGTTATCGAATGCCGTAGTCAGATACAACGTTTTCTATTAGCGTTCCCTGATCAGCAGCTATCGTTTCAATTGGATAGCCACCAGCATGTGCATGCCGTCCCTATCGTCTACAAAGCACTCGCACAAGCTCTAGCTGAGGAAAACTGCCTGGTTAGAAGGCTGCGCGAACCCATCGATCCGCTTTCTCTTTACCGAACCTACGGCGAAGGCGGCGCAAAGGAATCAGACAGTGTGCCCATGCCTCAAACACATAATGCGCCGACGCGCATTCCGATGGTCAATCGCGCAAAAATCTTCTTGATATCTGCCCTTTGGCGCAAATGCCCAGTCGACGAGATTCCATGGGCTCCCAACAGACCCGCTTCAGCACCTTTGTTTTCAGGGGTTGCTCTTTCTGGGCACATGGATGAATTCAACAAACCACTTCTTGCTTCTTTCCAACATGAAGCAACTCGTCAAACCAGAGATGTTGAAATCCTATTTCACCCTATCTCGGTACCGATCGAAGAGTGTCTTGACCCTCTGAACAAACCATTCGCTGAAGCATGCGCTTCAGCATCAAGGAACCGCGAAGCAGAGCTGATCAAGAAGCTATAAGCATTTCGCTGGATTCCCTCACCCATAAGCATCAGCTCCATCCATTGCCCTCGTCATGTTTCACGTGAAACAACGTTCAACGCTGACGCATCAGTGCTCGTTTTCCGCCAGATATAACAAGATAAAAGAAAGGCCCAAGGTTTTCCTTGGGCCTTTCTTTGCAAAAGCACTTTTGTTTAGATGCTCTTCAAAATAGCCATTACGAAATTTGAAGCATCCTCAAGAGCTTGAGGATCGACGTTCTCGATAATATCGTTGTCTGCAGAATAGAGCGCAGTGTTTCCATCTGCCATACCGGCAATCGTCATCGCCTGAACGCCATGAGCCATTGCAACTGATGCGGGTGTTTCACGTGAAACAATGCGATCGGTATGGTATCCAACCCCCGAACGTTCGCTTGCCTGACGAAGAACACGCTTCAAACGGGAGGAGACCTTATAAGGTTTATAAGCACCTTCCTGCTCAATGCAAGAAAGCGCACCAGCACCAAGAGCCTCAAGGTTGATAATGATCGCACCCTTCATCTCGTCGGCGTGCTCCTCTAGGAACGCATTAATGCCCGAATGGGAATATTGCTCTGCACCAAGGCCGACAAACCAAACTTCCGTATCGATGTCGGGATGACGGAAATCCTGAAGCTTCTTAAGTTCTCGGTTGATCTGCTCAGCGGTGTCAGCATCACCATCGATGCGCAATGCGGGGCTAGCGTCAACAATGCCTTCGTCATCGTAGGCCGCTGCTTCATCATAGTAGGTGTCTTCCATCTGAGCGTCTTCGCCCTTGCGAAGACGGTTCAAAGAGAATGCGCCACCGTTCCATCCTCGGCGACCATCGGATTCGCGATAGTCAACGTCTACAAACCCATCCTCTTCCTCGCGGAAGCTTGACCAATCTCCACGAGCCTTGCCTACGCTGCGGGCATTGTAGTCTTCATCGACATCTACCCACTCGTTTACGGAAACTTCTTCTTCCTTGCGCTTCTTGCCCTTGCGGAATCGGCTGAAAAGGCGTCCGGCACGGGATTTAGGCATATCAACATACCCAGGACCTGCAAAAGCACCTGTTTCGGTGTATTCCTCATCGTAAGCGGAATCGTCCGCATCATCGATATAGCGCTCTTCGGGGGCCACGTCAGAAACCAATTCATCCCCTACCGGCGCAAATGAGCCCGTACCGCCTACGGTCGAGAAAGAACCAGTCGCAGACACTGCCGACTGCACACCCGTGTCAAACGAAGGAAGGTTGAGGCTTCGCGCTGCAGGCGCCGTGCTAAATGCACCAGTATTCCCGTCAATGCGAGGAAGCATGTTGGAAAGCAACGATTTGCTACCCGCAGAAGTGTCTTCGTTAACTTCTGCCATGGGAGCGCGCTGGCGAAGATTTTCACCCGAAGCGCTGCGGGCTGGGGTTACATCCGGCAATACGATGACCTGACGAGAATGATCGGCCTGCTCAACAGCGGGAGAAACAGAAGAAACCATTTCTTCCATTCCCACAATCGGAGATGCTACCGCAGGCTGAGGCGCAGTTCTTTCAAGTGGCTCTTCTGCGTACCTTTCACCCTGCATCTCGTCCGAATAGTCATAGGAATAGGATTTCATTTCCTCCTGCACACGAGCGGCAGGGATGCGAGCGGTTGATTCACTGTCTCCGTCATGGAAAGAATCCATGTTGGCCACGCTGTCATCGATGCGACGAATCGGCTCCTCTTCGTCGTCAAACTCTTCGTTGTCCATAAACTGGGAGACATCTATTGGAGAAATTGAAGTGGTTACACTCGGAGATACCGCCTGTTCAGGCTGATCATCAACGTACACTTCTTCGTTTTCAGATACAGCGGGCTCTTCATAGTATTCCTCGGTGTAGGACTGATCGTCCATATATTCTTCAGCGGGATATTCCTCTTCAACCGATTGTTTACGCGACGAAATCGACTTCAGACGAGAAGCAAAAGAATGCTGCATCTGAGATGCTTTTTCGGAACCAGAGTGAACGGCATTATTGAAGAAATCGCCAAGCGAACTGCCATGACGCGAGTAGACACTCTTCTTGGAGCCCGCAGCAGGGCGAGACGCTTCCTCGTTAGAGGAATAAGCATCGGTAATGTTCGTGTGCTCATCGACGGGATCCATAGGCGAAGTTGCCGAATCAAGCTCTTCTTCGATTTCCTCAACTTCGTTGTTCCTGGGAACAGAGCGATGAAGCCTCTGGGAATGACGTACTGAAGGACGAGGAGAAGGCTTGCTTTGCTCATGAGAATCGGAATGCTCGTAACCCTGAACTGGTTCTTCGACTATCTGCTTCTCAGATTCAACAACAGGCTCAGGCTCTATATGAGCTTTTTCTGCAAGCTGATCCACCTCTTCAATTGCGGCCTCGTAAAGCGTCTCATGTGACACAGGGGCAGGAACATCGTTTGCAACAGCCTCATGTTCGTCCATCTCGATAGAAGCAGGCTGAACTTCAGCAGTAACAGTAGGCTCGGGATCGCGATCAAGCCATGGCGCAGGCGACGCAATGGGCTTCGGCGCAGGCTTGCGCTCGACGGGTGCTGCTGCAGTATTGTTCAGGTGCCATTCTTGTTCAGCTGCTAAATCCTCCGCCGATAAGGAGGCAGGCTGACTATCAGCAACGGGTTCAGCGAAATGAGCCGAGCTCCCCTCACGATCAACATGGGGCGCAGAGAACGACTCGATCTCATCCTGCAACGCGCGAACCTTTGAAGACAATTCAGACTGAGCCGTCTCGGGCTCAGAGACGGGAATGGCAACAGGAGATCCGTAGGGATTAGAAGCATGATGCTCCATCATGCGCGCAGCAACGGTATCCGCATAGCGAGAGCGGTTTACCTTCGGGGTTTTTCCTGCGTCGGGCTTATTTGCACGTGCCTTCTCTTGAGCAATCTTTGCCCAAGAAGGAGTATCGCTCGTTTGAACGCGGGCTACAGGCTCTGGGGTAGCGGAGAGAGTGGCCTCTTTAGCAGCAGCAGCTGCTGCTGCAGCTGCCGCCTCGGCCGCCTGCTTCTTCTCAATCTGCTGCTTGGGAATAATGACCTCGTCTTTTTCCCCGGAATCGGACTCTTTTTTAGTCTCTTCGTCAAGGGTAGAGGAAACCATGGTGCGCGCCAGAGGACTCGGCGCTGGCTCAGGTCGCTTCCCAACCTCAAAACGTACGCTAGAAATTTCATCCTCGTCTTCAGCGATCAGGCCGCCGCCCTTAACCAGGCGAGAAGAAATATCGGTTACGGGAACCTTGTCAGCAACGGGCTTTCCAGTCAAAGCCGCAATAGCAGCTTTCGCTGCAGCAAGAGATTCCTGCGGCGACATCTCTGCTTCATATTCAAGAGATGCGCCTTCAGGCACAACGCCCGCAGCGCGTGCTGCCTCTTCGCCGTGTACGCGATTGCCCTCCTCAACGCTGCGTTCCAGGGCTTCTTCTTGGCTTACCAGGCCGTTTCCGACCTTACGTGCAACATCAAGCAAAACCGAAACGCCGGAAGCATTGTTATTTGCCGACTGGTTAAACGGAGCAACGATATGAAGCACGGAGCGAACCAGGGGAACAGCAAACAGCACCGCGCAAATAACCAACAAGAAAGTAAGAATGGAAGACATCGCGCCCGTATCAGCTGCGAACAGCGTGCAGCGAAGCAACAGAACGAAAGCCGATACCACCAAAGCGATGGCGCTTGCCTTTTGAAGAATAGGCAATGCTGCAGCGAAGGGGGGCTTTTCCTCCGTCAGAACCTTGCCGCTGTCATAATTGGCAACCAGGATCACCTTGCGGCGACGGGAATTGGCACCATTTGCCGGGGTGGGCTGATATTTGGCCACTACGTTCTGGCTTGCACCCGTCCTAAGCAAACGCGAAAGAACTGGGCGTCCCGTAATCTCCATGCCATACAAAACCGCCGCGCCTACAGTGAGAAGCAACCAAAGTATGCCCAGTGATGGAACAACGATAGAAAGAACAGCGCCAAGCAAAGCAACACCGAAGCAAATAATGTTGGGCAGCTGGTCGTTGGTTACGCATTGGAAGTCTTCCACCACCGTTGCGAACCCCGCCTCTTTCTGCATCTGATCGGCTAGATAGAGCGCAGCTCTCTGTTCCTCCTCGGTACCCGCAGGATGCGGACCTATCTCTTGTGTGAGATAGGCGATATCGTCGATTATTTCAGCCATGGAGAGCCCCTTTTGTTTCCACGCTTATATAAGTAAGTAGCGATTGACATGGATATAGACTGTACAAGTATACGTCATTTGGCTCGTTTCGCCTTTATGTGAACCGTTTGTTCACCTTGTCTACCGCATTACGCGAAGAACTGCCTTTCTTTCTGCATAAAAATACCTCCCATCCACTCATCGGGGATGGGAGGTTTCACGTGAAACATATCAGTTAGCCTGCTGCTAATTCTGTCCAAGATACTCTCTTAAATAAGCGTCGTTCGAAGCAGCGTCCGAACGAAGGCTTTCATAACGAGAGACTAAATCCGCTGTTGCACTGGCATAAGCATCAACCACAGGCTGGCTAAATTGCTTCGGCAGCGCTTTTGCCATTTCCACAGCTTCCTGATCGGCCTTGTTGTAAGCATCGTTGTGAGACTCGGCAGTTGCCTTGTCCTGTATAAGAATCGCCGCGTTTGAGGCAAGTGCTTCATTGGTTGCATCCATTCGCTTTTCGACATAAGCCAACGAGGCATCATAATTCGCCGCAGGATAGAAGCCCTTCGCTTTCGCAATGCACTCTTTTGCCTCTGAGAATTGAGCCTGAGCAGAAGTGGTGAACTCAGTTGATTTTGCCACGTTATCCGCCGTGGTATCCGAAACAACGGTTGCCGCCTGTGTCAGAAGCGCATTCCCTTCTTGGATGCAACTCCACGCCTCGTTCATGGCATCAATACCTTGCTTTGCAGCAATATCTTCCTTCATGCGCTGATCGGCGACATCGAGTAGCTCCTCGCGAACGGCAATAGCGTTTAGAGCTCGTTGAGCCGCCTCTTTGTCGCGTTGGGATCCATCGAGCTCCGATTCTGCCTTCTGGGCATACACGCGAGCGGACTCGAGTTGGTCTTTAGCGTCGGGAATGGCGGCACTTAATTCCTGTGCGCGAGAAACGGTATCGTCACCAAACGTATCCTGAAAATACTTATCAATAGCAACCGTGGTTTCATCACTTTGCTCAACAAGCCCGCAAGCCTCACGCAGCACACCGACACTGGTATTCAGTCGCTCGTACTGCTGGTAGGCCCAATACCCTCCCACGCCAATCGCGCCTACGCAAACGACTGCCACGAGCGCAATGCTGAGACGGCGATACCATCTGCGACGTTGTTTCCTGCGGGCAATTTCCGCCTGGGAATCTGCACCTAAAAACGTTTTACGTTCAGAAGATTTGGGCTTCGCTTCGGCTGAATTTCGCTTAGTAGCTTTTTCTGATGCTGCATTTTTTTCTTTGCTTCCTGTGGTTGAAGTACCCCTCCCGAAGCTTGGAAGACGCCACTTGGCGCCGCGCGAGGGCTTATCCTGCGCTGCAGCTTTCTGCTCGAGGACATTCAGGGAAAGCTCGTTGGGCTTTCCCTGCGAAAACTCTTTCAGATGAAGAACCTGGGTTTCCTTATGTCCGAGACCGCGACCGCTTCGCTTTTTTTTGCGGGCCATCACGAATGCGAACCTCCAGCTACGCGCGCAAGGGACTCAATCGCCGCACGGTCGGCAACTTCGGCAACGATATCCGCGCAAGGCATCATAACGATATTGTTGCTTGGCAACGAATTCAGGAATTTCTTGCCGTAATACTTGGTTATCAGGCGCTTATCGGCCAAAACAACAATGCCGCGGTCGCTCGATTTACGAATAAGCCTTCCAACCGCCTGCTTTACCTCAATTACTGCATGGGGTAGTGAGTAATGAGCCCAAGCGCGATCGTCTCGTTGTTGACGTTCGCAAGAAAGAGGATCGGTAGGCAGGCCAAAAGGCAGCTTGGGGATGACAACGCCCTTGAGCGTTGCACCCGGAGCATCAAAACCCTCCCAGAAGCTCTTCAGAGCAAAGAGGCTCAAATGCTCGTCTTTCAAGAAATCATCGCGAAGGCCTTTAACGGAAACACCCCATTTTTGGCACACCAAACGCAAATCATCTTCCTTCAAAGCGGGATGAACGCCATCGAAGCACTGTTCCATTTCGCGCCTGTTGGTGAACAATGTGAGCATCGAACCTCGTTGGGCCTTGTGCAAATCAACAAGGAAAGATTCCAACGTTGGAAGGTAGGCAGGATCTTGGGGTTCTGGCATATCTGCCGGAACGTAGACCCGCATATTAGCGTCGAAATCAAAGCTCGAATCAACCTTCAACACATCAGCCTGAGATTCTTCCCCTTCATTGAAGCCAACGGCACGTTCGAATGCATCGAACTGACCGTCGACCGCCAGGGTAGCCGAAGCATACACGACGCTGCGCGTTTCGACATAAAGACTTTCATTCAGCGATTTGCCCACATCAAGCGGCTGAGCCGTAAAGATTTCGTCCAACGTGCCCTTCGTGCGGTTAAGGCGAACCGAATACACATGGTTATCACTGTCATGGAAGAACATTTCATCGAGGGCATCGTAGGCCTCCCTCAATTCAAGCGCAGCCAGGGCAAGTTCCCTCTGGGCACTTGTGGTGTCTTCGATTTGCTCTGCATAAGCGACGATGTCACGACAAGCACGAATCAGCTTTTCCAGCGTGTCGTAAACCGCACGCGCACGATTCACGACGCCTCGATACGTGTCACCATGGCGAATCTCGTCGTTGAGCCAGAGGTCAAAATATTCGTATCCACGCGAGCGGGTCTTCGGATCGAACACCAGAAGATCTTTTGCTCCGAGGCAGAATTCTTCCGTTGCCATCGCAAAGGCACCCGCACAGGTACGCGCTTTGGCAATAAGCGACTCATACAGCGCGCGGCCCTCCTCTGGAGCTTGAGCGCTTCGTTCCACCCGAGAAAGAACATTATGTGAACCTTCCCCATTTACGCGCAAAGCAAGCGCCCTTAGCGAATCGGAAGACACCGAAAGGGCGAGTGCGCGGCGTGCTTCTTCCTCCGCACCATGAGCCTCGTCTACAGCCCAATAGCGGATAGGAGGCAAAAGCCCACCTTCAAAGCGAACATCCCAGAAAAGCAAGCTATGGTTCGTTACTACAACATCGCATCGCTGAGCTTGCTCTCGGGCACCATGGACAAAACAGCTTCGTCCAAAGAAGGGACACTTGTGGCGCAAGCATTCGTTGCTCTTGGTCCCGATGCGCCAACGGGGAATAGCGCGGTAATCAATTTTCAGAGCGTCCATATCGTCATAGTCACTCTGCTCCACAAACGAAAGCAAGCCCGCCAAAGCAGGCGCCTGGTTGATTTCCTGCTTACGATAATGAATTACCGATGGCCCTTGATTGACCAAGCTATCCACTTTACGAAGGCAAGGATAGTGGCTGAATCCTTTCAAAGGAGCGTACGTGATGCCGAGAGCCTTCGAAAGAAGGGGCAGCTCCTTATGCACCAGTTGATCCAACAATGCGTTGGTTTTTGTGGCTACACCCACAGTAATGCCATTTTTCTGTGCTGCCAGGGCAAGGGGAACCAGGTAAGCCATCGACTTGCCAACACCGGTGCCAGCTTCCACGGCAAGATTGCGAGACGCTGCCAAGGCGCGGTTCACCGCAAGGGCCATTTCACGCTGTTCTTCACGCGGCTCATATTCCTCGTACAAAGAGCCCAATAAGCCCTCAGCGGAAAAGGCTTCGGAGATTTCCGCATCGGTTGCGAAAGAAAGCTCGGGGGCTTCGCTACCCGCAGGAGGAAGCTCCTTGCCCACAGGAGAAACCTCAGGAACATTAGCATCAGGGCGCAAGGGGGCCGAAGCTTGAGCCACTGCTGCCTTTCGTGATGCGCGCAAACTGTATGGCCCCTCACTGTCCTTCATGGCGGCAAGGCACTTGAATACACGCTCGGTATTCCAGGTGTCACTATCGCACATATCGGCAATATGCTGGAGCAAAGGGGTGGACATGGTGTCAACCGCAGCCAAAAGCACGCGGTATACAAGACACGTTGCCGCCACGTCATCATCAGCGCGATGGGTGGAATCGGGCCCACCAAACGCACGCACCAAATCGAGCAAGCGATGAGAGGTTAGTCGAGGTAGCGCGATTTTCGCTAGATCAAGGGAGTCGATCCAACAATTCTGCTTCAGCACCTCACCTGTAGGGTACTTCGTGCAGAAAGTCCTATCGAAATTTGCATTATGGGCAACCACATCGGAAGAACCAACGAACTCAACCAAACCCGCAACGGCGGTATTGGGGTCAGGAGCATTCGCCACATCTTCATCGCTGATGTTGGTAAGGTGAGCAACTTCTTCAGGGATCGACTTCCCAGGATTCACGAACGTTACGTACCAGCCGACGATCTCACCATGAACCATACGCGCTGCAGCAATTTGAATCAGCTCGTCGTGGTTGAACGAGAAGCCCGTTGTTTCGGTGTCGATAACAACAACGTCTTCATCCAGCTCACCAAACGAGTGCTCTTTCGCATAGCTGCTAAGCGAATGGTAACGATCGCGAATGCGCTGAGGGGTGTTTTCGAGAATATAAGTGTCAAGCCTTGATGCGGCTTCTGCATTTTGTGTTTCCATACTAGTAAGACTATCATTTATGGAATTCTTTATCTCTAATGCCTGAATCACTTCTAGGAGAAAACATGTCAGATATTGGCTATTTTTCCATGTATGCCCGTTTCGAAACCGAAAGCAAGGAAGACGCTGCAGCATTTCTTGGTGCAGACAACATAATTGGCGACGCTTTTTCTATCGAGCAGGAATACATTGACGGCAAGCGCACGGCATGGATCGTGAATCCTTTCGGCAAGCGCATGGGCACCATCGACGAAAAAACCGCTGAAAAGGTTGATCTCTGCAACGCCAAAGGCTGGAACACCGTTGCTTTGCTTGCACTCGTTGCTTTCACGGAAAAGCCCGAGCCGGGCCTTTACTGGGGCCAGGTTCTTATCATTTCCTATGACCCAGAATATGAAGTTGCCTTCTCTACGTTCATAGAAAATGTGGGAAAGCAGCTTGGCGAAGGAATACGTCCCGACGTCTCCCTTGGTCGCGATTCCCTTAAGAAGGTCATCGAAACTCATGGCGAATGGGTCCCTTCGGGGCGCGTCCCCTTCCCTAACAAGAACAAGGGCACCGCTTGGGTGAAAACGCAACGTACCGGAACGGAGCGTTTGGTAAAGCAGGCGCGCAAGGGCAACATGGGTTGCACGGTGGTTAGCTGGATCTTCCTTCTCGCCGTTGTTGCCCTTATCGTTTTCGGCCTTCATTCTTGCGGGGCATTCTAGCTCATCTTCTACCCAACCGCGCTATAGACATCCGGTGATGTTTCACGTGAAACATCACCATAAAGAAAACCCCTTGCCGCATTCTGAACCGCACCTCTCGAACTCAAATTTCTTTCAATCCGAAATTTGAAGGTGAAGTCCATTTCGCGGACAAGGGGTTTAATATTCGCGGCAAATAGCCGTTTACTTTTCTAAAGCATAGGAAATGAGCTTGGTGCAGAGCTCAGCAAAACTCATACCGGCGGCACGAGCAGCATCGGGGAGAAGAGACGTTGCTGTCATGCCGGGAATGGTGTTCGTTTCCAAAACCCAGAAATTACCTTCGCCGTCTTTGATGAGGTCACTGCGGGAAACGCCACGACACTCAAGCGTCTTATGGGCAGCAACCGCAAGCTCCATGGCTCGCTTGGTATCTTCTTCGGATAAGGGTGCGGGACAGATATGCTGCGAACCTCCCTGAGCGTACTTTGACTCAAAATCGTAGAACTCATGGGAAGGAACAATTTTAATGACGGGAAGAGCGCATGGATCCTCGTTGCCTAATACGGCAACGGTAAATTCTTCGCCCGAAATGAAGCTCTCAACGAACGCGCACGTATCTACCTGAAACACCTTATCGATCGCATCGGCAATCTCCTCGGCGCCTTCGCACAGATACACGCCCAAAGCGCTACCTTCCGTAGCGGCTTTCACGACGCAGTGCGAACCTACCTCATCAATGATGGCATCGATGTCGATATGGCGAGAGTCGAGCATCATAGAACGCGGAGTAGGGATACCGGCGCGCTCATAGCAAAGCTTCGTCTTGGGCTTATCGATAGCAGTGGCGCTCGACCAAACACCAGGGCCAATATAGGGAAGTCCAATGGTTTCCAGGAAGCCCTGGATGGTGCCATCTTCGCCGTACTTGCCATGGAGAGCCAAAAAGGCAACGTCGAAATCACCCTGAATCAAAGCCAACAAGTCTTCTTTGTTGGCAGGGTCGAAAACGGTTACCGGAAAGCCCGCCTCGAGCAGAGCTTCCTTCGCCCCTTCACCAGAAGCAAGGGAAATGGAGCGCTCGCCGCTCTTGCCTCCCGCAAGCAGAGCAACACGAATTTGTTTAGGATCGAAAGAACAAGACATGGTTCTCGCTTTCATACAAGTAAAGCCCAAGGCGCTACAACCAAAAGGCTTGATACGTTAGCCGATAGTGAGTATAGCAAACGCACGTTACCACTCTGCTACCACCATGCGGTAACCACCTGGTTGCGTATAATACTAAGCATGAATAACGCAATCCAATCATTCAACCTGTCTGAGATTCCCGCTATTGTGGAAAGTCTCGGACAGCCGCGCTTCCGCGCCAAGCAGCTCACTTCCTGGCTTTACCAGAAAGGAGCTCATTCCTATGACGAAATGACCAACCTGCCCAAGAGCCTTCGAGATGTTCTGTCAAACGAATATCCCTTGATTGAGCCGCAAGTGGTTAACAAGCAGGTATCTAACGACGGTACTCGTAAGTACGTGTTCGAATATGCCGATGGCGCCAAGGTCGAAGCCGTCGGAATCCCCTCATTCGACAAGAAAGAGCGCAGAAACGAGCCTAAGCACCTTACCGTGTGCTTCTCCACTCAGGCAGGGTGCGCCATGGGGTGCACTTTTTGCGCTACAGGACATGAGGGGCTTACCCGCAATCTTTCTTCCGCTGAAATGATCTGTCAGATCATCGCCGTACAAAACGATTTTGGCTGTCGTGTCACTAATCTGGTCTCAATGGGGCAAGGCGAACCATTCCAAAATTACCAGGCAACCCTAGAAGCACTTCGTTTCGCAAACGCAAAAGACGGCCTTGAAATAGGTGCTCGCCATATAACGGTTTCAACATGTGGCATCATTCAGGGAATTGAGCGCCTTGCGAACGAACCCGAACAATTCACGCTCGCCGTGTCTCTCCATTCCGCGCTGCAGGATGTTCGCAACGAAATCATGCCGCGCTGCAGTAACATCCCCTTGCCGCATCTGAAAAAAGCCCTTCAGTCCTATATCGAGAAAACCGGTCGGCGCGTTAGCTTTGAGTATCTCCTTATCAAGGGGATCACCGACACGGAAGAAAGTCTCGCAGCGTTAATCGACTTCTGCGATGGCCTCCTGTGCCACGTCAACCTTCTTTCAGTAAACGAAGTTGAGGGAAGCCCCTACAAGCCAAGCTCAACCGCAACACAGCAGCGCTGGGTTAAGGAACTAAGAAGCGCAGGCAAGGAAGCCACCATCCGCAATTCGCGCGGAAGCGACATTGACGGAGCCTGCGGTCAACTGAAAAACAAAATGTAGTGAACCGAGGAAATAGGGACAGGTACCAGATTCCTACCTAACAAGCAGGGCCCCGCTTGCGATGAAACTCGCGAGCAGGGCCCTGGTTTTGTGCGCTATAACAAAAGTGGGGATCTGGTGCCTGTCCCTATTTTCCCGCTTGCGACTCTTCGATAAGACTCAGGATACGCTGAAGTTCTTCTTCGTCCTTGAACTGGATCTCGATTTTGTTCTTTCCCTTAACGGTCTTAACGCGAACCGGAGCGGAAAGGAAGCGGGTAAGCCCCTTCGCAGCCTTCTTGAAGCTTGGAGGAGCAGGAACGCGCTTCGTAGCTGCCGAACCGGCCTTTTCGCGACCATTCATCAGGCGAGCCAATGCCTCGGTTTCGCGAACACTCAACTTTTCATTCTTAAGCTTTTCGGTAAGCTTCTTCCTACCCTCCGCATCATCAACGGAAAGGATGGCGCGAGCATGGCCGGCAGTAATCTTCTCCTCAAACAAGAGCTGCTGAGCTTCCTCAGGCAAATCAAGCAGACGAAGAGCATTAGCGATAGTGGATCGTCCCTTGGAAACCGTCTGGGCAACCTCTGATTGCGTCATTCCCTTGCGCTCCATAAGACGCTTATAGCCATAAGCCTCTTCAATGGGGTTAAGGTCGGATCGCTGGATATTCTCGATCAAAGCAAGCTCGAGAGCTTTGTCGTTGTCTGCTTCCCAGAAACGGACGGGGACTTCGTCCATTCTTAGGCTTTTGCAGGCTCGATAGCGGCGCTCTCCTGCCAGGATCTGATACTGGTTTCCAATCTTGCGGACCAAAATAGGCTGAAGAAGGCCTTCCTTCTTGATAGACCCTGCAAGTTCCTCGATTTCGCCCGGCTTAAAATTGGTACGAGGCTGATCGGGATTGGGATGAATCAGGTCAAGCTTGACAGTCGCCGTAAGTCCCTTGGAATCAAACGGCTTGTTTTCCTTCTTCGAAACTTCCGGTGCAGGCTCGACGACAGGCTTAGCGGACTTCCTTACCTGACGCTCCGCTGCAACACGGGGCTTGGGAGCAGGATTTCTCATAGACACCGAGCCAGCTGAGCTGAAAGTACCGGAACCAGCACGCATAGCAGGCTTGCGCGCTTCACGTGAAACGACCTTGGCGTTTTCAAGCGCGTCTTCGGAAATATAGATATCGGAAGACGGGTCGGCCGATTTTCCCGAAGAACGTTTAGCGGTACGTTCCTGGAGAGCCTGATGAAGAACACCGGCAGATTCCTGCTTCTTCTGAGCAGGTTCTTCGCTTAACGGTTCAGATACGCGCCTTTCCTGCTCTTTGGGAGCCTCGGGAGCAGAAGGCTTCTGGGTATAAGCGGGGCTATCGTCAAACAAGGCATTGAGGCCACGCCCCAAGCCACTTTTCTGCTTAGCCACGAGCAATCACCTCTTTGGCAAGATCGTTGTAGGAAAGGGCTCCCTTGTTGTCAGGAGCATATTCGAGAATCGACTGTCCATAACTAGGAGCTTCAGACAGTTTAACGGTACGGGGAATCAGCGTCTCAAAGACCGCATCGCCGAAGAACGAACGGACCTCATTAACCACCTGGTTGGCAAGATTGGTGCGGGAATCATACATAGTAAGAACAATTCCAAAGATATCCAAGCTTGGGTTCAGGATACTTTTGACACGTTTCATCGAATCAAGGAGTTTTGTCACACCTTCCAATGCATAGAACTCGCACTGGATGGGAACCAAAAGCTTATCCGCAGCAACCAAGGCATTGATCGTAAGCAGGCCGAGGGAAGGCGGGCAATCGATAAGGATGTAGTCATAGCGGCCGCGCAGACTGCCAAGAGCGTTTTTCAAGCGGTTCTCTCGTGCCATCTCGTTAACCAATTCAACCTCTGCACCAGCCAAGCTGATAGTAGAGGGCAGAACATCAACACCTTCAGCAACACAAGACAGAATTACCTCTTCGACGGGCGTTTCGCCAAGCAGCACGTTGTAAACACAACCATCAAGGGCTCGTTTGTCGATACCATAACCGCTTGTTGCATTGCCCTGCGGGTCGAGGTCAACCAAAAGGACCTCTTTACCCATAGCACCTAAAGCAGCTGCAAGATTTACCGCGGTGGTTGACTTACCAACGCCGCCCTTTTGGTTGATGATAGCGAGGATTTTTGTCTGCCCGATCGCATGAGCCACCTTAGGCTTGTCGCGGAAGGGAATAAAGGTGCGAATGCCGTCATCCTCTTCTTCTTCGACTTCAACACCGTCTTCCTGAGAAGCGGGCATCGTTTCCGGATCAGTTTCCTCTGCAGCTTCTTCATGCTCGGAAGTTCGCTCAACCACCTCTGCATGTTCATTGATTTCGTCATAGCTGCTCTGAAGAACCTCTTCTTTGATCTCTTCAGGGTTTTGACTGCGCTCAGTCACGGAAGTCACGGGAACATTTTTTGCTTTTTTTCGACTACCGAACAGCCCCACGAGCTCTCCTCTCTTTTTGCCTATCAGACAAACCATTGCTTCACTTGAATACCCCACAAAGGGTAAGCAAATATTTGCCGTTTCACGTGAAACAGCAAACATCAAAAATAACAAAGCGCGCAACATCCCATCGAACAAAATAAGATTGACGCTATACAACAAAATCAGCGAAACACAACTCCGTTTGACGGACGGCATAATGGGATAGCCCAGAAGCAGAGCAAAACGCCCCTTTTGTTTCGGTTATTCGATAATACCCTTGCCATACTCATTAGAAAATAGAAAGGCATACGGTTTTTCCTCGAAGCACCGCATTTCCATTCCCAAACAACGATCAAACAGACATTGAGTGTCAAAAAACCAGTTTCAAAAATGGAACCCGAGAAAACGAGGTCACACAAAGCTCTGTAACCGCCAAACAGAAGCAAACCCAACTAGGTATTCAGAATACAAAAAACAGGCCCTCACAAGAACTCTCAAAGCCTATTTAGCGTAATGGGTTCGGTATCGAATACTTCAGGGCACCCAGAGAACAAAAAAAGAGTCCTCGGAATTGCTCCAAGGACTCTTTTCTTAAAATGGCTTCTTTTGCGCCATGCCAACCCTTCGCGGAAGTTTCATCGAAGGGTTGCATCGTTTTCTAAACACGATAATAGCTCGACTCGTCTCCCCGTCGGAAAGTGTGAAGCCCCTTGAGGAAACAAACTCCATTCCCAACTTACGGGCAATATTCCGAGCATGCTCAAGTTCCTCCGATTCACTGTGGGTCTTGTAGCACACCAGGCTTCCACCTTTAGCCAATAAGGGCGATGCAAGCTCAAGCAGTGAAGCCAGAGAGGAAAGCGCGCGGGCGGTAATCAGCGAGAAGCGGTTGGGCTGCTGCAACGCAAGATCCTCAATACGTCCATGGTAGGTTGAAACAATGTCGTCAATGCCAAGTTCGGCGGCGAATGAATCAAGGGCACGCGTCTTCTTCCCAACGGAATCAGCAAGAATGGTTTCCCTTCCTGTCATGATTGCCAGGGGAATGCCAGGAAATCCAGCGCCCGAGCCCATATCGAGGTATGGCCCTTCCATCGCCTCCTGGACTTCGGGAAGGCCAGCGAGCGAATCTTCAACGTGAAGAATCTGGGCAGACTCCCAATCAACGATTCGAGTAAGATTCGTTACCTTGTTTTCCTCGATAACCAATTCGAGATGCTTGTCGAGTAGCTCCCTCTGCCTTTTGCTGGGCGCATGCTGTTCAGCACTCATGTCAGAATCCCCTATCGTGGGCTTACCACAACACGACGGGCGCGACCCTCGCCCTCGGAAACGGTCTCGACGCGATCATCTCCACGCAGGGCAATATGCACAATGCGACGCTCATAGGGAGTCATGGGGCGCAGCTTGATGCTGCGATCCTGATCTACCGCCTTATCGGCTGCATTCAAAGCGATGTCCTCAATCTTCTGGCGCTGACGAGCCTTGTAACCCTCAACGTCAACCACGATAGGATAGCGATGACCAACAATGCGGGACGTAATAGACGAAATAAGGAACTGAAGCGAGTCGAGCGTACGACCGTGGCGACCGATCAAAACAGCCAGATCATCGCCGGTGATGTCGAGAATAAGCTCACCTTCATCGCCTTCATACTCTTCGATGGTCACTTCTCCAACATTGAAGTACTTCAAGATATCTTGAATGGCCTCAATAGCCGTATCAGCAATCCTGTCCACTTCTTCTTCAGAGTATTGACCCTCAGCTTCGTACTCTTGAGATGAGGATTCACCCTGAACCATGTTCTCTTTTTCCATTAAAAACTCCTTACATTCAAATCTCCCCTCCGCGGTAGAACCACGGAGGGGAGGAGACGGCAAAAAATATGTGAAGTAGCGCTACTTGCTCTTCTTGTGAGGGCGAGGCTTCTTTTCCTTGCGAACCACGTTAACTTCCACGGGCTTAACCTCAACTTTTTCAGCTTCGACTTCTTCGTCCTTGTGCTTCATAACCCTGGTGGAGATTACCTGCTGCAGAACACCGAATACGGAAGAAGTTGCCCAGAACAGCAAAACGCCAGTAGGAGAGCCCCAGCCGAGCCACAGCATGAACAGGGACATGATGCCCATCATAACCATGGTCTGAGTCTTCTGCGGGCTGTTCGTGCCCATCTGCTGAAGCAAGGAGGGCAGGAAGGTGCAGAATGCAAACAGGAGGAGAAGGATGCCATAGGGCAAGAACTCCAAGAAGCCCTGGCCAAGCATCGCGGAAGGCGAAGAAAGCAGCGAGGGCAGAATGTTGTAGAAGGAGTAGGTCATGCCTTCAGTACGGGAGCCCATTTCCTGCAGTACCTGGAACAGAGCAACGAAGATAGGCATCTGGAGGAACAGAGGCAAGCAACCGGTAATGGGGTTGAAACCAATCTCTGCGTAAACCTTCTGCATTTCCTCAGCCTGACGCTGCTGGTCGTCAGCATACTTTTCCTGGATCTCCTGGATGCGAGGAGTGAACTGCTGCATTCGGTACGAAGAGCGGATCTGCTTCTGCATAAGGGGGAACAGGATAAGACGGAGAATAAGCGTCACGATGATGATCGCCAAACCCCAGTCAGCAACGAAGCCATACATAGCATCGATGCACCAGAATATGGCGTCTTTAAACGCGTCCCACATGTGTACCTTTGTCCTCTCGGTTCGGGGGTTGATTATTAAAGATGAAAGGTATCCGGCACGGGGTCATACCCACGGCCTCCACCTGGTCTGCAGCGCAGAATGCGCTTGCATGTGAGATACAGACCTCTAAGGAAACCGAATCGCTGAACCGCAACAAGCCCATATTCCGAACAAGTGGGAATGAACCGACAAGTTGCGGGGAGCAGGGGCGATATAGCAAGGCGGTAGAACTTGATCATCAACAACAGGATCCCTTTGGGGATAGCTGATATTTTCGACCAGACATTCAAGACCAAATACTTGCCTTAATACGATTCCATGATCTTCTTGCATGTGGAAACCAACTTCTGGTATTCAACACGCGTTGTTTTCCTGTTAGCCATGAAAATGACATTCAACTCCGGCCAAGGGCCACCGATATCGTGGCAAACGGCACGCAAGCGGCGCTTCGCTGAATTGCGCCACACCGCATTACCGTTCTTCTTGCCCGCTATAAAAGCAACACGGCCACTAGGGCCGTGTTGGGTATCTCCCCGGTACACGATCATAGTTACGCAGGGAGTTGCATGTCTTTTTCCGTGCGAGAACAGGTAGGAGATCTCAGTGCTGGATTTGATGGTTCCTAACACGGTTTCTCACAAGGAAAGTTAGGCACAGAGACGCTTGCGGCCCTTTGCACGGCGAGCAGAGAGAACGGCGCGGCCGCTCTTGGTAGCCATACGTGCACGGAAGCCGTGAGTCTTTGCGCGCTTGCGGGTGTTCGGTTGATAGGTGCGCTTCATTACTTTTCCTTTCAGATTTACAGTAACTTCGAAATTATACGATGAAGAAGCCGCGCGTCAATAATAAAGAAAGAAGTCAGGCACCCTATTTCACGGGTCAACACAGAATGCACACGCAAACGACGGCTGTGCTACGCCCTGCTAACGACATTCAGCTCGTCGCTATCGAGAATATGCCCCTGCAAGGCCCAGTGGAACTCGTTGAAATAAAAGCCAGGTTGCAAATCAAGTTCGCAATCAAGCGCATACACCGTAAGCGTATAACGATGATCCTTATCAGGTGGACACGGTCCGATATACCCGCGAATCACTTCTTCGCTTGTCTCCTCGGCACGGGACAGGCAGCTGTTCGAACCCTGAACGAAGGAGAATTCGCCGCTATGGCTGGCGTTTTCGGGAATCGAGGCAATATCAGGGCTCACTCCGCAAGCAGCCCAATGGATCCAAGCAAAGCCGCATACGGGAATGGAATCGTAGTCAACGAACGAAAGAGCAAGGGACTTAGCCTCATCTGGCACGCCTGACACCTCGATGGGGAATGAGCAAATATTGTTGCCATCACGACGCAGTTCTGGAGACGAATATTTTCCAAAACGATCGGGAAGCATGCCGTTTTCATCCAATGGGATAGCGATCTTCATAGCTTGTCCACCTCACTTTTCCCCAAGGAAAGCAACTTATGCACAATTTGTTTATATAGCATTGTGGATAATGTTGATAACTTTCCAGGTGTTTCAGGATACTTTCCCACCATTATCCCAGAGGTTGCAGCAACCCCTTCGGGAAACAAAAATTCGTCTTCAGAATATAGGTGGAAAAGCGGTTCAAACTCCATAAAATACAGGCTTTTAGCTGGTCTTTTATTGTTATTAACATCCCAGTTTGCCTGTTGTATGCATATCAGCGAAGCGGTTTAAACACCTTGACTTCAACAGCCAAAAGTGAAAGCGCTAAAGCTCCTTTTCCAAAATAGTTTTCCAAAATGCCTTTCAGGTTTTTCACATTTTTCTTCAGGCGTTTTCAATGTTTTCCACATTTTATTGAAAGAATGTTGAAAACTCCGAAAACACGAGGAAAAGACGGTGGAAAGTTTGAAAAAGTGTGAATAACCGTCTAGAATGAATGAAAAATCAGCTCGATCTGTGCCTTGTAGAGGAATATCGGTCGGGCTCTTTTTCTCATGTTTTGAAAAAATCGGAAAGCATCATGAACCAAGAAAACGCACCACATATGCAGCCGATGGAACAAGCGGGGGAACAAGGGGCAGCGCCATACCCTCCCTACAATGAGGGGCAGCCTGCAACCGAAGCGGCGATACCAAACACTCAGCCCGCGCAAACGTCCATTCCCCCCTACGGGTACGGGCAAGGACAATTTCCTCCCTACCCCGCTCAAGGCGCTCAAGCACAACCTTATCCAGGCATGCCCTATGGCATGCCTTATGGTGGTTATCCACAACTTGGCTACGCCGTACCGGCAGGCAACCAGCCTTTCGCAACGCAAATGGCAAACGTCAACGGCCAAGCACCACACGAGCAATCGTCCTCTGCCAATATAGCCAGCAATCTAGAGCCGCAGCTCGGAGCCCAAGGGGCCCCGAGCTACCCCGTCGGGTACCAGCAACCACAGGCCGGCTATCCCCAACAAGCGTTTCAGCAGTTTGCCGCCGCAGCCAACCCTCACGTTATGCAGCCAGCGGCGACGCAGCTCTACCCCCAAACGGTGCAGCAACAGGCTTCGGATGCCTACCAGAGCGAGCAGCCATTCGTGCCCTCCTTTGTGGAGCAAGCAACGTATGACGAGGACTATGCCCACACAATGAATGGCGGCATCATCGAATCTGTCGAAGAGGCTGCGCCCTCGCAGAGCTTCGACTACCACCACATAACCACGCCCGCACGCATTGCTATATACGATTCGCTGAAAACAGCGCCACGCGTAATACAAGTGCAGGGAGGCCCCACGCACGAATACATTGAGCACATTGCCTCCTTGACCTACAAAAATGCCAAAGAAGCAGGCGGGATGATTCCCTACACCGTAATCAGGGAAGTATCCGAAAATTTCATCCACGCCAATTTCAACGAAGTAGTAGTGTCCATTTTCGATCAAGGCAACACTATTCGTTTTGCAGATCAGGGCCCAGGCATCAAGAACAAAGACCTTGTGCAGGAACCCGGGTTTTCCTCTGCCATAGAGCCGATGAAACGCTACATACGAGGTGTGGGGTCAGGCTTGCCTATCGTGAAAGACTACCTAAGCACCTCCCACGGGCATATCGAAATCAAAGACAATGTGAATCAGGGATCGGTGGTAACCATCAGCCTGGTTGCGTCGCGGACAACAGACGAAGAAATTGAGGCGGCACAGATTCCCGACCTCACCGAGAACGAAGTTGCCGTGCTCAAAGCCCTTCTTCCGAATAACACTCTAGGCGTAAGCGAAGTCAGCAAGGCCACCGATATTGCAGTGGCTAGCGTACATACCGCTTTTTCAAAAATGGAAGAAGCAGGTCTCGTGGAAAAGGTGAATAAGAAAAGGACGCTCACCCCACGAGGCACGCAGGTTGCCCTATCCTTGTAAATGACAGACGGCGCATCCCACGCCAACGGAATGGAACTACGTAGAACCTTATGGATATCGAACAGACGTGGACAGATCTGATGCGACAGCTGAAGTCGTATCCCACCATTAACGCATCGCAAATCGATGCGTTCTTCTCGCGTGTTCAAATCCAGGCAGCAAGCCCTGGTTTCATCATGCTCACCTCGGACAATGCCTTTATTAAAGATTGGATTGAGAAGCATTACCTGAAAGATATCCAGAAAGCACTCAACGATCTTTACAACCTGGATTTTCAGGTACTGATAGAGGTCGACCCCACCGCGACGACACCAGTACCTGCGGCCCAGACCGCACCCGCCGCGACCTCTTCCGCCCCTGCTGCCACACCGCAAGCGGTCCAGCAGCAGCCGGCACCCGCAGCGCCAAGCGCACAGAGCGCACCTGTTCCAAGTGCACAGCCAGCTAACGCGCCCGTGCCCCAGCCCAGCCATTCGGCAACGCAGGCGGAAACGTCCGAACCGCAATCGCAGAACACCGAGACGAACGGAAACGACAACGAAGCAACAGGGGAAGCCGCGCTCACCTTCGACTCCTTCGTTATTGGCGAGTCGAACCGCATGGCCTACAACATGGCAGTAGAGGTTGCAGACCGCCCTGGCTCATCCGAGTTGAACCCACTGTTTATATATGGACGATCCGGTGTAGGGAAAACGCATCTCATGTGTGCGATTCAGAATTACATCAAGGAAACCCGCCCAGAGCTCAACGTGTGTTATATCGATTCGATGGAACTGGTAAACCGTTACTCAGACGCGGCAATAGAAAAGAGCGTCGACAAACAGAGTTTCAAGAACTTTGAGGGCTATTTCCAGCAGGCGGATGTACTGCTCATCGACGATATTCAGGGACTCCAGAGCAAGCCCGGCACGCTCAACGCGCTCTTCCGCATCTTCAATTCGATGATCCCGAAGGGCAAGCAGTTCGTGTTCTCTGCAGACCGAGCGCCGAAAAACATCGACCTCGACGAACGCTACGTATCCCGATTCAACTCGGGAGCCACGATAGACATTCAGCCACCCGATGACGAGACGAAGCGCAACATCATCAAGAGCCTCATCCGCCACTATCAGAGTCGGGAAAACACATCGTTTGTCATCACGGACGAAATCCTCGACTACATCGTGGACAACTCCAGCTCAAACATTCGCGAACTGAAGAGCGCTATCACCAACGTGATATTCGCCATGAAGATGAACAAGGACCACACGCTTTCGGAAGGCCAGGTCAAGGAGCTTCTGGGCAATCACTTTATCGGCGGCGGCAAGAAACGCATCACGATAGAGATGATCCAAGCAGCCGTTGAAGATTTTTACGGCGTTTCGCATAAGGACATCGTGGGGCGCGGAAGGGCAAGAAGCATTGTGCGGCCACGACAGGTTGCGATCTATCTGTGCCGCGACTTGTCGGAAACTACGCTAAGCAACATCGGCAAAGCGTTCAACCGCGACCACACCACGGTGCTTCACTCGTGCGAACTTATTTCAAGCCAGATGCAGGAAGACCGAAACCTGCGCGAAGAACTGGAAGCGGTGCGCGAGAAAATTCGCATCCAGCAGTATTAAAACCTGTTGATAAACGGTGACAAAGTGCGGGGATTACCCCGTACCTTTGTGGAAGAAGTTTTCCCCATGTTTTCCCTGTGGATAACCAAGGTGCTTTTCCACAGGGTTCCCGACAGATGTTTTTCCGCGTTCATCAGGCAAAAGGAAAGTTATCAACATATCCACCCTGATTATTACTTCTACTATTAGTTATTTATTAAAGAATAAAGAAGGAATTAAAGGGGAGGAAAACTCGATCATGGAACTCCGTTCCCGATCGACAGTCAGCTTGGCTAGAACAGGTATCATAGCCAAGAGAAACAAAGGACAGGAGCATTAATGAAATTCAGCGTTAACCAATCGGAGCTTCAAAATGCCCTAACGGTTGTAGTTAAAGGATCCTCCACCCGTTCTACGCTTTCCATTCTTGCTGGCGTGTATATCAAAGCTGAAGAGGGAAGAATCACCCTTCAAACCACCAACCTCGAGCTCTCCATCAAGGTAACGTGCTTCGCCATGGTGGAAGAGCCCGGTGAAACAGTGGTGCCAGCAAAGCTCTTCGGCGACATCATTAAGAATCTCCCCGACATGGCTGTTCGTGTTGAGGCGGACGAAACTACCGCAACGGTATTCTGCGATAGCACCACATTCTCCTTGAAAGCGCTCAACCCCCTCGACTTCCCCGCCTTCCCTGAAATCGAAGCCGATCAGGAAGCTTCGTTCCCCTTCAACGCGTTTTCTTCGATGGTCAAGCGCACCGCTAAGGTGGTTTCTCACGACGAGACGCGCATTGTGCTTACGGGTGTTCTTGTTTCTTGCGTGGGATCCACTTTGAAGATGGTGGCGACCGACTCCTATCGCCTGGCCGTTTCTGAAACTGAACTCGATTCTCCATGCCCCGAAGAGTTCGAGGCGGTTATTTCCGGCTCTTTCCTCCAGGACATTGCTTCTCTCCCTCAGTCGGAAGACCCTATTACGATTGCGCTTAACGACAACCAGATCGTAGTTACCTATCGTGACACCACGTTTATCAACCGCCGTATCGAGGGCACCTTCCCGAACTATAAACAGTTGATTGCCGAGGGTCATTCCACCCGTGCAACGCTCTCAACTCATGCGCTTACCGATGCGGTCCGTCGTGTTTCTCTGCTGAGTAACAAGGTTTCCCCTGTGCAGGTTCGCGTAGATGCTGAATCCGGAGTGGTGACCCTGCTTACCAACTCTCAGGATATTGGCAACGCTCAGGAGAATCTTATCTGCGAGGTCGATGGCGAATCGGTTGATATTGCATTCAACTTCACCTTTATGCTCGATGGCTTGAACTCCATCGACACTGACGCGGTTCATCTTGACTTGTTCGGGCCTATGAAACCCGGCATCCTACGTGCTGCAGAGGGTGAGAACTTCCTTTACCTCATCATGCCTGTGCGCGTGTAGATTGTAGGTTTCTGGCTCTATGGGGCTCGCTATCGAAAAAATCGCGTGTCGTAATTTCAGGTCGTATGAACAGTTCGAACTTGACGGTATCGGGGGTCTAACCTTAATTGTTGGGCCTAATGCGGTGGGCAAAACAAACCTTCTCGAAGGTATTCAACTCGTCACGGCTTGCTCGTCGTTCCGTAGTTCGACGCCCAGCAACCTGGTTCGCGCCGGTCAAGGTGCTGGCATGTTTTCGGCAGAAATATGCGGCGATGGTCGATGCCTCGATGTGGAATTGCGTGTTTCACGTGAAACACGCGAGTATTTTGTTAATGGGAAGAAGAAACGTCCTCGTGATATCCGGGGCACGTTGCCTTCCGTACTGTTTTCTCCAGAGGATTTGGAGCTGGTGAAAGGCTCCCAGTCGTTTAAACGAGCACAGGTTGACCAGATAGGTGCCCAGCTGAGCGCAAACTACCATGCGGTACGAAAGGACTACGAAAAGATCCTTCGGCAGAAGAACCGTTATCTGAAAGAGAGTGTTTCGCCTCTATTCCTTCAGAGTATCAACGAGGTTGTGGCTACGGTTGGTTCTCAGCTGTACCGCCTGCGTTGCGAGATGATTGCTGCGCTTTCCCCGTACCTGAAGGAATGCTATCGGGAAATTTCGGGTGGACGCGAATCGGTTGAGCTGGTGTACATTCCATCATGGCTTCGCAAGTCATTCGATCTCGACCGTATTCCTTCGGTTGAGGCGCTCGGCAGGACTGCCGCACAGGAGCGGCTCGTCAGTGCAATGGAAAAGGATGCCCATAGGGAGCACGAGCGGCGTATGTCCCTTTATGGCCCTCAGCTTGATCTGGTAGAGTTCTACCTCGATGGACTCAACGCTCAGCAGTTTGCCTCGCAGGGGCAGCAGCGAAGCTTGGTTCTGGCGTTCAAGATGGCACAGGTTGCGCTTATTGCGGAACGATTAGGGCAAAATCCTGTTTTACTGCTCGACGATGTGATGAGTGAGCTTGATGAGATGCGCCGCGATGCGCTGCTTTCTCTGATCTCCGGCGAGGTACAGACGTTTGTGACTGCCACCAATGCGGAAAAGGTGAGCCCGGCGTTTTCCATGTTGGCGCGCGTTGTAGAGATTGGCGGCGAATAGGTATGGTCGAATACGACAGCGATTGGGGATCGTCGCGTGACCCTCGCCGTTATATCGCTGCGATGAACGAGCGAAACAATTCTCTCCGCCCTGTTTCTTCCTCACTTTCTTCTTTTGCTTCGTCGATGCCTGAGGAAGTTAAGAAGCGCGTTCTTGTGCAACGCAAAATAGAAAAAACCCATGCCCAGTTTGCCGAATTGGTGGATCCTTTTATTCTCAAGCACACCAATTCGGTGTATCTGCTCAAAAGCCAGGCGGTTGAGGGAGCGTACGATCTGGTGGTGTATTTGGACAACTCAACGTGTGCTGCCGAGCTGAATGCGCGCAGGGAGTTGCTTCGCTTTGAGTATCTCGATCGATTCAATACGACCATAGATGTCTTTGAGATTCGTATCTCAAGGGGGCCGTACAAGGAGAAACATCCCTTTGCCGAGCCTTCTGGCTCAGATGCCCAGCCTAAAGTTCGAGATCTTAGTGAAGAGGAATCGTCGCGAATTGAAGAGATGACGTCGTCTATCGAGGATCCTCGTTTGAGGGCCTCGTTCCAACGCGCTATGGCGGCTCAGAAGCGTCGAAATGAGTCTTCTTCATAAAAAATGCCTAACATGATGGCTTTTATACCCGTAGAAGCGCTCTGAATGCCTTCTGGCGCCAATAGGAGGCAAGGTATCTTACCTATTCTGCTATAATAATAAGGTTCTAAATCCCCTCGATACGTCGCTTTTGGGCGTATCAGCTAGCAGAAAGAGGAGGAAATACGTGGCTTCAGACGAATCCCACTACAGCGGCCAAGACATTCAGATCTTGGAAGGCCTTGAAGCAGTGCGCAAGCGCCCCGGCATGTATATCGGTTCTACCGGTCCGCGCGGCCTTCACCATCTGGTGTACGAGGTTGTAGACAACGCAGTAGATGAAGCTCTTGCCGGCTATTGTGACCACATTGAGGTTACTATCCATGAGGACAACTCCATCACCGTTGTCGACAATGGCCGTGGTATTCCCGTAGACAAGCATCCCAAGGAGAAAATCCCAACCGTTGAAGTTGTACTTACTATCCTTCATGCAGGTGGTAAGTTCGGCGGCGAAGGCTATAAGGTTTCCGGCGGCTTGCACGGCGTAGGCGTTTCTGTCGTGAATGCGCTTTCCACCCAAGTGGTTGTGCGCGTTCGTCGCGATGGCAAGGAATATGAGATTTCCTTCGATCATGGCAAAACCAAAGAAAAGCTTCACGAGGTAGGAACTTCCAAGACCAGTGGTACCACGGTAACCTTCTGGCCTGACCCTGAGATTTTCAAAGAAACCACCATCTTCGATTACGAAACGCTGAAAACCCGTTTCCGTGAGATGTCGTTCCTTAACAAGGGTTTGAAGATCACCCTTGCCGACGAGCGCACCCCCGGCGAAGACGGTAAGCCCCGTACCGAGGTATTTCAGGCGCTTGGCGGTCTTCAGGACTTCGTTAAATTCCTCAATGAGGGCAAGGAAACGCTGAACAAGCCCATCTACTTCGAGGCTGAAAACGAAGACGGCATGGTGGAAGTGGCAATGCAGTGGTCCTCTTCCTATTCTTCCAATGGCGTGCTCTCGTTTGCGAACAACATCCACACCGTCGACGGCGGCACTCATCTCGACGGCTTCAAACAGGGTGTTACGCGTACCATCAACGATTACGCTCGCAGCAAGGGAATCTTGAAAGAAAAGGACAGCAACCTTTCCGGCGACGACACCCGAGAAGGTCTTTCGGCTGTTATTTCAGTTAAGCTCCGCGACCCGCAGTTTGAGGGTCAGACCAAGGGCAAGCTGGGCAATACGGAAATTCGTGGCTTGGTTCAGACTGCCGTAACTAAGGGCTTGGCTGAGTATCTTGAAGAGAACCCCACGCCTGCTAAGCGCATCATCAACAAGGCATCTCAGGCATTAAAGGCCCGTGAGGCTGCTCGTAAAGCGCGCGAGATGACGCGTCGTAAGGGCGTTCTTGATTCTTTCAGCTTGCCAGGAAAGCTGGCTGACTGCTCGAGTAAGAATCCTGCCGATTCCGAAATCTTTATTGTTGAGGGCGATTCCGCAGGTGGGTCTGCTAAGCAGGCTCGCGACCGTAAGTATCAGGCCATCATGCCCCTGCGCGGTAAAATCCTGAACGTCGAGCGCGCTGGCTTGCACCGCTCGCTTTCTTCCGACACCATTTCTTCGCTCATTACTGCAATCGGTACGAACATCGGCGAGGATTTCAATGCGGATGCTGCCCGCTACCACCGCATCATCATCATGACCGATGCTGACGTTGACGGTGCTCATATTCGCATCTTGCTACTCACGTTCTTCTATCGCTATATGCCCGAGCTTATTACGCGCGGTTATATCTACATCGCCCAGCCTCCGCTGTATGGCCTGAAGAAGAAGGGCAGCAAAAAGTTGGAGTACATCTTCAACGATGACGCTCTAGCCGCCCGCTTAGCAGAGATTCCCGATCGAGACAGCATTTCGCTGCAGCGTTACAAGGGTCTGGGCGAAATGGATCCCGAGCAGCTCTGGGAAACCACCATGGAGCCTTCCACCCGCACCATGCTCCAGGTAAGCATCGAAGATGCAGCTGAAGCTGAGCGTGTGGTAAGCGAACTAATGGGCGATCAGGTTGAGCCCCGCAAGGAGTTTATCCAGAAGCACGCCCATGACGTGCGCTTCCTCGACTTCTAAGAGGGTTGCCGGGTAGAAACCCGGCGAAGTGTTTCACGTAAAACATTCAAGCAACAAGACAGAAGGAGTCTTCGTGGCAGAAGATAAGAACGAGACAGACAAGAAGGACGAGCAGCAAGCTGCTGCAGCAAACGTTCTTCCTGCTGAGCTCAGCAAAGAGATGCGCACGTCGTTCCTCGAGTATTCGATGAGCGTTATTGTTTCGCGCGCGCTTCCCGATGTTCGCGACGGCTTGAAGCCTGTTCATCGCCGCATTCTGTATGCGATGAATGAAAGCGGCATCACCCCAAAGCGTCCCCATGCTAAGTCCGCTCGTACCGTTGGTGACGTAATCGGTAAGTATCACCCGCATGGTGACTCTGCGGTATACGACACCATGGTTCGTTTGGCGCAGCCATTCTCCATGCGCGTTCCGCTGGTTGACGGCCACGGCAACTTTGGTTCGATCGACGGCGACTCGGCAGCTGCAATGCGTTACACCGAGGCTCGCTTGGACAAGCCAGCAATGGAGTTGCTGCGTGACCTTGACAAGGAAACGGTAGATTTCCAGCCGAACTACGACGAGAGCTTGCAGGAGCCCGTTGTCTTGCCTTCGCGCTTCCCGAACCTGTTGGTAAACGGTTCTTCGGGTATTGCTGTTGGTATGGCGACGAACATCCCCCCGCATAATCTTGGCGAGGCAATCGACGCAACCTGCATGATGATCGACAATCCTGATTGCACGGTTGACGACCTGATGAAGGTTCTCCCTGGCCCCGACTTCCCTACGGGAGGCATCATCATGGGCCGCAAGGGCATCCGCGATGCTTATGAAACAGGAAAAGGAAGCCTTACCATTCGCTCGAAGTGCCGCATCGAAGAGGGCAAGAACGGCAAGCATTCCATCGTTGTTTCCGAGATTCCCTACCAGGTGAACCGTACTAATCTCTTGAAGAAGATCGCCGATTTGATCCGCGACAAGAAGCTTCCCGAGATTTCAAACGTTCATGACGGCGCCGACCGCCACGGCATCGACATCATTATCGAGCTGAAGCAGAACGCTATTCCTCAGGTTGTGCTGAACAAGCTGTACAAGCATACCCAGCTGCAGGTTGGTTTCGGCTGCAATATGCTGGCTCTGGTTAATGGTGTTCCTCGTGTATTGTCCCTGAAGGAAATCCTCCACTACTACATCCTGCATCAGGAAGAGGTCGTGGAGCGTCGCACGCGCTACGACTTGGCCAAAGCAGAGGCCCGCGCCCATATCTTGGAGGGCTTTGTGATTGCCCTCGACAACATCGACGAGGTAATCCAGATCATTCGTTCGTCCAACACCGATCGCGAAGCGAAAGACGTGTTGATGGAGCGCTTCAAGCTTTCCGAAAAGCAGAGTGAAGCTATCCTCGAAATGAAGCTGCGACGCCTGACCGGTTTGGAACGCGAGAAGATCGAAGCCGAATTGAAGGATCTGCGCGAGAAGATCGATTATTACAAGCGTTTGCTTTCCGATAAAGACCTGGTAAAACAGGTGATCAAGGAAGAGCTTACCGAAATCAAGGAGAAGTTCAGCTCCGCTCGTATCACCAAGATCACCGACGAGGCGAAGGATCTCGACGTAGAAGACCTTATCGCTGAAGAGGAGGTCGCCATCACGGTAACCAAGGCTGGCTACGTGAAGCGTCTTCCTGTGGCTACGTATCGCCAGCAGAAGCGCGGCGGTAAGGGCATGCAAGGAGTGAATTTGAAAGAGGCCGACTTCGTCGAGCATCTCTTCATTTCCTCAACCCATGCTTATCTGCTGTTCTTCTCTTCTCGCGGACGTGTATATCGTTTGAAGGCCTACGAGATTCCCGAGGCGTCTCGTCATGCTCGAGGAACCGCAATTGTGAATGTTCTGCCCCTGGAAAAGGGTGAAACCATCGCTGCGGTTATCGCTACCAAGGATTTCCCCGAAGACGAGTACCTGATGTTTGCGACTTCGTCCGGCATGGTTAAGAAAACTTCCATGAAGCTCTACGACCGTACGCGCCGAGACGGCTTGATCGCGATCAACCTGAAGGAAAACGACACGCTTATCAGCGTCCAGCGCGTTGCTGAGGGTGAAAAGGTCATGATGGTCTCCTCTGCAGGCAAGGCTATTATGTGGGACGAATCCGAGGTTCGTGCTATGGGCCGTGACACCATGGGCGTGCGCGGTATGACGGTTAACGCCGACGCTCGCGTGCTCGGCATGGAGATAGCGCGACCGGGAACCGAGCTCTTGGTTATCACCGAGCTCGGCTATGGCAAGCGCACTCCGGTAGAGGAATATCCTTCCCACCACCGCGGAGGCCAAGGTGTGTACACCATCACCATGACGGCCAAGAAGGGCTTGCTCTCGGCCATGAAAATCGTCGAGGAAGACGACGAGATCATGATTATCACCGAAGAGGGCGTAGTGGTTCGCACACCGGTTTCCGGCGTGTCGCAGCTGGGACGCTCCACCCAGGGCGTTCATGTGATGAATGTTGCCGGCAAGGACAAGGTTTCTGCTGTGGCTACTTCCACTACAACCGAAAAGAAATCTTCCAAGGCGGCGCCTGCCACCCATAAAGATCAGGCAAGCCTGCTCGATGGAGAGTAGTAGTAAGCGCTAATATTTCCGATGTTGGGACCCAGAAGCTCTGGGTCCCAAATTTTTTTTCAAAAATTTTTCGCTAATTTGAAGCAAGGAATTATCCAAGAAGAGGGCGCTTTTTCTTCCGAAGTGGCGGTGCTGCCGTCAATTTTTGAAATAATTTGTTTTGCTATTGGAATTGAAAACACTATCCTGATCTGGTGTTATTCAGATACGAATCAGCCGAAGGAAACCCTAGCGAAAACTTTTTTAAGAAAATGCAAAATTCTTCTTGACCCATATGGGGGTAGGAAGTATATTAATTGAGCGCGATTTCGGGCCCATAGCTCAGTTGGTTAGAGCGCACGCCTGATAAGCGTGAGGTCAGCAGTTCAAATCTGCTTGGGCCCACCATTTTTTTACTGATAAACGCTCCACCGTGAGCCGAGTTTGCCGGTGGAGCGTTTATTGATAACGAAATCGCACATAACCTACGTGGGGCATTAGCTCAGCTGGGAGAGCGCGGGCTTTGCAAGCCTGAGGTCAAGGGTTCGATCCCCTTATGCTCCACCACGAATTTTCGAAGCCGTCCGAATGGACGGCTTCTTTTTTGTGTAGAGCGACTGGTCTGCCCTGCTTGGGCTTATTCGCGCTGGTAAGCTTTTACCGCTTATGGGTTAACAAGACAACGTCTTTAAGAAGGAAGAAGTAGATGAAACAGGAAAACATCCGCAATGTGGCAATCATTGCGCACGTTGACCACGGTAAAACCACCCTGGTCGACCGCCTGCTCTGGTCCTCGCATGTATTCCGCGAAAACCAGGAAGTCGCTGAGCGCGTGCTCGACTCAAACGATCAGGAGCGCGAGCGCGGCATCACCATTCTCTCTAAGAACATCTCCATCCATTACAAGGACACCAAGATCAACGTTATCGATACTCCCGGCCATGCCGACTTCGGTGGCGAGGTAGAGCGTGTTCTCAATATGGCAGACGGCGCATTGCTTATTGTTGATGCTTATGAGGGCCCCAAGCCCCAGACCCGTTTCGTTCTTTCTCACGCCCTTGAGCGTGGTTTGCGCATCGTTGTTGTGGTTAACAAGATTGACCGCCCCAACGCTAACCCCGATGCTGCTGTTGACAAGGTATTCGACTTGATGGTTGAGTTGGGTGCAAGCGACGAGCAGCTCGATTTCCCCGTAGTTTACGCTTCCGCAGTCAATGGCTACGCACGCTACGACGTCAATGATGGCAACATGGACATGATTCCCCTGCTGGATACCATCCTAAAGGAAATCCCCTGCCCTGACGTAGATGTTGAAGGTCCTGTTGCCCTTCAGGTCTGCACGGTTGACCACAGCAGCTATGAGGGACGTATCGGTATTGGTCGTTTGCAGAGCGGTACCATTCATGAAAAAGAGCAGGTTCTGGTAATCCAGCCCGACGGCAACCGCTACAACGCGCAGATTCGTAAGGTTTACACCTTTGAGAACCTTGGTAAGGCCGAGGTCCCCGAGGCCAGCGCAGGCGATATCGTGGCTGTTATCGGCGTGGAGCAGACCGACATCGGCGATGTTATCACCGACCCTGAGAATCCTGTCGAGATGGAGCCTTTGGCCGTTGAGGAACCCACCATGGCTGTTGTGTTTGAGGCTTCCACGAGCCCCTTGGTTGGTCGAGAGGGCGATATTGTTGGCGCTCGCCAGCTGAAGGAGCGCCTGATGCGTGAAAAGGAGAGCAACATCTCCATGCGCATCGAGGAAACCGAAGACAAGTCGGGTGTTCGCGTTGCCGGTCGTGGCGTTCTTCATCTTTCCGTTCTTATGGAGACCATGCGCCGCGAAGGTTTCGAATTCCAGGTTGGTCGTCCTCAGGTTGTTTACAAGGAAGACGAGGCTGGCAACAAGCTCGAACCCATCGAGGAAGCTACTATCGACGTTCCCAACGACTATTCCGGTAAGGCAATTGAGGTTATGGGCACGGCAGGCGGCATCATGGAAGACATGGTGTCTGACGAAACCATGACGCACCTTACGTTTGCCATCCCCTCCCGTGGCACCATGGGCCTGAAGACCAAGATTCTGAATGTAAGCCACGGCGAAGCGGTGCTGTTCCATCACTTCCGTGAATACGGTCCTTATTCCGGAGAGATGATTGGCCGCAAGAACGGCTGCATGATTGCCATGGCAACAGAGAAGTCGGTTGCATACGCTCTTGATACGTTGCAGGAGCGCGGCAAGCTGTTCGTTGGTCCGGGCGAGGATTGCTATGAAGGTATGATCGTTGGCGAATCCGCCAAGGAAGGCGACATGGTGGTAAACGTTGCCAAGGCTAAGCAGCTGGGTAACCAGCGCTCTTCTGGCGCCGATAAGGCTATCTCCCTTACGCCTCCTATCACGTTTACGCTTGAAGAGGCGCTTGAATACATCGAAGACGACGAGCTGGTAGAGGTAACGCCTCAGTCTATCCGTCTCCGCAAGCGCACCCTTTCCGCTACTCAGCGCCGTAAGGAAGCAAAGAATAAATAAATCAGTTTCTTTCAACCCGGATTCTCCCTGCGCAGAGAGTTGTCTGGAAAGAAATAAGTCAAGAGGACTGACTAACTGAAAGGCTGGACGATTTATCGTCCAGCCTTTCTGGTTTTAAGCACTGTCTGCAATAAGAAGCGTTCAGATAAAGATGTGCCTCGCCTGGACCGCTCTGTTCTTGGAGCTATATAGGGTTGTTCCGAGTCGCCATTCTTGGGGCTTTTCGCCTATAGCGTCATCCCGGGGCTGTCCCAGGGGCCTGAAAACAAAAATATAGCTCGAGCTGCAACTTTTTTGCGATTAGGGATTGTCGCAGGGCGCCAAGGCGCAAATCGCGGCCCGAAATCGCAGCAAATCAGCCGCGAAACGGTCCCTTTTTGCTTTGCGGATGAGGGAAGGAGTCCCTAATCGCAAAAAAGTTGCAAGAAAGCGGAGATTTTTGTTTTCAGAATGAGGAGCTACATGGCCTTGCGATAAAGAAGCGAATTATCTGGGTGGAGTGCAAGACATTTCGTTTCACGTGAAACAGAGCGCTGCATCGGGATCGGGTATTTCGGAGTGGTTGGCACGCTGCTCGGGAATTTCGTGCGCCGGAGCTGTCGCTGTTAGCCGACCCCGATAGAGGAAGCGTCTTTTATGGAGGGGGTGTGATTAAACAGCGGTGATACGTGGGCAAATTGTGCGAACGAAATCACGAAATTGACGTTGTGCAAAAATAGCATGCGTTGCACCTGCTCATCGGGTGTGACCTCGTTTCGTACCGTAGGAAAAAGGAACATACATGAAGCACGGAGCTCTTCTTCGCAAGATTTCTGTTGTCGGCGTATCCGCTGCCTGCTGCATCGCCCTGGTTGGTTGTGGCGGCACGAATTACGGCTATACCGGCGGCGTTGCAGCAACGGTAAATGGTGCTGAGATTCAGGAAGACACCATCACTAAGTACATTCAGGACTTCCGCACTAGCTCAGACCTCACCAGCGACGACGACTGGGGCAATTGGATGAAGGAGAATTCCTTTGACCCTGCCACCGTCCGCGATCAGGTGATCGATTACTACGTTGAAAACGAGCTGAAGAAGCAGGCGTGTGATGAAAAGGGCATCACGGTCGAGCAGTCTCAGGTTGATGACGAGATCAACAACATGAAGGCTAATTACGACAGCGATGACGCTTGGAAACAAGCTCTTTCCTCTGCTGGCTTGACTGAAGATCAGTATCGCGAGTCCGTTGAGGCTGGCTTGCTTGATAAGGCCTTGGAAGATGCAGTTGCGGGAGACGCAGCCACTGCTGACGACTCAAAGGTACTTGAAATGCTGAACACGTACTACACCATGTTCAATGGCGCTAAGAAGTCCTCCCATATTTTGTTCGCTTCGAGCGACACCGAAAAGGCTCAGGAAGTGCTCGATCAGATCAATGCCGGAACGCTCGATTTCGCCGAAGCTGCCAAGCAGTATTCCACCGACACGGCCTCTGCGGCCGATGGCGGCAATGTTGGCTGGGACGCTATTAACTCCTTTGTAACCGACTACACCGATGCTCTTGACGGCCTTTCCGTTGGTCAGGTGTCTGGTTTGGTAACGAGCGATTACGGCATTCACATTATCAAGTGCACCGATGAGTTCACTTGCGATGGCAAGGCAACTAGCCTCTCAGCATATCCTCAGGAATTCGTTGACTACATTTCGAACATCGTGAAGGACCAGAACAAGTCCACGGCATATTCCGATTGGTTCAGCAACTATAAGGCTCAGGCAGACATCCAGAACAACGATATGCCCGAGAATGTTCCTTATAACCTTGATATGACCAAGTACGACAACAGCGATTCGTCGAGCGATAACTCCGATGACTCCAACAATGGGGCTTCTGCCGACACCAATGCCGATGCGTCGACTACGGAGGGCTCGTCGGAATCCTCCAATGAGCAGAGCTCGGATTCCGAGAATTCCGGTCAGTAAAAAACAATTAATCAGGCTTTCCCAAGGCCGCCTCGCATGAGGTGGCCTTGATTTATCTAGAAAGGTAAGCAATGGAAACGAAACCGCCTCTAATCGAGCTACATGACGCCGTAGTTCGCCGTAAGGGAAAAGAGATCTTGAATGTGGGGGACTTTACCCTGCAGCAAGGCGAAAGCATTGCCCTTATTGGCCCCAATGGCGCCGGAAAATCAACGTTTATTCATCTCGTAACCCGTGAAGTGTTCCCCCTTCATCGCGATGAGCCCCCGGTGCTGTTCAAGGGGAAGTCGTTGGTCACGCTCGAAGAGGTTAAGCAATGCTTGGGTATTGTTTCTTCAACGATGCAGGATCAGATAACCGTCCATCTTCCGGCCCTCGATGTTGTGTACGGCGGGCTGTTCGGCGTTCTTGGTGTTCCCCGCCGTCACGACATGACCGAGGCAGGCAAGGAAAAGGCTTTGCGTGCTCTGGAATTCCTGGGGATGAAAGAGCATGCCGATCGGGACATCATGACAATGTCTTCTGGTCAGGCTCGTCGCGTGCTTATTGCCCGTGCGCTTGTTCATGATCCTGAGGTATTGGTATTTGACGAGCCAACTACCGCGCTTGATCCTGAAGGCATGTATTTCGTTCGCAAGGCAATGCGCGATTTGGTTGCTGCTGGCAAGTCGATTATTTTGGTTACGCACTATCCCGAAGACATCATTCCCGAAATCAAGCGTGTGGTAATGATCAAAGACGGCAAGCTTTATGGGGACAAGCCCAAGGAAGAAGCCCTTACTACCGAGTGTGTTTCCGACCTTTTTGACGTTCCTTTAAAAATCTTGTCAGAAGATGGCTATTTTTCTCTTGTCAGCCGGTACTAAGATGGTGTAAAGTACATCCTTGCATGCGCGGGAAGCGCTGCAGCTGGAGAGATGTCCGAGTCTGGCTTAAGGAGCACGATTGGAAATCGTGTATACGCCAAAAGCGTATCTGGGGTTCGAATCCCCATCTCTCCGCCAGTGATTTTTCGAAAGCGCCTGTTTTGGGCGCTTTCTTTTTCACCAGCCCCTTTGGCGGCTGATACATATCTTGGAAGGGTGGCAGAGCGGCTGAATGCGGCGGTCTCGAAAACCGTTTTACCGGTACTCCCGGTAACGAGGGTTCAAATCCCTCCCCTTCCGCCAGAATTTAAAGGTCTGCTCTTGCCAGGCCTTTTTTCATATAGACAGCCAAAGCCGCATATTTGGGAATATAGGGACAGGTCCCATTTTCCCACTTAGTTGTAGCGCACTGAGGTGGCGCCTTCCTTGCACAATCTCTTGCAGTTGGGCCTTTTCTTAGGTGGGAAAATGGGACCTGTCCCTATATTCCCAACCTTCATGGATGGGTTGTGCTCGTTGGCAGAGTTTGGGTTGGGCTTTTCTGCTTGCGAGAGTACACTGGGCTGAATTGGTTTAGAAGAAAAGGGAAAGGACGACCATGGTAGATCGTGTGGTAGATCCCGAAAACGATATCCCCGTAGAAGACGTTGATGACGTGCTGAAGGCTGTTATCGTCGCTGTTTTGGACGAAGCTGCCGATAAGATGGAGGAGGGGAAAGATGTTATTCCCTTCACTGGTCTTGCGGTGAAGGAGAACCTCTTCATCGAGACGCACCCAGGTGACGATGCTGAGGAATGCTTCTTGGCTGCGCGTAAAGAGGTTCAGGGCGCTCGTGGCGCAACGGCATATGCTTTCTGCTATGACGGCTATGTCGACACCGACGAAGGCCAGAAGGACGCGCTTATCGCTGAAGGTGGCTTGCCTGGCGAAGAGCAGGGGTACGCATTTGGCTACCTTTACGATGAGGATGGCATTGAGCGAGAGGTTGTCTACATCGGCCCTGCTCCTAACTTTATGGAAAACCTCAAACTTGAGCTTGAGGTGGAGGGAACCCTCGATCCTAAAGGGCAGGAAGAAGCAACTGAGGAATAGCGAACTCAATCGAGGAGTCGGCAGCACTGCCGGCTCCTTTTTTGTGCGCTGAATTCGTTGTTTGAGAAGAAGGTATGACGCCTATGCGGAAACCAGGGCATCGCCCAGCTTTTCCAGGGTTTTCGCATTGTTTTCGCATTAATTTCAGATAACGGGAATAGGATGGTCTCAGGAAATCCGTAAGGCTAATGTGTGCAAACCGTGAGTTCTCGTAGAGTCATTGGTTCTTCACTGTCTTGTTTGGTAACCTAATAAGGCTAATTTCCTGCTTCGGGGTAGCCTTTAAACCCGAAGCCGTAAGTCCAGAGGAGGTGAACTGATGAAGGCTTATGAACTCTTGTATTTTGTAGCTCCGTCTATCGACGAAGAATCTCGTCTCGCTGTTATGAAGCGTATCGAGACCGCCCTCGCAGAAGGTAACGGTGTCGTTGATAATGTTGATAACTGGGGTAAGCGCAAGCTCGCTTACGAAATCAACGGTCTGACCGACGGTGATTACACCCTTATCGATTTCCATGCAGAGCCCAGCAACATTGCTGAACTCGACCGCGTACTCCGCATCTCCGATGCTGTTGTGCGTCACATGATCGTTGCTCGCACCGATCGCGATTAATTTTCAAGGAAATCAAAAGGTGGACGGACTAGTCCACGTTGTGAAAGAGGTATCGATATGAGTATCAATCGAGTTGTAATCAGCGGAAACCTTACTCGTGATCCCGATTTGCGTTCTACTGCAAGCGGTATGCCTGTTCTGGGCTTCGGCGTCGCAGTTAACGATCGCCGCAAGAATCAGCAGACGGGTGAATGGGAAGATTACCCCAACTTCATTGATTGCACTATGTTCGGTGCTCGCGCACAGAGCGTTTCCCGCTTCCTTTCCAAGGGTAGCAAGGTCGCCATCGAGGGAAAGCTTCGTTGGAGCCAGTGGGAGCGCGATGGCCAGAAGCGTAGCAAGATCGAAGTCATTGTTGACGAGATCGAGTTCATGACCAGCCGCAACGATGGTGCTCCTCGCGCCGCGGCTCCCATGGCGGCGCCTATGGCTCAGGCACCAATGGCAGCAGCTCCGATGGCTGCACCGGTTGTAGATGCCTCCGTTTACGACGACGACATTCCGTTCTAATCATTCGAAAGAGGTTAACATGTCTGACTACACCAAGCAGCCTCGTCGAAAGTATTGCCAGTTCTGCAAGGATCATGCGGAATACGTCGACTACAAAGACACTCAGATGCTGCGCAAGTATGTTACTGACCGTGGGAAGATCAAGCCCCGTCGTGTTACGGGCGCTTGCACCCAGCACCAGCGCGATATCGCCAATGCTGTTAAGCGCGCACGCGAAATGGCTCTCATGCCCTACGCTGTGCCTGCTGTAAGCGGCCGCGGCGATCGCCGTAATCGCTAAGAGGAGGATGAAATGAAAGTTATCCTTCTTACCGAAGTTAAGAACAAGGGCGGCGAAGGCGACGTTGTAGACGTAGCTCCCGGCTTTGCTAACAACTACCTGCTTCCCCAGGGTATGGCCGTTCTGGCAACCAAGGGCAATCTGAAGCAGCTCGAGCAGCGCAAGCACAACATTGCTGCTCGCGAAGAGAACCGCATTGCTGATGCTAACAAGATGAAGGCTCAGCTCGAGGCTCTTACCGTTAAGGTTGAGGTTCGCGTAGGCGAAGAGGGCGTTCTCTTTGGCTCCGTAACCGCTCAGATGGTAGCTGACGCTGTTAAGGCTCAGGCTGACCTTGACATCGACCGTCGTCGCGTCGAGATCAAGAATGCCATCAAGTCCGCTGGTGAGCACACTGTTGTTGTGTCTCTCTATCGCGACATCAAGGCTAACCTCGTTCTGCTCGTAGGCGACGAGGCAACCTTCGCTGCTCCTGCTGAGGAAGCTGCTGAAGAAGCAGTAGAGGCAGAAGAGGCAACTGAAGAAGCTGCTGAGTAGTTTCTTATCTGCTTTTTTGAAAGGCCACCCATTTGGGTGGCCTTTCTTTTTTTGTTGAGAACAATAACGATCCGCGTACTTCGGCTGATCGGGGTTTAGCTTCAATCCTTACCGATCGCGACATCGATAGCCACGACTTGGACTTCCCCAACTTGGACTCCTGCAAAACTTGTCCGCCACTGTACTAATTACCGAGTTGAGTGGAGCCAGATTGCGGCCCTGTCGAGGACACTTCCTCGACAGGGTCTTACTATTTGGTGTTGTTGCCGAGTCTTGACCGAGCCCCGGCAACAAAGCGGGTATTATGAGGGTGCTAGCCATCGAAACACCAAGGAGCAAACCCTCATGCCTGAAAACAATCAGCCAGCTTCTGAAGCGCGCAAGTCTTTGCCTCAGAACATTGAGGCTGAGCAAACGGTTTTAGCGGCATGTCTTTTGTCGACGGGCGTGTTCGAGGAAGTGTCCTTGAAGCTGAAGCCCGAAAGCTTCTTCCGTCCAGCTCACAAGATGATCTTCGAGGCAATGCGCGAAATGAACGCGCGTTCCATCCCGATCGATGTTATTTCCGTTTCCGACAACCTGAAGGCAGCGGGCCAGCTGGAAGCGGTTGGTGGCCAGCAGTATCTGCTGGAGCTCGCCGACAACACGTTTGCGTTTACCAGCTGGCAGCATCATGCTGAAATTGTGAGCCGCGACGCCATTCGTCGCGAACTCCTTATGAGTGCGGCTCAAATCACGTCGCTTGCCTACGATTCCCCCGCCGATCCAAAAGAACTCATTTCTCAGTCGGAAGCGGCACTGTTTGGCGTTACCGAGCAAACGGTAAATTCCAGCTTTAAGGGCATTCAGGAATTGCTCGTAGAAGCGAATGAGGAAATCGCCGAAATGGGCAACCGTGAAGGCATGCTCCAAGGTGTGCCTACCGGCTTCATCGACGTGGACAAGCTCTTCTGCGGCTTGCGCCCGGGCAACCTTATTATCCTGGCTGCTCGCCCTGCTGTTGGTAAAACGTCGTTCGCTATGAACCTTGCGGCCAATGCCGCTAAGTCCGGCGCGCCTGTGGCGTTTTTCAGCTTGGAAATGAGCTCCAACGAAATCACGCAGAGGCTTTTGGCGGCGGAAGCGGGCCTTGCGCTTTCGCGCATGCGCAATGGTCAGCTCACCGAAGGGGACTGGAGCCAGCTTATCCAGGCTTCCAGCGACCTTTCCAACTGCGAGTTGTATGTTGACGACTCAGCTGGTCTTTCCATTGTCGAGCTGCGCACCAAGGCGCGCCGCATGATGCGCAACAAGAAGAATGGCTTGATTATCGTTGACTACCTGCAGCTTATGCAGCCGGTAATCCCTCATCCCAACAACCGCGCCGTCGAGGTTGCTGAAATCTCACGTGGCCTGAAAGTTTTGGCAAAGGAACTCGAAGTGCCCATCATTTCGCTTTCGCAGCTTTCCCGTGGCGTTGAGTCGCGTACCGATAAGCGCCCGATGCTTTCAGACCTTCGTGAATCGGGCTCCATCGAACAGGACGCCGACATCGTTATGTTCATCGACCGAAGCACTACGGAAGCCGAGGCCGAATCGGACAGCCGCCCCGACTGGGGCATGGCGGAGCTCATCGTGGCGAAGAATCGTAGCGGTCCGACGCGTGACATCCCGCTCACGTTCATTCCCGAATTCACCAAGTTTACCAATCACTTCGACGATTCGCGTTACTAGTCTTACGAGAGGCAGGCTGGATTGAGCACGATTACGTTCATACATGCAGCCGACTTGCATTTGGGGGCACCGTTTAAGGGGCTCCGCGCGAGTTCTCCCCTATGGGCTGACGTGCTGCTGAAGGCCATTCCGGATGCGTATCGGCGCATTATTGACACTGCGATAGAAAAGCAGGTTGATTTTGTGGTGGTTGCGGGCGATATCTTCGACGATTCGCGCCCTTCGTATGCTGATTTTTCGCTGTTTGTATCGGGTTTGGAAAGGCTCAACGATGCGGGCATCCCCGTGTACTTTGTAACAGGCAATCATGATCCTTTTACGTCGTGGGATAACGGCTTTTCCTCTTTGCCGGAAAACGCTCATCTGCTGGGCGCGGGCAAGCCTAGTTTTGAGTTGTATGAACGTGGGGGTGAGCCCCTTGCGTTGATTGGCGGACGCGGATACTTCAGTCAGTCTTGGCCTGCCGGCGTTGATATTTCTGAAGGGGTTTCACGTGAAACCGCCCAGCGTGAGTTGGGCGTTCAGGCGCCTTTTATGGTTGGCATACTGCATACGGGCCTTGATATCGATCCCACACGCTCGCCAGTGCAACCCAAAACCCTGCTTTCGCGAGATGTTGATTATTGGGCGTGCGGCCATGTTCATCAGCCGCGCCTGCTGCCCGCTCATCAAGATCCGCGCATCGCCTTTTCTGGGTGCCCCCAGGGCAGGAGCGTGGTGGAAACCGGCCCTCATGGGGTGTATCAAGTTACGCTTTCGCAGGGATCCCCCGTTCAGGCGGACTTCCTTCCCATGGCGCAGGTTGAATGGTGCCGCTTAGAGGTGGATGCGTCTGAATGCCCAACGGTTTCCGATGTTCAAGAGCGCATTGTTTCTGCGCAGTTTGCCGCCAATGCCGATGCGTGCTGCCAGCGCATGATATTCCGCGTGATCCTTATTGGCAAGACGAGCCTCCATTCGAGCCTTGACGCTCATGTACTTGATGATCTTCGTCAGGCGGTGAACGACTCGTATCCGTTTTTCTTTATCGACGATATCCAAGGCCGCACTTCGGCGCCTTTCAACGAAGAGGCTCTTCGTGCCGAAGGGCTGTTCCCTGCGGCATATCTTGGTGCGCTCGATGAATATCGCAAAGGTGATGCGGCGGCGCTTCAGGGTATGGAGGACGAATTTTGCAGCCGCGACCTTCCTTTGCCCAAAACGCTTGGTCGCGTCATGCCTTCCTTGTGCGATGAAGCCGAAACGCTTGTGCTCGATTTGTTGGGGCGTGAGGCTTAATGGGCAAAAAGAAGAATACCAGTGTCGAGACGCGCATAAGCCCCTTATTTCTTGAGCATGTGAAGATGTCGAGTTTCGGGAAGTTCTCGAACACCATCGTGGGCCCGTTTTCTCCTGGCCTGAATGTGGTGTACGGCCCCAACGAAGCCGGCAAAACCACGCTCAATGAATTGGTGAAGGGCGTTTTATTCGGTTGGCCGAGTTCTAGAGGTCAGGGTAATCCGTATCGTCCCGAATCGGCGGAACGTGTGGGAAGCCTCTTCTTTCGCGACAGCTCGACGGGCGAAGTGTCCGAGGTCAAGCGCGCCAAGAACAGCGAAGGGATAACCGTTCCCGCAGGGTTGCTTGCCGACATCGACCAGGAAACCTACAACACTATTTTCGCGTTAACGAGCGATGAGCTTTTGCGCCTTGATCGCCATAACGAAGTAACGGCTCATTTGCTTACCGCTGGTTCCGGTACAGGGGCTTCCCCCGCTCATGCGCTTGATGAAGTGAATGAGCGCATTAAACAGGAGCTTTCCCGTTCTGTCAAGAACCCGAATTCGGTGCCTAACCTAACGGAAGAGCGGCTTCGTCTGCGTGAGTTGGTCCATCAGGGCCGCGAAGAGGCTGATGCACTGCGTGCACAGGAGAAGACGCTTGCCTCATGGGGTCCGCGGAGAGACCTGCTTGCGCAAACGCAGCAGCAGCTTAATGCAGAAATCGAAGGGCTGAAAACGCTCCGCGCTCGCGTGGAAGAAATCGATCATTCCATCGAAGAATCGCGCGCATCGCTCCATGAGGCGCTGCGCTTGGAAGATGAAGCTTCCAAGCATGAGGGGGAGCCGCCGCTCGAGCTTGCCGAGCTGGTTGGCTTGAGCAGGGAGGATCAGTATCGACTTGCGGACAGCCTCGATGATTTTGAGCGCCGTCGCGCGAAACTGGAGCATTCTTTGGATGCCGCACGTATGGATGCTGTTCGCTCTCAGTCTGATTACGAAGTCTTCGCCGAACGGGCTAAGGCCGCTGATAGCAAGAATCAGTTTGCTTCGCAGCGCAAAGTGAAGCTCGGATTGGCTTTGGCGTTAACGCTGCTTATGGCGTTCGGCGGTTCTTTCGTTTTGTACAGCGCCCCCGATTATGGTGGTGTCTCTTACCTGATAGCTGGAGTGGCATTGGTTGCATTTGCCCTGGTAATAGGCGCGGCGGGTATTTCGATGGCGTTGAAGCCGATTCCTGGAGAAGACGAGCTTGACGAAGAGCTGAAGAAGCGCAATTGGGTGGTTCAGCAGGACAAGAAAACGGTGGAAGCTTGCGAACGGTCTCTCCGTGATTTCGATGCCCAGGTTGTGAGCTTCTTAGAGGCGAACGGATTGAAAGCCGCTGCTGGTTCTCTTCGCCGTGCTCGCCGATTGCTGGACCAGCTTGATGATTACCGCACCTCATGCGCAACGGAGAGCCTGAACCATCAGGCGCGTTCCCTTCAGTGTGCAAGCCTTCGCAAGGAATTAGCCGAATGTAAGAATCAACGTGTGGGACTGTGCCGCAAGGCAGGCTTCGACGATGGCGCATCGGTAGAGGTGATATCCCAAGCGATTGAGCGTAAAGAGCAGGACCGTGCTAAGACGGCGGCTACGGCTGCCGAAACCGATCGTCAGTATGGGGAGCTGTCGGAACGTTTGGCTGCTGCTCGCAGCTCAACCGATTTCGACGAGGCAAAGTTCAAATGCGAAGAGGTGGAGGCGCGCCTGCGGGAAACGTACCGTAGGCTCTCGGTTCTGTTCATTGCCAAACGGTCCCTCGAGGCGGCAATTGCCGAATGGGAGCGCAAAAGCCAACCTGAGGTATACCGCACCGCTTCGCGCTTGCTCTCGCAGATGACCGATGGCGCCTGGCAGCAGGTGCGCATGAATGCCCAAGGCGAACTGGAGGTGATTGACGCGGTTAAAACCGTGCGCCCGCCCCATCTTCTTTCGCTGGGTACGCGTCAGCAGTTGTATTTGAGTCTGCGCATTGCCCTTCTTCTTTCTGCTGCCAATGTTGGTCGCGGGCTTCCTGTGCTGTGCGACGACATATTGGTCAATTTCGATGACGAGCGCCGCGCGCAAGCTGCCCGCGCTTTGGCAGAATTGGCGCAGTATCGGCAAGTAATTTTGTTTACATGCCATTCAGACGTTGCAGCCTTGATGGGAACTGTTGATCCGCGAAGCAAATTGATTCAACTGTAGTATGATTTTGGTTGCTAGGGCTTGTTGCGCGTTTTGGTGCGTAGCACCTGGCTAATTATTAAAACATCGAAAGGACCTTTCATGCCAAGCACGGTTCTCCTTGGCGCTCAGTGGGGCGACGAGGGCAAAGGCAAGATCACTGACCTTATTGCGAGCGACTACGATTACGTTGTTCGTTATCAGGGCGGAAACAACGCAGGCCACACGGTTATCCACGGCGATACCAAGCTGGCGCTTCACCTGATTCCTTCCGGCGTTATGTACGATCACATCACGCCTGTTATCGGCAACGGTTGCGTTATCGACCCGAAGGTTCTCGTTGAAGAGATGAACATGCTGCAGGGCGAAGGTTTCTCCTGCGATCGCCTGCGCATTTCCTGCGACGCTCACATCATCATGCCGTATCACATCGATCTCGATGGTGCATCTGAACGTCATCTGGGCAAGCACAAGATCGGCACCACCAAGCGTGGCATCGGCCCTGCTTACGAAGATAAAATTTCTCGTTGCGGCATTCGCGTTCAGGATCTGCTCGATGAAAAGATCTTCCGCGAAAAGGTTGAAGCGGCCCTGTTCTTGAAGAACCAGGTTCTTACCAAGATCTACGATCTTGAGCCCTACACGGTTGATCAGATCTGCGAGATGTACCTCCCCTACGCTGACGTAATGCGCGAGCATATGGCCGAAACCACGCAGCTGTTGAATGCGGAGCTCCGTGCAGGCAAGAACGTGCTGTTCGAAGGCGCTCAGGGCACCATGCTCGACGTTGACCACGGTACTTACCCGTTCGTAACCTCTTCTTCTTGCTGCGCTGGCGGTGCACCCACCGGTTCCGGCGTGGGCCCGAAGGCGATCGGCAAGGTTTTGGGTATCGCTAAGGCCTACATCACGCGTGTTGGCTCCGGTCCGTTCCCCACAGAGCTTCACGACGAAACCGGCGAACTTCTGTGCAAGACGGGTGGCGAATACGGTGTAACCACCGGCCGTAAGCGCCGTTGCGGTTGGTTCGACGCGGTTCAGGCTCGCTATGCGGTAGAAGTTAACTCCATGACCGACATGGCTCTTACCAAGCTCGACGTTCTTTCCTGCGTTCCCCGCATCAAGGTTTGCGTTGCTTATGAGGCAGACGGTCAGCGTTACGACTACTTCCCCATGCAGCATTCGGTTATCTATCCGAAGAACGTAACTCCTATCTACGAAGAGCTTCCTGGTTGGGAGGGCGTCGATATCTCCGATTGCAAGAAGTTCGAAGACCTGCCCGCAAACGCGCAGAGCTACGTTAAGTACCTTGAAGAGGTTTCTGGCGTAAAGGCGTCCATCATCGCTGTTGGTCCCGATCGCAACCAGACTATCTTCAATGGCTGGGAGAGCCGCTAACAATATGGGCCTCACCCGGTAAATCAAAACAAGCAAAGCACCTTCGCGGAATAACCTGCGGGGGTGCTTTTTGGCATCAAACAAGAAAGGTTTGAACCATGAACATTTTGGTTCTTGGCGGCGGTGGCCGTGAGCATGCTATTTCATGGGCGCTTGCGAAATCGCCTCGTTGCACCGAGCTGTACGTGGCTCCCGGTAATGGCGGCACGGCAAACATTGCTCGCAACGTTAAGGATCTCAATGCTGAAGACGCTCAGGCGGTACTCGCATTTGCCCAGGCTCACAACATCGAATTGGTGGTAATCGGCCCTGAGGCTCCCCTCGTGGCTGGTGTTGCCGATGTTCTTCGCGAAGCGGGCATTCCCGTGTTCGGCCCTGATGCGCAAGGCGCTCAGCTGGAAGGTTCCAAGACCTATTCCAAGCGCTTCATGGATGCAAACGGCATTCCTACGGCACGCTACCAGAGCTTCACCGACGCTGCTTCGGCTCGCGCATATTGCGAAGAGCTGGGTGCTCCATTGGTTGTTAAGGCTGACGGCCTTGCTGCGGGTAAGGGCGTTGTGGTTGCCGAAACGCTTGATATGGCGCTCGATGCCGTCGAGGCTTGCTTTGATGGCAGCTTCGGCGATGCGGGTCAGACTGTTGTTGTGGAAGAAATGCTGACTGGCCCCGAATGCTCGCTTTTGGCTTTTGTTTCCAACGGCAAGGCATTCTGCATGGCCCCTGCGCAAGACCATAAGCGTGCCTACGATGGTGACCTTGGCCCCAACACGGGCGGCATGGGTGTGTATTCCCCGGTGCCTATTGTCACCGAAGAAGAAATGGCAACCATGGTTTCCATCATGGAGCAATCGGCTGCTGCTACGGCAAAGGATCCGTTCGAAAACGACTATCGCGGCTGCCTATATGGCGGGTTCATGCTTACGCCCGAAGGCCCGAAGGTGCTGGAGTTCAATGCGCGCTTCGGCGATCCTGAAACCCAGGTAGTACTGCCTCGCCTTGAAGGCGACCTGGTAAACATCATGCTTGCTGTTGCCGAGGGGCGTCCCGAAGATATCGTTCTTTCCTGGTCCGATAAATGGGCAGTGAGCGTTGTTCTGGCAAGCGAAGGCTACCCAGGGTCCTACGAAAAGGGCAAGGTTATCCTCGGTGTGGAAGAGGCACAAGAGCTCGACGGGGTTATCGTTTTCCATGCTGGTACGGCATTGAACCCCGACGGCGAGCTCATTACCGCTGGTGGTCGCGTTTTGAACGTAGTTGCTCTGGGCGATACGTTCGAAGAGGCTCGAAACCGTGCTTATGAGGCATGTGAGCTTATCAAATTCGAGGGCGTTCAGTACCGTTCCGATATCGGTCGCCGTGCACTGCAGGGCCGCTCCGCTTGGGAATAAGCTGTTTTAACGAATCGAGGCACCTATTGTGGGTGCCTCTTTTTTACCTGCTTTCGCGGAAGCTATTATTTTCTACTCGTGTTTATTAGGGGAAACGGAATGATCTGGAAATCCATCTCCGGGTTATTACGGGCCTTGATCAAAGCTTGAAATATTTGTTGCATAAAAGGCTTGACGTATAGAAGGCCTATCGGTAATATAACAACTCGCGTCAGATATGATGCTTTTCGGTTGGGTAGCTCAGCTGGTAGAGCAGCGGATTGAAAATCCGCGTGTCGCGGGTTCAAGTCCCGCCCCGACCACCACAATTCAAAGACCCGCTTCGGCGGGTCTTTTTTGTCGTTAGCACGATTACAACAAAACGCCCCTGAAAAGGGAGTTAATGCGCACTGTGGAGGCTCGGTAGCTTTCGAAGAAAAGCAAAAGAGTCCGCTTGACCCTGAGTGCGCAGCGCCCACCCGAAGGCGGCGACCTAAGCCAACAACCAGCCCCCTTCGGCGAATATAACCTGTCCTGTCAGGTACGAGGACTCATCAGCTGCCAGGAACAGCACGCAGTTGGCGATATCGTCTTTGGTGCCGCGGCGGCCGAGTGGGATTTTGTTACACAAATCAATCTCGCGTTGCTTATCGGCGTACAGTGCCGCATTCAAGTCGGTGGGAATGCTGCCAGGAGCCACGGCATTCACGCGGATGCTGGAAGGACCCAGGCCGCGTGCGAGTGTTTTGGTAAGCGTGACCACGCCCGCCTTGCTGATGTTGTACAGCAAGTTGTGTGGGATATAGGTAACGCTGGAAACCGAAGCGATGTTCACGATGCTGCCGCCTGTGCCGTGTTCCTGGTTGTGGCGCGCAAACCACTGGCTGGCGAAGACCATCGACTTCAGGTTCGTGTCCATTACGCGTTCCCAATCGGCTTCAGTAACGGTTTCGATGGTCTCGCTCGTAAAGATTCCTGCGTTGTTCACCAGGACATCGAACGAACCGAACTTTTCCACTACCGCTTCGAAGAATGTTCTGATCTGCTCGACCTGCGTCACGTCGACGGGCTTTGCCATGATGCGACTACGGTCATCGCCAGCGATTTCCTGCATCAGTTCTTCTTTGCCGTTTGGTGAAATGCTGCACAAGGCAACGTTGGCACCTGCTTCGTAGAATCGTTCTGCAATGCGTCGCCCGATGCCGCGCGCCGAACCGGTGACGACAACTGTTTTCCCTGAGAAATCGTACGTGATGGACATGCCTGCTCCTCCTGCCCTGAACGGGATTGCGCTAAGCGCTTCGTTAACTTGGATCGTAGCATGTGCCGTTGTTGGGTTTTTCTTTTAGGCATATTCATCTGACCAGCGGCAATAAGATCGTATAAATGGCATTTTATATACAGCGACAGGGTGAAGGTGTCATACGTATTGCCATTTGGTAAAATCGGAAGACCTATGAAAGAAGGACAAATGATCGATTTTGCCATTCAGGGGATCTACCCTCCCTCGCTCCAGGCTCTGGTCGACGGCAAGGTTGCTAGTCGAGTTAGATGCAAGGACAGCTCTCTTTATGGCTTCTCCGAAGAAGCGCAGCAATGCGCCGCTGAATATATGGGATGGGCAACGCTGGCAAGTGAACCGCCGTGCCCTATCGACGAGATTCAGGATTTTGCCGATGAGATGATTTCTCGCGGCTTGAAGACGGTTATCCTCATCGGCCAGGGTGGTTCTACCCAGGCTCCGATGACGCTTACCAAGTACAACAAGCCTGATTCGTCGCTTATTACGTTTAAGACGCTCGATTCGGTATCGGCGGTGCGTGTTCGTACCATCTTGACCGAATGCGACCCCAAAACCACGCTTATCATCCAGTCTTCCAAGTCGGGTGGCACCATCGAGCCCACCTTGGTTATGAAAGCGGTTCGCACCATTTTGGCGGAAAGCTTGCCGGAAGAGGAAATTCCTTCCCACCTGATCGCCATCACCGATCCTGGCTCTGAGCTTGAGGCGCGTGCCAAGGAAGAAGGCTGGGCTAAGGTATTCTCTGGCGAGCCTACGGTTGGCGGGCGCTACTCTGCTCTTTCTGTTTTCGGTTTGGTTCCTGCCGCTTTGGTGGGCATCGACATCAAAAAGGTTATGGAAAGCGCGCGCAACGCCGAGGAGCTGTGCTCCACCGACGATTTGGACAACCCCGCATCGAATTTGGCGGCGTTCCTGTTCGACAACTATAAGAACGGGCGCGACAAGTTTTCGTTCTTCACGCCAAAGCGCGGTCGCGTACTTGGTTTGTGGATTGAGCAGCTCGTAGCCGAAAGCTTGGGCAAAAACGGCTTCGGCATCCTGCCCAACATCGAGGTTGACTCGCTGGTTCTGCGTGAAGATCCGCACGACCGCACGGTTATTACCTACAACACCAAAACCGACCTGTGGGATGATCGTCAGAACTTCAGCCATGCACTCGAGTTCATCGACCCCGCTATTCCTCGTATGAGCTTCAAGGTTCTGAACGTGGAGGAAGTGGCGGCTCACTTCGTTATGTGGGAATACGCCATTGCCATGGTTGGCTATCTTATGAAGGTGTGCCCCTTCGACCAGCCTGACGTGGCGGTTGCCAAGAAGGAAGTGCTCAGCATTCTTGCCAATGGCGCCCGCGACCCCGAATTCGTGGAAAAGGGTCTTGCCGGCATTCCTATCGGCGACGTTGAGGTGCACGTGTCCGAAGCTCTTCGCGAATCTGTTTCAGACGAATCGCTCGTTTCCGCGTTGCGTGCCCTGTTTGGCAGCATTGAGCCTGGCGATTACTTCAGCTTGAATGCGTTCCTCCCCTTCACGGGCGAAGGTCGCCGTGAAGCGTTGGAAGAAATCCGCCACTCGGTTGCCGACCGCTTGGGTGCGGCGTCGTGCTTGGAAATCGGTCCGCGCTACCTGCATTCCACCGGTCAGCTCCATAAGGGCGGTCCGAACGAAGGGGTGTTCCTGATTATCTCGGCAGAAGAGCCGAAGGATATTGCCATTGAAGACCCCCGCGCACAGAGTTTGGGCGAACTTGCAAAGGCTCAGGCTTCGGGCGACTTTGCAATTCTTTCCGACCGTGGCCGCCGCTGCGTCCAGGTGCATTTGCCTGACAACTCCGCTGTGTCTATTCGTGCCTTGGTTAAGGCGTTCAAGGAGGCAATCAACGCATGACGCGTGAAGCGCTTGATCTGAAAATATCTGGCGTAGTACAAGGGGTGGGTTTCCGCCCCTTTGTCTATCGTGAGGCAAAAAAACGAGATATTACCGGTTGGGTTTTGAACGATGTTGAAGGCGTGAAGGTGCACGCCGAAGGGGAAACCTTACCGCTCGACAGGTTTGTGCTGGCTCTTTCTGAAGAGTCGCCTGCCGCTGCGCAAGTGAGCGAAATCGAGATTGCGGAAGTTCCCGTGCAGAGGTTCGATACCTTCGAGATTCGCTTTTCCGATGCGGCGGAACAAGACGAAACCACGCTTGTTTCGCCCGATTTGGCAACGTGCGACGCTTGCGTGAAAGAATTGTTCGACCCGAATAATCGTCGCTATCATTATCCCTTCATCAACTGCACCAACTGCGGTCCGCGCTTTACTATCATGCGCACGTTGCCTTACGACCGCCCCGAAACATCTATGGCGCAGTTTGCTATGTGCCCAGCATGCCAAGAAGAGTACTCCGACCCCGCCGACAGGCGCTTTCATGCACAGCCCGACGCGTGCTTTGAGTGCGGCCCTGAAATTGGCTGGATTGAATCGGGTTCCGCGGACGGCCTTTCGCTCGAAGGCATTTCCTGGGCGAAAAACGTCGAGGAATCCGACGGGATCTTCCATCGTGCTGCAAAGCTGATTGCGGAAGGCGGTATCGTTGCCGTTAAGGGCTTGGGCGGGTATCACTTGGTGTGCGACGCTGCTAATGAGGCGGCTCTTGCCGCATTGCGCCAGCGCAAGCATCGTCCTGGCAAGGCGTTTGCCGTTATGGTTGCTTCGGTGGAAGAGGCTCGCGCTCTTTGCGAAGTCAACGATGCTGAAGCGCGCCAGCTCACGAGCCCTGCGCGCCCTATCGTGTTGTTGCGAAAGCGCTCCGATGCGGCGTTCGCGAAGGGCCTGGCCGACAACCTGCCCGAACTGGGCGTAATGCTGCCTACCACGCCCGTTCAGCATCTGCTGCTTCACGAATGCGGTGGCATGCTTGTTATGACATCGGGCAACATCCACGATGAGCCTATCGTTATCGATGAAGAAGCGGCCTTTTCCCAACTTGGCGGCGTGGCCGATGCCTTCCTGGTAAACAACCGTGAAATTGTGGGACGCTATGACGATTCCGTTATTCGCATCCTCGATGGCGGTGCTGCGGGCGATATCGTTCAGTTCATCCGCCGCGCTCGCGGCTATGCCCCGCTTCCCGTTTCGGCTCCGTGTCCCGAAGGCGCAAGCGAAGAGCTTTTGGCGGTAGGCCCCGAGCAGAAAAGCACGCTAACCTACGCGCGCGCTGGTAAGGCGTTCGTCTCCCAGCATGTGGGCGACCTGGAAAGCGCGGCGGTGCTCGACGCATGGAATGAAACGCGCCGCCGTTACGCTAGTCTGTTGCATTTCGATCCTAAGCGCATAGTGTGCGACTACCATCCTGAATATCTTTCCACGAAGTGGGCAATGAACCAGGGCTTGCCCACAACGCGCGTGCAGCATCACCATGCGCACATTCTTTCCGTTATGGGTGAAAACAACCTTGAAGGCCCTGTATGCGGCTTTGCGTTCGACGGTACGGGTTACGGACTCGATGGTGCTATTTGGGGCGGCGAAGTGCTTCTTTCGAACCTTCAGGCCTATGAGCGCTTTGTGAACTTCGCCTACATTCCCCTACCAGGCGGCGCGGCTGCCATCAAGGACCCTGCACGCATTGCCTACGGTGCCCTGTGGTCGTTTGATCTGCTGGAACATGAACAGGCCAAGAGGTTCGTATCCGAATGCGTGCCCAATGCCGAAGTGTTCGAGCAAATGATCGAAAAGGGTTTGAACACCCCCGAAACGTCTTCGGTTGGGCGTATCTTCGATGCAGCGTCGGCGCTGTTGGGCGTGTGCACTCACCCCCGCTACGAGGGCGAAGCGGCCATTCTTTTGGAGGCCGCGGCGCATAGGGCTCAGGTAGAGGCTGCGGGTTTGCCTGTGGAAGACGAGCGTTATCGCATCGCCTTCATCAAGAATACGGCAACGGAAAACAGCACGGCTGCCGACACTTCGGTTTTGCTGATGGATGTAGCGCCGGTATTTGCCGCCATGCTCGACGATATGCAGGCGTCGGTTCCTGTTTCCGTTATTGCAGCGCGTTTTCATGCCGCATTCGTGGAAGCCATTGTGAATGTTGCCGAATTGGTGCGTGCCACCTACGGCATCGAGGTTATGGCGCTTGCTGGTGGCGTGTTCATGAACCGCTACCTGATGGAACGTGCGCTTGCGCGCCTGCAGGAGCGCGGCTTTACGGTGGCACTGAATAAAGAACTGCCACCCAACGATGCTTCGATTTCCTATGGACAGGCTGTGCTAGGATTGCAGGCGCAACATGAGGAGTGATGCAATATGTGTTTAGCTATTCCCGCCCAGGTTCGTACCATCAACGAAAACAACTTGGCGGTAGTGGATATTCTGGGTGTTACCCGCGAAGTGGCGCTCGACCTTACCCCTTCCGCCCAGGTGGGCGATTTCGTTCTGGTTCACGCTGGCTTCGCCATTGAAGTGGTAAGCGAAGAAGACGCTCAGGAAACGCTCGATCTGATCAAGCAGATTCCCGAACTGGCCGACGTCGAGGGATTATAGGCGGGCGATTCCAATGGACTTGTCTTCTTTCAAAGACCCAGAACTGGCCCGTGGCTTAATTCACTCGATCGAGAAATGGGCGCCTGAGCATGCAACCTTGATGGAAGTGTGCGGCACCCATACGGTTGCCATTGCCCGCAACGGCTTGCGTACCATGATGCCCGAAGGCGTTCGTTTGGCATCGGGCCCCGGTTGCCCGGTGTGCGTTACCAGCAACAAGGACATCGATACGGTTATTGCGCTTTCGCGCGTTCCCGGCGTTACCATTGCCACTTTTGGCGATATGACGCGTGTGCCGGGCTCAACTTCCAGCTTGCTGAAAGAGCAGGCGGAAGGGCGTTCGGTAAGCATCGTGTACTCTCCGCTTGATGCGCTGAAACTCGCCCAGGAAAACCCCGATCAACAGATTGTGTTCGTGGGCGTGGGGTTCGAAACCACCACCCCCTTGGTGGCCATGGCCATCAAGCGTGCTAAGGCGCTGGGCCTTAAGAACTTCAGTGTATTCGTGGCGCATAAGAATATGCCCGGTGCGTTGGAAACCATTGTTTCCGACCCTTCACTGCAGATTGATGCGCTTATTTTGCCTGGTCATGTGAGCACCATCATTGGCATGAAGCCCTATGAGTTCCTGGCAAAGAAATACGGCATCCCTGGCGTTATCACCGGCTTCGAAGCAGTGGACGTGCTGCAGGGCATTGCCATGATTATGCGCCAGCTCCATGAGGGCCGTGCTGAAATCGAGATCGCCTACACGCGCGGCGTTGCACCCGAAGGTAATCCGGTTGCTGTTGCCGCCATCAACGAGGTGTTCCATACCGTGGACGCAACTTGGCGCGGCTTGGGTGTTATTCCCGGTTCGGGCTATGCGATCCGTCCTGAGTTCGCCGAGTTCGATGCATTCCAGCGCTTCGAGCCTGCGGTTGAGCCCACGCAAGAACCGAAGGGCTGCCGTTGCGGTGATGTGCTGCGTGGCATGATGGCTCCAAACGAATGCCCCTTGTTCCGCAAGGTGTGCACGCCTGAAAACCCTGTAGGTCCGTGCATGGTTTCCTCTGAAGGATCCTGTGCTGCCTACTTTAGGTACCTGTAACGGTTTCGCTGGTGGCATCTGTGATGCTGCTGGTAAATGAATATGTTTGTGAAACCCGCCCGCGCAGCGGCGAAAGACCGATTCTTTCCCCGATTTGCCAGGCGGGTTTTGTTTGTGCACGCATTGGGCGCTTCGGTACAGCGTGCGCTATGCGACAATAATGCCAAAACTGACGACTAGCTAGGGGATGGGGGTCTTATGCGCGCAGAACCTCAGGAAAAGCTGAATCCACGCATCAAGGCGGTTTGGCGCATCAGCGATACGTTAATGCTCACCGCAGCGTGGCTGATTCTGGCATCGCCGGGAGCCATTGCGTTGCTTGTCGATGCGTCGGAGGCGTATTGGGCAGAACCCTATGTGTTGGCATGTACCGTTCTGTACGCGGTTTTGCTGATCGTGTTCCTGTTCGCGGTAACGCCGCTTCGCTACATTCGCTGGCACTACGAGCTTCGTCCTGATTTCTTGGAACTGAAGTACGGCATCATTTGGCGCAAGCACATCGTGGTTCCTTTCATCCGTGTGCAGAATACCGACACGAAGCAAGGGCCCATTTTGCGTGCTTTTGGCCTGGCGAGTGTGACGGTTTCAACTGCTGCAGGGTCAATGGAGATCCCAGGCTTGCTTACCGCGCAGGCCGACGATGTTCGCGATCGTGCTGCTGAATTTGCGCGCCTTGCCCGCGAGGACGTGTAGCCATGAGCTCCAACGGTCCGATTCCTCCCAACATGAACCCCACGTCGTCGGGTGCTTCGGCTTTCGAACCCGAGCAAGCAGGGGTGCGCCATTCGCTGCATCATTGCTATATCTGGCTGGATGCGTTGCGTGTTGCACCGATTATTTTCATATGCGGGCTTTCTTCGTTGCCGGGGCTTGCGAAATTAGCCGAAGTGCTCGGTTTCGTCTCGGTAGATGCGTTTTTCGCCGCAGTGCTTCTGCTCCTTGCCGCTACGGTGCTTATTTGCGGGGCGGTGACAGGGGTTCGCGCGTGGACGTACCGCTACACCTGGTACGAATTTGACGAAACGGAATTCAGCTTCTATTCGGGGATCTTGAACAAACGGCGCACCCATGTGCCGTATTCGAAGATTCAGTCGGTAAACGAACGCGCATCTCTTCTTCAGCGCTTGGCGGGCGTGTGCACGGTGAACGTCGATACCGCGGGTGGTGCCAACAATAAGGCGCTGGTGATTTCGTACGTGGAGCGAAGCGCGGCAGAATATCTGCGCCGTGAGCTTTTTCACCGCAAGAGCATCGAAGGCGAGGGGGAACGCATTGTTACCGCTGCTCCGGGCGCTTTTGCCGAGCAGGGCAACGTGCTTGATGGCGCTGCTGCCGTTATGGATGATATGCGAGGCATATTCGCGAAAGATGCAGTGGATACAGGTGTTGTTACCTGCGAATACCGTCTTGGCAACAAGGAATTGCTGCTTTCCGCTCTGTGCGGAAGGGCATCGTTTGGGCTGGCTCTCGCAATAGCGATGGTTGCGCTCATTGTTGTGGCAACCTTAGTCATCCTTGCGGTTTTGGTCGACAGCTCAACATTTTTTGCAGCAACAGGCGCACTCAAGAGCGATCTTATGCTTGCATGTGGGCTGACGGGTGTCTTGCTGCTGTGTTGCTTGGCAATGACGTGGGTTGCCTATCTGATTGGCGTATGCCTTTCCTACGGCGGCTTCCAAGCGCGCCGTCGTGGTAGCCGCATCGAAGTTGAGCGTGGTCTTATAACGCATATGTTCAGCGGTATCGATGTAGATCGAATCCAGTCGGTGCACATCCATCAGACTTTCTTCCAGCGCCTTATGCACTGCTGCTCGGTTTCGTATGGCAGGGTGGGTGTTGCTTCTGGCGAAGAATCGTCTGGCTCTTCTTCTCAGCCAGAGACGGACAAACTGGTGGTGCATCCGTTTTTGCCCATCGGTGAAGCTTGGAACGTCGTTCAAGGTTTGACCCTTGAATACGCCCATGCTCCCGTGGCAAGCACCCCTATGCCGAAAGTGGCTCTGCGCCGCGCCATTACTCGAAGGGCGGTGCTGAAGGGTGTTGGATTCTGGCTTGCCGTGGGCCTGCTCCTGTTGTGTGCCGCCTCTTTTGCTGTTGATGCAACAGCTGTTCGGGGGCACGCTCAGTTCGGCGGTCTCGCAATGGCAACGCTGATGCCGGGCCTTTTGCTGTGCGTTGCCATTGCGGCTATCGAAGTGGTGGGTGCGTTTCTGTGGCATCGTCGTTCTGCGTTCGGTTTCGACAGTTCGGGAACCATTGTGGTGAACGGCGGCTACTCCACGGATACGGTCATTGTGCCCCGGAGAAAAATGCAGTATGCCTGCCTTCGTACGAATCCCTTGCAGCGCCATGCTGGCGTTGCAACCGTCTTGGTGCGTACCGCAGCAGGTGTGCGTGGCTGTGACGAGCGTCTGATTGACGTTCCGATTGCAGAAGCATCCGATTGGCTTGACTGGGCTCAGCCGAAAGGCAATCGCGCAGTATAATCGCAGCATTAACCTTATGAATCTGTTTCGCTGCCAGGTTGCAGCGAGTGTATCGTCCCGAATGGGGCAGTTGAAGGGATAGCAATGGCTCAATCACAGGCTCCCTCAAGGGAATGGACGCCTCGTCAGTTCAAGAAGCACGGTTTGGATAATCCGAAGCGCTCCAAGCGCGAAAAGAAGAATGATGCCAGTTCGCGTGATTCCCGCAAGGCCATTCGCGCCTATTCGCTAGGAGAAGAGATTGCCAATTCGATAACCCACGGCGTGGGTGCGCTGTTGGCTATCGCAGCCATTCCGCTTTGCGTTGTGGCGGCTGTTCACTCGGGCGGTGGCTTGCACTTGCTCGCTGCGCTGGTGTACAGCATCTTCATGCTGCTGGAATATGTGATGTCGACGCTGTACCACGCCATTGCCGTTGAAAAGGCCAAGCGCGTGTTCAAGGTGCTTGACCACAGCTTCATCTACTTATTTATTGCGGCTTCGTATAGCCCGTATTGCCTGGTCACTTTGGTTGATTGCCATGGCGTTGCCCTGTTTGCCTTTGTTTGGGCCGTTGCCATTATCGGCGTAATTGCCGAATCGTTCTGGGTGTTCCGTCCCCGCTGGATCTCGGCGGTGCTGTACCTGTGCTTGGGCTGGTCGGTTGTATGGTTTATACCGCAGCTCTGGGCGCTGCTTCCCGCACCAGGCTTCTGGCTTTTACTTGCGGGCGGACTCTGCTATTCCATTGGATGCATCTTCTACGTCCTGAAGAAGATCCCCTATATGCATTCCGTCTTCCACGTGTGGATCCTTGCCGGTTCAGTGTGCCAGTTCCTTTCCATCTGCCTATTCGTTTTGTAATCGCCGCCTTTAACATTTTCCTGACGAAGTAGTTACCTTGGCTCAGGGTGCAGTTAAATGGGGAGTGTTGGAAGGAGCAGCGTGGCAAAGGATGACAAAAAGGGGTATTCCCTGTTTAACCAGCCAAAGTCTCGACCAGCGCTAACGCGCGGCGAAGACCGGATTATCGCTGGCGTCTGCTCTGGTATTGCCGAGCGCATCGATGCCGATGCGGTGTTGGTTCGTGTTACGGCTGTGGTGTTGCTCATTTGCACTTTCGGCTTGGTTGTCGTTCCCTATATTGCCTTTGCGGCGTTTCTTCCCTCTTCGGACGGGGAGGGCAAGCCCTTAAATGTCAGCCCGCTTGACGTATGCTCCGATCGCTATCACCGTGTGGTTGAAGCAGGAGTGGCAAGGGTGGAAGCGCTGCGCAATTATGGCATCCACGCCGATGCGGGCCATATACCCCCCATGCCGCCTGCGTCTTCAGGGGTTTCTCGCCCTATACCTTCAGCGCCTACGCAAAGCGTGGTGGTTAACGACAGCAGCAAAGCGCGTAAGCGCGCACCGGTGGTTTTGGCGCTGGTGACGCTAACCACGCTTTTCTTCGTTTTTCTTGCCAACTACTGGGTTTCCCGCATTCCTGGAGTAAGTTTTTGGGGCTTTTGGCCGGTCTTGCTGATTGTTGCCGGCACAACCCTCCTGGTGTGTTTCGCCGATAAGGCGCCGTTGCGTCTTCGCCTGTGCGGTTTGGTTGTTTGCATCGAGCTCTGCATTGCCTTACTTCCGTTCTCTCTGGGCATTTGCCCGCCTCACAGCTTAGGGCGACTCACTGATTTGTCTGCGTTGATATGGCTTTCGGTGGCAGCTTGTCTCATTATTGCGTGTGCCTTTGACCGCATTGATTTCTTGGCTCTGGGCGTTGGACTCATTGCAGTTGCTTTGGTGGTTTCGTACCTTGATATTGGTGTGTTCGACCGTTTGGTGGCATTTTCATCATATTCCCACCACAATACTGCATTATCGCTGCTCAGAAGCTGATTTGGAACAAGTTCAGAACTTCCAACACAGGGTAGTCCCAGGTGCTTTGAGCCCGTTTGCCGATGGCCTAATTTGGAGCCTTTCGCGTGGGCGGGTATAATAGGCCTTGCGCTTTTGTGCGCTTATTGCGGTCTGCTGGTTCCAGCATCGGTGGCTCTGCAAGCAAGAAGGCCCGCACCCTTTGCTTCCCAAAGGGCAACGGCGAAGCTTCGGCATTGGAGTTTTTTGGCTAAAGCCAGCGTACATACCAAAAGAAGGGTTGCTCCGTTTTTCATGGTTTGCTTCGTGCTTATCATGGCAATGACGGTGGTTGCCTTTTGCTCTGTCGGCCAGGCGCAGGGTTCCAAGCAGGAAGATTCTTCCACTCTTGGCTTGGGTTCCTCCCGTGCGCAGGCCGTTGATACTCAGCAGCTTTCTTCGGCGCAGCGTGCTTCTGGCGTGGCCGATGCTTCTTCTAGCGTTGACGGGGTAACCGTCACTGAAGCAGCAGATGCTACGGAAGCAACTCAGCGCTCTATCACGGTCAAAGATCCTGACCCAGTTGTGGTGCCTATTGCGGTAGACGATACCAACGCCTTGGCAAAGCAGAAGGCAAACGAGGTTTGCACGCTCGATCCGCTGCCTACTGCGCCCCGCGTTGCACCCGACGTTAACGACGGCACCTGGCAGAGCGGCGTTGCCTCGGCTTATTCCATCGAAACCAACGACGATGGTCAGGGCAACTTCGGCGTAACCAACACTGCTTCAGGCATTGCGCTCACGCATCAGAGCGTTACGGTTGCCGTTCCTGAAGACAAGTCTTATCTGGTTGGTAGCATTTGCGAGATTTGTTACAACGGCAAGGTTGTTATTGCTACGGTTACCGATACCGGTGGTTTTGCCAAGTATGGTCGTGCGCTCGACTTGGCACCAGGTGTTTACAAGGCCTTCGGTGCTAGCAGCTACACCGACTGGGGCACACGAAACGTGTACTACCGATTCATTTAATGGTTAACGTCGGCCTGCGGGCCGGCGTTTTTTGTTTCCTCAGCACATGTTTTCAATCGTTGGAATGCGTGGGCTTTGAGTTGAGTTCCCTGATCTTCTAAACTATCCAGCAGAAGCGGTGGCTGCGGGAACGGCTGTTTTCGCAGTGCGCCATTCTAAGCGGGGTGCCTTCTTCTGTGTGGTGGCGTACGCAATGGAAGTGCCCGCCCAAGCAATAAGGACAACTGAAATTAGCAATAGCCGTGCGTATCATCCGCTTTTGGATGGGCAGGCAGGTTCGGGTGGCTGAGCCATGGCTCAGCCCAAGGAATATAACACCTGTTCACTGTGATGGATTCGCTTGGTTTCACTGCGATTAAGATGGAGGTGCGGCGCGCATAAGGCGCCGCGATAGATGTGAGCGACATTATTATTGTGGGTTGCGGCCGCGTTGGTTCGCGTTTGGCCCTGATGCTCTCCGAGCATGACAACAACGTATGTGTAATCGACCGCGACCCTTCGGCTTTCGCCGCGCTGGGCCGCGACTTCAATGGCTCGACCTTTGTGGGCGTAGGCTATGACGAAGAGATTTTGGTGAACGCCGGCATCGAGGAATGCGACTTTGTGGCTGCAGTAACCCAGAGCGACAACGCGAACCTCATGGTGGTTGAAATTGCTCGTCGTTTGTACGATGTGCCTCACGCTGTGGCGCGCTTGTACGATAGCAGCCACGAGCGAACCTACCTGCAGCTGGGTATCGACTATGTATGCGGCACCACGCTGGTTGCCGAGGAGATATTCTCGAAGGCTATATCGGGCATTGGCGACCATATTGCCACGTTCGGTGATTTCGAGGTGCTTCAGTTCGCCCTTAACCTTTCCGAAGTGGGGCAGAAATCCATCAAGGTTGCCGACCTTGAAAGCCGCCATGGCATTCGCGTATGCGCTTTTGAGCGCGCCGACGGCACGGTAAGTTCTATTCCTTCGCCTTCGAGCATCCTGTACCACGGAGATGCGGTGCTCGCCGTGGTTTCGCATGCGATGCTTCCCGCTATCGCGAAGTACGCACAGGATTAGGGGGGTTGCGGTGTATATCGTTATCGTTGGCGGCGGCAAGCTCGGCGCATATCTTGCGGGCACCCTTTTGCGCGAAGACAACCAGGTTGCCTTGATTGAAAAATGCGATGCCCAAGCACGCCGCCTGGCGGAAACCATCGATGGTTCTTGCCTGGTTATCAGCGGTGATGGCTGCTCGGCTTCCGTCCAGGAAGATGCGGCCATGCAGTCGGCCGATGTTTTTGTGGCGGCAACCGGGCAAGATGAAGACAACCTTGCTGCGTGCGAGATTGCCTCGCGCGTGTTTGATGTGCCGCGCTGCATTGCTCGCGTGAACAGCCCCAAGAATTTGCGAATTTTTCGACGCTTGGGCATTGAAAGTGTTTCTTCCACAGTAATGATCGCGAACATGATTCAGGAAGAAGCCATGCTTGGATCTATGGGCGTTGCCGTTTCGCTTACCAGCGACCAGATTGGCTTGCTGGACATCAAAGTTCCCACCATGCGCAACCACGACAACTACAAAGGCGTGCGAGCGCTCGACATTGAATTCGACGAAGGTATTCGCATAATTGCTGTTTCACATCAAGACGACGTGGAGGTAGTGAACAGTGAAACGCGCATTTTCCCAGGTGATCAGGTTATCGTTGCGGCGGATACTGATCTTCTGGCTCGTGCTCGCGAAATCGTGCGTTCGTTGTAACGGTTGCCGTGGGCGTTCGCGTGTTTTATGTTGGTAGAATATGGTCTCAGTCAGTTGCCTGGTAAGGCATACGTAAAGGGAGGAATCGAATGATCGGTCGCTACACCCGCCCCGAAATGGGTGCTATTTGGGAGCTCCAGAACAAGTTCGAGATCTGGAAGGAAATCGAGGTTCTGGCATGCGAAGCCCAGGCCGAATTGGGCAAATCGGGCATCACCAAGGAAGAGGCTGCTTGGATCCGCGAGCATGCAGACTTCACTGTTGAGCGCATCGACGAGATCGAAAAGGTTACCAATCACGATGTAATCGCCTTCACTACCAATATGGCGGAGTACATCGATGCCGACGTTCCCGAGGGAACCGAGCCTCCCAGCCGTTGGGTTCATTACGGTATGACCTCTTCCGACTTGGGCGATACGGCTCTTTCCTATCAGATTACCCAGGCGCTGGATATCATCCTGAAGGACGTTGCTCTGCTGGGTGAAACCTGCAAGCGCCGCGCTTTTGAATTCCAGGAGACCCTGTGCGTAGGTCGCACTCACGGCATCCATGCTGAGCCCATGACATTCGGCATGAAGTTCGGCAGCTGGGCTTGGGCCCTGAAACGCGCTCAGACGCGTCTGCAAGAGGCTCGCAAGGTTGCAGCAACGGGCGCAATTAGCGGTGCTGTTGGAACCTACTCCAGCATCGACCCATTCGTAGAGCAGTATGTCTGTGAAAAGCTTGGCCTTACGCCCGACCCGCTTTCCACGCAGGTTTTGGCACGTGACCGCCATGCTCAGGTTATGACGACGCTGGCTGTTACCGCTTCCACGTTGGAGTCCATTGCTATGCAGGTTCGTCTGCTTCAACAGTCTGACGTTATCGAGGCCGAAGAGCCGTTTGCCAAGGGTCAGAAGGGTTCTTCCGCTATGCCCCATAAGCGCAACCCCATCACCGCGGAGCGTGTATGCGGCCTTTCCCGTGTGGTTAAGTCCAACGCTCAGGTGGCGCTTGACGACGTTGCTCTGTGGTACGAGCGCGACATCAGCCACTCTGGCGCAGAGCGCGTTGCCATGGCGGATAGCTTCATCGCGCTGGATTATATGTTCGGCAAGATGCAGTGGATGCTTGACGGCCTGCAGACCTATCCTGCCAAGATGGAGCACAACCTGTGGCGCACCAAGGGCCTCATCTTCTCTTCGAAGGTGCTGCTCGCTTTGGTTCAGACCGGCATCACGCGCGAAGACGCATACGTTATCGTTCAGCGTAACGCCATGAAGGTATGGGCCGACATCCAGAACGCTGTCGACGGCCCCACCTACCGCGAGAACTTGGAAGCCGACCCTGAGGCCAAGCTTTCCAAGGAAACGCTCGACGAGATCTTCGACCCGTGGGACTTCCTTACGCGTAAAGACGTGGTATTCGATCGCCTGAAGGAACTTGAGTTCTAGAGTAGGGTGCAAGTGCTAGGGTAGGCGCAACATCGTTTGAAAACAAAGCGAGGGCATCCGAAGTTGGATGCCCTCGCTTTTTTGTTTTGCAATGTTGCGGGTGGGCCGCTTTGTGGGACCGCCCGAGGCCATCTTGCATCGTCAGTCCGCAGGACCGCCCCGAGGGTGTCCCTGGGGGCGAGACGGCACCGCGCCGCTTGCATCACCTAAAATGCGTTGTCGATGCTGCCCTTGATGGGCGTGAAGACGCGCACGAGGGCGTGGTCGTTGTTGCTATCGTTGTCGTCGGTGATTTGCGAGAGACCCACGAATGAAGAGCGAGTGCCTGTGGAAACCAGGTGCTCGCCGTAGGTGTCGCAGCCGCTTGGCGTGTCGATGGCGAAGTAGCTCTTGCTGCCAAAGTTAACGCCGCACAGGGCAGTGGTGGATTTCACCACAAACCATTCGCCCGACCAACAGGGGGCGGTAATGGGCGAGCGCGAGAAACGGAACCATTGCAGGTCGTCGTAGTGGTAGGCGTTCGCTGCCGAACGTGGCGTGTAAGTGCCCAAGTTGGCAATGCCGCCGCCGAAGTTGTAGATGCTGCTGAACCCAAACGAAAAACCGCTGCGGCCGTAGCTTGCCAAGTCAGGCGTCATGGAAGAGGGGAGCGTCATCTGGTCGACGGTGGAATTATCTTTGGCTGAAATCTTAGTGAGTTGGTGGTAGGTACCCTGTGCTTCGGCGCGCGGCGTGATTACCACGCCATCATCAGCTGCGGTTACGCGTGTGGCGAAGGCCTTTTTCGAGGTGTAGGGAACAGCTACGTCGCCAGAGCCGAATCGCGCGCTTTTGAGGGCGCTTCGTTCGGCAGCGGATTCTCCTGAGGTGTTGGGGCATACCTGCCAGAAGGCGGTTTCGCCCACGGCGGCAATAGAAGGAATAAGCCAATTGCCATCGCCCTGGTCAACCTGGGTGATGGAAGCAGCGCTGCCGTTGGATAGCTTTGCGGTGTATACGCGCCAAGCAGATTCGTAGGCGCTCGATTCCGTCCAAACAAGACCGTTTTCGCTGCAGCGCACATCGACGATTTCGTATCCTTCGTCAGCGCCTTGAGCAGCGGAAAGTATCGAAGCGGTTTTGCCGCTTGAAAGGTACAGCAGGCTTACCGTGTTCAGGGGGCTTGCCGATTCGCCGGGTACCAGGCAGGCGGCAACGGTGTCGTTGTCGGCCCACACCAGGGTTCCGTACGTGAGCTTGTAGCTTCCTGCCGCCTTCACGTGCTGCGTGTAGTCGGTTTGGCTGTAATCCGAAAGGGCATTCACCGCATCTTCGGGAACGCTGATGCTATCCACGGTGGTTTCTTTTTTGCCCTCCAGCGCGTTGGTGGCAAGCGAAAGCCCGCCGCCCAAAGCGGCAACGCCCGCGATAGCGCCCGCTCCGATAAGCAGGTTCCTGCGCGTAAGCAGCACTTCGGGGCCCGACTTCTTTGCGGAAACACCGCTGGCAACTTGGTTGAATGCGGGGCCGAAGCCATGGGAGGAAGCGTTTGAGAATCCGCCTTTGCCCTTCGTTTTCGCAGATGGCCCGAACGCCGAGCGGCTTCTGGGCGCAGAAGTGGAAAAGCCCTGTGGAGCTGCTTTGCGGGCGGAATGAGCGCCGCGCGTGCTGCCTCCGCGAACCCCTGCGCTGCGGTTGTGCGAATTGCGAGAGGGGCGAGGGGCTTTGCCGGGAATATTTTGACTGCGTTTAGTGGGCACGTATTCTCCTGATGTGGTGCTTTCCCGCGCCACGGTTGGGCGGGTACTGCTGAGGGGTATTGTGACATTTGGGTGTCCGCTTATGGCTCCTGTTCTGGCAATTGATACAATAATTGCAAATGGCGCCTGGGCGCCTCTAGCGCGTTATGTGCAGCAGCGCATCGCGCCGTTGGCCCCAGAGTCCGCAGCCGTCTTGTCCGCATTTTGGCTGCGCTGCATGTGCAGATAAAGCCCGTATGGGCTTTTCGATACCTGTCAGGAGGCATTGATGACTTCTTCAATGAACGAAAGCACTCGTCGTATCCTTCTCGTGGAAGACGAAAAAGCCATTCGCGATGCGGTGGCGGCATATCTCGAACGCGAGAACTATTGGGTAACCGCCGTGGGCGATGGCCAGGAAGCCCTGGAAGAGTTTTCCAAGCACCACTTCGATCTGGTTGTGCTCGACCTGATGCTCCCTCGTGTTCCCGGCGAGCGCGTATGCCGCGTTATCCGCGACAACTCCGACACGCCCATCATCATGCTCACCGCTAAGGGTGAAGTGGAAGACCGCATTATCGGCCTCGAACTGGGCGCGGACGACTACCTTATCAAGCCCTTCAGCCCCCGCGAATTGGTTGCTCGCGTGCGTGCCCTTTTGCGCCGCGTGCATTCCGAATCTGAGCCTCAGCGCGAAGTGTTGGAATTCGGCGAGCTCACCATCGACATTTCGGGTCATAAGATCCTCGTAAGCGGCGAAGAGGTTGACCTTACCGCCAGCGAATTCAAGCTGCTCACCACGCTGTGCCGCTACCCTGGCCGCGTGTACTCGCGCATGGAATTGGTTGAAAAGGTTTTGGGCTACGACTTCGAGGGCTACGAGCGTACCATCGACTCCCATGTGAAGAACCTTCGCGCCAAGATTGGCGACAATCCGCGCAATCCAAAGTGGCTTCATACCGTGCATGGCGTAGGATACCGTTTTGAGGATCCCACGAAGGCCAACTAGTTTCCTTTGAACCTGCAGCGCGTTCTGCCTTCGGGCGGGGCGCGCTTTTTTATTGGGGCTGCCACAGAAAGGAGTTGCTGATGGCTGCAAATTCAACCGACACCACCTGGAGTCAAGCAGACAGCGAGGAGCCAGACGGAAAGTCGGCAAAGAAGAAGGGGCTGAACCTTTCTTTCAACAAGCGCATCGTGCTGGTAATGCTAGCGGTTTCCCTTATCACGGTGCTTTCTTCCATTGCGGTGCTTTCCTTTGTATGGGAGCAGCACTTTCAAACCTATACGCGCGAAAACGTGCAGCGCGTTGCCGATTCCACGGCCGATTCTATTGCCCAGGGCTACAAGGCTTCTCGTGGCGATTGGTATAGTGGCGCCCTGAACGCTGCTTCTTCGGCAAGCATTCTGTACGATTCCATCAACGTGCAGGTGCGCGACGAAAATGGTGCCATCGTGTATGACGACTCAACCGACAAGGCTTTGGGTGCTGCCGCCATGAAGGAGTCGAGCGGCAATGTGGCTAAGGCTGCCATTGATGTCGACGGGAATCAGGTTGGCACCGTGTTCGTGCGGGTGCACGGCTCCGATACGCTGTTAACCCAGACCGATGCCGAATTCCGTGAAAAGTCGTACCAGGCCATGATTTTTGCTGCGTTCATCGCGATGGCTATCTCGGTTGTGGTGGGAGTGCTGTTCTCCCGCGCGCTTGTCGCCCCCATTCGTCGCATCACGAACACGGCTAAGGCGCTAAAAGAGGGCGATTATTCGGCGCGTACCGGCATGAAGGGTACCGACGAAATTGCCCGATTGGGCAATATGTTCGACGCCATGGCAGATTCCGTGGAGCAGAACCGCAAGCTGGAGCGCAGGCTGGTAACCGACGTTGCCCATGAGCTGCGCACGCCGCTTATGGCCATCCAGTCCACCGTTGAGGCGATGATCGATGGCGTGTTCGAACCCGATGCCGAGCGTCTGGAAACGTTGAATTCCGAAGTGCGTCGCCTTTCCCGTTTGGTTGATGCGCTGTTGAAGCTTTCGCGCCTGGAAAGCCGCACCAAGCCCATAGAGCGTCAGAAGGTCGACCTTACCGAAATGCTGTCGGCGGTTGTGGCAACGCACCAGGCCTACATCAACGAAGAGGGCTTGAACCTGGAATTCGAGTACGATCCGCACGTGTACGTGTACGGCGATGCCGACTTGCTGCGCCAGGCGGCGGCGAACCTGATTTCCAATGCTGTTCGCTACACCCCCGAAGGTGGCACCATCACCATCACGGCGCGCAAGGGTGAACTGATGGGGCAGATCAGCGTTCGCGATACGGGTATTGGCCTTACTCCCGAAGAAGCGAAGATGGTATTCCAGCGTTTCTGGCGCGCCGATTCGGGTCGCGCTCGCGCAACGGGGGGCTTGGGCGTTGGCCTTTCTGTAGTGAAAGAAATCGTGGACCAGCACAATGGCTGGGTGCGTGTTGAAGGCCGTCCTAACGAAGGGGCGTGCTTCACCATCTACGTGCCCTTGTACACCAGCGAATCCGAAAAGAAGAAGGGCAACCGTCCTCGCTTCGGAACGAATTAGTTTTAGAGCGAACTAGCTTTGAAAGGCGCCCGCACAGGCGCCTTTCTTGTTGGCTGGGGCTTGGCCTTGAATCACGGGCACCTTTCTTTCTGGCCTTGGCCCTGGATCGTGGGCACCTTTCTTGCTGGACTGTGGATCGCAGCTGCCTTTCTTGAGCTGGTCTTGGCTAAATGATTGTGCGAATTGCCTCAACAACGAGGGGCCAGGCCATTTTGGGCTGGCCCTGGCTAGGCGGTTGTGCTTCTGAGGCCGGATATTTGCGGAGGTTTTTGCGCGCTCGGCGCCGTGCATTCGCCGTGCATTAATCGCAGTAGTTGTGAATCGGCGCAAGTACTGCTTCTTTTTCATGCGTTGCTGCGCAAGATGTTCCATAATAGAGTTCTGTCAACAAACTCAGACGGAAGGACGGTCATGTCTGTAATCGACATCAAACCCGATGCACAGGGAAAGGTGCGCGATCTGTACGATTTGGGCGACAAGCTGCTGCTGGTTGCATCCGATCGTATTTCTGCTTTCGACTATATTCTGGAAGACGAAATCCCCTATAAGGGCCAGGTGCTCACGCAGCTTTCTTGCTTCTGGTTCGACCTTCTGTCCGACGTGGTGGACAACCATCTGATCTCTGCCGACGTTGCCGACCTTCCCGAGCAGTTCAAGCCTTATGCCGATAAGCTTGCTGGCCGCTTTATGCTGGTAAAGAAGGCCAACATGTTCCCCGTTGAGTGCATTGTGCGCGGCTACCTTACCGGTTCCGGTTTGAAGGACTACCAGAAGACGGGCGCTGTGTGTGGCATTCAGCTCCCCGAAGGCCTGGTAAATTCCTCTAAGCTGCCTGAAACCATCTTCACCCCTTCCACGAAGGCCGAGATTGGCGACCACGACGAGAACATCAGCTTCGAGCAGTGCGAAAAGCTCATTGGCGCTGAAGACGCTGCCGCCATTCGCGACCTTACCATCAAGGTGTACGAAACGGCTGCAACCCATGCCAAGGAGCGCGGCATCATCATCGCCGACACCAAGTTCGAGTTCGGCGTATACGATGGCAAGATCATCCTGGGCGACGAGGTTCTGACCCCCGACTCCTCTCGTTTCTGGGCAGCCGACACCTATAAGGTTGGCGAAGAGCAGCCCAGCTTCGACAAGCAGTTCGTGCGCAATTGGCTCAACGCCAACTGGGATCGCACCGGCAACCCGCCGCGTCTGCCCGAAGATATCATCAAGAAGACCAGCGAAAAGTACATTCAGGCTTACGAGAAAATCACGGGCAAGACGTTTGTAGCCCAGTAGGCCCCGACGAAAACACAACAAGGAGAATCAAGGGATGTCTCAGCGAAACCCCATGAACGAGCGATACACCAGCGACCAGAAGCGTGGCACTACCCGCAAGAGTGCAGCTTCCGCCAAGCCGGTTTCGAAGGCTGCGTCTTCGGTGCGTACCACATCGGCAAAGCCCGAGAAGAAGGGGTTGTTCGGCGGCTCCAAGAAGCAGGAGCCGGCTCCCGCGAAAGCTCCTAAGAAGACCCAGGTGGCCCAGTCTGCTCGCAAGGCGGAAGAAGCTCCTTCGCTTTCCAAGGAAGAGCAGAAGGAAATCGAAAAGCATAACAAGCAGGTTAAGCGCGCCGACCGCGAGGCTCGTCGTGAGCGTAACAAGGAAGTTAACCGCTTCGTTCCCGACACGGCAGAGTTCAAGCGTTTGAACCGAAAGCGTATGGTTTATTCGGGCGTTGGTTTCGTGGGCATGATTATTGCCATCGTGCTTTCGCTGCTTATTCCTCAGCAGCCGTTCATTTCGATTGGCCTGATGATTGCTTCTTGGTTCTTCTTCTTCATGGGTATGCGCATCGACACCAATCAGCTGCGTCCTCTGCGTGAGCAGGGCTATGACAAAGCTGTGCGCCAAGCCCAGAAGAAGGCAAGCAAGAAGAAGAAATAGCTTTGACGGAAAAGGGGTTTAGCCCCTTTTCCTATTCAAATTCGCTAGGAGTGGCAAAAGGGGGTTAACCTCTTTTGCCACTTTGATTGAAAGGTGCTTTTATGCGATTGGTCTCCTGGAACGTTAACGGTTTGCGCGCTGTTATGAAGAAGGGGTTCATGGACGCCTTCGACGAGCTTGATGCCGATGTGTTCGCGCTCCAGGAAACGAAACTGCAAGAAGGCCAGATCGAGATGGATCTTCCTGGGTACCACCAGTGTTGGAGCTATGCCGAGCGCAAAGGCTATTCCGGTACAGCGGTGTTCTGCAAGGAAGAGCCGTTGCAGGTAATTCACGAGGTAGGCGTGCCGGAACTGGACACTGAGGGTCGCGTGGTGATCTGCGAATTCGCACAGTACTGGTTCGTAAACGTATACACGCCCAATGCTCAAAGTGAACTTGCGCGCCTTGACCACCGTATGGCCTGGGACGATAGGTTCCGCGATATTTGCAAAGGCTTGGAGGAAGGCGTGCTTCCCAATGGCCAGACGGGAAACGCAAAGCCCGTGGTGATGTGTGGCGACTTCAACGTGGCTCATCAGGAAATCGACCTGAAGAACCCGCGCTCCAATCGCGGCAATCCCGGCTTTTCCGATGAAGAGCGCGCCAAGTTCACCTGTCTTTTGGATGCGGGCTTCGTCGACACGTTCCGTTACCTGAACCCTTCAACGGAGGGTGCCTATTCCTGGTGGAGCTACCGCTTCCATGCCCGCGCCAACAACGCAGGATGGCGCATCGACTATTTCCTGGTAAGCGAAGCGCTGCGTGAAAAGGTGCAGATGGCCAACATCTATTCCGAGATCATGGGCTCCGACCACTGCCCGGTTTCGGTGGAATTGGACCTGTAGGCTCAGCCCGTTGCGACAGTCCGGCCCGTTGCGGCGGCTTTGCCCCGCCTAGTCTTCGTCTTCGGGCGGTGCTGCCATGCTCGTGACGATGTGGGGCATGGCTCTTCGCTGTAGCGCAGGAATGGGTAGACGCGCTACAATGGTTCGATACATTTTCTATTGGCTGGAAGGCAATGATGGCAAGTAACGATATGGATTTGGCAAAGATCGAGCAGGGCGTGCGCCTGATTTTGGAAGGCGTTGGCGAAGACCCGAACCGCGAGGGGCTGCTTGAAACCCCGGCTCGCGTGGCCCGTATGTACGAAGAATGCTTTGCTGGCCTGCATCAAGACCCAGCCGTTCATTTTGAAACGCTTTTCGACGAACACCATGATGAAATGGTCATCGTTCACGATATTCCGTTCTTCTCCATGTGCGAGCACCACCTGGTACCGTTCTTCGGCAAGGCTCATATCGCATATCTGCCTTCCGAATCGGGCAAGATCTGCGGTATTTCCAAGCTGGCTCGCCTGGTTGAGGTATATGCCCGCCGCCCTCAGGTGCAGGAGCGCCTTACCTCGCAGGTGGCCGATACTTTGGTAGAGCAGCTGAACCCCCGCGGCGTCGCTGTGGTTATGGAAGCGGAGCATCTGTGCATGAGCATGCGCGGCGTTAAGAAGCCCGGCGCGAAAACAGTCACCAATGCCATGCGTGGTATATTCAAGGAAGATGCTGCGACGCGCGCAGAGGCGCTGTCGCTTTTGATGGGACGCTAAGTTCCCGCAGGTAGGCCGAAGCTTTCGCAAGGAGCGGAAGCAAAGCGAAAGGAATCTTTCATGCGTTGTGTTATCTCGGTTTTGGGTAAAGACCGCGCCGGTATCGTAGCTGGCATTTCCGGTGTCCTGGCAGAAAAGGGCGCAAGCATCGACGACATCAACCAGACCATTCTGGATAACATCTTCAGCATGACCATGCTGGTTCGTCTTGATACCGACACCGCTGGCTTTAATGAGGTTCAGGAAGCACTCACCAAGGAAGGCGAAGAGCTGGGCGTTCAGGTAATTGTTCAGCGCGAAGACGTATTCCAGTTCATGTACAAAATCTAAACAGGAGGCGAAGCTCAGTGAGCGAAAACTGTCAGACGAGCGCAGGGGAAACGCAGCAAGGCACCTCGTGTGCGCCATTGGCAGGTGAAACGTTCGCTGCTTTCGTTGACACCATAGCTGCTCTGCGCGCTCCGAACGGCTGTCCGTGGGACCGCGAGCAAACCCATGAATCCATCGCCCGCAACATGATCGAAGAGGCGTACGAGGCTGTCGATGCCATTGAGCAGCACGACGCGGCGCATCTTCGTGAAGAGCTGGGCGATGTTCTTTTGCAGGTGGTTCTCCAAAGCCAGATTGCCGCCGACGCAAGCGAATTCACCGTTGCCGACGTATGCCGCGATGTGAACGCGAAGATGATTCGCCGCCACCCGCATGTGTTCGGCGAAGCTGCTGCGGGTTCTGCCGAAGACGTGCTTTCCATTTGGGACAACGTGAAGCTCGCCGAAAAGAGCGCTGCCGATGCCCAGGCTGAAGAGCCCGAGGGGTTGCTGGACAGTGTGCCCGTTAGCTTCCCAGCGCTGCTTCAGGCCTACAAGATTTCCCGCAAGGCGGTTGCCGCCGGGTTCGAGTGGGACACCGTCGAAGACGTGTGGGCCAAGGTTGAAGAAGAGATTGCCGAATTCAAGCAGGCGTGCCGCTCCGATGACGCCCAGGCGAAGGAGCTCGAGTTCGGCGACGTGCTGTTTTCCCTGGTGAACGTGGCGCGCAAAGAAGGCATCGATGCCGAAACGGCCCTGCGTGCCACGTGCCGCAAGTTCCGTGAGCGCTGGGCCTTTATGGAAGGCGCTGCATGGGGGCAGGGCAAGCGCATTGAAGAGCTGGATATGGATGAAATGCAGCAGCTGTGGGATCAGGCCAAGATGTTGCACGTAGGTGAAGCGTCCCATGACTAAGCTCTATTCGCGCACGGTGTCGCTGAACACCGATATCGTTGACGCCTTCTGCGTGCTGCAGAAGGGTTTTACCGATCAATTTGTGTACTACGACAAAGAACGCCCTATACGCTATTTGGGCCTGGGTCGTTGCATTGCCTTGGCAACGCTGGGCGAAGCCGACGTGGTAAGCCAGGACGCAGGGTTCGCGCCGGTGTTCTTTTCGTTCAACCGCTTCGATGCCGAAAACCCCAAGCCAGCCGACGACATGATGACGGCCTTCCCGCGTTTGCGCCTGATGCTGCCCGAATTGGTGCTTATCCAAAACGAGCAAGGGTCGTTCTTGCAGGTGAACAGCTTGGGGCCCGTATATCAAGGCAGGGTCGATCGCTTTGTGCGCCATGCTGAGGAGGCAAAGCCCCGCACTCATCGCACCATGGCATATTCGTTGCAGCGCGATTCATTCGACGAGTGGCAACGCATCATGGATATGGGACTTGGCCGCATTGCGTCGGGCAAGATCGAAAAACTCGTGCCTTCGCGCCGCATCGAGCTTACGGCCGACCAGCCGTTTTCGTCGAAGGACGTGCTGGTGAACCTGATCGACGGCGGCGCCCGTGGCACGGTGTTCCTGTATCGTTACGGCGATGTGTTCTTCTGCGGCTGCACGCCCGAGCTGCTGCTGCGCAAGAATGGGACGCACGTGGAAAGCATGTGCCTTGCTGGTACGTGCCCGCACGGTGAAACGCCGGAAGAGCAGAAGGCCTTGGCCGACGAACTGCTTGGTAGCGAAAAGAACCGTCGCGAGCATGAGTACGTGGTGAAATTCATGCGCGAAGTGTTCGCCCGTAATTGCTATAACGTTGATATTCCCGCGACACCGCAGATCAAAGTGCTAAAGCATGTGCAACACCTGCATACACCCGCGGCGGCACAGGTTATGGAGGGCACCACGCTTATGGGCCTTGCCAGCCAGCTGCATCCCACCCCAGCGCTTTCCGGCACTCCGGTGGGCGAAGCGCTGATGACGCTGCGTGAAGCCGAGGGCTACAACCGCGGCTTTTTCGGTGGTGCAGTGGGCTATGTGAACGCCGATGGCGATGGGGAGTTTTCCGTCGCCATCCGATCGGGCGTATTCGACGGTGAGCGCGGCTGGCTTTATGCCGGGTGCGGCATTGTGGAAGGCAGCGATGCCTCTGCGGAATTCAACGAGATCGATCTGAAGTTGAAAACTATCTTGAGTGCGTTTGAGGCACCTGGGGACGAAAGGGACGAATAGGCCATGGCCGAAAAGGGAGCGGATTTGCTGGTTGGCGAAGAAGGTCAGGCGCCCGATGCGCCTGAGCTTGCCATTGCGCAGAAGAAGCGTGCGTTGGGCACTTATGTGGGTGCGTTCTTCGATGAGCTGATGCGCGCGGGCGTGCGTGATGTGGTGGTAAGCCCCGGTTCGCGTTCCACTCCGCTTTCGATGGTTGCCCACGAGGCGCATGCCCGATTCGGTTCGGCGTTCAACTTGTACTTGGATATCGACGAGCGTGGCGCTGCCTTCTTTGCTTTGGGCATCGCCAAGGCAACGGGGCGTGCTGTGTGCGTTATCTGCACCTCGGGTACGGCGTTGGCCAATTATTATCCTGCGGTGATGGAAGCGGAGATTTCCCGCGTGCCCCTTATTGTGCTTTCGGGCGATAGGCCGGCGCGCCTGCAGGGGCTTGGCGCTCCGCAAACGTGCGATCAGAATAAGGCGTTTTCCGACCATGTGCGCCGTTTCTTCGCCATGCCCGAGCCGAACGACGCTCCTAAATACGTTGCCCACGTGCGCCAGGTTGCACGTGAAACGGTTATTGCCGCAGCTCCAGGGACTCACGCCTCGGCTCCCGTGCACGTGAACTTCCCATTCGATGAGCCGTTGGTGCCCGACACTGCTATGCCCGACTTGTTTGATGCGGGTCGCGTTGCCGCTGCCGACGATCTTCCTGCTTTGGTGCACACGGAACACGAGCTTTCTTCCCGCGATGCGGCTTCCCTGGTGGATTTCCTCGATTCCCATACCGTGGTGGTTCTTGCCGGTGAAGGAACGTTTTCTGCCGAAGCGGTTGCCGATAGCACGCGAAGGGACAGGGAGGCGCAAGCGCTCCTTGCTTTCGCTGAGCGCTTCGATGCGCCTTTGCTTGCCGACCCGCTTTCTCATTTGCGCACGTACGGCCACCCTGCCGTTATCTGCGGATACGACCGCATTATGGGATCGGACGAAATGCCCGCCTTCGACGCGGTGGTTCGCTTCGGACGCTATCCGGTATCGAAGCGCGCAACGCAGGCAATCGAAGCTTGTCGGGCTGCGCAGATCGTGGTTGATCCTCTTGCCACACGCGACTTCAATTCGCAGACCACCACGTTCGTGGCGGCAAACCCGCTCGATTTCGTGGTGGCTTTGCTTGAAGCGGGGACTGTTCCCAACCCGGAAGAATCCATGGCCTATGCCCCCTTGCCGCAGAATGTTCACGAGTGGGGGCTTATCGACCGCGCCCGAACCGAGCGCATATTGGCAACCGATTTCGCTGCCGATAGCCAGTTCGAAGGTTCCTACCTGCGTGCGGTGTTGGAGGAAATTCCCGCAGAAAGCTTGCTGTTCACGGCAAATAGCATGTCGGTCCGTGCACTCGATGCCTTCTATGTAAGTCAGGCGAAGCACCTTACCGTGCTGGCAAACCGCGGCCTTAACGGCATCGACGGAACCGTTTCCACGGCATTGGGCGCAGCGCAAAGCTTCAAGCAAACCGTTATGGTTACGGGCGATTTAACCCTGCTGCACGACCTGAATTCACTGGCGCTGCAGGGGGAAATGCTCTTGCGTGAACGCCAAGGTTCGCCAAGGCCCAGCATCGTTATCGTGCTCCTGAACAACAACGGCGGTGCCATCTTCGATATGCTGCCGCAAAAATCCGACGAATCGTACTTCGAGAGGCTGTTCCTAACACCTCAGAAGGTTGATTTTGCCGCTGCGGCCGGCGCCTTTGGGGTACCCACGGCCACGGTGCATACGGTGGCAGAATTCAAACAGGCATTTAGCGGATTCCTAGGTGAACAGGGTATATCCTTAGTAGAGGTTCCTTTGCCCTTGGCGGGAGTACGGGAACGCTACGATCAGTATTGGTAATGCGCATGTGCGCACGTGCTTGAGGGGAGCAACCGATGCACAATCACACTTGTGGCTGCGGTCATCATGAGGGGGATGCCGGCTGCGGCTCTCACGAACATCATCACGGCGAAGCCTGCGCGTGCGGTAACCATCACGATGCGCCTGAAGTTGAGCCCTTGGCGTCGGCATGGAGCATGCTCGGTAAAACTGCTCAGGAACAAACGGTGCCGCCTACGCGCGAATTCGACTTCGACTGGGAAGGCCAGAAGATCCACGTTTATCAGTGGGGCAAGGCCGAAAACATCCCCGTTGTTTTGCTTCATGGCTTTATGCAGACGGGCTTAAGCTGGAGCATCATTGCCGCCGCCCTTTCAGGTAATCATTGCGCATACGCGCTTGATTTCTTGGGGCATGGCAGAAGCAGTAAGCCGAGCAATATCGAGCTTTACCGCTACGACGCCATGGTGCGTATGGTGGAGTCGTTTTTGGAGCAGGTTGCGTGCGCAGGTCCTGAAGGCGCCAAGCGTCGCGCTCACGTTGTCGGCTATTCCATGGGCGGGCGCATAGCCCTGGGGTTGGCATCTTCTGAAAAAGACCTGCTGTATTCGCTGATTCTGGAAAGCTGCAATTTTGGGCCCGAGGGCAACGAGCAGCGCGCCGCCGCAGAAGAACGCAACGTCGGCTGGGCTCAACGCTTACGCAGCAACGGCATCGAAGAGTTCGTTGAGTACTGGGAGGCGCTGCCGCTCTTCGAATCGCAGCGTGAAATGGGGCTCGATGAAGAGCTTCGCCCCGAGCGCTTGGCCAACGACGCCGAATCGATGGCGTTGTGCCTGGAAGGCGCAGGAAAGCACGCCATGCCCGATGCTTCTCAGGCGTTCGCCGTGACGGCAAGCACCTGGGTGCCCGTCAAATACTTGTGGGGTTACGACGACTGCGGCAGCGAGGGAGTAGCGCACCAGCTGGAACACGATGGCATCGACGTGACCTCGTTTGGAACGGGGCACAACGTACACTTAGAGGCGCCCGTTCTTTACGGTACAGTAGTGCAGGAATTCTTGTCCGGCATAGAACCCAGGGGTACAGCCCCAGAAGGTTCCGGGCATCAACAATAAGGAAGGATATCCATGAGCGATTTCCCTTGGGAAAAAGTTAAAGATTACGACGAGATCATCTACGAAAAGTACGATGGCATCGCCAAGATCACCATCAATCGCCCCGAGCGCCGCAACGCTTTCACACCGAAGACGAACGTCGAGTTGTTCGATGCGTTTTCCCTTGCGCGCGACGACCAGGAAGTGGGCGTTATCATCCTTACCGGCGCCAACCACGACGGCAAGGACGAAGACCAGGCATTCTGCTCCGGCGGCGACCAGAAGGTACGCGGCAACGGCGGCTATGTGGGCGAGGACAACATCCCGCGCCTGAACGTGCTTGATCTGCAGCGTCTTATCCGCGTAGTGCCTAAGCCTGTTATCGCTATGGTGAACGGCTACGCAGTTGGCGGCGGCCATGTTCTCCATATCCTGTGCGACCTTTCCATTGCGGCGGAAACCGCCAAGTTCGGTCAGACCGGCCCACGCGTTGGCAGCTTCGACGGCGGCTACGGTGCCTCGTATTTGGCTGCTATCGTTGGCCAGAAGAAAGCTCGCGAGATTTGGTACCTTTGCCGCCTGTACACGGCAGCAGAGGCTCTGGATATGGGTCTGGTAAACAAGGTTGTTCCTTTCGACGAGCTGGAAGCCGAGTGCGTTTCCTGGGCTAAGGAAATGCTCCAGCTTTCGCCTACGGCCCTGCGTTTCCTGAAGGCATCGTTCAACGCTGCCACCGACGGCTATGCCGGCTTGCAGCAGCTTGCAGGCGACGCCACGCTTCTGTACTACACGTCTGACGAAGCGAAGGAAGGCCGCGACGCCTTCAAGGAAAAGCGCAAGCCCGACTTCGACAAGTTCCCGAAATTCCCCTGATCTGAAATTCCCTGATAAAGGATGTGACGGCAATGATTGCCCAATTGGCGGAAATGGCCTACCGCAAGGCCGGTCAGATGTTTTTCTGCGTGCAGAAGGATGCGCGCTCGGTAACGTTTAGCTATCGCCGCGCTCGCTTTGCTGCTGCGGCTCTGGCTCAGCAGCTTGTCAAGCACGGCTATGGTCGCGGCACCACGCTTGCGTGCAATCTGTACAACGGCGCCGAGATCGTGATTCTTTCCTTGGCGGCGGCGTATGGCGGCTTCACGTTGGCACTGCTGAATCCGCGTCTTTCCTACGAAGAGCGCAAGCTGCGCATCGTGGAGTTGGAAAACGCAACGGGCGAAGCCGGTATCGACGTATTGGAGCAGTCTGCGGTTGAGCGCCTGATGATCGATGCGACAGGTTACGGTCTTGCCGATTTCGCCGCTTTGCCGGAAGGCTCTGTACCGCATGCCACGCAGTTCGAGGCGTTCGCCCGCGAATGCGAGCAGGCATGGGATGGCCAAGAGGCGGGCATTGTCATGTTCACATCGGGTTCTTCGGGAACCCCGAAAGCCACGCTTTTGCCGTGGGATTGCATCACCGGTGCCGCCGCAGCAGCAAACCGCGTTTTGGCGTTGGAAAACCGTGGTGTGTGGCAGATGGTGCTGCCCATGTGTCACATTGGCGGCTTCCAGATCATGGTGCGTTCGCTTCTGAGCGGTGGCTCGTTCATCGTGTACGAGCGCTACAATCCCGTGCGCGTGCTGAATGACGTGCTGAGCTTCCGCGTTACGCATATTTCCGTGGTGGATAAAATCCTGGCCGATTTGCTGGAAAACGATCGCGACAGGGTTATCGGGCAGTACGCGTGCATTCTTTTGGGCGGTGCGGCGCTGAACGAAAAGACGCTGCGCATGGCTTTGCGCGCAAAGGCAAACTTGTACTCCAGCTACGGCATGACGGAAACTTCCAGCTTCATTGCCGCGGCTCCAGTAACCCGCGGTTTCGACGGCGGGCTGGAACTTCTGCCTGGCTATGACGCTCGCGTCGTAAGCCCCGATGCTGACGGTATTGGCCAGCTGCACGTTGCGGGCCCCGGCATCTTCGAGGGTTACCTGAATGCCCGCAAGGCCATGAGCGCCGATGGCTATTTCGTTACCGGCGACAGGGCCTCTATCGACCGTAACGGTCTTTTGCGTGTGTACGCGCGCACCGAAGATCTCATTATTTCGGGCGGCGAAAACATCTACCCGGCTGAAGTTCAAGATGTTCTGCTGGGCATTCCTGGCGTGAAGGACGCCTACGTGTTCGGCACCGCCGATGAAACCTGGGGATATCGCCCCGTGGCGTTCATCGAGGCCGACTATTCCGCCGAAGCCATTGCCCGCGACCAAGAAGAGTTCGGCATCGACCCTGCTCAGAGCTGCATTCGTCCGGCAACGTGCCCGCAGGAATACGCCCATATGGTGCACGATTACCTGAATGGCTGCATGTCGAAGCTTCATCATCCCAAGCATATTTTGGTGATGGACGAATTCCCGCGCACCATTGCCGGCAAGGTGGACCGACGTGCGCTGAAGCAGCGCTATGACAAGCGCATCGACATCAAGTCGCTTACCCTGTATCGCGTGAAGCAGCCCTTCTCTCATCCCGTGAAGACGGCCAAAGGCAACGTCGATTTCCGCGAATCGTTCTTCGTGGAAGTGGAAGACTGGGCTGGGCGCACGGGTATTTCCGAATGCGTTTCGTTTGCTACCAATTGGTATTTGCCCGAAACCATCGGGGAAGATTACGCCGTGGTGCGCGACTCCATTGCCCCTGTGGTGCTGGGTGAGCGCTACCTGCATCCCAGCGAGGTTTCCGCTTCGCTTGCCACGTTCCCCGGTTTGGCGAAATATCCCATGGCGAAAGCCGCGGTGGAGCCTGCCATCTGGGACCTGTACGGCAAGATCATCGGTCAGCCGCTTTCGAAGATGATCGGCGGCTCGAACGCCGAGAAGATTTTGGGCGGTGCCGTGGTGGGTATCGCTCCCGTTGAAGAAGTGCGTGCGGCGGTAGACAGCCTGGTTGCCCAGGGGTACACCCGTGTAAAGATGAAGATCGAGCCGGAAACCGCGCTCGAATGCGTTGCTGCGGTACGTGCCGACCACCCCGACTTGACGCTGATGCTCGACGCCAACCAGTCGTTCGACGAATCGTATCTGAACGTGCTGTACAAGCTCGACGCGTTGAACCCCGCATGCATCGAGGAGCCTTACAACCCGAACTACGTTCCCAACAGCGGCGAACGCAACCTATTCGTGCGCCTTTCGTTGCTGCAGGACGAACTGAAAACCATGGTGTGCCTGGATGAATCGGTCGTAACTGCAAGTGACATGGAAGCGGCCATGGGGTTGGACAACCTTCGCTGCTACGCCTTGAAGATTGCGAAGTTTGGCGGCATTCAGCCCACGCTCGATTTCTATCACTGGATGCGCAGCCTTGGCAAAACGGTCTGGATGGGCGGCATGTTCGATACGGGCGTTTCGAAGCGCATGCATGCGGCGTTCGCGACCTTGCCGGGCATGGATTTGCCGCCCGATGTTTCGGATTATTCGGCGTATTTCGCTCACGATACCGCTCTTCCTCCGCTGGAGCTTGAGCACGGCGAATTGGTGTTGAACGCGCCTAAGAATCCCGTCGGCCTCGGCTGCATCCTGGACAAGGAGCACCTGAAGTCCATCGCAATCGACGAAGTAACGGTTACCACCGAAGGATAGTGTTTTCTGCCATGCGAAAAAAGCTGCTGGTTGTTGTTGCCGTGCTTGCCCTAGTGCTCTGCATGCCCGCCATGGCGTTTGCGGCCAATTCGGCATTCGACAAGGGAACGGCGGAAAGCACGAGCTACGTTGACACCTATACGGGCAATGCTTTCCTTGCGGAGCGCGATGCGCTGAACCTTACTGTTGGGTGCGACCTGTACTGGGCGGGAGACACGCTGAACGCCCGGGGTCTTGAAGTAGGTGGCGGAACCGGCGGCAGCGCTTTGCTGGCTGGCAGCACGTTGAACGTGGCTTCTTCTACTATTCACGGTAGCTTGCGTGCGGCAGGCCAGACTGTCAACGTTTCTTCGACGACGGTTGGGAACAACATCACCGTTGCTGGGCAGAACGTGTCTATCGCGTCCGACGTTTCTGCGTGCGGTGTATATGCGGCTGGTTCGAATGTGAGCGTATCGGGAACCTATCAGGGTGCAGCTTTTGCCGCGGGAACGGTTAACCTTGCCGGGTCCTACGCAGGTGATGTTAACGTTTCGGCGGGTACGGTAAACGTTTCGAAGGGCACCACGGTGGGCGGCACGCTTAGGGTGCCGAACAATGCGCAGGTTACCATCGAAGAAGGCGCCAACGTTCCCAACGTAAGCTATGTTGACAACGCTCTGGTTTCTGCTGTTTCTGAAGAATCGGAACCGAACCCGTTTTCGGTGATTGGGCCTTTGCTGTTTTCGTGCATGGCACATGCTTTGCTGGTGCTGTTGTTCTTCTTCTTGATTAAGGGCGCAATGGAAGGCGCCGTCAAGCTTACGGAAACGAAGCTTCCGCGCATGTTCATGTTGGGCTTTGTAGCGTTTTTCGTGCTGCCCCTGTTGGGATTCTTCCTGCTGTTCCCGCTTGTTACGGCCCCCATTTCTGCGCTGATATTCATTTTCATTGCGGTGTTGTGGATGTTTTCCATCCCGTTTGCCGGCTACGTGTTGGGGCGCCGCCTGTTCGGGGGTATGGCGCCTTTGGGCGCGGGTGTGATAGGAACGCTCGTCCTTACCGCTGTTTGCTATATCCCATATCTGTTCTTCGTGGTGCCAACCGTATGCTCCGTTTTCATTGCGGGCTACCTTATTCAAAGCTTCTTGGACAAGCGGGTGGAAAAATAGGGCCAGGTACCAGATTCTCGTTCTCGGTTTTGGGCCGCTGCCAACAATGAGCGCTTAAGGGCTGTCGGATTCTCGGCAGTCCTTTTTAGCGGGAATCTGATACCTGTCCCCACCTCCCATTTTTAGTATGAATTGGTCTTTAATCCAAAAATATGGCGCGTAACTCAATTTCTTTGGCTCGTATACCCTTTTTCTTGCTATAAAGAGAGGGGGGAGTTCGTATATACGACCGTTACGAACACGCCCAATATCTGCGATGATTCAATTGAAGTGCCCTTCTTCGCACGGAAAAAGTGGGTTGGACGGTACGCAGATATCCCTTGGTGTTGAAAGCTCGGCAGCATCGGGAGAGGCATTCTCTAGCAAACGAAAGCAAGATTGGGGATCAACGATGAAGCGAATACGACCATTACTGGCAATGGCCTTAGCGCTTGCTCTTATATGCTTGGGCGGCAGCTTTGCCTTCGCAGACGACGAGGGCGGCAACCGTTCCATGCGGGGGGGGGCGGCTTCCGTGGCAGATCCGTCTTCCATGGACGATTGGGCAGCAATTCTTGGCAGCGAAACGCCTAACACCGCAAACATCGGTCGAATATGGACGGACAAAACCGTATCAACCGACACAATTACCACGAGCAGCGGAAGCGTCATTAATCGCGGGGATTCAGCGTTCATAACGGCTCTTTCGGCGCTCTCGTCCACTTCAAATGTGAAATCCTCTTCAACCACGCCGCTCGATATCGTGCTGGTGCTTGATGCTTCGGGCTCGATGGACGACTCCATGGATGACGGTACGAAGCGCATCGACGCGTTGAAGAGCGCGGCAAATAACTTCGTGAACCATATTGCCGAGCAGAACCAGGGCATCTCCGATTCATCAAAGCAGCATCAGGTTTCCATCGTGAAGTTTTCGGGCGATAAATCTGCTGCTGTAGGCAACGACACGTACTATAGAGGCGGATACAAATATAACTACAGCCAGGTTATGAAGGCCATGTCCCCTTGCACGGATGCGGCCGCATTCAGGAACACCATTAACTCCATCAACCCCGCCGGTTCCACGCGTGCCGACTACGGCTTGCAGCTTGCCGATAGCCAAACTTCTAACCGCGAAGATGCCAAGAAGATCGTTATCTTCTTCACCGACGGTTCGCCTACTTCTTCTAGCGGATTCGAGTCGGAGGTTGCCAGCAGCGCGGTATCCGCAGCGAAAGCCATGAAGGATAAAAAAGCCACCGTGTATACCGTTGGCATCTTCAGCGGTGCAGATCCCTCTGCTGATCCTTCGGGAGCAAGCAACGAAAACAAATTCATGCATGCGGTTTCCAGCAACTACCCTGAAGCCGCCTATACCCAGAACAGCGGATTCTGGGGAGGCTGGGATTGGAACCTGGGTACGCGTCCCGATGGTTCCGACTTCTACAAGTCTGCCACGAACGCTGATGAGCTGAAAAAGGTATTCGATGACATTTCTTCCGAGATAGTTAAGGGGTCGGGCTACCCGACGAACGCCACTGAGGGCGCTGAGCATATGAGCGGCTACATTACCTTCGATGACGCGTTGGGTGCCTATATGCAGGTTGATAGCTTCAAGGCCATTGCGCTGAACGGGCAGACTTTCGAAAATCCCACGAAAACCACTGCAGGTAATGTGGATACGTACACCTTCGACGGCACGGTAGCCATGGGCGACAAGAGCGTAAGCTTGGGCAACGTGGTGATCACGGTAACCAAGTCTACTGACCTTGCCGTCGGCGACAAGGTTCAGGTGAAGGTGCCGGCAGCGCTGATCCCCCTGCGTAGCTACAACGTGGACCAAAAGTCTATGACCATGACAGTTTCGGACACCAAGCCGATTAATGTTGTGTACACGTCGAGCCTGAAGCCTGGGGTGGAAAGCCTGTTGGCAAACCCCGATGACGCCATGTCGGAGTACCTGCAGGCGAACTCCCAGGAAGGCAAGGCTTCGTTCTACAGCAACGACTGGAAACAGGGCTACCTGGGCAACACCATTGCGAACTTCAAGCCCTCAAGCGACAACATCTACTATTACTTCACCAGCGACACGCCTATCTATACTGATGAAGCGTGCACTCAGCGCGCCCACCAGGTGGTTGCGGGTAATACCTATTGGTACAAGCACTCGTACTACGAAATGACGGATGCGGGTAGCGGCGCCGTGGAGGAGAAGGAAAAGGTCATAAGCTTTGACGGCGCTGATGCCGAGGCTATCGAGGGCTCCATCGGGGTGAATAGCCAAGGTGCCTATTTCAAGGCCGGCACTGCTCGACTGACCTACCTCAACAACCTGTACAAAGCGAAAGACAACAACGCCACGGGAACCGCCAATGACGTGCTGAACCCGAAATGGGTTGGTGCAGGCCAGGTTGGGGCCTACTTGGGTAACAACGGCAAGCTGACCGTCGACCTCCCCGGTACGCTTGCAGTGACCAAGCAGCTGGAGGTACCCGAAGGGTACAGTGCTGACGACTTCGCAAACGATTCGTTCGAGTTCACTATTAATATGCCCGATGCCGCAACCAAGAGCTTCAGCGCCGTGGTGAAGAACGCCAACGGCGAGCAGCAGGGCGACGCGTTTACCCTGCCGTTTAACGAAGAGGGCAAGGCAACGCACAGCCTGAAGGCAGGCGAAACGCTGTACGTATATGGCCTTGCTGGCGGTTGGAACTACACGGTTACCGAATCCGATCGTGATGGATTCACCCAAGCTGGAACAGACCTTACGGGCACTATTACAGCTGGTGGAACGGCAAATGCGAAAGTAGTGAATACCTACAGCGCATCGGGCACGCTTTCGGGCGAGGATTCCCTTAAGGGCGAAAAGGTGCTTACGGGCCGAAGCTGGAAGAACACCGATAAATTCACGTTCCTTCTGGAAGCACCCGAAGGCTCGGTCGGTGTTCCTATGCCTGGTGGGGCCGGTAGAGCAACCGTTGAGGTAACCCAGCCCGATGGAGCTCCGGCTGATACTCCGGTTTCGTTTAACTTTGGCGACATTACGTACACCAAGCCTGGTGTATACACCTACGAGATTCGTGAATCGAAAGAACTCAGCGTATTTAATCCTGGCGTGAGTGCATCGAAAGCGCTGTATGAGGTTGTTGTGACCGTTACCGATGAAGGCCACAACGGCACGCTGACGGTTACTCCCAAGCTGACCAAGAAATATGACGACGATGGTGTAAAGCTGGACAACCCCGAAGATGCTACTGTTGCGAAGTTCGTAAACGAATACGACACCCAGGTGGTGAAGTGGAGCCCAAGCGGTGGAAAGCTGTACACGGATGCTACTGGTTCCCGTCCGCTTGAAGCGGGCATGTTCCATGTAATTGCCTGCACGAACGACCCCAATGCTCCCTTGCCCCAGCTCCAAGGCGAACAGAAGATTGAGGACGAACGCAATGGCGTGAAATGGTACGGCGCAGTAACTTCCGTGGAAGCGGACGGCACCATTCTGTTCCCGCAGGCAACGTTCACTTTCGACAACTTGGGCACAGGTCAGAGCGAAAAGACGTTCACCTACAAGATCATAGAAGTAGTAAAGGTCGGCGATAAGTGGCGCTCCGTGGAGGATGCCCTCGCTGACCCGAACTTTGACTCAGCAGGCGTAACATATGACCCGACAATTTGGACTGTCGAGGTAACTCTTAAGAACGACAACGGTACGCTTGTGTTGGACACCAAGTACAGCAACAATCTCCTCGCCGCTGCCCCGGGCGAAGGCAATACGCCCATGTTCCGCTTCAGCAACAGCTATGCGCCCGCCGCTGCAACGGCTGTTATTGAAGGCTCCAAGACTTTGACAGGTCGCGACATGGCAGCTAACGAAACCTTCGGATTCGAGCTTTCTGCTGCAGACGATGCTACGCAGAGTGCGGTGGCGTCGGGCGCTGTGACGCTGCCCGGTGCGGCAACCGTATCGGGTGCGAAAGACGGCGTTGCGACCGGCTTTGCCTTCGATGGGATGAGCTTTACTAAGCCGGGCGAATACACCTTCAACGTGAATGAGACCACGTGGAAGGGTGAGGCTGTTCCTGCTACCGACGAAAAGGGCATGCAGTTCGATCGCAGCACCAAGACGGTGAAGGTGAAGGTGACCGACGACCATACCGGTTCGCTCAAGGCCGAGGTGGCCTATCCGAATGGTGCGGTAGCGTTCACCAACAAGTACGCAACGAGCAGCACGTATAACGGCATTCAGGTTGAAAAGACTTTGACCGGCCGCGACATGAAGGCTGGAGAATTCAACTTCGTTATTGAAGGCAAAGACGATGCTTCTGCGGCACTTCTTGCTGACAGCGACAAGCAGTTCACCAACCCGAATGATCGCGCCGAGGGCATTGCCGATGTGATGACAAAGATCGCGGGACACACCTTTACCCAGGCCGATAGCGGCAAGCACTTCGAGTTCACGGTTAAGGAAGTAATTCCCGAAGGAGCAGTTCAGGACCAGGCAACAGGGCTTTGGTACGTTGAGGCTACAGGCCTGTACTACGACGGGGCAAACCATGTTGTGACCATCGATGTTGCCGACGACGGCAACGGCCAGCTGACGACAACCACCAAGGTCGACGGCCAGGAAACCAACGTGGTCTCTTTCGCCAATAAGTACCGCGCTCAGAATGTTTCGTTCGATACGGCAACTGCTCATCTGAACAAGATCCTGCAGGGCCGCGACTGGATCGAAAACGATTCCTTCGATTTCACCATCACCGCGCGTAACGGCGCGCCGATGCCTAAGCGCGATGGTAACGAAGTGTCTTCCGCAACGGTGAAGTCGCCCAATTCAAAGGATGGCGATTCGGTATCGTTCGACTTTGGCCAGATTGAGTTTACGTCCGATATGGTGGAGGATGCTCCTGGTCATAAGCGCACCTTTACCTACGAGGTAACTGAAAACCCCGGCAATCCGCCTCTGCCTGGTATTCAGTACAGCGACAATAAAGCCATTATCGAGGTAACGGTAAGCGACAATGGCCAGGGCAAGCTGGTTGCGTCTGCCACCACGCAGAATGGCACGTTTGTGAACCGCTATTCCTCTGAGTTGAACTACTCGGCAGCGGGTGGCTTGAACCTTGCCAAGACGCTGATTGGCCGCGATATGACTGATGGTCAGTTCATCATTAAGATCACGCCCAATGATGAGGCGTCGGCAGGCCTGCTCGGCTTGCCAGAGGGCGGCCGTGAGGTTTCGATGCCTGCGGCTAACGATGGAGTGCAGGTTACGAAGTCTGCGTTGACTGGCGATGTAGTGCTAACGCAGCGAGACGCGGGTAAAACCTACAGCTATAAGGTGGTTGAGCAAGGCACGGCGCCTAGTGGCTACACCTACGACACGGCAGAACGCACGGTAACGATTACCGTTGAGAGCTACCCCGCGAATGGCACACTGAAGGCAACCACGGTTGTGTCCGGTGGCCCCGATGGCACCAAGACTTATGTGTACAGCAGCAATGCCGTTGGTACGCAGGAAAAGGCAGTTGCACCTTTCAACAACAGCTATGCAGCTTCGGGCGAAGTCGGCATTACTGCCACCAAGAGCCTGACTGGCCGTAGCCTGACTGACGGCGAGTTCGATTTTGCGCTGAAATACTTTAGCGGCATTGAAGATGTGGCTGCGGCAACCAACGACGCCAGTGGCAACGTTGATTTTGGCAGCATCAAATACACCACCGAAGGCCTTGCCAAGCTGGTAGCGGATGGCCATGCCGTAAAGACGGTGAAGGACGGTAAGCCTGCGTGGAAGATTGATTACGTAGCTTACGAAAAAACCGATGTCTTGCCTGGTGGCGTTTCCGCTCAGACGCAGCCGATTGTGTTCACGGTGATGGTTGTGGATAACGGTGACGGAACACTTGCCGCAACGGCTGATACGGGCAACGGCCTGGTGTTCGAGAACGTGTACTCCACAGGCGGTCCGATTGAGATGGGCCTTTCCGGCAGCAAGATCCTGAAGGCCGGCGAGGGCTTGACCCCCGCAAGCATTGAGGGCAAGTTCACCTTCACGGTAACGTCCGACGATCCAGCGGCTCCTATGCCTCAGAGCACTACAGCAACCAACGATGCCAACGGCAACGTTGATTTCGGCAGTATCAAATTTACGCTCGATGACCTGAACAAGGCGTTGGGTTCGAACGGCACGCGTGCAGCTGATGCCGACGATGAAACGAAGGGAGCTTCCAGCGAGGAGGCTGCCACCGGTGCTGCTGGCCAGAGTACGTCCGATCAGGGAAGTGCTGCAGGTGCCGATAGCGAAGAGCAGGGCCAGGGCGCTGCAGTAGTGACGGGTGAAGGCACGGGCGCAGCTTCCGTTTCGACGGCTGCAAATAAGGTTGCTGGCGCCGAAGATGCCGATCAGGCATCTGCTCAAAGCGATGAGCCTGCCACCAGGGCTGGCGTTGTCCGTTCGCATACCTTCACCTACAAGGTGACGGAAAGCGGCTCTGCCGATGGCGTAACCAACGACACCGAGACGAAGACCGTGAGCTTCAAGGTGACCGACGACGGCAACGGAAAACTGACGGTGGAGCGCCTGGGTGCTGCTTCCGACCCGGCGTTTACGTTCACCAATACGTATTCGGTGCAGCCGGTTAACTCCAGCGTGACCGATCAGGTTACGGTAACGAAGAACCTTACGGGTCGCGATATGACAGCAGGTGAATTTGAGTTCCAGCTGCTCGAGGGCGGCAACGTGGTGGCAACGGGCACTAATGACGCTTCGGGCAACGTGGCGCTGAGCCCGATTAGGTACACCAAGCCGGGTACCTATAACTACACGTTGTGCGAAGTAGGTGGCGGCAGCCAGAAGGCGGGCGTTCAGTATGACGGCAGCACATTCGCCGTTACCACGACTGTAACCGACAATGGGGACGGCACGCTGTCGGTGGCTCACAAGGCGGACAACGATGCGAATACAGTTGGGTTCACCAATTCGTACACGCCGGCAGCTACTTCGGTGACGCTGGGTGCCTCGAAGGTGCTCAACGGCAAGAGCCTTGATGCCGAAGAGTTCACCTTCGTTCTTACGGACGAAGGCGGCGAGCAGGTTACCGCAACCAACGATGTGAACGGTATGGTAGTGTTCCCTGCCATCCAGTATGGCGAGGCGGGTACGTACCAGTACACCATTGCGGAAGTGAAGGGTGACGAATCTGATGTGACGTACGACGAATCGGAGTACGCGGTTACCGTTACCGTTGAAGATAACGGCGAAGGCAGCCTGGTTGCCACGGTAGCTTACGAGGGTGGAAATGCCCCCGTGTTCACCAATACGTACAACGCACCTGAAGCCCCGGCATCTCCTGGCGATGGTCCTGCCTCCGTCGTTGAGGCGCTGGTTTCCGGTTCTGCTAAGACCGGCGATTACTTGCTGGTAATTGCTGGCGTGGCCGCTGCGGTGGCCGCTGCGGCTGCTGCTGTTGCCGTGGTTTCCCATCGCAAGAAGGGCAAGCACGCTAAGAGGTAGTGGGGATATAGGGACAGGTCCCGCTTCCCCGCTTAGCCATAGCGCACAATGATAGAGCCTCGCTTGCGTGATTGATCGCAAGCGAGGCTTTTTTGTCCGACTGAGAAAGTCGATCGAAACGACTTTTTGGCATGAAAGGGTGGCGTTGACCTGCGTCAACGCCACCCTACCCGGACACACTTTTTGTCCTATAAGCCTTTTTGTTGGGCGGGAAAAGGTGCTGGGGTCATAACTCGGAAGTTATTTGTTTGGGTCTAATATCCACGAATAAGATTCTCCGTCCAAAGTGGACGCCCCTTTGGATACCTAGAAACCCCTTGGTTCCTTATGGTCCAGGGGATTTCTTTTTTTGCGGTGCGCGCTGATGCCACCCCTCCCGCTTTACTTCTGTTTGCAGCTCGAAATTGGTCTTTAATCCAAAAACAACGGGTTTTAACCCAAGTCTTTGGCACTTATGCCATTTCGTGGGATAATGAATAAAGCATTGTTTCGCCTATCAGGCTAGACCATCGCATTAGGGTCTTGTCTGCTAGGCCGTACGAAAGATTGGAATACGCAAAATGAAGCGGATGCAGTTGATACTGGCAATGGTTTTTGCTCTTTTGTGCGTGTGCTTTAGCGGAACTTTCGCATTTGCGGATAGCGAAAATGCTTCTGCTGCCAATGCAAACGAAGCATCGTGCGAAACCGATGCAATTGTGGGCACCGTGAAAATCGATGGGCGTCCACTCCATGCTGGCGAGTTCGACTTTGGCGTGAAGTACGCGAATGGCCGCGATGATTTGCTTTCGGCGAAAAATGAGGCCGATGGAACAATTGATTTCGGCAAGTTGAGTTTTACCGTTACTTCGCTTGATGAATTGGCCCAAAACGGTATTGCCGAGAAAACAATGATAGATGGCGTTCCGGCCTGGATTGTGTACTACCTGGTGCATGAGAAGACCAGCGGATTGAGCGATGTAGGCGTAACACCGCATACCGCCCCTGTTTCTTTGGTTGTTACCGTTAAAGATGAGGGGAACGGGGCGCTTTCGGCAAGCTTTCAGACGGCGAACGAACTACGCTTCGATAATACGTATTCCACAGGAGAGCCCGTCACTGTGTTTTTGGCGGGAACGAAGGATTTGCAGGTGGAAGAAGGAGCCTCTTTTGTTGATATCGAGGGAAAGTTTCGATTCACTATATCGACAAAGGATATAGCAGCACCTATGCCCGAATCGACGGATGCCGGAAACGGGCAATGGGGTCGAATCGAGTTTGGATTCATAACGTTTTCCCTCCAAGATCTGAATAAAGCCCTGGATGTTGATTCTGATTCTGCGGAAAAAGCAGGATGGTCTCGCTCCCATGTGTTCAAATACAAAGTCACCGAAAGAGGATCGGTGCCGGGTGTGGTGAATGATCCCGAAACGAAAACAGTGAGGTTCAAGGTCACCGATGATGGGAAAGGGAAGCTCACCGTTGTGTGCTTGGAATCCCCCTTCACCGCATCCACTGCCTTCACGTTCACCAATAGGTGCGTAGTTGTGCCCGATAATTCAGCCGACAATGAGATAGGTCCGGACGCGGACGATAAGCCGTTGGGCTCTAATGGCGATGCCGATCCTAATGCCGGGGACGTTGTTTCGCCGAGTGCGGGGAATGATCCAAGTAGTACTTCGGGTGGCGTATCGGCTTCCACGACAGTGAAGACGGGCGATGCTGCGTTGACGTTGGCAGTGGTGCTTGCCGCGCTTGTCGGCCTGATAATGGCCATTGCGGGGCTTGTTTGCGGGAGGGGACGCAACCACAAGAAGTGGCACGTGTAAAAGGAGCAATGCAGGCAAATGAAGCTGCAAGCAGCGGGCCGCTGGAGTAATCCGGCGGCCTGCTTTGTGCTGTTGACGCATGTGTGAAAGCCACGCTGTGCCATTCGTCTGGAGAGGGCTGTCGACCTACCGAAACGTAAAATGTGACGAAAATTTGAAGGCAGAACATTTCAATTGCGTTAAGTAAGGAGCCTCCCTATAATAGATCAAGTCGCACAGAGCGATTGATCGTGCGGGGTGGAGCAGTCTGGTAGCTCGCCGGGCTCATAACCCGGAGGTCGTTGGTTCAAATCCAGCCCCCGCGACCAAGCATTTTCGCAGGCCAGAAGCCTAAAAGCTTCTGGCCTGCTTTTTTGTTTCCGAAATGCATGAGCAGAATTTGAGCAGATTATCCTGCTAGGTGCTGCGAATAAATGCAACAGAATTATGGCAAAGGGCCCAACTTTTGATGTATGTCGACGGTATGTAACACATCTTCAAAGACGAATCTTTTCTCTATGCAAAGCAATCTCTTTACCAAAGATGCGTTAACGGTTCAAACAGGCCGTTCGCTCACAACTGAGACTAGATATGCCCAAAAAACCAGCTGAAAGTGAAATACTAGTTTGATCATGAATAAATGGAAGGTAGGAGTTTTCTAATGAGAATCTGCGAATCGAAAGCTATTGCTTGTGCTCTGTCGCTCGCGATGGCAATATCGATGACGCTTCCCATTGGTGCCTTCGCTGCTGTTGATGATTCCGATCAGACGCAGCACGAGCAAAAAGCCGTTGACATCGGCAACGGCGTCGACGTCAACGCCGACAGAGCCGAAGACGCAGACAAGGACACCAGTCAAGATATCAACTCTGGTTTCGTTGGCGATGCTAACGAAGGGGGGCAGCCGGAGGGTCCTTCCGAGGAGGGCAGCAAGCCTGGCGAGCAGCAGCCTGGAGAGAATCTCGGTGGCGAAAAATCCGGCGAGGGCAAAGCAGATAGCATCTATAAGGTGTCAACAAGCGAGGAGCTTGTGTCTGCTCAGGAGGCTATTGCCGCTGCTGAAGGTACGGAAGCCACTATTGTCCTGAAGGCTGACGTAACCGTGTCAGGGGGGGGTCCTCTCTAAGCAGCTTTGGCGTTAACGGAAAGCGCATCACAATCAAGAGCGACGAGGGCAAGCTTCATAAGATGTCCTTCGATGGCCGCGCCGTCTTGAATGGCGATTGCACGTTTGACAACGTTGATGTCCGAGGCTCCTGGATGTACTGCAACGGCCACGACACCGAGTTCACAGAAAACGGCCAGATTCATCTAAACTATACACTTTATGGCGGCGGATACATGACCACGGTCAGCAGCACTCATGTGGTAATTGCCGCATCCGGCTACATCAATCCAAGCAGTAGCAGCGGCCTACACGATGTGATTGGCGGCTCCTACAAGGGCTCCGTCGAGGGCGACACATATCTCGAGATCACTGGTGACATAAAGATGCAGGGCGGCAACCACATCAACCCTGGATGCATGAAGGGCGACGGCAGCAGCGGCGACGGGTCGGGCGTTCCTAATGTTTACGTTGGCGGCAACGCCACGCTTGCCTACGACAATAAGAACGCAGATACCTATCCCGCTATCGAAGGCACTTACGGCTGCGAGATGAGAGGCAACGTTACACTCGATGTCCGCGCTGGTGGGGTATTGGGTATCGTCGGCGCCGAAGAACCGGTAGAGGATTCGGCCATCCGCGGCGACCTGCACATCATCGCAGGCTCGCAGGCTTACGAGAACACGGACCGCATCCTGCGCCTTGGCGGGAACTGGCCCATTGTCGGCGCAGGCAACAGCTTCGCAACCATGCCCGGCGCCTCGGGTAACTACGTCATCGGCGGCAATATCACCATCGATTCTTACGAGAACGTTTGGGGCTGGGATAAGGGAACCACCCCCGACTCATATGACCTCCCCGAGATTTACGGCGCGATTCGAGGCACGGTCGGCGGTAACATCGCCATCAACGCCCATGGCTCTCATGTGCAAAACATCTTTGGCGCGAGCGATTCTGATGTGAGCGGCGCAGTCACCGTCACCGCAACTAACGTCGAGCTCAGGAACAGCGAATACGGGACCGACTATGACGAGGGTTACGTTTTCGGCTTGTGGGAAAAAGGCACCCCCGCAACCGCGAACGGCCCTGTAACCATCAACATCAACGGCGGCGACGTTGGCCTCGTTATGGCAACGGACCAGACCACAGTTCCTGCAGGCTCCTCCATCAATGTAACGGGAAAACCCAATATTCGCACAGGCATACGTGGAACGCAGGCAAGCAGCTATTCCACGGCATTCCCCGTGGCCAACATCTCTGCATGCGAGGCGACAATCCCCTTTATCAAGATGATGTCGCAGGTCAACGTTGCCGACAATTCCAAGGTTATTGCGCATATTATGAGCAGCGATGCAGGCTTAAACATTGAAGAGAACAGTGTTCTCACCACCGACGAAGGTCAGGTATGGATTTGGGGCGATGCGGTCGTCGATGGCACGTGGGAGCAGCAGTATCGTCAGATTGCGAACTACAACGATATCTTCGTTTCCGGCAAGACGACGGTAGGCCCCAAGGGCCGTCTGATTAACCAGGGGCTGAGCAATCTGAAGGGCAATGTATCGAACGATGGCATGATGGCCCTGATGGGTCCGGCTCTGCTGCAAGGTGACTACGTTGCCGGCAACGCCGAGCTCCGACTCCCAGCTGTTGCTGATAACTACGATGGCACAGACGATGGCGGCCTTATCCCCGTTACCATCAAGGGCATTTCCAGCGGAACCACTATCGTCAACACCGTCAATCCAGGCAACTGGGAAGAGCTCCAGTGCCCCAAGCTCGGCGACAACTACATCTTGTCCAAAAAATTCGATGCAGCCGAAACCGCCTCTGAGGCCGCCGAGGGTCCTGATCAAGGGGTATTCGTCCTTGGCAACTCGGATGCCACGTCAAAAGGTTGGTACCTCAAGCGTCTGAAGGATGCGGCTGGCGATACTGGGAAGTTCATGTGGCAGGTCGCTGAGGGTACGCCCCCGACTCCTGAGCCGCCAGTCATACCTGAGCCACCGGCAACAGATGAGTCCAAGCCCAACACTTCGGGCCCCGACGACTCCGACCCTGACGATGCAAAGCCCGACGCGCCTGATGACGAGAAGCCGGCGAAGCTGTCAAGGGGCGAAAACGAGTCAACCGCGGCAGTCACCAGCTCCGATACTCCGCAAACAGGCGACGCAACCAACATCCTCCTATGGTCGGCAGCCGCACTGATCAGCGCTCTTGTCGGTACAGTTTTGCTGATTATCAGCAGGAAGAAGAACTACAGCGAGTAGGGTTAGGAAATTCATAAGGCAGCAGTCTGGGCGGTGTCGTTCTTGCGCGACACCGCCCTTCCTTATCAGCGATGGTGTGCGCGTCCATCCTCGCAAGGTAGCAGCAAGGCGATAACAAGCTGCTGGGCGCAGAGTGCAAGCCCCCTGCCCATCGCGCACCAACCCATCTGCGTTACCATGGCAAGCCGAACACGACCGCCAGGGAGGAACAGTCGTATGGCCATCAGTAAAGAGGCCCTTCGCCGTTTCTAGTGGGTAGCACAGACCTCCAGCTGCGGAAAGGTCAGCTTCCCTCTGTATTGGTATGAAAATGACGAGGGTTTTAGCGGATTATTTGCTGATGCTGACGTGAAGCAAGACGGGCACATACGCCATGACGCTATCACCGATGATGCTCAGCGCTACACCGTCAACGGTAGAAGCCCGCTGGAATGGGTGATCGATCGTTAACCAAGTGAAGATCGACAAGGCGCCCAGCATCGTCAACGACCCCAACGAGTACTCTGAGGACCCGCGCTATATAGTCGACCTCATCGAGAAGCTCATCCGCGTCTCGATGGAAACCATGGAGATAATTGATCAGCTGCCGCCGATATCCGAGCTTTCGCAACCCGCCAACTGGCCTTTCGCCTGGAAGGCCAGTCAGTAACAGGGGCGGGTGGTCGTTTGCCCCTGAAGCCAACCTCAGACCCTGGGTGGTCCCGAAGCGGTCCCAGGCCCGGTAAGTTCTAAGTTTTCACGCTGCCATCGCTAGAAGCGTGGCGGCTGTTGCGTGTTTCGGAGGCGCGCGGGGCTTCTGAAACTGTGACGGTTTCGCATTGCTCCGCCATCCGTTCAATATACTGAACAGATTTATGGTAAAACCGTTCGGTATGTTGAACGGATGGCGTGCTTAGCTGCCCTATCCCAGAAGTTCTTTGCGGCATGCGACGATCCATTCTGCAAGTTCTCGGATTCCCTCTCTGGTGCGTGCGCACGTTTCGAATATCTCAAGGCGGGGGTTGAGCACGCGTGCCTGTTTGTGCAGCGCCGCCATATCGAAATCAGGGTTGAGCGGAAGATAGTCGGTTTTGGTCACGATGAGCGCATCCACTACCGCGAACATGGGCGGATACTTGTACACCTTGTCATACCCTTCGGGAACCGAAAGCAGCATGACGCGTTTGTGCGCACCGGTGTCGAACTCTGCTGGGCAAACCAGATTGCCGATGTTCTCTAGAAACAGGTAATCAAAATGCTGCCCGCCAAACGCCTGGAAAGCGCGTTCGACCATACTCATCTCAACATGGCATATCCCCCGCGTTTCAAGCTGCACTGCTTGTATGCCCGCATCCTTGATCTTCTGTGAATCCACGAACGACTCTAAGTCCGCCTCGATGATGCCGATGCTTGCCGATTTCCGCAGTTCTTCAATGAGTGCCAGCAGCAAGGTGGTCTTTCCTGCGCCGGGAGACGCCATAACATCCACGAAGAAGGTGCCCTGGTTTTCAAGCATCTTCCGAAAAGCGTTTGCGGCATTGGTGTTGTCGGCGAGGATATCTTCTTTTATCTCTACGATGCGTGATTCTTCCATCGGTAACCCCTCTTCAATGGGAAGGCGGCTCCCCTAAAGCCGGAGGGAGCCGCCAAAGCAAATGTTAATCAACCGTTTTGCCCATGATCTTGTTTGCAGCGTAAATGCCGCTGATGCATGCAGGTTCCAGACCCAAACCGTTCACGTCACCCGCCATAATGAGGCCTGGCGCCAGGTTTTGCGGCAAAGCCTCATGGGCGGCAGTGTACAGAGCATGGCTCCAGTACTTCTCTCCTATGACCGTCCACTCGTCGAAGTACTCGTCGAATTTGCGTGTTTCCTCGAAATCGACTTCGGTGAACACCTCGTAATCGCCGTCGAAGCGCTTGGCGATATAGATAATCGGGATAGTGTCATCGAACAGGTGAACAAGGTGCCCACGGAACTTCCGCTTGACTTTCCCTCGCACCAGATAGCCCGTAAGCTCAGAGGCCTTGCGAATATCCAGTGCGGGAATTTCCTCGACGGGCTCCAGAAGGCGCTGCGTGTCTACGGCGGGAGACGCCATAACCAGATTGCTTGCCGTAAAGCGTCCTGCGCCGCATTCGACAGCCCAGCCCTCGTCACACTTTTCAACCTGAGTTATTTCGTCGATAAGAACTTCCCCTGAACCCTGCGCCAAGCGCCGCTTGGTCCCTTCGGAATCGAAGTCGAAACGCTTCAGATCGAAGAGCAGCCGCAGGGGAGGGATCTTCATGGTAAGGGGTTGGACGGTGTTCAGGTAATCAAGGGCGGTAAGGTCCTTGATCTTCGTTCCTGTGCATGCGTGGGCGAACATGCTGATCAGATCGTGAGCGATGGGACCGAAGCCCATTCGCTCGATCATGTCTGTTGCCGATTCTTGATACAGCTGCTTGATCATGGGGTCCTTTTCAAGGGCGGCCGTGACTTCCATCACCGTGCAGTTGTCCTTGAACTGGGTGTAGCGGGGGATGAACTCCTCGCGCATCCACTTCATGTACTTCAGAAGCGAAGGCGCGTCGGCAATTGTTGTAGGGGAAACCGGTTCGTACTGCTTCCCGTTGTCGTGATGGCAGCATCCGGCGCTCAAAGCAGGCAGGACATCAGGCCCTTCAATTAGCAGCTCTGAGCGGAGCATATATTTGTAGGTTCCGAAATAGAACACTGCGCCGTAGTTCATGTGGCGTTCTTCGTCGTTGCAGATTCGCCCGCCAATATTAGGGCTGATCAGCAGGTATTCGCGATCGTTTTTCTGAAGCTCCAAGCAGCAGTTCATGCCAGCTGCGCCAGCTCCAACCACGATGGTTTCGTAATGCGTTTTCATGACGCCTTCTTTCCCTTAGTCGAAGTAACGCTTGTGGAAGTCTCTGCGACCCTCCGCCAAGCCGGTGATTGTTTCCATGCAGCAGCGCCCCATGACAAGGGATGCGGTTCCCAGGATGAAAACAACGAAGTACTTGTGGATGGGGGTGCGTAGGAAAGGATCGAAATGACAATCGCAGCGATAGATGAAGCGCGATTGGGTTTCGTTGATCTGGTACACTTCCCAGTTCCACGTCCACGCAAAGCGGTGGAACCACAGACGAAGCGCGCCTTCCTGATTCGGGCCGCGGTTTTTCCACGTTGGGTCGGTGGCCGTATCGGAGTGGGCTGCCCAATAGTAGAGGCCGTTTTCTCCGTTGGAACAATCGGTTACCCATTCGCCGATAGAAAGCGGTGCCTGGTGAAACCATTGAAACTCACCAACGTGGAGGTTTTGCCACTGAGGGTATTTCTTCCAGTCGTAATGATTGCGGATGTCGAAGGTGAACAGGCGCTCCAGGCGCTCAAAGCTATACCAACCACCCTTTGATTGGCCTGCCTGTTGCATATAGGGCCATATCTCTTCGGGCAGAGCGTTGACTGTAATGCCTCCGTCGTAGCGAAGCGTCTTTTCTCCGTTGTGGAAGTGGTCGTCGCCCTTGAGATTGTAGGCGCGCTCGGCGTCGGTCATCTTCGTGCGCAAGCCGTAGATCCACAACATCGAAAGCACAATGAAGCACGCGCCGCAAATGCACCAAAGGATGTTCCATACCGTGACGCCAGGGCCGAACAGCTGGAGCAGGTAATCGGTTTTGTTGATCCCCAAAGCCAAGAGGGCGAATCGGGTGATCATGCTTGCGCCCCAGCCGATAAGGCCGTACCAAATTGCCTCGGCGCTGCATTCCATCATCTTTTTCTTGTGGCCGATAGCCCAATCGATCAAAACGCCTATGATGCCCAGGAAATACCCCAACAGCACAAAACCTACTTTGGTGGCTTTAGAGAAGCGATCCATGAAGCGAGGCTGTTTTTCGGGCATTGAAGGCAAAGTTCCATTTGCTGCTTTTGCCATGAGTGTCACGCTCCTTTCCTCTGCTTACTATTTCTTGTGTTTAAGGAGCAGCCACGCCAATGCGCCTATGCCAATGGCGCCTGCCACATATTTCTTGTTGTACTTGAAGAAGGCTTTCGCGCTTGTGCATCCAAGGTTTCGCGCCGCCTCGTCGGCAAGGGCTACGGTTTTTTGACCAGCTGCCTGCATAATTGCCATCGGATCCATTTCGGTATCCTTCCATTCGTAATCTGCTGGAGGAATCTCCATCGTGCATTTATCCATGACCATGTCGATTCTTCCTTCTTCTAGGAAGTACTCATGGATGCTTTCACGTAGGGGCATAGTTTGCTGAAGGGTGATGGCGTCATTCGGGCAGACGCTCTTGCAGTACCCGCAGCCGATGCAATGGTCTTGGTCGATTGTCACCTTGCCATCGGGGTTCACCGTGATGATTTCTTGCGGGCACTTCTTGGCGCAGTTGCCGCAACCCGTGCATTTCTCGTGGTCGATTACCGCCGTGAAGCCAGCGCCGCTGAATCGGTTCTTTATGGTACGGTTCGCGTTCTTGCAAACATCCAGCGCCACGCAGCAGCAAGGGCAGCAGAAGCAGATTTCCATGAACTCATCCATCTTCTGGTTCTCGAAGCCCCAAACCATCTGTTCGAGCTCAACATATAATGCCTGCCCGATCAAACCCGCATCGCGGGCATCGTAGACGTGCTGCTTAGCCTCTTCCTTCGTTACCGGCTTTGCCAGCCCGTTTTTCACCGCTGTTACTCCCGCCATGTTAAAGAACAGGCAGCCCAGCGTTTTTTCGTATTCGGAGCAGTCGTGGGCGGAGCGGCAAATGCACCGGTTCATTTGAGCGATGTATTCAGCCCCATCGATGGCATCCATGATCAGGTCTATGGGCAAAACCGCGGTTTTGCCTTCCTCTACCATGTCCACATTAAGGGGCAGCACAGTGCCGTGCGTGTACATTTTCTCATCGGGCGAGAACTGGGTAACTCTCTTATAAAGCTCCGGAATGATGCCCTCTTTTCCCGTAAGCTTTGCTCCCGATACGATCATCATGAACACCTTAAGGGTGCGATCCCACGTTTTTGGAGTTGTGGCCAGCACCTTTGTCATGATGAAGTCTTTGATTCCCAGCCCGCGCGGATGGTTTTCGTGCAGGGGCTTGTTTGGCAGCTCTCTGCGATGCAGGCGGCCTTCGTCCAAGAAAAGCACTTCCCCCTGCGGGGTGATGTTGCCTCCGTCGCGCGGGTCGAGCGAGGCAATTACCTCATCAGGAACTCCGATGCTCTTCAGTTTCTCGTAATCGATACCTGGTTTTACCCGAACGGAAGCTGCTTGCGTTTCCGCAGCGTTCTCTTGGGCCTGGTTGAGCGTTTCTTCTCCTTTATGCATTTCCCGCTCCCTCCTTTTTCGAACGATTTATTTCCCCTTGTTCGTGATACGTGAAATATGCCTATCTGATTTCGATTTCCTTGATAAGGAGCTCTCCGCCGGTGACCATGTCGTAGTTTTCGCTTTCGCAATCGGGGCAGCACATATGCCTGTCGCTGCCCATGTCGAGTTGGAAAGTTGATCCGCAGTCGTTGCAGTAAAACGCCATAGGTACCTTCTGGATCTTGATTTTTGCGCCTTCGGCAAGGGTTCCTTTTGCGCAGCGGTCGAAATAGCGCTGCACCCATTCTTCTTCCAGGTTGCGCATTTCGCCTATAACCAGGCTCACTGAAAGGACCTGTTTGGCCTGCTGGGCTTGCGCGTTGCGCAATACAACGTCAACGATGCTTCTGGTTACCCCTAGTTCGTGCATTTTGCTCGCCTTTCCCCTCAAGGCAGCAGAACGAAGCTCCTGATTTCCCTATTTGCCAGGACGCATCAAGTGACGATGCAGCTTCGTACTCTGACAAGTAGTATTCTAATTGCAGCTTGAACGTGTTCATGCAGAACGAGACATTTTGCCTGGGATTGTATTAGCCGTATTAACCCAGTTGAGCTCACTTCGCAGAATGCCATTTCGGGAGTAAAAGATGAGGTAACGATGGTTCCTGTTCAGCAGCTGCCTAAATCGCCAACGCGAAAATGCTTTGAAGAGGCATTTCTTGGGCTCTATGCCCAAAAGCCGCTCGATCAAATCAGCGTCATGGCTCTTACGGAAAAGGCGGGCTATTCGCGGGCGACGTTTTACCGCAACTATTACAGCATCAGCAACGTTCTTGAGTCTGTCGAAGAAGAAAATACCTGCACTTCAACCTGCCAAGCCATTATTTCGTGCCTGGATGATATTACGCTTGAGCATGCCACCGATGCGATGGCTGACTTTTATCAAAAACGCTCCAGGGAAGTTTCCATTTTGGCGAACGGGGAATATGGGTCTATTTACCTTGATAAGCAGCGCGAGCCGATGAAGCTGCTGTTCGCCGCATTGTTGGATAGGGGTTTTGAGCTATCTCCTTTTCAGCTTGATGTTATTTCGGAATACATCGCTTCGGCGAAAGTGGGCATGCTTCGGCTTTGGATGAATGATCCAAGCAAGATTACCCTTAACCATTTGAACAAGATGACAGAAAACATCTTCGAATCGAGGCTTTGGACCCACCTTGCAAAGTGCCTTTCGTGCGATGGCGCCAAACAAGACAAGATCGTGCTTCCCGAAGATTTTCCAGATTATCCCTGGATGATGAAGTAGGGGCATGCTGGCGGCGGCATCTAGCTGCGGTTTTGACTCCTAGCGTGGCAGCGCCGAATTCACCGCTACAAAGTGTTGAGTTGTGCGCAAGGACGTCTGTTGCGGGATTCGACGTCGCCGCCGTTGTCGGCACGATAGGCACGAGGGTAAGCGCCGTCGAGAAGGCGAGGTTTGTTTTTGTTTTGTGTATCATTCATTTGCCCGCCTTATGGCGAGCGTCCTATGCGGGGTTGTTGCGTTCTGGTTCGGGAACGGATGCATTGAGGGAGAGGATTCCCCCGATGGTACGTGGAGATTGCAGGGTAGGTCAGGGGTTGAGGTTGGAAAGGTTTAGGTGCGCCCGTCCTTATTTTGATGCGGGCTGCTGCGGCTATTGGCGTGCCGCAACCTGCAATCCTGAAGCTGCAAGGAAAAGGCCGTCGCTCGACTAAATGGCTATTTAGAAGAGCTCGCTGCTCTCGAGTTTGAGAAAAGGTTCGGGAGTCACTGCCCAACCACCAAACTCGAAAACGTGCTCGACATATCGACCAAAGTGCGAAAACCCCAAGATCATCTCGGTGAAATGTGGGAGCACTACAGCATCCCTGCTTACGACGAAAGCCACAGGCCGATATTCGAACTTGCCGATGAGATTAAGAGCAACAAATACGTGATTGACTCCGATTGCATCTTGATTTCAAAACTAAATCCATCGATAAAGCGCGTTTGGTTGCCGATGTGTCAAACGGCTAATTCGGTCTGTTCGACGGAATTTATTGTTTATCGCCCAAAGACTGTCGCATACAGAAGCTTTTACTTTACTGCAATTAGCGCCAAGTCTTTTACAGGCTATTTGCTCGCACACGTTTCGGGATCTACCGGCAGTCGTCAACGCGCGCAACCGAAGTCAACTCTGACCTATTCAATGCCAAACCCAGACTCACGGGCAATCGAGGATTATTGCAAATTTGCCGATCCGCTATATCGACAAATGCAGATTAATGAAGTGTCCTCCCAGCAGCTTGAAAGATTGCGCGACACGCTTCTTCCTAAGCTCATGTCGGGCGAAATCGATGTCTCGAAGGTCGACCCTACGCAGCTAAATAGCCATTTAGCTTAGCGTTGAAGGAGTCCCTCGATGTCTTGTCAATCGAATTTGTCGCTCAATCTCGCTAATCATTTTCGTGCTGGTGAGTGAACCATATGCGGCATTGAGTGCGTTTTCGGCATCAAGGAGCTCTTTACGTTGCGATTTCTCGTTCACTTCATCGATGGCTTTCTCAAGTGTCCAGCTGAAGTCCCTTGCATTTTTCTGCATATGGTCGAGCAGAATCTGGTATCGGTACATTGAGAACAACAATGCTTGGTAGGCATCGAGAAAATCCGCAATGGCTATTCCGGGCTTTTCCTTGAAAATAAAGCGAGCCTCGGTAGCAAGGGAATTCAAATCATCGAGTTTAAGGTGAAGTTTTAGCTGGTAATCGGCTTCCGAGGCATGAGCTATGCAGGGCGTAATCTCCTGCAAAAAGGTAGTGTTCGTCAGCCTTGTATAGCGAAGGCCAATTGCCAACTGCGGCACCTCGTCTCGTTCCGACTCGCGAGGACTATTGCGGTAGAGACAAACGAGCTTTTCCGTATTGACCCAAAGAGCAAGGCGTCGAGCGAAAAGGCTCTGCCTATTGCTTAAGCATGTCTGCCAGCACGCTATCCCTAAGGCGACGACGGCAGCGATGGCGGATACGCATGCCGCAATTATTCCCGCATCAAAGTCCATGTGCACCTCGTTCCGGCAGTGTCATCAATACATGCGATTCTAAACTGTCCTCGTAATTAACTCCATGCTAACAGTGAGGAGCACTATGGAAGCCGTCATCAACACCGTGCTCTCGGAGATGCAGACCATCCTCGAACCTTACCAGCTTAAACGCCTTGCCGACACGCTCAGGCAAACCCTCGGCCCTCGGCAACCCGAGTCGAGCCAGGACCTGCTTGCGCTCTTCCTCACCGCCAAAGGGGTCGAGGGTTGTTCTTCCAAAACTATCGAGTACTACGAGGCAACCTTGCGTCATATGGATAGGTCGCTCGCCAAGCCTTACACTCAAATCGAGAGCGATGACCTGCGGCGTTATCTCAACGACTACGAGACCGAACGCGGCTCAAGCAAAGTTACTATCGACAATATCAGACGCATCATGTCTAGCTTCTTTTCCTGGCTTGAGGACGAAGATTACATCGTCAAGAGTCCGGTTCGGCGAATACATCGCGTTAAGACGGCGCAGCTTGCCAAGGAAACATTGAGCGACGAAGAACTGGAAACCTTACGTGATGCTTGCGAAAGCAAACGCGACCTGGCGGTTGTGGATCTGCTCGCCTCGACGGGCATGCGTATAGGCGAGCTGATGCGGCTTGATGTCGCCGACGTAAATCTGCAGGAGCGCGAGTGTATCGTTACTGGCAAGGGAAACAAACAGCGGCCGGTTTACTTCGACGCGAGAGCAAAACTGCACCTGGCGGAATATCTGGAAACTCGTGTCGACAACAACTCCGCATTGTTCGTCTCGCTTGATTCCAAGGCAAAACGAATCACCGTCGGTGGCATGGAGCTGCGACTACGAAACCTCGGCAAGAAAGCCGGTATTTCGCGAGTACATCCGCATAAGTTCCGTCGTACGCTGGCAACTCATGCCATTGACAAGGGGATGCCCATCGAGCAGGTGCAAAAGCTGCTGGGCCATGCGAAAATAGACACCACCATGCGCTATGCCATGGTGAATCAAAATAACGTGAAGGCTTCGCATAGGAAGTACCTGGAATGACGAAAACCCTTGAGGCAATATGCTCGTACCGCAGCGAGAAAGCCAGCGCTTCATTGATCGGGACTGAAGATTTATACATTTCGACTGAGAGCATCTCTTCAAACCGTGGTGGTGTTTCGAGAGCGTCTGTTCCAGGAAAGGGCAAGGTGGCTCGCTTTCGTGACGGCGATACATTGGTCTCGAACATCAGGCCATATTTTAAGAAGATCTGGCAGGCCGATTGTGATGGCTATTGTTCAAATGATGTCCTCGTGTTTCAGCCTGCCGAAGACTGCAACCCCGACTACCTTTACTGGCTTCTTTGTGGTGACGAGTTTTTCGAATACGTTATGGCAACATCTAAAGGCACAAAGATGCCCAGAGGCGATAAAGCGGCGATCATGAGTTACGCCATTCCGTCAAACAGCGAAATGACGCAACAGCAGATAGCCTCGATAATGAACCCTTTCCGTTCAAAGATCGCTACCAACGCTAAGCTAAATGGCTATTTAGAAGAGCTGTGCGATGCTTTGTTCTTAGATTTTCTGGAACGGGCAGACAGCTCTTGGCATGAGGGGACGCTTAAAGAGCTAGCCGAGGTGAAATACGGCAAGGATCATAAGAAATTGGCTGATGGTCCATATCCAGTCTACGGCTCTGGCGGCTTCATGCGTTCTGCTGAAAAGTCTCTTTTCTCAGGCGAATCGGTTTTGATTCCACGAAAAGGGTCTCTCAACAATGTGATGTATGTAAACGAAGCTTTCTGGACCGTTGATACAATGTTTTTCACAGTGCCCCGTATACCCGGTGCAGCAAAGTTTCTATATCAATACGTAAAGCGACTCGATTTGGCGTCCATGAATTCCGGTTCGGCCGTGCCAAGTATGACCACGTCGATTCTCAACGCGTTATCCTTGCCAGTTCCGCCTAGAGATAGCCTCTTATCTTTCAATGCCGAGTTGCAGTCAATGTATGACGCTGTTCGGGCGAACAATTTAGAGAATAGGAGACTTGAGTCTCTTCGTGATAGCCTTCTCCCCAAACTCATGGCGGGCGAGATCGATGTCTCGAAAATTGACCCTACGCAGCTAAATAGCCATTTAGCTTAGTATTAGTAGCAATTTTTTCATCCAAGCATTCGAGCACTGCAGCGATTCTCTGCTGGCAATTGAGCGACGGAAGTGGAATTTCAAACGCCAGCAAATCTGCAGAGCTTAGGGTTGGGTACGTGGACACGCTTTGCTCCGCAAGCGTCTGGAATCCCCTCGTCGCCTGGTTAGTAGTTAGTGCATAGTAGAGATAGCTGGGGAGCACGCGGTTTTCGTTTGCGTCTATGACGCTGAAGCCCGTTGAAACGAGCATGTTTGTAGGCGGTTTTTTAAGAAGAGCGTAATGTTCTTGGTTGGGACGGACCATTGAGTATACGATGCTATTTGATTTGACTTTTCGACGTGCCCTGCTCGGAACTTTATCAATCAGAGGATCGAGTTGCTGTAGTTCGGAAATCGCGCCGCGAGTCACATTTCCGGTGTCAAGATATTGAATGTGAGTCCAAGCCTCTTTAGTTGAGTATTGGCTAGCGTTAATGGTGCAAATTTCACCTAATGCAACCCTACAGCCCATACCCAATCGCCTCCAGATTCTTCTTGATCTGCTCTTGCAAGCGGTTCGATTCCTCGAAGCATTTGGATATCTCGCTGGTTAGGCGTGCCATCTTCTCGTCAAAAGGCTCGTTGTCTTCCTCGACGTCGGCGATGCCCACATAGCGGCCGGGTGTGATGATGTAGTCCTGTTTGGCTATGTCCTCGATGCTCGCTATAGCGCTGAAGCCTTTCTCTTCTTCAAGCTTGCCTTCACGAAACGCATCGAATGCATCGGCAACTTTGGCAATATCCTCATCGGTAAACTCGCGTAGCTTGCGGCTCACCATGGTTCCCATGTTGCGCGCGTCAATGAACAGGGTCTTGCCCGGCTGTGTCTTCTTTTTGGTGATGATCCACAGGCACACAGGGATCTGTGTGCTGTAGAACAGCTGACCCGGCATAGCCACGACGCCTTCTACTAGGTCGGACTCAATCAGCTTGGCACGGATGGCACCCTCGTTGTTCGTTTGGCTGGAAAGCGAGCCGTTGGCTAGCACCATGCCCATGCGGCCGCTGCGGTTCAGATGGTGCACCATATGCTGAACCCAAGCGAAGTTGGCGTTACCCTCGGGCGGCACGCCGTACTCCCAGCGCGGGTCATCCTTCAGCTTGTCGCCGCCCCAGTCTTTCATGTTGAAAGGTGGATTTGCTAGGACGAAGTCGAACTTCTCAGTACGATGCAAGTCGTTGAAGAACGTATCGGCGTTTTGCTTCCCTAGATTTGCATCAATGCCGCGGATGGCAAGGTTCATGGTTGCCATTTTCCATGTGGTGGGGTTGCTCTCTTGGCCGTAAACGGACAGGTCGTCAATTTTGCCTTGATGGCGCTTTACGAACTCTGCTGACTGCACGAACATGCCGCCACTACCGCAGCAGGGGTCATACACGCGTCCGTGGTAGGGCTCGATGATTTCGACCAGCGTCTTTACGATGCAAGCTGGCGTATAGAATTCGCCGGCGTTTTTGCCTTCCGCCTCGGCAAACTTTGCCAGACAGTACTCGTAGGTGCGGCCAAGGATATCGCGCGTATCGCCCTTTTCGGCCATTTGGACGTTGGTGAACAGGTCTACGACTTCTCCCAGACGGCGCTTATCCAGCTCCTGGCGGGCAAAGTTTTTGGGCAGGATGTTCTTCAATTTATCGTTCTCGGCCTCGATCTGGCGCATCGCTTCATCGATGACCTTGCCGATCTCTGGCGTATGGGCTGCGGCGGCAACGGTGGCCCAGCGGGCGCTCTCCGGTACGAAGAAGATGTTCTCTGCCAAGTACTCGTCGCGGTCCTCTTCGAAGTCTTCGCCCTCCTCGACCAGCTCTTGGTAGCGCTGGTCGAACTTGTCGGAGATATATTTCAGGAAGATGAGCCCCAGTACTACGTTCTTGTACTCGGATGCGTCTATGTTGCCGCGCAGCTTGTCTGCTGCGCTCCAGATCTGTTGCTCGAAGCCTATTTCGGCGGTGTTGTCGGCTTTCTTTTTAGCCACGATTCGCTCCTATTCGAACGTCTTGCCGTCGGCCCAGAGCTCGCATTGTCTCATGACCGTGTCCATTGCATCGTCCACGCCCTCAGGCGGGTATTTGTATTTGCGCAGAAGGCGCTTGATGGCGCGGCGCATGCCGGCGCGGGCGCTCTCTTTTTTCTGCCAGTCGATGGTAGCGCTTTTCTGCAGTGTTTCGGTGAGTTCGCGTGTAATGGCCACCAACTGGTCGTTGTTGTAGAAGTCGTGCACTGCCTGCGGCTTGGTTATGGCATCGTAGAAGGCCATTTCTTCATCGCTCAGGCCCAGCTTTTCGGCGTCGGTGCGATCCTTCATCATCTCGTGCGCCATGTTCACTAGCTCTTCGATGACTTGAGCATTGGTGAGCATGCCGTTCAGGTAGCTGTTGAGCGTGCCCTGCAACATGTCGGAAAACTTCTGGGCTTTTACCACGCTGGTTCTTTGGTAAGCGCGCACCCTCTCTTTGATGAGGCGCTTCAAGCTTTCGACGGCAACGTTCTTTTCCTTCATGTTGGCAACTTCGGTGAGGAACGCCTCATCGAACAGCGATATTTCGACGTCCTTGCCGTCGAACAGGTTGAGCACGCCGTCAGCATGAACCGTTTGCTTCATGATCTCAGTCACGCGTTTGTTGAACTCCGCATAGGTCATGCCTTTGCCGCCGCCCGCTTTGCGGCCTGTGAGGCGCAGCACCTGCACGCGCAGCACGGAAAGATAGGCTGCCTCGTGCTGGTCTTCCTGCGAAACTAGGCTCTTACATAGGCTGAGTGCCTGGTTCATGAGTTGGCATTGCTTCAGGAGCTCTTCACAGTCCTCGCGTCGCATGGGGTCTAGCAGCCAGTCGGTGCCCTCGGCGATGGCGGCGGCAAGCTGGGTTTTCTTGTCGGTGAAAATGAGCTTGCCGTAGTTGAAGCCGAACAGCAGGTCGCGGCACACGTCTAGCTTTTCCAGGAACTTGGGATATGCGGTGGCGGCGACGTCCATGTTGCCGTAGTTGCCCTGGTCACGCTTGGTGTAGTCCTTCATGGCCTGTTTGAGCGCGCGGGCAATGCCGATGTAGTCCACCACCAGGCCGCCCTCTTTTCCACGGCAGACGCGGTTCACGCGAGCGATGGCTTGCATCAGGTTGTAGCCCTTCATAGGCTTGAACACATACATGGTGGCTAGACTCGGCACATCAAAGCCGGTGAGCCACATGTCCACGACGATGGCGATCTTCAGCGGGTCGTCGTCGTTCTTGAAGCGCTGCTCCATGTCTTTCTTGTGCTTGGTGCCGCCGCACACCTCGAACCATTCCTCTGGATCCTGGTTGGACATGGTCATGACCACGCCCACCTTTTCATTCCAAGAAGGGCGAAGTTCCATGATGCGACGGTAGATCTTCATGGCGATGGGGCGGCTATAGGCCACGATGAGGGCCTTGCCTGCCAGAACGTCGGCACGGTTGTTCTCGTAGTGCTCCACGATGTCGCGGCACAACGAATCAATGGTCTCGGGTGTGTCGAAGATGGCGTTGAGGCCTCCCAGGTCGCGCTTCGATTTCTCGATGCTTGCTTCATCTGCCTGGTCGGCGAACTCGCGGTAGGCGGCGTCAATCTTGCCCAGTGCATTGCTATCTAGGTGCAGCGCCACCACGCGACTTTCGTAGTAAACGGGCTTGGTCGATTCGTCTTCAACCGACTGAGTCATGTCGTAGACATCGATGTAATCGCCGAAGATTTCGCGCGTATTGCGGTCTTCCAGCGCGATGGGCGTGCCGGTGAATCCGATGTATGACGCGTTGGGCAGCGCTTTGCGCACCACGCGTGCTGCTCCGACGGATATCTTGCCCGAAGCATCAATCTTCTCGGTGAGGCCGTACTGGCCGCGGTGCGCCTCGTCCACCATGACTACAACGTTGCTGCGACTGCACAGAGGCTCGTCTCCGTCGGTGAACTTCTGCATGGTGGTGAACACGATGCCGTTTGCCTCGCGTCCCTCTAGCAAGCTCTTCAGGTCCTCGCGGCTTGTTGCCTGAACAGGGCTCTGTCGCAGAAACGCTGAACAGCGCCCGAATTGGCCGAACAGCTGGTCGTCCAGATCGTTGCGATCGGTGATGACTACGATAGTGGGGCTGTCCAGGTGGCGTTGCAGCAGGTGCGCGAAGAACACCATGGAAAGCGACTTGCCGGAACCCTGCGTGTGCCAGAATACGCCGATCTTTCCGTCGCCCGCCACTGCTTCTTCGGCGCGTTCGATTGCCTTGCGCACGCCGAAGTATTGGTGGTAGGCAGCGAGGATCTTCGCGATCTTGTCGTTGGTGTCGTTGAAGCAGATGAAATTCTGGATGAGGTCGAGCAAACGTGCTTTAGGCATCATGCCGTCGAGCATGGTTTGCCAGGTGGCTGCCTTGGTTTCGGAGTAATCGCCGTCGGTAGATTTCCAGGCAACGTATCGGTCCTCGTCGGCGGTGATGGTGCCTACGCGCGTTTCCGACATATCGCTCATCACGCAGAAGACGTTCGGCACGAACATACTGGGGATGTGGTGCATGTAGTTGCGCAGCTGCAGGTAGGCGTCTGATGCATCGGTTTCCTCGCGTGAGGGCGATTTCAGCTCGAACATAACGAGTGGCATGCCGTTCACGAACGCGATCACGTCGGGGCGTTTCTCGGAGTATTCCACAAAGGTCCATTGGTTTACGACGTGGAAATCGTTGTTTTCGGGGTCATTGAAGTCGAGCAGGCGCACAATGTCGTCGCGCTCACGTTTGCCATCGAAGAAGCGAACCTCAACACCCGACTGCAGGTAGTCGTTGAAGGTCTCGTTGCGCTGCTCAAGCGTACCGCCCTCGATGTTCTGGATCTTGAGGATGGCCTCATCGATTGCTGCGGCAGGAAGGCCCCTGTTGATGCGTGCTAGGGAATCTTCAAGAATTCCGGGTAGGAACACATCGCGGTATTCCTCGGAGGTGCGGGGGACGTCGGGGCCGTATAGGTGCGTGTAGCCGAGCTCTTCGACCATGTGCTCGATGACGCACTGTTCGTAGAAGTCTTCGTTGAAGGCGCTCGATACGACTTCGTAGGAATAAGAGCTTGAGCTCATTGCCCTCAGCTGCCTTTCTTCGCGACGAGGTCGCATTGGAACTTCGTTCACTTAGATTACTATGCATTCGCTATCTGGCATTATACCCTTGAGCTTTGATCTTCCATTGCGACCGAGTTTGTTGACGTCGCCGGTGATGGTGCGAGATTGGTTGAATGGCAGTGTCGTTAGGTATGGGGGATTTGCGGGTGAGCGTGAGGTCAATGCTATGCTCTGTATGGTTCAATCGGAGCATGGGCGCGAAGAAGGTCGCTTTCCTGAACCCATATGGTGGATCCCTGGATGCTCGGGGGTGGACTGCCGTTTGGACAAAGGAAATCCCAAGATTGCCGAGGGTTTGCAAGCTTTGAGCTGGGTATCGCTGTCTTTCGCAAGAGCTTCGGTTGCGGAGGGGCGGCGTTGATTGATTTCTGTTGCATCGAAGTCTTTTTCGCGTCGGCAATAAGAAGGCTTAAAAATCCTGTTCCCATCAACGATTTACTGAGGGATGCTGCAAGTAGTTTAGGAGAAGCTGTTGAAAGGCGAAGAGAGGTATTTACTCAATCTGCTAGAGGGGACCAAAACGCGTTTTGTCATCCCCGTCTATCAACGTAACTACGATTGGCATATTGAGCAATGTAAGCAGCTGTTCGATGACTTAGAGGACCTTGTGGCGCAAGGTGGAGAATCTCATTTCTTTGGCAGCATTGTTTCGAAAGCCGATGGTGATATTCGCGTCGTTATTGATGGACAGCAGCGAATCACCACTTCATACTTGCTTCTTTTGGCATTGGTTCGTCAGTTGCGCGATGGCATCATAGCTTCGGAGGATGAGAATCTTGCCGATATGATCAACGAGGAATACCTCATTGACAAATGGCATAAGTCTGATCGTAAACTCAAGCTCAAGTTAATCAAGGATGATCAGGCTGCTTTTGAGGCTATATATGCCAGCAATGAGGAAAGGTTTATCCAGGACTCCAACGTGACGCAGAATTACCTCTATTTCTGCAGACGCATCGCAAAATCGTTCCTTGACGCAGATCAACTGAGATCGGCAATTGAGAAGCTGATGATTATCGATATCAAACTGGATAAAGAAGATGACGCTCAGCGTATCTTTGAGAGCCTAAATTCCACGGGCCTTGATTTAAGCGAAGGCGACAAAATTCGTAACTTCATTCTTATGGGGCTTGAGCCGAACGACCAAGAGGAATGCTACGAAAAGTACTGGAACGAAATCGAGAAGAATACTGGTTATGACGTAAGCGCTTTCGCCAGGGTTTGGTTGGCGGCTATTCGGCGCAAGACCCCTGCAATCAAAAAGGTCTATACGGTGTTTAAGGATTATGCCAAAACCCAGGGCCTCGACAGGCATGAGCTGCTTTCCGTGCTGCTCAGGTATTCAGAACTCTATAAAGCGATTACTACTGCCGACAGTGGAAACGAAAAGATCGACGCGGTTTTAAGGCGGTTGGTGCTGCTGGATGCTACGGTCATGCATCCATATTCGCTCAATCTTTTCGAATACCGCCACGAACGAAATATCAGCGATGACGAGGTTCTTGAAGCCCTGCTAGCAATCGAAAGTTACTTGTTCAGACGCTGGGTGTGCAAGGTTCCCACCAATGCATTGAACAAGGTATTCGAGACCCTTCATGGAGAAGTGTTACGCGGCGTGGCTGAGGGCGGCGCCTATTCGAACGTGCTGAGGAGGGTCCTTCTCTCCAAAGAGGGGAGCGGTCGTTTCCCGAACGATTCTGAGTTCATGGATACATTCGGGGTGCGTGATTTTTACCATATTGGCAGCTATAAGTACTACCTGTTCGATCGACTGGAAAACGGAGACAGCGTCGAGCGCGTAAACGTTGTTGGAAATCTGCATGAAGAGATTTTTAGCATTGAGCACATCATGCCTCAGACGCTTTCGACTGGATGGATAGCTGACCTTGGTGAAAAATACGCTGAAATCCACGAGAAGTGGCTGAATAGCATGGCGAACCTTACCTTGACTGCATACAACTCCAAGTACAGCAACCGTAGGTTTGTTGAGAAGCGCGACATGCAAGATGGTTTCAAAGATTCAGGCTTCCGTATCAATAATTTTGTTTCCAGCCAGAATACCTGGACCAAAGAACAGCTTGAGGTGCGTGATAGGGAAATGCGCGAAAAGTTCTTGAGCCTATGGCCCATGATTGACTCAACTTTTGAGTGGAGCAACGACGCATATGAGGAGCGCGCGCTCGACGACGACTTCGATTTCACTGGTCGTAAGATTGCGGCATATAGCTTTATGGGGTCTAGGTTCACTGCTAAAACCTGGGCCGATATGATTTGCGGTGTTCTTTCGATGATTTACGAGATGGAGCCAGTTGTGCTCCGCAAGTTTATTCCCGCTGATGCGGGGTTCCCGGGCCGCTTTTTTTCCCGCGAAGAGGATGGCCATTGTTTCAAGATTGGGGATGGTGTCTTCTTCAACCATGGTAGCTCCACTCGTACGAAGATTGAATCGTTGAAAGTGGTTTTCGAGGCGGCTGGACTCGATGCCTCGGAGTTGATCTTCGAACTCTATAAACTTAAGAAGGACGATGAGCTTGGAGAGTAGTGGGTCTAAGACGGCCATAGTAAAGAGGGGCAAATGAAGGCAATCGACGCGCTAAAAGAGGTCTTAAATAGTAGCGGTATCCCCGTTACTCATATAGGACTAAAGCTAGGGCGGCGCCCCAATTACGTAAGCGGTATAGCTACACGCGGCAGCACTCCGCAAGCCGACACGCTCGCGTCAATGCTAAGTGTATGCGGCTACGTCTTGGCTGCGCTGCCTGCCGATCAAGTGCCAGAGTCTGCTCTGATGATTGACCCTGTCGGTACCAAGTCCAGCAGCTAAGCCGATCAACGGTGCGGTGCCGGGGCGTGACGGCAGGATGCGTTGCCTCTCGGCAAAACAAAAACGGTGGTTCCAACCCCGAACCGAGTCCAGGGCAGAACCACCAAGCGCATGAAACATAGCATACTTTTATTCTGCAAGGCGCTGGCCTTAATGCCCGCTGAGGTGCGGGGCGCGCCAGAATATAGAAGGTCGTACCTAGTCCGCTCTCTTTGTTGTTCAATACGCAAGTGGCAATCTGACCCGAAATTAAGCGGTCCTATCAATCTCTTCGCGAATCAGGCGTTTAACCGTTGTGGAAACGGGCGCGTCCTGCGCTTTGAGCCAATCGAACAGGTCCATCTCGTTAGGCGAGAATTTAAGATTGACCTGCTTGGTCTTCTCGCGTTGATACTTCGCGCTTGCCCTTTTCTGCGCCTCGGTTGCTGACATGGCGAACCTTCCTTCCTGTTTCGCCTTTCGGCCTCTTTGAAGCCTGGGCGTTCTCGGGTGTTTCCCCGTATACCTTCCGTGTGTTCTGGGCTATGCACTTCACTATAATCGCAGGTAATCGGGCGATGTTCCAGGTTTTCTTTGCGCCTTGCTCTGAGGCATGGAAGAGTTTCGTGCTGTGTTATGGTATGAGAGTGATGAGCAGACTTGCTCATGAAGTTGCGGTACGCCCCGACCTTCGAATCGGGACACGGCCGCAGCTTCCACGAGGCTTTTCGCTGCCTGCTGAAGCCTTACGATTAAGCGTAAAATGCATCATGTTCGGCACCGCATTGATCATGTGCCATCTGTCGCACAGCGGTAAGAGGGAACTTCTCAAGTGCGTCCTTGCGGGAACTCCAAGGCTATTAGGAAGGTGCTTTGGCGTGTACGGGAAACTTGCCTACAAAGGGTTCACGTCAACCCCTAGATATGACATTGAAGGCAAGGTCATCTACGGCACGATCGACGAAATCGACGGATTCGTTTCATATGAAGCGAAAAGAGCCGATGAGGTTGAAACTGCATTTCGTAATGCAGTTGACGACTACATTGACGCTTGCGAGGAATCTGGCGTAGACCCGAAACCCAAGCTGCTGATGCTGGCATAGCTGTCTCCGTGCCTAGGAGGGTAAATACCGAGGCGCAATGTGAACTTTGCCCTTCCGGTATGCATGAAACAAGAAAAGCGCCCGCGGCCTTGGCTCTTCACCCAGGCTTAGGCGCTTTTCCGGAGTTGCTGTCCAGCCATCCCCCCGGGTGGCTGCTTGGTTCCGTCCGAATTAAACAAGCAAAGCCCTTCGCCGCGTGTTGCGACGAAGGGCTTTTGGCCGAAATGAAAAGCGCCGGCTCCGTAGGTGAGCTGAACCGCTAGTCTTGCGTAGGACCGAACGAAAGGTCGTCGAGTTTCGCCGGTGCCTCTTCGTCGTAGCAGCGCACGTTGCCCGCTTCCACCAGGGCGTCCACTTCGGCTTCGCTATAGCCCAGGTCTTCCATAACCGCGCGCGTGTCGTAGCCGACGGGTTTCGCACGGCTGATAACCGGGTCGCCCTGGCTCTTCATACGGATGGGAATCGTGGTAATGGAATGATCGCCGATGCTGTCGTAGTGAATCGGGCGGAGCATGTCGTTGACGTAGGCTTCGTCGTCTTCAAGAACGTCATCCATGGTGTTGCATACTGCGTAGGGAACATCGTTGGCGTCGAAAACTTCCTTCCAGTATGTCCAGTCGTGCTTGGCGAAGGCTTCGGCCATCATGTTCACCACGGTTGCGTTGTCGCCGTTGGCGTTGATGGTTGCGCAATTCGTGAAGCGCGGGTCATCGGCGTATTCTTCCAGGCCAATCAGGCGTGCAACGAACGGGTACCAGGAATCGTAGGTGCCGTAGCAAATGAGGAACCATACGCCGTCGGCGGTCATGTACGAATTGTTGGTGGGGCAGGGTACGGCCTTGCGGCTCTTTGGGAAAGGCACGCCGAACGGTGCGGAAACAACAGGCACCTGCATACCCCACAGCGCCATGTGGTGAAGGTTCACGGTAACGTGATCGCCCACGCCAGTGCGCTGAGCGCGCCAAACGGCGCTCATGATGCCCAAGCCCAGGGCGATACAGGAATTGAAATCGCCGAATGCGGCGGGCATGTTGCCCGGCTGGAAGTGCTCGCCAGCCTGCGGGATGGACATAAGCAGGCCGCCACGGGCGGAATAGCAGGTGGCGTCAAAGCCCTTGGCGTCCTTCATGATGCCGCGTTCCCCATAGCCGCGCATCTGGCCGTATACCAGGCGCGGGTAGCGGGCATGCAATGTTTCGTAGTCGTAGCCCAGGCGCTTTAAGGACGGGTTACGCAGACTCGTAACGAACACGTCGGCCTGTTCCAGCAGCTTTTCTACCAGTTCGCGTCCTCCATCGGATTTCATGTCGATGGAAAGGAACTTCTTGTTGGCGTTGCTCATGTCGAACGCCGGGTTGTCGGGGCCCAGCTCCGGCATGCCGAAGCCAACGCCGTCGCCGCGGTGCAGGTTGCCCTTGATGGTTTCAATCTTGTACACCGTGGCGCCCATTTCGCCGAGCGCGCGGGTGCAGGCAGGCATCGCGACGTAATCTCCCAGCTCGACCACTACGAGCCCTTCAAGGCCCTTCGGCAGTTCCTCGGGCGACAGGCCCTGGAATTCTTCAGCGGGGGGCATAACGATTCGGTGATCCAGACTCACGATAACCTCCTTGGTTAGATGAACATGTTCATCACTCTACTTCCAGAGATATCGTATTGCAATGAGCCGCCTTGGGGCATGCGCCACAGCCGCTTTAGTGATGCGGGTAAGTGCGGGCGATGACCAGCATAAATGCAGGCCGCCAAGGCTGACCTGCATTTATAGTTTCCCGAGCGCGATTGATTTTAATAAAGTGTTGGAGCAAGAAGCACCTTGCCGGTGCCGCGGTAGACGTTCACCAATCCCTCCCCGGAAGCGGCAGAACCCACAAGCGATTTGCCCGAGCGCTCAACCGTGAAGTTGAGGGATCCGCTCCAGGCCAGTGCCATGTTGCCGTCGATCTTGATCTCGGCGTTGTCCAGGGTGATTTCGATCAACTCTTCTTCGGGGCAGGGCGATTCCAGGCACAGCGCGCCGTAACCCTGGATGCCCAGGTTGAACAGGCCTTCGTTGCCAGCAACGGCGGAAGAAACGTTGCTGCGCATAACCGTTTTGTGCTGAAGGCTGGAATAGCACGCCAGGAACAGACCGTCGTCGAGCACGATGGAATTGCCCCAATCGGCTACGTCGAGCGTGATGATGTAGCGGTAGGTGGGCTCGAGCACCAGAAGGCCCGTGCCCTGGTATTCGGGTTTGATGGCTGATTCGCTGGTGACCGCACCGCGCAGGGCCTTGCCGAACAGGTCGCCCACACCCTTAACGCCGGTGGTGCAGGTTACGTTGCCTACCATCCATTGCATGGCGCCGGCCTGAACGGTAACGGGTGCCTGGCTCAGGTCGCAGATAACCTGGCGGCGACGCACGTTCATTTCGCTGGCGAAGTAGGCGTTCATGGCGGAAGCTTCGTTGACGGAAAGGTCGCGCTTCCATTCGATGGTTTTGAAGGCGCCGAACTGCTTGAGTACGGTTACGTCATCGTTGTCGGTGAAATTGGAAATCTTGAACATAACTCTCCTCCTGTTGACGTTGGTGCGGGTTAATCCTCTTAATTGCCCAATTTGTAGAAAAGCATAGCATGCGGCGGCCTTTGCGCGGGGTGGTGCGTCTGGTGCCTGTGGTGGTCGGCGGGTCGCGGTGGCGGAGCTCGCAGAGCCGACCGCGTGAGCCCTGTGCCTCTGGGGCGGTCGGCGGGCGGGAGGGTGCCTCTTGCGAAGGTGCGGCTAGTGCGCCCGCGCGCCTAGGGTGTTGCGTTGTGGCGGCGCCTTGCCTCCGTGTCCGTTCCGTGCGCCCCACGCCCCGCGCCTTTAGGGCGTGTCGAACACCTGCGCTCCGGCAAAATCGTTGGATTTGGCGGCGTCCGCTTCTTTTTCGGCCATCAATTCCTCAAAGCCAGTCAGTGCTGCGAAGGGCATAAACTGGGTGGCGCGCTTGGGGCTGTTGGCGGCGAAGTGGACGCCGTTTTCCCTAACGCGCATTGCAATGTCGCGCAGTATGCAGCGGCGTCTTTCCGCCTCGTCGAAGGCAATGTCTTCCAGGAAGTCGTCTTCGCTAAGCACGGTGGCCTCCTATTTGGTTGTTGCGTTCGCGCATGGTTGCGCCCTGCTTCAAGCTGGTGCCGCGCAGCAATGCGTTCTTGCCAAAGCGGTCGCGCACGGCAATGGACGCTTTTGCCAGGTCGGCCTCTTTGCCGCTGTCCTCTGGCCCGAAAAGACTGGGTTGGTCGTACTTGGCGGGCTGGAGGGCGCCCAGTGCCACCGTTAGCCTGCGGATAGGTTCGCTGCTCAGCGTGTGCTCGTCGAACAGCTCCAGCGCAACCTTCACTATGCGATGCGGCGAATCGGTTCGTTCGGAAAGCTTGGTTGAGCCGCCGCTTCCCATGCCCCATCTGCCGCTTTCGGTAAGGTGGGGCTGCGCGTAGCCAACATGCACGGATACGTTCCCGCAAGAAAGCCCCTTCGAGCACAAGTCCAAGCAGCTGGCGTCTGCCATTTCCCGCAGCACGGTGCGTGCTTCGCTGAAGGAATAGTCGCGCATCAGCACCTGCCCGTTCGATATCGAATGCGCTGCGGGGCGGTACTCTTTTATCTGTTTGATGGTACAGGGCTCCTGCCCCCAGGCGTGATCTAGCAGGTATTCGCCGTTTTTACCGAATTCCTTTTTCAGCCATGCGGGGTTTGCCGCGCATACGCCCGCCATATCGTGGATGCCGTGTTTCGCCAGGCGATGCGCGATGCCTGGGCCCACCTGCCAGATGTCGGTTATGGGTTGGTGGAACCAGATTTCGCGTTTGTAGCTTTCTTCGTCCAGTATGCCTATGCCGTCGGCCGCCTTCTTTGCTTCGATGTCCAGGGCCACCTTCGCCAAAAACAGGTTGGGGCCGATGCCTGCTGTGGCGGTGATGCCCGTTTCTTCAGCTACCTTGTTGCGCAGCATTTCGGCGAAGGCCTTTGCGCCCATGCGGTACAGCTTCAGATAGGGAGTCGCGTCGATGAAGCATTCGTCGATGCTGTACACGTGAATGTCCTCGGCGCTTACGTAGCGCAGGTACAAGGCGTTTATCTGCGCCGATACCTCCATGTAGCGGGCCATGCGCGGCGTTGCCATGGTGTATTCGATCCCGTTGGGAATTTGGAAAATGCGGCAGCGGTTTTTTACGCCTAGCGCTTTCATGGCGGGGGTTATGGCAAGGCAGATGGTGCCGGACCCGCGGTCGGGGTCGGCCACCACGAGGTTTTCAGTGAAGGGGTCCAGGCCTCGATCGACGCATTCGACGCTTGCGTAGAAGCTCTTCAAGTCGATGCACACATAGCTCTTTGCGCGCTTGTTGGCAAGCATGGACCATTCCTCCCATCACATCGAAAACAGAGTTTGTTCGCTGGCTTTTATACGAACACCTGTTCTAGTATACAGGCATGGACTACAGGGCGAAAGATGGCGAAATGAGGCGTGTGCACCGCGAAACGGTGGACGTGCTGGCGCGGTTCGGGCGGGATGGCGCGTTCCAAAGGCTGCCGTGTCATGAGGGCGGCATCGTGGTTGCGGGCGGCTCGCGCCGTTCGGCGGCGCCGAGGCCGCGAGCGCTAGGGCGGTTCGTCGACACAGGATGGCAAGATTCGCGTGCCGTGCATGATTCAAGGGGTCCGTGCAGCGGAAAGGACCCTTTCCTGGCAAGATCTTCGCGCGGTGCATTCCCAAAAGGCGATTTGCGGGGCTTTTCGGATACACGACGCGCATATCTTGCCAAAGCCAGCTCGTTTTGGATGCATGGCGCGCGAATCTTGCCAGGAAGGGGCGCTTTTCCCGTCCCAGGCCCCCTTTGGGATACATAGAGCGCAAAAATTGCCACGGATTGCCGCCCGGGAACGCATCGCGCGAGCATATTGCCACTGTCGGATGCCGGGGAACGCATTTCGCGAACATTTTGCCATCGGTGAGCGCCCGCAACGCCACAGCGCCATGTACTGCAACGTTATGCGTCGCACCGCCACCGATGCTCGCGCCGAACGCTCCCGCCCGTGCCCCACGCGCCCGACGCTCATGCCCCCGCCCCGCCCGCCGCGGCACTACGGCACCATGCGCCGTACGCGGCGCTTTTGCCGCCGCTGAAAAAGTAAGCTGCGGGTTACGGGTGTCAATGCGGTGGAACGAACCGCCTGTTTCGGTTTAAGTGCTATCGTCCCACTAACGTATTAGCCCGATCGGCGGGCCTGGATCGAATGGCCTGGATCGACGGGCCCGGAGACAAGGAGGAATCATATGCGCGTAGCAAAAGAAAAGCTCTTGCTGATTGCTGGATTTGTTTGGCTTGCCGCTGGGCTCAACATTGCCATCCTCGGCGTTTCCGCATTTACCGAAATGGGCGAGCACGCAATGTTGGTGCTCGTCCCTGCTGCAATCGTTGCTTTCACGGTGTTCCATGCAGGAATGTTCTCCAAGCTGGTTGGCAAGCACGCCGACCGCATCGAAGCCATGGAAGAAGACCGCGTGCCGTTCTGGAAGTTTTTCGATGCTAAGGGCTACCTCATCATGGCGTTCATGATGACCATGGGCATCGGGCTGCGTTCTTCGGGCATTGCTCCCACGTGGTTCATCGCCTTCTTCTATGCTGGTCTCGGCATCGCGCTGGCTCTTTCTGGCTGCTGCTTCTTGGTTCGATATTTCCGCGACGGCGGCATCGCCTGCCCCTTGGTGCCCCATACGGCTAACAAGTAGCGAAACCCCAGCGTTGGCTTCGCCGCCCCAATCGGCCGCCTGTCTTAGCTGTGCTCCAGCAAAACGGTTGCGCATTATGATGGCCGTTCAAGGCGGTTAGGCGTCAAGCTTGGTGTGAATCGTTTGGGTCATTCGGGCTTCAAGCCTGACGAACCTTTCGGGGCTGCCAGGAGTCAGTCAGGCGCGAACCACTCAGCACAGTCGGGCTCCAGCCCCGGCGCAAACCACTCAAGGCTGCCAGGCTCCAAGCCCAGCGCGAACCACCCAGCGCGCTCGGGTCCCAAGCTTGGCCGCTGCAGTGCTGTTGACCCCCTGTATAGCCCCCTTGCTTTGCTTATATAGCCATAAAGCAAGAATGTACTAGAATAACCCCCATGGATAAAGACGAGTTGAAAGAGCGTATTCGCGTCCCGCTTCTGGGCTTTTCGGCGGTGCTGATGAGCATCGTCGCTTTTTTGCTGCTCTTATATGGCATTACCGTTGTTATCCGTTTCCTTTTCGCGCTGGGATCGCTTGGATAGCCATGGCGTATACCAGCAGGAAAAACAACGTTTTCGAGTGCGGTGGGCAGCGCTTCGCTTTCGAGTGCGGCGGACAGCGCTCTGCCCCCGTCGCCGCATGGCGCATTTTCGGCAAGGCGGGGCAGTAGCATGTGGCTTCGCTTTACTTTGTTTGATGTGCGTGTCGTAGCGCACTACCTTGGTGTGCTGGTTTCGTTCTTCACTATTGCGTTGGCGGTGCCGTTGGTGGTTGCCATTGTGATGCAAGAATGGGAACCGGCTTCGCGCTATCTGCTGGCGGTGGGCATTTCGCTTATCGTTGGGTCAGGCCTGCGTCTTCTGTGCGTGCAGCCGGGTAAGCTCACCCACCAGCAGGCGCTTGCGGTAACCGGGCTTTCGTGGATTGTTCTGGCGTTTGTGGCTTCGGTTCCCCTGGCGCTTTCAGGCCATTACGGATCGTACCTCGACTCCCTTATGGAAGCGGTTTCCGGACTTACCACCACGGGCGTTACGCTCGTTATCGACCTAGAGCACCTTTCCACCGCCGACAACATGTGGCGCTTCGTAATGCACCTTATCGGTGGCTTGGGCCTTATTGTTGTGGCGCTTTCGCTGGGTCTTTTGGGCAAAGCCACTTCGGGCCTGTATTCCTCAGAAGGTCGAAGCGAGCACGTGCTGCCCAACATCGTGAACACGGTTCGCCTTATCAGCCGCATCTCCCTTACCGCTATTGCGGTTGCCGTGGTTATCCTGTTCGTGATGTGCGTTCTTTCCGGCATGGAACCGGTGCGCGCCTTCTTCCATTCCTTGTGGATATCCATTTCCGGCTTCATTACCGGTGGCTTTGCTCCTACCAGCCAGTCCATCGGGTACTACCATTCGTTTGCGCTGGAAATCGTTTGTATGGTGCTTATGATTTTGGGTGCCATCAACTTCTCGCTGTACGTGAAAGCGCAGCGCGGCGAAACCGACTCCTTCTTCCGCGACTTGGAAATTCGCACAGGCTCCATCTGGCTTATCGTTGCCACCATCACGCTTATGGCCTCAACGTGCGCTTCGGGCGGCTTCTCCGATTTGATGGCGCTGCTGCGTCGCGGCGTATTCATGGTTGTGGCTGCCGCTACCACTACGGGCTTTCAGAATGTTACGAACAATCAGCTCACTACAGTGTTTTCTTCAGGCGCGTTCCTGATCATTGCCATGTGCATGGCAATCGGCGGTTCTAGCGGAAGCACCGCCGGTGGTATCAAGCTTTCGCGCATCGGCCTTATTGCCAAATCGATGGTTTCCACCATCAAGGAAACCCTTTCGCCTAGCACGGCGCGCGTTTCCGTTCGCTACTATCACTTGGGGCGCAAGGCGCTTACCACCGATGCGGCAAAATCTGCTATGACCGTTTCTGCCCTGTTCGTGGTTACATATCTTATTGGCTCGCTTGCGGGCATTGCCCATGGCTACGATGCCATTTCTTCCATCTTCGAATCGGTTGCCATGGCCTCCAACGGCGGCTTGAGCTCGGGCATTGTTTCTCGAGGCATGCCGCCAACTCTGGAAGCGGTGTACATCCTTGAAATGTGGGCTGGCCGTCTGGAATTCGTAACGCTTTTGGCCCTTGTCGTGAAAGTTGTCGTGTCCATCGCGCCTCGCAGGAAGGCGGTGCGCTCGTGACGAAGCTGCTTTCAAAGCGAGCCATTGTTGCGGCATGGTGCTCATGCGTGTTGGCGGCCGTGCTTCTGTGCGTCGGTGTTGCCTGGGCCGATGAGGGGCAGGAATCGTCCAAGCCCAACAATCACGTATATGTGAACCAGCTTTCCGATAGCTCGTTTTTGTACCAAACAACCATTGCCGATTTGGCTCAGGCCGACTCGTACTATGAAGGCCAAACGGTATTTGTGCAGGGCGAAGTGGTGGGCGACCGCATCAACGATGAAATGCAGCCCGACAATTGCTGGGTCACCCTGCAAGACGACGATCCCACAAACCCTAGCGTGGTTTCGGTGTTCATGACCATGGAGCAAGCGAAGAACATCGACACGTATGGCAGCTATGGCGTTACCGGCACCATGCTTCAGGTGCGTGGTACGTTCCATCTGGATTGCAGGGAGCACCAGGGCATGTCCGACATTCACGTGGAAGAGGTTTCGGCGCTTGCCGCTGGCTCTGAAAGCAAGCCAGGGATGGATCCGAAGCTTTTCGGTCTTGGCATCGTTTCGGTGCTGGCTGGCTTGGCGCTGTTGGCCCTGTACCAATCTAAACGAGAGGGGACGCTGTAATGGAAACTCCAGCCATCGAAACCGGTGTGGTGGTGAAGCTCGACAGGGGTTTCCCCTTGGTTCGTTTGGACGATGGCCGCGAGCTTCGCTGCGAGCACGCCACTTCCTTGGTGAAGGGCAGCGATCAGCGTGCAGTGGTGGGCGACGTAGTGCGCATTTCCCTTCCCGATGGGCATGACAAGGGCATTATTGAGGAAACGCTGCCCAGGCGTACATCGTTTGTGCGCAAGGACCCCACCGAACGAGCCCTTCCGCAAACGTTGGCTGCCAATTTCGACCTGGTTATCATTGCCCAGCCCATCGAAGACACCAACACTCGCCGCCTGGAGCGCGAGCTTGTCTTGGCCCACGAAACGGGAGCGGAAGTTCTGGTGGTGCTTACTAAGGCCGACCTGATGGCTTCGCCCGCCGAAGTGGAGGAAGTGCGTTCGCATATCGATGGGTTCGTGGGCAATGACGAGCTGCTGGCCATTTCCGACCGAGACGAGGCGTCGGTGCAGCGTCTTGCCCAGATAATTGCCGAAGGCGACAAAACTGCAGTTCTTATCGGCCGGTCGGGCGTGGGCAAGTCGAGCCTGGTGAATATGCTCGTAGGCAGCGACATCCAGAAAACCACTGCGGTGCGCGGCGATGGCAAGGGCAGGCATACCACCGTTTCTCGCGAGATTATCTATCTGCCGACGGGTGGGCGCATTATCGATATGCCCGGCGTGCGCGGTTTGGGACTTTGGGACGCCGACGAAGGCATTGGTGCTGCGTTTTCGGACATTGAGGAGCTTGCCGCCTCATGCCGTTTCCGCGATTGTACTCACACCAATGAACCGGGATGCGCTGTCCGCGCTGCTGTTGAGTCGGGCGATTTGGCGGCAGAGCGCCTGGAATCGTACGTGCGCCTTCGCGAAGAGAGCGCTCAGGTGAAAACCCGTCGCGAGGAGGCGGAGCGCATCCGCAGTCGTCGTGGGCATCCTCGCCGAAGGCGTTAAGAGCCGTGAAACCAAGCGCTCTTTCCGATGCGCTACAATATTATGTGCAACATCCCATCATGGGATGTTGTTTTTCTAAGGGGCCTGCATAGGGCGGGCCGCAAAGAGGGGGACCCATGAATCCTGCAGTGATCATACCTACCTTCCACACCGCGCCCGCAAAGCGCGGTGCTTCAAAGCCTTCCAACCTGTATGACCACCCTACGCCTTTGAACGAACAGGGCACGTTGGGCAGGTGCCTGAACTCGTTGCAACAAGTGTGCGGTTTGGGTCAGGTAATCATTTTGGTTGCTGCCGAAGGTGGCGTGGAAGACGAAGCCGCCAAGAAGGTTCAAAACATTGCCAACCAGTTCCCCCAAATGCACACGTTGGTAATTGGGCGCGCTGAAGCTGAGATTGTTCAGCAGCGTTTGGACCAGCTGGGTTTCGGCGGTCAGCAAGAGGCCATCGGCCTTACGGGCTATTCTGCCATTCGCAACCTTGGTTTGGTTGTTGCCCAGGTGTTGGGATTCGATTCGGCGGTGTTCATCGATGACGATGAGACCATCGAAGACGAGGCATTTCTTGAAAAGGCCATGTACGGCCTGGGCAAGCTCACCAAGAAGGGCATTCCCATCCTGGCCAAATCGGGCTTCTATTTCAACGATGAAGGTACCTACTACTCGAAGAGCCAGAACCGTTGGTACAACCATTTTTGGCAGCAGGGTCGCGCGTTCAACAATTGGATCAGCAAGGCCATGTCCGGCCCGCGCCTCTCTCGCTCCAACCATGTATGCGGTGGCTGTTTGGCACTGCATCGCGAAACGTATCGTCGTTTGAGCTTCGACCCGTGGATCCTTCGCGGCGAAGATTTGGACTATTTGCTCAACCTGCGCATGTACGGTTCCGACATCTGGTTTGACAATCAGTGGTCGCTGACGCACCGTCCTCCGCGCGATAGGCACGAAGGCCATCGCTTCTATCGCGATATTTTCCGCTGGGTGTACGAGTACTACAAAATCGAGTTCAGCCGTGCGCAGATTGACCTTCTGCAGATCAAGCCTTCTTCGCTTATGCCGTATCCCGGTCCGTTCCTGGAGCCGGGCATTACCAAGCGCATTAAGCGTACGGCGTTCCTGCGTTCGCTGGCTCGCCCCGACAAGAAGCGCTATCGCGAAGGCGCCAAAGCTGCCGCTGGCGAGGCAACTGAATACGCCCAGGAACACTGCATGAAGTATTTCGAGTTCCAGTACACCTGGGGCGATATTATGGCGCGCATGGAAAGCGATGGCGGTTTGCGCCAAGCGCTGGTGCAGGCTGCTATTGCCCGCCAGTCGGGCGGGGAAGTGGTGGTTGAAGCCGCTGCCCCAGCGGGCGCATCGGCAGATGCTGCGGGCAGCACTTCCGACTCGCTGGAGCCGGCGGTTGCCAATCTTGATCCAGGCATGACGGCCGAGATCAGGCTTAATATCAACGAAGAATAGGACTTGCGCGTTTCATGGAAACCTTTGTAATTACCGCAGCAGTTGGCGTAGTTGTTGGCATTTTGTCGGGCTTGCTGGGTATCGGAGGCGGAACCTTGATGGTTCCCCTGTTCCGCTTAGGTTTCGGGCTTTCCGCCCTTGCTTCTACGGCAACTTCGCTGTTCACCATCATTCCCACTTCGCTGGTGGGTTTCGTCACCCATATCAAGAACAAGACGTGCATTCCCCAGCTGGGCATTGTGTGCGGTTTGGCTGGCGCGTGTACCAGCCCTTTGGGCGTGCACTTGGCCAATATGTCGCCGGCGTGGATGGTTATGCTAGCAGCGGCAATTATCATTGGCTTTTCGTCGTTCAAGATGTTCCGCAAGGCTGCGCGCATGCCAAAGAACCCCGCTTCGGGTAAGGCTATGGGCGTCGACGTAGAAAAAGCTGCCGTTAAAGCCGCGGTCATCGAAGAAGACCTGGGCGAAGAAGAGTTCAAGCTTACGCGCAAGAATCTGCCTGTTGCTATCGGCATCGGCTTAACCGCGGGCCTGGCATCGGGTTATGTGGGCGTGGGCGGTGGCTTCCTGATGGTGCCCCTGTTCATTTCGGTGCTGGGCGTTATGATGCGCAAGGCTTCGGGTACGTCTTTGGTTGCCATCATGATCTTGGCCATACCTGGCGTTGTCTATCAGGGCATGCTGGGCAATATCGACTATCTTGCGGGTATAGCCATGGCGGCGGGCAGCATCCCCGGTGCGGTGATTGGCGCAAACCTCATCCGTCGCGTTCCCGAGCGGCAGCTGCGTATTGCTTTTGGTGTGTTTTTGCTTATCAGCGCGGTAGTGCTTCTGGGCAACGAGGTAGCTGGACTGTAATATGCTATGGTCACATTACCTGCGACGTGCATGGCGCAGGTGGAAGTAGCTCCCGTTTCCCGGAGGATCGTTTATGGCTTACCCTCGCCACAACGTCACCATCGTTCTTGAAATTGCTTCGCTGTGCATGGCGCTCATCTGCGGCTGCATTTTGGGCTGGGCTATGTTCGGCCCCGATCGCAACTATCTGGTGCTTACCATTTCGGGCGCTTTGTTTACAGCGTTCCTGCTTATTACCATTGCCCTGATCCTCGATCCTGACCGCATCCGCGCAAACCAGTCTATGTCGGTGCTGAACTTGGCAAGTGCAACGCTTGAAGCCATGCAGGAAGGCTTCACGTCGGAAGCCGCCCAGAAGGTGTGCGAGATTCTGCTCCCCTCCACTTCGGCATGCGCCGTTGCCATTACCGACCGCGAAGTGGTTTTGGGTTATGCCGGCGCCGGCAGGGAAGAGCTGGGCGAATTGGGCGGGCATATCCGCACGGCTGGCACGAAGCGCACCGTGCAGGATGGCAAAACCCGCGTGTTGCGCTCGCAGCTTGAAGTGGGCCTGCCTGTTCCCATGAGCGCCATTCAGGCTGCCATCATCGTTCCCTTGAAGATGGGCTCTTCCATTCAGGGCACGCTGAAGTTCTACTATCCCAAGCCTTCGCGCATTTCTGAAACGCAGATCTCCGTCGCTGAAGGTTTTGGCCAGCTGCTTTCCACGCAGATTGCCGCTTTGCAGCTCGAAGAGCAGAAGAAGCTTGCCACCAGCATGGAGCTCAAGGCGCTGCAGAGCCAGATCAACCCGCACTTCCTGTTCAATATCATCAATACCATGGCATCACTGGTACGTACCGACCCCAACAAGGCTCGCGTCATGTTGCGTGAGTTTGCGGTGTTCTATCGTCAGACGCTCGAAAACAGCTCGGACCTTATCTCCCTTTCGCGCGAGGTTGAGCAAACGGTGCGCTACCTTTCGCTTGAACAGGCACGTTTCGGCGAAGACCGCCTGGCGGTAGAGGTGGACATCGACGAAGAGCTGCGCGCTATGCAGGTGCCCGCCTTCATGGTTCAACCGCTGGTTGAAAATGCGGTAAAGCACGCCATGCCTGCGGAAGGCAAACTCACCATTTCCATTTCTGGCGCGCTCGATGGCGACGATGTGTACTTGCATGTAAACGACGATGGCATCGGCATGAAGGAAGAGGCCTTGAAGAATATCATGGCGCCGAAATCCGAAACGGGCCTGGGTATTGCCGTGAAGAATATCAACGACCGACTGCGTGGCTATTACGGCGAAAAGGCCTATATGGATATCCAAAGCGAGCTGGGCAAGGGGACCTCGGTTGCCCTGTTCCTTCCCGATTGCGCGAATCTGTAGAAGCGTTGCCTGGCAAGAGCTTTGCAGATAGGTCGGCGCATATTCGGTAAGTGGTCTATAATAGGAATGATAAATTCACGAAACACGAGGAGGTTGCGTTGCTGAAGGCAATTATCGTTGATGACGAGGCGCCAGCGCGTTCCGAGTTGCGCTTTCTGCTAGGCGAACTCAACCAGACTGAAGTTGTTGCCGAGGCTGCAAGCGTCCGCGAGGCTATCGAAAAGCTCAAGGAATATCCTTGCGACGTTATGTTCTTGGATATCAACATGCCCGAGGCTACCGGTATTCAGCTCGCAGAGGCTCTGCAGCATTTGAAGTACCCGCCTGCCGTGGTATTCGTTACTGCTTATAGCGAATTTGCTCTGGATGCGTTCAAGGTCAATGCCATCGATTACCTGGTTAAGCCTGTTGAAACTGAGCGTCTTTCCCACGCTCTTGCTCGCGTGCGCGAACATGTGCTGCTTCATGCAAAGGCCCAGAAGGCTGAGCGCATTCCCGTTGAAAAGGGCGGCAAGAAGATCCTCATCAACATCGATGACATTCGCTACGTTATGGCACGCGACGATTATGCGTACCTGCAAACTGGCGTCGACCGTTTCTTCTCTACCGTAAGCTTGGCTCAGTTGGAAAAAACGCTCGATGGTCATGGTTTCTTCCGCGTTCATCGCGGCTACTTGGTTAACCTTGCGCTGGTCAAGGAAGTCGAGCCTCAGTCGGGCGGCACCTTGCTTCTTACGCTCGATGGCGTAGACGAGAAGATTCCTGTTTCCCGTCGTCGCGTATCTTCCCTCAAGAAGGCGCTTGGCCTGTAATTGCGCTTTGCGTTTGGTCGAAGGGCGTGCTCCGCTCGGGGCGGTACCAATTACAGGCTATGACCCATCGCAGCACGGTGTTGCGTACTCCCCGTCGGATGCGGCTTTGCGTGCTCCCGTGCGCGGTATCATATGCTTCAACTAATTGGTTGGGTCGGCATCAAGCCGGCCCTTCTTTTGTTTTATCGGCCTTCACCAATGTTGGCCGATTCCTATTTCCTCGGTTTCCGCCGAGCGCGGAGATGGGCGCCCTCTCGCGGAAACGCCAGTGCCGTGGCCAGTATGGCCAGCTCCCATGTCGGGTTGCCCTCGACCTCGCGAAACGCCTTAACGGGCGCGGGCTTGACGGGCTGCTGCGCGGGGCGGCCCCTCGCGGAAACGCCAGGCCGCCGCCGACAACGGAATAAGCCCGGTTGGTACGGGCGGTACCTTCGCGGAAACGCCCCTTCGGCGGCGCGAAGCGTGCAATGCCCGCTTTGCCGTTTTACTCATGGGTTCGTGAATGGTAATGTGCAGTCTTGCCTCTGAATGCAGACCATTTTGAAAGAAGATAATTCGTCATGTCCGAAACCTTTATTTCCCTGAATCCCAAGCGCGATGTGGCGCTGTTCGATTTGGACGGCACGGTGCTCGACACCTATGCTCCCATTTTGGAAAGCATGCGCTACGCAACCAAGACGGTGTTTGGGGAAGCCCTGCCCGACAGCAAGCTTGTTTCCATGGTTGGACAGCCCCTGGTAACTCAGATGCAAGCGTTTGCCGCCGAACAGGGTTGTGGCCCTGAGGTCGCCGACGAACTGACACGCGTCTATCGCGAATACAATGAGCGAGACCTGGATGAAAAATCTTTCCCGTTCCCGGGCATACCCGAGGCGATTGCTTCCTTGAAGAATGCGGGCTTCACGGTTGGTGTGGTTACGTCGAAGCGCGCTGTCTTGGCCACGAAGAGCCTGAAGGCTCACGGGCTGTTCGATGCGTTTGCCTGCGTGAATGGCGCCGAAGACAGCACTGCCCACAAGCCCGACTCCGATCCGTTGCTGACAGCAGCAAAGAAACTTGGCGTTTCGCCTGATAGATGCGTATATGTGGGCGACAGCCCCTACGACTTACAGGCTGCTCATGCCGCAAATATGCCAAGTGTGGGAGTTACCTGGGGCAAGTTCTTCGGGCGCGACATATTGCTCGAGCAAATGCCCAGCGTGCTTATTGCGAGTCCCGAAGAGCTGGTCGGCGCGGTTGAGTTCGCCGCAATCCATTAAAGATCTGGTTGGCGTGGTTGGGCTTGCTGTGACCCATTAACAGGCTGGGCGGTGCGGTCGAGCCTGCTGTAGCCCATCAACAGGTTGGTCGGCACTGTTGAGCCTGCTGTAGTCCATCAATTGGTTGGTCGGTGCGGTTGAGTTCGCCGTATTTCATTAACGGGCCAGTCGCGCGCGGTCGAATTCGCCACAATCCATTAAAGTGAAAGCCGGGAGAGCTGTCTCTCCCGGCTTTTGTTGCATTGTGGCGCTAAGTCCGCATTCAGCACCGCCATTCGTTCGCACCGATCCTGATCAGCGCGAGGCTGGCTAAGGCTGCGCGCAAAGGGGGATGGGCGATGCACGCGGGAGACTCCTGGGTCGTCAGGACCGCTGTTGCTTACGGTCTTCGGGGTGGGCGATGCACGCGCGGGCTTCTTCCTTTTGTGCGGTGCTGGGGCAGAATGGAAGCTTGTGGCATCTGCATTCCCGCGCAGGCGGCGAATCGGCCATCGGGCCGCACGCAGGGGGCTCGCCCCCAGACCGAAGTGCGCCTTCGCGCCCCATGCTGCATAGGGCGCCATGTAGGACTCGCCCATACCGGAGGCGCGTGTATAGAATGCGCATTGGGCCGCACACAAGGGAGGCTAGCGGCGTCTGCTCCCGAGCAGACGATCAGGCGGCGCTTTGGCCATGTAGAAAGGGGATTGCTATGGCGTTTTGTACAGATACGGTTTGCGCGGGCGAAGGGGCGTTCGCCCTTGAAGCTGTGGTCACGGTAACCCCGCGCGGCATCGTGGTGTATGCTTGCACGCCCGCTTTCGCCCACGTGGGCGCTACGGCTCAGGCCATTCCGCGCCCAGAGCCAGGGCGCACGGCAACGGTTAGCTTGCTTGCCGTTCCCTGCCACAGGGACGAAATTCCCGCCCACGATATCGCTGCCGTTCTGGCAACGGAGTTCGCCATGCCCTGCTCTGCCAGCACGGGTTATCACGTGGATAATGCCTCTCCTGCCGATTTGCAGAAGATGCTCGAAGTGAACCAGCGGCTTATCGAAGCTCTGAAGGAGCGCGTTGCGGCAATGCTTGCGCATTTGGGCGAATAGTTCTGCCCGCGTCGCCGCCCCGCGCTAGTCGCGTCCCGGCTCCGCGACCACGCGCATCGCGCCGACAGAGCCGCGCGCCCCATCCGCATTGCGCCCACCGCACGCCGCCCGCGTCCCCATCCCTCGCGTTGCGGCGGCAACGGGGCCCTGGCTGGCAAGAATCGCGCCGTATGCATCCCTTCTTCGCCGAATGCGCGAAAAAGGCCCCCTCCCTGGCAATATCTGCACGAAATGCATGCTTCTCGAGATCAAGATGGCAAGATCCTCGCCCTATGCGTCCGTTTCCGGGCACAATCGGGTGATTCAGGATACATGGCGCGCGAATCTTGCCATCAAGGGCCCCTTTTCGCGTCGAGGACCCGGAAATCATACATGGCGCGAAGATGTTGCCAGTGCTGCCCGACCTTTCGCGGCACCGCGGCGCGGGTCGCGGGCCCGCAAACTGGCCGAACGGGCTTTGTGCCTTGTGGCCCGGGCCTGGTCCGCTTGCCGCATGCGCGGGTCTCTGCCATCTCGTTCGCCCCGCCGCCCTTGCACTGCCCATGCCCTCGCATCCCC
>ERZ1026856.17-NODE-17-length-148467-cov-16.007014_pt1 | contig 148467 bp, 152 predicted proteins | sample MGYA00380158_ERZ1026856 | MGnify/ENA primary metagenome ERZ1026856 (study PRJEB33269, sample SAMEA4719794) | human gut metagenome | biome: human-associated habitat; feature: organic feature; material: feces | place: Cameroon | collected 2013-10 ... | reverse complement strand
AAGAACACCGGAAGGACAAGCTGCCTTCAAAAAATTTTTGGAGTGCATATAAAAAAAGGGAGTGTGTGAAACTTTTTCTGTAAATAGCTAATAACAGCAAGGTCTTCTATGGTAAAATATAAATCATAGGAGGCCTTTTATTATGGCAAGAAGAGAAAAGAAACCTGTACACAAAGTAGTAATGACAGAAGGAAAGCGAAACATCATTCAGCAACTTCTTCAGGAGTATGATATCGATCAGAAGATTATTTCCATGTATGCAAAAGGGATGACGCCCCGGCAAATATCCGAAACCATCGAAGATATCTACGGTTTTGAAACATCAGAAGGCTTTATTTCAGACGTTACAGATAAAATCCTGCCTCAGATCGAAGACTGGCAAAATCGACCGCTGGATGAGGTATATCCGATCCTCTATATAGATGCCAATTAACATTTATAATCAGGTGGTTGGTACATAGCATAGACCTAATATGAATGCCTTACAAAAATTCATTAGCAAATCATAAAATTCTTGCATATTTTATGCAGAAGTATTATCTTATATATAAGAATTGCGGTGGATGTCTTCGGATTACACCTGAGAGAACCTGATGCGTTAGGTTCTTTTTTTTGTAAAATTTAGTGTGGCATTCTAAGTAGTAAGACTTTGAGGTGTTACTACCAATTTTACTACTAACAGGTAGTAACAACTTGCTCAATCTTGCTCTGATTTGCCACAATCTGTAATTTCAGAGCATATCACACGAACCCCGGAAATCCTTGCAAACAAGGGCATTCCGGGGCAAAACAAGGAGAAATAAAATAATGATAAAAGCACTTTTCATTTGCCACGGCAGGCGAAAGTAGGACAGTTCATGTCCGAGGTTGTCGGCTGTTGGAGGGCAAATCGGTGCAAACCGAGCCATAGCCTACTACCGTTTGACTACGGATGACTTGATTTCCATAAAATACTGTAAAAGAGCCATGATCGACAGCGAAAACTGCCCGGTCACGGCTCATTTTTGTGCAGTATATGCCAGAGAAATGGCTTGCTATATTCCGGCAGCAGAGCGAACATACACATACCCAAAAACTACATTTACACGGAGGTATGAACATGAACGGATTACATTACACACTTGCAGGGGAACAGCGGAAACAGATGTCACAGGTCATTTCGGAAATCATCCAGGAGAAGGTCGTTTACAAGCGGGTTCCCACCTGTGTTTATCAGATTGGCTCCTTCACCATCAGCAAGGACGGTGTTCTGAGTTGGACGGAGGACACCGATACAGAAACGGTCAAGGGAGTGGTTGCCGGATTACAGATGATGGGCTTCACTGCCAAGACGGAACTTCGCATTGCAGATCAGACCGATTCCACAGAAAAGGCTACACTGGATGAAGCCCCGGAGGAAGAAAGTGTGGATTCCAGTAAGCTGACGGTGGAGATACCGCTGAGGCTGGTGGACGAAGCCACACTCGCCAACCTTGACCGAATAATTGAGGGCAAGGGGAATTTGATACGGAAAGCCATTGGAACGGACAGCCTTGCCTATGAGGTTACAGACAGCAAAGTACTGTTCCCTTGGTTCACCCTTTCCGGGGACGCAGATGAAGTGTTGGCCTATACGCAACTCATCAGTAAGCTGGTGGAACAGGCACGGACAGCCAAGCGTGTGACCATGAAAGAGAAGAAGGTGGAGAATGAGAAATACGCCTTTCGATGCTTTCTCCTCCGGCTCGACTTTATCGGGGATGAGTATAAGGCGGCACGGAGGGTGTTGCTCAAGAATCTTGAGGGGAACAGTGCATGGCGGGATGGCGGACCAGAGGGTAAGATTGAGTAAAACAAAATAAACACGAAATAACATAAACAGTAAAAGCCTACATTGCTGACGAGAGATTGGTAATGTAGGTTTTTACTGTTTATATCGAAATGTGACTTATAATCCGTTGTCTTATACACAACCGATGTGTACACTTTAAAGTGTGGAGGTGGATGTATGATTCAACGTGAATTTGGTTTGACATTAAAAAAGTACCGTGAGCAGATGCACCTCAGTCAAGAGAAGTTTGCTTTAAAAATAGGGATGGACAGAACGTATTATTCATCTGTTGAAGCGGGAAAGCGTAACATTTCACTTGTGAATATAAAGAAAATAGCAGACGGCTTAGGAGTTTCATTGAGTGAGCTTTTTAGGGAAATTGAAGAAAGTGAGGTACGAAAGAATGACTAATTATCCGAATAACATCGCTCGAAGCGGGCTGACGATTTATGACTATGTAAATCCGGGTAATCCGTATTTGTTTATTCCGACAGAAGACCTAGAAATGCTTCTGGAGAATGCTTTGATAGGTTTATCTTTGAATGGTTATGCACTGCGGACACGTTCTAAAGTAGTTAAGTCAGCTATATGTGAAGCACTGGGGTATCCAATACCTTCTTCTTTTAAGAAGACTCAGCCGAGATTCCCAAGCCAAAATTTTGATGTTTATACTCAAAAAAGTCTTAATGTACAAATCTGGAACGAGGAAGTTGATGCTGCTCGAAGGTATGTATTTTTAAGAGTGGATGAGGACGATGTAATTACGGCAGTAAGAATTATCACTGGAGAGGAACTTGCACAATATGATCGCACAGGCACCTTGACCAGAAAATATCAGGCAACCATGAACTCATATGGGAGAAATATATGTTCTAGGGACGATTCGCAAACAGTTCACGATTGGATTATTGATACAAATAATATGCTTATTGAGGTGAATCCCAATAACTATCCACGGCGAAATCAACTTTTAAGGATTACTGAGGTATATAGACGTCTGTTGCCGATGGTAGGGAAGAGTATCAGTTATTTAGATGCAGTTCAGGAACGTAACCGTGGTGCTGAATTGCACGAAATGATTTGTGCCCATCTTGGATACAGTATTTTTGAGGATGATGGCACATATCCAGATATTGCCAATCAGCTGTTGGAGATAAAACTCCAGACGTCCCCTACGATTGACCTTGGTCTGCATTCACCGGAAGATGGTGAACAGATTGCATCAGTAGGGAATACTGATTTTTATAGTAATGATGTAAGGTACGCAATTTTTGATGGACAAGTTGTGGGTGACCGTGTGGTTTTGAGAAATCTTTATCTTGTGACAGGAGAGGATTTTACAAATTATTTCCCTCTGTTCCAGGGAAGAGGGACAAATGCGAAACTGCAATTGCTCCTTCCGATAGATTTCTTTGATTGATTATTCCTCGAATATTTTATTTACAATACAATTTAATTCATCCATATAACGGGATGTGTCTCCATCGACACATTCCGTTAATATTTTCTTGACCAATGCGATAGCTTCTGTAGCATGTGGAGCAGTTAGGAACGGAATTGGAAACCGTTCTACATATTGGCTCATATATCTCCTTTTGCCTGAATAAAGTTTTGTGTTGAATAGAGTATCGTAATACTTTTCGATGAAGGTGCTGTTTGCAACCGCAAGGGCAAGGTATATGGTTTCTTCGAAAACAGAATCATCAATATCAATCCAATAGCAATCCCCGTTTACAATAGCTCCACTTTCATCTAGCCAAAACTCGGGCTTTTCGGAAATGTCTCTAAATACAATCTTGCGGTTCTTCCAAGATGCAGGGTTTTGTGGTACCCAGATTTCGTACCAGTTTCGATGTGCTTTCTGTACATATTTTCTTCCAGAAAGCTGTTCGTAATGAGTTTCTAAATAACTTTTGCTTTTGGGATATTTTTCAAGGTCAATTGCTACTTTTTTCCCGTTTTCAATAGTATGCGTATACAAGACCTTCCAGCCTGCGTTCTTTCGGGAGACTATTTGACCTGCGTCTCGGTGAGTGATTAGGGGGTGAAGAAGTTCAAGATCAGCTCTGTCACCAGTCCAATCATTGCCAATAAATACATTGTCTGCTGTGGTTTTGATTCCAACACGTATCTTACCAATATCAGAAAAATGCATCCAAGTATTTGATTCAACTTTTTTTAGCCATTCTTCTCTTTCGTTTGATGCAATAACCCATAGTGATCCCTTTTCGGTGGTTTTCAATGTTCCTTGCTGAAAAGTAAAAATTCTACCATCGGGTAATCCAAATCGGCCGACTTCATGAATGTGGTCGAATATGGAATTACATTTGATAAAAGCGGTATCAGTGTCTTTTGACTCGTAAGCTGATGTGAATTGTACCCTATCTTCTGATGTGGTTTTTCCTTTAGAAAAAATTACTATGCAAGGAAGAACTGAGGCGGTAAAGAGCTTTGTATCCCCAAAATCGACAATTGTATGGATTTTATAATTTTCGATCATATAGTCACGCACAGACGTGCCAGCTTTTATCGTAAAGAACTTATTTGAAGTTATATAACCTGCAATTCCATTGTCACTTAATATCTGTTTCATATAAAGCAGAAACGCATAGTAAATATCAATTCTTCCGGTTAATCCCATTTTTTTTGCAATTTCTTGCGCTTTTTCTGTCCCCAGTATTTGAGTCCGAATATAAGGAGGATTAGCAATGATAAAATCAAACTTATTTTCGATGCTTTCTACAGTTGATAAAAAGTCATCTGCAAGGATCTCAATATCGACATCCGGGAAAGCTTGTCGAAGCGCTTCTTTGGTTTGAATTGCAATAATTGCATCTGTTTCGTAGCCAGTAGCCGTGATATGGATTGTAGGAGCAATTGCTTTAACTCTTTTTATCATAGCTACAAGAAGTTCGCCTTCGCCTACTGCTGGATCTAAAAGTTTAACTCCGTTTTTTACATCGAAATCAAATGTTGAATAACGTATCATTTGCTCTGCCAAATAGTCAGCCATTTCCGTTGGCGTATATACTACACCATTAGATTTTTCTTTCGTTTCATTGCTGTAGCGCATAAGTTTTCCTTTCCGTTAGATATCTACAAATTCGATAATATCATCCAGTTTACAGTTCAGCTTCTTACATATGGTTTCAAGGGTTTCGAGTGACACATACTCGTTTCTTCTTAGCCGAGTGAGAATATTTCCACTAAACCCACATAAGCGTTGCAATTGAGGCGCACTAATATTTTGCTCAATCATTAAGTGGAATAGTTTTTTATAATTAGCAGCCATTTTTTCGCCTCCTTAACTTTTCTAATTATATCACGAATAAGTGATGATTGCAATGAGCGCGTGATTTGATTCATGCCTATTTTCGGAGTAGCCATATGGCTGCTCTTTTTTTGAAGAAATACTTCTGAATTTGGGATTTTCGCCTTTTTCAAATACATAGCTACCAGAAGGGAACAGATACCGTCTGAAAGCAATTGCCCATAAAAATTTTTCGACTTTTTTCTCTGAAATTCGGAATTTAAGCAAATTTGGCTGCATAGCTGGTGGAAGGGAACAAGATTCCGATATCCCCCATGATTATGGGATGAAGGAATTTTTCTATGAATACACCGAAAAATGTCCGTTTCTTCTATTTCCAATACATAGCTACCAGAAGGGAATGGAATACCTACCGAAAGCAATTGCCCTTTCCGGATAGTTTTGAATTTGTGGGAACAAAAGATTCTCAGTTTCAGCAAGTTGGCAACGCTGTGCCGCCGCTACTTGCAAAAGGGATTGCAGAAAAAGTATTAGAATATATAGAATAAAGAGTTTGGTAATATACGCGAAATATTTGGGAAATATTTCGCGTATATTTTTACACAAATTAATATGTGCGATGAAAATAGATAAATAGTGCCGATTGAAACGTGCGATAAATGCTTTGTGAAATGAGAAGAAAATGCAAGTGAATAGAAATAATATTTGGAGAATGTTGCAAATATATGAAAAATGTGATTGACAAAATATATTTAACGGGAATATAATGCAAATAGATAGAAAATACTTTAGAGGAGGCGCTATATATGGGAAATATGCAAGAAACCAAAAGAGAAAAGTTTGTTAGACTTGCAGAGGCACGCACAAACAAGATAATAGATATGTTACAGTTGTTAGGGAATTGTTCGAACACAAGCGCATATGATTATACACAACAGGATGTTGAAAAAATATTTGGCGCCATTGAAGATGAACTAAAAGAGGCGAAGAAGAAATTTAACAAGGTTGAGAGCAAAAAGAGTTCACGATTTACTTTAGATTAATGGAGGGATACTTATGGGAAAATTAACGGCAATACCTCAGAACTATAAAAAGAATGTTGATTGGATTATTGGGGCATATGAGGATTCGGGAATTACATTCCCAGATGGATTCCAAAAAGATGCCATCCAGAATTCTGTAGGGGCTCGTAATACCCACAAATGGAAGAATTGGGTATGTGATATTTCGTATATTGAAAATGAGTATGGTAAATTTGTTGTTGTTGAAGATTCAGGTACAGTGGGATTAACGGGTAAAAATACGCCTGTCGATCAAATTAATGAAATGATGGTTGCAGATAAGGTTTTGTCACCAGAAGAAAGACTTTCACGTTTTACATCTATGTTTAACTCTGGCGGAAATAAAACAGGTGGTGGTTTATTTGGAGCAGGAAAAAGTGTATATTCTGTTGCATCTGAATCATATACTTACTATTTTGATTCGTTAAGAGAAGATGGAATTTATGTTGCTAATGTTAATAAGTGTGGTCAAGTTGAGTTGCAAGCTTATGAAGGTGATGAAGCAAAAAAATATATTTTGGATAATACTGGATTGAGTGAAAAGAAGACTACGGGAACAAGAGTTATTATTGTTGACCCCAAGCAGGAACTTGTTGACTCTATTAACAATGGAGAGATTATTCCTTATATACAGGAATCTTGGTGGATTATTATTCAGCGTTTTGATAATACTTCAAGAATTAGTGTAAATGGAGTTGCTGTAGAAGTTCCAGAAGGCATTAAAGATACTCCATATAAGTATGAACTTCAGTCACCTGAAACATATGCTGGCTACTATAAAGTTAAACATTTTGGTTTGTATGTATTTGAGCAGGGTAAGAATCTGTGGAGTGGAATTTCATATTATCGAAAAGGAATGAAAATCGGTGAAATCGACATGAAAGAAATTCCGGACAAGCTTCAAGGAAAATATTGGGGTTATGTTGAAGTTGATGAAGAGTGGGAATGTGAACTTGCAGATATTGAAGATAAAATCCACTTTGGAGTTAGTAAAGGGAAAAAGGGCAAGAGTGCTTATCAGAACTTAAAGAATTATGTAAATGAAAAGACGAAAGCAAGTCTTGTAGAGTGGGGATTTATTAAGGATAAAGAAAACGAAGATAAGAAACTAAAAGATGAATTGAAGCTTATTGCAGAAGATATTCAGGATTTATTTGATAAGCTTGGTTTTGAAGATTTGGGAAAGGGACCTCAAAAAGCTGATTTTGATGTGAGATGGCAGGATATTACTTATCCTGTTGCAGATAGCGAACGTGTAACGACTGGTGATGAAATTAAGTTTTCTATGCGTATTAAGAGTACATATGCAGCAGACAAACGTTTTGAGTATCGTTTATATATTATGAATCCTCAAACAGGTGTCGTAGTCTCACAGATTGCAACAGATAAGATAACGGTTAAATCTAATACTGTGTTTAAGCAGGATTTCATACATAAGGTTTCAAAAATTAATTCAGAACAATTTGCTGAAAACAGAATTGTTCTCTCTGTTAAGGTTATAGGAAGCGGTAAGGAAAAGAAAAAGGAATTAGTATTTTTTTATGATATCGATAGACCAAATAATAGTCGTGATATTGTTAATCTTTCCTTGCATGAGTGTCTGTTTCCGGTGGAGGGAAGTAGAAGGGTCAATTTTGATGAGGCTGTTAGAAAGGTTTGCTACAAAATCGAAAATAAGAGAAACCATAAGCTAAGCTACACGCATATAGGATTTGATGATGCTGAGGAAGAACTGAAACGGATGGAGGAGTTCCGTAAAGCACAGGCGGAGATTGAAAAGAAAAATGAGAAACCGATGTCGCAGAAAATGTTTAAGGCAATATAATATAGAAGATTTGTGACGCTCTGGCTTTATGGCTGGGGCGTTATTTTTGTGGAAAAAACACTAAGCCACTGATATAATATATTTTGGAGAAATGTTGTATTGGAGGTAAACCAAATGAAACAGTTTTTGTATTTAGACACAGATATAGTAAATTCTATTATTGCTCAAGCGGAAAAGGGGATAATAACTCAAAGAACTATCGAGGCGTCTGAAACCAAAAATAAGAATCGAAGAAAATTGTTTTCTCCTAAAGTAAATGCATCTTCTTCTGGAGGTTTCTGGAAATTTGTAGAAGCAAAAGCTCAATTAGAAATGTCGGGAGAATTTGAAGGTGTTATTTCAAATGGACATGCATCTAAAGATGTAATAGAAAAAGTTTTGCATGACGCAGCATTTGATGAGGCATGCAAATACATAAAAATTCATGATGCTAAAGAAGGAATACAGGATTTTGATGAAGAAGGCAATTATCTGAAATTATGGAGGGAGTTTACATTTGTTGACTTAGATTACTTAGAGAATATTTTTCAGATTGGAGAAGATTCTACACTAATGAAGGAGTTGTCAAAAGAACAAATAGAAAAGAAAGCTTCTGAATCAACAAACAGGAAACAGCGAAGAAATAATAAAGATAAATTTAATCAATTGTTGGATGAAACAATTGAAAAGAGTGCTGGGCAAATTGATATGCTCAATTCAATGATACGTTTGCTGAAGAGACTGATTCCATACAAAAGGTTGTTGTTGTCTAAAGATGGATATATTATACCTGTTGATGATAAATATTTTAGAATTGATTCAAAGTGTATGGGATTTAAGTATGGAGGTTCAATCACATGCATTGGAATGGTGACTAATTTGATTGGTGAAGATTTTAACCCTACAGATAACGATAATGTTTTTGAAAAAATTCAATTTTCAGCACACGAAGCATTAAGAGGATTGCTTCCTACAAAAGAAAAGAACCTCTGTGTAATTCATCCGATTGCAATTTATTACGGAGAGTAATTATTGCATTTAATATAAGCAAAATAATAATGAAAACATATATTTCACGTATTTCAAAATGATTAGGAAGGATGATATAAATTGAGAAAAGTTTTGAAAATAATTGGATTTATAGCGTTGATAATAGTTGTACCATTGCTAATTGATTTGTTTATATTTGGCAATGCGTTTCCTAGTAATATTGATAATCAAGCATGGGCAGGATTTTTGGGAAGTTATCTTGGTGGAATAGCAACATTAGTAGCAGTTTTTATTACTATTTCAGATAACAATAAGAAAATAGAAGAACAAAAATTATATGAGCAAGAACGCATAGCAGAGGAAAAGAAAGCTACAGTAAAACCATATCTTGATACTCGTTATATTTTCTTTAATGAAGATGCAGAATTTGGACTTAATGATAGGGTGTTTGATATTAAGGATGGTATAGTGGATAAGGTTCGATATGGTTTGACATCAATGGATGAGAAGTATATAAAAATGAGACAAACAGTACCTAGTTTTGTATATCTTAAATATATAATCAGAAATATTGGCGCTGGTAGTGCTGTAAATATGCAGGTTAATGTAAATGGTTTTTCTGAAAAAATCACAATTGCAAAAGATGAAACAGTTAACCTTTATATGCTCATTAGTCTGGGTAATGAAAAATCGGTTCCTTTTAATGTGTTATTGGATTATTGGGATGTTGAAAAAAGAGCACATTATAATCAGTCGGAAGAATTTGAGATTATAATTGATGGAATACATCAAAAAATTCAAGATAAAGAGCGTAAGCCACAAATTGAAATTAAAAATCCTTAGTAGTAGGAATTTTCGTTTTACTACTAATTTTACTACTAACAGGTAGTAATAACTTGCTAAATTTTGCTCTGATTTGCCACATTCACACATTTCAGAAAAAACCACAAAATTCCCGAAATCCCTTGCAAAACAGGGCATTCCGGGGCAAATCAAGGAGAAACAAAACTATGATAAAAGTATTATTCATCTGCCACGGCAGGACTGTGGAAAGCCTTATAAATCAAGGCGTAATGGGGCAAAGTGTGGCATAGTCTGGTAGTCAGAGTATTTTGGGACTACGGTAATACTACAAATGGAAAAATGGAAAACAGGAAATGTGGATAATCGTTAAATGGTGAAATGCTATCGTTAGACGGTAGGGGTAATCGTTGGGTAGTAGCAGTAATATTTTGAAAAAAGTCAGACAGAAACAAATCCATATGTACCGCTGAGGTAGAATAAAGCAAGCACATTTCGGCTAAAATATAAATATAATACAAATTAGCCGAATTGTGCTTGTATTTTTGCAACAGTTCGGCTAAAATATAACATAAATGTAAATTAGCCGAAAAGAGGTTTGCAATATGAGTTATATAAAAAGAAATTTAGAGAATGTGGTAGATCAGGTTACAAACGAATACCCGGTGGTTCTTGTTACAGGACCGAGACAGGTGGGTAAGACTACAATGTTGCAGAAGTTGATGGAAGGAACGGAAAGGGGATATGTTACCCTGGATGATTTGAATGAAAGAGCTCTTGCGATGTCTGATCCGGAATTATTCCTGCAATTGCACAAGCCGCCTGTATTAATTGATGAAGTGCAGTATGCACCGGGACTATTTGCTTATATTAAAATGAATGTAGATAAAAATCATAAACCAGGGGATTTTTGGTTGACTGGATCACAGATATTCAAACTGATGAGGGGAGTACAGGAATCGTTGGCAGGAAGAGTGGCCGTGCTTTCTCTTACTTCTCTATCACAGGCAGAAATAGCAGGTGCTGAGATGGAACCATTTACCATAGAGATAGAGGCGCTTTCTGCAAGGAAGGAAGGCAGAACAGAAATGGATACCAGAGGAATCTTCGAACGCATATATAAGGGTTCCATGCCTGCAATTGTAAGTGCTGTAAATAGTAACAGCCAGATTTTTTATAGCAGTTATTTGTCTACTTATATTGAACGTGATGTGAAAGAATTGTCGGATGCCATTGACTCGCTTAAATTTCTTCGATTTATTACTGCGGTGGCTGCAAGATGTGGTCAAATGGTCAATGTGGCAGAGATTGCAAGAGATGCAGATATTAATCAGACACAAGCAAAGGATTGGATGGCAATTTTGGAAACTCTGGGAATTATTTTTTACATTCATCCGTATTCCAACAATCTGCTGAAGCGTCTTGTAAAAACTCCGAAGTTGTATTTTTATGATACGGGATTGGTATGTTATCTGACAAAGTGGAGTAGTGCTGAAACTTTAGAAAGTGGGGCTATGAATGGTGCAATTTTAGAAAATTATGTGGTAGCAGAAATCAGGAAAACTTACCTAAACTGTGGAAAGGAACCATATATGTATTATTATCGGGACAAGGATGCCAAAGAAATTGATATTGTGTTGGAGCATGATGGAATATTAAATCCTATTGAAATTAAGAAAACCTCAAATCCGGGAACAGAACTGACAAAGGTATTTGGGGTGCTTGATAAGGCATCAACACCACGCTCTAAAGGCGCTGTTGTCTGCATGAAGCCAGCACTTGGTGCAATTGACAGGGACAACTATATCGTACCGGTTTGGATGATATAAGGTGGCTGTTTAAGAGCTGATAAATAGGGAGTTGTTGATGATTCAACTCATGGTTGAAACACAAAAATCAACGGATAGTTCGTCTAAATAGGTGGCACTCAGGATTATGGCTTGGGTGCCTGTTTGACTGGTAAAAATATGCCTTGGCTGATATAATGTAAATCGAAAACAAAAAACATTTTGTTAAGGAGAGATTTGATGGGAACATGGGGAGTAGGCATTTATCAAAATGACATAAGTGCAGATGTGAAAGAAGATTATATTGCAAAACTTAAGTCGGGGAAAAGTGATGAAGTTGCTCTGAAGGAAATATTATCAGAATATCAGGAGGACATGGAGGATATCGACTGCAAATATGATTTTTATTTTGGCCTGGCAGATACATTGTGGAAAAAGGGAAGATTGACAGAGAAAATTAAAACAATAGCACTTCAGTTGATAGAAGAAGATAGAGTATCGCAACGTTGGCAAACAGAAAGAATTAGGTATGAGAGAAGTAAGGTATTGGACAAGTTGAAAGTGCAGTTAGAAGAGAAGATGCCGGAATATAAAAAAATTCCTGTTCATAAACCATATGTCTTGGGATGGGAAGAGGGAGATGTATATTTTTTTCAAATTAAAGAGAAAATAGAGAGTTGTGAAAAATATCTTGGTTGGTATGCTTTGTTTTATGTGAACAAAATATATTTGAGGGATTGGAATGTAAAGGGAGTGGCTGATGAAGTAGCAGATGTATACTTTTTCTTAACTAAAGATAAACCCGAAAGTATAGATGCTCTTCGTACATCGAAAAGAGTATGCTTTCATATAGGAAAAACAGGTAATAGATACCAAATGCATATTTATGAAAGCTCGAGGAGAAATCGTCCAAAGGATTTAACTTTGCTTGGAAAGTGTGACGGAATTCATTATCCTTTAAATAATAGTAGTAAGGGAGGTCATTTTTGTTGGAGTAGAGTAGATATAAGGGAGATATTATATGGTTACGAAAACCAGTTGAAATTAGACAAAGAGGATTAACATTAAAATTATAAATAATGCACACCCTCATCCGTAGTCTGAACCCCCCTTAACTGACTACGATTTGACTACTACACAAGGTATTGATTTGCTCCGTTTTGCATTATTTTGCAAAAAGTGTAGTTTTAGAGAAGAAAAATACGATGCCCGGAAAAGCCGATAAACCAACGCAAAACTCGGCATTACAGGGCATTTGCGCGAAACAATGAGGAAAATAACCACTATGCTGGCATAAGTGGCTATTTGACGAATGTCGCGACAACGAGCGATAGCGAGATGAGAACAGGAGAATTTTATGATTAAAGTTTTATTCATCTGCCACGGCAACATTTGCCGTAGCACGATGAGCCAGAGCGTTTTCGCCGATCTGGTTTGGCAGCAGGGCTTAGAAACAAAATACGAGATCGACTCCGCAGCCACCAGTCGGGAGGAAATTGGCAACCCACCGCATCATGGAACTATAAGAAAGCTTCAACAGGAGGGGATTCCGTTGGTCCCTCATCGGGCCCGGCAGATGATACGGCAGGACTACGAGGCCTACGACTATTTGATTGGGATGGACGATGCCAATATTCGGAATATGCTCCGTATCATAGGCGGCAGAGACGAAGAACACAAGGTTTATAAGCTATTAAGCTTTGCCGGAAGCGACCGGGATATAGCGGATCCTTGGTATACCGGTGATTTTACCCAGACCTATCTGGATGTGCGGGAAGGCTGTGAAGGGCTGCTTCACACATTGGAGCAGAAGTGACACCGGAGCAAAATCGAAAGCATCTGAAGAAAAGATAAATTTTGAAATCACTAAAAGCATCCGTTGAAAAAACCGTTGTTCTGTTTTGTACATTATTGTGCAAAATATTGCTTTTTACTATATCTTATTATATAATATTACTAAAAAATCAAATAAAGGGAATGAATTGGAGGACATTCCAGAGAGGAATTAAAGGGGGATTGTGTTATGGAACATCAAGAGGCTATCGATAACAGGAAGGAGCATCAGCAGATGCTGCATCGGAAGCTGCAGGCAGATGTGAGAGTGGGATTCATTCATTCGATTCGAACCAGGATTATTCTGACGGTAGCGGCTACGATCATTGTGTGTGCAGCGCTGATCTGGTTGACAGTACGGCCGGCTACAACAAAGACCTTTTCGGAGATGCAGAAGAACTACATGGATGATGTGGCGATGGCATACGGAGAGATGCTGGCAAGCTATGTGGATGAGTCGGGGCTGGAGTGCGTTGATACGACACAGGTGCAGAACTTATTGAAACGGATTCAGATAAACGGCAAGGACAGCAGTTATGCATATGTCGTTGATTTGAACGGAACTATGTTGTACCATCCGATTGCAGATAAGATCGGTCAGCCGGTGGAGAATTCCGTAGTAAAGGGATTGCTAAGTGATATTGCAGACGGTAAAACGGTGGAGACCGATGTTTACGAGTATGATTTCCGCGGAACGATTAAGTACGCAGGCGTTTATCCGGATGTAGACCACGGATTTTTACTGATTATATCCGCCGATCGATCAGAGATTACAAAGGATATTAGTCGGATATTACTGCGGACAATGATCGCGATTATTATTGCATTTATCGTATGTGTCGGTATTGCTGTGGCAGTGGCATATCTGATTGCAAAGCCGATCAGTGAGATGTCGGGGATTACGAATCGTTTTTCAACATTGGATCTGCGTGAAGATGAGCGGCAGGAGCAGATGGAGAAACGGAAGGATGAAGTCGGTCAGATGGGACGTGCCCTGAACGAACTGCGGAATCAGTTTGAGGCAGTCGTGGCAGAGATTAAGCAGCAGAGCAGTCATCTGTATACAGCAGCAAAGGCACTGGATGAGCATGCACAGCAGACGGCCGGTAATGTAGAGCAGGTGGAGAAGGCCGTGTATGAGATCGCAGAGGGTGCCAGCTCTCAGGCAGAGGAGACACAGCGCGCCACAGAAGATGTTGTCCGGATGGGAAATATGGTAGAAGAAACCAACTACGAGGTGAACAACCTGTATGCGTATGCGGATTCTATGAAGAGTGCCGGAGATGAGGCATCCCGAAGCCTGCAGGATCTGAATACGATCAATGGCAAGGCGAAGGAGTCCATTGATTTGATTTACCGGCAGACCAATAATACCAATGAGTCTGCAATGAAGATCCGTGAGGCAACCGATTTGATTACCTTTATCGCAGAGCAGACGAATCTGTTATCGTTGAATGCATCGATCGAAGCCGCGCGTGCCGGAGAACAGGGCAGAGGCTTTGCAGTGGTTGCGTCACAGATTCAGAAGCTGGCCGAGCAGTCAAATGAGTCTGCCAGACAGATTGCCGAGATTATCAATATGCTGATTGCGGATTCGAACGAGGCAGTTGGGACCATGAACGATGTAATGCAGATTATGGAAGAACAGAATCAGAATATTCACAAGATTGAGCAGGAGTTTAAGAACCTGTCGGATCAGATTGAAAAGTCAATCGGTGGTGTGAGCAACATTGCCGATAAGACACAGGTGCTGGATAATGCAAGAGTAAATGTCATTGATATTGTACAGAATCTGACGGCGATTGCAGAGGAGAATGCCGCCGGAACAGAGGAGACTTCCGCATCTGTGGCAGAGGTAAGTAACATTGTAAATCAGATATCCGAGAGTGTAAATGAGCTTCGCGGAATCGCAGAGATATTAGAAAATCGAATGAATGATTTTGTGATAGATGATTGACAAACCGGTGCGGTTGTGCTAACGTACTAATTAGAAATGCGAAGAGAAGGAATAGTAGAATACAGGATGCAGACAGAGAACTGTCGGATGGTGCGAGACAGTTGCGGAGTGTGTTTGAACTGGCCTTTGAGCAGCGGACTGAAGTAAAAGAGTAGGTTTTGCCGGTTCCTGACCGTTATGACAGGAGGATATAAGACCATTGTTAGGAGACGATGTTTCCGGGGTTCGTATCTGTGAAGAGAGCATACATAAAGTATGAATTAGAGTGGTACCGCGTAAGGACAGCCTTACGTCTCTAAGTAAGCTAGAGGCGTAAGGCTTTTTATATTCAGGAGAGCATACGGCGGTCACAGTTTTCATAGGATACGGTAGTACAGAGTTTTGTGAGATTACGAGGAGGTAACAGAATGAAGAATTATCAGAAGTATCAAAGAGGTTATTTTATGCCACCTGTAGAGTGTTTGAAGTGGACCCATAAGGAGTACATTGATCATGCACCACAGTGGTGTTCCGTAGATTTGCGAGATGGCAATCAGGCATTGATCGTACCGATGAGCTTAGAGGAAAAGGTTGAGTTCTTCAAGATGTTGGTAAAGATCGGATTCAAGGAGATCGAGGTCGGATTCCCGGCAGCATCGGAGACAGAGTACACCTTTTTACGAACATTGATTGAAGAGGATCTGATCCCGGATGATGTGACTGTACAGGTACTGACCCAGTCCAGAGAGCATATCATCAAGAAGACCTTTGAAGCTGTACGCGGCTGTAAGAAGGCCGTTGTACATTTGTACAACTCTACCTCTGTGGCACAGCGGGAGCAGGTATTTAAGAAGTCAAAGCAGGAGATTCTGGAGATCGCTGTTTCCGGTGCGAAGCTGTTGAAGCAGTTGGCAGAAGAGGATGGCGGAAACTTCCAGTTTGAGTATTCGCCGGAGAGCTTTACCGGAACCGAGCCGGAGTATGCATTGGAGGTATGTAATGCGGTGATCGATGTATGGCAGCCAACACCGGAGAACAAGGTTATTATCAATCTTCCGGCTACCGTGGAGATGTCACTTCCACATGTATATGCCAGCCAGATCGAGTACATGAGTGAAAATATGAAGAATCGGGAGAATGTCATTCTTTCCCTTCATCCGCATAATGACAGAGGCTGTGGTGTAGCAGATGCAGAGTTGGGCCTGCTGGCAGGTGCAGACCGGATCGAGGGTACCTTATTCGGTAATGGTGAAAGAACCGGTAACGTAGATATTATCACATTGGCAATGAACATGTATACACATGGCGTTGATCCAAAGTTAGACTTAAGCAATATACCGGAGTTGACGGAATTATATGAGCGGGTAACCAGAATGCATGTATATGAGCGGTCACCATATACCGGTCAGTTAGTATTTGCAGCCTTCTCCGGTTCCCATCAGGATGCGATTGCAAAGGGTATGAAGTGCAGAGAAGAAAGCAAGAGTGATCGTTGGACGGTTCCGTACCTTCCGTTGGATCCGCAGGATGTCGGCAGAAAGTACGATGGAGATGTCATCCGTATCAACAGCCAGTCCGGTAAGGGTGGTATCGGATATTTACTGGAACAGAAGTATGGATTTAACCTTCCGCCAAAGATGCGTGAGGATCTTGGCTATACCGTAAAGGAGGTTTCCGATCATCAGCATAAGGAGCTGTCTGCAAGTGAGGTATTGGAGATCTTCCAGGGTACCTATGTAAATGTGGAGAATCCGATTCAGCTTCTGGAGGCTCATTTTGTACAGGGAGATCAGATTTCGACAGAGATTACCATTGAGATTAATCAGGCACGCAAGGTATACCATGGACAGGGAAATGGACGGTTGGATGCCATTGCAAATGCGATTAAGAAGCACTTTGATATAAAGTTCTCTCTGATCTGTTATGAGGAGCATGCATTGCAGGTGGGATCAAACTCACAGGCATGTGCGTATGTGGGGATCCAGAGAGAAGACGGAGCAGTTGCATGGGGAGCCGGTATTCAGAATGATATCATTGATGCTTCTGCACATGCGTTGATCAGTGCAATCAATCGTTCCGGCTTAGTAAAGTAAGGGATTTTATTCTTTACGAATATTATGGAAAATGATATTCTTATCTTATAAGATCGCAGAGAAGAATATTACTTGATATGCAGATGACAATAGTAGTTGGAGGAAAAACAAATGGGTAATTATTTTCAGCCGGAGATCGAATGTGCGTCTCAAGAGCAGATCAAGGCGTGGCAGGATGAACGACTGGTAAAGCAGGTGAAGCATGTCTATGATAATGTTGCGTTTTACAGAGAGCGCATGGATGAGATGGGCATAAAGCCGGAGGATATTAAGGGCAGAGAAGACCTGCACAAGCTTCCGTTTATTACAAAGGATGATCTGAGGGATCAGTATCCGTATGGATTGCTGGCAGAGCCATTAAGCAACTGTGTACGGATCCATTCTACCAGCGGCACAACCGGTAGACGGGTAGTGGCATTTTATACACAGCATGATATTGATCTCTGGGATGATTGTTGTGCGAGAGCCTTAGTGGCAGCAGGTGCTACAAAGGATGATGTAGTACATATTAGTTACGGATTTGGTCTGTTCACCGGTGGTGCAGGTCTGAATGGCGGATCGCATAGACTTGGTTCCTTGACCTTGCCGATGTCATCCGGTAATACGGATCGTCAGATCCAGTTCATGACAGATCTGGGATCTACGATTTTATGCTGTACCCCATCGTATGCAGCCTATCTGGCAGAGTCGATTCATGAGCGAGGCATAAGAGACCAGATCAAACTGAAGGCCGGTATCTTCGGTGCAGAGGCATGGACCGAGGAGATGCGTCATGATATCGAGGAGAAGTTGGGAATCAAGGCATATGACATCTATGGACTGACAGAGATTTCCGGACCGGGTGTATCCTTTGAGTGTGAGGAACAGACAGGCATGCATATCAACGAGGATCATTTTATAGCTGAAGTTATTAATCCGGTTACAGGAGAGGTTTTGCCGGATGGTGAGAAGGGTGAGCTGGTATTTACCAGTATTACAAAGGAAGCATTTCCATTACTTCGTTATCGAACCAGAGATATCTGTATTCTGAGCCATAAGAAATGTTCCTGTGGCAGAACGCATGTGAAGATGACGAAGCCGCTTGGCAGAAGTGATGATATGCTGATTGTAAAGGGTGTAAATGTATTCCCGTCCCAGATCGAAACCGTTCTTTTGAATAAGGGGTATGCAGCAAACTATCAGATCATAGTAACCAGAGTAAATAACAGCGATAATCTGGAGGTTCAGGTAGAGATGACACCGGAGATGTTCTCGGATTCTATCAGCAAGATTGCAGAAAAAGAGAAGGAACTGATAAGCGCATTGAAGGCAATGCTGGGTATCTATGCAGATGTAAAGCTGGTTGCACCGAAGTCGATCACCAGAAGTGAAGGCAAGGCAGTTCGTGTAATCGATAAGAGAAATCTGTATCAGAACTAGGATTGGAACCGGAAGCAGAGTGAAAAGGGGGTATTTATATGACAGTAAAGCAGATATCTATATTTGTGGAGAACAAGATTGGCAATCTGGCAGAGGTAACCCAGGTGTTGGCACAGGCGGGTGTGAGCCTGCATGCGATTTCGTTGGCGGACACGAAGGATTTTGGAGTTCTGCGTGTGATTGTAGATGATTCCTATCTGGCTGCAACGACGTTGAAGGAGCAGGGATATATATTCTCGATTACACCGGTCCTGGCAGTAGCGATTTCAGATGAGCCGGGCAGTCTCCATCAGATTCTGACGACTTTGGAGGAGGGAAACATTAACCTCGAGTATTTGTATGACTTTAATACAAGAAAGAGTGATTATGCCTATCTGATTCTTAAGGTCGATGAGGTAGAGCGTGCAGTGGATGTATTGAGCAAGAGCAAGATAAAGCTGTTGTCGCAGGAAGATTTGAAAACAAAATAATTGACAAAAATTATCATCTTTCTATTGCTTTTTTGGTTTGTTCCTAACATAATGATAGTGGATTTAGCAGTAAGGTAAGACATCATTACATAGATAAGGAACAGGGAACGAATCATGACATTAGATAAGCTGGAAGTAGGAAAAGATGCAATAATTGAGGAAGTATACTGTGAGTCACCTTCGCTTCGGAAGCACATATTGGATATGGGCCTGACACCGAATACGGAGGTGACTTTAGTTAAAATAGCCCCTATGGGAGATCCGCTGGAACTGCGGGTGCGCGGGTATGAGTTGACCATTCGAAAAGAGGATGCGGCCAATATCCGGTTGAAGGATATACATACGGCACATAAATACCATCGGGAGAACACACCTGCAGCTGCGATATCACATCCGGGTGTGGGTGAGGTTGACACAACGGCTCGAAAGACCTATACCATGCAGGTAAGGGGCAGTGAGATTCCGGAGGGTGAGGCGATTTCGTTTGCGTTGGCAGGCAATCAGAACTGTGGAAAGACGACATTGTTTAATCAGCTGACCGGTTCCAGACAGCATGTGGGGAATTTTCCCGGTGTGACGGTAGACCGGAAGGATGGACAGATTCGCAACCATCCGGAGGCAACGGTAGTAGATCTGCCGGGTATCTATTCATTATCCCCTTATACAAATGAAGAGATCGTAACGAGAGAATATTTACTTAAGGATCGACCACGCGGTATCATCAATATTCTGGATGCTACAAATATTGAACGAAATCTCTATCTGACGATACAGTTGATCGAGTTAGATATTCCTATGGTATTGGCACTGAATATGATGGATGAGGTACGGGAAAACGGAGGTACGATCCGTGTAAATGAACTGGAAGCGGCACTTGGAATTCCGGTTGTTCCAATCTCTGCCACAAAAAATGAAGGAATCGATGAGTTAGTAGAGCATGCGATTCATGTGGCACGCCATCGGGAACGACCTGGACGGTTGGATTTTTGTGATCCGGACGGAGAGGATCATGGGGCGATGCATCGATGTATCCATGCCATTATTCACCTGATCGAGGATCATGCTCTAAAATATAAGATCCCGAGACGATTTGCGGCGACAAAGCTGGTAGAGGGAGATGAACGGATTCTGGAGGCTTTGCATCTGGATGAGAATGAAAAGGAAACTCTGGAGCATATAATTACCCAGATGGAGGAAGAAAGCGGAAAGGATCGGATGGCGGCACTGGCTGATACCAGATTTCAGTTTATAGAGAGTCTGTGCCGGGAAACGGTGGTGAAGCCGACCGAGAGCCGGGAGTATAAACGAAGTGTCCGGATAGATCGGATATTAACGGGAAAGTATACTGCGATCCCGATGTTTGTGTGTATTATGTCATTGATCTTTTATCTGACCTTTGGGCTGATCGGAAAGCAGCTGTCAGACTGGTTGGATCTGGGGATTCAGTGGCTGACGGGACTGTGTGATAAGGGGTTAACGGCATATGGGATTAACCCGGTAGTACATTCTTTGGTAATAGACGGAATCTTTGCCGGAGTGGGAAGTGTATTGAGCTTCCTGCCGACGATCGTGGTCTTGTTTTTCTTTCTGTCGATCTTAGAGGATAGCGGATATATGGCGCGAGTGGCATTTGTGATGGACCGACCATTGCGAAAGATCGGTTTGTCCGGCCGGAGCTTTGTGCCGATGCTGATTGGTTTTGGATGTTCGGTGCCGGCGATTATGGCAACCAGAACGCTGCCTTCGGATCGGGATCGGAAGATGACGATCCTGTTAACGCCATTTATGAGCTGTTCGGCGAAACTGCCGATCTATAGCTTGTTTGCGGCTGCATTTTTCCCGAAGCATGCGGCATTGGTTATGATCGGACTTTATTTTGGCGGTATTATAATGGGAATTGTATTTGCGGTATTGTTAAAGGGAACCGCATTTAAGGGGGCTCCGGTTCCGTTTGTTATGGAGCTTCCGAACTATCGTTTTCCGAGTGCCGGCAATGTTCTGCATTTGATCGGAGAGAAGGCGAAGGACTTTGTCTCTAAAGCATTTACAGTGATATTTCTGGCATCGGTGATTATATGGTTTTTACAGAGCTTTGATCTGCGTCTGAACGTTGTGACAGATTCCTCACAGAGTCTGCTGGCACTGGTCGGTGGGCTGGTTGTTCCGATTTTGAAACCATTGGGACTGGGAGACTGGAGAATATCCACAGCATTGATTACAGGATTTACGGCAAAGGAAAGTGTGGTCAGTACCCTGAATGTCCTGTTGGGCGGACAGAGTCTGAGTACGATATTTACGCCGTTTTCCGCAGTGATCTTTTTGATCTTTTCTCTGCTGTATACGCCATGTGTAGCAGCGATAGCAGCAGTGAAGAGAGAACTGGGAAGCAAGAATGCAGTGCTGGTTGTGTTTATGCAGTGTGGAATCGCATGGCTGATATGTTTTTGTGTGCGGTTGATCGGACTGGCGTTTGGATGGTAGGGAGTGCCGATACAATGTAAGAAAATCGACAGGGTCTCCGCCATTGACGCAGATGGAGAAAACAAGGTATACTATAATTATCTGAGTGCATAATGCACATCATTGAATAAGAGGAGGATGTTAGAATATGAAGTATGAGATTTGGGGCGGCGCTATGCCGGCAGTTACATTGAGGCTGGACGCAGGAGAGCATATTTATACACAGTCTGGCGGCATGAGCTGGATGAGTGATAATATGGAGATGTCGACGAACATGAAAGGCGGTCTGATGAAAGGCTTTGGCCGGATGTTCAGTGGCGAGTCTTTATTCATGGCCACCTATACCGCAAAGGCACCGGATCAGCACATTACGCTGGCCAGTTCCGTTCCGGGAGAGATTAAGGTTTTTGAGATTCGACCGGACTACAGCATTATTGCACAGAAAGGGGCATTTTTGTGTGCAACACCGGGCGTGGAGCTGAAGGCATTTGTAACCAATGTCAAGGGCGGACTGTTCGGTGGAGAGGGCTTTATCCTACAGCAGTATGTCGGTCAGGGTCTTGTGTTCTGTGAACTGGATGGTTCTATTCGTGAAGTGAATCTGGCAGCCGGTGAGAAGCTGGTGATCGATACCGGTAATGTAGCAGCATGGGAAAGCTCGGTTACATATAATTCTCAGATGGTAAAGGGTTTTAAGAATGTTTTGTTTGGAGGAGAAGGCTTATTCCTGACAACCTTAACCGGACCGGGTAAGGTATGGCTGCAGACCATGTCTATATCCGAGCTGGCAAAGCGGTTGATCCCATATATGCCGACATCTTCGAACTAGGAGCGATCAGCGGATTGACTGAATGAGAAGAACTTAAAGCAAAATAGTAGGAAGTTCCCCAAACACTGTTGAACGGATTGGCAGAGTTTGGGGAATTTTATTTCCATTTTATTTCTCTTTTCTTACGATATGTGTTATAATCATGGAGATTTAAGATGTGAATGATTAATGAAAGAAAGGATTCAAAGGTACGGATTCATGAAGACATTGTCCCATTTGGATAAGCTGGAAGCAGAGGCCATATATATTATTCGAGAGGTGGCTGCTGAATGTGAAAAGCCGGTTATGTTGTATTCGATAGGAAAGGATAGCTCAGTTATGCTTCATCTTGCGATGAAAGCATTTTATCCGGAGAAACCGCCGTTTCCGTTTATGCATATTGATACGACATGGAAGTTCAAGGAGATGACAGAATTTCGGGACCGAAAGGCGGCCGAATTAGGGATCGATATGATCGTATATACCAATGAAGAAGGGGTGAAGGCCGGGATCAATCCGTTTGATCATGGTGCATCCTATACAGATATCATGAAGACACAGGCGCTGAAGCAGGCATTGACAAAGTATGGCTTTACCGCAGCTTTTGGTGGAGGCAGAAGAGATGAGGAGAAGTCCCGGGCAAAGGAACGGATCTTCTCATTCCGAAATGCAGAGCAGGCATGGGATCCGAAGAATCAGCGCCCGGAGATGTGGAAGCTGTATAACACACAGATCAATAAGGGTGAAAGTATTCGGGTATTTCCATTATCAAACTGGACCGAGAATGATATCTGGCAGTACATATTGAGAGAAAATATAGATATTGTTTCCCTTTATTATGCAGCCGTTCGACCGGTTGTATATCGGGACGGGAATATTATCATGGTAGATGATGACCGGATGCGGTTACTTCCCGGAGAAGAGGTTCAGATGAAGAAGGTACGCTTCCGGACGCTGGGCTGTTATCCGTTGACCGGCGGTGTGGAGTCAGATGCAGATACACTTGAAGCCATCGTGGAGGAAACACTGGGAGCTGTGAACTCGGAGAGAACCAGCCGGGTGATCGATCATGAAGCAACCGGTAGTATGGAACGTAGAAAAAGGGAAGGATATTTTTAGAATGAAAGAGTTATTGAAGTTTATCACATGCGGAAGTGTGGATGATGGTAAATCAACATTAATCGGACATATGTTATACGATTCCAAGCTGTTGTTTGCAGACCAGAAGCGGGCACTGGAGCTGGAGAGTAAGGTCGGAAGTACCGATGGCAGTCTGGACTATTCTCTGCTGTTGGATGGACTGATGGCAGAGCGGGAGCAGGGGATCACAATCGATGTGGCATATCGGTATTTTACAACCTCGAAGCGGAGCTTTATCGTAGCAGACACACCGGGACATGAAGAGTATACGAGAAATATGGCGGTTGGAGCTTCTTTTGCGGATGTGGCGGTGATTCTGCTGGATGCTACGAAGGGCGTGCTGGTACAGACCAGACGACATACCAGAATCTGTGCGTTAATGGGAATTCGGGATTTTATATTTACGGTAAATAAAATGGATCTGGCAGACTATAGGGAAGATGTCTTCCAAAATATAAAGCAGGAGCTGGAAGCATTTATGGAGAACTTCCCACATCATAGTGTCACGGTTATACCGGTGTCTGCGACTGTCGGAGACAATATTACGACACCATCGGAGAATATGAACTGGTATCAGGGACCGACATTGCTTACCTATCTGGAGGAGTTGGAACTGAATCCGGTACAGGAAACAGAGGAGTTTGTACTGCCGGTACAGCGTGTAAGCAGACCGAATCATACATTCCGGGGCTTTCAGGGACAGGTTGAGGCAGGCAGTCTCCGGGTTGGAGATGTGATAACGGTATATCCGAGCGGAGAACAGGCAGCAGTATCCAGACTGTTAGCATCCGGTGAAGATACGGAAGAGGTTGTGAAGGGACAGCCGGTGACGATATGTTTAGATAAAGAGATCGACTGCTCACGCGGATGCGTCATAGCCAAAGGACAGGCACCGGAGGTGGGTAATATGTTCCAGGTGACGATGCTTTGGATGGATGATGTTCCGCTGGTAGAAGGCAAAGAGTATATGATGAAGCTGGGAACGAAGAAGATACCGGCCAGAGTTGTGAAGATCGAGTATAAGATCGATGTAAATACCGGAGAACAGATACCGGTGTCACAGGTTGAGAAGAACGGAATCGTTGTTTGCAGCATTTTGACAACGGAAAAGATCGTGTTTGAACGGTTTGAAAAAAGTGAAAGCCTTGGCGGGCTGATATTGATCGACCGAATTACCCATATGACATCAGCCTGTGGTGTTATCGAGAAGGCATTGAAGCATTTTGAAAATCTGACCTGGCAGGATTCGGACATCACAAAGGAAATCCGGGAACGCCAGATGGGACAGAAGGCAAAGACACTGTGGTTTACAGGACTGTCCGGCGCAGGAAAGTCTACACTGGCAAACGCACTGGAGATTCGGCTGGCAGCGGAAGGACGGCATACAATGCTGTTGGACGGAGACAACATCCGTATGGGACTGAATCGGGATCTGGGCTTTTCTGACGAAGACCGGACGGAGAATATCCGTAGAATCGCAGAGGTATCAAAGCTGATGAATGATGCCGGTTTGATTGTGCTGACGTCCTTTATCTCGCCATTCCGGCAGGATCGGGAGCTGGCCAGAAGTATTATTGGTGAGGATTTTGTGGAAATATATGTAAGTACTTCCTTGGAAGAATGTGAGAAACGGGATGTAAAGGGACTCTATAAAAAGGCCCGAACAGGTGAAATTCCGGTGTTTACAGGTATTTCCAGTCCGTATGAACCACCTGTGGCAGCCGAACTGCAGCTGGATACGGCGCAGATGTCGGTAGAAGAGGCAGTGGATGAGATTATGAATTATTTGGAGGCTCGGTAGGGGAGACTATGAGCAGTCGATTTGTAACGTTGGTCACGACGATGCTGAAGGTGGGCTGCATCGGATTTGGCGGAGGGAGCGCCCTGATTCCGGTACTGCAGCGGGAAGCTGTTCAGGAGAAGAAGCTGATCACGGAGGAAGAACTGGATAGCGGAGTGGTAGCGGCCAGTATAACGCCGGGAGCACTTCCGGTGGAGATCGCGGCGGGGATCGGTAAGAAGACCTGTGGAATTCCGGGGATGTTCGCAGGTGCGGCGGCTATGGCATTGCCGGGAGCGTTTCTTACGACGTTGCTTCTGGTATTTGCATCCATGGTGGGACCACGCCTGACCTGGCAGATCTATTATGCGTCTGTTGGCATTACAGCCTATATTATCATGGTGCTGATTCAGTATATTATCTCAACTCTGAAAAAGGCTCAGAATAATCGGGGTGGTATGATACAGGCGGCGATCGTCATGTTGCTGGTCTGGTTGTTTAGCGGAGAACAGAAGTTTTTTAAATTATGTGGGATACAGGATACACCGATATTTGGAGTATCGACCGTAGAGATATTTATCGTGGCATTTTTTGTGATCATATGTACGGCAGGAAACTTTAAGTCTTGGTGGACAGTGATTTCCGGCGGGATTGCATTGCTGTTTCTGCTGGCGCGTGGAAAGTCTCATATTCTATATTGGCCGGAGTTTTCCTGGGTGCTGGTAGGTGTGATGGGTACACTGGCTGTTGTGAGACTGTGTATGAACTTTCGGACGAAAGAACATGTGGAGAAACATGAATTTCGGGAAATCGGACTTGAGATTTTATTGTGGTTTCTCTTTTTGATTGTGTGCTGTATTCCAGCACTATTACAGGACATAAATTCCGCATTGTTTGTAGGGCAGGGAGCATTATCGGCATTGATGTCCTTTGGCGGAGGGGATGCCTACCTGTCTGTCGCACAGGGCTTGTTTGTGGATACGGGAATGATTTCCACCGATGAGTTCTATGGAGCAGTGGTGACGATGGCAAATATACTGCCGGGTTCTATTTTGTGCAAGGTATTAAGCGGAATCGGATATGTATGGGGGTTGGATCACACAGGAACCGTATTCGGGGGGATCTGTGTGGCACTGGCCGGATTTGGAAGTGCAACGGCGACCTCCTGTGCTGTATTCGGAGTGGCGAAGATCCTGTATGATAAATGGAAGGAAATGTCCGTCTTTCGTGCTTTAAATGATTTGATTCGTCCGATCGTATCGGGACTGCTGATCAGTGTCGGTATGTCACTCTATGGCACGAACTGTACCATCGAGGATAATGCCGGCTGGGGCTGGGGCAGTGTTATGATCCTTATGATCGGTATCGGAATCATGGTATATGTGATGCAGAAAAAGAAGGTACATATGGTATGGCAGGTACTGGCATCGATAGCAGTATCCATGGTAGCATGTAATGCATTTAGTGTATTTGGATAGATAAAAAGAGAAGGAGAAAGAAGAAATGGAAAAGAGACCGATTGATTTTGGACATATGTTGTCCGGTGTTCGTATGGATGTATGGCTGAAGCTGCTGAAGGATAATAAGATTGATAAGCAGTATTGGCCGCAGGCTGCGGTGATTACAGCGGAGAGTGCGGTATTAAGTCCGCTTGCCTATCTGGAGTATCTACTGTTCTGGGTACCGATCCATATGACAAAGATAAAAAAAGATCCGATCTATGTAGTGGGATTTTGGAGAAGCGGAACGACCTATTTACAAAATCTGCTGACCAGAGATCCGCAGTTCGGATGGTTTGATCCGGTGAGCACGATCACTTTTGGAAATAGTATTCTGCTGCGGAAGCCGTTGACCGCGTTGGCAAAGAATGGGCTGAAGGGTGCCAGAGCAATGGACAATCTGGAGTTTGAGATTGATCTTCCGATGGAAGAGGCACATGCTCTGCCAAATCTGACAGATCTGGCGGTCAGCCATATGATGGCATTTCCGGATCATGGAAAGGGAACGAAATATGTAGATACGATCTTTGTGGATGCTCTGCCGAGAAAGGATCGGAGAAGGTTCTATCATATCTATAACTATATGTTAAAGAAAGTGACATTTATGAAGGGCGGTAAACAGCTTCTGTTGAAGAGCCCGGACAATACCGCACGAATCGCATTTTTGAAGCGGGCATATCCGAAGGCAAAGTTTATTAATATCTATCGGAATCCATATACCGTTGTACGGTCTGCACTGAATATGTTCCGTATCGAGATGGATAAATATGCACTGTCAGAAAGTGTAAGTGACCAGTATCTTCTGGACAGAGTCTGCCTGATCTTTGAACGGGTATATCGCCGGGCATTCCGGGATCTGGATCGCATCCCGGATAGTGATAAGATCGAGATTCGTTATGAGGACTTTATTGAACATCAGGAAGAATATCTGGAGAAGATCTATAAGCAGCTGGGTATCGGTGGATACGACAAGGCATATCCGTATTTCAAGGAATACATGGATGGGATGAAGGACTATAAGACCAATCAGTATGAATATGCACCGGAGTTGATCGAAAAGGTAAATGCCAGATTGGGCTTTTACTTTGAACGATACGGATATGAGATGATTCAGCCGGAGACGGTAGAAAAAAAGACAGATGAGGTCGGCAAGTAAGTGGTTTACTTCTCTGCTTTAATGTGGTAAAATGGCAGAAGATTTAGGAGGAAGAAAAAATGCCGATTACACAGCTATTGGAACGAAATGCACAGGAGTATCCACATGATATTGCCTTAGTGGAGATAAATCCGGAGATTAAGGAACGCCGCAGGGTAACCTGGAAGGAATATGAACTGATGGAGCCGAATCCTCTGGAGCATTATCGGAGAGAAATTACGTGGAGTGTGTTTGACGAGAAAGCAAACAGATTCGCGAATCTTCTGTTAAGCAGAGGAATCAAGAAGGATGATAAAGTAGGAATTTTATTAATGAACTGTCTGGAGTGGCTGCCGATATACTTTGGTATCCTGAAGACAGGTGCATTAGCGGTACCTTTGAACTTCCGGTACGCATCGGATGAGATTCAGTATTGTCTGGATCTGGCGGATGTAGATATTCTGGTATTTGGGCCGGAGTTTATCGGACGTGTTGAGGAGATTGCAGAAGAGATCAGTAAGAATCGTCTGTTGTTCTATGTCGGGGAGAACTGCCCAAGCTTTGCGGAAGACTATAACAGTCTGTCGGCAAACTGTTCCAGCCGAAAGCCGGATATCGAGATTCGGGATGAGGATAATGCAGCGATTTACTTTTCATCCGGAACAACCGGATTCCCGAAGGCGATCTTACATAATCATATAAGTCTTATGCATGCTGCCAGAGTAGAGCAGAATCATCATGGTCAGACAAAGGAAGACGTATTCCTATGTATACCACCACTCTATCATACGGGTGCAAAGATGCACTGGTTCGGAAGCCTGATATCGGGTGGAAAGGCAGTGTTGTTAAAGGGAACGAAGCCGGAGTTTATATTGGATGCGATATCTAAGGAACGTTGTACGATCGTGTGGCTGCTGGTGCCATGGGCACAGGACATCTTAGATGCATTGGATCGAGGAGATGTGAAGCTTTCAGACTATCATTTGGATCAGTTGCGACTGATGCATATCGGAGCACAGCCGGTACCGCCGAGTCTGATCAAGCGTTGGATGGCATATTTTCCACATCATAAGTATGATACAAACTATGGTCTGTCAGAGTCAATCGGACCGGGCTGTGTACACTTAGGTGTCGATAATCTTCATAAGGTAGGTGCGATCGGGGTTCCGGGATATGGCTGGGAAGTAAAGATCGTAGGCGAAGATGGTCAGCCGGTGGTTCGCGGACAGGTAGGCGAGCTTTGTGTAAAGGGTCCGGGTGTTATGACCTGTTATTATAAGAATCCGGAAGCAACTGCAGAGATTCTGAAGGGGGACTGGCTGTATACCGGAGATATGGCGATGCAGGATGAGGATGGATTTATATTCCTGGTAGACCGGAAGAAGGATGTTATCATCAGTGGCGGAGAGAATATCTATCCGGTTCAGATCGAAGACTTTATCCGCACGCATGCGGCAGTAAAGGATGTGGCAGTCATCGGTTTGCCGGATAAGCGTCTGGGCGAGATTACGGCTGCGATTATAGAATTAAAAGAAGGCTACGAGTGCTCGGAGGAAGAGATGAATGAGTTTTGTCTGAAGCTTCCGCGGTATAAGCGGCCGAAGAAGGTGATTTTCGCAGATATTCCGAGAAATCCGACGGGCAAGATCGAGAAGCCGAAGCTGCGGAAGATGTACGGAGCAGAGTGGCTGGTAGCGGAACAGAATAAGAGTTGATCCGGAATAAGAGATGAAAAAAAGGCTGACACTTCATATCGAGGTGTCAGCCCTTTTAATAATGAGGGGGGAGAGAGGATTCAAATATATGAATTGCTCTTACAAGATTTAATATAAGAAATAAGTGTGTTCATTCTGTGTTCAAAAAATGATAAAATTCTAAAGAAAAACCGTCTAAAAAAGAAAAAATGAAAGCATACTAGTAATAAAATACTGCAAAAAGCAGGAGGGATTGGTATGGCAAATCTAATGGATTATCTGAACTGGAGAGGCGATCTTTCTTTTCGGGACAGTCCGATTAACGATGTCGACAGTTTGATTTTTTCCAACTTGTCCTATGTAGCGTTTGATACGATCTTACCGTCTCCCTGGGAACCGGAGCAGATGCCGCTTTGGCGGGCTTCTGAAAAATATTGGGAGCAGAATCGGGAACGGGAGCAGTTGGAACGATTTTCTTTGATAAAGATGGCACCGTTTTCTATGAGACGAATGGCAGAGACGAATCGATTTCGAGATATTCCGCTGATGTATTATCAGAATTCTGTCAACAGTCAGGTAGGCAGTCAGTTTAGTGCGATGTGTATGCAGCTTCCGGATCAGAAGTACTACATTGCATTCCGGGGAACAGATGATACGATCATAGGATGGCGGGAGAACTTCCGTATGAGCTATGAGATGGTGCCGGCACAACAGAAGGCGGTGGACTACTTAAACTATGTGGGAGAGCGATGCCGTGGAGAACTGTGGCTGGGAGGACACTCGAAAGGCGGGAATCTGGCTGTCTATGCAGCCGCCAATGCAAGACCTGCTGTTCAGAAGCGGATTCGGAAGATTTATAACTTTGATGGTCCCGGCTTTTCTCAAAGGATGCTGAACAGTGAGCGATATGGGAAGATAGCGGATCGGATTCGAAAGTATGTGCCGACGGATTCGGTGATCGGTATGCTGTTGGAACAGGATGAAAACTATCAGGTGGTCAGCAGTATGGGGCAGGGCTTGCAGCAACACGATCCGGTGAACTGGAGAATTCTGGGAGATCAGTTTGTCTATATGCCACGCGAGCAGAAGACAGGACAACGGATTAATCAGATGGTTCATGACTGGATATACGGGCTGACACCGGAGGAGCGAAAACAGGTAGTAGAAGCAGTATTTCAGGCAATGGAGGATTCTCAGATTGAGACTCTGAATGATCTGGCGAAGAATCAATGGAAGAAGAAGCTCTGGCTGGTGCGGGGAAAGCTGCGGGAGAATCAGGAGTGCTATGGGATGGTAAAGAAAGCCGGGCGTCAGATGCTTCATGAATTTCAGAAAATAATAACCGGACGTGTCAGGTCCGGTTAAGAAATGCCGGAGTATGTTTTTTATTCCGATAGTTTCCGGGAGTGACTCCCATAACTTTTTTGAATACGTTCTGGAAATAACTCTGGCTGGAGAAGTATAGATAGTTACTGATTTCGGTCAGAGATTTATCGGTATAGGATAACAGGATACAGGCCTCCTCGATCTTTGTTTTAGTTATAAACTCGGATACGCCCATACCGGTTTCGGTTTTAAACCGTTTCAGAAAGTAGGAGGTACTCAGATTGATCTGGGCAGCGACATCCTCTGCCTGTAGCGGCTGGTTGACATTTTCTTTAATATAGTGAATCGCTGAGATGATCGGCTGGGATACATCCTTAAACTTGACTTCGCGCTCGACCCGTTCTGCAAAGTCTAACGGCATCTTTTGGAGCAGACGTTCCACATCTGCGATACTGGAGTAGCCCTCACTGGCTTGGATGTAAACATCACTGAGGTTATAGGCTTCTTCGATATCGAGACCGCCTGCGATAGCCGCTCGGGTATACATGGTGCAGGCAGCAATGAAGATATTCTTTGCCTGTCGGAGAGCGTTGCTGGCGATGACACCGTGACGGCCCGGAAGGGGAGTGGCGAGTGTTTTTTTAAGTTCCTCTATGTTTCCGCTTGCAATGAGATCCAGACGCTGCATTTCATATAAGTAGGTATTGTGGAACTGTGCGTTTTCTCTGGATTCATAAGAAGTATTGGTATAGGCTGCCTGAATCGACGGAATCGGCTGAACACTCGGCGGATTGCACTCGATACTTTCGATCGGAACCAGGTCTTGATTGATGGTATAATTCAGACAGGACAGATAGGAGAGAAAGCGGTGCAGAGGGCCGGAGGATAGTCCGGTCAGGAAGATCCGCACCCGCTCCACATCCTGCTCCGGTGTTTCCATAGTCTGAATAACGCCGGGAATAGATTCCTTTGTCAGCGGTATTGTGAAATAAGGACCGACAAATATATATAACGGATAGTCAGAGACCTGAATCAAACCATAGTATGCATCATATGCCGTTGTAAGATAAGAGATATTCTGGTGATAGCTCTTCAGGCTCCGGAAAAAGTCGCGCGTCTTTGCAGGAAACCCACTGGATGCCGGAATCTGTAAAAGAATTTTATCTTCCTGAATCAGACAGACCGGTATGTTATTGATATTAAACAGATAGTTTAATAACGTTGTATATTCGGTTATTTTGGTGTTCAGTGATTCCATGCGGGCTTCCTTCCTGTAAATTTCATAAATGATATCGTTAGTTAAGAGTACCACATTGCAGATAAATTGACAATTACCAAAAAATGATCGGTTATATAATCAATACAGATCCCATATACTTGCGTTCAAATCAGAAATAGACTATACTGAAACCGTTCATTTAGATAGATACAGAGGGTAAAGCAGTGCAAAAGAACGAGTTTATAAGACAGGAATGGAAAACATTTATATGGATAACGGCGGGAGGCATACTGCTGTTCTTTGCGGTATTATTGTGGAAATATCTTCCGATACTGCAGGTACTTCATCAGCCGTGTGCATTTCAACAGCTCTTACACATCTATTGCCCGGGGTGTGGAGGAACCAGAGCTGTTTATTCGCTGCTCCGATTCCGATTGTGGGAGTCCTTTCTGGAGCATCCGGTAGTATTGTTTACCGCATTGGTCGGAGCAGAGTATTATATTGGAGCAATCATTACACTGATTCGGAACAATGGAAAGCGGTATTATTATGTCCGTGTCTGGTTCTGCTATGTGGCACTTGGAATCATCGTAGTGAATTTTATTCTCAAGAATCTGCTGCTGATCGTTTTTCACTACGATTATATGCAGGATCTGATTCAATATTGGATATAATTCTTCTTTAATAAAGAAAATTCATCTTTATTTCTGATGGAAAATAAGGTATACTGACCTTATGAAAACGCATATGTATGCGAAATAGAACAAATGGAGGAATGATTATGTTAGTTTCAGCAACAGAGATGTTAAAGAAAGCTAAGGAAGGACATTACGCAGTTGGTCAGTTCAACATCAACAACCTTGAGTGGACTAAGGCAGTTCTTTTAACCGCACAGGAATTACAGTCACCAGTTATCCTTGGTGTATCTGAGGGTGCAGGTAAGTATATGACAGGCTTTAAGACTGTAGCAGCTATGGTTAAGGCTATGCATGAGGAACTTGGAATCACAGTTCCTGTAGCACTTCATCTGGATCATGGTACATATGAAGGATGCTATAAGTGTATTAAGGCTGGTTTCACTTCTATCATGTTTGATGGCTCTCATTATCCATTCGAAGAGAACCTGGCTAAGTCAACCGAGTTAGTAAACGTTGCTCATCAGTTAGGACTTTCTATCGAGTGTGAAGTAGGTTCTATCGGTGGTGAAGAAGACGGTGTTATAGGTATGGGTGAGTGTGCAGATCCAAACGAGTGTAAGACAATCGCTGATCTGGGCGTTGATATGCTGGCAGCAGGTATCGGTAACATTCATGGTAAGTATCCTGCAAACTGGAAGGGTCTTTCTTTTGAGACATTGGATGCTATCCAGCAGAAGACCGGTGTTATGCCATTAGTACTGCATGGTGGTACAGGCATTCCTGCAGATATGATCAAGAAGGCAATTTCTCTGGGTGTATCTAAGATCAATGTTAACACCGAGTGCCAGTTATCATTTGCAGATGCTACACGTAAGTATATCGAGGCTGGTAAGGATCTGGAAGGCAAGGGCTTTGATCCTCGTAAGCTGTTAGCACCTGGTACAGAAGCTATCAAGGCAACGGTTAAGGAAAAGATGGAATTATTCGGTTCTGTAGGAAAGGCATTTTAATTCCGGTTCCGACAAAGAGATTGAATAGGATGGCAGCAACGGCTGCCGGTGAGAATCCGCACGCATGTGCGGATTCTTTTCTTAAAGCAAAAGACAAGAAAACAGGAACGGATGATGGAGGAACGAGGACATGGGACATTTTTACTTTGCCAGACATGGGCAGACGATATGGAATGTGGAAAATAAGATCTGTGGTGCGACAGATATTGCATTGACAGAACTGGGACATCAGCAGGCGGTCGATCTGGGGCAGAAGATACTGGAAGAGGGCATCCGGATCGATGAGATTTTGTATTCACCATTGATTCGTGCAGCGGAGACCGCCAGACATATATCTGAGATAACCGGGGTTCCGAGACGGATGGAACCACGCCTGATCGAACAGAACTTTGGCCGCTATGAATCGACACCGAGAGACGGAGAGGAGTTCCGGCAGGCGAAGATGAACTTCATATGCAGTTATGACGGAGGCGAATCAATGCTCCATTTGTGTCAGAGAATCTATAATCTCATTGATGACATCCGTCTGGAGGCAGATCATAAATGCTACCTGCTGGTGGCACACAATGGGATATCCAGAGCGGTACAGTCCTACTTTACAGATATGAGCAATGAGGAATTTGCAAGATTTGGAATCCGAAACTGTGAGATCGTAAAGTATGAGTTCTAGGGAGGTTGTAACCATCCGGGACTTATGGTAGGATACTTGTGTGAAGGAGACAGGATCAGTGGCAGAGACATATATTATGATAAACGATATAATGGCAGAGCATCAGGCACGTATGCAGAATCTGCGAAAGTATTATCCCTTTTTTGTTCTGAATGAGACGACCTTTCAGCAGTATAAGGATGGAAAGTACGTTTCGCTGGATATGGGCTATATTACCATGGCGAGTCTCCGTTTTTTTATAAATGAAAATCAGTTTAATGAACGTCGGATTACGGGTGAACAGTATCTGAAGTTTCTGGTTGAACTGCTGCGGCGGGATTTTGATCTGCAGGAGTCGCCGGAAGAGGAACAGGAACTGGTGGATTATATTTTTGATAAGCTGAAAAACGAGGGAAAACCGTTTGAGTTTCACTTTTTTGATCCGGAGGATAAGAAGCGAAAGACAGCACGGGTGCGTCTGATCGAGAGTACGATCGTTGACGATACTGTTGAGTATCAGATCACACCGGAAGGAATCGAATTTTATCTGGATACAAAGGAAGTCAAGGATGAGAGTACCATCAGTGTCCAGCAGCTTCTGCTGGAGAAGATGATCAATGCAAAGAACTTCAAGGGTGGAATCGATGTGGTACGAAGGATTAACAGTGAGGTACAGAAGCTGGTTCGCCAAAAGGAAGCAGTGGTAGAGCTGTTGAGCCATGATGTATTTCAGGGAGCATCCGCCTGTGAAGAATATATGGCAACCGTTGCCGGATGGTTCGAGGACGAACAACGGTTATTTGCAAAGAATAAGAGTCTGATTGAGCAAACATTGAAAAAAGCGTCCGGAGAGAAGAGCGGACAGCAGGATTCCCAGATGTTTTATAAGTCGTTAGAAGAGATCGGACGGTTGGAAACCGAACTGAAAAAGACGATTCACCAGCATGGAGAACTGATTCGGGAAACGACAGAGCTACAGACGACTGCAGATAAGATGATTCATCAGGCGAAGCTGCGAAGACTGAGAAATGTATTTGACTATGAAGGCAGTCTGCAGCGGTTAAAGAAGAAAGATAACCCGGAAGGGATGATTTATATATTGGCACCGCTATTTGCACCGAAGGTACAGAAGACATTTGCGGTGAAGTCGATCGATAATCTTCTGACCTATAAAAATGATATGGCAGATCGCGGAGAAACGGTTGTAAAGGAAGTTATTGATCGGGAGTTCCGCTATCCGGATGAAGAGGAAGAGGATCGGATCCGTCATAATTATGGACGGATGTTTTACGAGCTTTTGGATCAGTTGGAAAAGAAGCATGATATAGAACTAAAAGAATGGAATGCTATTCTGGAGATTAAGTATGGAGAAGATTTTCTGAAAAACGGCGACTATTATTCATTTCTGACGCATATTGCACAGAAGCAGCGGTATGGTATCCGCCAGATGTATGAGAAGCCGGAGACATTTCTGGAGAATCTGATTATTGATACATTGACAGAGGAAGAGAAGGAACACTTCTGGAATATGGAGTTTGATCTGGAATTCATCGAGACAGAGGAACTGAAGATTCCGCAGGGAGATACGGAGTTTCGGATTACGAATCTTGCATTTCACAGATGCCGATAACAGGTATGTGTGACGGAGCTTCGGCCAGAATGACCGTATACAGAATGTGATAAATGACATAGGAAGGTATGGATACATATGGATAGTCGTAATATGGACAAAGCACTGGAGATCTATTCCAGACTGGCGATGGGAGAAGAGGTCAGACGTTCCCATGCAGAGAGTGGAGATCTCTACGAGGAATATTATCAGAATGCTGAGGTATATGAGATACTGAATCAGATCTTAAAGAAGCTGAATCTGAAGGTATATGAATATAAGGAAGCCCTGTATCTGAGTGCGGGAGAGGGAAATCGTGTTTTCGGATATACGAATGAGGAACTGAAACGGCTGATGGGGCTTCGATATAATAAGGAACTGTATCTTGCGTACTATATCATGTATCAGATTCTGCTATGCTTCTATCAGGATTCGGCATCCTATCAATATCGGGAGTATGTACGGCTTTCCGATATCGTGAAGGCGGTGACCGGATCGCTGCTGGATATAACACAGGATATCAGTGTGTATGCAATGGATGAGATCGAGGAGAACAGCTTTAAGAGTCTGGCACTTCTATGGCAGGAGCTTCCGGTAGTGACCGGTGAGGAACGGGAGATGCGGGCATCCAGAGCCTCGCAGATGGCGATGACGAAGTTGGTTTGCAACTTTTTGATCTCTCAGGATTTGTTTATAGAGGTAAATGAGCGATATTATCCGACCGATCGCCTGAAAGCACTGACCGAACAGTACTTTGAGGAGTATCGTGGACAGATATATGAACTGCTGGAAAGGGGAAAGGATCATGCCGAGCATTAATCGAATTCGTGTAAATAATGTTAAATACAACTTTGGAACCCAGCAGTATGATGACTTTACAATGCGGATGTACGGAAAGAATACCCTGTATGATCTAGCAAACGGCGGCGGGAAAAGTATCCTGATGCTGCTTCTTTTGCAGAACCTGATTCCGAACTGTACATTAGACGAAAAGCAACCGATCGAGAAGCTGTTTCGTACAGGCTGTGGGAATACAACGATTCATTCCCTGATTGAGTGGAAGCTGGATGAACCGGATATCCGGGATGGGTATCGGTATATGACGACCGGTTTTTGTGCCAGAAAAGCAAAGGATTCACCGGACGATGAGGAAGGCGGTAAGGATGTAGCCGCCATCGAATATTTTAATTACTGCATTTTCTATCGGGATTATAACGACCATGATATTATTAATCTGCCGCTCGCGAAGGATGGAGAACGGGTAAGCTACACCGGCTGGAAGAATTATTTAAAAGAGCTGGGACGCAGAGATATGAAGCTGGAGGTTCAGGTATTTGAGCGGAAGGGAGAGTATCAGCGGTTTATCAGTCAGTATGGTCTGTATGAGAGTCATTGGGAGATTATCCGCGGGATCAATAAGACAGAGGGTCATGTAAGAACCTACTTTGAGAGCAATTATCGTACAGCACGGAAGGTGGTAGAGGATCTTTTAATCGAGGAAATCATCGAGAAGGCATATCTGGTCAAGATCGATAAAAATGATGGATCCGATGATATGGCACATACGCTGATGGAGATCAAGGATAAGCTGATTGAACTGTCAAAGAAGAAGCGGGAGATCGCAGACTATGATCGGCAGACAGAGCTTTTGCACGTGTTGGAAGCAAGAGTGGCAACTTTTTTGGAGCTGTATGAGAATCAGGATAAGCAGTGCTCCAATATCGCAAATGTCTGTGTGACAGGTGCTACCGTAGCAAAGAAGAGTGAAGACCGCATGAAGGGGCTGGAGAAGGAAAAGGAAGAGCAGCAAAAGCAGGTGGCAGAGCAGCAGTTACTTCTGGAACGCTTAAAGATCAAGAAGGATACGATCCGGAAGGAAGCATTGGAGGAAGAGATACGACGACTGCAGGCAGAGATCCGTCAGCAGGAAGAGGAAGCCAGACAGTGCCAGGAGGAGCTAAACCGCAAGGAAAGCATGAATGACTATCTGGATTACCGGAAGAGCTATGCCGAAAAGGAAGAAAATGAAGCAGTGATTGAGGCGTCTCTGCATCAGAACGGTGATCAACTGGAAAAGCTGCAGGCGATGAGCCGGGAGAGAAAACACCGGGATGATCAGGCGCTTCAGAGCCTGCGTGAGGAACTGGAACAGGAGCGTCGGAAGTATCGACAGGCAGAGGAAGAGCTTCATAGGCAGGAACATCTGCTGCAGGAGACAGAAACGGCACAGGCAGTTGCAAAACATGACCGGGAGCAGTTAAAGCAGCAGTATGAGCAGACACTTTCTGAATATCAGACGTTAAGGACACAGCTGTCCGAGGCGGGCTTCCAACAACCGGAGGAGCTACTAAAGCAGCAGGCAGACAGACGGGGACGGCAGAGACAGGAGCTGGACGAGCTTGAGACAGAAACAGAACAGTTGAGACAGGCATACTATAAAGAAAAACAGCTATGTGAGCAGCTAGAGGAGCAGTTGAGCCGAAAAGAGGCAGAGCTTCTGGATCTGGAAACAAATGACAGATCCTATCGGGAGCAGACAGAGACGCTTCGGCGGATGCTGGAGATCTATGGGGAGACGCAGGAGAATAAGTCGACCGAGTGGCTGAACAACGAAGATATATCCGTACTTTTGCAAAAGATTCATCAGCGGTATCTGGAAAATATTGCTATGATTTCGGCTCGAAAAGATGCAGTTGAGAAAAAAAGGAAACGACAGAAAGAACTGGAAGAGGGCCTGCTGATTGCACCGACAGAAGCTGCACAGAAGGTGAAGTATTATATCGAAAGCCGCCATGGAATCCGTGCAATATTCGGTATGGATTATATAGCAGCACAGAGTCAGGAGCAGAGAGCACGGATTTTAGAAAAGCACCCGTTGCTTCCATATGGCCTGATCGTAGAGGATTTTGAAGCCCTGGATACGGACAGAAAGCTACGGGAACTGAATTTGGGAGACGAATGTCTTCCGGTATACAATCAGTCTGTGCTGGGAGAGACTGTGACAGAAACAGAGTCCGGCAGTGTGATGTATCTTCAGCGGGGAACGGCAGCGTTTGTAGGAGAAGAAGAGTTAGAAAAAGAGAAGCAACAGCAGGAGAAGGAACTGGGAGAACTGATAGCCGAGGTTGAACGTCTGGAGGAGATGGGGACGACCTATCAGGAGGACAGTGCATTTGTAGCTGCCTTTCAGGGAAAGGCAATTCTGGATGTGGAGCAGGAGCTTCTGGACACAAAAGAGGCTGTCCGGAGTCTGCGGGAGCAGTTGACAAATAGCCGGGAAGAGGTGCAGAGGCTGGGGGAACAGCTAAAGGAAAACCGGAAGGCGGGAAAAGAGAAGCAGCAGAGGCTATATCAGTGGATGGAAGAACAGGCACATCTGGAGCTGATGCAGGTCCTGAGCAGACAGTTAGAGGAACAGGAAGTCAGAAAGCGGGAAAATCAGGCGGAATGTGATCGTTTGCATGACTGTGAACAGAAGTATCAACAGGCATGCAGCCAGAGCAGAAGACTGGTGGCGGACAGTAAGAACCGGGTGGAAATGCTGGATGATCGGCTGCAGCACCGAATGGAAAGCTGGAACACCTATTATAAAGACTATTATATAGAAGAAACAGAAGCCGGATACCAACCGGATCAGCGGTTGCGGAAGCTATCGGATTCTGAACTGGATGCGGAGTATAAAGCAGTCAAGGCTGTATTTGAGAAGAATACGGTTGTACTGGAGGATAAGCGGCGGCTGATCGAAGCACTCAAGGATGCGATGGACAGATCCGTAAAGGCAATCCGGAAACGCGGAAGCAGTCTGCAGGAGCTGGAGGTGCTATGGCAGGAGCATAAGTTATATGCAGTGCCGGAGCAGGATCTGGAGCTTCTGAGTACAGAGTATTCCAGACTCTCCCTGACGGCGGATACTGCAAAGCATCATATGGATGGCAGACTGCAGAAGCTGAATCGTCTGGAAGGAAGTATGGAACAGGCGATTCATGTATTGGAAGAACGTTTTGGTTCTTACGAAGAGATACCGGTGGCTGAGGATGACATCGAGGGACGCCTGCAGGCAGAGGAACAGAGATTGCAGCATTTGAATCAGGCCTGCCGGGAGTCGGAGCAGGCATATCAGAAGTACAGCCGGGATTATACCGTTATGCTGGATCTGTATAAGGATGTGAAGCGGATCGTAGAGACCAACGGTATCAGTCTGCAGGATGCAAAGGTTCTGTTAATCGATAAGGAACAACTGCGTGAAGTATTTGAAACCAGTCTGGTTGCCTATGATAAGAGCACAAAGGCACTGGATCGGGCACGGGGAGAACTGCAACGCTATAAGAATCAGACCGCACAGGCACTGACCGAGATGCAGGCATATGAACTGTCTCAGACCGTTAACAATGATGTGACGGTTCCGGGAAATCTGGGAGAGGCAAGAGAGCTGCGGGATAATCTGGCTTCGATCATACAGGTGATTGCACTGGAGAAGTCCCGGGTAGAACAGGGCATTACCGATATGCAGTTTATCAAGGAGAACTTTGAAAAGCAGTGTATTCAGAGATGCCAGGATGTAAAGAACGAGCTGGAAAAACTGCCGAAGCTATCACGGATCGTGTTGGATGGAGAATCCATACAAATGGTTGGTCTGACGATACCATATGTAAAGGAAGAATTTATTGCAAAGCGTATGGCAGACTATATTGACGATGTAGTGACAGGGGCAGACCGGTATCAGAATCAGAACGACCGGATGAAGTATATACGGACACGGTTAGAGTTGAAACGGCTCTTTAGTGTCATCGTTACAGATATGAATAATATCAGGCTGACACTGTATAAGCGGGAACGGATGAAGGAGCAGAGCCGGTATCTCCGATATGAAGAAGCGGTAGGAAGTACCGGACAGTCACAGGGAATCTATATCCAGTTCCTGATATCGGTGATTAATTATATATCCGGTATTTATTCGGCAAATAGTGAAACGGACAAGCTGATGAAGACGATCTTTATCGACAATCCGTTCGGTGCAGCTAAGGATGTATATATATGGGAACCGATCTTTGCACTGTTAAAGGCCAATCATGTCCAGTTGATTGTGCCTGCACGTGGTGCAACACCGGCGATCACCTCCCGGTTTGATGTGAACTATATTCTGGGGCAGCAAATGGTAGGAAAGCGGCAGCAGACCGTTGTTGTAGACTATCGGAGTCAGGTAGAGCAGGAAGAACTGGAGTATCGGAATCTGGAGTATGAACAGGTCAGCTTTGACTTTATATGAAAAGAGGCATAAGAAGATATGGGAAAAGACAAGGAAAAAGATGTTAAAACCAATGCAATGCGTATTCTGGATAAAAATAAGGTTCCATATACGGTGCATACCTATGAGTGTGAGGAATTCATAGACGGCGTTCATATCGCGGATATGCTGGGGCAGTCTTATGACCGGAGCTTTAAGACTTTAGTAGCAGTCGGAAAAAGTGGAAACTACTATGTATATGATATACCGGTTGATCAGGAACTGGATATGAAAAAGGCTGCAAAAGCGGTGGGTGAAAAGTCGGTAGAACTGATCCATGTAAAGGATATTTATCAGATTACGGGATATATCCGGGGCGGATGTACGCCAATCGGCATGAAGAAAAATTATCCGTCCGTATTACACAGCAGTATTATGGATCATGAAACCGTAATCATCAGCGGCGGTCGTTTGGGTTCCCAGATCGAGATCACACCGGCAGATCTGGTTCGGGTTCTCCGTGCAAAAGTGGCAGATATTACGGCAGATACACCTTAAGAAGCCTGCTGCTCATTTTGATATTGACATTCGATATAGGGATTGTTCTGTGCAAATGCGAGAAATTTGCGTGGGGTGATCCCTGTATACTGTTTAAACTCTCTTTGAAAATGTGCCTGATCCGAATATCCCAGTTCAGATATGTAGTCACATAGGGATAGCATAGGCTGACGGAGGATCGAGTCGATCACATTCTGAAAACGAACGATCCGTGCGAAGGTCTTAGGCGTGATTCCCATAGAGTCCTGAAAGATACGGGAGATATGACGCTCGGAGTAATGAAGCTCATCTGCCAGTGTGTGAATCCGTACATTGCCCTGAGACAGATTGATCTCACTTAAGATATATCCGGTTAGTGGGTTTACCTCGGTTGCACTGATATAGGCATCAAAGAATCGGTGAAACAGCACGATCTTTTCGGACAGACAGTGGGCACGATCCAGCTTCTGGAAGAAGATTTCCAGATCAGAATCGATAGCTTCGAAGAAAAACTCCTGATTTGTGGCATCCCGCAGGGTCATATTCTGATAGGACAGATACATGCCCGGCTTTAAACGGATGCCAAAGTAGCGGGCGTTTGGAAACCGCTGAATCTTTTTTACTTCGACACTGGAGCCGAGAAGCTCCATGCGGCTGCCGTATTTGTCTATGATGAACAGAATATCCATGCATCCATTTGGAATATATGAAATGCTACTCTTACATGATTCTGCATCGCCGGTCTGAAACTCATAGTACAATGCCTGATAGGGAACCGTTCGCATTACGGCGTTATAATCTGAGGTACCCTCCTGAAGAAACGGCTGATGTAAAATGAAATGACAGTCCTTCTTGTAATCAATATTCATAGCAATCACACTCCAATCTTAAAAACCAAGACCTTTTAAAACATAAAAAACCTTTAAAACATAAAAAAAACAGACAAGAAATTCATATGACCTCTTTGTCTGTTCGTATATATGTTACACGCAATGGGTTTGAAAGTCAATTGTTTTTTTGAAAAAATACCATGTCCATTTTTTTCAAGAAAAATCGAAAAAAGGTTGTTAAACTCAACCACATCAAATCGCTTCGGTGGTGCATTGGTTGGCAGACACCAACAGAGATATGAGATGCTGATACCGGGACGATGAAAAATATGAGTAAGGAGTGAGTGCGTATGGAACTTAGTGAAGAGATTATGAGTACCATCGTCGACAGTGCTACGAGCAACGTCTTAACGGGCGTCTGGTTCTTGATGGGTGCTGCGTTGGTATTCTGGATGCAGGCAGGATTTGCCATGGTGGAGGCTGGTTTTACCAGAGCAAAGAATGCCGGTAACATTATTATGAAGAACCTGATGGACTTCTGTATTGGTACGGTTGTATTTATTTTCATTGGATACAGCCTGCTGTGTGGAGAAGATGTCGGAGGCTTTATCGGAAAGCCAACCTTGAATATCTTTTCTGATTATGCCAACTTTAACTGGCCGGCATTTGTGTTCAACTTAGTATTCTGTGCTACCGCCGCTACAATCGTATCCGGTGCAATGGCAGAGCGTACAAAGTTCGTATCTTACTGTATTTATTCTGCAGTAATATCAGCAGTTGTTTATCCGATTGAAACCCACTGGGTATGGGGCGGTGGCTGGTTAGCTCAGATGGGCTATCATGATTTTGCCGGTTCCTCAGTTATCCATATGGTAGGTGGTCTGACTGCATTAATCGGTGCTGCTTTATTAGGACCTCGTATTGGAAAGTTCGTAAAGAAGGATGGCAAGGTCGTAAAGGTAAACGCCTTTCCTGGTCATAACTTGGTTATCGGTGCTTTGGGTGTATTTATTCTGTGGTTTGGCTGGTATGGATTCAACGGTGCAGCAGCAGCTACGACCGACCAGTTAGCAAGCATCTTCTTAACCACAACGATTGCACCTGCAGTTGCAACAGTTGTATGTATGTTATTTACCTGGATCAAATATGGTAAGCCGGATGTATCTATGAGTTTGAATGCATCCCTTGCAGGTCTGGTAGCGATTACCGCACCTTGTGATGTGACAGACGCAGCCGGTTCTGCTATCATCGGTGCTGTATCCGGTGTACTGGTTGTATTCGGTGTATGGTTCTTAGATAATGTATTACATGTAGATGATCCGGTTGGTGCCGTTGCTGTTCATGGCTTTAATGGTCTTTGGGGTACGATCGCAGTTGGTTTATTTGCAACCCCGACCGCTCCGGAGTGTGAGATGACCGGCCTCTTCTATGGTGGTGGATTCAAGCTGTTAGGTATTCAGCTGTTAGGTATCGCAGCAATCCTTGCATGGGCCGCAGTTACAATGACGATTACCTTCCTGATCATTAAGGCTACGATTGGTCTTCGTGTTACGGAAGAAGAAGAGATCGAAGGTCTGGATATTAAGGAACATGGTCTTCCATCTGCATATGCAGGCTTCTCTATCATGGATGTAAATGCAAATATGACAGAGGTTAATGAGAATACCGATCTGGGTGAGGATGACTACGTCAAGGCATCTGATGCACAGAAGAATGCAGCCGTTAAGGTTACAATGTCACCGGTTGAGAGTGATATCAATAAGGTTGTAATTATCGCTAAGCTGTCAAGATATGATCGTCTGAAGAAGGCATTGAACGATCTGGGTGTAACCGGTATGACAGTTACTCAGGTAATGGGTTGTGGTATCCAGAAGGGTGCCGGAGAGAAGTATCGTGGTGTTGAGATGGATGCCACATTGCTTCCGAAGATTAAGGTAGAAGTTGTAGTCAGCAAGATACCGGTAGATAAGGTAGTGGAAGCTACAAAGAAAGCTTTGTATACCGGACATATCGGTGATGGTAAGATCTTCGTATACGCTGTAAATCGGGTTGTTAAGGTAAGAACCGGTGAAGAAGATATGGCTGCACTGCAGGATGTAGAATAATTAATATCGAGTGAAGAAACTTCACATAATACGCACAGAGCCCTCGCCAGGAATGTTGGCGGGGGCTTTGTGTGTGAAAAAAGTTGTTTTAATTGTACATACAATAAGGGGAAACAAACCAAAGATATAGAGTCTAATTAGAAGAATAGCTGAAAATAATTAGAAAAAAATAAAAATATTTTGAAAATGTATTGACAAATAAGAGAACACTATGTATAATCAAATCATAGCTAAAGCAAAGACCATTGAAATAAAAAGAAAAGGAGGAGATTCCATTGGACACGAAAACCTAACATCAGTCAATCACGAATTTATTTTATGGAACAGAATCCACACAGAACGCCTTAAAATATAATTCAAAGAAAAAAGTCCACATAGAACGTACCTGTCGTACGCAAGAAGAACCGGGACACTAGGTAGTTAATACATAGAATGAAGCGGATTGACTTACAAGACAACCCTTATCCTTTCCAAGTAACATAGTGAAGATGAATGAATTCGGAACTTTATAGTTGAAAAGCTGATGAGAACTGGCGGTGTGGGAATTTAATTATCGAGGAAGGTTTCTCAAATCAATCTCAAAGGGAGATAACAAATGAATAACGGATACTAGAGGAAGTGCTTTTTCAATAAAAGAAAACACTTCCTCTTTTTGTGTATTAGTGTTACACTCAAAAAAGGAAACGAAAAGTTCAATGAATAAAAGGAATGCAGAATAGAAAAGAAAAAGCAGGAGGAAGGAAACGATGGCAATACATACACTGCAGAGTGGAGCGCTTAGAGTTCAGATCTCGGACGACGGAGCAGAGCTGATGACCATTCAGGATATAGCAACGGAGAAACAGTATCTGTGGTATGGGGATGGAAAGTATTGGGGCAGACGCTCGCCGGTCTTGTTTCCGTTTGTGGGAAGCTTAAAGAATAAAGAGTTTCAGTATAACGGAAAGTGCTATCCGATGACACAGCATGGCTTTGCCAGAGATATGACCTTTCGGATGACGGAGCATACAGTCGATACCATATGGTTTTCTCTGGAGGCAAATGAAGAAACAATGGCGAAGTATCCGTTTCGTTTTCTGTTAGAGGTAGGCTATCAGCTGCAGGAGAGAACCCTGAAGGTAATGTGGAAAGTGACAAACAGGGATACGAAGACGATGTTCTTCTCGATCGGAGGGCATCCGGCATTTATGTGTCCGGTAGGGGAAGAAGGAAAGCAGTCCGACTGTTATCTGTTGTTTGATACTCCGAATGCTCTGACCTACGGAAAGTTGAGCAGCAACGGATTGATCGAATCCCAGGATCATATCCTCGATACGAAGCAGGGCTGTCTGCCGATCGATGAGCATCTGTTTGATGAGGATGCACTGGTGATCGAGGGGGGACAGGCGCATAAGGTATCACTGGCGGGACCGGATCGAAAGCCGTATCTGACCGTTACATTTACAGCACCGCTATTCGGGCTGTGGTCACCGGCCGGAAAGCATGCGCCGTTTGTCTGCATCGAACCATGGTATGGAAGATGTGATAAGGAGTCTTTTACAGGCATGCTGGCAGACAGAGAGTATGGCAACGAGCTGCGGCCGGGAAAGCAGTTTGAGGCAGATTACCGGATTACGGTAGAGTAAATGTGGGTTGACAGTCGAAGAGACAAGGACTACAATAAAGGACAAATGAAATCGGAATGTTACGATTTTTGCCATGACGATTTTGATAAAACATGGAAAGGTGTGGAGATTATGGAAAAGAAGAACATTGACTGGGAAAATCTAAGCTTTGCTTATATGAAGACAGATAAGCGTTTCGTATCAACCTATAAGGATGGTGCATGGGATGCAGGACAGTTAATTGACGATGATATGATAACGATGAGCGAGTGCGCTTGTGTACTGCAGTATGCACAGACGGTATTCGAAGGTCTGAAGGCATATACGACGGAAGATGGACATATCGTATGTTTCCGCCCGGATCTGAATGCAGAGCGTATGGCACAGTCTGCAGCACGTCTGGAGATGCCTGTATTTCCGGAAGACCGGTTTGTTCAGGCAGTTGTTGATACAGTAAAGGCAGATGCAGCATTTGTTCCGCCATATGGTTCTGGTGCAACTCTGTATGTTCGCCCATATATGTTTGGTATTAATCCGGTTATCGGTGTTAAGCCGGCAGATGAATATCAGTTCCGTATTCTGACCACTCCGGTAGGTCCGTACTTCAAGGGCGGCGTTAAGCCGATTACGATCCGTATCAGCGATTTTGACCGTGCAGCACCGCATGGTACCGGTAATATCAAGGCTGGTTTGAACTATGCCATGAGTCTTCATGCCATTGTAACAGCTCATAAGGAGGGCTATGATGAAAATATGTACCTGGATCCCGGTACACGTACAAAGGTAGAAGAAACGGGTGGTGCAAACTTCCTGTTTGTAACAAAGGATAATAAGGTTGTTACACCGAAGTCTAACAGTATTCTTCCATCGATCACCAGACGGTCTCTGATGGTTGTGGCAAAGGATTATCTGGGACTGGAAGTAGAAGAGCGGGAAATCTACAAGGATGAGCTGAAGGATTTCGCAGAGTGTGGTCTGTGTGGTACAGCAGCCGTTATTTCGCCGGTCGGAAAGATTGTAGATCATGGTGAAGAGATCTGCCTGCCAAGTGGTATGGAAGCAATGGGACCGATTACCCAGAAACTGTATGATACCTTAACCGGTATTCAGATGGGGCGGATCGAGGCACCAAAGGGCTGGATCAAGGTGATTGAATAAGCATATCAGGATTACAGCATAGCAGGCATAATATAAGATATGAGGATGGTAAGGGAGCTGTTATTTGACGGCTCCCTTATCGTGTGTATATATGACAAATCTTAGCCGGAATCGCCGGGGTAGGGTATTGATTTCGTATGCAAAGTATGCTAATATAAGCACGATTTTTAGAAGGAGGAAACGAGAATGCGAGAGATAATGTCGGCAGCAGAGCTTGGAAATTCGCTTCCGTTGTGGAGTTGTATTCCGTTTGTCGGAATGCTGTTAAGCATAGCAATCATACCATTGATTCGACCGGAATGGTGGGAGAAGAAGAAACCATGGGTTGTTTTATTCTGGTCCCTGTTGTTCTTGATTCCGTTTGCGGTAGCATATGGTTTGGGGACTGCTTCAGAACGATTTTTAGAGAGTATCATAGGAGATTATCTGACCTTTATTGTATTATTGTTTGGACTGTTCTGTGTAACGGGAAATATATCATTAGAGGGGGATATCAAGGGAACTCCGTTAACAAATACGATTCTCTTGCTGTTGTCGGCACTGTTGTCAAGCTGGATCGGCACAACCGGTGCAAGTATGCTGATGATCCGTCCGATTATTCGGGCGAATAAGTATCGTCCACATAAGACACAGATAGCAGTATTCTTTATATTTTTAGTATCTAATATTGGTGGTTGCCTGACTCCGATCGGTGATCCGCCACTGTTAATGGGCTTTATGCGCGGGGTTCCGTTTTTCTGGAGTCTGTCGCTGCTTCCGGTTATGCTGATGAACTTCGGCATCCTGTTGATCGCATTCTTTATTATTGATACAATCTTTTATAATAAGGATAAGAAGCTGGGTATGAGCTATAATATCGCCAAAGAAGATAAGAAGCCGATTCGGTTAAGAGGTGCACACAATATTATTTATCTGGTTATGATCGTGGTTGCGGTTATTTTGAGTGGTATCCTGCCGACCATGCCTGCATTCCAGAATGCAGAAGGTGAGGTAATCGGACTCCATATTTTAGGAGAGGTGAGCCTGACGGTTCCTGCGATGATCGAGATCGTAATTATTCTGATTGCGGCAGCATTGTCTCTGATTACAACGAAGAAGGAAGTACGGAAGGCAAATCACTTTAGCTGGGATGCCATACAGGAGGTTGCAGTTTTATTTGTTGGTATATTCGTGACTATGATTCCGGCCCTGTTAATTCTGAAGGCAAAGGGTGGCGAACTGGGACTGACAGAACCATGGCAGATGTTCTGGGCAACAGGTGCATTATCATCCTTCTTGGATAATACACCAACCTATCTGGTATTCATGACGACTGCCGGATCGCTGGGAGCATCCACCGGGGTATCTACGATAGTGGGAACCATCAGTCAGCAGATGCTGATGGCAATCTCATGTGGTGCAGTATTCATGGGCGCCAATACATATATTGGAAATGCACCGAATCTTATGGTTAAGTCGATTGCAGAGGAAAACGGCATGAAGATGCCATCCTTCTTCGGATATATGGGTTGGTCACTGAGTTGTCTGATCCCGGTATTTATCATTGATATGCTGGTGTTCTTCTTATAGATGCAAAAGTAGTTGGAAAAAAATAGAAAGAAAACGAATGGGCTGTCACGGATCGTGACAGCCCATTCGTTTGTAAACAGACCAAAAGGGAAAATACAATAGTTGTATTATAGAAACGACTACAGAAAGTTTTCGTAATAGTTGACCAGAATATCTGCACAGCGTTCCAGACCGAGGGTTGCACTGTTGAGTGTAATGTCATACATATTCGGATTGCCCCATTCCTTCTTGGTGAAGTACTGATAGTACTTTCTACGCTTAGCATCAATCTTTCGAATCAGAGTAGCAGCCTGCAGTTTTGAAAGCTGGTCGGTAGCCATCTCACGCTTGATACGGAAAGCAAGAGGAGCGGTAATATAAACACTGACCATCTGTGCATTGGTGTTGCGCAGAATCTCGCTTGCACAGCGTCCAACGATGACACAGTCCTCCTTCTTTGTGATTTCACGGATGAGATCCCGCTGAAGCTGGAAAAGAACTTCATTAGCCGGACGCCCCTTTTCCACCTTCTCATTGCCTTCGTAAATCAGCTTATAGTAAGCAGGATTGGTTGCCTTTTCATCGACATCCGCAAAGGCAGAAGAAGAGATTCCGCCATATTCCATTGCCAACTGAATCAGATTCTTATCATAGTAGTTGATGCCCAGTTTCTTTGCAGCGATTTCGCCTGCAATATGGCCACCGCTGCCGCAATCACGGCTGATACAGATCACCTTGTGTGCCATAAAAACTCCTCCTTTAATGCATGATCGTATTCTTCCTGACAGCCCGTTCTGCTGACAGGCTTATTACATATATTATAGCATAACGCGGATGAAAATAATATTAAAAACAGAAAAGATTCTATTAAAGTTCTGAGAATCCCGGGATTGGGAATTGAATTTATATGTGGCGGGCGATATAATTATTCTATGTGTATGAGTGAGAACAATGGGTGAAGCCATTGGAGATTGTACCGGATAGGGAGACAAAAATATGAATCGGATGCTTGTAGATTTACAGGAATTTGTAAGAGAAATAGCAAGATTATATGGGGATAGAAAGGCGTACCAGTATTTTGTCGAGGACTCTGTGGTCAGCAAGACCTATCGAGAACTGGAGCAGGATGTGAATGCAGTTGCTTCCTGGCTGGTACAGAGAGGGTGTCAGGAGAAGCATATCGGGATCCTGGGCGGATCCAGTTATTCCTGGATCGTATCATTTTTGGGGATTATCAATAGTGGGAATATCGTGATTCCAATCGACAGGATGTTACCGGAGACAGAACTGTTGCAGCTTCTGGAGATGGGCGATATTGATGTTTTGTTTTTATCCGAGGAGTTTGAACCATTGATGAGACGGATTCGGGAAGAACATCCGCGAGTAACGGATATTGTCAGCTTTTCCGGGACTACGTGGCGGGAGATTCTTCGGACATCGCAGCGACCGCTGCCTGAGATGGATCCGAATGCACTGGCAGAGATTCTGTTTACCTCCGGAACGACAGGAACCAGTAAGGGGGTTATGCTGAGTCAGAAGAATATTGTCAGCAATATCAATGATATCTATCGTATGGATTTTACACAGAATCTGAAGTGCACACCGGTCGTACTGTCGATTCTTCCGATTCATCATACCTTCGAGCTTACTGTGGATAATCTGGGCGTTCTGTACTGCGGAGCAACGGTCTGTATCAATGATAAGCTGGAAAATATCGTGGCAAATATGAATCGGTTTCATCCGGCAGTGGTACTGGTGGTACCTGCGATTGCAGAGATCTTCTATAAGAAGATTAAGGAAGGGATCGAGTCCGGATCCAACAAGGGAAAGATGGCAGTTGCCAGAAGCTGGAATCGAATGCTGGGAAAGATGAAGATCGATGCCAGAAGAACGGTATATAAGAAGATCCTGGATAAGTTCGGAGGAAACCTGACCAATGTAGTAGTTGGTGGAGCCGCACTTCGTCCGGAGATTGTACATACATTTGAGGAGTTTGGAATCCATATGTATCAGGGATATGGTCTGACCGAATGTGCTCCGCTGGTAGCGGCAAATTATCCGGGAAAGAATCGAGCCGGATCTGTGGGGCAGCCGGTATCCTATATGGATGTAAAGATTGAGAATCAGGAGATCGCTGTACGTGGCAGCGGTGTCATGCTGGGCTACTATAAGAATCCACAGGCAACCGCAGAGGTGATTCGAGATGGATGGTTTTATACCGGTGATCTGGGGTATCAGGATGAAGATGGATATTTGTATATAACCGGTCGGTCTAAGAATCTGATTGTTTTGGAGAACGGAAAGAACGTGTATCCGGAAGAACTGGAGGAGCATATCATTGTAGTGCCTGGCGTGAAGGATGTTATGGTGTATGATGATAAGGGAAAGATCAGTGCGTTAGTGGTTCCGACAGTGCCGGGTGATGTTACGTTGCAGAAAAGTATCAAGCAGGGAATCCGCAAGGTGAACGAAAAGCTGCCAACCTATAAGAGAATTGTAGGTCTGGACTTCCGCGCACAGGATTTTCCTAAGACAACAACGATGAAGATTAAACGGCGTGAGGTTATGGAATGGATAAAGGAACGTCGCGAAAAGAAGGCAACGGACTATGTTCCGCCGGTGACAGCAGAACAGAAGCGGCTGGTGATGGCATTTGAACAGGCGCTGGGGCGCAGGAATATCGGTATCCGAGATGATTTCTTTGAACTGGGCGGCGATAGTCTGACGGCACTGGAGCTGGCAACTGTGATCGGCGTGCAGGCACAGGACATCTATGATAATCCGACGGTTGAACAGCTGGAGCAGGCAATGCTGATGTGTGAACAGGCTGCAACGGAGGAGGAATGGATCGATGTTAACGCTTTGATTCGAAATGATAGCAATCTTATATATGATGTGACACCGAAGTATGTGCTTCTGACAGGAGCGACGGGATTCTTGGGTGCCCATATCCTGCGGGAGCTGCTTCGCAGGCAGATCAATGTAGTATGTCTGGTGCGGAATGAAGAACGACTGCGACAGACATTGAAGAATTATTTTCCGAAGGAATATGAGTACTTTTCCTATAAGGTAGTGAAGGGTGACATAGAGGCAGTGCACTTCGGACTACCGGATGAGAAGTATGAGAAGCTAAAGGATCGGGTAAATATGGTGATTCATACGGCTGCCAATGTGCACCACACCGGTCATTATGCTGATTTTGAACGCACGAACGTGATCGGGACACAGAATGTCATCGACTTCTGCAAGGATGCCGGTGCGGTTCTGCAGTATACGTCAACCGCCAGTGTAAATGGGGCCGGGACGGTAGCACAGAGCAATCCGAATGCAAGATTTGATGAGTTTAGTCTGGATATTGGACAGAATTATATGCAGAACGTATATATACACTCGAAGTTCAAGGCAGAGGAACGCGTACTGCTGGCGAGAGCGGAAGGGCTCAAAGCAAATATTTTCCGAATCGGAAATCTGACATGGCGGATGAAGGATGGTAAGTTCCAGCGGAATGCACAGGACAATGGATTCCTGCATCGTTGCCGAGGACTGTTTAAGCTGGGAATGTACAGTAAGGAACTGGCCGCTTATCCGATTGACTTTACGGCGGTCGATGAATGTGCGGATGCCTATGTCAGACTGGCGTTACATAATCGCGTGAACAATATATATAATCTATATAATCCGAACGTATTTTATCTGGAGAGCTTATGTAATAAGCTGCTGCTCCGGGTAAAGCGGGTGCCACAGGAGGTTTTTGAAAAGAATCTGAAGGAACGGATTGCAGATAGGGAAATCGCAGTGCTATCGTTTTATAATGCGATTGCTACTTCATCACAAAATGTACCGATGAGCAATGAGTTTACGGTTCAGGAGTTGAAAAAACTGGGATTTAAGTGGTCAAAGATCAATCTTCGATATCTCAGTTATATAAAGTCACTATAGGAACCGATTGGAAGGAAAGAGAACATGAGAATAGGAATCGATATAGGGTCTACCACTATTAAGTGCGTGGTTTTGGACGAACAGGATCAGATTATACATAAAAGCTATGAACGGCACTATGCTATGATAACGGAAAAAACGCAGGAAGTACTGAAGGGACTGATCGAGAAGTTTTCCATTACAGCACCGGTTATCTGTGCAATCTCAGGCTCTGCAGGTATGGGGCTGGCTGAGCGTGCAGGGATTCCGTTTGTTCAGGAGGTATATGCGACAAAGGTAGCGATCGGAAAGCGGCTGCCGGATACGGATGTGGTGATTGAACTGGGTGGAGAGGATGCGAAGATCCTGTTCCTGCAAGGAAATCTGGAGGTTCGTATGAATGGTACCTGCGCCGGGGGGACCGGTGCGTTTGCAGACCAGATGGCCAGTCTGATGCAGGTATCCGTGGATGAAATGAACGAACTGGCGAAGAAGCATGAGAAGATTTATTCGATCGCTTCCCGGTGTGGTGTATTTGCAAAGACGGATATACAGCCGCTGTTGAATCAGGGAGCAAGGAAGGAAGATGTTTCTGCCAGTATCTTTTCTGCAATCGTGAACCAGACCATAACCGGTCTGGCTCAGGGACATCCGATCGAGGGAAACATCGTATATCTGGGAGGTCCGTTAACCTTTATGTCGGAGCTGAGAAGAAGCTTTGATGAGACACTGAAATGTCAGGGAATCTGTCCGGAGAACTCGTTATACTATGTAGCACTTGGAGCTGCTTATTATGCGGAAGAACCGGTTGATCTGAATCGGGCGTTACAGATTATTGGAGAGAAGAAGGAGACTGTAAACAGCGGGGGCTTACGACCGTTGTTTCAATCACAGGAGGAGTATGACAGTTTTGCAAACCGCCATGCCGCACATACGGTTCCGCGAAGAGAAGGACAGGAGTATCACGGGGACGGATATCTGGGAATTGATTCCGGTTCTACAACACTGAAGGTCATCCTGACGGACAAAGAAGGCTCCATCCTCTTTTCCAAGTATCAGTCCAATCAGGGAAAGCCCATTGATGTGGTGCGGGAAACGCTGCTTCAGATGTATGAACAGTACCCGGATATTCGAATCCGTTCCAGTGCGGTAACCGGGTATGGTGAAGATATGATTCGAAATGCACTGGGTGTAGATCTTGGAGTGGTTGAAACTGTCGCACATTATACTGCCGCCCGGTATTTTATGCCGGATGTTGAGTTCATTATCGATATCGGCGGACAGGATATGAAGTGCTTTAAGATCCGTAACGGTGCGATCGATAATATATTTTTAAATGAAGCATGTTCTTCCGGCTGTGGTTCCTTTTTACAGACCTTTGCCAGTTCTCTGGGCTATCCGATCGATGAGTTTGCGAAGCTGGGACTGTTTGGGGATCAGCCGGTCGATCTGGGTTCAAGATGTACGGTATTTATGAATTCTTCTGTGAAGCAGGCACAGAAGGAGGGTGTGACGGTGGAGAATATTTCTGCCGGGTTATCCATCAGTGTGGTAAAGAATGCACTCTATAAGGTTATACGGGTTCATTCGGCAGACGAGCTGGGCAAGAAAATCGTAGTACAGGGCGGTACATTTTTGAATGATGCCGTACTGAGAGCCTTTGAACAGGAACTGGGTGTAGAAGTTATCCGCCCTGATATAGCCGGTATGATGGGGGCGTATGGAGCCGCCCTGTATGCGAAGCAGACATGGGAGAATCGGAATCAAAACGGTGAAACAGGGGTAGAATCCGGTATCCTGAGCCGGAAGGAACTGGAAGCCTTTACCTATGCGATTAAAAGCGTGACCTGTAAGGGTTGTAATAATCATTGTCAGTTGACGGTCAATGACTTCGGAAACGGACGCAGATTCATCGGTGGTAACCGGTGTGAAAAACCGGTGACAAATAAAGCACAGGATGATTCACTAAATCTTTATGAATATAAACGAAAGCTGCTGGAAGCATATCAACCGGGGGATGGAAACCGGGGTGTGATCGGACTGCCTATGGCACTGAATATGTATGAGATGTATCCGTTCTGGCATGCTTTTTTCACATCCTTAGGATATCAGGTTCGGATGTCGGGATTTTCAAACCGCCAGTTATATCTGAAGGGACAGGGAACAGTTCCATCCGATACGGTTTGCTTTCCGGCAAAAATGGTACATGGGCATATCCAGCAGTTGATTGAGATGGGCGTGGATATCATATTCTATCCGAGTATGACGTATAATTTCGATGAAAAAAAGGGTGCAAACAATTATAATTGTGCAGTCATAGCAGGATATCCGGAGGTGATCGAGGCAAATACGATCAACTTTGGTAATATAAAGTATATCAATGATTATGTAGGACCACATGTAAAGCGGGAGTTCCCGAAGAAGATACGGGAAGTGTTGGAGCGCCACTTAGGAAGCTTTACGGCGGCGGAGATCCGGCAGGCATGTGATAATGCCTATAAGGAATATGATCATTATATGACACAGATCCGGACGGAAGGAAAGCGGATCATAGAGCAGGCACGAATGGAAGGAAAGAAGATCATCGTGCTGGCCGGACGTCCGTACCATGCGGATCCGGAGATCAATCACGGCATTCATAAGCTGATCGCAGCCTTAGGATTTGCGGTGATCTCAGAGGATGCAGTCGCAGAGCAGGTGCCCCGGTTCCGAATTAATCTGTTGAACCAGTGGACCTATCATGCACGCTTATTCTCCGCAGCCAGATATGTGGCAGAGCAGCCGGATATGTATCTGGTGCAGTTGGTTTCCTTTGGATGCGGACTGGATGCGGTGACGACAGATGAAGCCAGAAGTATTCTGGAAGAAGTAGGAAAGCTGTATACGCAGATAAAGATCGACGAGGTAACAAATCTGGGAGCTGTTAAGATCCGATTGCGGAGCCTGATGGCAGCAATCGAGCAGACAGAACAGATGGTACATACAGGACGGAGCGGACAGAGGACGGTCGGGGAAGGACGAAATAACGATGAAGAGTAAGGATAGCCATTATAAGGGACGTGTGAAGTTCACGTTAAAAATGAAGAAGGATTATACAATACTGATACCGGAAATGGCACCACTTCATTTCCGGCTGATCGAACCGATCCTTAGCCGGCAGGGCTTTAAGATCGACCTTATGGGAGCAGAGGGACCGGAGGTACTGCAAAAGGGGTTAAAGTATGTACACAACGATATCTGCTATCCGGCACTTTTGATCACAGGACAGATGCTGACGGCGATGGAAAGCGGGAAGTATGATCCACAGAAGGTGGCAATGGTCATCACACAGTCCGGTGGTGGTTGCAGGGATTCAAACTACATCCACCTGATGCGTAAAGCGTTTGAAAAGGCCGGGTATCCGGATGTGCCATTTATATCGGCAAATATCTGGGGCCTGGAGTTGAACAGTGGAATTAATCTGTCACCAAGAACGTTGCTGCAGGCACTGGCCGGTATGATATATGGAGATATGATTATGATTCTCAGCAATCAGGTGCGGCCGTACGAGGAGGAAAAGGGAGCAACGGATGCGATGGTGGATCACTGGATCGAGCGACTGACAGAGGTGTTCGGCAGAGGCAGGGGCTTTCTGCCGGGAGCAATCGAGAAGAACCTGAAGGCGATAGGAGCCGATTTTGCATCCATCCCGGTAAAGCGGACGCCGAAGGTAAAGGTCGGGATCGTAGGAGAGCTGTTCTTAAAGTATTCTGTTCCGGGAAATAATCATCTGGAGGAATTCCTGACGGAGCAGGACTGTGAGTTCTTTATGCCGAGCATGCTGGGTTTTGGCGTTTATAAGACCAATGGCGCTTTGGAGGATTTGCGGCTGTATGGTGGTAAGCCATTAAAACGAATCATTATGGAGATTGTTATGAAGGTTTTATTCCGGGTAGAAGATCTGCTGATACGGAATATCGAAGCATTTGACTGTTTCACAGCACCGGAACGGGTAAATGATCTGAAAAGGCGGGCACAGGGTGTGATCGGAATCGGAAACAGCATGGGAGAGGGCTGGTATCTGGCAGCAGAGATGCTGGAAATGGCAGAACATGGATATGAAAATATCGTATGTGTACAGCCGTTTGGCTGCCTTCCGTGTCATGTATCTGTAAAAGGAATGTTAAATAAAGTACGAAGACTGGATCCGAGAGTCAATGCTGTTGATATCGAGTATGATCCGGGAGCAACCAGAGTCAATCAGGAGAACCGGATCAAGTTGATGCTGGCAGTCGCCAGAGAGAATCTGGAGAAGAATAAAAATGAAGAAACCATAGATACTAAAGAGGAATCATAACGTAGGAACGAAAGGAGATCATGATGGCAGTGATACATGCAACTACAGATAGTTTTGAACAGGAGGTGCTGCAGGCAAAGGGAGCAGTACTGGTAGACTTTTGGGCAACCTGGTGCGGACCGTGTCAGATGGTAGGACCCATCGTAGAACAATTGGCAGAGGAGCAGTCAGAGGTGAAGATTGTTAAGGTTGATGTTGATCAGGCACAGGAGATCGCCGGGCGATACGGGGTACTGTCGATTCCGACCTTTGTTCTGTTTAAGGATGGTAAGGAAGTCAGACGCGAGGTGGGAGCACTTCCAAAAGCAGCACTTCGGAAGTTGATCGAGGTGTAAGATATGATACAGAAATTACTTATGACAACAGGGGTAGATGCGGCATTAATTACAGATCCCTATAATATGCGTTATATCAGCGGTTTTCGTGGCGGGGAAGGAACCCTTTATATATCTGGGGAAAGCCGGGTCCTGATAACAGACTCCCGCTATACGGAAGCAGCCGGGAAGGAGAGCTCTTTTACAGTAAAGGAATGTAACCGGCACCATAGTACGACGGATATTTTGAAGGAGCTGATCGAGGCAGAGGCGGTACAAAAGCTCGGATATGAAGATGCCTCTATGCTTTGTCGGACGTTCCATGACTATCAGCAGAAGCTTGCCATGGTGCAGCAATGGGTACCGCTGGGCGAGGAGGTACGGAAGCTAAGACAGATAAAGAAGGAAGAAGAACTGACCTGTTTAAGACAGGCAGAGCGGATCGGTGATCTGGCATTTTCAAAGATACTGGATGTGATACGGCCCGGCATAACTGAGAAAGAGGTTCGGATGGAGCTGGAGTACCAGATGATGAAGCAGGGAGCGGATGGAGTCTCCTTCGATACGATCGTAGCATCCGGTATTCATTCTTCTATGCCGCATGCGATCCCGACAGATAAGAAGATCGAGTTAGGTGACTTTGTAACGATGGACTTTGGCTGTCGGTATCAGGGCTACTGCTCTGATATGACCCGGACGATCGTGGTCGGAAAGGCAAATGACCGGCAAAAGGAGATCTATCAGCTTGTACTAAAGGCGAACCGTGTAACGGAATCCCTGCTTCATGCCGGTATGATCTGCCGGGAGGTCGATAAGATCGCAAGGGATATTATTACGGATGCGGGCTATGGTGATTATTTCGGACATGGTCTGGGACATAGTGTCGGGTTGGAGATCCATGAGTCACCGGCGTGCAATATGAGGGATACAACGATACTACAGCCGAATATGATCATGACGGTGGAGCCGGGTGTTTATCTGCCGGGCTTTGGTGGCGTGCGTATAGAGGATATGGTGGTCATTACGGAGCATGGGTATGAAAACCTGGCACATTCCGGCAAAGAATTAATTGAGCTATAGAAAGATATAGGGGGATGTGTTATACTAGCCACATAGTGCACGGAATGGATTAAAGAGGTATACGATATGAATATTATTATTGCCGGCTGCGGCGGCGTAGGAAGTACACTGGCAGAGCAACTGACAGCAGAAGGCCATGAGATTACAATTATAGATCAGGAGAGTAAGAATATTCAGGCGGTAACCGCTCAGTATGATGTGATGGGCGTTCAGGGAAACAGCACCAGTTATGTTACACAGATGGAAGCCGGGATTGATAAGGCAGATCTGTTGATTGCGGTTACGAATCATGATGAAGTAAATATGTTAACCTGTCTGATTGCTAAAAAGGCCGGTAATTGCCAGACGATTGCCCGGGTACGAAGCCCACAGTATTTTACAGAGATCGAATATATAAGAGATGAACTGGGACTGTCAATGGCTGTGAATCCGGAATTCGCGGCAGCACAGGAGATATCCAGACTGATTCAGATTCCATCCGCAATGGAGGTAGATACCTTTGCAAAGGGGCGGGTGAATCTGGTAAAGATCCGGATACTGGAAGGATCAGTGTTAGATCAACTGATGCTGGCAGACTTTTCTTCTAAGATCGGTACAGATGCATTGGTGTGCATTGTAGAACGAGAGAAAGAGGTCTATATTCCGGGCGGAGACTTTGTGCTTCAGACCGGAGATAAGATCTATGTGACCATGCAGATAGCGGCATTGAATGATTTTCTGAACAAGATCGGTATTAAGGAAAAGCCGATCAAGAAGGTCATGATCGCCGGAGGCGGAACTCTGGGCTATTATCTTGGAAAGATTCTTACGGAAGCAAGGATTCAGGTAAAGATTATCGAACAGAATGAGAAGCGGTGTGCGCAGCTGAGTGAGCTGATTCCAAAGGCCATGATCATTCATGGAAATGCGACAGATAAGCAGTTGATGATAGAGGAAGATATCGAAACGACCGATGCAGTGGTGGCGGCAACAAACTTTGATGAAGAGAATCTGTTGCTGGCACTCTATGCAAATAAGGTATCCTCGGCAAAGATGATTACCCGAATTAACCGGTTATCCTTTGAGGATGTGCTGGGAGATCTTCCGATCGGCAGTGCGGTAACCCCGAAGGATATTACGGCAGAGTATATTATCCGGTATATCCGCTCTATGCAGAATTCCTATGGAAGTAATGTAGAGACGCTGTATCGTATGGTAGATAACCGCGTAGAGGCACTGGAGTTCAATGTGGACTCTGAGGCAAAGGTTACGCGTGCAACGCTGGGGGAACTGAAGATTAAGAAAAATACGCTGATCTGTTGTATTCATAGAAATAAGAAGATTATAAGACCGGCTGGGCATGACCGGATTCAACCGGGAGACAGTGTAGTTGTGGTTACGACCAACCGTGGTCTGAATGGTATTGATGAGATATTAGGATAAAGAGGTCGGAAACGATGAACTATCGAGTGTTATTTTATATGTTGGGATGTATATTGGACTTTCAGGCAGTGTTTTTGCTACTGCCGTGTATTGTCGCACTGGTATATCAGGAACCGGTCGGTTGGTATTTTTTGTATACGGCGATCGGAGCGGGAATACTGGGAGCAGCACTTACAGTACGGCGTCCGAAGAATACGCAGATGCATTCCAGAGAAGGGTTTGTACTGGTAGCACTGGGCTGGATAACGATGAGTATGATTAGTGCGTTTCCGCTTTTTATCAGCGGAGCGATTCCGAACTATATCGATGCATTATTTGAGATAGTTTCCGGTCTGACAACGACAGGAGCCAGTATTCTTCCGACGGTAGAGGATCTGCCCAGATGTATGAACTTCTGGCGGTGCTTCAGTAACTGGATCGGAGGAATGGGCGTTGTAGTATTTATGATGACGATTCTTCCTGCGATCGGTTCGAACGGAAGTATGTATCTGATGCGGGCGGAGAGCCCCGGACCATCCTTTGGTAAGCTGGTACCGAAGCTCAAGAAGACAGCGGTGCTTCTTTATCTGATGTATATCGGTCTTACATTATTGCAGATGATCCTGCTTTTGTGTGGGGGACTGGATTTCTTTGATTCCCTGTGTGTCAGCATAGCAGCAGCCGGTACCGGTGGATTTGGTATTAAGAATGATGGATTTAGCGGATATAGCAGCTATGTGCAGGTCGTGGTAACGATATTTATGTTCCTGTTTGGTGTGAATTTCAAGTTCTACTTCCTGATAATTATGCGGAAGTTCAAGGAAGCCATTCATATGGAAGAAGTTCGGTGGTATGCGATCTTGTATATACTTGCAACGGTTCTGATTACGGTTGACGTATTCCATCTGATGAATGGTTTGGGAGAGAGCCTGAAGCATTCAGCATTCCAGGTGGCATCGATTATGACCACGACCGGATTTGCAACCACAGACTTTAACCAGTGGCCGATTTTCTCACAGACGATATTGATTTTGTTGATGTTCGTAGGCGGTTGTGCCGGAAGTACCAGTGGTGGCGTGAAGGTGTCACGATTCATTATCTATATAAAGTCGGCATTAAAGGAGATCGCCAGTCTGCTGCATCCGAGCAGTGTAAAGAAGATCAAGATGGATGATAAGGTGATCGATCATGAAACAATCCGGTCGGCTAATATCTATCTGATTATTTATATTCTTATGATAGGAATTTCAATCCTGTTGGTGAGTCTGAATGGCTTTGATCTGGTTACCACTATGACGTCAGTCATCGCCTGTACGAATAATATTGGACCGGGACTTGGCGTGGTCGGGCCGATGGGTAACTTTAGCTCTCTGTCGATCCTGTCGAAGCTGGTACTGATCCTGGATATGCTGATGGGACGCTTGGAGATATTTCCATTGATTGTGCTATTCTTCCGTGATACATGGAAACGATAAGAGAAATGTGAAAAGGCGGTTCAGAAAGATTTTCTGAACCGCCTTTTGGAGTATTCTAAAACCGGAGTCAGCGATGAATAAACAGTCCGTCGCGACACGAACTGATCAAATATCGTTTGCTAACTTTGTTTATCTTATCCATAAAGAGAAAAGAAGTCAATAACCTATGAAGAAGACAAGGATAATTAATTAAATTAAGCAAAAAACATTAATTAAATAACTAAACGACATGAAAAACTTAACTAAATTAAGTGAAAGCAACAAATGACATTGACGGGGGAAAACAGAGTATGCTAGTATTAGGAACAGAATACAGGCAGGACGAAAACAGAATGGAGGAATGATGGATGCGAAAGGATAGTCTGGATCGAATTGATATAGAAATCTTAAATGTGCTACAGGCAGATGCAAGTACGCCGATTAAAGATATTGCAGCGAAGGTATTCCTATCCTCTCCGGCAGTATCAGCCCGGATCGAGCGGATGGAACGGCAGGGATATATACTGGGCTACCATGCGCAGGTGAATCCAATGGCACTGGGCTATCATATAAAGGCATTTATCAGTCTGGAGATTGAACCGGTTCGCAAGCCGGAGTTTTATCCATATATAAAAGCGTGTGCAAATGTGATTGAATGTAACTGCGTGACGGGGGATTATTCGATGTTATTGGAAGTACTGTTCCCGGATACCGTTGCACTGGATCAGTTTATCGGAGAACTGCAACGGTATGGAAGAACGAAGACACTGATCGTCTTCTCGACCTCTGTGGAACACCGGGGGATACAGTTGTCCACCGGTGAAGAAGAGGAAGTATAACGGAACCTGTTTACTTCTTATTGCGCTTAATAATGTTGCCGACTGCAACCAATACAACACCCAGTAGGAACAGAAGATATAATGGCCCGCGGGAGCCGGTGTTGGTGATCATACTGATCACAAGGGCAACAAAGGAGAAAATCTCCAGTGTAAAGCCGATTAATTGCATAATATTAAAGTTTTTCATAGAAAGGCCTCCTTTTATTTGCTTCTATATATCTGTATATACGATTCAAACGCATGCACTCAAACGGACTGGCGGTTGGCAGCCAGAATCTCGCGGCGCTTTTGCCCGGGGGTGCCGCCATAGGTCTGGCGGAACATGCGCATGAATAGTTTATAGTTCGTAAATCCATTTTTGTCTAAGATCGCCTGCACCGGCAGATCAGTGGAAATGATATCTTCATAGATAAAACGGAGACGTATGGTATTGACGTACTCCGTAAAAGTCATTCCCATATATTTTCGGAAGAACCGGGTAAAGTAAGAAGGATTCAGCGCCAGATAATCTGCGATATCCTGCAGGGAAATATCCTCCCGGTAATGTGCTTTGACATAGTCGATAACGGCGGTCAGGCGTTCCATGTATTTCTCGGTTTGATGGAACTCGGTCTGAGACACCTCAATCCGGTAATGCGTCATCATCCGATATAGCAGATCAAAAATATAGCTATAATACTTAAGTTGATACCCATCCGGCTTCTGATTCCAGAGCTGAGTCAGCCCGTCAAGAATCGACCGGATCTGTGCAGAATCGGCGGCCGGGATCTCATCGGCGGTCTGCCCGGGCAGGGGGTGTCCGCTGACGGAACAGACATTTTGAAAGTGAATATAGTCAATTCCCGGTATGTGCTCTTTCAGAAAAAGATATGGGATCTGAATGATCAGGAAGTGACTGTAATTCTGACAACTGGTAGAGTGAATTACGTTGGAATCGATAATGATAAACTCGCCCTTTGATAGAACATAGGATAACTGATCCATAATGATCGTGGTTTCGCCATCCAGAATATAGAGCACCTCTATACTATCATGCCAGTGTGCCGGAACAAAATAGCCATAGTCCTTGCAGCAGGAATATCGCATATTTACATCCGCATCAATTAATATATTCTCATATGCAACAGTTGGACGATTCATAGAAGCCTCCTTTCCTCGTCAGTATAGCGGATTATGAGATAATTGTAAATAATATAGGAGTATGATATACTCAAAACAATGTGAAATGTAGAAATAGTGAGGATAAAAGATATGTGGGTAGCTGAAAACTGGAAAGACTATGAGGTGTTGGACTGTTCGAAAGGCGAGAAGCTGGAACGATGGGGAGACTATCTGTTGGTACGTCCGGATCCACAGGTTTTGTGGGATACACCCAGAAAGAATCCGGGCTGGAGAAAGAAGAATGGGCATTATCATAGAAGCAATAAGGGCGGAGGAGAATGGGAATTCTTTCATCTGCCGGAACAGTGGGAGATCCAATATGGAGATCTGACCTTTCATTTGAAGCCATTTAGCTTCAAACATACGGGGCTATTCCCGGAGCAGGCGGTGAACTGGGACTGGTTTTCGGAAAAGATCCGTCGGGCAGGGCGGCCGATTAAAGTATTGAATCTGTTTGCCTATACGGGAGGGGCAACCTGTGCGGCGGCAGCAGCGGGAGCATCGGTTACGCATGTAGACGCTTCAAAGGGAATGGTAACCTGGGCAAAGGAGAATGCAAAGGCATCCGGACTGGAGCAGGCGTCGATCCGCTGGATCGTCGATGACTGTGTGAAGTTTGTGGAACGGGAGATCCGCAGGGGAAACCACTATGATGCGATTATTATGGATCCGCCGTCCTATGGACGAGGACCAAAAGGCGAGATCTGGAAGATAGAAGAAAAGATCCATCCGTTTATTCAGCTATGTACGCAGGTACTGTCAGATCAGCCGTTGTTTGTTCTGGTAAATTCTTACACGACAGGTCTGGCACCGGCAGTCTTGACCTATATGCTGGCTACAGAGGTAAAGAGCCGGTACGGAGGAACGGTTGAATCGCAGGAGATTGGACTGCCGGTACGGGAAACCGGTCTGATACTTCCGTGCGGAGCAGCCGGAAGATGGAGCAGAGACTAAAGAAAGGTGGAGAAGCTATGAGTCAGGGAAGTAGGAATAATCCGAGGAAAGACAGAGACCGCCTGTTTTTGTCGAAGGTGATCGTTGTAGGCTTTTTGCTTCTGGTGCAGATTGCGTTCCTGATTACAGCTACCATTCTGCTGGGAAAATATTATGTATATGTGCAGATCGGCTGCACGGTGATCAGCCTTCTGGTTACATTCTATATTATTGACCGGCAGGACAATCCTGCCTATAAGCTGGCCTGGGTGGTGCCGATCCTGTTGTTTCCGATCTTCGGAGGAATCTTTTATCTGATTGTAGCAGGTAATCAGTCCAGTAAACGGTTTGTACGGAAGGTGGAAAAAAGCATCACGGATTCCTGTCAGTATCTTCCGCAGGAGGAAGCAGTCGTAAAGGAACTGGGGGTCTGCTCCAGAACAGCAAAGCTTCAATCCACCTATATACAGAAGTGCGGAAAGTATCCGGTCTATCAGAACACAGAGCTGGTTTATTATCCGGTGGGAGACGATAACTTTGAACCGTTGTTAGAAGAGTTGAAGAAGGCAAAGCGGTTTATCTTTATGGAGTATTTCATTATCCGGGAAGGTCTGTTCTGGAATTCGATTCTGGAGATTCTGGAGGAAAAGGTAAAGGAAGGTGTGGATGTCCGTGTTATGTTTGATGACATGGGATGTGTAGCCACGATACCGGCAGACTATGAAAAACGTCTGCGGGCAAAGGGAATCCAGTGCAATTCCTTTAATCGGTTTATTCCGTTTTTGACGCTTCGGCTGAACAACCGGGATCATCGGAAGATTACGGTTATAGATGGACATACCGGATTTACCGGCGGTATCAATCTGTCCGATGAATATATTAATGAGACACATCCATATGGACACTGGAAGGATACCGGAATCATGCTGAAGGGGGATGCAGTATGGAGCCTTACGGTGATGTTCCTGCAGCTCTGGGACTATGTGGCAGGAACGAAGGAGGATTTTCACCAGTATGCACCCCGACCGGAGGATATCGCACAGGTACAGGGGGATGGATTTGTACAGCCATACAGTGATTCACCGTTAGACAGAGAAATTCTGGGAGAGAATATATATCTGAACATGATTGCCCGTGCACGGCATAGCATCTATATTGTTACACCATATCTGATATTGGATAATGAGATGACAACCGCATTGTCGCTGGCTGCAAAAAGTGGTGTGGATGTTCGGATCATTATACCGGGTGTACCGGATAAAAAGATTGTATATACGTTAACAAAGACAAACTGCGGACCGTTGTTGGAAAGTGGTGTGAGAATCTTCCAGTATACGCCGGGTTTCACACACGCCAAGGGTGTGCTGGTGGATGGTGAGGTGGCAACAGTTGGAACTGTGAATTTTGATTATCGTAGTCTATACCTTCACTTTGAGTGCGGCGTCTGGCTGTATCACTCCGGCGTAATACAGGGCATACAGAAGGATTTCGAAGATACCTTTGAAAAGTGCAGGGAAATGAAGCTGGAAGAGTGTAGAGATATCTCCCATATCCAGAAGCTGTGGCGGGCGATTCTTAAGATGCTGGCACCGATGCTATAGAGAACAGATAGAGGTAATGACATGGAAAAGAGTAGAGAGGAATTCCTGAATAGGATCTGCGAGGAACTGCCGTATAAGATCGTGATGAGTAATCCGGCACTGAAGACACAGGAGGTTCGCAAGATCGTCTGGCAGTTGATGCAGGGAAAGCGAAGCCGACAGTATCAGATCGAGAAGTTTACGGATAAGCAGGCGTTTCATATTAATATAGAAGAAAGGGGATTAAAGGAGAGTCTGCAACCTTACTTTGGTGTGGATTATTTACAGCTATCTGCGTGGACAAAGGACTGGGAGTATCAGGCAAAGATCAGTAAGAAGGGAAAGCTTCTTTGGAATCGCCGGGCAAATAAGCAGGCGGTAGAGATCCGACAGGGGAACAATAAGGAAAAACAGTATTGTATTCCGGAAGGAACTGTAATTCCACCTCTGATTGATATGGGAGTGTTTACAAAGGAAGGAAAGATTGTAAAAAGCAGGTATGATAAGTACCGCCAGATTAATCGTTTTCTGGAAATGGTGGAGGATGCACTGAAGACCTTGCCGGAAGGACCGTTGAACATCATAGATTTCGGGTGTGGGAAATCATATCTTACGTTTCTTCTATATTATTATATGACAGAGGTGAAAAAGCGACAGGTACACATTACCGGTCTGGATCTAAAGAAAACGGTTATAGAAGAATGTCAGAGAACGGCTGAAACGTATCATTATGAGAACTTGGAATTTCAGGTGGGAGATATCAGTGGGTATGAAACAAAGGAAACAGTTCATATGGTGATTACACTGCATGCCTGTGATACGGCGACAGACTATGCTCTATACCATGCAGTACGCTGGAACACGAAGGTGATCCTGTCCGTGCCGTGCTGCCAGCATGAGGTAAACCGGCAGATGCATCCGGATAAATGGAAGCTTCTGAGCCGGTATGGGATCGTGCTGGAACGGACGGCGGCGCTTATGACAGATGCCATGCGCGGGAATCTTTTAGAGTACTGTGGATATAAAACACAGCTTTTGGAGTTTATTGATATTGAACACTCCCCGAAGAATATATTAATTCGTGCAGTAAAGGCGGACATTTCGGAGAAGAAGCGACAGGAAGCACTGGAAGAGGTACGGGAAATGATGCAGGTCCTGAATGTGAAACCTACCTTATATAAGTTGCTGATAGAGGGAGAAAAACATGAGTGAAGATGATAAGCGGACAATTATAGACAGCTACGATGGTGATCCGGAGGATCTGGTATTCTTTCAGAATCCGGAAGCTGTCGAACAAACAATAGACGAGAATGTGACAGATACCACGGAGCAACTGAAGACACAGGAAAAACAACCGGAGATTCAAACAAAACAGCCGGAGGTTCAGGCGTTTGATATCAATGATCCGCATTATGTAAATTATGAACCGGATCTGTACTATGAATATGGGCAGGGAGTGGAACCGGAGCCAATCGGAATGCCGGATGAGAAAGGCAAGGATGGAATGGGGTTGGGAACTGCCAGTATGGTTACCGGTATCTGTAGTATTCTTTTTGGGTGTTGCGGACTTCAGTATGTATTTTCCATCGCAGCACTCACTACCGGCATTTGCTGTCTGGTAAGAAAGAAAAAGTCCGGTACTGCAAAGTCATTTGCAATTGCCGGAATCGTATGCGGTGCACTGGCGCTGTTGGGAGGAATTTTACAAGTGGTTGCAACGGCAAGCATGTCAATGCTTCCGGGCATTCTGCAGTATTTTGTGATCGGATAGAAAAAATATGAAAAAAAGGGAAATAAGACTTGCATTTCTATCAGAATCAGGTTATAATATCCCTTGCTGTGGCATGATAGCTATGAAGCGTGAGGTTGCTGCACATAGTTGCAGGTTTTTCCGTGGAGCGAATGTCAAGTTAGGAAACTGGCGACAAGTCACTGTACGATATAAACCATCTGCTTAGAAAGCAGAAATGACGTGTGAGAATCAAAAAGAAACACACGGGAATGTGTACAGTCACCGCTTGTCGTACTGAAATTAAGTGCGAAAAGGAGGCGGCTTTTTTTATGGCAAGTCAAGTAATGAGAATTACACTCAAGGCTTATGATCATCAGTTGATCGATCAGGCTGCAAAGAACATCATCGAAACTGTAAAGAAGACAGGAGCAAAGGTGAGTGGACCTGTACCAATGCCAACAAAGGTTGAGAAGATCACAATCTTACGGGCAGTTCATAAGTATAAGGATTCCAGAGAGCAGTTTGAGCAGAGAACTCACAAGAGACTGATTGATGTGATTCAGCCTACTCAGAAGACTATCGATGCATTACAGAAAATGGATATGTCTGCTGGCGTTTACATCGACGTAAAGATGAAGTAATAAGGTAAGGATACAGTAGTAACCTAAAAAGTTGGTTTTCCCAATGAATTTAGTATGATTGCAAAAGCAATCCGCTGTAGATTAATTAGGAGGAAAGAAAGAAATGAAGAAGGCTATTTTAGCAACAAAAGTCGGAATGACTCAAATCTTCAACGAAGACGGTGTTTTAACACCTGTAACCGTACTTCAGGCCGGTCCATGTGTTGTAACTCAGGTTAAGACCGTAGACAACGATGGATACAGTGCTATTCAGGTAGGCTTTGGTGAGAAGAAGGAACGCACTACTACAAAGGATGTAGCCGGTAAGAAGGTAGTTGTCAATCCTCATGGCGCCGGTAAGGCAGAGGTTGGTCACTTCAAGAAGGCTGGTACAACACCAAAGACATATGTAAGAGAGTTCAGATTAGATAATGCTGAAGAATACGAGATTGGTAGTGAGATCAAAGCTGACATCTTCGCAGAAGGCGATAAGATCGATGCAACTGCTAAGTCAAAGGGTAAGGGATATGCAGGCGGTATCAAGCGTTACGGCATGCGTTCAGGCCCGGCAGCTCACGGTTCTAAGTATCACAACCATGCAGGTTCGAATGGTTCAGCAACTACCCCTGGTCGTGTATTCAAGGGTAAGAAGATGCCTGGACACATGGGTGCAGTTCGTGTGACTGTTCAGAATCTGGAGATCGTTAAGATAGATTTAGAGAATAATGTAATTCTGGTTAAGGGTTCTGTACCGGGACCTAAGAAGTCATTAGTAATGCTTAAGGAAACAGTAAAAGTCGGAAAATAGACTTGAGGAAGGAGGAGCTTTAGATGGCATCAGTAGCAGTTTATAACATCGAAGGAAAAGAAGTAGATAAGTTAGAACTTAATGATTCTGTATTCGGTGTTGAAATAAATGAACATTTAGTGCATATGGCTGTTGTTGGACAGCTTGCAAACGGCCGCCAGGGAACACAGAGTGCAAAGACTCGTTCCGAAGTGTCAGGCGGTGGTAAGAAACCTTGGAGACAGAAGGGTACCGGTCATGCAAGACAGGGATCTACACGTTCTCCACAGTGGACCGGCGGTGGTGTTGTATTCGCACCAAAGCCAAGAGACTACTCTGTAAAGATGAACAAGAAGGAAAAGCAGCTTGCTATGAAGTCTGTATTAACTTCTAAGGTTCAGGAAGAGAAGCTGGTAGTTGTTGATGAGTTAAAGATGGATGAGATCAAGACAAAGAAGTTTGCTGAAATCATGAACAACTTAAAGGCAGCTAAGGCACTGGTTGTAACAAAGGACGTTGAGAAGAATGTAGTTTGCTCAGCAAGCAATCTTCCGGATGTTAAGACAGCAACCACAAATGAGATCAATGTATATGACATTCTGAAGTATGATACTTTAGTTTTGACAAAGGATGCAGTAGCAGCAATTGAGGAGGTGTACGCATAATGGCAGATATTAAGTATTATGACGTTATCTTAAAGCCGGTTGTAACAGAAAAGAGTATGAATGCAATGGCTGAGAAGAAATACACATTCCTTGTTCATCCGGATGCAACAAAGTCTCAGGTAAAGGAAGCCGTTGAGAAGATGTTCGAAGGAACAAAGGTTGCAAAGGTAAATACCATGAACTGTGATGGTAAGACAAAGAGACGTGGAATGGTTTACGGCAAGACCGCAAAGACCAAGAAGGCTATCGTACAGTTAACTGCTGACAGCAAGGACATCGAGATATTCGAAGGACTGTAAGCCGCGGTAAGTATACGCAACGTAAGCGTGATAACAAATAGGTATAGTTGAAAGGAGATAAAAAAATGGGAATTAAGACATTTAACCCATATACACCTTCCAGAAGACATATGACCAGCTTGGATTTCGCAGAGATCACAAAGACAACTCCAGAGAAGTCTTTAACCGTATCTCTGAAGAAGAACGCAGGTCGTAACAATCAGGGAAAGATTACAGTAAGACATCAGGGTGGTGGTTCCAGAAGAAAGTACAGAATCATCGACTTCAAGAGAAATAAGGATGGTATTCCGGCAAAGGTTACTTCTATCGAGTACGATCCAAACAGAACAGCAAACATCGCTTTGATCAGCTATGTTGATGGTGAAAAGGCATATATCCTGGCACCTGTTGGACTGAAGGTTGGCGACACCGTTATGAACGGTGCAGAAGCTGAAATCAAGGTTGGTAACTGCTTACCACTTGAGATGATCCCAGTAGGTACAGAGATTCACAATATTGAGTTATATCCGGGTAAGGGTGCACAGCTGGTTCGTGCAGCTGGTAACTCTGCTCAGCTGATGGCTAAGGAAGGAAAGTATGCAACCCTTCGTCTTCCATCTGGCGAGATGAGAATGGTTCCGATCATCTGCCGTGCTACAATCGGACAGGTTGGTAACATCGAGCATGATCTGGTTAATATCGGTAAAGCTGGACGTAAGCGCCATATGGGTATTCGTCCTACCGTTCGTGGTTCTGTTATGAACCCTAACGACCATCCACATGGTGGTGGTGAAGGTAGAGCTCCAATCGGACGTTCTGGCCCATCCACTCCTTGGGGTAAGCCTGCTCTTGGTTTGAAGACCAGAAAGAAGAACAAGCAGTCTAATAAGTTGATCGTAAGAAGAAGAAACGGTAAGAGTATTAAATAGTTTAAGGAGGTAACCTAATGGCACGTTCAGTAAAAAAAGGACCATTTGCAGATGACTATTTGCTCAAGAAGGTTGATGCATTAAACGCTGCAAATGATAAGCAGGTAATTAAAACTTGGTCTCGTCGTTCTACAATCTTCCCTTCATTTGTAGGCCATACAATCGCCGTATATGATGGAAGAAAGCATGTTCCGGTATATGTTACCGAGGATATGGTAGGACACAAGCTTGGTGAGTTCGTAGCAACCCGTACTTACAGAGGTCATGATAAGACTGAGAAGAAGGGTAAGAGATAGAAAGATATTGAAAGGAGGCAACATCCATGGCAAGAGGACATAGAACTCAGATTAAGAGAGAGCGTAATGCAAATAAGGACACCCGCCCATCAGCAAAGGTTTCTTATGCAAGAGTTTCTGTTCAGAAGGCATGTTTCGTTCTGGACGCTATCAGAGGCAAGGATGTACAGACTGCACTTGGTATCCTGGCTTACAACCCAAGATATGCTTCAAGTGTAATAGAGAAGTTGTTAAAGTCTGCAGTAGCAAATGCAGAGAATAATAATGGTATGAAGATGGAGGACCTTTACATTGCAGAGTGTTATGCAAATAAGGGACCTACAATGAAGAGAGTTCAGCCTAGAGCACAGGGCAGAGCTTATAGAATCGAGAAGAGAACCAGTCACATCACAATCGTGCTTGATGAGAAGAAATAGGAGGTCAATATGGGACAGAAAGTTAATCCTCATGGTTTAAGAGTCGGTGTCATCAAGGATTGGGACTCCAGATGGTATGCTGACACAAAGAATGATGAATTTTCAAACAATCTTGTTGAAGACCACAAGATTCGTGAGTTCTTAAACAAGAAGTTGAAGAATGCAAGTGTTTCTAAGATCGAGATCGAAAGAACCACTGATAGAGTAAAGGTTATTGTTCAGACCGCTAAGGCCGGTGTTGTTATCGGTAAGGGTGGAGCAGAGATCGACAAACTGAGAGCAGAAGTTCAGAAGCTGACAGATAAGAAGCTGAACATTGAGATTAAGGAAATCAAGAAGCCGGATAGCGATGCTCAGTTAGTTGCAGAGAATATCGCTCAGCAGTTAGAGAATCGTGTATCTTTCCGTCGTGCTATGAAGTCTTGCATGTCAAGAACAATGAAGAATGGCGCACTGGGAATTAAGACATCCGTATCCGGACGTCTGGGTGGTGCTGATATGGCTCGTACAGAGTTCTACAGCGAAGGAACCATTCCTCTTCAGACACTTCGTGCTGATATTGATTATGGTTTCGCAGAGGCAGACACCACATACGGTAAGGTTGGTGTTAAGACATGGATTTACCATGGTGAAGTACTTCCTGTTAAAGGAGATAAGGAAGGGAGCGATAAATAATGTTAATGCCTAAGAGAGTAAAGCGTCGTAAGCAGTTCAGAGGATCTATGGCTGGTAAGGCGTTACGTGGTAATACAATATCAAATGGTGAGTATGGTATCGTTGCATTAGAGCCGGCTTGGATCAAGTCTAATCAGATCGAAGCAGCCCGTATCGCAATGACCCGTTATATCAAGCGTACCGGTAAAGTTTGGATCAAGATTTTCCCGGATAAGCCGGTTACAGCAAAGCCTGCTGAGACTCGTATGGGTTCCGGTAAGGGATCATTAGAGTACTGGGTAGCAGTAGTTAAGCCAGGCAGAGTTATGTTTGAGATCGCTGGCGTACCGGAAGAGGTTGCTAAGGAAGCATTAAGACTTGCTATGCACAAGCTGCCGGTTAAGTGTAAGATTGTATCAAAGGCCGATTTAGAAGGAGGTGCTGGCAGTGAAAACTAAGGAATATGTTCAGGATTTAAAGACCAAATCAGTAGAAGAATTAAATGCTGAGTTAGTAGCTGCTAAGAAGGAACTTTTCAACTTAAGATTCCAGAATGCTACCAATCAGTTAGAGAATACAAGCCGTATCAAAGAAGTACGTCGTAATATTGCCAGAATCCAGTCAGTGATGACGGAAAAGGCTAATGCTTAATTATCTGGAAGGAGGAAATTGTTGTGGAAAGAAATCTGAGAAAAACACGTGTAGGCATCGTTACAAGTGATAAGATGGATAAGACAATCGTTGTCTCAATCGTAGATAATGTTAAGCATCCTCTTTATGGAAAGATCGTAAAGAGAACTTATAAGTTAAAGGCTCATGATGAGAATAACGAGTGCAAGATCGGTGATAGAGTAAGAGTAATGGAAACAAGACCATTATCTAAGGATAAGAGATGGAGACTTGTTGAGATCGTAGAGAAAGCGAAGTAAGGAGGCAAAACCATGGTTCAACAGGAAACAAGACTTAAGGTTGCTGATAACACTGGAGCTAAGGAATTACTTTGCATTCGTGTGTTAGGTGGTTCAACCAGAAGATATGCAAATATCGGAGATATTATCGTTGCCTCTGTTAAAGATGCAACACCAGGCGGCGTTGTTAAGAAGGGCGACGTTGTTAAGGCAGTAGTTGTTCGTAGCAAGAAGGGTGCTCGTCGTAAGGACGGTTCTTACATCAAGTTTGATGAGAATGCTGCTGTAATTATTAAGGATGACTTAAATCCAAAAGGAACTCGTATTTTTGGACCTGTAGCTAGAGAGTTAAGAGATAAGAAGTTCATGAAGATCGTCTCTTTAGCACCAGAAGTACTGTAGGGAGGTGTCGACTGTGGCAACAATGAAGATTAAAAAAGACGACCAGGTAGTAGTTATTGCTGGTAAGGATAAAGGTAAAGAAGGTAAGGTTCTTTCTGTAGATGCCAAGAATCACAAGGTCTTAGTAGAAGGCGTGAACATGGTATCAAAGCACAGCAAGCCTAGCATGCAGAATCAGCAGGGCGGTATCATCCAGAAGGAAGCTCCAATTGACATTTCTAACGTAGCTTATCTGTACAAGGGAAAGCCGGTTCGTATCGGATTCCAGGGCGAGAAGAAGGACAAGGTTCGTGTAGCTAAGGTTGATGGCAAGTTAGAAGTAATTGATTAATGAGAAAGGAGGCCGCACAAAGTGAGTAGACTAAAAGATCAGTACAACGAGACAATCGTTGATGCTATGATGAAGAAATTCGAATATAAGAATATAATGCAGGTACCAAAGCTTGATAAGATCGTTATCAACATGGGCGTTGGTGAAGCAAAGGATAACGCTAAGTTACTGGAAGCAGCAATCAAGGATCTGGAAACTATTTCCGGTCAGAAGGCTATCGTAACAAAGGCAAAGAAGTCTGTGGCAAACTTCAAGTTGAGAGAGGGAATGCCAATCGGTTGTAAGGTAACCTTAAGAGGCGAGAAGATGTATGAATTTGCAGATCGTCTGATTAACCTTGCACTGCCTCGGGTTCGAGACTTCAGAGGTATCAATCCAAATGCATTTGATGGCAGAGGAAACTATGCTCTGGGTATTAAGGAACAGTTAATCTTCCCTGAGATCGAATACGATAAGGTTGATAAGGTTAGAGGTATGGACGTAATTTTCGTAACTACAGCTAAGACAGATGAAGAAGCACGTGAATTATTAACATTATTCGGTATGCCGTTCAGCAAGTAAGAAGGAGGAAGATTTCATGGCAAAGACATCTATGAAAGTAAAACAGCAGCGTAAGCAGAAGTTCTCTACCAGAGAATATACTCGTTGCAAGATTTGTGGTCGTCCACATTCAGTGTTAAGAAAGTACGGAATTTGCAGAATCTGCTTCCGTGAATTAGCATACAAGGGTGAAATTCCTGGTGTTAAGAAGTCAAGCTGGTAAGATTTGAAAGGAGGCAAACAACAATGGCAATGAGCGATCCAATTGCAGATATGCTTACAAGAATCCGTAATGCAAATACTGCAAAACATGATACAGTAGATGTTCCGGCATCTAAGATGAAGATTTCTATCGCTGAGATTCTTCTGAACGAAGGTTATATCAAGGCATTTGATATTGTAGATGATGGAAAATTCAAGACAATTCATATTACATTGAAGTATGGTGCAGATAAGAATGAGAAGATTATTACAGGTCTGAAGAGAATCTCTAAGCCGGGTCTTCGAGTATATGCAAGCAAGGAAGATTTACCAAAGGTACTTGGTGGTCTTGGTATTGCAATTATCTCAACCAACAAGGGTGTATTAACAGATAAAGAAGCAAGAAAGCAGAATGTAGGCGGCGAAGTATTGGCTTACGTTTGGTAGGATTGAAAGATAAAATAGGAGGTAACGGCATATGTCACGTATCGGAAGAATGCCTATCGCTATACCAGCAGGCGTTACTGTTGATATCGCAGAAAATAATAAGGTGACAGTTAAGGGACCAAAGGGAACCTTAGAGAGAGTATTACCTGCAGAGATGGAAATCAAGCAGGAAGACGGACATCTGATTGTAACAAGACCAAACGACTTAAAGAAGATGAAATCTTTACATGGTCTGACAAGAACCCTGTTAAACAACATGGTAGTAGGTGTTACAGATGGTTTCACAAAGGAACTGGAAGTAAACGGTGTAGGTTACAGAGCAGCAAAGCAGGGAAAGAAGTTAACACTTTCTCTGGGTTACTCACATCCGGTTGAGATGGAAGATCCGGAAGGTCTGGAGTCTACCGTAGATGGTAACAAGATCATCGTTAAGGGTATTGATAAGGAAAAAGTTGGCCAATACGCAGCAGAGATCCGAGCTAAGAGAGAGCCTGAACCATACAAGGGTAAGGGTATCAAGTATGTAGATGAAGTGATTCGACGCAAGGTTGGTAAGACTGGTAAAAAATAATTAAAGGAGTGAAAAACAATGGTTAGTAAAGTGTCAAGAAAAGATGTTCGTGAAAAGAAACATGCAAGACTTCGTAACCGTATCAGCGGCACTGCTGAATGCCCACGTTTAGCGGTTTTCAGAAGTAATAATCATATGTACGCTCAGATTATTGATGATACAGTTGGAAATACCTTGGTAGCAGCATCTACATTAGATAAGAATGTAAAGGATGCAGTTGATCATACAAATGATGTTGCAGCAGCAGCATGTGTAGGTAAGGCAATTGCTGAGAAGGCATTAGCAAAGGGTATCAAGACTGTCGTATTCGATCGAGGCGGTTATATATATAAGGGCAAAATTAAAGCACTGGCAGATGCAGCACGCGAAGCTGGTCTGGAATTCTAATAAGGAGGAATACACAATATGAAGCGTACAATCATTGATGCTAGTCAGTTGGAATTAGAAGAAAAAATAGTATCAATCAAGCGTGTCACCAAGGTTGTTAAGGGTGGACGTAATATGAGATTTGCAGCACTTGTTGTAGTAGGTGACAGAAACGGTCATGTAGGTGCTGGCTTAGGTAAGGCTGCAGAAATTCCAGAAGCTATTCGTAAGGCAAAGGAAGATGCTACAAAGAAGCTGGTTACCGTAGCAATTAATGAGGAAGGAAGTATTCCTCATGACTGGACTGGTAAGTTCGGCAGTGCATCTGTATTATTAAAGACATCTCCAGAAGGTACCGGTATCATCGCCGGTGGTCCTGCACGTAACGTACTGGAGCTGGCTGGATACAAGAACATTCGTACCAAGTCTTTAGGTTCTAACAACAAGCAGAATGTAGTATTAGCTACCATCAATGGTCTGTCTAACATCAAGACTCCGGAAGAAGTAGCTAGACTGCGTGGCAAGTCTGTAGAAGAGATTCTGGGCTAAGGAGGTTGTTGAAATGGCAGATAAGGTAAAGGTAACATTAGTAAAGTCTACAATCGGAGCAATTCCAAAGCATAAGAAGACGGTTGAGGCACTGGGACTTCACAAGGTAAATAAGTCTGTAGAACTTCCAAACAATGCAGCAACACAGGGAATGGTTCAGCAGGTAAGACATTTAGTAAAAGTAGAAGAGATTTAATAAAGGATAGGAGGTGCACGTAATGAATTTATCAAGCTTAAAGCCTGCAGATGGCGCAAAACAGAGCGATAACTTCAGAAGAGGTCGTGGCCATGGTTCAGGAAATGGTAAGACAGCCGGTAAGGGACATAAGGGACAGAAGGCTCGTTCAGGAGCACCAAGACCTGGTTTCGAAGGTGGTCAGATGCCATTATACAGAAGATTACCAAAGAGAGGATTTACATGCAGAAATTCAAAGGAAATCGTTGCAGTAAATGTATCTGCTCTGGAATGCTTCGAGAATGGTGAGGAAGTAACCATATTTACATTAATTGATAAAGGAATCGTTAAGAATCCTAAGGATGGCGTAAAGATTCTTGGAAATGGAGAGTTAACCAAAAAGCTTACAGTGAAGGCAAATGCATTCAGTGCAGGTGCTGTAGCTAAGATTGAAGCGGCTGGTGGAAAAACCGAGGTGATTTAGGATGTTCAAAACATTTATTAATGCTTTGAAAGTAAAAGATGTACGAAATCGTATACTTTTCACCTTGTGGATCCTTCTGGTTTTCCGAATTGGTTGTAATATTACCATCCCGGGTGTTGATCCTGCAACTGTTCAGTCTGCATTGGATTCGATGCTGGGTACAGAAACAAACGCATTATTAGGTATGTTTTCCGGTGGTTCACTGGAGCAGATGTCTATATTTGCTCTGAATGTAACGCCGTACATTACATCTTCCATCATCATTCAGCTTCTTACCATTGCAATTCCTGCACTGGAAGAGATGCAGCGGGATGGTGAAGACGGAAGAAAGAAGATGACAGCTATTACCCGTTATGTAACGGTTGTACTGGGTATCATCGAAGCTGCAGGACTTTCAATCAGCCTGCAGCGGGCAAATGCCCTTGGGGCAGGCGCAAACGCACTGACAGTTGTTACTATGATCATTACATTAACAGCCGGAAGTACATTGGTTATGTGGTTAGGCGAGCGGATCACAGAGAAGGGAATCGGAAACGGTATTTCCATTATCCTGTTGATCAATATCGTATCCAGAATGCCAAATGATTTCCAGAATCTGTATACCATGTTTGTTCAGTCACAGTTCAAGAATGCAGAGTATGTGAAGGGTATCGGTGCAATTCTGGTGATCGTAGCAGTTGTGATTCTTACCACAGTACTGGTTATCCTGTTACAGGATGCAAAGCGGAACATTCCGATCCAGTATTCACAGAAGATGAGCGGACGGCGTTTGGTAGGTGGGCGTGCATCCGAGATGCCGCTGAAGGTAAATACCGCAGGTGTTATCCCGATCATTTTTGCATCATCACTGCTGTCAATGCCGACGATGATCGTAAGTCTGTTCAAGATTAATGTTACGAATACAGTGGTTCAGGAGATTATATCCAGTCTTTCACAGAACTACTGGTTCAATAAAAATCATCCATGGGGATATGTAGGATTAGCGATTTACATTGCCCTGGTTATCATGTTTGCATACTTCTATACATCGATTACATTTAATCCGATGGAGGTGGCAAATAATCTGAAAAAGAGTGGTGCTTCCATTCCGGGTATTCGTCCGGGAAAGCCAACCCAGGAATATCTGGAGAAGGTTCTGAAGTACATCGTTCTGATCGGTGCAGTTGGCCTGGTAATGATAGCAATCATTCCAATCTTCTTCAGTGGAGTATTCGGAGCAAATGTATCCTTTGGTGGAACATCATTGATCATTATCGTAGGTGTTATTCTGGAGACTATGAAACAGTTAGACTCTAAGATGCTGGAACGCAATTACGAAGGATTTTTAAAGTAAGATAAAGATACAATAAGCTGTAGCTTGCCTACAGCTTATTGGTGCGTTATTATTAAAATATAGAAATGTATAATAGGGAAGATATGGAGTGACTATGGTTACAGCATAGGACATAGGAGGAGAAGCAGATGAAGATAATTATGTTAGGAGCACCTGGTGCAGGTAAGGGGACACAGGCAAAGATGATCGCTGAGAAGTATGGTATTCCGCATATTTCTACCGGTGATATATTCCGTGCAAATATCAAGAACGGTACAGAGCTTGGTGCAAAGGCAAAGCAGTATATGGATCAGGGGCTGTTGGTACCGGATGAACTGGTAGTAGATCTGGTGATCGATCGTTTTAAGGCAGATGATTGTAAGAAGGGATACATTCTGGATGGATTCCCAAGAACGATTCCACAGGCAGAAGCGCTGGATAAGGCTCTGGAAGCCATTGGGGATCATGTGGATTATGCAATCAATGTAGAAGTTCCGGATGAGAACATTGTTCGCAGAATGTCCGGCCGTCGTGCATGTGTCGGATGTGGAGCAACCTACCATATCGTATACAATCCTACAAAGGAAGAAAATAAGTGTGATGCCTGTGGCGGAGAGCTGATTCTTCGTGATGATGATAAGCCGGAAACCGTACAGAAGAGACTGGCAGTTTATCACGAGCAGACACAGCCATTGATTGATTACTACAATCAGAAGGGCATCATGAAGGAAGTAGACGGAACTGTAGATATGAAGGATGTATTTGCAGCAATTTGCAAGATACTGGGTGAATAACATGCCGATTACCAGAAAAACTCAGAGCGAAATAGAGCTTATGAAAGAAGCTGGTCGGATACTGGCGATCACACATGATGAGCTGGCGAAGGCAGTGAAGCCCGGAATGAACACGAAGGAGATCGACCGGATCGGGGAAGAAGTGATCCGTAGCTTTGGCTGTGAGCCATCCTTTTTGAACTACTGTGGCTATCCGGGTTCCATATGTGTATCCATCAATGATGAAGTGGTACATGGAATCCCAAATGAGAAGCACATTGTTCGGGAAGGCGATATCGTCAGTCTGGATGCGGGTGTTATATATAAGGGCTATCATTCAGATGCAGCCCGGACCCTGATGATCGGAGAAGTGTCAGAGGAGGCTAAACGACTGGTAGCAGTTACCAGACAGAGCTTTTTTGAAGGACTTCGATATGCGAAAGCAGGATATCATATCAATGATATCGGAAAGGCCATACAGGAGTATGTAGAAGCAAACGGATTTTCCGTTGTTCGTGACCTGGTTGGACATGGGGTAGGAAAGAAGCTGCATGAAAAACCTAATGTGCCGAACTTTGGTGGAAGACGGAAAGGACCAAAGCTGAAAGCTGGCATGACCATTGCGATTGAACCGATGGTAAATGCAGGTGAATATGATGTGGTCTGGATGGATGACGGATGGACAGTTGTAACCTATGACGGATCGTTATCCGCGCATTACGAAAATACGATTCTGATCACCGAGGATGAACCGGTGATACTGTCCAGAGCAGAGGGCATAGAGGTATAACATAAGTTTTAGGAGCGAAGAGCAGGAGGTTTTGAATATGTCAAAGGTAGATGCAATAGAAGTAGAAGGCGTGGTATTGGAGAAGCTTCCAAACGCGATGTTCCGGGTTCAGTTAGAGAACGGACACGTAGTATTGGGACACATTAGTGGTAAGATCCGGATGGGATACATTAAGATCCTTCCAGGCGATACCGTTAAAATCGAATTATCCCCATATGATCTGACAAAGGGCCGGATCGTTTGGAGAAATAAATAAACAAAGCAAAGAAAAAAGTTTCGCAAAAAATGGAAAAAACTATTGCAAATACTTGCCGTTAGTGGTAAAGTATTAGCTTGTAGCGGACTTTTTTGAAAGGAGAGATTTTAATGAAGGTTAGAGCATCTGTAAAACCAATTTGCGACAAATGCAAAGTCATTAAAAGAAAAGGAAGCATCAGAGTAATCTGTGAAAATCCTAAGCACAAGCAGAGACAGGGCTAGGAATTTGACGGTTTATTAGTTATACATGTTATTCCCGCATGAATAGCTGGTAAACAGGCTGAAGTTCTGCAATGACCAAACGTCATTGGTCACATTTTTTTGAAGCGGCTGTAGCATAGTAATTATGCTAATTACAAATAAACATCATTAATATAGGTGGAAGCGTATACATTTCACCCATACATTGTATGCGGATACGTGGATATTTATATTAAACAAGTAAGAGAATACTATTTTTTATGGAGGTAGAAATACATGGCTCGTATTTCAGGTGTTGATTTACCAAGAGAAAAGCGTATCGAAATCGGTCTTACTTATATCTATGGTATTGGTAGAACCAGTGCTGCGCGTATCTTAAAAGAAGCGAATGTTAACCCAGATACCCGTGTTCGTGATCTGACAGATGACGAAGTTCGTAGACTGAGCGAAGTTATCAACAGCACTCAGGTAGTAGAGGGTGACTTACGTAGAGAAGTAGCTATGAATATCAAGCGTTTACAGGAAATCGGATGTTACCGTGGTATCCGTCATAGAAAGGGACTTCCGGTTCGTGGTCAGAAGACAAAGACAAACGCAAGAACTCGTAAGGGTCCAAAGAGAACAGTAGCAAATAAGAAGAAGTAAGATAGATTTACTCATATCGTTAATATTTAGGAGGTTTCGTAATGGCAGCAGCAGCAAAGAAAGCTACTAAAAAAGTGACAAAGAAGCGTGTGAAGAAGAACGTTGAGCGTGGACAGGCACACATTCAGTCATCTTTTAATAATACAATTGTTACCCTGACTGATGCAGAAGGCAATGCGTTATCTTGGGCAAGTGCAGGTGGATTAGGTTTCAGAGGATCAAGAAAGTCTACTCCTTATGCAGCTCAGATGGCAGCAGAGACAGCTACAAAGGCAGCATTAGTTCATGGTTTAAAGTCAGTAGATGTTATGGTTAAGGGACCGGGATCTGGACGTGAAGCAGCGATCCGTGCTCTTCAGGCATGTGGTCTTGATGTATTAAGCATCACAGATGTAACCCCAGTTCCACACAATGGTTGTCGCCCACCAAAGCGTCGTAGAGTCTAATTAGGAGGTACAGGATAGATGGCAGTAGATAGAACTCCCGTTCTTAAGAGATGCAGATCTTTAGGCATGGAGCCAATGTATCTCGGAATTGACAAGAAGTCAAACAGAACATTAAATAGAGCAAACAGAAAGATGAGTGAATATGGTCTTCAGTTACGCGAGAAGCAGAAGGCTAAGTTCATTTATGGTGTATTAGAGAAGCCTTTCCGTAATTTATATGCAACAGCAGAGCGTATGAAGGGCTTAACCGGTCCTAACTTAATGATCTTATTAGAGTTAAGACTGGACAATGTTATCTTCCGTATGGGATTAGCAAGAACCCGTAAGGAAGCCAGACAGATCGTTGATCATAAGCATGTACTGGTAAATGGTAAGTGTGTAAACATCCCATCTTACAGAGTAAAAGCAGGCGATAAGATTGAAATCAGAGAGAAGAGCAAGTCTTCTCAGAGATATAAGGACATCTTAGAAGTGACTGGTGGAAGATTAGTTCCAGATTGGTTAGAGGCAGATCAGGAGAACTTATGTGGTACTGTTAAGGAATTGCCTTTAAGAGAACAGATTGATGTACCTGTAAACGAAACTCTTATCGTTGAGTTGTATTCTAAATAATCCGTAAATATTTAGAAATAACCTCAACTTATTAACCCAAAAGGAGGGTCCTAATAGTGTTTGAATTTGAAAAACCTAGAATTGAAATTGCAGAGATGTCTGAAGACAATAAGTACGGACGCTTTGTAGTTGAGCCTTTAGAAAGAGGTTATGGTACAACTCTTGGTAACTCATTAAGAAGAATTATGCTTTCTTCTTTACCTGGTTCTGCAGTTACGTCTGTTAAGATTAAGGGCGTATTGCATGAGTTCAGTTCGATTCCCGGAGTTAAGGAAGATGTAACAGAGATTATCATGAATATCAAGGAGCTGGCGATTAAGAATGAATCGTCAGCCGATATTTCAACCGCATACATCGAGTATGAGGGCGAAGGTGTTGTAACAGCAGCCGATATTCATGTTGACAGTAATATTGAGATCCTGAATAAGGACTTGGTAATTGCTACCTTAAGTGGTCCGGATTGCCGTTTGGATATGGAGCTTACCATTGCTAAGGGCAGAGGTTACGTAGGAGCTGATAAGAACAAGAAGGAAGATTTATCCCTGGATGTAATAGCAGTAGATTCAATCTATACACCGGTTGAACGGGTGAATATGATTGTTGAGAATACACGTGTCGGTCAGGTAACAGACTATGATAAGTTAACATTGGATGTATATACCAATGGTACATTGGCACCGGACGAGGCAGTCAGCCTTGCTGCAAAGGTGTTAAGCGAGCATCTGAATCTGTTCATCGACTTATCTGAAAACGCAAAGTCAACAGAGGTTATGATCGAGACAAAGGATGATGAAAAGGGTAAGGTGCTGGAGATGAGCATCGATGAGTTGGAGTTGTCCGTTCGTTCTTATAACTGCTTAAAGCGTGCTGGTATCAATACCGTAGAGGAATTGACCAACAAGACCTCAGAAGATATGATGAAGGTTCGTAATCTGGGCCGGAAGTCACTGGAAGAGGTATTAGGAAAGTTAAAAGAGCTGGGTCTGGAGCTTCGCAACGGCGAGGAGTAGGATTCAGTGTGTACCACTAAAGCTGAATAATAGTAAGCATAGTGAAGATACAGTTTCGACTGTATAATTATCCACAAGGAGGACATATCTATATGGCAATGTATAGAAAGCTTGGTAAGAAATCAAGTGCAAGACAGGCATTACTTCGTAATCAGGTAACCATGTTATTATACACTGGTAAGATTAAGACAACGGAGGCCAGAGCAAAGGAAGTTCGTCAGATCGCTGAACACTTAATCGCTATGGCTGTTAAGGAAAAGGATAACTTCGATGAAGTAACCGTAACCGCTAAGGTTCCAAAGCTGGACAAGGACGGCAAGAGAATCAAGGAAGTGGTTGATGGTAAGAAGGTTACTCAGTATGACACTGTTGAGAAGAAGGTAAAGAAGGATCAGCCTTCCAGACTTCATGCAAGAAGACAGATGTTAAAGGTGTTATATCCGGTAGTTGAGGTTCCTGCAGAGGGAGCCGGAAGAAAGAAAGCTACGAAGAAGGTAGATTTAACCGCAAAGTTATTTGATGAATATGCACCTAAGTATGCAGGTCGTCCGGGTGGTTATACACGTATCGTAAAGATCGGACCACGTAAGGGTGATGCAGCTATGGAAGTAATTCTTGAATTAGTATAAGAAAAGCGCAGGGCTGTCGCATAATAGAATGCGACAGCCCTATTCTTTTATGTAGATATAGGTGAAACATGATTAAGGCAGATAATGTAACATTTGAATACATCCGACGGGAAGAGGATGGCAGTGTGGCAGAGATCGTTGAGGCAGTCAAGGATCTGTCACTGGAGATTCAGCAGGGAGAATTTATAGCGATTCTGGGACACAATGGATCCGGAAAGTCTACATTTGCGAAGCTGTTGAACGCACTGTTAGAACCGACCAAGGGTACGATTACCATTGAAGGTATGAATACCGGGGAGACGGAAGAGGTATGGAATATTCGCAAGAACGCGGGTATGATCTTCCAGAATCCGGATAATCAGATCATAGGAACAATGGTAGAGGAGGATGTAGCTTTTGGACCGGAGAATCTGGGTGTGCCAACTGAGGAAATTATATCCAGAGTAGCCGGAGCCTTAGAGACAGTGGGGATGACCGCTTACAGCCAACAGTCTCCACATCGGTTATCGGGCGGACAGAAGCAGCGGGTAGCGATCGCCGGTGTACTGGCAATGCAGCCGAAGTGCATTATATTTGATGAATCGACAGCGATGCTGGATCCACAAGGGCGGAAAGAGGTGCTGCAGGCAGCACATACCTTGAATCAGGAAAAGAACATAACCGTATTATATATTACACATGATATGGATGAGATTATAGATGCAGACCGTGTGTTGGTACTCCATCATGGAGAACTGGTTTTGGAAGGAACACCGGTAGAAGTCTTTCGGTCGAAGGAACAGCTGAAGGAGTACGGGCTGGTACTCCCGAATATGACAGAACTGACAGAACGCTTGAAGGAAGCCGGAATCATGATTCAGAACCCGGTGCTACGGATGGAAGATCTGATACGAGAAGTGAATCGATTACGTCCGTTACATGGCACAGCCGTGACAGGTGGCGGAATGCAGGATCGGAAGATTCAGAAAGAATCAAACGGACAGTCTAACGCACAGCAGGCGATGACAGATGGGCTGGTACTGGATCAGGTATCCTACGAATACAGTCCGAAAACGATATATGCATATCAGGCATTGCATCAGGTCAGCCTGACCATTGCACAGGGAGAATTCGTGGCGATCATCGGACATACCGGATCCGGGAAATCAACACTGATCCAGCAGTTTAATGGTCTCTTGCAGCCGACAGAGGGACACATTTACTATAAGGGTAAGGATATTTATGAAAAGGACTATAAACGGGCACAGCTTCGTGGAAAGGTAGGTCTGGTATTCCAATATCCGGAGTATCAGTTGTTTGCTGAGACTGTGTTGGAGGATGTGAGCTTTGGACCAAAGAATCTGGGGCTTCCGTTGCTGGAGATCCAGCAGCGTGCATTTCAGGCAATCGCGGCGGTAGGGCTGGAGGATACGATCTATGATATGTCACCATTTGAACTATCCGGTGGGCAGAAGCGTAGAGTAGCGATCGCCGGGGTACTGGCGATGCAACCGGAGATGCTGGTACTGGATGAGCCGGTGGCAGGACTGGATCCGGCCGGACGGCGGGAGCTGTTGGATATGTTAAAGAAGCTGAATGAGGATGGAATGACGATCGTACTGGTTTCACATAACATGGAGGACGTGGCAGAGTATGCCAAGCGGATCGTGGTTATGGATCACGGTAAGATCGCACTGGATGGAGATACCACACAGGTCTTCCGGCAGGAAAGGACACTGCAGGAGCTGGGGCTGGAAATCCCGGTTGTGACACATCTGATGAAGGAACTGGCACGTCTGGGGCATCCGGTATCGACGGATATCTATCGACTCGGGGATGCAGTGACGGAACTGACCGGATATCTGAAGAATGCATCTTATGAGAACGGAAGCTTGTAAGAGAAGGAGGAAACTATGATACGAGATATAACCATCGGACAGTATTATCCGGTTGAGTCTCTGGTTCACAGGATGGATCCGAGGACGAAGCTGGCGATCACCTGTGTTTATCTGATTAGCTTATTTATAGCGAATAATAAATATATGTATCTTCTGGCTATGGTAGCGTTGATCGTGTATATAGCATTGTCCCGGGTACCGCTTCGGTATATGGTAAAGGGTCTGCGCGGCATCCTGATCTTCATTTTGTTTTCGGTAGTACTGAATATGTTTTTTACGAAGGGAGATCCGTTCCTTGATCTTGGGTTTCTGCATATTACCTGGCAGGGCTTTCGGACGGCATGCTATACCACCGTTCGAATCATATTCCTGGTGCTGGGAGCATCGGTCATCACCTATACGACCACACCGACGAAGCTGACGGACGGGCTGGAACGGGCATGCGGATGGTTAAAGCACTTTAAGGTGCCGGTGCATGAGGTTGCGATGATGGTATCGATTGCACTACGGTTTATACCGATTCTGATAGAAGAGCTGGATAAGATCATGAAAGCACAGCAGGCGAGAGGTGCCGACTTCGAAACCGGATCGATCGTAAAACGGTTAAAGAGTTTATTTCCGGTCATACTTCCGATGTTTATATCTGCGATTCGACGTGCGAATGATCTGGCACTGGCGATGGAAGCCCGGTGTTATCATGGCGGAGAGGGCAGAACGAAGATGAAGCCACTGCAGTATACCGGGATCGATCGGGTTGCTTACGTATCACTGCTGGTATATGTGGCGGGGATGGTCGCACTGCGGATCACTCTGACCAACTGGATGTGGATCGGATAGAAGACGAGGAGAGCAGTATGAAGAGAGTAAAACTGATAGTGGCATATGATGGAACAAACTACTGCGGGTGGCAGATTCAGGATAATGGTATCACAGTTGAAGAAGTTTTGAATAAGACGATCTCGGATCTGGTGGGGGAAAAGATTGCTGTCATCGGTGCCAGTCGGACAGATTCCGGCGTTCATGCACTGGGAAATGTAGCGGTGTTTGATACGGAAAGCCGAATCCCCGCAGAGAAGATGAGCTTTGCATTGAATCAGAGACTGCCGGAGGATATTCGGATCCAGAGTTCCTGTGAGGTTCCGCCGGACTGGCATCCAAGGTATTGTAATACAAGAAAAACATATGAATATCGAATACTGAATCGTAAATTTTCGATACCGACCGAACGGCTGTACAGTCATTTCTTTTATTATCCGCTGGATGTGGAGAAGATGCAGCAGGCGGCGGACTATCTGGTGGGAGAGCATGACTTTAAGAGCTTCTGTTCTGCCAGAAGTCAGGTGGAGAATACGGTGCGGACGATTTATTTCCTGCAGGTTATAAAGGAAGGGGATCAGATCCGGATCCGGATTAACGGAAATGGATTCCTCTATAATATGGTTCGGATCATTGTCGGAACGCTGTTAAAGGTCGGAACCGGGATGTACCCGCCGGAGCATATGAAGGAGATTCTGGAGGCGAAAGATCGCCGGATGGCCGGGCCGAAAGCGGAGGCACGCGGGCTTACGCTGATGGAGATCGAATATTTGTAAAGAACCGTCGAAAAGGTAAAAAAACTGTAAAATCACAGGAAATGTGTGGAAAAGTGGCGCATTATCTGTCAAATATACGGAGATTTCCACATAAATATCAACAATTCGTGGATAACTGTAAAAAAAGAATGGCAGTTTCCATGTGGAAAAGCGGATAAAAACGTGATAAAATCAGTGGAAATTTGTTGACACACCAGGCGGAGTGTAATATAATATAAAACTGTGACAAGAAAGATAAATACTTAAGCCAAAGCCCCGGTAATAGTATTATCAGATACATGTTATGTTATTATTTGAAGGAGGAACAACCATGAAGAGTTATATGGCTAGCCCATCAACGATTGAGAGACAGTGGTATGTAGTAGATGCTACAGGACATACATTAGGACGTTTGGCATCTGAGATTGCAAAGGTATTAAGAGGTAAGAATAAGCCTACTTATACACCACATATTGATACAGGTGATTATGTAATCGTAGTAAATGCAGATAAGATTCAGGTAACCGGTAAGAAGATGGATCAGAAGGTTTACTATAATCACTCTGATTATGTAGGCGGTATGAAAGAGACTACATTAAGAGAAAAGATGAACAAGAAACCGGAAGATGTTATTTACTTAGCAGTTAAGGGTATGCTTCCAAAGGGACCTTTAGGACGTGAGATGATCAAGAAGCTTCATGTATATGCCGGTCCAGAGCATGAGCAGGCAGCACAGAAGCCGGTAGCTTTAGAAATCAAGTATTAAGGTAGAAGGAGGACATAACAGTGGCTAAGAAGAAGGATAATAAATTCTACGGAACTGGTAGAAGAAAAAGCAGTATTGCAAGAGTATATTTAGTACCTGGTACAGGTAAGGTTACGATCAATAAGAGAGATATGGACGAGTACTTCGGATTAGAGACCTTAAAGCTGATCGTTAATCAGCCATTCGAGGCTACTTCTACTCAGGGTAAGTTCGATGTATTAGTAAATGTTAAGGGTGGTGGATTCACCGGTCAGGCTGGTGCTATCCGTCATGGTATCGCTAGAGCATTATGCGTAGCAGATCCAGAGTACAGACCGGCACTGAAGAAGGCTGGATTCTTAACTCGTGACCCTCGTATGAAGGAGAGAAAGAAGTACGGCTTAAAGGCAGCTCGTCGTGCTCCACAGTTCTCAAAGAGATAATATTTTTCGAATTATTTATGAAGACAGAAACTTCCTGATTTTTATATCAGGAAGTTTTTTTGAAAATTTCTACTGGTGTAGATTAGAACTATTGTGAAAAGTATATAGAAATAGCAGGAATAAAAGTCTCAATCTTTTAAGGTTGGGACTTTTTTATAGATTAATATATAAAAATCACATAGTTCTATAAAAATATTGACAAATAATGTGAGAACAGATATTATAAAAGTAGAGAAATTTAATGAACAAGGGAGGATATGTGATTATGGAGAAAATGACAGAGAAGAACCGATGGGAGAATCAGTTTAGAATTACGAAGACAATCAAAGAAGAGATAATTCCAACGGGTTATTCAAAGGTGAATCTTCAACGGGTGAATATGCTAAAAAGAGAAATGGAACGGAATGAAGATTTGAAAAAGATGAAAGAAATCTGTGATGAATATTATCGAAATATGATTGATGTTTCGTTGCGATTAGAGCAGGTTCGTACCTTGGGATGGGAGAGCTTGATTCATAAGTACCGTATGCTGAATAAAGATGAAAAGGAAATCAAAGCATTAGAAAAGGAACAAGAGGATTTACGGAAGAAAATTAGTAAAGGATTCGGAGAAAAAAAGGCTTGGGCCGGTGAGCAGTTTATCAAAAAGATACTGCCACAATACTTAATGGATCATTATACAGGAGAGGAGCTGGAGGAAAAATTAAGGATAGTTAAAAAATTTAAAGGATGTACGATGTTTTTAAGTACATTTTTTAAAAATCGAGAGAATATATTTACTGACAAGCCTATCCACACGGCAGTGGGCCATCGTATTACAAGCGAAAATGCAATGTTATTTGCAGCGAATATTAATACCTATGAGAAAATGGAGTTAAATGTAACATTAGAGATCGAAAGACTTCAACGGGAATTTTGGCAGAGAGGTATAAATATATCAGAAATTTTTACGGATGCTTATTATGTAAATGTCTTAACGCAGAAGCAGATTGAAGCATATAACAAGATTTGCGGTGATATAAATCAACATATGAATGAATACTGCCAGAAGCAGAAATTGAAGTTTAGTGAATTTCGAATGCGAGAATTGAAGAAGCAAATACTTGCAGTTGTGGGTGAACATTTTGAAATACCCGAAAAGATAGAGAGCACAAAAGAGGTTTATCGGGAGCTTAATGAATATTATGAATCACTGAAGGAACTGCATGGACAGTTTGAAGAGCTAAAGAGTGTGCAGCTAAAGTATAGTCAAATTTATGTTCAGAAAAAGGGATATGATAGGATCTCAAGATATATAGGTGGACAATGGGATTTGATACAGGAATGTATGAAAAAGGATTGTGCATCCGGTATGAAGGGAACGAAAAAGAACCATGATGCTAAGATAGAAGAGGAGGTTGCGAAAGTAAAATATCAAAGTATTGAACATATTCAAAAGCTAGTTTGTACATACGAAGAAGACAGGGGACACAAGGTAACAGATTATGTCGATGAATTTATTGTGTCGGTCTGTGACTTGTTGGGAGCGGATCATATTATAACAAGAGATGGGGAAAGGATTGAACTGCCGCTACAGTATGAACCGGGGACTGATTTATTAAAGAACGACACTATAAATCAAAGACGACTGTCAGACATAAAGACGATATTGGATTGGCATATGGATATGCTGGAGTGGCTTAAAACATTTTTGATTAATGATTTAGTGATAAAAGATGAAGAGTTTTATATGGCAATAGAGGAATTGAACGAAAGGATGCAATGTGTCATTTCGGTATATAATCGCATCAGAAATTATGTGACACAGAAAGGATACGAACCGGAGAAGATACGTATATGTTTTGATAAGGGAACTATATTAACCGGGTGGACAACGGGTGACAACTATCAGTATAGTGGATTTTTATTGATGCGTAATGACAAGTATTATCTGGGAATTATAAATACAAATGAAAAATCAGTTCGAAAGATACTGGATGGAAATGAAGAATGTAAGGATGAAAACGATTATATCAGGGTAGGATATCATTTAATTAATGATGCATCAAAACAGTTACCGAGAATTTTTGTGATGCCTAAAGCGGGGAAGAAGTCAGAGATTTTAATGAAGGATGAGCAATGCGATTATATCTGGGATGGCTATTGTCACAATAAACATAATGAATCAAAGGAATTTATGCGGGAACTGATTGATTACTATAAACGGAGCATAATGAATTATGATAAATGGGAAGGCTATTGTTTTAAGTTTTCATCCACAGAGTCCTATGATAATATGCAGGACTTTTATAAAGAAGTAAGAGAACAGAGTTATAATATTTCGTTTAGTTATATTAATGAAAATGTGTTGGAACAGTTGGACAAAGACGGAAAGATATATCTGTTTCAGGTGTATAATAAGGACTTTGCTGTAGGAAGCACTGGTACACCGAATCTTCATACGATGTACCTTCAGAATCTATTTAGCTCACAGAATCTGGAACTAAAGCGGCTTAGGTTAGGTGGAAATGCTGAGTTGTTTTATCGACCGGGAACGGAAAAAGATGTTACACATCGGAAGGGCTCTATTTTGGTGGATCGTACCTATGTCAGAGAAGAGAAGGATGGAATAGAGGTGCGGGATACGGTTCCGGAGAAAGAATATTTGGAAATTTATCGCTATTTGAACGGAAAACAAAAAGGTGATTTATCAGAATCAGCGAAGCAGTGGTTGGACAAGGTACATTATCGAGAGGCACCGTGTGATATTATAAAGGATAAACGATATGCACAGGAAAAGTATTTTCTTCATTTTTCAGTAGAGATTAATCCAAATGCAGAAGGACAGACTGCATTAAATGACAATGTGAGAAGATGGTTATCGGAAGAGGAGGATATTCATGTAATAGGAATTGACCGTGGTGAACGAAATCTAATTTATGTATCGCTGATGGATGGAAAGGGTAGAATAAAGGATCAGAAATCTTACAATATTGTGAACTCAGGTAATAAGGAGCCGGTTGATTATTTAGCAAAGCTGAAGGTTCGGGAGAAAGAGAGAGATGAAGCACGGCGAAATTGGAAAGCGATAGGAAAGATAAAAGATATAAAGACGGGATACTTGTCTTATGTCGTTCATGAAATTGTGGAAATGGCAGTGAGAGAGAAAGCGATTATTGTGATGGAAGATTTAAACTATGGGTTTAAACGTGGCCGCTTTAAGGTAGAGAGGCAGGTATATCAAAAGTTTGAAGAAATGCTGATTAATAAATTGAACTATGTAGTTGATAAACAACTTTCGGTGGATGAACCGGGAGGGCTGTTGCGAGGATATCAGTTAGCATTTATTCCAAAAGATAAGAAGTCATCTATGCGACAGAATGGAATAGTATTCTATGTTCCGGCAGGGTATACATCAAAGATTGATCCGACAACGGGATTTGTCAATATATTTAAGTTCCCGCAGTTTGGAAAAGGGGATGATGATGGAAACGGAAAAGACTATGATAAAATTCGAGCGTTTTTTGGAAAGTTTGATGAAATTCGATATGAATGTGATGAAAAGGTAACAGCAGATAATACACGGGAAGTAAAGGAAAGATATCGCTTTGACTTTGACTATAGTAAGTTTGAAACACATCTGGTTCATATGAAAAAAACAAAATGGACAGTGTATGCAGAAGGAGAACGGATCAAAAGAAAGAAAGTGGGAAATTACTGGACAAGTGAGGTGATTTCAGATATTGCATTACGAATGAGTAATACATTGAACATTGCCGGGATCGAGTATAAGGATGGACATAATTTGGTTAACGAGATTTGCGCATTAAGGGGAAAGCAAGCCGGAATTATACTGAATGAGCTCTTAGAAATAATAAGATTAACAGTGCAATTGCGAAACAGTACAACAGAAGGAGATGTTGATGAACGTGACGAAATCATATCGCCGGTTTTAAACGAGAAATATGGGTGTTTTTATCATTCAACAGAATACAAGCAGCAAAATGGGGATGTATTACCTAAGGATGCAGATGCGAATGGGGCGTATTGTATAGGGTTAAAGGGTATATATGAGATCAGGCAGATAAAGAATAAGTGGAAGGAAGATATGACAAAAGGAGAAGGCAAGGCCCTTAATGAGGGGATGAGAATATCACATGACCAATGGTTCGAATTTATCCAGAATATGAATAAGGGTGAGTAGAAAATGGATGATCTTATTTTGATATCAAATTTAAATGATTTTTTATTTTGCCCCGTATCTATATATTTTCACGCCCTGTATGGGCGTGAAGATCATATATTATTTCAGACAAAGGATCAACTAAATGGAACTCATGCGCATAAAGCTGTAGATGAAGGAAATTATTCAACGAAGAAGGATATTATAACAGCTATGGAAGTATATTCTGAGAAGTATGGCGTCGTCGGAAAAATTGATATATACGATACTGAGAGAGCTATGTTGATTGAAAGAAAGAAACATGTAAAAGTGATTTATGACGGATATATATTTCAATTATATGCACAATGCTATGCTATGAGGGAAATGGGGTATGAGGTTTCTGCTATGAGGATTCATAGTATGGATGACAATAAGAATTATGAGATAACTTTGCCGGAGAATGATGTTCATATGAAGGAACGGTTTGAAAAATTGATACAGAATATGCGGGAATTTGAATTTTTTGACTTTGTACAAACAAATGCAGAAAAATGTCTAAGATGTATATATTCAGATGCTTGTAATGGAAAGTTAAGTGATTAGGGGGAAAAATGTTAAACGCAAATGATTTTGGTAAAAAACAAATTGTATTTCTATTTACAAATCAAGGAGATAAATTATCATTTTTAAATGATAACATTGTTGTTAAGGATATAGATGGAAAGATAAAGCATCAGTCTACTTGCTATAGGTTATTTATGATATGTATAGTTGGCAATATATCAATTACAAGTGGGTTGATCCAGAGAAGTAAAAAGTTTGGCTTTTCAATTTGCTTGATGACTACAACATTTAAAGTATATGAGATGATAGGAGCGAAAATGGAGGGGAACACTGTGCTTCGGACACATCAGTATGCATACAGCAACGTTGATATAGGAAGAAAAATTGAACAAAATAAAATTAAAAATCAAGCAACCATGTTAGTACATATTCGTAAAAAGAATGAGTTTGTCAAAGAAGGAATTGAAAATCTGAAGCGACTGGAAAGTAAACTCAATGAACCAATGGACTATTTAGCTATTATGGGAATAGAAGGGAGTGCTGCAAGAGTGTACTTTCCAAGGATGTTTGATAATATTGATTGGAAAGGTAGAAAACCACGAATTAAATCGGATTATGTAAATACAACACTTGATATAGGTTATACAATGCTATTCAATATTGTTGAAGCAATTTTACATGTATATGGATTTGATATTTATTATGGCGTGTTTCATCGATGTTTTTATATGCGTAAATCATTAGTATGTGATTTGATGGAACCCATGCGGCCGATTGTAGACTATACTGTACGTAAAGCGATTAATCTGGGGCAGTGTAAACAAGAAGACTTTGAGCAATGTGATTACCGTTGGTGTTTGAAGTATAAAAAGAATCCGGCATATATTCAGTTTTTAATGGAGGGAATATTAGAATATAAAGAGGATATATTTGTTTATATTCAAAAATACTATAGATATTTTATGAAACAAAAAGGTATAGAGGAAATGCCGGTTTTTCTAATTTAATAGTGCGAGATATAGAGGAGAAGGAAATGATAATAATAAGCTATGATATATCAAATGATAAATTGAGAACACAATTTTCTAAGTATTTGTCAAGATTTGGTCATCGTTTGCAATATTCTGTATTTGAAATTGACAATAGTACAAGAATATTAGATAATATTATATATGATTTAGAAAATAAGTTTGAAAAGAAATTTTCACAGGCAGATAGTGTAATTATTTTTAAACTATCTTCTGGTTGTGAGGTATTAAGATTCGGTTATGCAAAAAACGATGAGAAGGATTTTTTGATTGTTACATAAAATGCAAACCTAAGTCCTAATGTGATTTGAAAAAAAGGTTACTCAACAGATATGTGTACAAAATTAACAAAAATGAAGAATATTAATACGAAAAAATGGATTTCAATTGTGCAATATAACAATGCAACGGTTGAGTAATCATAAGAAAATTTCTACTGTGTAGATTAGAAAGTACAACATATGCTTTTCAGGTTGAGTAATCATAAGAAAATTTCTACTGTGTAGATACTGGATAGGAAAGATGAACGCCAAAGGGTTGAGTAATCATAAGAAAATTTCTACTGTGTAGATCCGAAACCGAACTCAAGCATCAGAGGGTTGAGTAATCATAAGAAAATTTCTACTGTGTAGATTCTGAATATTTCTATCTTTGATAACAGGTTGAGTAATCATAAGAAAATTTCTACTGTGTAGATTTAAACGCCAGTTGGATTCTGGTCTAGTTGAGTAATCATAAGAAAATTTCTACTGTGTAGATAGAAAGACATAACAGACATCATTGGAGTTGAGTAATCATAAGAAAATTTCTACTGTGTAGATAGCCTTGCCCGGATATGCTTCTTCGTTGTTGAGTAATCATAAGAAAATTTCTACTGTGTAGATAGGTTGTGTCGAAAGATCTTACAAAAGGTTGAGTAATCATAAGAAAATTTCTACTGTGTAGATACTATGGGCCGAGCAAATATTTGGTTGGTTGAGTAACCATAAGAAAATTTCTACTGTGTAGATAAGTTATATCGTCGGGAAAGGTCAGAGGTTGAGTAACCATAAGAAAATTTCTACTGTGTAGATTGGTCGGCGTTATAATTACCGCACTAGTTGAGTAACCATAAGAAAATTTCTACTGTGTAGATTTAATCGCTCAAATGTCTAGCAAAAAAGTTGAGTAACCATAAGAAAATTTCTACTGTGTAGATTCTAGGTCAAAAGTAGGTCAAAAGTAGGTCAAAAGTAGGTTGAGTAACCATAAGAAAATTTCTACTGTGTAGATATGTGCTAACATCTAAGGGCATTTCATGTTGAGTAACCATAAGAAAATTTCTACTGTGTAGATCTTCGGCTCTATCCAATACCTCACACAGTTGAGTAACCATAAGAAAATTTCTACTGTGTAGATAGTCCGTTTCGGTTAACCGATGACAGGTTGAGTAACCATAAGAAAATTTCTACTGTGTAGATTTAGTTAATATAATTAAGCATTATGAGTTGAGTAACCATAAGAAAATTTCTACTGTGTAGATTCATCAATCATCCCTTGCAATGCATCGTTGAGTAACCATAAGAAAATTTCTACTGTGTAGATTACCCTCGATATGACGGGACAGGATCCTTGAGTAACCATAAGAAAATTTCTACTGTGTAGATTTAATATGTAATGGCACATTTGTAAACGTTGAGTAACCATAAGAAAATTTCTACTGTGTAGATCCTTACGGAAGGACGCCAACCCGCCCTAGTTGAGTAACCATAAGAAAATTTCTACGTATCAGGTAAATAACTCGCACCTTGAGTAAACACCTCTCGGTTGAGATAATTGAAAAAGATGAAAAAGTTTACAACTTTTTACACTTTTTAAACCGAGGAGGACATTCCGAATGGATACACGTTTAGCAAAACGAAATTACAACATTCAACAATGGAAAAACATCATTCAGGATCGTAACAATACCAATCTGACAAACTCCGGATCTCATCCGATTGCAAGTGAGTTTTTATTTGGATACTATTATATTGGATAGGACGATGAAACAACCTGCAGAATAAGGATAGTGAATTAGTAAAGGAGGCTCTATATGTCAAAGGATTATTCATGTGGCACATTATTAAAACAGATTCATGACATCATGGAAAAGAATGCGAATAATGTTCTCAGAGAACAGGATCTCACAATTTCCCAGTCTGGAGTTCTTGTACTGCTGGATGAAAAAGAAGGAAAAACGGCATCATTTAAAGAACTTGAGAAAGATTTTGGTGTATCACAACCTACCATGGTAGGAATCCTGAATCGTCTGGTGCAAAAGGATCTGGTAGAAGTTCTGACTGATTCCGAAGATAAACGGATAAGGAAGGCACATCTAACTCAAAAAGGAGCAAATAAATGTAAAGAAGGATATAAGCATATGAACTCAGCTGAGGAGCAGCTTCTTAACAGCCTAACTAATGAAGAAAAAAAGGAGTTTAACCGATTGCTTTTGAAGGTTAGAAAATCTTTTAATTAGAATTAAGCGCGCAGAGGCGTGCTTAGTTTTTAAATGTATTAATAGCATACTATTGAATAACAAACGAATAAAATGGAGGAAATTGACATGAAAGAAAAACAAACAGATTCTTTGGAAATTTTTAAGAGTGCACCAATCGGTCAGGCTGTATTGAAAAATACAATTCCTGCCATGGTAGCTATGATGATGGTATTAATCTATAATCTGGCAGATACATTTTTTATAGGACAGACGAAAGATGCTTTCATGATTGCGGCAGTTTCTCTTGTTACCCCGGTATTTCTGCTTTTCATGGCTGTGGGAACTGTATTTGGAATCGGCGGAACCAGTGTGATTTCACGTGCGATGGGTGAAGGACGAAAGGAATACGCGAAAAAGGTATGTTCTTTTTGCATGTGGAGTTGTGTGATTGCGGGTATTGTCATGGTTATCATAATCTTTGCTTTCATGGATTCCATCTTAAAAATGCTGGGAGCAAGTGCTGATACCATGGAGTATGCCAGACAGTACTTGTCTATTGTTACGGTTGCAGGACCTTTTATGTATTTGATCGTCAGATCGTTGGCGTATTTCTGTCAGATCCGGAAGCATTTCAGTACGGCGTGGAATTTCCCCGGATTTTGCTTACTGCCAGCTTTCTGTTTGGTATGTTTTATGTCTTATCAAACGCTTTGCAGGCTATGGGAGCAGCGATTTCTGCGCTTATCATCAATATGAGCAGGCAGGGACTGATCTATATTCCGGTAATCTTTCTTTTGCAGTCAATCATTGGAATGGATGGGCTTCTCTGGGCACAACCGGTTGCAGATATTCTATCCATAGTATTGGTTATTATCCTATACAGGGTCACATTAAAGAATAAAATTCATACACAAGAACCGAAAACAGTTTGATGATTCGGGATTTGTGGATTGACAACCCATATATCGCACACTATAATAGTTCTAAATAGAACGGTTGACAAGGAGGGATAATGTGCATTTTTGGGATAAACATAAAACAATTACTGGCTATTACGAATCGCTTACAAGATCTATTTGTGACAAGTACGATTTGACACAAATGGAATATGATATACTGATGTTTTTGCACGGCAACCCGGAATTCAACACGGCGGCAGATATTGTCAAAATTCGCAAATCAACAAAATCTCATGTTTCAACCTCACTCAAATCGCTTGAAAACAAAGGCTTGATTGAAAAGAAGCAAAGCGAAAACAACAAAAAACACATAGAGATTTTTGTGACCGAAAGTGCAAAATGCATAATTTACGAGGGTATAGATACACAAAAACGGTTTGCCCACGATGTGCTCAAAGGATTTTCGGATGAAGAAATCACAACATTCAAAAATATATTTGAAAAAATCTGCAATAACGCAGAAGATTGTTTGAATAATAAATAACAGAGGAGGTGTTAGTATCTTTAAAGTAAAGAAGAGAACACTGTTGCTGATTGCAGGTATCGTGTGGCTTATTGCCGGATTTAATGTGGCAAGACTCGGTGTACTGTCTTATCTTGAAATAGGTTCCAAATGGTATCTGTTTCTGCTTGCAATAGTAGTATTTTTGCTCTTTGGCACAATGTTTTACAAAATGAGCCAAAAACACACAAAAAGAATTATGGACTATGAAGAATACAGACCGTTTTGGCATTTTTTTGACTTAAAGGCATACATCATTATGGCCTGTATGATGAGCGGAGGTATCGGATTGAGAGCCGCAGGAGTATTCCCTGACATTTTCATTTCATTCTTTTACTCTGGGCTCGGCTGTGCACTTGCATTGGCAGGAGTTATATTTATCAAAAATTATATTGGCTATGAAAAGTTGAAAGAAAAGTTTTGATTATGGCAAACGAAAAAATACAAACCACAAGTTTCTGATAGCGTGGAATCAATTTTTTGACGCAGTAGCTTTTGCTATATTCCGATTAGTTTGGACTAACTAATAATACATTCAGAAGACATAGCTATGAAAATTCTGGTATTCGGTGCCGGTGTGTTCGGCTGCAAGCTTGCAAGGAGGATGCGGAGTTATGCGATAAAACTAATTGGATTTTGATGAGCATTTTAGTATAATTGAGTAAGATAATACGCAAGATAATACGGAAGATCATGGAGAAAAACATATGGAAAATTATAAGCCGCCATTTACAATTAAAACGGTTTTATGGTATCATGACAAAATATATCATAGAGGAATCAGGAACTTTTCGAAAAGGAGAGGAAGGTGTATTTAATGGGTATGAATGCATCTTTATAGCACTACCGGCACAATTTGTTCCGCAATTAATGGGTCAACTTTTTATTTGGATGAAGGAATCAGAAGGACAAGTACATCCACTGATTCTTAGTAGTATATTTCATTATGAGTTTGTATTTATCCACCCCTTTTCTGATGGAAACGGCAGGATGGCACGATTATGGCATACAGCACTTCTTGCGAAATGGAAGCCGATATTTGGATATATTCCGATTGAAAGTCAGATTGAAAAATTTCAGGAGGATTATTATGCGGCGATTGCAAGATGTCATGTGGATGGCGAATCAACATTTTTTATTGAGTTTATGTTAGCACAGATCGACAAAATCTTAGATGAATTTTCAGATCAAGGAAGTTCATGAGCAAACGACAGAGTATGTGAAGAAGCTGCTTGGAATTATGGAATATGATATTCCATATACGAGTAGTGCGCTTATGGAAAGACTGGGATTGAAATCAAAAGAAGGGTTTCGGAGAAATTATTTGAAACCTGCAGTCGATATGAACTTTATTCAAATGACTATTCCGGATAAGCCTAACAGTAGAAATCAAAGGTATATAAAAATCTGACAAATTCGGATTTGTCGAGGTAATGGCACTGCGAGTTGCCGTAGGGTTGATTGAAAATAGAATATATATTTGACATAGATGCGGTTAAATGCTAGTATACTAATAAAGAAGGTGCTACCGATAGACGGTTAGCCCTGATATATTGTTAGTTATAAAAATAACCGCCAAAGTTTACCGGACCAGGGCGGTTATTTTTGTGTCTTATTATTGCTCTTAGATCCAACGGAATAACCAAGAGCAAAGCAAGTAATACATAAGCTGATAATGGCTATAAATAGCTCCGTTGTAAGCATAAGCACAAACCTCCTCAAAAGATTTCCAGAAGTGGATTTCTATGTAAACACAGGCTATAACTCCTGTGGAGAAGGCTAACCGCCTACCGAATAGGGTAGCACTAAATATATTATAACAAACATATGTTCTTGTATCAAGCGTTCAATAGAAATAAAGAAAGATTTGTAAGGATGAATTAATTTCTGTTAGAGCACCTATTGGCGCAATGAATTTGGGAGGTAAATTATGATACGTGAAGACTATATAATGAAACTGGTGAAGGAAATGATACGGACGATGCTGAAGCTGCTCTTTGACATCGATACCGATGAACCATCGGCAGAACTGTTAAATGAGGCTGAGAAGCAGGAGTATGATGCCTTAACGGCACAGATCGATGCGGGAGAGATCAACGAGGCGGAGGATCGGCTGTACGACTGGGTGGAACAGCAGCCGGAGCGGGCAGATCATGAGAATGCCAGATTGCCGATTCTTTTTTATGCCTATCTGAACCAGAAGAGCGAAGACTATCTGGAGGAGCATGACTTCAGCCGCGAGGAAGTGGAACTGGGACTGCGTTCCATCGCAGGAAAAGAAGGACTCATGAGTCTGGCGGAAACCTTTTTGAATCCGTAGTCCCGGACGCATGAGTCACGATTATACCTGAAAGAACTGTACGGCTATGGAGTAGTAGAGCATAGTCGTGCAGATATCTACGACGGTAGAGATTAATGGACCGGCCATAACGGCGGGATCCATATGGATCGCTTTTGCTGCGATTGGCAGCAGACAGCCGATCAGCTTTGAAAGAACAACAGTTGCAATGATCGATAGCGTCAGAACGATCGCCAGCGTTGGATCGTGATAGAAGATCAGGACGCGGGCACCATTGATGACAGCCAGGATCGCACTGACAACCAGAGCGATGCGGAATTCCTTCCACATGACGCGGAGGAAGTCTTTGACATGAATTTCACCCAGAGCCAGGCCGCGAATCATCAGAGCCGAACTCTGGGAACCGCAGTTACCGCCGGTGCCGGTCAGCATAGGCATGAAGGATACCAGAATCGGCAGGGTACTAATGACCTTATCATAGCTGCTGATGATAGATCCTGTGATGGCATTGCTGAGCATCAGGATAATCAGCCAGAAGATCCGGTTCTTTACCTGAGCGAATACACCGGTCTTAAAGTAGGAGTCATCACTCGGTGTCATAGCAGCCATAATGGAGATATCCTCGGTATTCTCTTCCTGAATGACATCCATTGCATCGTCGAAGGTGATGATCCCGACCAGACGTTTTTCCGTATCGACCACCGGCAGAGCCAGAATATCATACTTCTGGAACTGGTGTGCAACGACTTCTTTATCTTCTAATGTATCTACATAGATCAGATTTGTTTCCATGATATCACTGATCAGGGTATCGTCCTGAGCAATCAGCAGATCCTTGACGGATACGATGCCGATCAGTTTACGCGCCTCTGTGACATAGCAGGTATAGATCGTCTCCTTGTTTGGACCGATCTTACGGATTCGGGAGATGGCCTCCTTGACTGTCAGCTTCTGATTGAGATTCACATACTCGATCGTCATCAGAGTACCTGCACTGTCCTCCGGATATTTTAGAATCTGATTGATGGTATTTCGGGACTGTGCATCGCAGTTGCGCAGGATACGGCTGACGACATTCGCCGGCATTTCCTCAATCATATCGACGGTATCATCGATAAAGGTCTGATCCAGCACCTCTCGCAGCTCCTTATCGGAGAAGCCGTTGATCAGATTTCCCTGCATATCGCTGTCCATATAGGAAAAGGTATCGGAAGCCAGTTCCTTTGGCAAAAGCCGATAGAGTAGCAGGACATTTTTTTCTTCAAATTCCGTAAAGAGCAAAGCCAGATCCGCGGGGTTCTCGGAAGCCATGATTTCTCTTAATTTGCTAAACTTTTTCTGATTCAGATTCTCGCTGACCAGTTGAAAAAGGGTCATATCTTCCTCCATGTTGGATCCTCCTTGCTGTGTGTTATGAAAGGTTTATGAAAACTCCCATAAATTTAAAGGTACACGGTTTCGTAAGGTTTGTCAATGAAAAACCAGTGTGTTATACTGGTAAAAACATCAAAGACGGTGTCGGAAGAGATGGCAAAGGAGATGCTGGAAGAATGCCTGTGAAAAAAGTAAATGGTGACAAGAAAGAAGGATCAAGTATGATGTGGTTTATATTGGCACTGTTGTCTGCAGTGTTTGCGGCTCTGACTTCTATCCTGGCAAAGGTCGGAATCGAGAATGTGAATTCGAATCTGGCGACGGCGATACGGACGGTCGTAGTCGTTGTGATGGCATGGGGAATGGTATTTATTACCAACCAGCAGGGCGGTATCGTAGCGATTGACCGGAGAAGCTGGATATTCCTGATTCTGTCGGGACTGGCGACCGGTGCATCCTGGCTGTGCTATTATAAGGCGTTGCAGCTTGGTGAGGCATCCAAAGTCGTTCCGATTGATAAGCTGAGCATAGTCATTACCCTGATTTTGGCATTTGTATTCCTGCATGAGAAGTTCACCGTGAAGTCGGCGGTCGGGGCGGCATTGATAACTGCCGGAACTCTGGTCATAGTACTATAGATAGCAGGTATGCAGTAGATTTTTGAAGCCGATTAGTATATAATAGGCTATCAGAGTATTTGTGGAAACAACGCGTAGCCGGATGTGAGGAGAGCAGAATGGAAGCGTGCGTAGAGAAAAAGAAGGGGATCAGTGGCAGTACGATCAAGATGATCGCGATCATTACGATGCTCATTGATCATGTTGGAGCCGCTATATTGGAGAAACTGATGCTGCAGCGGGCAGCGTTGGAGCCGGGAGTCGGAACCGTAGTCACAGTGAATATGGGCGATTCGGGTATGAGCCTGACTGTGGCGTATTATATTACACGTTGTATTGGAAGAGTCGCATTCCCGCTATTTATATTTTTGCTGGTGGAAGGACTGGAACATACAAGAAATCAGTGGAAGTATTTGATACGCATGGCTATATTTGCGATTGTATCAGAGATTCCGTTTGATATGGCATTTAATCTGTGCAGAGAACAGATCTTTGCGGGACAGTTGTTTGAAATCCACCATCAGAATGTGTTCTTTACTCTGGCGATAGGTCTGCTCACAATCATAGGATTGAAGAAGGTGGAAGAGAGTAAGCTGCCGCCGTTCCCTGCGATGGTGTTTCGGTTCGGGATCCCGATCGCCGGTATGGCACTGGCATGGGTACTTCAGACAGACTATGGGGCTGTCGGGGTACTGGCGATTGTAGTGATGTACCTGTTCCGGAAGAAGAAGGTTCTGGCAAGTGCGATGACCTGTCTGAGTCTTCTGTTAAGCAGTGCAATGGAACTGACGGCATTTATAGCGGTCTGGCCGGTGACAAAGTATAATGGGAGCCGTGGCTGGAAGCTCAAATGGTTGTTCTATCTGTTTTATCCGGCACATCTGCTGATTCTGTGGCTGATCTGTCTGGGTATGGGAATTGCATAGATAGTGTGGAGAACACGAAGAGAGAATCAATGGTAAGGATGAAATGAGGTGCACAGGATGCAGCCAAAGAAAGAAGAACTAAAAAAACGATTTGCCAGACATCGGGAATCGCAGGAGTATCGGGAGGAGTTTAACCGACTGATGGACTTACAGTTTCAGGACTTCATGCAGGAGTTCCTGGACTTTCATACCAGAGTGACACAGGAAATGGTAGAGGAAACGGGGAATCAGAACCCATCCGTAGAGGAACGGGAATGGTACTATCTGTATTACGGCGGAGAGCTTTACTCGGATGTAATAAAGGCACATCAGTGGGGCAGAATGGTAGATATGGCACTGGAGCTGATCGATAAGGAACAGCAGGAATAAGAATTAGGCAGGAAGTATAAGTGAAACAGCAGATAACGAAAAATGCAATAGAGACCGCGTTCCTGAAGCTGTTGAAGGATCGAAACTTTGAGAAGGTGATGGTGAAGGACATTGTAGAGGAATGTGGCCTTACCAGAAATACCTTTTACTATTATTATGAGGATACCTATAATATTCTGGCAGATATTCTGGAACGGGAGATCCGAAGGATGATCGAAGAGATGGAGGCTGGAAGTGGTCTGATTCAGGCGTCCGAGGATATCTTTGAATTCCTGGATGAGAATCCAAAGATTGCCAGACACCTGTTTACTTCATCGAAGAAGGATGATTTATACGGATATATAGGAAGTGCGGTAGATATCGTAGTGCTTCGCTGGATTGAATTATCTGCGGAGGGGAAAGAAGTGACCGATCACGATAAACGGAAGATCGCCAGAATGTGCCGTTATATAGTACAGGGAACGATATCGGAGTGGATAGAGCGTGGTATGAAGTATTCCATAAAGGAAGAAATGGTACAGCTAAAGCAGATGTTAGCAGGTGTATTAGAACAGATGTTGAAAAATAGTAAACAATAATTTATTGCACATATGCGGCCGGATGTATGGTTTTTGTACATCCGGCCATTTTTGTTTCTATTATTTTTCTACATAAATCGTTATATTCATATATGGTAGTTTTTAAAACTACGTCGATTAGACAGTAAATGACGGAAAACACGGAATGTACGATGGAGGAAAGCATGGGAAAAGTGGTTCAGGGATTCCTGCGGGGCGTGATTCAGGCAGGTATGTATCTGGCATATCGTCCGAAGGTGATATATAAGAATCGAGAAGTAGCAGAGCTTATGAAGGACAATGCTCCGGTGGTATTTATCTGTAATCATATGAGCCACAACGATGGAGCTTTGATCGCATCGGTTCTTCATAAGAAGAAGCCGTATTTTCTGATCGCAAAGGACTGGTATGATAAGAAGCAGTTCGGTGTGTTTCTAAAGGCATATGGAAGCGTGCCGGTAGACCGGTCCGGTATGGATACCGGTTGGTATGATGCATGCAGAAAGTTGTTAGAGGCAGGACATTCGATTCTGATCTTCCCGGAGGGAAAGACCTCAAAGGGGGAAATGAATGAGTTTCAGCCGGGCTTTGCGGTATTGGCAGAGAAGACAGGTGCCAGAGTAGTGGAGTGTGCACATATCGGAGAGTATCATGTATTCTTTGGAGAGCGGAAACGGATTATGATCGGTGACAGCTATGCACTGGAATGCCCACGAGAACTTCGAAAGTCTCTGTATGCAAAGCAGGTGGCCGGAGAAGCCAGAGAGCGGATCCGTAAGATGAAAGAAGTTTTGATCTGCCTGAAGGAGCATAAGAAGCTTGATGAGAAGTCTGCATGGGCTGCCGAGGCGATCGAGGGCTATGATAAGGAAACAGACGGACAGACAGCGGAGGCTGCCGCTACGAAGGAGTAGCAGACAGAGAAACAGCGGAATTAAGCACAGTGTGCTTGATGAAGAAGCGTAAGCTTCATATATACAAACAATATGTTATGAGAGAAAGGAAGAAAAACCATGGAAAGAGCAGAAGTAGCAGCAAAGATTAAGGATATGTTAGTAGAGAACTTAAGAATCCCGGCAGAGATGTTAGAGGATGATGCAGAGTTATTCGGTGGCGAGATCGGTCTGGATTCTGTAGATTCATTAGAGATCATCGCAGGTATTGATGATATGTTTGGCGTAAATATGACAGGCGTAGATAAGACAAACTTCAGAGATATTAATTCACTGACAAACTATGTAATGGAAAATGCGGAGGCTTAATTCATGAAGAAACGGTGCGTAATTACCGGACTGGGAATCATATGTCCGGTCGGAAATGATGTTAAGGAAAGCTGGGACAGCATTCAGGCAGGAAAGTCCGGACTGGGTGTTGTAAAGTCTGTAAATACAGAAGGCTGCTATGCCAATCTGGGCGGAGAAGTCTTCTGTGACGATCTCCCGGCACCACAGTATGATCGTTCGGCCAGACTGTGTATCAAGGCGGCTGAGGAAGCCATTGAGGATGCCGGTCTGACAAAGACAGCAGCCGGACAGGCTGGTGTGATCGTAGGCAGCTGTATCGGCGGAGCAGTCAGTATCGATGAATATCTGACCGCACAGAAGGAAGGCAAAGAGGATGACAGCCGGATTCCAAATATGGCAGCTTCCTCCATTGCAAATAATGCAGCCGCATATCTGGGACTGAATGGCGTAACGGCAAATATCGTAAATGCCTGTGCCGCAGGTACTATGAGTATTGCATATGCCTGTGATCTGATTCGTTCAGGCAGTGGTGACATATTCCTGGCCGGTGGTACGGATCCGTTTTCTTCACTGGCGTTTGCAGGCTTCCATGCCCTGCATGCGTTATCAGAAGAACCATGCTCTCCATTAAATCACAGTCATGGTATCACATTGGGCGAAGGCTCTGGTATCCTGGTTGTAGAGGAGTATGAGCATGCAGTTGCCAGAGGAGCAAAGATCTACTGTGAGGTAGCGGGCTATGGTGTAAACTGTGATGCATATCACATCACTGCACCGGATCCTTCCGGAGAAGGTCAGATGGATGTTATCAAGCGGGCACTGAAGTCTGCGGAGGTAGCTCCGGCAGATATTGCCTATGTGAATGCACATGGAACCGGAACGGCAAAGAATGACGAGGCAGAGTTCTTATCTCTGCATACGATCTTTGATGGAACGGATGTATCCGTCAGCTCCACGAAGTCTATGACCGGTCACTGTCTGGGTGCCGCCGGTGCAGTAGAGGCAGTCTTTACCGTAAAGGCAGTGAGCGAGGATATTTTACCTCCGACGATCGGATACTCAGAGGAAGATAAGGTAGCTCTGAAGGAAAAGGCCGGAGATCTGGATTTTGTTGCAAATGACAGCCGGAAGAAAGAGATTCCGATGGCGATGTCAAACTCTTTTGCATTTGGCGGAACCAATGCCAGCATCATCTTTGCAAAGGAAGCAAAGGAGCAGGAAGAAGCAGCGAAGAAGAAGCTGTATATCACCGGTTATGGACAGGTATTGAGCCGGAAGACAGAGGAAGCGGCCAAGGTTGCAACCGTGGAACTGGATATGAAAGACTTCACGGAACGCGGTGTGAAGCTGGGTGTATTCCGGAAGCTGGATAAGTTCAGTCAGTTACAGCTGGTAAGTGGTATCGATGCATTAAAGAGTGCCGGAATCACAGTATCTGAAGAGAATGAGCGACGGATCGGAACGATTATCGGAACCTCTGCCGGACCTGTGACCGAGGTATCGAACTTCCAGAAGAATATCTGCGATAAGGGTGCAACTGCCGGTAGTGCATTTACATTCCCGAATACCGTATACAATGCTGCAGGTGGACATTTCTCCATCTTCACAAAGACCAAGGGCTACTGTGCAACGGTGGCAAACGGCACACAGGCAGGTCTTCAGAGTGTTGCATATGCATGTGATGTCCTGGAAAAAGGAAATGAAGATATCATGCTGGCAGCCGGAACAGACGAGGGTTCTGATATGGTGACCTTCTTCTATGAGCACAGCAAGATCAATGGTGAGAATACATTAGGTGAAGGCAGCTCGACCATTGTATTGGAGACTGCAGACAGTGCCGAGAATCGACAGGCACATAAGTATGCGGAGGTAGCGGGCTATGCCTGTACACATTCTGCCGGAACAGCAGAGTATCCGGAGGCACAGGCTATGAAGGATGCAATCACGAAGGCACTGGAGCGTGCAGGCTATCAGGCAGATGGCATCGAGAATGTCTATGCAGTGATCAGCAATCAGAGTGAAAAGCAGACGAAGGAGCAGGCAGTACTGGCAGAGATCTTTGGTGATAAGAAGGTTCTGGATGTAAGAACAGAGACCGGAGACTGTCGGGCAGCCAGTGCAAATGCACAGTTGGTGACAGCAGCCAATGCAATTGATGACGGCAGTGTGGAGAGCGCACTGGCAGTATCCTATGGCTGCGGTTCTTATACAGCAGTCGTACTGAAGAACTGTTAAGAATCAGACAGGAGGATATACAGATATGAGTACAGCAATTGTAACAGGTGCTTCCCGTGGAATCGGGAAGGCCTGTGCGATAGAGCTTGCAAAAGCGGGCTATGATATAGTAGTGAATTATGTTTCAAATGAGGCGGCAGCACAGGCAGTCGTTCAGGAGATTGAAAGTCTGGGACAGCGGGCACTGGCGATTCAGGCAGATACCGCAGATCTAAAGGCAGTTCAGGCAATGTTCCGTACAGCCGGAAAGGAGTTTGACAGTATCGATGTTCTGGTAAATAATGCCGGAGTTGTAGATGATAAGTATCTTTTGATGCTGCCGGAGGACTCTCTGGAACGCAGCCTGAGCATTAATATCAAGGGATATTTTCATTGTGCACAGAACGCAGCCCTGAAGATGATGCGTAAGAAAAAGGGATGTATCGTGAATATTTCATCGGTAAGCTCGATTGTAGCAATTCCGGGACAGAGTGTGTACAGTGCAACCAAGGGAGCTGTGAATGCAATGACTGCGACACTGGCAAAGGAGCTGGCGCAGTACGGTATCCGTGTAAATGCGGTAGCACCGGGCTTTATTGCTACGGATATGATCGATCAGATTCCGGAGGAGCAGCGGGCAGAGCATCTAAAGACCGTCCCGCTGGGACGCTTTGGTGAAGCGGAAGAGGTTGGAAAGCTGGTACGGACATTATGCTCAGACGATATGGCATATGTGACCGGACAGACGATCGTTATGGATGGAGGACTGAGCCTATGAACCTCTTAGAGATTAATGAACGTATGAGACAAAGACCACCCTTTCAGATGATTGAGCGGGTGACAGAACTGACACCGGGAAAGTCAGCGACAGGGATTAAGTGTGTATCGGTCAATGAACCCTATTTTCAGGGACACATGCCGGGATATCCGATCATGCCGGGCGTTCTGCTGATTGAGACGGCAGCACAGTTGTGTTCACTGGTCATCGAACAGGATGGCGTGGATGACAGCAAGATCTATGTGTTGTTAAAGGTGAAGGACTTTAAGTTTGTAAAGGCTGTGATTCCGGGCGACCGTCTCGAGATCAAGGTAGAGTGTCTGAGAGCAGGAACCGGCTTATATGAGTTCAACGCGGAGATCTTTACAGACGGAAAGCTGAGAGCAAAGGGCGGTATGCTGTTTACAGCGGTAGATAAGGAAAGCGTATTCAGCGAAGAAGCCTGAGGTGAATGGCATGAAAGTATTAGTAATAAACGGAAGCCCAAAGGGTGAGCGTAGTAATACGATGTGGCTGACACATGCATTTGTAGATGGGTTTCCGGATACGGCGGAAGTGAAGTATATAACGCTGCGGGAAAAGGATATTCATCCGTGTATGGGGTGCTTCTCCTGCTGGACAAAAACACCGGGACAGTGTGCGGTAAAGGATGATATGCAGGAGATCTATCAGAATATTCTGGAAGCAGATATTATTATAGAAAGCTTTCCGTTATATTTTGCCGGTATGCCATCCCGCATGCGGATGATGACGGAGCGTTGTCTGTTATTTACCAAGCGTTATGAAGGAAGTCCGGAGGATACGTTCCATTCGATTCTGGAGATGGAGGAACACAGTCTGAAGGATAAGAAGCTGGTTGTAATCTCATCCTGTGGATATGTATCTATGGATACAATGTTTGAAGGGCTGCTAAAGGAGTATGACCTGATATGCGGAGAAGGAAACTTCACAAGCATTTTATGTGCACAGGGAGAACTTCTTCAGGCCGGCAGCCGAACCAGACAGGTAGTGAACTATCTGGAGGAAGTGAAGCAGGCAGGACAGGAATACTATGCGAATGGACAGATTTCAGAGGAGCGTAGTCAGTCGTTAATGAAACAAATGGTATCGCCAAGAACCTTTGAAGTACTGATTAAACGGTATTGGCAGGAAAGAATGTAAAGTAGTGAGAATATGAACAAATATGATATTGTCAAACAGGCAAAAATCTTTAATTTAATTATTTATTCCTTTATGGCAGTCGTTGGCTTATTTCTGTTGTTGTTTACCGGGCTGGGAATCAGACAGGAGATCGTGATCATAGGTGCGTTGTGTATTCTGGTGGGTGGTGCAAAGATGTTGGGATACTTTTCCAATGATCTGTACCGGCTGGCATTTCAGTTCGATTTTGCGGCGGGGCTGTTCCTGTTGATTATAGGCATCCTGTTCCTGATCGTAGGAAACCGGAATCCGCAGGCGATATCCATCACAATCGGAATCTATGTATTTCTGGATGGACTATTGAAGCTTCAGACGGCATTGGATGCAAGGAAGTTCGGGGTTCCGAAGTGGTTCATTATGCTGCTGACAGCCGTGTTGGTAGTTCTGGTAGGGATCGTAGCCTTACTGGCACCATATCTGGATGAGATTCCACAGTTTGTACTGCTGGCAGTTTCATTGATCGTAGACGGACTGGTCAATATATGGATCACTGCTTATACGGTAAGGATTCGGGCAAAGAAGAAGAATCTGGAGGAGCGGTTTGGACTGTCGGAGGATGAAAAAGACCATAAGACGGAATGAAACGATGAAGAATAAAGAAGAGGATAGATACCATATGAATGGGATCTGTCCTTTTTTTCTTGCGTAGAAGAAGAAAAAAAGGTATGATAAGGGGGATGTAAATACAGATATAAGAACGAGGAGGAATACACATGTATAGTTTTGATGAGATCACCAAAGTAGATCCTGAGATTGCGGCTGCGATTCAGGACGAAGTAGGAAGACAGAATAGCCACATCGAGCTGATCGCGTCCGAGAACTTTGTAAGTAAGGCGGTTATGGCAGCTATGGGAAGTCCATTGACCAATAAGTATGCCGAAGGATATCCGGGAAAGCGTTACTATGGTGGCTGTGAATATGTAGATGTAGTTGAGAATCTTGCAATCGAGCGTGCAAAGCAGATCTTTGGCTGTGAATATGTAAATGTACAGCCGCATTCCGGCGCACAGGCAAATATGGCAGCCTTTTTTGCCATTATGAACCCGGGCGATACCTTTATGGGAATGAATCTGGCACATGGCGGACATCTGACACACGGCAGCCCGGTAAATATGTCCGGTAAGTATTTTCATGTGGTTCCTTATGGAGTAAATGATGAGGGCTTTATCGACTATGATGAAGTACTGCGGATCGCAAAGGAGTGCAAGCCAAAGCTGATCGTGGCCGGAGCCAGTGCATATGCCCGTGCGATTGATTTTAAGAGATTCCGTGAGATCGCAGATGAAGTAGGCGCATATCTGATGGTAGATATGGCACACATCGCAGGTCTGGTAGCAGCAGGTCTGCATATGAGCCCGATTCCGTATGCACATGTTACAACAACAACGACGCATAAGACACTGCGTGGGCCGCGTGGTGGTATGATCTTATCCAGCAATGAAGTAAATGAGAAGTTTAACTTCAATAAGGCAGTATTCCCTGGTATTCAGGGCGGTCCTCTGATGCATGTAATAGCAGCAAAGGCTGTATGCCTGAAGGAATGTCTGACACCGGAGTATAAGGAGTATCAGAAGCAGATCGTGAAGAATGCAGCAACTCTGTGTAAGGCACTGCAGGAGAGAGGTTTTAAGATCGTATCCGATGGTACCGATAATCATCTGATGTTGGTAGATCTTCAGAATCTTGAGATGACAGGAAAGGAAGTAGAGAAGCTTCTGGATTCAGTTAATATTACCTGTAATAAGAACACCGTTCCAAATGATCCGAAGTCTCCGTTTGTTACGTCCGGTATTCGTCTGGGTACACCGGCGATCACATCCAGAGGTACGGTAGAGTCCGATATGATCATCATTGCAGATGCGATCCGTGCAGCAGTGATTGATAAGGATAATGCAAAAGCAATGGCACTGGTTAAGGATATTACAGATCGGTACCCATTATATTAATCTGTCAGTTTTATAGGGATGATAATTGAATAAAAGAATGTAAAAAAGTCCAAATTGACCTATTATCATGTCATTTTATTACCTTTAAGACCGGGAGTGGATTTGCTATAATCATCACGATTTGAAACCTGAAAGGTAAGGAGGTAATGAGATGGCAACAGAGGTTATGAAGAAGAATTCGGGAATGAAGGATTTGACTGTGGGAAAACCATTTGCGTGTATCGTGGGATTCTGGATACCGGTATTTCTGGGTACGTTATTCCAGCAGTTTTATAATATGGTAGATACGATGATCGTAGGAAAGTATTTGGGCTTGAATCAATTGGCTGGCGTAGGTGTAACAGGCTCGTTGTCTTTTTTGGTCATCGGGTTCTGTACCGGTATCTGCAGTGGATTTGCGATCCCCGTCGCACAGTCATTTGGTGCAAAGGATGAGCAGGGACTGCGGCGATACGTAACGAACAGTGTATGGTATTGTGCCGCAGTTTCTGTTATTATGACGGTTTTGACCGTTGTTTTGTGCAGACAGATGCTGGTGTGGATGAATACCCCGGATGGTGCTATGCGTTATGCGTATAACTATATCGTCGTGATTTTTGCCGGGATTCCGTTTACCGTTCTTTATAATATGGTATCCGGTATTTTTCGGTCGTTGGGAGACAGTCGTTCACCGGTTGTATTTCTTGTGATTTCCTCTATCTTGAACATTGGATTGGATCTGCTCTTTATTCCGGTATTCGGAATGGATGTAGAGGGAGCCGGTCTGGCAACGATCATTGCACAGGGAGTATCCGGTTTTGCAAGCCTGATCTATCTGGTTCGGAAGTTTGAGATTCTGAAGATGCAGCCCGGAGACTGGAAGCCGGATAAGGCATACCTAAAGACACTGACGATCATTGGTATACCGATGGGGCTGCAGTACTCGATTACGGCGGTTGGTTCGATTATGTTACAGACCGCTGTGAATTCCTTTGGAGAGATCGCAGTGGCAGGTGTAGCTGCATCAAATAAAGTATACTGTCTGCTGACCTGTCCGCTGGAGGCGATGGGAAACACAATGGCAACCTATGCCGGACAGAATATGGGAGCCGGACGGACAGACCGGATCACAAAGGGACTGTATCAGTCGATTCTTGCATGCATGATCGTTTCGGTTATAATGTTGGGTCTGGTATTGCTGTTTGGAAATGAGATGTCGATGCTCTTCATTAATAAAGGTGAAACAGAGGCACTGGAGTATGCATTCCGGTATACGTTACTGTATACGATAGGGTTCCCATTGCTGACTTTGGTTTTGACCGTACGATTTACGATTCAGGGAATGGGCTTTTCGGCATTTGCGATGACCGCAGGAGTTCTGGAGATGGTGGCCAGATGCTTTGTGGCAATCGTACTTCCTACATACTTTGGTTTTACCAGCGTATGTCTGGCAAATGTATGTGCCTGGCTGGCAGCAGATCTATTCCTGGTTCCTGCATTCTTCTTCTGTAGAAGGAAGCTGGAAAGGAAACTGGGAGATCGGCAGCCGGACGGACAGGAAGAGCAGATCGGTTATAAAAAAGGGTATAAGAAGATGCACTTGCGTTCATCTGCAGAATAATTGTATACTAGGGAATAGAAATAAAGGATAACATGTGATGAATGGAGGAGATACCATGAATAGTCCGTACATATCAGAAGATATCGTATATGTAGGCGTAGATGATAAGGAGATTGACCTGTTTGAGAGCCAGTATGTAGTTCCAAACGGAGTATCCTATAACTCCTATCTGATCTTGGATGATCAGATCGCATTGATGGATACCGTAGATGCAAGAAAGACTACGGAGTGGCTGGAGCGAGTCAAGCAGGAGCTGAAGGGAAAAACGCCGGCATATCTGATTTTATCGCATTTGGAGCCGGATCATTCGGGAAGTGTGGAAGCAGTCGCAAAGGCATACCCGGATATGAAACTGGTAGGAAATGCAAAGACCTTTGCCATGCTGCCACAGTTTATCGATCTGGATACTACGGATCGACAGATAGTTGTGATGGAAGGCGATACGCTGTCGCTTGGAAAGCATACGTTACACTTCGTGATGGCACCGATGGTTCATTGGCCGGAGGTTATGGTAGAGTACGAGGAGACGGAAAAGGTGCTGTTTTCTGCGGACGCATTTGGAAAGTTTGGTGCGTTGGATACAGAGGAAGACTGGACATGTGAGGCCAGACGGTACTATTTTAATATCGTAGGAAAGTATGGTGGGCCGGTTACAATCCTGTTAAAAAAGGCAGCAACGCTGGATATACAGACGATTTGTCCGCTGCATGGACCGGTATTAAAAGAGAAGCTGGAATATTATATCGGGAAGTATCAGACCTGGAGCAGCTATGAACCGGAAGATAAGGGAATCCTGATCGCATATGCATCGATTCACGGTAATACAGCACAGGTTGCTCAGAATCTGGCAGAGATCTTAAGAGACAAAGGCGCAGAGAAAGTTGTGGTCAGTGATCTGGCAAGAGAAGATATGGCAGAGGTGATCGAGGATGCTTTCCGCTATGATCGGATGATACTGGCAGCAGCCAGCTATGATGGCGGTGTATTCCCTTGTATGGAGAGCTTTCTGGCACATCTGAAGTCGAAGGCCTATCAGAAGCGTAAGGTAGGACTGGTAGAAAATGGATCCTGGGCGCCGTGTGCAGGACGGATCATGAAGAGCACTCTGGAGAGTATGAAGGATATCACACTGGTAGAACCGTTGGTTACGATCCGGTCTGCGCAGAAGCCGGCGGATGAAGTGCAGTTAAATGCACTGGCAGATGCTATGCTGGCAGAATAGCCGGGAGCACCCGTTAACCGGAAAAGGTTGGGAAGAAGTGATGGCCCAAGGCCTTTCCGGTGGAAATGCTGGAAAAGAATTCCTGAATAAGATCAATGGCAACAGGCTTCGCCTCCTCATAGAGCTGGCGGAGCTTTTTGTTTGTTTCGGCATATTCCGGCTGTGGTTCCGGTGATATAACCATTCCTGCGATGGAGTCATACTTGCCGATCAGACGCAGGAATAGAAAGATGGATTTTTTGAAAAGAGTATTCTTCAGGCGGAGTCCATCATTACATAGAGCCATGAAGCGTAGCGCACTTAGGATCTGCTTGCCGGTAGTATGACCGTAGAACTGCCGGATGACGGATGCATTTTCTTTGGATATATGGATCGATGAGGTGACCAGTGTGTTAAGTGGCAGGTGATCTTCTACGATCAGAAGGCGTTCAAAAGCACCCTCGATCGCACAGTGATGCAGATGGCTGCTGTGTACCATGCGTTCAATATACGGATGGCAGACCAGATCCAGTGCATAATGACACAGAACACCGCACATATAGGCCAGAGAGGCTTCCTTTGTGCGACGGGCACGGATCGTTCTGGCAGCAGCCTGAAAGAACTTGCGGCCCTGCCAGTCGTGGATACTGTAACCTAACTGATTGACATAATTCTTCCGGATCGGATGATAGAAAAATAGGATATCCGGTCCCTGCAGGCCGATATCATATAGTTCCCGATATTTAGACGCACAGTGTTTGGCAGGTTCCGGTAACATGTCAAATAGATCACGTCCAAAACGGGTATGAGCATAAATAGATGGCATATAAGTACTCTCTCTTTCCCTTGCTGATTCCTAAAATTACTATTAATTTCCTGTTAATTTTCCTCAAGAAACATTGTAGGTAGGTTGACTTCTTATGTCAAGCTTGTTATAATATGTTCGTACATTTGTAACAAGTTCGTAACATTTAAGAGCTATTTCGTTAGGAGGAACGTACATAATGATACGCAAGATGATAAGGAATACGGTTCTGTTAGCCGCAGGTGCAGGTATGGTGATCGGTTTGAATGCATATGCTTATACACCGGCGAAGGCAGCAGATGCTTATAAGGATACAGCAGTAGCGGGTATCGATGCAGCGATTGAGCAGTATGTGCTGAATCATCCGGATGCTACAGTTTCTACAGAGGCGGTTGCCAATGATCCATTAGGAGAGGCAACGACCGAGGCAGTTACCGAAGAGGCACCGGTATCAACAGCCAGATATCCGAAGTTTGAGAATAAGCTGATGGCAAATGTCTCTGATTACATGAACATTCGGGCAGAGGCGGATGAAAATTCCGATGTGGTTGGTAAGCTTCCGCATGGAGCCGTAGCAGACGTCCTGGAACAGGGCGATACATGGACAAAGATTGAGTCTGGTTCCGTTACCGGATATGTAAAGAATGAACTCGTTGTATTTGGTGATGATGCCGGAGATTATGCAGAAGCAAATTGTGATAAGATCGCAACAGTAACGACTACAACATTGAAGGTTCGGGAAGAGGCAAATGCAGACAGTACCTGTCTGACGATGATTCCGGAAGGAGAAACCTATGAGGTTCTGGAGACAGCAGACGGATGGACAAAGCTTTTGATTTCCGAAGAGTTTTCCGGATATGTATCAAATGAATTTATAGAGATCGATTATGATTTGGGCAAGGCGATTTCGAAGGAAGAGGAAGAAGCAGAGGCTGCCAGACAGGCAGAGCTGGCAAGACAGGAGCAGGCACAGGCAGCACAGGCAAGTCAGGCGGCATCCCAGCCGGCACCGGCAGCTACACCATCTGCACCGGCAGCAGCCCCGCAGGTAGATACCAGTGTAGTAAGCGGTTCCAGAGCGGATCTGGTAAATTATGCATTACAGTTTGTAGGCAATCCATATGTATATGGTGGCAGCAGCTTGACGAGCGGTACGGACTGTTCCGGCTTTACTATGAGCGTATATCGTCACTTTGGTTATTCCCTGAACCGATCATCCAGAGATCAGATCTATAATGGTACGAATATCGGTATCTATGAGGTTCAGCCGGGAGATCTGTTGTTCTATAACAATGGTGGATCGACCATCGGACATGTAGCGATCTACATCGGTGACGGAAAGATCGTTCATGCCAGCACACCAAAGACCGGTATTATTGTATCGAATGCATATTATCAGACTCCATGTGGAGCAACCAGAATCCTGCCATAGAGAATGGCAAAGGCTGGGTGAGGCACCCTAGTGGAGTGGAAATAAGAATAAAGAAAATCAGAGAAGGACGTCGATAAGAAGTCCTTTTTTGATTTTAAATTAATTGGAACAAAGGTATTGACAAGGAAACTTGTCAATGCTATACTACACACAATGAATGACAAGGAAACTTGTCAAAATGAAAAGAGTTCTTGTCATAGCAATGCAAAGGAGTATGGTATGACAGGAAGGATAGAAAAGAAAGGAGCAGATGGAATGCCACTCTATAATCATTTGAAAGAGTATCGGGCAAGACTGGGCGTGAATCAACAGCAGATGGGTGTGTTATGTGGAACCTCCCGACAGACGATCAGTCAGATCGAACGGGGCGACTATTCCCCATCTGTCAGTCTGGCATTGAAGATCGCTAAGGTGTGCGATGCAAAGGTAGAAGATATATTTGAGTACGAGGAGGAAGAGTTATGAAGGAAGAGATGTTGAAGCAGAAGGAGGAAGAGCTCAGACAACAGGTAGCAGCGGATAAAAAGAAAGGGAAAAAGAGCTTCTGGATATTTTTGATTATCTTAATAGCCGCCTTTTTCATCGGTGGCATCGCAGGGATGATAACGTTGGGATTAAAAGGTGGAGTAGCATTATTACAGGCATATACGGAACAGATTTATAGCATTTGTGCAATCGTAGTACCGGCTGTAATGGTAGTGTTCGATGTTGTCATGACGGTTATCTGTTTTATGCAGTACGGAGGTCTGAAGAAGCGTGTTGCAATCTGGATGGAGCAGGGGGAGGATGAAGAAGAACTGGATCGAATCGAACTTCGGATGAATCAACCGATTGCGTTTACAACGATTGGTATGATTGTAAACTTCTTTCTGGTGGCGGTGAACTGGAAACTGGATAGCTGTATAGAGGAGCCGAGTGTACTCATCAGCAGCATGGTAATGCTGGGGAATCTGGCATTTGTTTTAGGTCTGGTGGTACAGCTTATGATCCAGAATCTGGTGGTCAATCTGGAAAAGCGGTTGAACCCGGAGAAACGGGGAAGTGTGTTCGATCTTAGGTTTCAGGAGGAATGGATCAATAGCTGTGACGAAGCGGAACGATTGATAGAATATCGGGCAGGCTTTCAGGCGTATAAAATCGGGCAGTATGTGTGTATTGGCATGTGGGTGCTATGTATTATGGCACAGTTTGCATTTGATACGGGAGTATTTCCGGTTGCCTGTGTGACAGTCATATGGATAGTGCTGGTGTGTGTATATCTGGCGGAACATATACGGCTGGAACGAAAAAGCCGTGGAATGAGTAAATAGCAGGATTTCATATTAGGATAAGAAAGGAAGCGAATACAATGAATGAAGGGAAGCAGAATCAGATGAGTGGATGGAAACGGACAGGCTGGATCGCACTGGGAGTTGCACCGGTGGTTGCTGTGTTTTTATGGCAGGTGATAGCCAGTGTAGTAGGCATGATTGTGTATGAGGTATATCGGGCTTATCAGGTAGCGGCAGTGGGGGTGACTGAGATTGATAGTGACCAGATTATTGCAGACTTTTTAGATGGAACCGGGATGTCATATAGTATTCTGATGTTTAGTATTTATGTGGGATATTTAATTATCTTTGGACTGTGGTATGGATTTATGTTTGTGCGGAAGCAAAGAACCGGAAGCTGGAAGCAGGTATGGAAGCCACAGAGGATTCTGGGAATTATTGGCTGCGGAATTGCACTGCAACTGTTCCTGTCTATGGCGTTGACCGTGATTCTTCCGCTCTTGCCAAAGCTGCAGGAACAGTATGCGAGGCTGATGGATACTCTGGGAAGTGATTCTGTATTCATGATGGTATGCGTCTGCTTGCTGGCTCCGATAGCGGAGGAACTGATTTTTCGAGGGCTTTCCCTGCGGATTTTTCGGAAAGCAATTCCGTGGCAGGCGGCTGTAATCGCACAGGCACTTCTGTTCGGTATCTACCATATGAATCTGGTGCAGGGAGTTTATGCAACGCTTCTGGGGCTGATTCTGGGCTATACGGCATACCGTTATGGTTCTGTTCTGCCGGGCATGCTGTTACATATTGTGATTAATTCATCAAGCTATGGATTGAATTTTATATTGCCGGCTTCGATCGAGGACAGTCTTCCGGGACAGATCATAGCAGGTGGCATAGGAATGGTAGCAGCCATCGGTTGCCTGCTCCTGTATGTAAGAGGCGTTAAACCGGCAGGATCTGTGAAAAGTACTGCAACCAATTAGTACCGAGCAGCTGTCTTAGCTCTGCTTCTGATATGCCGCGTTCCATAAGACGGGCGGTTAGGAGCAGAGCTTCTTCATGATTTTCCAGACAGTCTTCTTTTTCAATGAGATCCGTCTGATCTCGACCTCTGGTATAAGAATCACATAAATCGAACCCAAAACCAATGTGTGAAAAACCAATGAAATGACTGATATACAGGATATGCTCACACATTTTATCAAGGGGATTACATCCATCGGAACCTACAATATATTTGTTCGCATTGATGCCGAGGATGCCGGATTGACAGGCCAGAGACTTTAGCTGAGCATCGGTCAGATTCCGGTAGTTTGGATGAATCGTCCAGGAATTAGAGTGAGTCGCTATAAATGGAAGAAAAATATTGCTTCTGTTTATGTGATTACATAAATCATCATATCCTTCATTGTTCAAATGGCTGATATCGATAAACATGGAATGTTTCATCAGGCAATCTAAGGCCTGATAGCCCAAAGTGGTGATAGTGCCCGGAATATCTGTAAAGTTTGCGGCGGTACAGCAGCCGGTTGCTAAGAGATTCTGACGACTCCAGGTAAGACTGGCACCGCGTACACCAAGTTTGTATAATGCATCGATTTTTGTGATATCATCGCCGACGCAGTCCAAACCCTCCATATATAGCAGAATTCCGATTTTTTTCTTTGTTAAGACCGGTTCAAGGTCCTTTTTACTCGTTACCAGAATCAGATCATCTGGCAGGGTGCAAATTTCTTCCTTTATAATAGTAATTTGTTCCAGGGCAACCTGATACCCCTGTTCCCAACAGAGTTCACCGGTGTTCCAATAGTGTTGCCATAGGGCAGCCGATGAGGATCCGCCGGCTGTGGATGCTGACATGGTGGATCGTGATTGGTTCGATGGAAAGAAAACATGGTTTTCGATGTAGATTGAAGAAACGATGAGCTGAATGCCGGCCTGTCTCCAGTGTGGTAGATAGAGTCGTCGGATGACATCCGTTTCACCATGCTGATGCCGCAGTCGGAGCTCGCCTGCCAGATCATTGTGTGCATCGACAACCGGAACCTGTCGATGAAGTTCTTTTGCCTGCTCCAGATATGAATTCATAAGGAACACCTCTCTTTCATAGGAATAGTATATCGTATGTTGCGAACGAGTAGAAGTGTGAATATAAGATTGGCGATGGGAGATAGAAAAGAAATGAAGAGAATTGTAATAGCGGGGAAAAAGAATCAGATCGCAAATTATAAGCAGGCAGTTAAGCAGGCAGGAGCAGAGGGGATCGGACTCTTCGAAGAAGAATGGACGAACGTAGTTCAGATGGATGGACTGTTACTGCCCGGTGGCGGTGATATTGCACCGGAGTACTTCGGACAGAAGAATCAGGGATCCAGGCAGATGGATCCGGTACTGGATGCTCTTCAGCTAAAGCTGTTGGAAATATACTGTAAACAGAAAAAGCCGGTACTGGGAATCTGCAAGGGGATGCAGATCATAAATGTGTTCTTTGGCGGAACGATACAGCAGCATTTACAGACGGCGGATCAGCATGAATACCGGGAGAGGGATCAGCATCATATGACGATCGCACAGGAGGGATCGATTTTAAGTCAGCTATATGGTTTGCGTTTTCCGGTGAACTCTGCCCATCATCAGGGGCTGGATCGAATCGGAGAGGGACTGCTTCCGATTCAATATGCACAGGATCAGGTCGTGGAAGGAATGGTTCATGAAGAACTTCCGATCCTTGGAGTTCAGTGGCACCCGGAACGTATGCTCGGAACACAGGGAGCGTGTAAGCATGGTGAGCGGATATTCGAATATTGGCTGTCGCAGTGTTCCCTCCATTGATTTTCAACTGTCAGATGTGCTACAATGACACCATAAGTATACATTAGGAGGATAATGCGTTGATTAGCAGATTAGTAAACAAGATTGAACAGTTACATGCCCCGATTGTGGTAGGTCTGGACCCGATGTTGTCCTACGTGCCGGAGCACATTCAGAAACGGGCATTTGAGGAATATGGCGAGACTTTGAAGGGTGCCGCTGAGGCTATCTGGCAGTTTAATAAGGCAATCGTAGATGCTACCTGTGATCTGATTCCGGCAGTAAAGCCGCAGATTGCTATGTATGAACAGTTCGGCGTGGAAGGAGTTCTGGCATTCCAGAAGACCGTAGAGTACTGTAAGAGCAAGGATCTGGTTGTGATCGGTGATATTAAGCGTGGTGATATCGGTTCTACCTCTGAGGCATATGCAGTCGGACATCTGGGCAAGGTTCAGGTTGGCAGTCAGGTATATGCCGGCTTTGACGAAGACTTTGCAACGGTGAATCCATATCTTGGTTCGGATGGAGTGAAGCCGTTCTTAAAGGTATGTAATGAATGTGACAAGGGTATCTTTGTGCTGGTGAAGACCTCGAATCCGTCTTCCGGTGAATTCCAGGATCAGAAGATTGACGGAACTCCGCTGTATGAGCTGGTAGGCAGGAAGGTAGCTGAGTGGGGCGAAGAGAGCATGGACGGAGCATACAGCAATGTAGGCTGTGTAGTCGGTGCAACGTATCCTGAGATGGGTAAGGTGCTTCGGAAGCTGATGCCAAAGACCTATATTCTGGTGCCGGGATATGGAGCACAGGGTGGTAAGGCAGCCGATCTGGTTCATTACTTCAACGCGGACGGACTGGGTGCTATCGTAAATTCATCCAGAGGGATCATTGCAGCATATAAGCAGGAGAAGTATCAGAAGTATGGTGCAGAGAATTTCTCAGATGCTTCCCGTCAGGCAGTGATTGATATGCGGGAGGATATTAACGGAGCATTAGGCAGATAAAAAGGTACGAAGGAGAGAAGGATATGTCCACAGTCAAGATAACGGCTACGGTGATTCATCAGGAACCGATCGGAACCGGAATATATAGCATGCAGTTACAGGCAGATGCAATCGCGAAGCAGGCGCAGGCCGGACAGTTTGTGAATCTGTATAGTAAAGACGGATCCAGACTGCTTCCGAGACCGATCAGTCTGTGTGAAATCGATGCCCAGTCGGGAACACTCCGGCTGGTGTATCGAACAGCCGGAAAGGGAACGGAGGAGTTCTCCCATTTACGGGCGGATGACCGAATTGATATTATGGGACCATTGGGAAATGGATTTACAAAGAAGCCGGGAACCGCAGTCCTCATGGGTGGTGGTATCGGAATTCCGCCGATGCTGCAGTTAGCAAAGGAACTTTCGGCTATGGGAGTAACGGTACAGGCTGTACTGGGATATCGTGATGAGACATTTCTGGATGATGCATTTGCTCCATATGCCGATGTATTCTATGCCAGCGAGGATGGAACGCATGGTGTGAAGGGAAATGTCATGGATGCATTGCGGGAATATGGAATCACGGGAGATACAATCTATGCCTGTGGACCGACACCGATGCTGCGTGCGATCCAGAGCTATGCATTGGAGCAGGGTATCGAAGCACAGCTATCACTGGAAGAGAAGATGGCATGCGGAATCGGAGCCTGCCTGGCATGTGTATGCAAGTCAAAGGAGAAGGATCATCATACCAATGTACATAACAAACGGATCTGCAAGGATGGTCCGGTATTCTTAGCCGGGGAGGTGGAATTCTAATGAATACATCTGTAAATATAGCAGGAGTTATCTGGAAGAATCCGGTAACGGTAGCATCCGGAACTTTTGGCTCCGGAGCCGAGTATAGCGAGCTGGTAGATCTGAATGAACTGGGAGCGGTTACCACAAAGGGGGTTGCCAATGTTCCGTGGCCGGGGAATCCGACACCGAGAATTGCTGAGACCTATGGTGGTATGATTAATGCAGTTGGCCTGCAGAATCCGGGTATTGACCTGTTTGCAAAGCGGGATATTCCGTTCTTAAAGCAGTATGATACCAGAATCATTGTAAATGTATGTGGAAAGTCAGAGGCAGACTATGTGGAAGTTGTTGAGCGTCTGGCAGAAGAACCGGTAGATATGCTGGAAATCAATGTATCCTGCCCGAATGTAAAGGAGGGCGGTATCGCCTTTGGACAGAATCCGGAAGCTCTTTATGGTATTACAAAGGCAGTAAAGGCTGTGGCAAAGCAGCCGATCATTATGAAGCTGAGCCCAAATGTAACGGATATTACAGAGATGGCAAGGGCGGCTGAGGCAGCAGGGGCGGATGCATTATCGCTGATCAATACGATAACCGGTATGAAGATTGACATTCACAGACGGACATTTGCAGTCGCAAATAAGACAGGTGGACTGTCCGGTCCTGCGATTAAACCGGTTGCTGTCCGTATGGTATATCAGGTGGCACATGCGGTACAGATTCCGATCATTGGTATGGGCGGTATCTGTACAGGAGAAGATGCCATCGAGTTTATCATGGCCGGTGCAACGGCTGTATCGGTTGGCACAGCCACTTTCCACGACCCAATGGCATCTTTAAAGGTTGTTCAGGGGATCCGGGACTATATGGAACGCTATGGAGTCGAGGATGTTAATGAACTGCGGGGAATCGTGGAATAACGGTTATGGTGATGAAAAGTAAGACAATACAAACAGTTTCGATAGCGGTGTGTGACGATGATGAAGAACTGCTCAGACAAATGGAAATGGTGCTGCGGCAGGTGTCGGAACCGTCAGATATTAAGCTGTATTCATCGGCAGAGCGGCTGTTGAAAGAACTTTCATGCGGAAAAGACGGACGGGAAGAGGTTTCGAAACATTGGGTTATATTTTCTGATATTGAAATGCCGGCAATGGATGGAATCGAGCTGGGGAAACGGTTACGGGAGGTATGTCCGGACAGTGTTCTGATCTTTACAACCTCACATCCGGAGTATGCGATTCATGGTTACGAAGCAAGGGCCTTCCGCTATCTCTTAAAGCCGGTATCGGCAGAGACTGTGCAGAGGGTGTTGACAGATGTGCAGAAAGAATGGAATCGCCATCGGAAGCAGATACTGCAGATGGAGGACACCGGACGGCAATTGGATCTGGATGATATTCTGTACATGAGTGCAGAAGACAAATATACGATGCTTTATACGCAGCAGGAGCGTCTGATTGACCGAACCAGTCTGCAGGAGCTGGAAGGTATGCTGGAGAACTGTGGCTTTTATCGGATTCATAGAAAGTATCTGGTAAATCTGCGATACCACAGAAGTATGTCGAAGGGAATGTTACAGCTAAGCAATGGTCAGGAGCTTCCGGTTAGTCGAAGACGGGAGACCGGCTATCGGGAGGCTCTTAGAAAATGGATGGAAAGGGAACTACTATAAGATGGCTGATTGGCTGGCAACGATATTCATTATTTTTGAAAATGCAGTTTCAATCCTTACGGTGTTTCTGATTCAGCAGATATTCTTTGGAGTAAAACGATGTTCCCGATGGTGGCAGTATTTGATTTTGCTGGGTGGCACAATGGCATACAATGGGATTCTGCTGGTGATTCCGGGAAATACGGATATGTGGCAGACCTGGATGCTGATTCTGCTTCCGGTGATACTGGGTGTGATATTTGCGGAGAAACAGAGATGGAGATCCGGGCTGGAAGGTGCACTGGCAGTACTGTTGTATGGCTGGTATGGTATACTGATTCAGATGCTGGAGTCTTTGTTTGGACTGGAGCGATATGTCTGGTTGATCGGAACGCAGAGGGAGTCTGCTTTGAGTCTGATTATGTATGCACTGCTGTTGGCAGGACTGTTTGGAGTCGTGTGGAAGGGGCTGCGAAAGGGACTGAGTCTGCGGACCAGTGCAGGAGAAGATGTTATATTCTGTATCATGGGGATTCTGTCCCCGGTATTTACACAGGGGATTACGTATATTAATGAAAATGTAGGTGGCGGAATCTATTCTGTGGCCTGGGTGATTTTCATACTTGTTTTGAACGTTGGTATCTTTGCGGGGATTGTTTACCGGAAGATGGCAAACTATTATCGGGAAGTATCGGAGAACTATCGACGGAGCTTCGATACGGAGTATCAGTACTTTCGGGATTACAAGAAGAATCAGAGTGATCTGGTCCGGTTCCGGCACGACTGGAGAAATCATATGCTGGTGCTGCAGGGACTGCTGGATCAGGGGCAGTATGAGAAGGCACAGGCATATTTTCATACGATATCGGAAAAGAGTGGAATCGCAGCAGGTAAGGTGTTGACTGGAAATGAAGTTGCGGATATCCTGTTGAACGCCAAGGAACAGCAGATGGAGCAGAATCAGATCGCACTGCATATGCATGGAAGTCTGGAGGGTCTTTCCAGACTGGAAGTGTCGGACTGTAGTATTTTGCTGGCAAACCTGCTTGATAATGCGATTGAGGCAAACGAAAAATATACGGGAGAGCGTTATATCGAGATACAGGCGGTTGAATTGCCCGGAACATTGGTTTTATCGATTGAGAATCCAATAGCGGAGCCGGTACAGAAAAGAGGAGAACAGCTGCTTACCAGCAAGGCCGACAAGGACCGGCATGGAATCGGAACACAAAATGTCCGGGAGATTGTGGAGCGGTATGGCGGAGACTATCAGATCCGGGTATCGGATCAGGTGTTTGCGGTACAGATTCTTCTTCCATTAGCATAAATAGAAAATCGACGAGGCTTAGTCAGCCTCGTCGATGATACGTTTTACTTCATTTGTATGTTCCTTACACAGAGCCAGAAGCTGACTGTCATCGGATTCTGCTCCGGTGGTGTCTCCAAATAAGGCAATGTAATAGATGTATCCATTCTTTTCATATACCTCACTGGCTTTTACCTGAACCGCATTTGTCGGATACTGCAGAGCTTCATTTTGCTCGTAGTCCAGATACTGGTTCAGTGCATCCAGGACAGCTTGTTCCTGTCCCTGCTTTGGCTGTACGATCATGAGCATATCAGACTGGACGGAAATCATAGGCATTTCACAAAAGTAGTCTTCATACATATCCGGGCTCAGTCCGAAGAGCGACTCCAGAGTGTCGGCGTCGACAGCCATATCCGGGTAGTAATCAAACGATATGGAAGACTTGATAAGCTCTGCCATCTCGCTGACGGAGTGGGAGTTCCCGGAGGAGCTGCCTGCACCACAGCCGCTGAGCAGCAGGGCAATCAGTGCCACAAGAGGTAGTATACGGGTTGCGAATGTTCGAATCTTCATAAGAACCTCCTAATATTTCTTTTGTATATAGTATAACAGATAAAAGAAAAAATAAAAGCATGAAACACCACTGATTTGTTGGTTGAAAAGAAAAGTATGGGATGATATACTAATTGCGTATATCTATGCTAAATGGTGAATGAATATAGAATGAAATGGTTTAATATAAGGAGGATACAGCAGGATGGAGCAGTACAAACAGGAATTTATAGAATTTATGGTTGAGAGTGAAGTATTGAAGTTCGGTGATTTCACACTGAAGAGTGGAAGAAAGTCACCATTCTTTATGAATGCCGGTGCATATGTAACAGGTACACAGTTAATGCGTCTGGGGGAATATTATGCGAAAGCCATCCATGAAACCTATGGAGATGACTTTGATGTTTTATTTGGACCGGCCTATAAGGGTATTCCGATCAGCGTAGTAACGGCAGTGGCTTATGCAAAGCTGTATGGAAAAGAGATACGTTACTGTTCCGATCGTAAGGAAGAGAAGGATCATGGTGCAGATAAGGGAAGCTTTCTGGGAAGCAAGCTGAAGGATGGAGACCGGGTAATCATGATCGAGGATGTAACAACCTCCGGAAAGTCTATGGAGGAGACGGTGCCAAAGGTAAGAGGTGCCGCAAATGTGACGATTATCGGTCTGATGGTATCTCTGAACCGGATGGAAGTCGGCATGGGCGGAAAGGTAAGTGCACTGGAAGAGATCAAAGAGACCTATGGCTTTGATACAAATGCGATCGTATCTATGGCTGATGTTGTAGAATGTCTGTATAATAAGTCTTGCAACGGAAAGATCGTCATTGATGATACCCTGAAGGCTGCAATAGATGCATATTATGAAAAGTATGGCGTAAAATAGGAGGGAGCAGTATGGAAGAGAGTACTTATAAGACAATGGCAAATTCCGGGATTGCGAATCTGGTATTGGGGATCGTAGCGATCTGTTCCGGGATTGCAATCGGTGTATTGATGATTGTAAATGGTGCAAAGTTGATCAAGTCGAAGTCAAGACTTACATTTTAGAAAACGATGGAGTCGGACTGGTATAAAGATATATGAGTAAGAATAAGAAAATGGATAGCAGGAAGAAATTTCGAGTGCTATGTTTGATCCTGTTTTGGATCTATGTAGTGGCAATCATCTATTTTCTGCTATTAAGTGATATGTATGGAAGGACAGAAGGGTATTCGGATTATCGCTATAATCTGATTCCGCTTCTGGAGATCCGTCGATTTATACATAGTGCGCTGAATGGGGGAAGCATTAGCTATGTGGATATCTTTGTAAACCTGGTGGGAAATGTAGTTGCATTTATTCCGTTTGGAGCATTGATTCGATGGGTAAGAAATCAGAAGACGGGATTCTTTACTGCGGTATTGTACACGTTTTTATTTAGTCTGTGTATAGAAGTGAGCCAGCTGCTTACCAGAGTCGGAGTCTTTGATGTGGATGATCTATTACTAAATACGCTGGGAGGAGCGATTGGCTATGGATGCTATCGACTGCTTCGGGCGATAGACAGGAGGCGGTATCAGAATGGCAAGAAGAAGTCATAGACCGTATAAGTTTCAGGATATTCATCATTCTGTAGACGGGCTGGTTGCTACAGGCCTTGGGATTCTGTCCATTTTGATGCTGGTTGGGGAAATGATTATGACCGTGCAGAGCAGAGGACAGGTCGGTGGTATAGCCGGTTATATGGGTGTGATTGCTTTTTGTTCAACGGTTGTAGGACTGATATTTTCAATCCTGAGCTGGAAGGACGAGGAGACCATGGATACCTTTAAGCGGATAGGTACCTTTATGAATATTATTTTGATTCTGTTGAACCTGGTGATCATTCTGCTGGGAATATTTGCAGGATAGGCAGGCAGATGCGGGACAGGTCAGCATGAGGAAAGGCGGAATAGAAACAGTATGGATTATAGAGAAGCATTTGCAGAAGAGAATGCGGAAGTAAAAGAACGGTACGAACTGGCACTGGAGCGGATTCAGAGTATTCGACAGGAGGAGACAGTGCAGGAACCGTTCTTATCCTATTTCCGACAGGCAGCAGAGATAGTAGAAGCAGCGGATAAACAGCGGGATCTGGATATCCGCCGTTGTATGCAGTATACAGAAAAAGTGTTGGAAAGACAGAATCTGGCATTTTATGAAGAACTTTTGCCGGAACAGTATGAACACAGCTATGCGAATCCACAGTATGCGGTTCGGGTACTGGGTGAGGCATATGGCGCGATGCTTAGCTTTTTATATACGGAGCTTCGAGGGTGTCAGATCTATGCCAGAGAGTCCCGGATGCAGGAAATGACGATCTTTATGGAGCTTTTGATCGAGATCTATAATCTGTTTGAAGATGCGGCTTCATTGACAACCGCCCGGCTTCAGAAGGTGTTGTATTACTTTTATTATGACTATTGTGATGTGCTGGTTCCTGCCAGAGTACGGGAGCAGTATGATCCGGCACTCGATTATTATACACGGATCGTAGAAGAGGCAGATCTGACCGACATGCGTTATCTGTATGCCTATGGAGACTATATCTCTGAAAATGAGAAAAAGACGGCAACGTTTATGAATGGACTGCCGCAGGAGGAGATTGAAGCACTGGCATTTACCTATACTGATGGATACCGCGAGGGCTTCGAGATTGCCGGGATTGATCTGTCAAAGAAAAAATATGTGAATCTGCACTATGCAATCGGACAGGAACGGATGATCCGGGCAGCGATCCGACAGTTCCGGGAGCTGGGACTGGAGCCGGTGATTTATCGGCCGGCAGTCAGCCGTATTAACCGTAAGCAGACGCGGAGAAATGGTGTGACAGCGACATCTCCGAATCGTCAGTATGAGTATGATCATCGGCAGGATGATGGCATTTATCTGGATCGAAACTTCATGGAGCGGAAGCTGGAGGTGCTGACGAAAGCGTATGAGGAGCAGAAGGCACTGGTTCGGGATTATGCAGGACCGGCGGTGGTCGAAACCTTTGGTGAAATTCCGTTTGAACCACAGCAGAAGCCGGAGGCGGTCACACTGAACCCAAAGCAGCAGGAGCTGACCGTAGAGGATGCAACGCAGTCTGCCCGGATTGTGAACCGATATGTAAACCGGGAGGAATACAGCTTTACAATCATCGCTTACCCGACACCGGAGATTGGTGCGGAGTTTGAGGATATCTTCCGGGAAACCGTAAAGGTAAATACACTGGATAAGAAGCTGTACCGGCAGATTCAGGAGGTTTTGATAAATGAACTGAATGAGGCAGAGAGCGTGCATGTTCTGGGTGTCGGAAAGAATCGTACGGATATCCGGGTTATGATGCATGAACTGGAGCATCCGGAACGGGAAACGAACTTTGAAAACTGTCTGGCAGATGTGAATATCCCGGTAGGGGAGGTGTTTACATCCCCGAAGCTGAGCGGCACGCAGGGCTGCCTGAATGTAAGTGAAGTATATCTAAACGGTCTGCGGTTTGTAGATCTGGAGCTTCAGTTTCGGGATGGTATGGTGGCTGCGTATACCTGCAGGAACTTTGAAACGGAAGAAGAAAATCAGCGGTTTGTAAAAGAGAATCTGCTGCTGAACCGGGATACACTTCCAATCGGTGAATTTGCAATCGGCACGAATACCACGGCCTATGTGATGGCAAATAAGTATGATATCGTTTATAAGCTGCCGATTCTGATCGTAGAGAAAATGGGACCGCATTTTGCCGTAGGAGATACCTGTTACAGTCACAGCGAAGAGAATCGCCTGTATAATCCGGATGGCAAAGAGATCGTGGCAAAGGATAATGAGCGTTCAATCCTGAGAAAGGAATCAGAGGAGAAGGCATACTTTAACTGCCATACGGATATTACGATTCCTTATGAGGAGATCGGTTCGATTACTTCGGTGCATAAAGACGGAACGGAAGTTGTGGTTATGGAGAACGGACGATTTGTCCTTCCGGGTACCGAGGAGCTGAACCGTCCGCTGGAGAAATTATAAAAAAACAGTTGACTTATGACCGGAAAGCGATTATACTATATACGTTGTTTATGAAAAGAAAGCAGAGTATCCGCTCTCACCTTAGCACATGGGTGTCTTGGGTTAATAAAAAGTAGATGAAACATGAACTTTTTATGAGTGGATAGCTATGCTATCCACTTTTCTTGTAGTTATGATTATTTGGAGGTGTACGACTATTAGCGATTTAATGATTAACGAACAGATCAGAGATAAAGAAGTGCGTGTCATCGGTGAGGATGGAGAGCAGTTGGGAATTATGTCTTCGAAGGATGCTTTGAAGATGGCCAGAGAAGCAGAATTAGACCTGGTGAAGATTGCTCCGACAGCAAAACCGCCAGTATGCAAGATTGTGGATTATGGTAAGTACCGCTATGAGCAGATGCGGAAGGAAAAGGAAGCAAAGAAGAAGCAGAAGACCATTGATATTAAAGAGATTCGTTTCTCTCCAAACATTGATACGAATGACTTGAATACAAAGGTCAATCAGGCAAGAAAGTTCTTAACAAAGGGCGATAAGGTAAAGGTATCGATTCGGTTCCGGGGAAGAGAACTGGCACATACCGAGATCGGTATTGATATTCTGAATGACTTCGCAGCAAAGCTGGAGGATGTAGCAGTTATTGAGAAGCCGGCCAAGGTCGAAGGAAGAAGTATGGTAATGTTTTTAGCTGAAAAACGTTAAATTCAAAATAGACGATAGATATTAAGGAGGAAGTAACATGTCAAAATTAAAGACAAAGAAGGCTGCAGCAAAGCGTTTCAAGGTAACCGGAACTGGTAAGCTGAAGAGAATGAAGGCTTATAAGAGCCATATCTTAACAAAGAAGACCACTAAGAGAAAGAGAAATCTTAGAAAAGCAACTATAACAGATGCAACCAATGTTAAGAACATGAAGAAGATTTTACCATATATGTAGGATAGGAGGAAGCGACGATGGCAAGAATTAAAGGTGGCTTAAACGCTAAGAAGAAGCACAATCGAGTATTAAAGCTTGCAAAGGGCTACAAGGGAGCCAGATCTAAGCAGTATAGAGTAGCAAAGCAGTCTGTAATGAGAGGTTTAACAACCGCATATGCAGGACGGAAACAGAAGAAGAGACAGTTCAGACAGTTATGGATCGCTCGTATCAACGCAGCTGCCAGAATGAACGGTATCTCTTACAGCAAGCTGATGCATGGTCTGAAGGTAGCAGGCGTAGATATCAATCGTAAGATGTTATCTGAGATGGCTATCAGTGATGCAGATGGATTTGCAAAGTTAGTAGATGTAGCTAAGGCAAATATCTAAATCGAATATTTGATACAGAAAGATTCTCAGAACTTTTGTTCTGGGAATTTTTTTGTTTTAGTAGCCTTTTGACCGGGTAGTATAGTATACTGGACTTAGCAACAAAGGACACAGATACAAAAGCACAGGTACAGGAACGCGAATAGATGGAGGAATGCATATGAGACGGACAGGAGCAGTAAGAAGAATCGGATTAGCAGTTATGTTGTCTGGAGTGCTGGGGATGACCGGATGTCAGAATCCTTTGATATTTACGGGGACAGGTATACATGGAAGCCCGGTGGAAGGAACCGGAACGGAGACGACAGTAGAGGTTCTTCCGGAGAATCGGCAGTTGGAGAAGCTGTCTACCCATGGACATGTTCTGATTGTAGAAGAAGGCGAGGAACGGGCAATCGAGGTTGTATTGACTCCGGATACAGCCAGTCTCTATCGACTTACATATGAGTCCGGAGATCCGACGGTCTGTACCGTGCGGCAGGATGGAGTTGTAAGCGGAATCTCGGAGGGTGAGACACAGATAAAGATACAGGATAGTATCAGTGGACTCCGGACGGAGATTAAGATCCAAGTGAAGAAGGAGATTCTTCCGACGGAGCTTCAGGTATCACAGACGGAGGTGGCACTGGGAATCGGAGAACAAGACGGGATCGAGGTGACGGTTCTGCCGGAGGATGCAGAAGACCAGGAACTTCTGTGGAGCAGCAGCGATGAGAAGATAGCGACCGTAGATGAAACGGGTGTGATTACTGCAGTATCTGCCGGAACCTGTATTGTGACGGTGCAGGCACATGCAGATGAGACGATCAAGGCAGAGATCACGGTTACGGTAAGTGAAACAAAGCAGAATGGAAACGGATCCGGTGGCGGTTCTGCCGGAAACAGTGGAAGTGCTGGTCCAGGTGGTTCTACAGGTGGAAGTAGTTCGGGAAGCAGCACCGGAAGCGGCGGTTCAGGCAGCAGTTCCGGTGGCGGAAGTTCATCCGGTGGCAGCACAGCATCTGCATATTATATGGACAGTTATGCAGAACAGGTTCTGAGTCTGGTGAATGCCGAACGAGCCAATGCCGGGCTGGCACCACTCTCGATGAATAATACGCTGGTATCGGCATCCAAAGTACGGGCAGCAGAGATTACACAGAGCTTTTCACATACCAGACCGAATGGAAGCAGTTGCTTCACTGCCTATGATGAAGCAGGCGTGAGCTACTGGGGAGCCGGCGAGAATATCGCGGCCGGTCAGGGGTCACCGGAGTCGGTTATGAACTCCTGGATGAATTCACCGGGGCATCGGGCCAATATTCTGGATGGTTCATTTACACAGATCGGTATCGCCTGTTACTATGATCCAAACTCGTCATATGGATACTATTGGGTTCAGAATTTTATCTATTGATTCTAAAAAATATATAAATATTCTTAAATTATTAGCACTCATTTGAAATGAGTGCTAATTTTCTGTTGACATTTGCTTCGGGTGAAGCTATTATTATGGTTAGCATGAGTTGAAAACAAGACTCGCAGTAGGAATGACATAGGAAAGAATGATAAAGGAGATGTATTTTAATGGCAGGTAAGCAGGGTAGTTTAACAATTAATAGTGAGAATATTTTCCCGATTATTAAGAAATGGTTATATTCAGATCATGATATTTTCTTCCGGGAGCTGGTATCCAATGGTTGTGATGCAGTGACAAAGCTGAAGAAGCTGTCCATGGTCGGAGAATTTGAAGAACCGGAGGATAATCAGTATCGGATCGATGTGGTGGTCAGTCCGGAGAATAAGACCATTCAGTTTATTGATAATGGTCTGGGTATGACAGAGGATGAAGTAAATGAATATATCTGTCAGATCGCATTTTCAGGTGCGGCAGACTTCTTGGAAAAGTATAAGGATAAGGCAAATGATGATCAGATCATCGGACACTTTGGTCTGGGCTTCTATTCTGCATTTATGGTAGCAGATAAGGTGACGATTGAGACACTGTCTTATAAGGAAGGCGCAGAACCGGTATACTGGGAGTGTGATAACGGAACCGAGTATACGATATCCAAGGGTGATAAGACCGATCGGGGAACCGTGATTACACTGTATCTGAATGAGGATAGCTATGAGTTTGCGAATGAATATCGGGCAAAAGAGGTTCTGCAGAAGTATTGTTCCTTTATGCCGATTGAGATCTATTTTACAAATGCAGATGCACCGGTAGAAGAAGAGCCGGAGGAGAAGCAGGAGGTTCTAGATGAGAACGGGGAAACCATAGAGGCGGATGATGCAGTGACCGATAAAGCCCCAGCAGAAAAGGAAAAGAAGAAGCCACAGCCGATAAATGATACTACGCCATTATGGTCAAAGCATCCGAATGAATGTACAGAGGAAGAATATAAGGAGTTCTATCGAAAGGTGTTCATGGACTACCGGGAGCCATTGTTCTGGATCCATCTGAATATGGATTATCCGTTTAACTTAAAGGGTATCCTGTACTTCCCGAAGATCAATCTGGAGGTGGAAAATGCAGAGGGCAAGATTAAGCTGTACAATAATCAGGTGTTTGTAGCAGATAATATCAAGGAAGTTATTCCGGAGTTCCTGTTGCTCTTAAAGGGTGTCATTGATTGTCCGGATCTGCCGCTGAATGTATCCAGAAGTGCATTACAGAATGACGGATTTGTAAAGAAGATATCCGATTACATTACGAAGAAGGTTGCAGACAAGTTGTCCGGTATGTGCAAGACCGATAAAGAGAACTACGAGAAATACTGGGATGATATCAGCCCATTTATCAAGTATGGCTGCTTAAGAGATGATAAGTTCAATGAGAAGATGACCGATTATATCATCTTTAAGAATCTGGACGACAAGTATGTGACATTACCGGAGTATCTGGAGGCAGCAAAGGAGAAACATGAGAATCAGGTCTTCTATGTTACCGATGCCAAGGAGCAGTCACAGTATATTAACATGTTTAAGGAAGAGGGAATGGATGCCATCCTTCTGACCAGCAATATTGATACTCCGTTTATCACACATCTGGAGCAGAAGAATCAGAATGTACACTTCCTGCGGATCGACTCTGAACTGTCAAATAACTTCGTAGAGACAGAGGAAGATGAAGAGGCAGCAAAGGCAAACAAGGATAAGCTGACAGAAATCTTCCGTAAGGCACTGGGAAATGACAAGCTGGAGGTTCAGGTACAGAAGTTAAAGAATGCCAACGTATCATCCATGATTACGGAATCTGAGGATAGCCGGAGAATGCAGGATATGATGAAGATGTACAATATGGGCGGCTTTGATCCGACGATGTTCGGTGGTAACAGCGGAATAACGCTGGTATTGAATGCAAATAATCAGCTGGTTCAGTATGTACTGGAGCATGGAGAAGGCGAAAATACCAAGACGATATGCGAGCAGTTATACGATCTGGCTATGATTGCACATAAGCCGCTGGAGCCGGAAGCTATGACAAAGTTTATTGCCAGAAGTAATGAGATTCTGGGAATCCTGGCAAAGTAGTCGGAATAGACCATCAGTGAAAGAAACTGCTGAGAAAGAAAATAAGATAAAAATCAGGCGTCCAGCAGGGCGATGCCCTGCTGCTTAAAGAACTTTGTAAGCATCTCATCCCACATATGCTCGACCGTTTTATCAAGGGTAAAGACGGTAAGGGCTGTGCCGGAAGAGATGCTTAATTCATTATGTTCATATCGAAGATTCAGGTACAGACCGGAGATCTGGTCGGAATTCATAGGGATATTATACTTTTCTAAAAAACGTTCAACATTATGAGGGGCCAGCATGAGGACGATCTTCATTGCCAGAGGAGTCCGGGAACCCTTGATCATCTGAAAGGCCAGAGGCTTGCACTCTTCCCAGTACTGGTAGATACGCTGAGGATCTAAGTGTTCATCATCACTATCATAGAAATCTTTGTTGATATGGCCGTCGATGATATAGGTCGAGCCGGTCATAATGGTAGCCTCACAAAGCAAAAAGCGATCAAATTCGGTTCCGGTTAGAAAATGATTCATAAAGAGTTTGATGTCTGGTGTAGTCGCTGACAGCATAGGAGGTCTCCTTTTCAGTACCCATATAAGGGTTCTGCATGTTAATATTTTATAAACAGGGTAGCATATCTTCTGAAAAAATGCTACCCTGTTTATAGATTGATTTGAACTTGACCTGAAGTATAGTTTAGGTACTAAAATGATAATAAAAGGAGTGATGTACGTGAGTCAGATAGATGCAGTATTAACAGAGATCCATCAGGTGGTAAAGGGAAAAGAGGAGGTTGTCCGAAAGGTTTTGGCGGCAATGCTGGCAGAGGGGCATATCCTGTTAGAGGATATACCGGGAGTCGGTAAAACGACACTGGCTATGACGATAGCCAGATCTATGTCGATGGAATATCGGCGGACACAGTTTACACCAGATGTGCTGCCGAGTGATATATTGGGATTTTCTATGTACAATAATCAGACAAAGGCGTTTGAGTATCAGCAGGGGGCAGTATTTTGTAATCTGTTTTTGGCAGATGAGATCAACCGAACCTCACCAAAGACGCAGTCTGCACTGTTGGAGGTTATGGAGGAAGGAAATGTAACGGTCGATGGTGTAACAAGAGAGCTTCCGACACCGTTTACGGTAATAGCAACAGAGAATCCGGTCGGATCAGCCGGTACACAGCTTCTGCCGGAGTCTCAGTTGGATCGATTCATGGTGTGTCTGTCGATGGGGTATCCATCCCATGAGAATGCAGTAGAGATTTTAAAAGGGAACGCGTCGAAGCCACTGTCTCATGTGAAGGCAGTCATCACCAGAGAGGAATTTGCAAAGCTGCAGAGACAGGTAAATGAGCTGTATGTACAGGATACTATTTATGATTATATCACGACACTGGTAGAGAAAACACGAACCAGCGAGTATATTACACTGGGGGCGAGTCCGAGAGGCAGTATCGCTCTGCTTCGGATGTCAAAGGCAGTAGCGTTTATGGCGGATCGGGACTATGTCTCGCCGGAGGATGTGGAGTATATTTTCGCGGATGCACTCGCGCACAGAATAAAATTGAGTACGAAGGCAAAGGCGGCGGGTCTGGATACAAAAGCGGTACTGAAGATGATATTTGACGGTGTGGAGTCACCGAGAACATAAGAATGAGGTAGAAGAATGATAAAGAGAAGTATTCGAATCATAGGATATCTTCTGTTATTTCTGGGCAATATAGGACTTCTTTGGTATTTTCATAACTTTTTGAATCTGGCAGTCCTGGTTGTGATGGTATTTCTGCCGGTGGTTAGTATTCTGGGCACCCGGTTTGTAGCCAATCGGCTGCAGGCGGAGTGGGAAGGACCGTATGAGAGTATGAACAAAGGAGAAGAATTCCTGATGAAGCTGCACCTGAAGAATCCGACATGGCTGGGTGTGATGCATTGCAAGGTACGGATATCGGTAGGAAATTTGTATTATCAGACCGGTCGTGAGCATGAACTGTCGGTGCCGGTTCGGGCAAGGAGGGGACAGACGGTCTCGTATCCGATTACGGTACAGCAGTGTGGAAGGATCGAGTTCCGTATCCGACAGGTACAGCTAGAGGATTTCCTGGGAATCGTGGCATTTCGGAGTCCGGTCGCAGATCCGTATGAGGTGGTTGTTTTGCCAAAGCAGAAGGCAGAGATAGAAACCAGTCTGGATGGTTACACGCTGGGCATGCAGGAGGTAGAGGAGAGCAGTTCCAGAGGCAGTGATTTTTCCGAGGTACAGGATGTACGGGAATATCAGCCCGGTGACAAGCTTCAGAATATACACTGGAAGCTGTCTGTAAAGAAAGATATTCTTATGGTAAAGGAACGGGTCAGCATGTCCTCCAGACAGCTGTTTCTGCTGCCGGAACTACATGATAATGAACAAGGACTGATGGAGGAAATCTTTGACTGTACATATGGCATCCTGCATCTGATGCTGGAGAGTCAGATTCCGGTTACCCTGGTATGGTGGAGTACGCAGAGTGATGAACTGGTGCTGTGGAAGGTGGAACAGGAAGGGCAGTTACAGGAAGGGTTCCGCATGATTTATTATGAGAAAATGTATGAGGATCCGACGCTGGGACGTGATCAGATGCGGATACTGAACGGCGAGGAGGCACAGTTCCTTTGGGTTGGCGACCGGGCATCCGGTATCGGGGAACCTTTGATGGAATACGGAGCATGGACAGGAGCATATTATGGGGTTCAGGCGTAAAAAACAAGTAAATACAGAGGTTATTCTATCTGAGGGCGTGGTTATGAAGCAACCGTTGCAGATGGAGACCAGTTCCTGGCTGCGAAACTGTATGGTGAAGAGTTTGTTGGTATTTGGTGTGATATTTGGTAGTCTGGGATGCTTCCTAAGTGCATTTGGTATTGAGTATTATGTACTTCCGGTAGCGGTTATTTTATTTGCGATGGCACTGCTGTTTACGACGATCTATTACCGTGGTTGGATCATGGATGTAGTGTATATCATATTTGCAATGATATTTTTCTTTCTGGTTCGAGGGTTTCAGCCGTTGATCAATGGTGGCTATTACCTGATTATAAATAAGATTCTGGAAACGGTTGAGAACTACTTTGATCTTCCCGGTATGCAGTATTATGAAGTGGGTAACATCAATGAGCCGTTGGCTGCTTCTATGATTGTTGTGTTTATAGGAACAGTTATGATGATCGTGGCAAATGTAATCATATCCCGTACCATGAATGTATGGTTTCTGTTGTTTATGACGGGATTTTTATGGATTATCCCGATGTACTTCCGATTGGAATCGGATGCTGTCTATGTGATTTTGCTGATCGCCGGTTATCTGGCGGTATGGTCGATAAGAAGCAGTGGTGCCTATGGTATGGAACGAAAGCATCGGAGTTATCGCTGGAAGGATCGAAAAGGAAAGCCGCTTCGGGTAAAATATGTACAGGATGCAGCCACGATGCTGGAAACGATGGGGCTCATGCTGGTGGTTGTACTGCTCTTATACGGAGTTACGGCACTGGTAGGAGATCGGGATACCTTTCAGGATCGGTATCGTCAGAATCCGTATAAGGAAGAGACGGAGGATATGGTGCAGATGATGTCCACCAGAGGCTTTTCCATCTTTGACCGGTATCAGGCTACAGGTGGTATCAGCAGCGGACAACTGGGTGGAGTCGGAAGTGTCAGCCCGGATTATCAGACGGATCTGGTCGTAACCTTTGCCCCGTATAGCTATGAACCTGTTTATCTGAAGGCTTATACAGGAGTTGACTATGTATCTGCAGAATCCAGATGGTATAACACCGATCAGTGGCAGACAGTGAGTACGGTGGTTGAGGATCAGAGTTCGGCACAGCCTGATACGGATGCGGCACTGCTAAAGAATTGTTGGGAAGAGAGTGGCAGCGGGGCAGAAGCAAAGATGCTGATACAGAATCTGGATGCAGATGCAAACTATCCGTATGTGCCGTATTATACAGATGTGCAGAAGCCGGAGCAGACGAATTCTTCGACCGGAGCACAGGAAGACAGTGAACAGACCAGGAATAATCAGAGTCTGCGTATTCAGGACGGATATATACTGCGTGGTACGATTCCGAGAGGGACGACGGCAGAATATCAGTATTATCCGGATCTGAATGCAGAAACGACTGGAAAAGAAGGAACCCCGGATGGCAGCAGTCAGACTGTGGAAGAGGATGTAGGGAAGCAGGCACAGGCAATGTATATGCAAGTGCCGGAGGAGTGTCGGGAGGCAGTGGCAAAGGCCAGTCAGGAAGCCGGTATTACAGAAACGGATACGCAGGAGGAGATCATAGAGAAGGTAAAGACTTACTTTGAAACAGAATTCCTGTATACCACCAGACCGGGAAAGACGCCGAAGGATACGGACTATATCAGCTGGTTCCTGGATAAGAAAAAAGGATATTGTGCGCATTTTGCTTCCGCTGCAACGATGATCTACCGGTATAATGGAATTCCCACCAGATATATCGAAGGTTATGTAATGACCTATGAGGATGTCATGGGTGGCGAATTAAATGAAGATGAAACCTATGAGGACTTTTACCAAGGGGAATCTTCACTGGGAAAAACAGGTGTGGTTACGGTTGAAATTACTGATGCCAGAGCACATGCCTGGATAGAGGTGTTTGATCCTGATTTCGGATGGAAGCCGGAAGAAGTAACCGTAGCGGCGATTGATCCGGATGAGACGCTGGACAGCTTCTGGGAGGTATTCGGATCTGAAAACAGAACCGGTATACAGGATGGTGACAACAACGGCTTCCAGCTTCAGCTTTTGGACTGGAATCTGGATGATGTGAGCGGAGTCTGGATCGCATTGATCATTGTGCTGGTATTATTAGCTGGGATCGCCTTGGGCAGACGGATCTATGCCAAAAGGAAGGAATATCAGACCTGGCATACAGAGGATCCGAATGAAAATGTACTGGCATACTATCAGCTTATAAGTGGAAGACTGAGAAAGAAGGATGCCGAATATAACAGACAGCCAACCTATCGCAGACAGTTGGAATATATCCGGGCGTATCTGACAGATACGAAATGGGAAGCTTTGATCGATCCGATGGAACGTGCCGGTTATAGCAGAGATGGATTGACAGAGGATGAATGCAGACAGGTTATGATGTTATTATCAGAATTAGACAGGATGGTGAAGAAATGGAAGCATTTAAAGAAGTGATTCAGCAGGGAATCACAGCATTTCATGTGGTGGAACATGGGAAAAAACGATTAAAGCAGGCGGGGTATCAAGAACTGGAGTATGGAACAGACTGGTCACACTTAAAGGCAGGTGACTATTATACCGTTCCCTATCCGTCTATGCTGATCGCATTTCATATCGGAGCAGATGAACAGCAGGAAGGAGTCCGGATCGCCATGGCACATACGGATTCGCCATGCTTTAAGGTGAAAGCAAATCCTAACATGCCGGGAAAGTATTATGTACGGGCAAATGTGGAACCGTATGGAGGACTCTTAAAAACGACCTGGTTTGACCGCCCGTTGGGAGTAGCGGGAAAAGTCATACTGCGAGGCAAAGATGCCTTTCATCCGGAAAGCAGACTCGTCCGGTCAGAAGCAGCAGTAGCGGTGATTCCCTCCCTTGCCCCGCATCTTGCCAGAGGCAGTGAAAAGGGTGAGATCAATGTTCAGCAGGAGCTGATACCGATCATAGGTCTGGGAGAAACGGAGGACCTTCTGCGGGATATCCTGTGGCGTCCGAATGGGATCGAGGAGGCACATATATTGGACTATGATCTGTATATTTATAATATGGATCAGCCGGAGGAAATCGGTGCGAATCGAGAACTGATCAGTGCACCCCGGATCGATAATCTGGCGTCTGTGGCAGCTCTGCTTTCCGCTATGGAGCAGTTGGCGAAGAATGCGGATGCGGGAATTGCAGTGGCGGCTATGTTTGATAATGAGGAGATCGGAAGCCGGTCAAAGCAAGGCGCAGACTCTGTACTGCTGGTGCAGATCTTGAACAAGCTTGGAGTCGGACTGGGATATGAATCGTTAGCATGGCAGGACCGACTAAGTCGGGGCTTTCTGCTGTCTATGGATGGAGCACAGGGGCATCATCCAAACTATCCGGATAAGAGTGATCCGACCAATCAGGTATATCCGGGACAGGGAATCGTTATAAAGACCAGCGCCAGCCAGCGGTATCTGTCGGACAGTGAGGCATCAGCGGTCGTTAAGGAGCTTTGCGGTCAGGCGGAAATAGCATGGCAGCAACAGGTGAATCGCTCCGGCATGCCGGGTGGTCAGACGTTGGGACCGATTGCATCCTCCTACCTGCCGATTCTGGGAGCCGATATCGGAATCCCGATGTTAGCGATGCATTCATCCAGAGAGCTGGCAGCGGTTGCAGATTATAAGGGACTCGAACAGTTTGCGTACACGTATTATAGTTATGAAAATAAAGAGGCATAGAAGAAGATAAAAACAAGGAAAAGCGGCCGGTATGGATTCCATATCGGTCGCTTTCTTTTAAAAGTGCCACTTTTTTTCCAGATACTGCAAAAGACTGTATAAGCCCATGGCTATGATACAAAGAAGGATAATGCCCAGCAGAACCCAGTCCATTTTAAATACCTGACTTCCGTAAATGATTAAATATCCCAGTCCGGCTCTGGCGGCCAGAAATTCACCGATGATGACGCCGACCAGACACAGGCCGATATTGACTTTCATGATGCTTAAGATGTTTTCCAGACTGGAGGGGATCACCACCAGCCGCAGACAGTCCAGTCGTGTGCCGCCCAGCGTCCGGATCAGTTTGTGTTTATCCGGTTCTACGGTGGCAAAACCGGTGTAGATATTTAAAATGCTGCCAAAGACCGCTACGGATATGGCACATACGATAATGGTTTTATAATTAGCTCCCAACCATACGATCAGAATCGGGGCAAGAGCAGATTTCGGGAGGCTGTTTAAAACAACCATATAAGGTTCTACGATCTTGGACAGCTTTGGATTCCACCATAGCAGAATCGCAATCAGAATACTGCTGACGATCACAATGCAGAAGCTGGCAAGCGTTTCTACCAGAGTGATTCCGATATGTTTTAGCAGGATTCCATCCCGAAGCATTTCCCAGAAGCATTTGGCGATGATGGAAGGACTGCAGAAGATAAAGGAGTTGATCCAGTGACAGTCAGCACTGATCTCCCACAGGATCAGAAAGCCGATAAAGATCAGGAGCTGGATCAGCCGGATCTGGATACGTGTATTCCGTTGCTTTCTTAGGTAATCAGCCTGGGCGGCTGATATCGTTGTTTGGGATGCAGAGTCAGACATGAGTTCCGTCGACCTCCTTCCAGATAGCATTAAAATAGTTCCGAAATTCCGGTGCATCTCTTGAGGTACGGGGAGTACGGGAATTAATACTTAGCTGAATGGTATATTCTGCCTGAATCGTGCCGGGACGGGAGGATAGAACCAAAACCCGGTCGCCCATACTGATCGCCTCTGACAGATCATGGGTGACCAGAATGGTGCTGATTCCTTCCCGTTTGATGATGCCTCCGATATCATCTGCGACATTCAGCCGGGTTTGATAGTCCAAGGCACTAAAGGGTTCATCCAGCAGCAGTAAAGAAGGAGAAAGTGCCAGTGTTCGAATCAACGCTACCCGCTGCCGCATACCTCCGGACAGATGACGGGGATAGGAATCACGGAACTCATATAAGCCGTAGTCCTTGAGCATGGTATCGATCCGCTGTCTGGCTTCCTCTGTTTGCTTCTTTTGTATTTCCAGACCAAGGGTAATGTTTCGGTAGATGCTTCTCCACTCCAGAAGGTGATCTTTCTGAAGCATATAACCAATCGGTTCCGTATAGTCATTTCCCGGTTTGCCATTGATATGAAATTCTCCCTGTGTGAGGGGAAGCAGACCGGCAATTATATTTAAGAGTGTGGATTTTCCACAACCGCTAGGGCCAACAATGGATATAAATTCGCCTGAATCAACACGGAAAGATATGTCCTTTAAGGCAACTGTTTCTCCGGCGGTGGTGTGATAGGTGTAACCGACATTGCATAATTCCAGCATGGGTTGCATAAGGATACCTCCGCAAGCAAGTGCTATTAAGAAAGATGGTTATACCTTATTTTATGCATGATCTTCTTCGATGACATAGAAATCCAGATAATCAAAATCGATAGAATCAATGAAGTTGTCACGGGTAAAGCGGGTTCTGGCATGACGGATGAAATCCTCCTGATTTGATTTCAACCAGACCGGTTTGGAGAGATCAAAGGTATAGCATAATTCATCCAGAGCGGCATATACCTTCTGTGTGCGGCGCATTGTGGGATCGTCAATACAGGCGACATGATCCTGAACCAGATGATTTTCTTTTATGATTCTTCCCCATACTCGGAACATAGTGTGACCTCTTTTCTTGCGTTACAGAGAGCATACCAGATTTCGCAGGTAAAAACAATGCAAATGTGTTGAAAGAAATCACAAATGTATAATAATTTCAACACAATTCCATCACATTTATTTTTTATGCTAATCACAGTTCAGAAAGGAACCAGAATAAAAGAAATATAAGACGGAAAGAAGGAATGATACTATGAAGAAGTTTTTTCAAAGACTGGGAATCATCGCAGCCAGTGGATTAGTATTCGGAGTATTGGCAGGAGCATCCTTTACGGGCGTGAAGTCCGGTGTGGAATATGTAACAGAAAGTGTGGCAGAGCATTTTGGTGGTCAGAGTACAGCAACGAAAAAGGGCGATACGAATAGTACCGACGGTACATCGGGGACCACGAAGGTTCAACTGGGCAGCAGTCAGTCCGTAAATGTATCTGTGAATGAAGATAGTCAGATCTATAATGTGGCGGATCTTGCAGAAGAGGTTATGCCGTCTATCGTATCGATTACCAGCACTACGATTTATCAGAATCCGTATTACTACTTCTATGGTGGATCTGCTGAGAAGGAAGTAACCGGATGCGGTTCGGGTGTCATCGTGGGTGAGGATGACGAGAGACTGTTGATCGCAACGAACAATCATGTAGTAGAAGGGACCGAGGCATTAACGGTAGGATTCTCGGACGGTACAGATGCAACCGCTACGATCGTCGGTACCGATGCAGGCAATGATCTGGCGGTAGTAGCAGTGAAGAAGTCGGATCTGTCAGAGGATACAAAAAATACGGTAAAGCTGGCAGAGTTAGGGGATTCTGACACAACGAGAGTCGGAGAACCGGTGGTAGCGATCGGAAATGCACTGGGCTATGGTCAGTCTGTAACAGTAGGATATGTAAGTGCACTGGATAAGCCGGTTACGATCAATAATACATCCATTAATATGCTGCAGACAGATGCTGCTATCAATGAAGGAAATAGTGGTGGTGCATTGTTCAATATGAGTGGGCAGTTGATTGGTATTAATTCTGCCAAGGCAATAAATTCCAATAATAATGTAGAAGGTATGGGATATGCAATCCCGATTTCGGATGCAGTTCCAATCATCCAGAGTATCATAGACGGAACCCAGCAGACTGCGATAGCCGGTAGCGCCTACATGGGTATTCAGGGACGAGATCTGAGTGCATATGATGCATCCTCCTTTAATATGCCACAGGGTGTTTACCTTCTGGCAGTTGTTGATGGGGGCCCGGCAGCACAGGCAGGCCTGCAGTCCGGTGATATTATCACAGCCCTTGATGGCAGCCAGATCAGTTCTATGAATGAGATCAAAGCAGCATTGGCAAAGAAGAATCCGGGGGATACGATGACAGTCACCATCTCTCGTTCGGATGAGCGTGGCACCTATAGTGAACAGGAGGTTACCATTACGCTTGGCAGTTATCAGGAATAGCCACTTGCCTGTGGGAATATACTTTCATACAGACAGAACGTATATGAGGTGCAGGAAATGGATAACCGGAAGGTCGATACAGAGCTTCAATTATCTCTGGAACTTAGTCAGGAGGAACGATCAAGAAGTCTGGATCTGGATGTAGGATATGATTCCTATTTGCAGGAATGGGAACTGATCGTGAAGTACAGCGGAGATCTGACGGCTATAGCAGAGGAATTTCCCATAGTGGTGACTCCGTTATTAAATGAGTATGCGATTATTCGAATACAGGAGCGGTATATCGCCCGATTATCCGAATATTCACAGATAGAATATATCGAAAAACCCAAATCCTTAGTGTTAGAAGAAATGGAAGGAATCCAGGCATCGTGTATTACCACGGTTCGGATTCCTCCTTTTTTATTGACAGGCAAGGGTGTGGTTATCGCGGTGATTGATTCCGGAATCGACTATACACACCCGGACTTTCGAAATGCAGACGGCAGCAGCCGGATACTGGCGATATGGGATCAGAGTGCGGTGGGGAATCCGCCGGCACCCTATAATATAGGAACAATATATGAACAGTCAGATATTGAGCGTGCCCTGCAGGCACAGACCACACAGAGACAGCTGGAAATCCTTCCGGAGGTTGACCTGTCCGGGCATGGAACCCATGTAGCGGGTATAGCGGCAGGGAATGGCCGGGCTTCCGATGGCCGATATGTAGGAGTTGCTCCGGATGCGGAACTTCTGATCGTAAAGCTGGCAGCCCAGGAGCGTAGAGGGTTTCCACGCACCACACAGCTTCTTCAGGGGATTGACTGGGCGGTACGCTATTGTCTGGAACGTCAGCTCCCATTGGCAGTCAATATCAGCTTCGGAAATAACTATGGGAATCATGAGGGTACCAGCCTGCTGGAGCAGTATATGGATGATGTGGGGAATCTGGGGCGGATGAACCTCGTCGTAGGTGCAGGAAATGAGGGAAATACCGGTCAGCATACAGGTGGGGCACTGGCACCCGGAGTGCGTAGCTTTTATGAGCGGCAAAACTGGGAGCGAGAAATAGAATTTGTGGTACAAAGCTATGAAGCAGGACTGAATATTCAGCTATGGAAGGAATATGCGGATGCAGTACGGGTTGGAATCCGTACACCTTCCGGTCGGATATTAGGACCTTTTGGCGAAGAAAATCGCAGACAGTTGATCCGTACAGGCGGAACACAGGTTGCACTGTATTATGGCGAACCTACCCCGTATAGTACACAGCAGGATATCTATATTGCATTGATTCCCGTGGGGGATTATATCGATCCCGGTAACTGGGCGATCCTGTTATATCCGGAGGCGATCCGGGATGGAGAATACCAGCTATGGCTTCCGGCGACCGGTGGGCAGATTACCGGAACCGGATTTCTACAGCCGAGCCCGGATCTGACTGTGACGATCCCGGCAACTGCCAGACGTGCTATCACAGTGGGAGCGTATGATTCCCGGACAGATAGTTATGCTGCTTTTTCCGGCAGAGGCGGGGGCGCAGAGCAGAAGCCGGATCTGGTTGCACCGGGAGTAGGGATTACAGCAGCCGCACCGGGAGGGGGATATGATACCAGAAGCGGAACCTCTATGGCAACGCCGTTTGTGACCGGAGGCGTGACACTGTTAATGCAGTGGGGGATCATAGATGGAAAAGATCCGTTTCTATATGGAGAAAAGCTGAAGGCATATCTACTGCGCGGTGCCAGACAACTGCCCGGGTACAGGGAAACGCCGAATCCGCAGACGGGCTGGGGGGCGTTGTGTATTTCGGAAAGTATACCGAGATTTGGGTGAATCAAACTTGACTTAGAAATGACTAACTGCTATAATGACAAAAAGTCATTAAGGAAGGCGAAGATTATTAATGCAGAAAAGAATCAATGATACAGAATTGAGAAAAAAGCAAATACTGGAAAAGGCATCCGCGTTGTTTCTGGAGAAAGGCTATGCCGGAGTTGGAATTGATGATATTGCGGAAGCATGCGGGGTTGTCCGGGGAACGATATTACGATACTTTCACAGTAAAAAAGAACTTTATGATGAGATTCTTTTTGGCGGAGGAAATCACGCCGGAACAATTTTAGGAGAATACTGCGAGGATAAAAGGATTCCTGTAACAGAGCTTATCGGAAAATTGCTGATGGTTACCGAAGCGCAGTTTGCTGAGGTCATCCATGTATATAGGGATAAATTAAGAAATGAAGAGTTTCGTCAGAATTTTGATGTGTTCCGGTTGCCGATATTCAGAAATGAAGCAAAAATGCTGGAGAAGATATTGATCCGTGGAAATGAAGAAGGTGTATGGAATATTCGCGATCCGCATATACGGGCATACAGTTACATATTTGCGATGTTTGGGCTGGCAGAGACGCCGGAGGTGGATACAGAAGTCATGAAGCAGGAAATCTGGGAGATAACAAGGCTTATGCTGCAGATAGATATCCCGGAAGAAAATGAGGAAGGAGATGCAGAAAATAATGGCAAATCGCATTATTTTGATGTACATGCAAATGATTAGCATATGATTTCTTTTTTGAAATTGCAAAATATCAGTTATTAGTAATTATTTCATCACATCATGTCACTTTCATTTTGTGTTATAATGTGTTATCAGATTTTATGCCCATATCAGAGTTAGCAAATACCGATGGGACGAATTATTATGTTCACATGGTTAGTCATAATAATTGGTATAACAGATTCGGCATTAAGTTTTATTGCTTTTGCGTTTGCAGTTGACTTAGTATTGCTGATCTATGCAGGAGCAAAATATAATCGTTATGATAAGTGATGAAAGTGTAGAAAGAAAAATCGGAATTGACCGAATAAGTTAATCGTGCCATATGGCTTGATTATAAATACAAAGATAAAAACGCAATGTACATTAAAAATGTACTAGAGCTGGTAGGTAGCCCAGCCGTCCTATGCAAATAGGGTAAGTAACCTGCCCCTCCGGGTTGTCCATTCTTTGTTCAATTCATTTTAGGAGGGATTCTTATGGACAAAGCAAGTGGAAAACTGACGGTATATTTTGAAGAACCATTTTGGGTAGGTGTATTTGAACGTATTGAAGATGGTAAACTATCTGTGGCGAAGGTAACATTTGGTGCAGAACCAAAGGATTACGAAGTGCAGGAATATATTCAAAAATACTATTTTAGTTTGAAATTCAGTCCGGCTGTTGATACTGTTGTAAAAGATATAAAAAGAAATC